>FWWM01000044.1_pt1 | contig 382490 bp, 326 predicted proteins | sample 2228351 | NCBI WGS metagenome assembly FWWM01 (sample SAMEA103939774, study PRJEB20133) | metagenome | reverse complement strand
GACGGCTCCGCGCTTAGTTGTCCTCTGCAGATGCCGGGGTGAAATGCACTGAGGCCTGCCGGATCACCAGACCTCTTACTTCTTCCACGCGGATTTGCGCCTTGCCAATTTCGACCACATCGCCCTCAACCGGTAGACGGCCCAGCTCGGCCATTACCAGCCCGCCTATTGTCTGTACATCGTGCTCATGCTGGCCAATGTCAACATACTCCTCCAGGTCGGCGAGAGGCAGGATGCCCTGCACCATCAGGTGGCCGGGACCGACGAGGCGCAGGGGGCGATCTTCATCTACATCGAACTCGTCCTGAACCTCCCCAAACACTTCCTCGATCAGGTCCTCCATGCTCACCATCCCCAGAGTGCCACCATGTTCATCAAGCACCACCGCGACCTGGGCATGGCTCGCCTTGAGCCGGTCAAGCAGGGCTTCCACATGCAGTGAACCGGGCACGAATGGAACCTGATGCAGCAGTTCGTGCAGGTTAAAAGGCCTCCCCGAGAGCTGCTGACGGACCAGGTCTCTCAGATGTATCACCCCCACAATATGATCGATATCGCCCTGGTACACTGGCAGGCGTGTGTGCGGAGAGTTTATAAACCGATCAATCAGCGCAACCTCTTCGATCGTGATCGGGACAGCATCGATCTGAGGGCGCGGCGTCATAATCTGTACAGCCCGCCGTTCAGTGAAATCGAAGATGTTAGCCGCCAGCTCCTGCTGAGTGTCGTCGACCAGGCCGCTGGCGTGGCTCTCGGATACGACCAGCTCCAGCTCGTGGAAGGTGTACAGGTGGCTGTCTGCGCGCGGTGGCGGCACGCGCAGCAGCCGCAGCGTCGCCAGCCCGATCAGGTTGAGGATGCTCACGGGGATCGAGAAGATGCGTTCCACCACACCCATCGGGGCGGCCAGGAACAGGACGGCACGCTCCGCGTTCTGCAGCGAGATCGACTTGGGCACCATCTCGCCCAGCACTACATGCAGATAGGTGATCAGGGTCAGGGCTAATGCGAAGGAGATCGCATGGATGCCGGACTCTTGGATACCGAGCCTGTGCAGCGGATCCTCGATCAGGTGTGCGACCACCGGCTCCCCATACATGCCCAGGCCCAGGCTGGCCAGCGTAATCCCGAGTTGGGCGGTGGCCACATAGCGGTCAGTTTTGCGCCTGTCACTGAGCACCTCGTGGACCCACGCTGCCGTGCGGTTGCCCTCTCCCTCAAGCTGTTCGATGCGCGAGGGCCTGACGCCAATGATGGCGAATTCCGCTGCCACAAACAGGCCGTTGATCAGGATTAGGCCGAAGATCACCAGCGAGGAGAAGAAAAGGTTCACCCCGTCTCCTCCTTTACCGGGCCGCGATTCGCCTCAGGCAGCGTCAGATGCACCAGCTTGATCGTCAGCCCGGCAACGGATTCCACACGAAGCCGCACTCCCTGCACCTCAACCGTATCGCCCACCTGCGGCATCCGGCCCAGCTCGTTGAGCACCAGGCCCGCGATGGTGTTGAATTCCTCATGGGGCAGATCAAGTTCCAGTTCGAAGTTAAGCTGGCTAATCGTTGCGTCGCCGCGCACCAGATAGTAGCCATCGCCAAGCAATGTGATCGGCTCGCTTTCCTGGTCGAACTCGTCCTGAAGCTCTCCGAACAGCTCCTCGATCAGGTCCTCGCGCGAGATCAGGCCGCTGGTGCCGCCGTACTCGTCGAACACGATGGCCAGATAGCTCTTCTCTTCGTTCAGCCTGTTCCACACCTCGACGCCGGGCAGTGTCTCAGGCACATAGGGGACAGGGCGCAGGATGCTGCGCACATCACCCTGTGGGCTCTCTCGATACAGCCTGAACAGGTCCTTCAGGTGCACAAAGCCGATGATATGGTCGATGTCCTTATCGTAGATTGGGATGCGAGTGAAGGAGGAGTTAGTGGCCAGCCTCAGGATGTCGATCAGAGGTGTGCCAACCTCTGCCGCAACAATGGTCGGGCGCGCCCGCGCGATCTCATCGGCGCGGGTCTTTGTCACCTGGAAGACCTTGCTCAAAAGCTGATGTTTGTCCTCATCCAGCAGGCCGCCCTCCAGGCTTTCATCGACGAGGATCAGTATCTCTTCCGGCGAATGGACATGGGTATGTCCGTCACCGTGCCGGATATTCAGCAGCCTCAGCAGCAGGCTGCCGCTACCGTTTAACAGCACAATCAACGGCTTAAGCAGATAGTCGGCAGACCAGCGCATGGGTAGTGTGGTGGCCAGGGCGACACGCTCGGGATATTGCAAAGCCAGGGATTTGGGCAGCAGCTCGCCGAAGACAACCTGCAGGGTTGTGAGAAAAAGCAGGACAATCACGGCTGCTGAGCCTTCTGTCGCCAGGTTCCCACCGGGGGTGCCTGCCGCGCCGGGGGACAGTCGGGCGAGCACTGGCGCCAGACGTGGCGCGATCTGCTGCTGGCCGTAGATGCCCAGTGCCACGCTGGACAGGGTGATGCCCACCTGGCTGGCCGCAATGTAGCTGTCGAGCCTGTGTCGATCTTCCAGCACGGGCAGCAGGAGTCGGGCGATCGGGTTGCCGGCCTCAGCAAGCTGGGCAATGCGGGTCTTGCGCACGCTCACCGTTGAGAATTCGCCCGCAACATAGAGCGCGTTAAGGCCAACCATCAGCACAATGACCAGCAGGGAGAGCAAGATTATCCCCAGCATCTTACTGCCCTATTATGCAGATCGAGGATCGGGCTGGCTGCCCGGCAGCAGCACCCGGGAGGACCGGGCAGACGTTACCTTCTGAGCCACCTTCATCCGGGGCTGCGCTTGCCAAGGCTTCCACTTTCCTTATATATATGCACCCTTTAACAACCTCATCTGCCGGTCAAATCCCACACGGTGAATTCGATCCCCAGAGTGCTGCCATAACTGGCGATCCGGATGAATGCATAGCGCCCTTCACTCGTCTTGAAGCAGATGTGCGTCCCTGCCGGGATCTGGTTGCCTGGCCCGTTGGTGCCGTTGATGGCGCTGCCTGAGAAGCTGGCCCCTGCGCAGGTGTGGAAGCTAGGCGCGGCGGCCATGAGGGCAGCGGTGGCGCCATCAAGTGTCAAATAGCGGCTCCCGGAAACTTCCTGCCACAGGAAATCCGTCCCTGTGCCGCAGGAGTTCGACGTGCCGGTGTCGAGGTCAAAACAGGTCGCCAGCGCCAGCGATGCGGTGCCGGTCCTGGTCTCAAGTTCGAATACATCAATGTTCCCGATGCGGGTGTTGTTACCTTCGTTGGCCTCTGCCACCACGGATGTCGCATCAATGGCGATGGCGTAGGCGTAGGTACCCGGGTCAGTATAGGTGATCGTGGCCGTGGCCTCATGGATGGCATCTTTGGCCAGTGCGGGGATATCCAGCGTGATCGGGTCAAGCCCCTGCGGCTGGATGGTCAGCTTGGATGCAGGGGCATCAGCCTGCCCCTGGTTCTTGACCGTTACGCGGTAGGTCAGGGCCACGTCAGTCAGGGCCGGGCTGGGGGAGGAGTTGAAGTTGCTGACGATCAGGTCAGGTTTCCCGGAGGGTTCTTTCACCACGATGTTGACAAAAATCTCCGGGCCAAAGGGGATGTTGCCCGGTGCATGCAGCTGCCAGTAACCGGTGTATTCACCCGGCGTCTCCGGCGCTTTCATGGGCACGGTTAGATTCACCCGCCCCCCCACGGCAGTCAGCGGCACCTCGATAGCATTTGGCGCGCCCATCTGATCGCCGCGCACAAACACCAGCTGTGTGCCAATTGGCCAGTTCAGGCAGCCCGTGTTCTCCATTGACCAGGTTTTATCAAACGCGGTGCCCCCCGTGAACTCGGTGCCATCCGGGACGGTGATATCCTCCAGATACCGGGCATTATAGGTGCACACCGTGGCCGTCGGGGTGACGCCCGGTTCAAGGGTAGTCGTCGCGGTGGCGGTCAGATCAAGGCCCGGTGCCGGGGCCGTGGGCGAAGCCGTTAGCTGCAAGGTCGGTGTTGGTGTGATCTGAGCAGAGGCCAGCGGGAAATTGCAGGCTACTGTGGCCAGTGTGAGGGTTATGATCACTACGCGAATAGCTGCAGCATGCTGCTTGCTTGAGGGTGACACGCTCCTGCTTCTCCTTCGTTAGCTGTTAGCGCCTGCCTGCGATCAAGGTAGCACACTTACATTCCGGTGGCAAATATCCTGCTCGCTGCCGGGGGTGGTATAATTCGGGGCAGGAACACCGGCCGTGCCGCGTGATCTTTAACAGGGGGGCGCATGTCTGAAAGCGTTGAGATGTACCTGAAAACCATCTTCGAGCTGGCTGCTGAAGGGGCCGAGCCGGTTGCTATCTCCAGTGTGGCCAGGCGCCTGGGGGTCTCGTCCGTATCAGCTACAGAGATGATCAAGCGGCTGGTCGAGCAGGGAGTGGTGCTGCACACTCCCTACAAGGGCGTCGAACTGACCGAGCTGGGGTATCGGCGTGCGCTCTCTGTACTGCGCCGCCATCGATTGTGGGAGCGTTTCCTTGTCGATCGGCTAGGCATTCCCTGGGCAGCCTCACACGATCCGGCCTGTCGGCTTGAGCACGCCACCTCGGATGAGGTGGTTGAGGCGCTGGCGCGCTATCTCGGCTACCCCGCCACATGCCCGCATGGCAACGAGATACCAACTCCGGAAGGGACCGTTGAGGTGCGTCCTGCTGTTCCACTCAGCCAGATGGAAGTGGGCGGGCGCGGCGTGGTGGCACGGGTGTATCCTGAGGAGACCACTCTGCTGGAATACCTTGGCGAACGCGGTATCTACCCCGGCCAGCCAGTATTTGTGGAGGACATCGCGCCATACAGTGGGCCACTGAGCGTGCGCATTGGTGAGCAGACCGTGGCGCTGGGACGCACCATTGCTGCTCATATCTTCGTCTCACCCCCAGAGCCGGGGGACGGCCTGTAAACCTGATACACCACCGGAGAACGTATGTCTCGGTCTGTTCTGGGAGTTGACATCGGTGGCACCTTCACCGATTTTGTCCTGGTGTGTGACGGTCGGGTGCGTGTGCACAAGCGGCTCTCAACGCCGTCAGAACCTGATCGAGCCCTGCTGGAGGGGGTGGCTTATCTTGCCCTGCCGCAGGATGTCGATGTGGTGCACGGGTCGACAATCGCGACCAATGCCCTGCTTGAGCGGCAGGGTGCTCGCACGGCGCTGATCACCACACGAGGTTTCGCCGATCTGCTTGATATTGGCCGCCAGGACCGTCCCGACCTGTACGCGCTGGTTCCCCAAAAGCCCGTCCCGTTGGTTCCCCCTGACCTGCGCCTTGAGATTGATGAACGCATCGGCCCGGATGGCCAGGTGATTCGCCCGCTTGCAGAGGATGCACTGGACGATTTGCGCCAGCAGATCGAGGTGCTCGCCGTCGAGGCGGTGGCGATCTGCCTGCTGTTCTCGTTCCTGAACCCCGACCATGAGCGGCGGGTAAGGGACGCCCTGGGGCAGCGGTTTCCGGTCTCACTCTCCTGTGAGGTGTTGCCTGAGCATCGCGAGTATGAGCGGCTCAGCACCACGGTGATCAACGCCTACGTCGCGCCGCTGATGGATCGCTATCTGAGCCGGGTTGAGACCAGGCTGGCGGGCAGGCGTCTGCGCATCATGCAGTCCAACGGCGGGGTAATCACCGCCGAGACGGCCCGGCGTGAGGCGGCCCGGACCGCGCTTTCCGGACCGGCTGCCGGGGCTGTGGGGGCCTTCCATGTTGCCCGGCTGGCCGGGTATGATCACATCATCAGTTTTGACATGGGCGGCACCTCAACCGACGTGGCAATCTTCCCGGGTGAGATATTGTATACCCGCGAGATGGCGATCGATGGGATGCCGCTGCGCCTGCCGGTGGTCGATGTGCATACGGTGGGGGCTGGAGGGGGCAGCATCGCGCAGGTTGACGCAGGCAGTGCACTGCAGGTAGGGCCGCAGAGCGCCGGAGCTGATCCCGGCCCCGCCTGCTACGGGCGCGGCTCCCTGCCCACCACATCAGATGCTAACCTGGTGCTGGGGCGGCTGCATCCCCAGCACTTCCTGGGCGGGGCGATGCCGTTGTATCCGGGGAGGGCGCGTCGGGCGCTGGCCGATCTGGCTGCTCAGATCGGCGTGAGGACGCCGGAGGAAGCCGCCTGGGGGGTGATCCGGGTAGCCGATGCCAGCATGGAACGGGCGATCCGCCGTGTTTCGGTTGAGCGTGGCTATGACCCGCGCGATTTCACACTGGTGCCGTTCGGCGGGGCGGGGCCGCTGCATGCCTGTGCCCTGGCCGAGGCGCTGCGCATCTCACGCGTGCTGGTGCCGTATGCACCGGGCGTTCTGTCGGCACTGGGGATGGCGATAGCAGACCTGGTGAAGGACTACTCGCAGGCAGTGATGGTCGATGTCGCTGGCGTGGGGCAGCTGGAGGGTCTGTTCGGGGCGCTGGAGGACCGGGCGCGCCGTGACCTCAACGCTGAGGGGATCGCCCTCGCTGATATCTCGCTGGAGCGCATCCTCGATATGCGCTACCGGGGGCAGTCTCATGAGATCGCGGTGGCGCAGCCGGAGGGCGCGTCGTGGCTGGATGGGTTTCACGCCGCCCACCATCGGCTGTACGGACATCGTCACGATGACGCACCGGTCGAGATCGTCAACGTGCGCCTCCGTGCTGTCGGGCGGACCCCTAAACCCGATTTGCAGCCGCTGCCTGAAGGTGACCCGGACGCTTCGGCGGCCTGTATAGGCAGGGCGCCGGTTTGGTTTTCGCCTGTCAAACCAACGCTGGCCGCGCTATATTTACGGGAGCGTTTGCTGGCCGGCAATCGGCTGGCGGGCCCTGTGGTTATTTTTCAGCTCGATGCCACCACTGTGATACCTCCCGGCTGGCGGGCCGCAGTGGATTGCTGGGGGAATCTCATCTTACATCATGAAACTGCGTGACATCCTGCCCCATGCCTGCGGGCTGCCGCTGCTGCTTCTGGTTCTGTTTGTCGTGCCTTCCGTGCCGTCAGCACAGGCCGCGCCGGTGGCCGGCGGTATATCAATTACCATCACTCCTACTGAGATGCAGCCCGCAGACGCAGGGTTTGTCTCGGTGGGGGGGGCCTATCCGCTGCGCGTTTCGGTGACACTGGATGGTGCTCCACTGGAGGTGTTCCGGGGCAGTGATGCTTACTGGGCTCTGTTCGTCTTTGGTTTCGATGAACCGCCGGGCGAACATCGGATCCTGGTTGAGGTGGTCAACCCGGCCACACGCGAGATCGTGAAGAAGGATGTGGTGATAACGGTTCTGGAGCACGAATTCCCCCGCGAATCGGTGGCCCTGCCGTGGAGCCTGACCCCCTTGCTCGACCCGGCGATCAATGAGCAGGAGAATGCGTGGCTGGATTCGATCTATGCAGTGCACACCTATGCTCCCGGGTGGGACTGGCCGTTTGGCCACCCCGCAATCAACCCGGTGATCACCTCGCGCTTTGGTAACGACCGCAGCTACAACGGGGGGATGTGGACCCAGTATCATACCGGTGTCGACTATCGCGTGGCCATCGGTGAGCCAGTGCTGGCCACCGCCGACGGCTGGGTGGCGGCAGCCGAGATGCGCGACGTGCGCGGTAATGTGCTGATCATCGATCATGGACATGGCGTTTTCACCCAGTATGCACACCTCTCAGAGTTCTTTGTGAGCAAGGGGGCCTTTGTGCGGGGGGGCCAGCTTGTTGGTCTGGCAGGGGCTACCGGGCGCACCAGCGGGCCGCACCTGCACTTTGAGGTGATCGTTCACGGGCAGCCAGTTGACCCGATCCGCTGGATGGCGCTTACCCCCGGCTTCATGCCCCCGCGTGAGGTTCGGTCCACCCCGCAGGCCGCCGGAGACAGCCCGCCCGCGGAGGCCATCTCCGGCGGCGATGGATGATCCGCTATTTTCCCTGCCGGTATACCATTTAGCTGAAACGGTGGGCAGTTCATCCTTCGCATCCCGGGGGGCGATGTGCTATACTCTGTTTAAATATTAGATAAGTCAGATTTATCTGATCAATTGCCCGAACATGAGCTACCCGTTGACCTTTGGCTCAACAGAGTTTTCAACAGGAGTGACCACCTTATGACTGATAGTGTTGCCAGCCCCCGGATGGGAGCACAGGTAACCGGGCAGGAGCGGGTTGTCAACGATTTCCAGATCATCGTGGCAACCAAAAATGGTACAGGCAGCCAGACTGCCAACTCGGTGATCCTGCGTGCCCTGTTCACCATGGGGATACCCGTCACAGGGAAGAATATCTTCCCTTCAAACATCCAGGGGCTACCTACCTGGTACACCATTCGTCTCAGCAAAGATGGCTACATCGCCCGGCGCGAGATCAGCGAGGTGCTGGTCGCCATGAACGAGGATACCATATGGGAGGATGTGAAACAGCTCCCGGCGGGTGGCATCTGCTTGTATCCTGAGGAGTGGGCCGGGCGCTTCTTCAGCGAATCGCGCGAGGACATTTTCTACTATCCTCTGCCGGTTGAGGCGATCATCAAGGGGAGTGAGGTTACCTCAGACCTCGCCGACCGTGTCCGCAACATGGTGTATGTTGGCGGGCTGGCGGCGCTGCTGGGGATCGACCTTGGCCACATCGAACGCGCTCTTGACCTTGAGCTTCGCGGCAAACGGCGCGCCGTCCAGCTCAACCTCAATGTGGTTAACGCGGCCTACAACTATGCGATGGATCGGCTGCCTAAAGCCGACCCCTACTTTGTGGAGCCGATGGAGCGCACCAAAGGGCTGATCATGCTGGATGGCAACTCCGCGGCTGCCCTGGGGGCGGTGTTTGGCGGCGTGGGCGTGATCGCCTGGTATCCCATCACCCCCTCCACCAGCCTGGTCGACGCTGCCCGCGAGTATCTGGCGGAGATGCGCCACCACCCCGAGACCGGCAAGGCGACCTATGCGATTATCCAGGCCGAGGATGAGCTGGCGGCGATCGGGATGGTGGTGGGGGCTGGCTGGGCCGGGCTGCGTGCTATGACGGCCACCTCCGGACCGGGGCTTTCGCTCATGACCGAGTTCGCCGGGCTTGCCTATTTCGCTGAGGTGCCCTCGGTGATCTGGGATGTGCAGCGTGTGGGCCCCAGCACGGGCCTGCCCACACGTACTTCCCAGGGCGACCTGCTGATGGCCTATTTCCTGGGGCATGGTGACACCAAGCACCCTGTGCTGCTGCCTGCCACCATCAAGGAGTGTTTTGAGTTTGGCTGGAAGGCCTTCGACCTGGCCGAGCGCTTGCAGACGCTGATCCTGGTGCTCAGCGATCTTGACCTGGGTATGAATCAGTGGATGGACGAGCCGTTTGAATACCCAGATCGCCCGATGGACCGCGGTAAGGTGCTTGCCGCTGAGGACTTGGAGAAGATCGAGACCTTCGGACGCTATATCGATGTCGATGGGGATGGCATCACCTACCGCACGCTACCCGGCAATCCCAACCCCAAGGGGGCCTACTTCGCCCGTGGGACCGGCCACAACGCCCGCGCAGTCTACAGTGAGCGACCAGATGATTGGCACCAGAATATGGTGCGACTCTCCCGCAAGTTCGAGACAGCCCGTACCATGATGCCAAAACCGGTGGTGGATGGTGCGGGGCATTTGCTTGGGCTGATCGCTTACGGCACCACTCATCATACCATTGTGGAAGCCCGCGACCGGCTCAAAGCGAAGGGGGTGGAGTTCGACTATCTGCGCATCAGGGCACTCCCCCTTGAGGACACCACGCGCGAGTTTATCGCGGCTCATGAACGGGTCTATGTGGTGGAGAACAACCATGACGGCCAGATGGCCAAACTGCTCAGCATGGAGTATCCGGAGCTGGCTGGCAGGCTGGTATCGATCGCTTACCTGGACGGTATGCCTCTCTCCGCGCGCTGGTTGGTGGCAGAGATTGAGAGCAAGGAGCTATAGATCATGGGCAAGACACGCGTAAATGCCCTGGGGTTAACTCGCAAGGACTACGACGGCGGTCCTTCAACGCTGTGCAAGGGCTGTGGGCATAACTCGATTGCCAGCCAGATCGTCACGGTGGCGTATGAGCTGGCACTTGAGTCACATCAGGTAATCAAACTGAGCGGCATCGGCTGCTCCAGCAAGTCGCCCGCCTACTTCTTGGGGCGCTCATATGGCTTCAACAGCCTGCACGGGCGTATGGCGGCGATCGCCACAGGAGCCACCATCGCTAACACCTCGCTGAAGGCCATCGGTGTCAGCGGCGACGGCGACACCGGCAGCATCGGTATGGGCGGCTTCAAGCACCTCATCCGCCGCAATGTGCCGATCGTCTACATCATCGAGAACAACGGTGTGTATGGCCTGACCAAGGGGCAGTTCTCCGCCACCGCCGATGAAGGGCAGGTGCTCAAGTATGCGGGCGGCAAAAATGAGCTACCTGATATTGACCTGTGCATCGAGGCTCTGGCAGGTGGCGCCAGGTCAGTGGCCCGATCGTTCTCGGGGGATGCCAGGCAGGTGCGTGAGCTGCTGAAGGCTGCGCTGAGCCACCGCGGGACGGCGGTGCTGGACATTATCAGCCCTTGCGTCACTTTCAACAACGCTGAGCCGGAGCGCGATCCGTTTAACACCAAGAGCTACCACTATGGCAAGGCGCACCAGGCGTTGATCCATGACATCACCTACGTGCCGGTCATGGATGAGATCGAGGTAGACTACGAGGAAGGGCAGGAGCAACTTGTTACCATGCACGACGGCTCGCGCCTGTGGCTCAAGAAGCTAGACCCGGCCTACCATGACCCGACCGATCGGGCCGCTGCATTCAGCCTGATGTACGAGGCGCGGGCCAAGCGCCAGTTCATCACCGGCCTGATCTATGTGGACGAGACTCGTCCATCCTTTCCGGAGATCAACCACCTGGTCGACGAGCCACTGGTCAGCCTGAGCGAGACGCAGCTCCGCCCACCGGCAGCGCGGCTTGAGAGCGTCATGCAGAAGCTGATGTGCTGTTGAGTGCCTGCGGTACTCAACAGACCTTGCGGGAGCCTGCCCCCTGCGCTACAATACTCGCCACATTGTTGTGGTGGATGTAGCTCAATGGCAGAGCACCGCACTGTGGATGCGGTGGTTGTGGGTTCAAGTCCCATCATCCACCCCAGGCGAGAGCCATCTCGAACCACAAGCTGAGAAGGCAGAGCAGTTCTGGGAGATGCTGAGTTTCCCTCAGCCCTCCGGGTTAGGAGGACTGCCTACCGAATTGGTGGAGGTTGGTTCAGATGGCTCTTTTGATTCCTGGCCCAGATAGGGGTCGCCCTGGCGTCATCCTTAAAGGCTGTGTAACAGCAGAAGCCGCTGCGGAACTCACCGGTTTACAACATCCAGCATATCCGGCGGTTGGCGCACGCGGTCAAGTTCGCCGCAGCCCGCGTAGGCCGCTCCTGGCTCATCAAAATCGAGTCGCTGCAGGATTACCTGTAACTGGCGGCACAGTCAACTGACCGCCGCTTCGGGCCGCGCACTGATGCTGATGAGGGCGCAACACGTAACACATATCCTGATCATGTGGGACATCGTGCGCTACGCGCGGCGCGGCGGCTGGCAGAATTAGGGGCGCACCCGTTCCTTGCAATACCGGGTAGCAGGGCCTTTCCTGCGCAAACGGGCTGCCCACCCCCACTCTTCCTGCTCATCGTCCGGGGCCAGACCTGTCACCAGCATGGGCGGCGTGTGTTCCCAGGCAACTGGCCCGAAAAAGAGGCTTTACTTGCCTTGTTGACCCAGGCGGTCTTTGCCGCCTGACCCCTTTTCCTGCTTCTTTTCAGCGCTCTCCACCTCACAAAAGCCCCTACCTGTTCGGTACGGGCCTTTTCAAAGTGCCAAAGTTGAGGGATGGGCCGCGTTAGCGGCCCATCTTGCTTTTTATGAGTTGGTGTCGTGCTACTCGACTTCCACTTTCACTTTGCGGCTGCCCCGTGAGCGCGGCCTGGGTGGTGGAGTCTCTCCCTGGGGATCCAGGCGCTCGATCGCGCCATCAACCACGGCACGCATAGCCAGCAGCAGTTCACGTCTGGCCTCTCGCCTGTAGCTCCAGAACTCCTCCGGGATGAGGCTGCGCCACTGGTTGACGAAAGCCTTGCAGGCAGCCTTCATGTGGCCGGTGAATTCCTCGGGCCGCCGCGGCACCTGCTCCTCTTTTATTTCTGACATGGTAACCTCTCCATTGTCTGTTAACCTGTACAGTTAACCGTCAAACTGTGAATGTCGTTTTGCCTCACCATTATTTATTACGCTTTTGCAGGCCGTGAAGTTTCATCGGGCTGCCCGCCATGCACGGATGGCCTCCGGCAGATCGGTCTGTGCGATCGTTTGCTCCGCACTGTCCTCGCGGGTCTTACCCAGCTTACGGAGGGTCACAGTGCCTGCCGCGATCTCGTCTGGCCCCAGGATGACCACAAAGGGGATGCCCAGAGCAGAGGCGTAGCCGATCTGCGTCCCCAGGCGGTCATCTGCCTCAAAATATACCGTGGTATTGATCCCCGCCTGGCGCAGACGGGCGGCTGTTTGCAGCGATGCCGCTGCCGTCTCGCGGCTGAAAGTGGTGACCAGCACTTCAGCGGTGGTGCGGTTGAGCTCCGCCGGGAACATCCCCAGCTCGTCCATCGCGTCGATGATGCGCTCAATACCGAAGCTGATGCCGGTGGCCGGGTAGCTGCGGTCAGCAAACAGCCCGATCAGCTCATCATAGCGTCCGCCGCCCGTGATGCTGGGCATCGCTTTTGGCTTTTCCACAGTGATCTCAAAGATGGGGCCGGTGTAGTATTCCAGCCCACGCACCATGGCGAAGCTGATCTGGCATATATCAGAGGGGACACCCATCGCCTCCAGCCCACCGAACAACTCGCGCAGCTCGTTGATCCCCTCGATCGCGCGGGGATAGCCGCTCAGCCGTCCAGCCAGATCATCCAGAATCTGCTGGTTCGATCCTTTGATCTGCAGCAAGCCCAGCAACCGGTCAACCACCTCATCCGGGATGATGTCGGTCTGGGTGCTGTAGTAACGGCGCAGGGGGGCACTCAGCTCCATCACCAGCGCGCGCGTCGCTGCCTGAAGCTCTCCCGGTGCGATCTGGCGCTCAATGGCACTGCGCACCTGCTCCTGAAGAGGCTCAAGGATGGCGTCGGCCAGCCCGGTGGGCAGTCCTTCACCGCCCTGATCGGAGCTGGCGATCATCCGATCGCGCATTTGCTCGAAGGGGAGCTTACCCTGAATGGCCAGCCGGGCGATGCGCTGCAGCGGCTCCATGATCTGGCCCGGTACGCCAACCATCAACAGCTCGCTGCGAACGCCAGCCATACCGATCTTGTCGAGCTTGTCGATTGAGCGATACAGCCCGGCCTGAAGCGTCTCCGGCACCCCGGCATACTGGCCAATGCCGTCAAGGATTTTGCGGTTGTTGATGGCGATGGTGAACTCGCTGAACCCAAGCCCGGTCAGTACCTCATACGCCAATGCCACGATCTCTGCGTCGGCCAGCATGCTGGCACTGCCCACAATGTCCACATCACACTGGAAGAACTCGCGATAGCGGCCTCGCTGCGGGCGATCGGCGCGCCACACGGGCGCGATCTGGTAGCGCTTGAACGGCCTGGGCAGCTCAGGGTACATGGCCACCACCCGGCATAGCGGCACTGAGAGATCGTAACGCAGCGAGAATTCGTCGCCGGGGGTATCCCCATACCAGGCTTTGTAGATCAGCCGCTCGGCCTCCTCACCGTATTTGCCCATCAAGGTCTCAGAGAGCTCGACAGCGGAGGTTTGCAGCGGCTCGAAACCGTATCGCTCAAAGATAGTGCGCACGATGTCCAGCACATACTGCCGCTTGATCATCTGCGCCGGCAGGATGTCACGCATGCCTGCCGGGATGCGGGGGGGGACTTTATCGGCCATGGGGGCCATCCTTTCTTTATGATGCAGCGGCCTCTCACAGGGCCGGTATTGACAACAAAAAGCGTGGAGTGCTGTGACACATCTCCACGCCCGAACCGTTCCGCGCCTATTCGTTAGTCGTGCGAAAATCGCGCCGTCCGGTGGGTGTGGATGGTGTGATGATGATGCAATGCTGGCAGTGTAAAACTAATCGCACTCATGACAGTCTCATACCTTCATTATCCAATCTGCTGTTATTCTAATCCGCCGCTGGGCCAAATGCAATTGCTACAGCCGGAACCAGGTGTGAAGCTCATGCCGCAGATCGATCCCCGGGGTGAAATGGATGGCCTCAAGCCCTATGCGGCGCGCCCCCATCACATTCTCGATGAAATCATCGACGAAGATCGCGTCCTGGGCAGAGACGCGCAGCCTGCTCAGCACAGCATGGAACGCGCGCGGGTCGGGCTTCAGGACGCCGATGTCGGATGAGATCACAATGGCCTCAAACAGATAATCGATCCGCAGTGCTTCGATCTCGGTTCTAAGCGCGGGGATGTTGTTGCTCATCAGCCCGATCAGGATGCCCCGTTCCCGCAGATCTCGGATCAGTTCGATCAGGTCGCGATCCAGCACATCACCGCGTGAGAAATCATAGCGCAGGTCGGGCAGCAGCTCGGGGTCGATGCGCAGTGCCCTGCCGACTTCGATCCAGAACGCACGCTCGCTGATCTCCCCGCGCTGGGCGCGCCGCCACGCCTCACTGCCATGCACAGCCTCCTCGACCGTGCCGGGCTGCAGCCCCAGCCGGCGATCCCAGGCGTGACGTGGCGCGTGATCGAGGGTGCGCATGAGCACCCCGCCCCAGTCGAAGATAACCGCTCTCATCTCGCCTGCCTTATCTGCCCGGCTGGTTCCCCTGGCCGCCGGCAGCACGCTTCACCTCCGGCGAGATGCGTCGCAGATAGCCAAATGAATAGATACCGGAATTATGCCCGTCGCTCCACCAGAACTGCAGGGCATAGTTGCCCACAAGCTGCACATCACTGACCTGATACTCTCGCTTCACCTCGATGGTTTCAAGATCGGGATCGTGCTCAGACCCCATCATCTCGTGGCCGCCTCGGCACACTGCGCAGGGGCACGCCTCTCGCAGGGCGTTCAGGGGATAGCGGCTGGTGATGCCATCTTCCCACTGAACGCGCAGCTCGTGCTGTTCCCTGTCGAGCGTGATCGCGGCTGGCCTGGTTTTATCTTCCACGGTAGCTTCCCTTTTGCCGGTTCAACTGTGCCAGATCGTGCCAGATTGTAAATAGGTCACATACGTTCGTCAATTCTTTGTGATTTCCTCTAGTTTATTCTTCTTTGTGGCCCTGTAAGGTGCCTGTGCCCGCAAAATCCCATGGAATACTTGCACTGAATCCGATCCTCAATTACTCTAATCTTGAATAATGTTACAATTGATCATACCCGATTTTGAGTGCAGAACAGGGAGGAAATATGGAGTTCAAAGAGCAGCTTCGGCCCGTTCTTGAAACTCTGGCTTCTCATTATGCTGCCAACAAGCTGCTGCTGATCCACCCCGGCAGCCGCTATCGCACCCTCCTGATCGCTGCCCTGCTGGCCGACCCGCCGTGCGACCTGTTTTACTACAGCCTTGGCTTGGAGGATGTCGGTCTCGATCAGTTCCTGACCGGGCTGGGGCAGGGGCTGGCTGCCCAGCACCCCACCTTTGGCAGATATCTGAATCGGGCCAGACGTGATGCAGCTGATGACATCCCGCAGATGGCCGCCGCCCTGGCGGAAGACCTGCGCGATCTGGATGACCGGGACTATCTGCTCATCCTGGACGAATACGACCGCGCCGACCCGGTTCCCGAAATCCATACGTTTGTTGAGAACCTGCTTGAGTATATGCCTGCCCAGTGCCACCTGCTGATTAATAGCCGTACCCTGCCGCGCCTGCCCTGGGTCGGCCTGATTGCGCGCGGGCAGGCGGTGGTTCTCCGCGATGCCCGTGTGCTGACCAGTGGCTTCTACCCGGAGCATTCCGCCGAAAACCCTACCGTTGAGGTATATGCCCTGGGGCCAGGCCATGTCCTTGTGAACGGCGAGCGTATCACGGACTGGGCTGGGCATCTACCTCGCCTCATCCTGTTCTTCATCCTGGACCGTCCCCTCGCCACCCGTGCGGAGATATGCCAGGCTTTCTGGCCCGAACTGCCGATTGATCAGGCTGTTAATGTGTTTCACGTCACCAAGCGCAGGCTGCATAAGACTCTTGGCTTTGACGCCCTGATGCATGAGGATGGCCACTATCGGCTTAACCCGTCTGCTAACCTGCGCTACGATGTCCTGGAGTTTGTCGCCAACCTGGTCGAAGCCCGCAATGCCACAGGGGCTGAGGCCGCCGCATTCTGGCAGGAGGCGATCAACCTCTATCGTGGCAGCTTCTTGCAGGGCTATGATGAACCCTGGATACTGCAGCGCCGTTCCGACTTTCGCCAGGGCTATCTGGAGGCCCTGACCGGTCTGGCCCATTTCCGCGAGCGTGAAGGGCAGGTCGAGGCTGCACTGGGCCTCTATCTGCGTGCGGTGGCCGAGGCACCGGATCGTGAGGACCTGCACCGTGAGGTGATTCGCCTGTACGGCAGACTGGGCAGGCGCGATGATGCAGCCGAGCATTATCATCGACTGGAGGTCGATCTGAGGGATCGCTACGGGGAGGAGCCTTCCGCAGAGACCCGGCAGGTTTTCAGAGAAGCAGCTGCTGAGCGGGGCCAAAGGCAATAAGAGGTGGTGATGACGGGCCGGGGAGGTATACTTCCCGGCTCTTTGCCTCTAACATGGTCAGGGCCGGCGCACCAGGTCCCGGTAAACCCTCTCAACTTGCCGTGCGATGTTCCCCCAGTCATAAGCCTTGGCATGCGCTGCTGCCGCTAATGACATCTCGTCACGCAGGTCCGGGTTATCAAGCAGCAGTTTGATCTTCTCTGCCAGCTCGTCAGGTGAACCGGTGGGCACATGGAACCCGGTCACGCCGTTCCGCACCAGATACGCCAGCCCACCCACCTCGGATGTGATCACCGGTGTTCCGCAGGCCATTGCCTCCAGCGCCACCATGCCAAACGATTCATAATGTGAGGGCATCAACACCATCTCCGCCGCCGAATAGTAATATTGAAGGGTCTCCTGGCTGCGTGCCCCCAGAAAGGTGACCAGATCACCCAGGCCGAGCTGCTCGCGCAACAACCTGAGGCGTCGCATTTCCTCGTCTTCCTGATCGGCATCCTCCGGGGTGCCGCCGATGATCGACAGGCAGAGGTCGTTGACATCTCCGCCCATCTGCTCTTTCAGGATGGTCAACCCGTGCAGTAAAGTGTCAATGCCCTTCAGCGGCTCGATGCGTCCTACGTACAACAGCATCCGGTGATGGGGGGCAATGCCGACCACCTGCTTGGCGATATACCGCGGGATGGGGCAGAAATGCTGCAAATCCACGCCGGGGGGAATCACACGTATCTTGCGCATGTTAGCGTGATACAGCCACATCAGCTGGATGCGCTCGGCAGGCGTGGCTGCGATCAGGACGTCTGCCGCCTGCACGATCTCCCGTTCGGTCTCAGTGCGCAGAGGTGGTTCAAGCTCGCTCTCACTCGTTGCAATGCGGTTCTTCATCAGCCCCAGCGTGTGGAACATCTGGATGAAGGGGATGCCCCAGCTCTCGCGCAGCCGTTCAGCCACCCAGCCCGACAGCCAGTAATGGCTATGGATCAGGTCGTAGGCGATGCCCTGCTCTTCGGCAAAGTGCCGGACTCCGGCCTCGAACTCAGGCAGATGATCGTAAATCTGGCGGGTGGAAAGCGGTTCTTCTGGCCCTGCGATGAGATGGATCACACGCACATTGGGAGCCAGCTCGCCATCACTGACGTGCGGGGCGCAGAGGCCCTGGGCACGCGTAAACACATCAACCCTCACCCCGAGGCGGCCCAGCTCGCGGCTCAGCTCACGCACGTAGACGTTCATCCCGCCCGTCTTTTTGCCCCCCAGGGCAGCCAGCGGGCAGGTGTGAACGCTGAGGACAGCGATTCTCAGCGGTGCGATCATGAAAGCGTCAGCTACGCTTCCCGCGCAATTGTCAACCGTTGGATTGTGGTAGGCCTGGCCCCCATGCGGAACTTATATTCCTCCCCCCCTCGCAGGAAATCGTATTTGTGGAACCCGCGTTCGATGGCGTTCTCAATGCTGTAAGTCAGTAGCACAATCCCCGCGCTCAGGTGCGAGAAATCCACCGGGTTAAGCCCGGAGTTGTACAGCATCACCCGATCGCGGTGGTGGAACTGCCACATTGCGGCGGCTCGCTCACCCTGCACTGTCAGGAAAACCAGGTCAAGATACCCCATCTCAAACATCATCGGCCCCATTTCCTCAAAGAAGAGACGGTGGCCAGGGATCTCTAAAAAGGCAGCTTTCTCAGGGGTGCTCATCGCCATCAGGCGCAGAAAAGCCTGTATCTCTTCCTCAAGATTGTGCTCTGGCCCTACGATATACCAGCCCACACCGGCAGCTTCTGCACGGCGGCGTTTGCGGCGCAGCTCGTGGCGCTGTTTCTTGTCCAGCGTTTCCAGGTATTCCTCATAGCTGCCCGGCAGGTCGATCACCGGGCAGGTCTCTATCTCGTCGATGACGCTGTGCAGGCCGCGCTTCTCGGCCATTTGCGGCATGACGGCCAGGGTGGGGGATGACTGCGGGATGTTGCACAGCTCAAAACGATCCCAGATCGGCGCCTCCGCGCTCAGCATGAAATCCAACAGGGCTCCGTAGACTGATTCCTCATACCCCGGCATGCACAGGATGTCCAGGTAGTCGACGATCTCGGTGCAACCGATCAGACGCACCGTGCGCTGCCCGCTACCGCTCTCGATGAACCAGGGGCCGATGCCCCGCAGAACGCCCTCATCATCCCGCACCGTCACAATCGAGAGTTCGCCCGGGCTGAGGTGCTTCCACCAGACCCGCTGCCAGCGGTTGTTCAGGAAAAGGTTGTCGGAACGCCGAGGGTCGATCAGCACATCCCATTCGCCCGACAGCTCCTCGAAGGCGGTGGGACTGATAAACAGATGTGTTTTCACTGTTCCTCACTTGGTTTGAGGGGGCAGCCGTCAAATGCTTCTCCTCGATTTTACTGAGAACGAAGCGCCGATTGCAACTGTATGGGGCTGGCCTTGGACGGGCGATCAGAGATCGGGGGGCTGGCTAAACGGGGGAGCAGCATCAAAGAAAAGCGACCACCAGACATGCCACGCTGTGATGGGCCGGGATGTTGATGCATCCTCGTCCGGCGCGGCGGCAACGGTGGGCTGTTCGCCTGCTGCTGCAGCGGCTCCTGTGTAGGAGGGGACGACCAGCATCTCGCCGTCACGCACCATCTTACCCTCGTCATGCGCCCACGCCTCGATGAACGCCGGGCTGCTGTAGTAGGCCTTCGCGGCGTCAAGCTGGCGGTGCTCCTCGCGCAGCAGCTCGATCTCGGCTTCGAGCCGCCGCTGCTCAGCGATCTTCTGCTGTCCCTCGACAATGCGCTGGCTAAAATCGATGACCAGACGGCCCCCCACCACTGTCAGCGCGATCAACAGAATCTGCCAGTTGGTGAGCTGAATGCGCCAGTGCGACCCACGGCGCTGCGGCCGGGTTGTGTCCTGCGGTGGGCTGGGCGGCGGGCTCATTGGGTGTAAGCTCCCTACCAAAAGGGCCGGGCACAGCGCCCGACCCTTTCTTCAGTGCCGAAGGTGGGATTCGAACCCACACGGCCGTTACAGCCACTACGCCCTGAACGTAGCGCGTCTGCCAGTTCCGCCACTTCGGCTTGCTTCACGGTAACCGATATTGTACCCGCTAAGTGCCTTTTGTCAAGGAATCTGAACTGCTTGAAGGGGCAGCCTGACAACTTGTTCCCAGACCCGAAGGTATGCATGCTACTCGAATCCGCGCAGGCCCTGGTTAGCGATCTCGGCCTCCTCGACATAACGGCGTGGCATGGCCAGACTGTTCCAGCCACCGGCTTCCTGCAGGGTGAAGGCGTCAGTGCCGCTCTGCGCAGCGTGGGTTGCCCAGTAATGGCGGCAGTCATGGGCGCTCAGCCCCTGTATGCCGATCGCCTCGCCCAGCAACCTGACGCGTCTTGTGATGGCGCGCTCGGTCATCCCGGCCTTGCCCAGGCGCCCATTCTTCAGGCTGGCTCGCAGCAGCGGCCCGCCCGGTGGCGCGTCGCTGCTCTCGAAATAGGCTGCAGCGGCGCGATGGGTGTTAGCCGTCAGGCGGTGCGTCTGGACCTTGTTCACCTTTGGCCGGAAGAAGCGCAGCACACCGCGCTCCAGGTCGATATCCCCCACTGCCAGCCCGGCCACCTCACCGCAGCGCAGGCCATGTTCCAGCAGCAGGGCCAGTATCAGGCGGTCGCGCCGTCCCTGCGGCGTTGGTGGCTGATCGAGCAAGGCTGCGGCATCTCGCGGCGTGAGACGCACCGGGCACGCCTTTTTACTTCCACGTCGCGTCATCTCCCGCTTTTGATCAACGCGCCGCTGCTCGCGCCGATTATAGCCGCCCACCCGCCTGATCAGGGCATACTCGGTGATCGAGATGGCCCCCGCTTTTGCGGCCAGCTCCGCATAAGATTTGACGGTGGACAGCCGCACGTTGACACTGCCCAGCGCATATCCCTGCCGGAGCATCCAGCGTTTGAACCCCTCCACCAGACCCCAGGTCATGCCCTGCCATGCGTGGGCGGTGTGCTGCAGCAGCGGCGCATCGGCATGAACCCCGGCGGCGGTCAGATACTCAGCGAACAGCGCCAGGTCCGCACGCTGGCGACGCAGGGTGTTGATCGAGCGGCGGCTGTGATAGTCTGAGAAGACGCTGTCGCGGGCCGCGGCGTTGGCAGCAAGCCCCGCCCGCGTCATGTCGTTCTCCTCCGGCATCGGCACGATCGCGTGGTCATCATCCGCGATCTCGGTATCAAAAAAGGGGATCGGATCTTCCGGATTGTCAGTCACCATACCGCACTCCCGGCCTGTCTGCCTTTGAGGTGGGTGCCCCAAATGGCTTTGATTCCGATTTGTATAAATAATCAGAATCTATTTTAGGGGCATTGCTGCGTGCCGTCAAGGAGTTGCCGAGGCACTTGCGCGTTTAGAACGCAAGTGCTATCTTGTCTGCGGGACCATCTGGTGGAAGTGAGGGATGCCGCATGACGTTGGAATTCCAGAAGCTCACGGAACAGGTTGACCGTCTGGGCGAGTACATCGCCAGCCAGGAAAAAGATGACGAGGTCAAAGTCAAGATCGCCCTCCAGATCCTGGACGCTCATGCCGACCCGGCCTGGCTGCCCGAGATCGACCGGCGCGTGCAGGATGCGATCGATAAAGACGCCGGATACCGCGGTGCGCGCCCGCTGGATGAGCCGCTGCTGGCCACCTATCCTGCGGCCCCTCTACCGGAGTCGGCGACCCTGGTGGCAACCGACGGCTCACAAATCCTCCCCAACCCGCACGGGGCGGCGCTTTATTATCTGATCAACATCGGCGCGATCATCATTCACTACGGCAGCGGGGAGCCGCCGCTGATCACCAGCGAGCCGTTCCTGCTGTATGACCGCGGCTATCTGTACATGGAGAACCGTGGGCTGATCTCAGCAGCGGTGATCGGCGCGCGGCGCAGTGTTGAGGAAATGGTACGCCTGGCCGAGTATTCGCGCGTTCAGGCGGGCATGGCCCGGCCTCTGGTCGCCCTGCTGGACGGGCCCCTGCTGTTTGTGATGGGCAGCGAGGTGCCTGATCGCGCCCCGCTGCTACGGCGCTACTTCCAGTCGATGGGCCGTCTGATGGATATCCAGGCTGGCCTGGCCGGTTACACTGACCGCCCGCGCAGCAGCTTCATCGTTAGCCTGCTCCACCTGCTGGATGTCGCTGAGGAGCGTGTCTCGCGCCATATGTTGTCAACCGACGGCCGTATGGAGGGTCTGCAGGATGCAGCCATTTTCAGGTACTCCCGCGAGCCGGGCCAGCCGCCGATCCTGCCCTCTGGCCACCGGACGGCGATCTTCGTGCAGATGTCGCCGCAGAACAAAGAGTTCCGCAATGAGGGCGGCGATCCACTGGAGATCACCTTTTTTTACATGAACACTGCCCCGCCCGGGGAGCCGCCGCAAATCGCCCGCATCGAGGTGCCGATGTGGGTGGCCCTTGACCGCGATCTGGTGGCTCAGATGCAGGCGCTGATCTATCATCAGTGCCAGCAGACCATCACCCGTTATCCGTATATTCTGACCCGGGCGGATGAGCTGGCTGTTGTCAAGCATGAGGAGAGTCGCCAGCTTGACGTGATGATCCAGGTGGCGCTGACCCGGCATGGCCTGCTTGCCCGCGAGAGCGCCAAGCAGGCCGGCAAAGCTGCCGCCCGCGCCGATAAGACGCCCTTTGACCCGAACACCTAACCTATGCCTTCAGGAGTGCTGGGATGAGCATTGATTGGGATGAACCGATAGGCCGGGTGCTTCGATCGAGCACCGGCGGCTTTGCGGCGGGGGCGCGCCTTCACCAGCTCGAATCGCCGGCTTTTGGCGCGGTTGTCAAGGCGCTGCCCCGTATGGATGCCCGCGAGGTGATCTACGGGTTGCTGTATGACATCACCATCGACGACGATCCGCTGGTGCGTCAGATGGTGCTGGCTGATACGGTGAGTGAGGAGATGATCCGCGATCAGCGGCACCACCGGCTGGCCCCGGTGGAGATGCGCGTGCTGGCGATCGGCTATCGCACGTATGAGGGGCAGGTGCGTCATGCCCTGCCGCCGCGCCCGCCCCTCAGCCTTGACCCTGTGCTGCTGTGTCCGCCGGATGAGGTGCGGGAGGTGACCGCGCGCTTCGATTACTTCCGCATTGTGCTTGATACGCCCGGCGTCCCCGGTGAGCAGCTCCTGGCTGCCAATCTGTTGTATGCGGCACAGACCAGGGCTGAAGCGGAGCAGTACGCCTTCCTGGTAGCTGCAGGGCGCGAGGTGGCGCGGCTGCTGGGCAGTGATCTGGGGCGCCTTGATCACTTGCTGCGTCTGATCTACCCTGCATAGGGCACACGAGGGATTCGGTATGGCACAACAGGCAAACACTCTTGATCGCTGGTTTGGTGTGCGCGCCCCGCGTCTGGGCGTGGTAGTCGGCGGTTCCCTGAGCCGGGGGCTGGACGTCAAGCTCGACCCGCACACCGATATCGAGGCGCTGGCGGTTGGGCGGTACGTGGTGGTACATGGCCTCCAGCAGCGGTATTTCTGCATGATCACCGACATCGCGCTGGCCAGCACGAACGCGCAGATCACCGCCAACCCGCCAGATATGGCCAACCAGTATCTCGCCGATGTGTACAGCGGCTCGATGGCGTTTGGGACTATCCACATCGCGCCCATGCTGATTATCCGGGAGGATGGCGAGCTGGGGCCGGTGCGCACGGTTCCACCTCACTTCAAGGAAGTCTGGACGGCGACTGAGCAGGACATCAACGATGTCTTTGGCCACGAAGATGAGACCCACTTCTTCATCGGGGCACCGCTGGAGCTGCAGCAGACGCAGATCAACGTTGACCTGAAGCGGCTGACCGAACGGTCGGTAGGCGTCTTCGGCAAGAGCGGCACCGGCAAGAGCTACCTCACCCGCATTCTGCTGGCGGGCACCCTGGCGCGCGGCTCGGCTGTCAACCTGGTGTTCGATATGCACAATGACTACGGCTGGGAGGTGATCAACGAGGCCAACCGCCGTGACAAGGGCCTCAAGCAGTTGTTCCCCAGCAAGGTGGCGATCTTCACCCTGGACGATGAGTCGGCGCGCCGCCGCGGCGTTCGCCCTGATTTTGTGGTGCGCCTCTCGTACAGCGAGATCGAGCCAGAAGATCTGGCAGCGCTGCGCCGCACAATGGATATCTCAGACACGATGCTGGACGCAGCCTACACACTGCGCCGCATCTACGGCAAGACCTGGATCCAGTCGATCCTCACCGCCACGTCCGACGATATCCAGGAGATCATCGACACCACCAACGTCAACGGCGCGTCGCTCACCGCGCTGATCCGCCGCCTGGAGCGCTTCCGCCGCTTCGACTTCCTGGTGCCTGAGGCGATCGGCGATTCGGCGGTGCAGGCGATCCTCAACTCGATCGAGAACGGCATCAGTGTGGTGCTGGAGTTCGGGCGCTACGGCAACGCACTGGAGGCCTATATCCTGGTGGCAAACTACCTCACACGCCGCATCCGCGAGAGCTACGTGAAGCGCATTGAGCGATCGCTGGGCGACGAGAGTCAGCAGCCTCCGCAGCTCATGATCACGATCGAGGAAGCGCACAAATTCCTGGAGCCAGGCATCGCCCAGCAAACCATCTTTGGCACCATTGCTCGCGAGCTGCGCAAATACAAGGTCACCCTGCTGGTCGTTGACCAACGGCCCAGTGCGATCGATGAAGAGATCATGTCACAGATCGGCACACGGGTCACAGCTCTGCTGGATAATGAGCGTGACATCGCTGCTGTGCTGATGGGGGTGAGCGGCGCTCAGGGCCTGCGAGAGGTGCTGGCCCGGCTGGATACACGCCAGCAGGCGATCGTGCTGGGCCATGCCGTGCCCATGCCGGTTGTGATCAAGACACGGCCCTACGATGAGGCATTCTATGCGGCAATGGGCGCGCCGATCAGAGGGCGCTCGGTGGATAAGGGCAGCAGGAAGAAAGGCGGCGACGATCTCTACGTGGATGACAGCTTCGAAGGGTTTGACTAAGCCTTCCACTTCCTGTCAGCATGACAGGCAAATAGGAAGAGACAGGCCCCGGAACCATCCGGGGCCTGCTGGGTATGACCTGCTAGCTCTCAGAGGGTGGTGAGGTAGCCTTCCGGGCGCGGTTCACGCGGATGCGCCACTGGATAAAGCGCACGATCCCCCAGATGATCAGCCCAACGATCAGCAGGAACGGCACCACCGCGATGACGAAGGTGATCAGGAAGTCGGCGAAGCCGCGCATGCCATCGATCAGGCTCTCAACCGCGCGGCGCACAGTCTCCGCAGGGCGCCAGCGGGTATCGACGGGCTGACTGAGGATGTAGGGCTGCAGCTCGATGCTGATGCTGGACAGCCGTGCCGACTCCGCTAGATAGTTCAGGCGGCCCTTCAGCGACTCGATCTCCGCTTCCCGGTAGGTGAGCTGTTGTTCGGCCATCAGCAGGTCCTCAGTGGTCTCGGCGTTTTGCATCAGCTCCAGCAGACGGTCACGGGCGGCCTCCAGGCTCTCCAGGCGGCTCTGAACATCCACGTATTCCTCGGTCACATCCTGCGCTGACTCGCTCACCGAGGGCACCGTGCCCGGCGCAGCCAGCCCCTTGATGCGCTCGATTGCCTCGTCAAAGCGGGTGGCCGGTACCCGGATTTGCATCGAGATATAGGGAGATCCGGTGCCGCCGCTGCCATACTGATTGCTGGAGACCACAAAAGCGCCTTCCGGGGCCATCTCGGCAACCATTGCCTCAATAGCCTGCTCAGCCTCCAGCGTGTCCTCCACGCTCACTGTGATCGACCCATTGCGGATGATCAGGCGCTCGATCTGGATATTCGTGCTGGCGACCTGCGCGCCGGCCGTTGGCAGGGCCATATCCTCAGCAACCATCGGGGCTTCTGCGGGGGCTTCGTATGCATAGCCCTCTTCCGCATAACCGCCGCCGCCGTATCCAGATTCATATGCAGGGGCCACGCTGCGGGCTCCGAGGCCGCCGACCATCAGCGTACTTGTCAGGGCTATCGCTGCAATACCCACGATAATGACTCCCACCGCAACCGCGGCGATAATCAGTCCGGTTCTTAACCTGCGTGACATCTTCTTCCCTCCGGGTAAAGTCATTCTGGCTTCACCTGTAAGACGCTGTGAAGTGAGGTCTGGTTCCCTGCACTCATTGTATACCATTATGCTCCCGGTGCTATCGCGCCCGGCATAGGGCTTGGCAAATGGTTTGGCGCTGGATACCCTATAGAGGAACAGGTCCTTACCCTCCCTGCATTTTCAGGCCACACAAAGGAGACGCCATGGAAAAGATCAGAGTGCTCGTGACTGTCAATCTCCCCGCCATGATGATCCAGAAGCTGGCCGAGATCTCCCCCCGCCTGGAGGTGATCCAGCACGAGGCGCGGACCCCGGAGGAGGTGCGCCCCCATCTGCAGGGGGTAGAGGTGCTGTACACCTGGCGGGCGATCCCGCGCCCCGAGGAGGCCCCCGATCTGCGCTGGGTGCAGCTTCATTCGGCGGGCGCGGACGATATCATCTCCACACCGTTGTACCAGCAGACGGAAGTGCGCTTCACCACAGTGAGCGGCATCCATGCAGTGACGATGGCCGAGTACGTGCTGGCTCAGATGCTTGCCTTCGCCCACCATCTCCCCCACATGCTCGAGGATAAGGCAGCCAGGAGCTGGCCACAGAATCGCTGGGAACGCTATCTGCCGCATGAGTTGCGCGAGTCCACACTCGGCATCGTGGGGTATGGCAGCATTGGCCGAGAGGTCGCCCGGCTTGGCGCGGCCTTCGGGATGCAGGTGCTGGCAGTCAAGCGCAGCATCCGCGAGCTGGCTGATTCATCTTACATCCTTCCGGGGGTTGGCGATCCAGAGGGGGACATCCCCGACCGCTTTTACCCGCCTGAGGCGCTGCATTCCTTTCTGGGAGCCTGTGACTATGTGGTGCTGACTGTCCCGCTAACGCCCGCGACTCACCACCTGATCGACGGCCCCGCCCTGGCTGCCATGAAGAAAACCGCTGTCCTGATCAACGTGGCCCGCGGCCCGGTGGTGGACGAGCAGGCGCTGGTTGAAGCGCTGGTGGCAGGGCAGATTCGCGGCGCAGCACTGGATGTGTTTGAGGTCGAACCCCTGCCAGAGGACAGCCCCCTGTGGCAGGCGCCGAACCTCATCATCAGCCCGCATATCTCCGGGTTCTCAAGTCGGTATAATGAGCGTGCCGCCGACGTGTTTGCCACCAACCTGGCACGCTACGTGGCCGGAGACCCACTGCTCAATCAGGTTGACCGTGAGCGCGGCTACTGATCAGCCGGGCGGCTATATGGAGCCGCTGTGAATGAACTGATCCACATACTGCTCGAACTCACCCGCGTTGCAGGCGTCGATGTAGCGCAGCAGCTCCCCGCCGGTCACCGGATAAAGGGGATAGCATGAAGTTGGGTAAGCCCCCCGGGGAGCGTGGACAACAGCACTCACTACCGATCCGCTGATGTCCACCCGGTGGTCAAACCGATCGACGATCTCCTCGGCAGTGATGATCACATCGCGCGCCCCCAGTGACAGCTCCACATCAACAGCGCGGTTGCCATTGATCTCGGCGTTACCGCCGGGGTCGGCTCGCAGGGCGTGGATCACAGCTACGTCCCACGAGATCGCCGGGAAAGCCACCAGTCGCTGACCGGGGTTGTAAGGGTCCTCGATCACCCTGACATCGGGGCGCAGCCTGAGCAGGTCAGTGCCCAGCCAGCCCATCCCCGGCATGAAGCTGACACCGGCCAGCCGGGCTCTGATGCCGAAAGACAGGCTAGCCTCCGTTTCCTCGACGATCTTCAACAATCCGGCATTGGCCCGCTGCGTGAACATCGGAGCCAGGCCGAAAACCTCCAGGCCCACGTAGCACGATCGGATGGTGGTGGCCATCCCCGCCCCGATCAGCAGGTCACTCTCCATACCGCCTGTAAAGCTGAGCAGGGTCAGGCCATGCAGGCGCTCGCGCTCGGCCAGCAGGGCGCGCACAAATGCCATGGGCCGCCGGTAGATGGTCAATCCGCCCAAGGCCAGCGTATCGCCGGGCCGCACAAGCCGGGCTGCCTCCTGCAGAGTGGTGCGTTTGTCGCTCATCCTGTCCTCATCTGGGCGCCACATCGCCGCTACCGGGTTTGCCCGCGTACAGTCTACATCAGCGTCGGGAGGCCTGGCAAGGCGATCGGATAGACCAGCGTCAGCGTTCTTTCACAAAACAGACAGTATGTTGACAGGATTCTGATGCAGAGCATGCTACAATATAACGCGTGTCGCCGGTGAATGGCGCGCTGTTTATCATAACAGGGAGGGTACGACCGAATGGCATCGCCCTTTGCATGGAACCCGACTTACTGGTTGATCGTTGGCCCGGCTGTGCTGTTCATGCTCTATGCGCAGTGGCGTGTCTCGACTGCCTACCGCCGCTGGTCGAACGTGGCAAACGCCCGCAGGCTTCAGGGGGTGAAGGCCGCCGAGATCCTGCTCGGACAGACCGGGCTGCGGCATGTGGGTATTCGCGGCATCGCAGGGCAGCTTACTGATAACTATGACCCGCGCAGCAAGGTGCTAAATCTCTCAGAGGGCACGGCGCTGGGCAGCTCGGTTGCGTCGCTGGCTATCGTTGCCCATGAGATCGGCCATGCTCAGCAGGACGCCACCGGCTATTTCCTGCTGAGGCTCCGCGGCGGGCTGGTCCCGGCGGTCAACTTCGGCTCGCAGCTGGGGCCGATCCTGTTTCTGCTGGGCTTTCTGCTTCAGTTTGGCACGTTGATGTGGGTGGGTATCTTCCTGTTCGCCCTGGCATTCCTGTTCACACTGGTCACTTTGCCGGTTGAGTTTAACGCCTCCCGGCGGGCGCTCAGGATGCTGGACCAGAGCGGTTTGCTGGTTGATAACCAGGAGCGCAGGGGGGCGCGTGCCGTCCTGAACGCGGCGGCGCTTACCTACGTGGCAAGCATGCTCACTGCCCTGGCGCAGCTTCTTTACTATATCCTTCTCGCCCGTGGCAGGAGGCGAGACTAAGGATTCCGAATGCAGGATCAGGTGGCGGGTAGCAGCTCTCCCGATTTCACCATTGATGAGGTGATCAGCACCTGTATCTCACGTCAGATGGTTGACGGTGAGACGGTGGCACAGGGGCTTGCCACACCACTGGTGGTGGCAGGCTTTCTGTTGGCCAAGCTCACCCACGCGCCTAATCTGTATTTTGCTTCAGCCATCGGGCAGGCGATCTGCGAGGAATGGGCGCCGCTGGGCCTGGCGCGCATCGAGGACCTGTGGCTGGGCAACGCGGTAATGGGCAGCGGGTTTATCCAGGCTGCCGTCGAGGTGCTGCCGCGCTTTGCGCCCAAAGAGTTCTTCCGGCCTGCCCAGATCGACGCCAGTGGTAATTTCAACAACATCGCGCTGGGCCGGAACTACGAGAAGCCGTTTATGCGGTTGCCCGGCACCGGCGGCATCCCGGATGTGACCACTTTCTCAGACCACGTATATATCTACGTCCCGCGCCACTCACGGGTGACGTTTGTGGAACAGGTGGATTTCATCAGTGGGCTGGGCCACAACAGCCCGGCCCGCACGCGCGGCAAAGGGCCGGTTTACTGCATCACCGACCTGGGGCAGTTCGACTGGGCCAACGGGCGCATGCGCCTCACCAGTTATCACCCCGGCGTCACCATCGATCAGGTTCAGCGCAAGACCGGGTTTGATCTGGAGATCGCCCCGGATGTGCATGAGACGCCGTCGCCGACGGCTGAGGAGGTTCATCTGCTGCGCACGGTCATCGACCCGCTGGGAGTCCGCAAGCTGGAGATTCTGGGAGGGCAGGCGCGCAAAGACCTGATCCGCGAGATACTGGAGAAGGAGGGGGCATTATGAGCCCGGTCAACCGGGACGGGCATCCTGTCGCCGAGGTCACCTTTCGTGTCCGCTTCGCCGAGACCGACGCGATGGGTGTTGTGCACCACGCCGCCTACGTGGTGTACTTTGAGGAAGGCCGCAGTGAATACTCCCGGCAGGCTGGTGCTCCTTATGCTGACCTGGAGGCAATGGGGTTCTCGCTGGCTGTCAGCGAGGTGCGGGCGCGCTACCTGGCCCCGGCGGTATATGATCAGGCCATCACTGTGCGCACCTGGATCGAGCGTGTCGGCAGCCGGGGGGTGAGCTTCGCGTATGAGGTCGTGGCAGTGGACTCGCAGCAGGTGTTAGTAACCGGCCAGACCAGGCATATCTGCGTGGATCGGCAGGGCAGGGTTAGCCGCATCCCGGAGCGATGGTTGACTACGCTGATGGAGGGAGCGGGCCTGACCTGACCGCGCGCGAGTTATTGCATAATTCCACGGAATGGTTAATAGTTAAGGTTGAGCGGGCTGTGATGACCGACCAATTGGATATACCCATGAGCGGGCAGGTGTTTGATGGCTGAAAACCCGATTCTCAACGACCGTTATCGCCTGATCGAGCAGATCGGCGCGGGTGGCATGGCGGTGATCTACCGTGCGCAGGATATGGTGCTGGGGCGCATTGTGGCGATCAAGGTGCTGCGCCCCAGCCTGGTCGGCGATCCGGAGTTCCTGGTGCGCTTCAAACGCGAGGCGCAGTCTGCCGCGCGGCTCTCGCATCCTAATATCGTCACGGTGCATGATGTGGGTCAGGATGGCCCTAACACGCATTACATCGTGATGGAGCATGTGGAAGGCCAGAACCTCAAGCAGTTGATCCGGGCGCGGGGGGCGTTTGATGTCGATGCTGCGCTGGCCATCATCATCGAGGTCTGCAAAGGGGTCGGTTATGCGCACCGCGCCGGGCTGGTGCACTGTGACATCAAGCCGCAGAATATCCTGGTGACCCCCGATAACATGATCAAGGTGGCCGATTTCGGGATCGCGCGGGCCTTCACAGCCACCCAGACCGAACACGAGGAAGTGGTATGGGGCAGCCCTCATTACTTCTCGCCGGAGCAGGCTGCCGGAGAGCCGCCCACCCCGGCATCAGATGTTTACTCGATCGGCATCGTCCTGTTCGAGCTGCTGACGGCACGCCTGCCTTTCACCGGCGCGGATTACCATGAGCTGGCGCGGGCGCATCTTACACAAACACCGCCCTCGATCCTGGATATCGACCCTTCGCTGCCGCAGGAGCTGGACCGCATCATCCGTAAAGTGCTCAGCAAGGAACCATCGGCACGCTATCGCACGGCTGACCAGCTGGGGCGCATCCTGAAGACCTATCGTGAGCAGGGCGTTCAGCCCACATCCAGTTTTGTGGTGACTCCTTCCGATCAGATGCACCCGCTGTCACCACCCCCCGCCCCATCCTCGGCCCTGCTGGATACGACGCCCAGTGGTATGCCAACGCGCCGCCAGGCTGAGCAGCAGGACACACTGCCCGGCCTCCCACCTATCGATGTTGAGTCTGCTTACGAGCGATCACGCGCGCAGCGAGTGCCCCCCACGCAGCCCGTCTATACGCCGCCATCGTCGCCCTACGCGCCCTCGCACTACACTTCTCCGCCAGTCATCGAGGAGGAAGAAGCCCCGGGCCTGGATATTGAGAACATCCTGCTGGGTATTCTAGCAGCGGTAGCCATCATCGGGCTGATCCCGTTGTGGCTGACGGTTTACTTCACGTTCACACGCTGATGCGCCTGGCTCTCCATCGAGAGGATGTGCCGGGCTTCCAGATCGCGCCGGCCCCTTTGATGGAGAATCGCGCATCTGGTATAATCACGGTGGGTTGAGGCGGTAGAGTGATACGCTCTAACTGTGGCGTTGCGTCCATGCGGCATTTTACACACCCGGCATACGCCCAGCACGGCGCGTCAGCGCCGTTTGTGCTATAGGAGTACTGTCGTGAATTCTACACGATTCAGGCATGGTTTCGTCTATCTGCTGATCATCCTGGCTATTGCAGTCATCCTGTTCAGCATGTTCGCACGCCAGGAGAGCCCCGATGAGTGGGCGATCAGTGAGGTGGCGGCGGCCATTCGCGAAGGGCGCGTTGAGGAGATCACCGTCAATGACAATGACCTGCTGGTCGTTCGGTTGACCTCGGGCAAGACGGTGCAGGCGTTCAAAGATCCAAGCAGCAGCGCTCCGGAGCAGCTCGCTCTGTTCGGCATTACGCCGGAGCAGATTGCCTCCATCCGCTGGACTAACGAAAAAACACCTAACTTCGATGGCATTCTATCAGCGGTGTTCTGGTTCCTGCCCCTGTTGATTGTGATGGGCGTGATCTATTTCATGCTGCGGCAGGCACAGGGTAGCAACAACCAGGCCATTGCTTTTGGCAAGAGTCGGGCGCGCATGTTCACAGGGGAGAAGCCAACTGTGACATTTGATGATGTGGCGGGCTGCGATGAAGCCAAGGAGGAGCTGCAGGAGATCGTTGAGTTCCTGCGCGAGCCGGCCAAGTTCATCCAGCTGGGTGCCCGCATCCCGAAAGGTGTGCTGCTGGTGGGCCCGCCCGGCACCGGCAAGACCCTGATGGCCAAGGCAGTGAGCGGTGAGGCCGGGGTGCCCTTCTTCTCGATCTCCGGTTCGGAGTTCGTTGAGATGTTTGTCGGTGTGGGGGCCAGCCGTGTTCGTGATCTATTCGAGCAGGCTAAGCGCCACAGCCCCTGCATTGTCTTTGTTGACGAGATCGATGCGGTGGGGCGGCACCGTGGCGCCGGGCTCGGCGGATCGCATGACGAGCGCGAGCAGACCCTCAACCAGATCCTGGTTGAGATGGATGGCTTCGACACCGACACAAACGTGATCGTGATGGCAGCCACCAACCGGCCTGACATCCTCGACCCGGCACTGCTGCGCCCCGGGCGTTTTGACCGGCGTGTCGTGCTTGATCGCCCTGATGTGCGCGGGCGTGAGCAAATACTGAAGGTGCATGTCAAGGGCAAGCCTGTTGGCAGCGATGTTGACCTGGCGATCCTGGCACGCGCCACCCCCGGCTTCGTGGGGGCCGATATTGAGAATATGGTCAACGAAGCTGCCATCCTGGCCGCCCGACGCAACAAGAAGACGATCAACATGCCGGAGTTTCAGGAAGCTGTGGAGCGCGTGGCGATGGGGCCAGAGCGCCGCAGCCGGCTGGTCACCGAGCAGGAAAGACGCATCACGGCCTATCATGAGGCAGGGCACGCGGTGGTCTCTCATCTGCTGCCACAGTGTGACCCGGTGTTGAAGGTGACGATCGTCCCGCGCGGCATGGCTGGCGGCTACACCATGCCGCTGGGCGAAGACGCCTGGTACTATTCGCGCTCCAAGTTCCTCGATCAAATCGCGATGGCCCTGGGTGGGCGCATCGCGGAAGAGCTGGTCTTTGGTGAAGTGACAACCGGGGCCAGCAACGATCTGCAGCGCGTGACCAAGATGGCCCGCGATATGGTGACTCGCTATGGGATGAGCGAGCGCCTGGGACCGATGAGCTATGGCACCAAGGATGAGCTGGTCTTTCTGGGGCGCGAGATCGGCGAGCAGCGCGACTACAGCGAGGCTGTCGCTGAGGAGATCGACGCAGAGGTGCGCCGCATTGTAAGTGAGGCTTATGAACGGGCACGCCGCGTGCTGGTTGAGAATATGGACAAGCTGGAGCGTGTCGCCGAGACCCTGCTGGAAGTCGAGACGCTGGATGCCCATCAGTTCAGCGCATTGATGCGTGGTGAAGAACTTCCTGAGGCGTCTGAGGGGATCATCCTGCCGGAGGGAGATCGCGTCGGGCGTAAGAAAGCGGCCAAGAAAGGGAGTGAAGATGCCTCCGCCAGCCTAGACCTGCCGCCAGCCCCCTCACCGGCGTGATCGATCATCTGCGGTTAAAAAACCGCGCCGGGCACTTCGAAGTGCCCGGCGCTTTTTATGCTGATCGCGGTGGCTAACTGCCCTCCAACTCCATCCGGACCAGCTCGCGGCGCAGTATCTTACCTACCGCCGTGCGCGGGATCTGCGGCACGAAGGCGATTCGGCGCGGCACTTCATAAGGGGCAAGCCGCTCGCTGCAGAACTGGATCAACTCTTCTGCTGTAAGCTGCTGGCCTTCTTTGAGCACCACCCAGGCCTTCAGGGCTTCCTGACCTTCCTTCTCCGGGTGCGGGATGCCTGCAACGCCGCACTCCAGCACTGCCGGGTGTTCCATCAGGACTTTCTCAACAATATTGGGGTAGACATTAAACCCGCCGATCAGGACCATGTCCTTCTTGCGGTCAACGATGTAGAAATAGCCATCCTCGTCCATCCGGGCGATGTCACCTGTGTAGAGCCAGCCATCGCGCAGGGCATTGGCGGTCTCGGTTGGCATGTTGTGGTAGCCCGTCATCATCACCGGGCCACGTATCACCAGTTCACCCACCTCGCCAACAGGCACATCGCTGACTTCATCATCAAGACTGACGATACGGCACTCCACATCCGGGAAAGGCATGCCGATCGACCCTGCCTTGTTCTTCCCACGGAAGGGGTTGCAGTGCGTGGCTGTGGGGGCCTCGCTCATGCCAAAGCCTTCCATCACCACACCGCCTGTCAACTCCTCAAAGCGGCGCTTCGTCTCAGGTGCCAGCGGCGCCGAGCCGCTGATGCATCCGCGGATTGAGCTGAGATCATACTTGCCCGCCAGCACATCGGGGTGCTGGTTGATGGCATTGTAAAGCGCGGGCACCGCCATGAAGAACGACGGCTTGAACGTATCGATCACCTCCAGCACGTCGGTGATATCGCGTGCGTTGGGCACCATGTACATAGGGGCTGCCTCAGAAACCGCGAAGGTCATTACCGCAACCATGCCATACACATGGAACAGCGGGATCGCGGCGATGAACGAGACTGGCCCACCATCGTTGTCTGCCATCATCCAGGCTTTCATCTGGAGCGCATTGGCTACCAGGGCGAAATGGGGGCCACGGGCGGCCTTCGGGATGCCAGTTGTGCCGCCTGTGTACTGGAAGATTGCCGTGTCTGTACGCGGATCGATCGAGATACGTGGGCGCTGGTCGGCCCGATACTGGGCGAAGATATCGCTGAGCCACACATCGCCCGGCTTCAGAGACTCAACATAGTGCCCTTCCTTCTTCTCGCGGGCCAGAGTGAAAAGCGTGGCGGCCAGCGGCGGCAGGAAGTCCTTGTAGTTGAAGACGATGATTTTCTCCACCGGCGTCTTATCACGGATGGAGTTCAGGCCGTTGTAGAACAGCGACATTGTGATCACGAATCTGGCCCCGGAGTCACTGAGTTGCTCCTGCCACTTTGCCGGGGGGAAGGTTGGATTCAGAGCAACCACGATTCCGCCCGCTTTGAGAATGCCAAAGAACGCGATCACAAACTGGGTAGCGTTGGGTGAAGCCAGGGCGACCCGATCGCCTTTTTGCAGGCCCATGCTGGCCAGCGCGGCAGCCAGCTTATCAGTGAGATCATTCAACTCCTTGTAGGTGACTGCCTTGTGCTTGCGCCCAAACAGTGGCAGCTTGGCAGACATGACACATGCCGGAGTGTTGGGGGACTTTCTGGCAGCCTCTTCCAGCAGCTCATACAGGGGGATCTCGGGGTAATCAAGGGACGCCGGTACACCTGGATCGTAGTTCTTCGTCCAGGGCCTGTCAGCATAACTCACCATGCTTGACCTCCTATGCTATTTGTGGCATGGCACCATCAAGACTTAATCCGGCTCATTCCCCTCGAAGACTGAGCCGGGCAACTCCCCTGTGACCCATGTGGCGCTGTGCGTCGCGCCAGGCCGCTGCTGCGGAGTAGGTTGATAGGATGGGTGTGGCCCCTGAACCTGGTGTCACAATGTGTCCGCTGGGTGTAGAGATACAGACGCTTTGACTGGCTCCTACACATAGTATAGGTTTTTTATGCCTGCAGATCAACCGACCCTGATCGTGTGTGATATACCTCAGGATTTGATAGAATGTGTGCACGACATCGCACAAAAGGAGTGGCCGGCATTATGGAGCCGAACCAGACTGCACAGATGGTTGCCTGGCTTGATGAGGAGCGCCGCAAAGACAAGGCGCTTCTCTCAAAGCTGGAGGAACGGGTCGCCTCACAGACAGCACTGATCGAGGATCAGGCCCGGCGCATTCAGGCATTGGAGGGTGAGCTGACAGCGTTGCGCACCCGTTATTCGACAATTGGGTTTGTCGACGAGTCGATCGCGCGCCTGCGAACTGAGATGACAACTTCCATCGAGCAGATAGAGGCACGCCGTTCCTCACTGGTGCAGGACTGGAAGAAGATGCGCGACAGCGACCGGGGGCTGCTCCAGAAGGCGATTGAGGATTTGCGCCAGGAGATGCTGACGCGCATTGAGCGCGAGCTTCAGCCGCGCCGCACCGAGGAAGAGCGGCTGTCTCGCGTGGCCTTTGAGCTGCAGAACTACGCCGACAGCCTCAGTAAGGGGCTGGAGGAGTTCGAGCACTCACTCAGTTTTCTGGAAGAGCAGCGCCGCCAGGATGCGCGACGCCTGAGCGAACTGGCTGATCTCCCCAAACAGCTGGAGGGGATTGACCCCAAATTCGAGTTGCTTGAGGAGCTGACCCGCCGCAACGAGCGCGCGATCCACGATCTCGCTGCCTCATTGACCGACATCCGGCAGGAGCGCCGTGAGTGGCTTGAGCAGCAGGCCCTCACCGATCAGCAGCGCGAGCAGCTCGTGCAGGGGCTGCAGCGCCGCATTGAGGCGTTTGCTGAGGAGATGGACGCCCATGCCCGGCAGCTTGAGAGCTGGTCTGAGACCCATCGCCTGATGAGGAAGAACCTTGAGGATTTCGAGCGGCTCACTGATCGCATTGAGCGGCGCATTAACGAGGTGACGGAGATTCAGCGGCTCTCGGAGGAACGCTTCCGCCGTGAGTGGGAGGAATTCCTGCAGGAAGATCAGAAGCGCTCACGGCAGTTCACCCTCACCAATGAGGAGTCGTGGCGCGAGAATAACAAAATCATCGAGGAGATTCAGGCTCGCCTGGCGCTCCTGGCTGAGCGGTCGGAGATCCTGGTTGAGTATGTCAGGCAGCTCAGGCTCCAGCACCGGCAGCTTCTGGTGGCGCTTGCCGAGCGCTACCAGACGATCCTGCAGGATTACGAGGACGTCTCCTTCCCTCCCCTTACATGAGGTGATCGTATGACCTATGTCATTGGCACAGCGGGGCATGTAGACCACGGCAAATCGACCCTGGTGGAGGCACTGACCGGCATCGACCCGGACCGCCTTGAGGAGGAGAAAGCCCGCGAGATGACCATCGATCTCGGCTTTGCCTGGCTTACCCTCCCCAATGGGACATCTGCCGGAGTAATCGATGTGCCCGGCCATCGCGATTTCATCGAAAATATGCTGGCTGGTGTGGGCGGTATCGACATGGCTTTGCTGGTCATCGCTGCCGATGAAGGCATCATGCCGCAAACTCGCGAACACCTTGCCATCCTCGACCTGCTGGAGGTGCAGCATGCTGTGGTGGCTCTGACCAAAGTGGATTTGGTCGAGGACGATGAGTGGCTTAGCCTGGTTATGCTGGATATTGAGACCCTGCTGGAGTCAACGGCCCTGGCCGGTGCACCGATCGTGCCGGTCTCCGCGCGCACAGGCCAGGGGCTGGGCGATCTGCTGAAGGCGGTTGAGTCTGTGCTGTCCACGCGGCCTCCGCGTGCCGACATGGGCAGGCCGCGTCTCCCGGTCGATCGTGTCTTCACCATCAGCGGCTTCGGTACGATTGTCACCGGCACACTCAGCGGTGGCAGCCTGAAGATCGGAGACGACGTGGAGATCGTCCCTGGCGGCAGACGGGCGCGCATCCGGGGGCTGCAAAGCCACAAGCAGAAGGTGGATTATGTCTCGCCGGGCAGCCGGGTGGCGATCAACCTGAGCGGCATCAGCACCGAGGAGATCACACGCGGCTGCGTGGTGGCAATGCCCGGCCTGCTGCGCCCTACTACGCTAGTCGATCTGCGCTTCCGCTACTTACCTGATGCGGGCCGCCCGCTGACCCATAACGCCGAGGTCAAGTTCTTCAGCGGCTCGGCCGAGGCGCTTGGCCATGTACGGTTGATTGGCGCCCGTGAGCTGCAGCCCGGAGAGGAAGGTTGGCTGCAGGTCCGCCTGGCCGTTCCGCTGGCTCTCGACCGAGGTGACCGTTTTATCCTCCGCTACCCCTCCCCCCCGCAGACGATCGGCGGCGGCACAGTGCTCGACCCTCACCCACCGCATCGCTGGCGCCGCTTCAAGGGGGAAGTGATCGGGCGCATGGAAATGCTGGCTCAGGGCACTCCTGAGGAGTTGCTCATGCACATGCTCGACGAGAACCTGATGCTGCAGCAGGGGCAGATTGCCACGCTGAGCGGGCTGGACTCTGGACAGGTCGCTGCGGTGGTGGATCGGCTGGTTGCTGATGAGGACATCCTGATACTGCCGGGGGGCTGGCTGATCACCGAGGCCGCCTGGAACCGGCTGGCCTCTCAGATCGCCCAGGAGCTGGGAGCATACCATGCTCAGAACCCCCTGCGTGCCGGGATGCCCCGTGAGGAGCTGCGCAGCCGGCTGGGCCTGGACGCACGCAGGTTTGCCGTGATAGCCGCCCGGGCCATTGAGACCCATGTGGTGGTAGATGAAGGCGCAGTAGTTCGTCTGGCAAGCCATGAGGTACGCTTTACCCCCGCCCAGCAGCAGGCCATTGATGAGTTGCGCAGGCAGCTTAAAGCCAACCCGTTCAGCCCGCCCAGCTTTAAGGAGGCGGCTCTCATCGTGGGTGAGGAGGTGCTGCAGGTGCTGATCGCGCGCGGTGAGCTTGTGGTCGTCAGCCCTGAGGTGTTCTTCGATGCAGAGACTTACACACGCCTGGTTGAGGGGGTGCGCGCGCACCTCAGCCGCCAGGGGACAATCACAGTGGCTGAGGCGCGCGACCTGTTTCACACCAGCCGCAAGTATGCACTGGCGCTCCTGGAGCATCTAGATGCGATCGGCATTACCCAACGCTCCGGCGATCTCAGGGTGCTGCGCTGATCGCTACCGATACTGTGCGAAGAACAAGTTGACGAAGATCGCACAGGGCACCGTGCAGATGAACATGAGAACCAGCATGGCCAGCAGGAGCAGCCATTTTACCCCCTTGCCCAGTGGGGGTTTTCTGTGGCGGGGCGGCGGGGGGGGCGTGCTGTATAATGCTGGCCCGTCAGTGTAATAGTAATAGAACACGGGTGAGCGCGGGCGGCGGGGCTGCCGCATCCGCTGGAACTCGCTCATGGTACCAATACTCCTCTACCTCAACCATAACCAGCAGCAGACAAAGGCCAGTATAGCACATCTAGATGTTGTTTGCCGGGATCAGGCAAAAGAGGCCCCTTCGCACAGGCGAGGGGCCTCTTGTAAGTCTGTCAAGTCAGGAGGGGTGGGTTAGTACTCCGGCATGGGCGGAGGGCTGGATTTCTCAGGCTCCGGCATGTCGGTGATCAGCGCCTCGGTCGTCAGGATCATGCTGGCGATGCTGGCGGCGTTCTCCAGTGCGCCCTTGGTGACCTTCGCCGGGTCAATGATGCCGGCCTCGATCATGTTGACGAACTGACCACTCAGCACGTCATAGCCGATCTGGGGGTCGCCCTTCTCAGCCTGCAGGCGGCGCACGTTCTCAATGATCACGGCACCATCACGGCCAGCGTTCGATGCGATCTTGCGCATCGGGGCTTCGAGCGCCATACGCACAATGCTGACGCCGGTCTGCTCATCCGGGTACTCCATCACCAGGTCGTCGAGGGCCGACATGGCGTTGATCAGAGCCACACCACCGCCTGGCACAATACCCTCCTCAACCGCAGCACGGGTTGCACTGAGGGCGTCCTCAACGCGGTGTTTCTTCTCTTTCAACTCTACCTCGGTAGCAGCGCCCACACGGATAATGGCCACCCCACCGGCCAGCTTGGCCAGCCGCTCCTGGAGCTTCTCGCGGTCATAGTCGGAGGTGCTCTTCTCAATCGAGACCTTGATCTCCTCGATACGCCCACGGATGGCAGCCTCATCGCCCTTACCACCGATGATGGTTGTGTCGTCCTTGGTGGCAATGACCTTCTCGCAGCGGCCCAGGTCCTCGATCGTCGTGCTCTCCAGCTTGCGGCCCAGCTCCTCGGTGATCACGGTTGCACCGGTCAGGATAGCGATGTCCTGCAGCATGGCCTTACGGCGATCACCGAAACCGGGGGCTTTGACGGCCACAACGTTCAACATACCGCGCAGCCGGTTGAGCACCAGGGCTGCCAGCGCCTCACCGTCCACATCCTCGGCGATGATCACGATCTCGCGCTTGCCCTTGTTCAGCAGCTTCTCGAGAATGGGCATCAGGTCAGCAACGGCGCTGATCTTCTTGTCGTGGACCAGTACAAAGGGATCTTCGATCACGGCTTCCATCTGCTCGGGGTTGGTGACAAAATAGGGGCTGATGTAGCCGCGGTCGAACTGCATACCCTCGACATACTCGGTCTCGAACTGAAGGCCCTGGCTCTCCTCAACGGTGATGACACCGTCCTTGCCCACCTTCCACATGACCTCAGCGATCAGGTCGCCGATCTCGCGATCCTGGGCCGAGATGGAAGCAACGCTGGCGATCTCCTCCTTCGTGTCGATCTCAACGGCCTGGTTGCGAATCGCCTCGGCAACGCGCTCGGTAGCGGCCTCAATGCCGCGCTTGAGCAGCATGGGGTTGGCGCCGGCAGCCACGTTCTTCAGACCCTCGGTCACCATCGCCTGCGCCAGCACAATGCTGGTGGTGGTGCCATCACCGGCGATGTCGTTCGTCTTTGTGGCGGCTTCTTTCAGCAGCTGGGCGCCCATATTCTCATAGGGGTCTTCCAGCTCGATCTCCTTGGCGACGGTCACGCCATCATGCGTGATGGTGGGGGCGCCGAACTTGCGGTCGAGCGCCACATTGCGGCCCTTGGGGCCGAGGGTGGTGGTGACGGCATCCGCCAGGATGTCAACACCGCGCTTCAGGCGGCGGCGTGCTTCTTCGGAAAAGGCTAACTGCTTGGGCATAAATCACTTACCTCCGTTGGTGTGTACCGGTTTCTTCCTGCCTGAACTGCTGATACAAAGCTACTTGTTCTCAATGATGGCGAGGATGTCTGACTCTTTCATGATGAGGAGTTTCTTGCCATCGATCTTGACCTCGGTGCCGGAGTACTTGGCGAACAGCACAGTCTGGCCAACCTCGACATCCATCGGAACGCGCTTGCCGTCTTCATCCTTGCGGCCCGCGCCAACGGCTATGACAGTGCCCTGCTGGGGCTTCTCTTTGGCGGTCTCGGGGATGAACAGCCCGCTCTCCGTGCGCTCCTCGCGCTCCAGCGGCTCGATAACCACACGATCGCCCAATGGCCTCAGGTTGACTGACATAAAACGCCTCCTTAAGTTAAATTGCTCTGTTATGGGTGAGTAACCAGCAAAATCGCCCCTGGATATTAGCACTCGATGTATGTGAGTGCTAAAAGCACTCAGAAGTATAACGTCCTCCCGCGGCTTGTCAAGCATAAGCGGCACCACACGGCACTTTCTTATATGATTCATATGTCTGTCTCAGGCTCGCCCCACCAACGGAAGCTGTTATACTACTATTCTGCACACGACCTGCCTGTGTGGAGGATACGCCTCTGATGCGATATGCACTGTGCGTTGCAACCGTTTTGAGTATCGCTATGCTGGCCTGCGGGGGGCTATCCACAGCACCAGCCCCCTTGCCCGGTGCCGAGCTTCCGCCGATTCCAACAGATGCGCCGCCAACGGTTGAGACCGTACCCCCCACCCGGCAGCCCGGCCCATCTACTGCGGATGCGCCGGTTGAAGTCGCCTCACCGTTGCCGCCGACGAACAGCGCCGCCGAGCTGCCCCTTGAGCAGGAGCAGTTCGTCTGGGTAGATCGAGATGACCGGGGTTTCGGGCTGTGGGTGCGCCCGGGCTGGCTGGTTGATGAGCGTACAAACGGCGTAGTTTTCTACTACCCCGGCGATCAGCGTGTGTGGATCGGGGTGTTCCGTGAGCAGTACACCTACAGTCAGGGGATGGTCGATGAGCGTGTCAGTGAGCTGCGGCTCGAGGCGATACAAGAGCTTGACCCGGATGCGTTCTTCTATGAGCCATACCGATCCGGGATCGGTATGATCAGGAACGGGCGAGCAAGTGATTATGTCTACCGCTTGCAGGGGGTGATGATATACGGTTCGGTTACCGTCGGCACTACACTGGACAACGTCACCTGGGTTGTTCAGTGGGAAGCCCCTGCCCAGGTTTACCCCGATGTTGTTGAGGATTTTGTGTATCAGCTCACAGAGATCGAGCTAAAAGGCTGATCCTGCGTCCGGGTCATCGCCTGTCCCATCCAGGTCATCGAACAGGTCGTTGTCCTCCTCAGGCGGCCTCTTGTGGGGCCGTTCCGTCGGGGGCACAAACGGCTCAGGTGAAATTGGGTGCGGCGCAGCCGGCGGCGGTGTGATCGGGGGGCGCTGCGGCACCGGTGTGGAGGCCATCTGCCCGGTTGTGCTGATCGGCCCTGTTGGGGCGATCGGTGGCTCGGGGCCGGGTGGCGCTGCGGGGGGCTGAAGCCCCGCCGGGTTTTGTGGCGATGCGGTCTGCACCGGAGGGGGCGGGGTGGCATCCGGGCGGAAAAGGGTGTCTCCTTCCGGGGGGGCTGCCTCCGCTTCTTCCACCAGAACCTGAAGGGTCTCGAGCAGCTCCTTTGCCCGCCCGGCCCAGCCCGACTTCAGCCCTTCGAAGGTCTCAAAGGCATCGTGGGCATAGCCCCATGCCTGGGAATACAGCCCCATGGCCAAATAGAGATCGGCCAGGTTGAAGCAGATCACCGCCTGCTCATGAGGGTTGGCCTGTTTCTCAAACAAATCGAGCGCCTCCAGCAGCAGGGTCTCGGCATCGCGATACATGCCGCGCTGGCGCTCCAACAACCCCTGATGGCATTTGACCATAGCCCGGCCAGCGGTATCCCCCAGGATATCGAACAGACTGGCTGCGCGCGCATAGTCGGCGCTGGCCAGCGCCCATTTGCCCATATCGGCATACAGCGCGCCGCGCTGGGCGAGGCCGTATGCCTCAAGGCTGGTATCCTTCAAATCTCGCGCCCTGGTGATCGCTTCCTCTATGGCACGTAATGCCTCATCACGCTGTCCCTGATTTTTGTGGGCCATGCCCAGGTTGAGATAGGTGATCGCCGTGTCCAGGTTGCCGTCCGGACTGCCCTCAAAGACACGCAGGCTGCGGCGATAGCTACGGATCGTGTCACCGACACGCCCCTGCAGCAGGTCAAGATGCGCCAGGTTGTTAGCTGCACGGGCCTGCCCGGCCTCATCGTTGAGGCGTCGGTACAGGCTGCGCGTCTCCTCATAGGCACGGCGGGCTTCCGGCCATTCGCCACGCCCGGCCAGCCAGTGCCCCAGCATGGTCAGGCGCTCAGCGGCCTGCTCCATCTGACCGGCCTTCAAGGCGTGTTCAATCCAGCGGCGGAAAGCCTGACGAGCCGTTGCGCTGTCCCCTGCGTCCCGCGCGATCGACACTTCGATCAGCATCGCCTCTTCCAGCCCGGGGTCGAGAGTCAGGGCTGAGGTGACGGCGGTGAGCGCCAGTTCGTTCTCACCTCGTGACCACGCTGCGCGGGCCTGGGCCACCAGCCGGAATGCCTCGAAGCTGTGGGGCCTGGCTACTGCTTTCACCTGCTCGCGCAGCGCATCGTCGATGGGCACCTGCAGTCGCTCCAGCACTGCCAGAGAGACACGTGCCATAAAAGGTGCGAAGCTGCCCAGAGGGGTTGAGACCTCAAGCGGGCCGGGAGGGGTATCCTGCCCGTCCACATACAGCCGCAGACCGAGCATCTTACCTTCTTCATCCAGGAAGTAGCTACCGTGGATCAGGGCGCGCAGGTTCAGGTCGCGCTGCAGAGCCTGCACCCCCCCTGCGTCGAGCGGCAGGGTGTGTTTGGCGGCGATGATCGCCCGCGCTGTTGCGTTATAGTCCAGCGTTGGGATGCACGCGGCAAGGTGCCTGCTCAGCAAATCGCTGATCAGGGCGCCGAGCCAGTGCCATTCTTCGGCATGTTCGTTGCCCGTCAGCGGGGCAACGGCAGTCGGCTTATCGGGCACCGGGCTGAAGGGGGTCGCAGAGTCCATGCTGTTGTGTGCCTGTTCACAGTTTTGCCTGCATTATGACACAAAACACATCGATGCGCCCTGTATTGCTCAAACCACATCGATCAAAGAGCCATCACGCGTTTTGATGATCTCTATGCGGACAGGGAATGCGTCGCGCAGCTCATCGATGTGGGTGATGACCAGGATCAGATCGAAGTCGCTCTGGATAGCATTAATTGCCTCGACCAGCCGCGCGCGCCCCTCCTCATCCTGGGTCCCAAAGCCCTCGTCGATGATCAGTGTGCGGAGCTGTGCGCCCGCCCGCCGTGCCAGCAGCCGCGACATCGCCAGTCGGATGGCGAAATTCACCCGGAATGCCTCTCCTCCGCTGAAAGTGTCATAGTCTCGGGTGCCCAGCTCGTCCGCGATCTTGATGTCCAGCGTCTCTTTGATGCCACCGGTGACTTTCTCGCGCTGGGTATCAAAGCGGATATGCATGCGTCCACCGGTCATGCGGGCCAGGATCTCGTTCGCCTCGCTCTCGATCTCCGGGATGGCAGCTTCAATGATCATAGCCGGGATGCCGTCTTTGCCAAATGCCAGCCGCAGCTCCTCAAGAATGCTGCGCTCGGCTCCCAGCTCCTCCAGACGTGCCACATGGGCCATACGTTGCTCTCGCATGCGGTTCAAACTGTCAACGCGCTGCTGGGCAGCCCCTGCAGCCGCATGAGCCCGCGACTTCGCATCCTGGAGGCGGATGCGCTCCGCTTCAACCGCGCTGTAATCGACCAGCTGCTTGTCAAGCGCGGTGATTTCTTCCTGCAGGCCCGCAATGAGCGCCTGTGCCTGCACGACCCGCTCCTGCCACTCTGCGATCCGCTCATCGAGCCGCGCAAGCGTTGCCTCGATCTCGGGCATCTCAGCCATTGCACGGCTCAGATCGACATGGCGCTGATCAAAATGACGATAGTCGTCCACAGTTTGGCGGGCGCGGCGGTAGGCTTCCTCATCATAGCCCAGTGCGGTGAGCTGCTCCTCGATACCCGCCAGCGCTACCTGCTCGTCATGGGCGTAGTCATGTGCAGCGAGTATCCCCTCCAGCGCCTCCAATTCGTGCCGGACGCTTTCCAGCTCTTCATCGGCCTGTGCGGCATCTTCAGCGCGGGCGGTCATCAAGGCCAGGTGCTCGCGCAGGGGGGGCAGGTTGCGCAGGGCTGCTTCAGCGTCGCGTACCGCCCGACGTACTGCAGCGATCTGCTCCTCAAGCTCCTGAAGGCGGGCGAGGTTCTCTCGGTACAAATCGCCTTTTTCGCGTCCTTCGCGCTCCAGGTCCTTGATCAGATCAAGACGGTGTTTCTCATCAAGAGGCTGCTTGCACAGCGGACACAGCGCTACTTCCACCTCCCGGATCATCTCCAGGTGCTTGTTGATCTCACTCATCCGTGCCCAGAGGGTGCGATTCTCGGTGGCGAGCACGCTCTGCTCGCTGCTCATTTGCTCAAGTTGTACACGCCAAACTCCACACTGTTCCTCACGGCTCTCCAGCTCAGCGACCTGCTTTCGTCTGGCCTCCATCTCGGCGTGGTTAACCACTGCCGTACTGCGCTTTGTCAGGTCTTGCTGGCGCTGGAGCAGTGCGCTGCGAGCAGCCTCGATCTGGCTGCGGGCATCCCTGATCTGCGCAACCAATGTTTCTCGGCGCTCACGAAGACCCTTCTGCTCCAGCAGACGCTCGCCCATCTCACGTTCCTGCTGAATGGCATCCTGCAGGATGGTGTATCCCCCCTCGATCTCATCGCGCTGCGCCAGCACAGCGCTGAGGTGAGCCAGACGAGCCTGGGAGACAGCCTGATCTTTTTGCAGGGCTTCGATCTCGCGCCGGTCCAGGCTCAGGCGGCGCTGCACTTCGTCGATCTTGGCCAACAGATCAACACGCCGCCGGTAGGCGCTCTCCAGCTCACGGTAGCGTACCTCAATGCCCTCAAGCTGGTCGGTCAGGTCGCGCAGCTGGCGGTTCGCCTCGTTGAGCTGCTGCTGGTACAGCTCCGCGTGCCCCAGCTCCTCATCGATCTCCTTGATACGATCCTCAAGATAGCGGGCATCGTTAGCGCCCTCGCGCAGTGCCTCCTTGACACGCTCCTCATAAAAGGCCCATTTCTGAAGACCCAGTATTTCCCCCAGGATTGCTTTGCGCTCAGCAGGCCCTTTTTTAGTGAACTCGTCAGCCCGTCCCTGCACCAGGTAAGCCGAATTGATGAAGGTCTCGTAGTTCAGGTGCAGGATCGAGTCGATCTTCTGCTGTGTGTAGCGGATGGCGCTCTCGGTGATGTTACGCCATTCGTCCCCATCGGCCACCTCCAGCAGCAGTTCACTGCGCCCCCGCCCCTGCCGCGAGCGGAAGCGCGTGACGCGGTAGAGGTTGCCCCCGCTCTCAAATGTGAAAATGACCGTCATCTCGATCTCTTCGCCATGGATCAGGTCATCATCACGTCGGGCGCGTGCCCGGCCCCACAGTGCCCAGGTGATCGCGTCCAGCAGGGATGATTTACCCGCACCGTTCGCGCCCACCAGGCAGGCCAAATGCATACCGCTGAAGGTCAGGGGAGCCGGATGCCGATAGGCAAGGAAGTTATGAAGCTCGAGCTCAACAGGGATCATGGGTCTTTACACGCAGGAAAGGGGCCGGGGGCGCAGTGCCCCCGGCTCCGGGTCGTTTTACCGCAGGAACATCGGCATCCCGGCCACATGGCGAATCTTCGGGCGGTACTGCTCGATGTCGTACACCTCGCCCACATCAACCACCTTGCGACCCTGCATGATCATACTGATCGGGATATCGGTGTAGACACCGCCGCGCAGGGCGACCATGCGCCCGCTCTGCCCGCGCAGGATCATGTCCATGGCCATGTGTGCATAGTTGGAGGCCACCATAAGGTCCAGTGAGTCAGGCTCACCCGAGCGCATCAGATAGGCGATCTGCTGGTAGATGATATCGACGCCTGTCCTCTCGCGGATGAACTCCGCTGTAACCAGCCCGATACCTCCCAGCTTCTTATGGCCGTAAGCATCCGGCTCACCGCGCTGGATGATCTCACCGCTCTCCATCCGGGCACCTTCCGAGATGGTGCACATCGAGTAGTTGCTGGGGTTGGCCGCCCGGTCTTTAACCAGCATATCCGCCAGGCGCTCCGGGTTGAAGGGAACCTCAGAGATGATGGCGCGATCCACGCCTGCCAGATAGGCGGCGATCAGCGAGGTTTCGCCGGAGTTGCGGCCAAACAGCTCCACCACAGCGATACGCTCGTGTGAGCCGGTGCTGGTGCGCAGGCTGTTAATGAAATTCACGCTGCGGGTGACGGCTGTGCTGAAGCCGATGCAGTAGTCGGTGCCGAAAACATCGTTGTCCATTGTCTTGGGGATGGCCATGACGCGCATCCCCTCCCGGTGAAGGCGTTCGGCATAGCTCAGGGTATCGTCACCGCCGATCGCGATCAGCACATCAAGCCCGAGATGCTCGATCACTTTAAGCACATACTCGGTATAGTCCTTCTTGCCCTGGTCGGGCGACCAATCACTCCCCCGAAGGTGCTGGGGAACCTCGTCGGCGGCCACCTTGGCCGGGTTGGTGCGTGAGGTGTGCAGGAAGGTGCCCCCCGTGCGCGCGATGGTGCGCACGACAATCTTGGTCAGCGGGATGCACCACTGGCTGGGGTCTGCATCGTTGTTGATGTCATACTCCAGCAAGCCCGCCCAGCCGCGCCGGATGCCCAAGACCTGGTGGCCTTCCTCAACCGCCCGGTCAACAACTGCTTTGATACATGGATTCAGCCCGGGGACATCGCCGCCTCCGGTCAGGATTCCTATCTTCATTGGATTTCTCTCCTCATTTACACCTGTGAGTGAAGTGTTAGTAGAAACAGGATAATCAACACTTACCCGGGGCCGCAGGGGGAGCCTGCCAGAGGGCAGGCCCGCCGGCTTTTCGCCGCGATCATTCACCATCCCGGTCTATCTGTCAACAATCTCGACCGCATCCGGCCCCAGCTCCTCACGGATCAGGTCGATGACCTGTGAGTGATCGGTAGTCTCCTTGAAGTCGATCTGAATGGTTGGTCCGCCTCCAAACAGCCTTACCGAGAACAGGTCTGGCCCCGGATGGCTGTACAGGATGCCATGGACTTTACGCAGTCGGCGCTTGTCACGCTCTGCGTCGCCGCTGCGCCTGAACCGAATCATCAGGTGGCGAGGTGCCCCCGGACGCGCGGCAGTGGTAGCCTGCGCCGGGCGCGCCCTGCTGGCCGTCCTGCTGCCGATAGAGGCCGTCGGGACGGCATCGCCGCCATTTGCAGGCGTGTGGGCAGCCTGCACTGTGCCTGGAACAGCCTGAACACCTGTCTCGGCCTCCGGCTCGGCCCTGCTTGGCGATATATTGTCGTCCCCGGTGAGAATCTCATGGTTAATCACTTGATGGTCCTCGTCAAAGCCAGGGGGCGGCGCGCTGTCGTAATAGGGCGGCGGCTCCTCATAGTAGGTGTAACTCGCGGAGCTGTATCCTGCGTCGGGTGGGCCATCTACCAGCGCCTCAAACACCTCGAAATTGGTAGTTACCTGTTCACACAGGAATTTGGGCGGCTGGCGCGAGGCATCGATCTTACCGGTCATCAACACCACACGCCCCGCTTGCCAGATGTCCTTAGACTCCTCCCAGCAGCGCGGCCAGATCAGGACCGAGATGCTCCCGGAGATGTCTTCGACCTCGGCAAAGCCCATCTGCTTGCCAGAGCGGCTCATATGTGAGTGTGCCTCGATCACCATCCCGGCCATTCGAGCTGGCCGGTTGTGGTGCTCCTCGGTAATGTCGTGGCTGAACAGGGTGACGACCTTGCTGATCTTATCGATGATTGCCTGGAGCGGGTGCTCAGAGACATACATCCCCAGCAGCTCCTGCTCCCACTGGCGCATCTCTCTTGACGAGACATCCGACTTGGCCTCTGGCACGATCAGGGCACCAGGGTCGCTGTCGAGCTGCACGCCGGTCACGTCCCCGAACAGGCTCATCTGGCCGATGTCGGCGGCCTGGTGGACGCGGCTGCTGAAGCTGACCAGCCGGTCGAGCGACTCCAGAAGCTGGATGCGCGGCAGGCCGAAGCTGTCCAGCGCGCCGACCTTGATCAGGCACTCCAGCGCACGCTTGCCCACCAGCCGCATATCAACCCGCTGACAGAAGTCGGCTACGTCCCGGAAGGGTCTGTCTCCACGCGCGTTGATGATCGCATCGATAGCCCCCTCACCGACATTCTTCACCGCGCTTAGCCCATACCGGATGGCGCGTCTGCCGTCAGGCATTTCCTCGATCACGAACTCGTGTTCGCTGGAGGCAATGTCGGGTGGCAGCACCTGGATGCCCTGGCGGCGGCATTCTGCGATGTAGCTGCGCACCTTGTCGCTGTTCCCATGCTCGATGCTGAGCAGGGCCGCCATGTATTCGTGCTTGTAATGGGCTTTCAGGAACGCCGTCTGAACCGTCAGCACGGCGTAATCGGCTGCATGTGATTTGTTGAACCCGTAGCGCGCAAAGAACTCGATGTCGTCGAATATCTTGTCCGCGATCTCCTCCGGGATGCCGTGCTCCGGGCCGTTCTTGCGGAAAATGGCGCGGTGTTTCTTGAGGTCTTTTTCCTTTTTCTTGGCGACAGCGCGGCGCATCAGGTCAGCATCGCCCAGGCTGTAGCCAAACAGACTTGAGGCGATCTCCATGATCTGCTCCTGGTACACGATGATCCCGAAAGTCTCACTCAGGATCGGCTCCAGCAGCGGATGATGGTAGGTGATCGGCTCCTCGTTGTGCATACGCCGGATATAAGTCGGGATGTAGTCAATTGGGCCAGGGCGGAACAGCGAGATGGCGGCGACGATATGTTCGAAGCGCGAGGGCTTCATGTCCATCAGCATGCGTGTCATCCCCTGTCCTTCCACCTGGAATACGCCACTGGTCTCGCCGCGCCACAGCAGCTCAAAGGCCTTGTCGAGCATGGCGTTGTGGTCGTCAGCGCCCGGGATATGTCGATAGGGGATGTTCTCCAGGTTGTATGCTACTCCGTGGTAGCGCTCGATCAACTCGCAGGCTTTGCGCATGATCGTCAGGGTGCGCAGCCCCAGGAAATCGACCTTGAGCAGGCCGATTGACTCGACGATCGCCATTGGCCACTGAGTGACCACGTTTACGCCTGTGTCGCTCGAGTCGCCCTTGGTTGGGCGGTGCAGCGGCACGTACTCCACCAGCGGGCGGTCGGATACCAGCACACCGGCAGCGTGTGTGCTGGCATGCCGGGCGATGCCCTCCAACTTCATCGCCGTGTCCACCAGCGTGCGCAGATAGGGACGCTCCGGGTCGCTGTAAAGGGTGTGGAACTCGAGATACTCCGGGTTCTCAGGATCGGCCAGCATCTGAGCAAGGGTAACCGGTTTGCCGGGGATATTGGGGATCGTGCCTGCGAGCCGATTCACCTCGTCCAGCGGGATGCCCTGTGTTCGTCCCACATCGCGCACGGCAGCGCGTGCACCGAGTGTCCCGAATGTGATGATCGCGGCGACACGATCGTCGCCATAACGGTGTGTGCAGTACTCGATCATCCTCGCCCGCTGGTCGTCAGGGTAATCCAGGTCGATATCGGGCATGGTCTTGCGGCCCGGGTTGAGGAAGCGCTCGAACAGCAGGCCGTTCTGCAGCGGATCGATGCTGGTGATGCCCAGTGCATAAGCCACCACCGATCCGGCCCCTGACCCCCGTACGTTCCACCAGATATCCTCACGGCGCGCGAACTCGCACAGGTCCCACACGATCAGGAAGTATGTATCGAAGCCCATGTCGTGGATGACATGCAGCTCATGTTCCATGCGCTCGAGCACCTCGGCGGTCTCGGCCCGATCGCCATAGCGCCAGCGCACGCCCTGCTCCACCAGCTCTCGCAGGTAACTTGCTGCATCATAACCCTCCGGCACAGGAAAGCTGGGGAGCTTATACTCCTTGTCATCGAGATCGATGTCACACATCTCGGCGACCCTGACCGTGTTGGTCAGCGCCTCCGGGACTTCACCGAACAGCTCCCACATCTCCTGAGGTGAGCGCAAGTAGAAGGTGTCGCCGCTGAAGCGCATGCGCTTGGGGTCAGCTACCAGGCTGCCGGTGCCGATGCACAACAGGATGTCGTGCGGACTGGCATCTTCGCGGCGGATGTAGTGCACGTCATTGGTCGCCAGATACGGGATGTTTGCATACGGCGCCATCTCGTGCAACATCCTGTTGAGCTGATGCAGCTCCGGGATGTTATGGTCCTGAAGCTCGATATAGAATCGATCAGGCCCAAAGACATCCCAGTACCAGCCGAGCATCTGCTGAGCTTCTCTCTTGCGCCCTGCCAGCATAAGCTGGGGTATCTCGGCGGCCAGGCAGCCGGTGGTGCAGATCAGGCCCTCGGCGTGGGCAGCGAGGAATTCCTTGTCGATGCGCGGCCTGTAGTAGAATCCATCAAGCTGAGAGGCGCTGGCGATCTTGAGCAGGTTCCTGTACCCTGCCTGGTTCTGGGCGATCAGCAGCAGGTGATATGCTGATTTGTCAAGCTGGGGGTCTCTACTCTCCATGCCACGCGGGGCCAGATAAGCCTCCATCCCGATGATGGGCTTGATCCCCTCGGCTTTGCAGGCGCGGTAGAATTCGATCACGCCGTACATCGCGCCGTGATCGGTGATGGCAAGTGCGTCCATCCCGAGCGCCTTTGTATGGGCGACCAGGTCTTTGATACGGCTCATCCCGTCAAGCAGGGAATATTCCGTATGGACGTGGAGATGCGCAAAATTTGCCATAGCTGCTTAAAGAACCTTACGTGCTCGCATTGCGCCTGATGGACTTGGCCTCTCACGGGGTATCCGGGGGTAAGTATACCACGAAACCGCCCTTTGATTGTGGGCATCATGGGCTGGTCTGAAGTTTTTAAGGTTGGCGGGTGATGTCACCACAGGCTGGCAAACGGGCCCGCCATGCGGCATACTCTGTGCGGGTTGATGAGATGACGAACAAGCGTAAATCCGCCGCAAGGCAGGGTGACAGAAGACGCCTCGCCCCAATCCGTCAGCCGGAGCCGCAGCGCGAGCCATGGACTCCCTGGGGCAAATGGGCCAGGGCGAGGAGAGAGCGCATCGCCCGGCGGGAGCGGGAACGTGAGGAACGGCGGGTACTGCGGCGGCGTGCGCGGGAGCTGCGTCGCATACGCCGCCGTCGCTTTCTTGCCCGCGGAGGGGTTTTTCTGCTGCTGGGGCTGTTTGCCTGCGGCATTGGCGGGCTGGTGTTGGTGCTGCTGGGGCGGCCTTACCCCTGGCAGTCGCTGCGTGATGTGGCGGTGGTGCTGGAGATCTCCAGCAGCCTTGAAGAACACCGCGCGCGCTGGGAGAGCCTGGGGATGGATCACTACCGGGTTGAGGTCGAGTACCGGGCTGGCAGCATCTGGTGCGGCCCCGCGACGATCGAAGTGCGTGAGGGGCGAGTCGCAGTGGCGCCCTCACCCGCCACCGCCCAGCACTGGTTTCCGCCCGACACGTGTGATGCCCTTCTGGAGCGGCTGGTGCCGGACAACGCGTTTGACTGGCTGGAGGACAAGACAGAGCAGTTCACACCGGGCCAGACCTATCTAAGGGCGCGCTTCGATCAGGACTTCGGGCACCCGGTTGAGGCCAGCGGTGGGAGCTATGACGACGAAACCCCGGACTGCTGCTGGCGGGCGGTGTGGGCGGATTTACGCCCCTTGAATCCCTGAGGTAGATAAACAGGATGCCGGAGTTACCAGAGGTTGAAACTATTGCCAGAGGGCTGCGGGATGACCTGTCGGGGCGTTTGGTGACAGATGCCTGCGTGAACTGGCCGCGTACCATCCACGGCATGCCCCCGGCTGCATTCGCCGACCGCATACGGGGCCAATGTATTGACTCAGTATGGCGCCGGGCCAAATATGTGGTATGCGACCTGAGCGACGATGTGCTGCTGATCCACTTGCGCATGACAGGACGTCTCTACATCACCCATCCTGATCAGGTTCATGAGGCCGATCGCTGGGTGCGTGTTACACTTGCGCTGGATGATGGGCGCGAACTGCGTTTCTCGGATTCGCGTAAATTCGGGCGCATGTACCTGGTGAGGGCGGCTGATGAAGTGCTCGGGGGGTTGGGACCAGAGCCGCTCGATGACTCGTTTACTCCGGACGCCTTCGGCCAAGGCCTGGCGTCACGCAGCGGGATGATCAAACCGCTGCTGCTCAACCAGTCTTTCCTCGCCGGCGTGGGGAATATCTACGCTGATGAGGCGCTGTGGCAGGCTCGCATTGACCCGCGCCGTCGGGCTGATACACTCTCCGTCGACGAGATCGAGCGGCTTTATCAGGCTGTGCGCTCCGTGCTGCGGGCCGGCGTTGAGCATGAGGGGGCCAGCGTGAGCTGGTACCGCAAAACGGATGGCACGCGCGGTGAGCAGCAGAATCACTTCAATGCCTATGACCGGGCCGGTGAGCCGTGTCCGCGCTGCGGTGAGCCTATTGTCAAGATACGGCTTGGTCAGCGAGGCACCCATCTCTGCCCGCGCTGTCAGGTTTGAGCCGATACAGGCGATGATATCGATGAGCATCGTGGTTTGCAGCAGGGAGCAGGCCCATGGGGGATAATACGCTGATCATTGTGATGCCAATAGTAGCTCTGGTGCTGGCCAGCCTGTCAGTGGGCGCCCTGTGGCTGTGGTGGCAGATGTCCGGGGATAAGGGCCATGAAGAGCAGAGCGAGGGGCAGGATGAACCTGTCCCCCCCGAGATCGCCCCGGAGGTCGTACCGCAGGAGGTTGAGGCCGGCGATCTAACAGTTGGGCAGATCGTCGGCAAGCTGACGCAGTCTGTGGGGAGCCTGCTGCCGCGCCGAGCTGCTCCGGAGCCGGCGGCTTCAGAAGTTCGCCCTGCGCTGACCCCCGATGGTACGGTGGAGATCATGCGCATTTTCCGCGATCTGGCCGATGGCTCGCTGATCGTGCAGATCGAGGGGCGTCAATACCGCTCGCTGGGCGAGATAGATGATCCCCGGATAGGGCGGCGCTTCCTGGGCAATGCCAGGGCACTGGCGCAGTTTGCCCGCCTTGACCGGGTGAGGGCCGCCGATGAGGCATCCGAAGCAACGGCCCGTCAGTCGTTATCTGGTGCAGCCGGGCAGCCGTCCTTGAGTGATGACGCGCCCGGCGCGTCTGCCCCCGAGCCTCCTGATCTGCCCACCGCTGTGCCTCCTGCTGCGACACCCCCACCCCCTGAGGAAGGGCGCTCACGCGGAGGGTTGTTTCGGCGGGCAGCCTCTGCTTCGGCTGAACCGGAGAAGCCCCGCACCATGGCCGACGAGATCGAGGAGCTGCTGCAGCTCCGCCTGGCGCTCAGCCCCGAGTTCCGCGAGCGTTCGATCCATGTTCGGTCCACAGCGGGCGGTGGCGCGCGGATTGAGGTTGACGGGCATTTCTTTGACGGCGTGGATCACGTGCCGGATGCATCGGTGCGGGCGTTCATCCAGTCTGTGATCCGTGAGTGGGAGGCGCGGCGGTAGACGCCCGCAGGTATCCCCCCCGCTGTGGAGGGAGACGGTAAGTGAGTCTGTCTGATAAACTTTCCCGTGTCGAGGCCGCCCGCAAGCAAGTTGTGGGCGACTTCATGAAGCGCCAGAACGTTGTTGCCTGCGGCATTGGCCTGAAGGTGGTTAATGGCGAGACCGTGGATGAGCCATGTCTGGCCGTCTCGGTGACGCGTAAGAAGCCCCTGGCCGATCTGCCGGAGGGGCACGCGATTCCGACGGCGGTGGGGGATGTGCCCACTGATGTGATCGAGACAGGCGAGATCGTGGCGCATGGCCTGAGCCGTCGACTGGCTATCCGCCCGGTTCGCCCCGGCATGTCGATAGGCCATCGCGACGGCACAGCCGGGACGGCTGGCTGCGTGGTGCGACGTGGCGATCAGCTCTTCATGCTGAGCGCCAACCATGTAATGGCCCTGCTCAACCGGGCTGCGCTTGGGGATCCGATCCTGCAGCCTGGCCCGGCAGATGGGGGGACAGTGGCTAACATCTTCGCCGAGCTGGCCGCTTTTGTGCCGCTCACTTTCCTTGATGAACAGGATGAACAGGCGCCGCCGCCTGACCCGCCGGATGATCCGCAGGGCTGCGCCGCGATCCTCTACAATCTGATCCGGGCCTTCAGGCAGCCGCAGACAGCATCCCCTGTGCCGCTATTACCCTCGGTTGATAACTACGTCGATGCGGCGGTTGCCCTTCCTGTCCCGGGGGTGAGGCTCAACCCGAACATCGTTGACATCGGCGGGCCGCCTGTGGGCATTGTACGACCTGCGCTGGGCATGAGGGTAGTCAAAAGCGGCCGCACTACCGGCCTGACACGTGGCCGGGTGATCCAGATAGATGTGACGGTTGATGTGCGCTTTGGCGATCGCCGGGCGCGCTTTGTCAACCAGATCATGACCACTTCGATCAGCCAGCCGGGCGACTCGGGATCGCTGGTGCTGGATTATGAGCGCCGGGCGCTGGGGCTGCTGTTCTCCGGAGCGGAGACGGTCTCACTCTGCACGCCCATTGGGTTAGTACTCAAGGCGCTTAATGTTGACTTGGTGCTTGAGGATACCGGCATTGACTGAATCCCCGGCGTTGCTATCAGCCCCGCCGGGCGATGGATAAAACCTTATGGAGGAAGCAGCTTTCATGCAACAAAAGGACGTGTTCGACATCATCATCCTGGGCGCAGGCCCCACGGGCTTGTTCGGGGCATTTTACGCCGGCATGCGCGAGATGCGCACCAAGATCATCGAGGCATTACCCGAGCCTGGCGGGCAGCTTGCCGTACTTTACCCCGAGAAGTACATCTACGACGTGCCCGGCTTTCCGCGCATCCTGGCCAGAGATCTGGTAAAGGGGCTGGTAGAACAGGTTCAGACCTGGCACCCTACCTTTTGCTTTGAAGAACAGGCTCAGGAGTTGCGCCGCGATGAGGATGGCCTGATTTACGTCAGAACCGATCGGGGCGTTCACTACGCGAAGGCAGTCGTGATCGCGGGGGGCATCGGGGCCTTCCGGCCTAACCGCCTGGAGAACGAAAGCCTGAACCGTTTTGAGGGGAACGGTGTCTACTACTTCGTTCAGGATAAACGTCCTTTCTATCGCAAGAATCTTCTGGTGGTGGGCGGTGGCGATTCCGCCGTAGACTGGGCATTGAATCTCAAGGACTATGCCCGCTCGGTCACATTGATCCACCGTCGCGAGGGGTTTCGCGCCCATGCCAGCAGCGTCACTGAACTGATGAACTCCAGCGTGGATGTTCGCCTGTGGCACGAACTGAAAGAAGTTCACGGAGATGGCCACATCACCGGCGTCACGATATTTGACAACCGCACCGGTGAGGAGACATATCTCTCAATCGATGTCATCTTGATGAATCTGGGCTTCAAGGCTGATCTGGGCCCAATCAAAGAGTGGGGGCTGGAGATCGATAAACGTTACATCGTGGTTAATGAGCGCCAGGAGACGAACATCCCCGGCGTGTATGCGGCGGGGGACATCGCCCGCACCCGAAACGCCGAGCCGATGAACCTGATCGCCATTGGGTTCGGTCATGCGGCCATTGCGGTCAACAACGCATACAGCTACATCACCGGTGGGAAGGTATTTCCCGGCCATTCATCTGAAATGCGGTTGTAACGGCCAGCAGGAGGCAGAATGGGGCAGGAGATGTTTGCTGCCCTTTTTTTATTTCTCCGGGGCGGCGGCAGAGGGCAGCAGATCAGCCAGGCGGGCCGGGATCAGGCGTTCGTCAAAGACCGCCGAGAACGCTTCACATATGGCCCCGGCGGCCTCATCCAGGGAGGGGCAGCCCTCCCCCAGCAGCCTGTGCAGAGAGGTGACCGGCTTATCAGGGATGCCGCAGGGGATGATGCCGGAGAAGAAGGCCAGGTCGGGGTTCACATTCAGGGCGGCCCCGTGCATGCTGATCCCTCTGGCGCTCACCTTAATGCCGATAGCGGCGACCTTCTCCGGCCCGGCAGAAGTATCGACCCAGACACCGGTGTAGCCCTTGTAGCGGCGGCCCGCGACTCCAAAGGTGGCCAGGGTGCGGATCAGTACCTCCTCAAGCGAGCGGATATATCCGATGTAATCGACGCCGGGCAGCCTGCCCGATGTGTCGGGAACCCCCAGAAAGCGGATCGGGTAGATCACGAGCTGGCCCGGGCCGTGGTAAGTGATGTCACCCCCGCGGTCGACTTCCAGCACCTCAACCCCTTGGCGCTGACGTTCTGCCTCATCCATCAGCAGATGCTCGATGCGCCCGGAGCGCCCCAGTGTGTAGGTGTGGGGGTGCTCAAGCAGGATCAGTACGTTGGAGATAACTCCATCGGCGCGCGCTTCGGCAAGGGCTTGCTGCATAGCCCATGCTGAGCGGTAGGGCATCGTCCCCGACATCAGCAGGTGACCGGTTGGCCGGGCCATCTTACCACTTCTGCTACTCATTGGACGTGCTCTCTCCACCTGCAGGGCCGATGCTGCTCAGGCGCCAGGGCTGGCCCGGCTCCGCTGGTGGCTCGAAACTGGCTGAGAGGATGGTCCCCTCTCCCTCTACCTGAAACACGATCTGCCCCGCCTCAGCATCATACTGCAGCACACGGTAGCGTCGTTCGGGAAGGTGCAGGTTTTCACTCTCTGCTGCTGCCAGAAGCCCCTCGGAGGTGAGCAGGCGGGGTAGGCCATCCCGATTGCCCAGCACCAACCGCTCGACCACCTCAATCAGCGTGGCATAAGGGGATGGCTGCGCGGTGGCCCACAGCCATTCGTGATACGCCCGATAGCTCCGAGAGGGAACGGCAGCCCGGTAGCCGACCGTTTCCTGGCTGCGCTCCCACACCATGCGGAATGTGCGGCGTGGTGTTTGTTCCCCTTCGATGAACAGCGGAGAGCCGCCCGGCGACTCACCAATCACGGTTACTGTGGTGAGATCAGACGCCACCGACAGCGTGGCGTTTCGCGCGTTCATCCACCAATCAGGCTGCTCGTCGCCAGCCCACGCTACACGCCAGCCTCCCTCTCCGCGCATAATCAGGATGAAATGAACGGTGCTGTTCCTCCCATTGGCCGCCTGACGGACATAACTCACCCCGGCCTCGCCCTCTCCCCATGTGACTTCCACCTGGCTCAGGCCCAGCGTCCAGCGGGTGATCTCCAGGGGGGGGCTATCCGGCGTGGACAGGTCATAGAGCACCAGGCCGAGGGCATCTGGCAGGTTGACCACGCAGAGCTGATCCCGGCAGTGGACGTGCGCCGGGCCGGGGATGCGCAGGCGCCCCGAGCTGAGCGCCGCAGCCGTCACCAGACCGGCTGCTTCTGCATCGGTCATCCCCTCCTGAAGGGAGGCCTGCCTCAGAAATTCGCCCACCGCCGCATAGATCGCCTCGCGCCGCTGGCTAATGTTCTCTGCCTGGAAGGCGATGCGCATATCAGCGGCGTATCCCCCCAGAGGATCGCCGGGGCCATCAGTCCGGGAGGAGGGCATTTCATCATGCGGGGGAGCAGGTTGACAGCCGGTCAGGAGCAGACTCCCTGCCAGCAGCATAAACAGGGCGCACTGGATGTTAAGCCAGTTAAGCCAGCACCGGGCAGTGGTGGGCATGCTCAAGTGGTTGACCGACCCTGCACTCACCATGCTCCGAGGTATTTTTCGATCTTCTCGGTCAGCTCGGCCAGGTTGATCGGCTTGACGATATAGTCATCGCAGCCCGCCTCAAGCGCCCGCTCGCGATCGCCGAGCATGGCATGAGCTGTCAGAGCGATGATGGGGATGGCTGCCAGGGCGGGGTCAGCTTTGATCTCGCGCGTGACAGCCCAACCATCCTTGAGCGGCAGCGAGAGGTCCATCAGGATCAGATCCGGTTTCTCACGGATGGCTGCCTCAAGGCCCTCCACCCCGTCGACCGCCTCGACCACCTCGTAGGACATCGATTCCAGCAGGTCTGTGATCAGGGTGCGGTTGTCCGGGTTATCCTCGATGACCAGAATACGCGCTGCCATGCGGCATCCTCCGCGGGTGATGGTGCTGGCGGCAGTGTCACACAGCCTGGGCGAGACGGTCCTGCTCACAACATCGGGGGGTGCACATGCTCGCGGTAGAGATCGATCGAGTATTCGATGCGCTTGCGCGCCATCTCAGCATCCTCCCATCCCACTGGTTCAACCCGGGCCCCTTCAAGGTCTTTGTATACCTTGAAGAAATGTGCCACCTCATCAAGATAATGGTTGGGCACATCCTTCAGGCTGTGATAGTCGCGATAGAATGGATCTGTATTGGGCACAGCCAGGATTTTGTCATCTGGCTTGCCGCGATCGAGCATGCGGAATAGGCCAATCGGGCGGGCCTCGATCACGCAGCCCGGGAAGGTCGGCACGTTGACCATCACCAGGATGTCCAGCGGGTCACCGTCATCGTAGTAGGTGCGCGGGATCAGGCCGTAGTCACCGGGATAGTGCAGCGAGGAATACAACACCCGGTCAAGCTTGATGATCCCGGCTTGTTTGTGGTACTCGTACTTATTGCGGCTGCCCTTGGGTATCTCGATAATCGCATAGACGACGTCGGGAGGCCTGGGGCCGCTTGGCAGTTCATGCCACAGATTCATGATGTGCGATCCTTTTTATACACTGCCCCGCCGGTTGGGTGAGATAACCACCATCGGGTTGGGCGCTTCCACCGGGCGCGTGCTCCCGTGAATGACCTCGTCTTCGGTGCCGATCAGGTCTTCAAGCATCCGGATACTCTCATCGTCAGTGGTGACCTCGCCGCACATGTCGCAAACGAGGATCAGGATGTTCGGGATGATGATCAGCTTGCCAGCCAGCCAGCGCGTATAGGTGGTATGGCGCGGGCGCAGCGTCCCAATATGGCAAACATCACAATGCTCAGGGCGGTTCACATCAGGCGCATCTTCCGATATCATGTCGGTTCCACATCCTGCTTTCATACACGGCCACGATCATGCTATGGTGCCGAAGCGTAGTCATAATGCGAGATGAATGCCCAGTGCTTAGGCGGCCAGTAGGAGGCCCACACCTTACCGATAATGTATTCGCCGCTGAGCATGCCCCACGATCGCGAGTCGCTTGAGCTGCGGCGGTTATCCCCCAGCACAAAATAACTGCCTTCGGGCACAATCCACGTTTGCGCGCCCGGCGTCTCTGACGATGTGTAGGGCTCGTCCAGCGCAGTGTCGTTTACATAGACCCGCCCGTTAGAGATGCGAACCGTCTCGCCGGGCAGCCCGATCACGCGCTTAACGTAATCATCGGTGGTGTTGAGCGGATAGTCAAATACCACAATATCCCCGCGCTGCGGCTCCCCCAGCCGATAGCTCATTCGATCGACGATCAAATACTGCCCGGAATGGAGAGTTGGCTCCATGCTCTCCCCGACTACTACATAGCGGGCCGTGAGGTAGTTCACGACCAGCCAAATGATAACCGCCAGGATGGCCGTCTCGACTATCTCGCGGATGACGGTCCAGAACGTCCCGCCCGGACTGCTGGATTCTACCTCGGCTGGTGCCGCTAATTCAGCAGTCAGACCACCGGCCTGCCTCAGATCAGTTTCCTGATACAATAGGGGGGCACGTGAAACCGGCTCTGGTGTATGATCTGCTTCGCTTTCGACCATGGCCAGAATTATAGTACAGCGCCGGGTCAGCGCCAAAAAGCCTGGCTGATGTGCCGGCGCAAAATGGCGAGGCCGGGGAAGATGCTCCCCGGCCCCGTCGTTCGAGGTCAGCTCAGCGCCTGCAGACGCTTTTCAAGCGAGCCCACTTTGGCCTTGAGATCGCTGAGGCGGTCGCGCTCGCGTTGAACCACCTCGGCGGGGGCATTCTTCACAAACCCCTCGTTAGCCAGCTTCTGCTCAATTTTGCTGAGGTACTCGCGTGCGCTTTCCAGCTCTCTGGTGAGGCGCACGATCTCCGCATCGATATCGATCAGCCCGGCCAGCGGCAGGTATGCCGTGAGGCCGCCAACAGCCACAACAGCCGCGTGCTCCGGTGGGCTGATTGTGTCGGCGCTGATCTGCAAGGCTGCCCCGTCGATGTTCGCCAGCTTCAGGAAGAGGTCTCTGTTTGCACTGATCACGTGCTCCAGGCTGCCCGCATCGATCATGGCGCTGATAGACCGGCCCGGCTCCACATTGTATTCTGTACGGACGTTGCGGATGCCCCGGATCAGCTCCATGAACAGGCCCATTTGATATTCAGCCTCCTCGTCGATCCATGCGCTGTCATAGTCGGGCCAGCGTGCCACCATCAGCGCCTCACCCTGGTGCGGGATATGCTGCCATATCTCCTCCGTCACAAACGGGATGTACGGATGGAGCAGGCGCAGGCACTGATCCAGCACATATGTCAGGATATGGCGCACCAGCGATTTAGCCGCCGGGTCGCTGCCATACAGCCTGATCTTACTGACCTCGATGTACCAGTCTGCGTACTCGCCCCACAGGAACTCATAAATCTGGCGGCCTGCCTCGCCGTATTGGTAGCTCTCGAAGAGCCGGTCAACGCTTGCGATCAGGCGGTGTAGCCGGCTGAGGATCCAGCGGTCTGGCAGCGTCAGGTCGTTGTGCAGCGGTGGCCCGGTTGGTGTTTCGCCATCCAGGTTGCTCACCAGGAAGCGTGCCGCGTTCCATATCTTATTGGCGAAGTTACGGTTCGAGGCAATGCGCTCGATCGACAGGTTCATGTCATTTCCGGGTGTCGAGCCGGTCAGCAGGGTGAAACGCAGCGCGTCCGTCCCGTATAGGTCCATCACTTCGATCGGGTCGATCACGTTGCCAGCTGTCTTGCTCATCTTCCTGCCATGCTCGTCTCTGACAAGGCCATGCAGGTAGATGGTATGGAACGGTACCTGCCCCGTAAAGGACAGCCCCATCATCACCATGCGTGCCACCCAGAAGAACAGGATGTCATACCCTGTCTCCATGATGGTAGTTGGGTAGTAGCGCCGCAGGTCGGGTGTGTCATCCGGCCAGCCCAGGGTGCTGAATGGCCACAGGCCAGAGCTGAACCAGGTATCCAGCACATCTGGATCCTGCTCGATGTTGGCTGATCCGCAGTGTGCACAGGTTGACGGGTCCTCACGCGCCACTGTGATCTCGCCACAGTCGGCGCAGTGCCAGGCCGGGATGCGATGCCCCCACCAGAGCTGGCGGCTGATGCACCACGGCTGGATGGTAGTGAGCCAGTGCTCCCACACCCGGGTGAAGTGCTCCGGCACGATCACGATGTGGCCGTCGCGCACGGCTTCCAGTGCCATCTGCGCCGGGCCAGACACGTCCACGAACCATTGCGTGCTGATCATCGGCTCGATCAGCTCGCCGCCGCGCTGCGCCACCGGCACCATGTGCGTATATGGCTCGGTCTTGATCGTCAGCCCTGCCGCCTCCATGTCGGCCCACATTTTCTTGCGGGCGGCAAAGCGGTCCATCCCCGCATAAGGCCCAGCCTCCTCGTTCAGCGTGGCATCCCTGTTGAGGATGTTGATGAATGCCAGCCCGTGTTTCTCTCCGATCATGTAGTCGTTCGGATCATGTCCGGGCGTGATCTTGAGCGCCCCCGTGCCGAACTCGCGGTCGACGTACTCATCGGCGATGATCGGGATCTCTCGGCCCAGGATCGGCACCAGCGCCGTCCTGCCGATGAAGTGCCTGTAGCGCTCATCCTCCGGGTGCACCGCCACTGCCGTATCGCCCAAGATGGTCTCCGGGCGCGTGGTTGCCACCGGCAGGTAATCGTCACTGTCTTTAATCGGATATTTGAAGTAATACAGCGTCCCCTGCTGCTCCACACGGTCCACTTCCAGATCGCTGACAGCGGTCTGCAGGTTGGGCGACCAGTTGATCAGGCGCGCCCCCCGGTAGATCAGCCCCTGCTCGTACCAGCGCACGAAGGCCTCACGCACGGCCCGGCTGAGGCCTTCGTCCAGCGTGAAACGTTCACGGTCCCAGTCACAGCTTGCCCCCAGCCGACGGAGCTGCTCGGTGATGCGCCCGCCGTAGCGCTCTTTCCACTCCCAGGTGCGGCGCAGGAACTCCTCGCGCCCTATGGCCTGGCGGCTGGTGCCCTCAGCGATCAGCATCTTCTCGACCTGGAGCTGCGTGGCGATGCCGGCGTGGTCGGTGCCGGGCACCCACAGCGCGGCATAACCCTTCATCCGCGCATGGCGGATCATCAGGTCTTCCACGGCCACAAACAGGGCATGGCCCTGGTGCAGCGCCCCGGTGACGTTCGGTGGTGGGATGCTGATGACGAACGGTTTGGCGTCTGGCCCGGCATACTCCGGTTTGAAGTAGCCGCTTTCCCACCACCAGCGATACAGTCGTTGCTCGACTGTGCGGAAGTCATAGGTCTTCGGCATTTCCTCTGAGCGTTCCATCTAAAGCTCTGTCCTCCTGCCTGCTAAGAATATCACCTGCCCGCCAGGGATGACGCCGCTGTCATCCCATTCCGCTGTACCTGACCTACCTCTGACAAGGCTATCACCCCCTTCCTGGATATAAAAAACCCTTTCGTCGTCAAGGACGAAAGGGCCGATCTTCCGCGGTGCCACCTTGCTTCAGCCGCCGCTTGCTCAGCGGACGGCCACACTCTGCGCGCGATAACGGGCGCCACCCGAAGCGCACCTACTGGTACATCCCCCGCGGGATGCCGTTCAGCACGTTGGCTCATGAGCGACCTTCAGCAGGTGCAGCAGCGGGGGCTTCCAGCCTGCGGCCCGCCTTCTCTATCTGATGCTGGCAGGGTAATAAGGGTCCTGCCCCTGCTTACTCCTCTCAATCATCGCCGGTTGAGATATGTATTATGTGCAAAAGTTTAGCACGACCTATCAGAACGTGTCAACTTCTGTCCCGCCTGCTGCTGCATCGGCATAGCTTATCCCCTGCCCCAATCTATGTTAGACTCAGGGGCAAACGGAAGGAGGGAGAGATGATTCTATTGCTGATCATTGGACTTTTGATCGCGCTGCTGGCGGTGATCTTTGCCGCCCAGAACACGATGACCATCACAGTTCGGTTCCTTTTCTGGAGTGTGGAAGGATCACTGGCGCTGGCGCTGCTGGCTGCCTTTGCGCTGGGCGTCATCGCCGCTCTGCTGGTCTCCCTACCCGGCCTGATCCGGCGCACCCGGGCGATCAACAATCAGAAAAAAGAGCTGGCTGCCCTGAGTAAGGATTTAGAGAAGCTGCGGGCGGAGAAAGCCCCGCCATCAACCATCGTCGGGCGTCCGTCCCCTCCCGACACAGGTACACCTGAGCCGGGGAGCGGGACCAACCCTGCCGTCAAGCCATAGGCGGTTGCGGGGATCCGCGGCGGATGATACACTCCCGCACGGTCCGCGGCCTGGATCGAAGCCCTCAGGAGTAGAACATGGCCCAGCAAGCGCTGTATCTCAGATGGCGACCGATGACTTTCGAAGATGTCGTCGGGCAGGAACATGTGATCTATACACTGCGTGCCGCAGTAGCCAGCGGGCGCATTGGCCATGCCTACCTGTTTTCAGGGCCGCGCGGCACTGGTAAGACTACCATGGCCCGTCTGCTGGCTAAGGCTGCCAACTGTGAGTATGAGGACACCGCCCTGCGGCCCTGTAATCAATGCCAGTACTGCGTGGCGGTAAATGAGGGGCGCTTTCTTGATCTAATTGAGATCGATGCCGCCTCTCACACCAGTGTCGATGACGTGCGCGAGCTGCGCGATCGCATCGCTTTTGCCCCCAATGAGGGGCGCTATAAAGTTTACATTATTGACGAGGTTCACCGTTTCTCGGGTGCGGCATTTGACGCGCTGCTCAAGACCCTTGAGGAGCCGCCAGCCCATGCGATCTTCGTGCTTGCCACCACCGAGATCCACAAAGTGCCGCAGACCATTCAGTCACGCTGCCAGCGCTTCGACTTTCGGCGCATCCCTCTTGGCCAGATCGTCGATCGTCTGGCCCGGATCGCTGAGGTTGAGAGGATTGCCGCCGAGCCTGCCGCGCTGGAATTGATCGCCCGGCAGGGCACCGGTTCGCTGCGTGACTGCATCAGCCTGCTGGATCAGCTCATGCCGGAGCCCGGCGGCCTGCTGACCCTCGAACTGGCGCAGGCCGTCCTGGGCACGGCGGGCAGCAAGGTGGTGCAGGACCTAACCGACGCCCTGATCACCGGGGACAGCGCCGCGGGATTGTATCTGATCAATGAGGCCGTCGATTCCGGGTTGGATGTCACCCAGCTAACCGGGCAGATGGTGGAACATCTCCGCGCCCTGATGGTCGCCCAGACGGGCGGCGCCGGTCTGCTGGCCTCGACGCTTTCAACGGAAGGGCTGGCTGTGGTCGAGCGGCAGGCTGCGGCGATCGGGCGGCGCGTGCTGCTGGCCGTCCTGCGGATATTCAACGATGCCTTTGTTGGGAAAAGCCAGGCGGGGAGCTGGCAGCCTCAGCTCCCCCTAGAGCTGGCTTTTCTGCAGAGCGTCGATGAGGTTTATGCCGAGCTGTACGGCGCGACGCAGGCCGCCCCTGCCCCGGTAATGCGCGGTCAGGGTGCCCCTTCTACTGCCGCCCTCACACAGCCCATCACTGCGGGGCCTCCCTCCCCTGCACCTGAGGCTGAGTCCCCCGTGCTCCCCCCCTCCTCTGCTGGGCCGTTGGTCGATATCACCGACCTGACCCGCGCCTGGCGGCATGTTGTTGAGACGACCCGCCAGCTCGAACCAAAGGGGATTGTGCAGGCGCTGCTCAACAGCGTTAAACTCTACGGCATTGAAGGTGACACTGTCATCCTCCAGTCGCCCAGTGACGTGCTTAAGAACAAGGTCGAGGCCGAGGCAAACCGCGCGATCATCGAGCAGGCACTTGCCCTGGTGTTCAGGCAGTCCCTCAGGGTGCGCTGTCGTCTGGGCGGGGGCCAGGGGCAGGGATCGCGCCGGGTCGAGGAGCTGCTTGCAGAAGACAGCGTAGCAGCCTTTGCGGTAAATGAGCTGGGCGGGTCGATCGCCAGCGTGGAAGATGACGACAGGGGTTCACAGGAGGACTGAAACATGACCAAACGGACTGGCAAATATGTGCCGCGTGGCGGTGGGATGCCCGGCATGAGCGGCCTGGCACAGCAGATGCAGCGCGTGCGTGAGGAGATGGCCAAAGCACATGAAGCGCTGGCCGAGGAAACGCTGGAGGTGACGGCGGGCGGTGGTGCCGTTAAAGTCATCATCACCGGGCAGCAGCAGGTCAAATCCATTACGCTGAGTCCTGACGTGGTCACGCCGGATGAGGTAGAGATGCTGCAAGACCTGCTGGTGGCAGCTGTCAACCAGGCGATCGAGCGGTCGCAGGAGATGGCGGCCCGGCGGCTGGAAGGGATCACAGGCGGGTTGAACCTGCCGGGCTTGTAGGTAGTGGAGTGAGACTAGATGAGCCAGGCAATCCCGGCCCCCGTCACCCGGTTAATTGACGAATTCACACGGTTACCGGGCATTGGCCCCAAAACAGCAGCACGCCTGACCTACTACCTGCTGCGTGCCCCGGATGTTCAGGCGCTGGCGCTGGCCGATGCACTGCGCGAGCTGAAATCGGGCACACGGTTCTGCTCGGTGTGCTGCAACATCACCGATGTCGATCCCTGCCCGGTGTGTGCGGACGAGCGCCGGCAGCAGGGCGTGATCTGCGTGGTTGAGGAGCCGCTGGATGTGCTGGCGATCGACCGGGCAGGCACCTATCGCGGGGTATTCCATGTGTTGCATGGGGCGATCAACCCCGTTGAGGGCATTGGCCCGGACCAGCTTCGCATCAATGAGCTAGTGGCCCGGGTGGAGAAAGGTGGTATTCAGGAGGTGATCCTGGCCACCAACCTTGGCCTGGAGGGTGACGCGACGGCGATGTACATCCACCGGCTGCTGCAGGGCAAGGTCAAGATCACGCGCCTGGCACGCGGCCTGCCGGTGGGCGGCGACCTGGAATATGCCGACAGCGTGACGCTGGCCGGTGCGCTGGATGGCCGCCGTGATATGGATGGCGACTAACCCTCCCCTGCCGCCTGTTTTCTGCCTATAATAGATAGTACGTACATATCTGCCTGCCCCCGTAGCTCAATGGACAGAGTGATGGTCTTCGAAACCAGAGGTTGCAGGTTCGAATCCTGCCGGGGGCAATGACCTTCTCTGAGCCTTAATAGCCACAGTTGTCCGGGTCTAGCTTGAGAAAAGCACCGAGTCTGCGCGAACGCAGACTCGTTACCTTTGGGGAGGTAAATTGCCCCATTTACGTGGAACACTATTAGCATAACATACTGCCGGGGGGGTGCTATCCCCCATTCGGGCTATTTGCCCGCGTTCTCCCTATTCCATTTCGCGGTGAACCCACTGCCCGGCCACCAGTGTGCCCAGCACCGTCGTCGCGCCAATAGTCATCGGATCGCAGGTGTAGATATTCTGCCCCAGCACCACCAAATCGGCCAGATACCCCGGGGCCAGCCGCCCCTGGCGGTCTTCGGTGCCTGCGGCGTAGGCTGCGCCAATCGTGAACCCCTGCACCGCCTCGCTTACACTCAGCCTGCCGTTCGCGCCCGATCGCCAGCCAGCCGGACCGGGTGTGCCATCGGGCCGCCGCCGGGTGACGGCTGCCTGCAGGTTGGGCAGTGGCTCGATGGCCTCGATGGGGGCATCGCTGCCCAGCGCCAGCACTGCCCCGGCGTCGATCTGCAGCCGCCAGTTGTAGGCGTAGTCGCAGCGATCGCCCCAGTAGCGTTCAGCCATGTCCATATCAGAGGTGGCGTGGTTAGGCTGCATCGATGCGATCACGCCGAGCCGCCCCAGCCGCTCGGCGTCGTCAGGGTGGATGACCTGCACATGCTCGATACGGTGTCGCATTTGCGCGTGCGTCACGCCGCGGGCGATCTCCTCGCGGCGCACAGCCTCGTAGATGTTGAGAACATGGTGCACCGCCCGGTCGCCGATGGCATGGATGGTGGAGGGCAGCCCTGCTGCGCTGGCCCGGCTGACGTTTTCCTTCATTTCCTCCGGGTCGGTAACGCAGATGCCGTAGTTATCCGGCTCGCCCTCATAGGGCCGGATCATCCAGGCAGTGCGCGGGCCAAGTGCGCCGTCGGCGAAGGTCTTCACCCCGCCGATGCGCAGCCAGTCATCCCCGAAGCCCCACTGAAGGCCCAGCCCGATCGCCTCATCCAGATGCTCTACCGGGATATTCTTCACGATGCGAAGGGTCAGTTCCCCGCGTGCCTTGAGAACCTGAAAAGCCCGGAATGCCTCGGGCCCGTCGAAATCATGAACCCCTGTCAGGCCGCCGCGGTGGGCACGGGTGATGGCCGCTCTGACCATCGAGGCGAGTTGCTCTGCCGAGGGCGGCGGGATGAGGGCGGCAGCCAGGTCCATCGCCGGGCCTTCAAAGAGGATGCCGGTCGGCTCACCGGAGGGATCGCGCTCAATGCGGGCGCCTGCTGGATCGGGTGTTGAGGCCGAGATCCCGGCCCGGCGCAGGGCTGCGGAGTTGACCCAGGCAGCATGGCCCGAGCGGGCGCTAAGGTAGACAGGGTGATCGGGCACCAGATCATCCAGATCGGATGCAGCGGGGAAGCGGCGGCCTGGCCAGCGTGTTTGGTCCCAGCCAAAGCCGCATATCCATTCACCGGGCGGCGTTTGACGGGCGTTCGCAGCCACCAGCTCGGCGGCATGCCGCGCAGATTGTGCCCCGTTCAGGTCGACCTCGTGCAGAAAGCGCGCGTAGTTCGAGAGATGTACATGGGCATCCACCAGGCCGGGGATGACCGTACAACCGCGCAAATCAACTGCTTCTCCGCCCGGCCTGAGCAACGGGCGGATCTCATGGTCGGCGCCCAGCGCCACCACGCGGCCGTCGCGGATGGCGATCGCGCTGACCCGGGGTTGGTGATCGTCCTGCGTGTAGATGACGCCGTTGAATAGGACGGAATCGGCATACAAGGCGGTACCTCCTAGAGCAGCCAGAGCGTTTCCTCAGGTTCCGAGAGCCAGGTTGCACCGGTCTCGGTGACCAGCACATTCTCCTCCAGACCGATGTAGCCGTACCCCTTAACCTCCACCCCCAGCTCAATGGCGAACACATTCCCGGCCTCGATCACACCGTAGGGTGTGCTGCCGTAACGTTCCCAGCGGGGCCCCAGCACAGTGGCCCCATCATGAGCCACACGGCCTAGATGATGCCCGAACGCAAAAGGATATTCCGGGTAACCCTGTGCTGTCAGAGCAGTGCGGGCCGCCTGATCGACCTCCCAGCCCTGAACGCCCGGCCTGAGCGCTTCAAAACCGGCCAGCAGTGCGCTCCGAGCAGCCTCGAACGCTTTGCTCACCTCCAGCGGCGGGCCGTCCTCCCCCTCGCGGCGCACGTACCAAACTCGCTGCAGGTCAGCGCAGTACTCATCCTGCTTCACGCCAAAGTCCATGTGTAGCAGCATGCCCGGCCCCACGTGATATTGCTCCTGCGGCCCGGCATGCCCGATCGGCGAGTCTGGCCCGGCTGATACGGTAGGGCAGTAGTCCCAGTCCCAAGCCGTGCCCAGATGCCGCTCACGGACCAGGTTATGGACGTAATCGGCGATGGCCTTCTCACTCATGCCGTGCCTGACATACTCCTCGACCTTCTTAAAAATCCCCTGTGTGGTGGCGATCGCTGCCCGAATCAGATCGATCTCCATCGGGGATTTGCGCCCGCGCAGCGCTCGGATCACCGGCTCAGCCGAGATGAATCGATCGCTCAGGTCGGTGTCCACCAGATACCGCTGCAGCAGCAGCATCAGCCCGTGTGCCAGCCCGTCAGCGGCCACATCGCTCTCCGAGTAGTTGAGGGCGAGCTGGCGCGGATTGATCTCCAGCAGCGTTGAGATCAGTGCCTCGCGGATGCCCTGCAGATAAGGCACGACCCGCGTGTATCCGCCGGTCTGGATAACGTTCTCTGCGTCATGCTTGCCGACGATCGCGGCCCGCAAACCGTCACGGGTGACGATAAAGGCGGACTGCCACACCATGTCCATGCCCAGGATCAGCTCAAGGCTGGGGTCCGGGGAAAGCGATGTCTCACGCACAAATGTCATCCAGGCGTCGATATCCAGTTCGTTCAGGATGCCCACCGCCTGGTCGAGTTTCTCGCGCATCAGCCTGTGTCGATTTGCCATGATGCCTCCTTTAGACCGCATCACATCATAGAGCAAAGTCATCAGTAAGCAGACAGTGCCCGTGCAATGGTCTCTGCCGAGGGCAGACTCTCTTGTCCTGCGCGGGTGACCGAATCGCTGGCCAGGCAGGTGGCGAAGCGGGCCGCACGCAGCGGATCACCGGTGGCTTTGAGCCGGCTGAAGAAGGCTGCGGCAAAAATGTCGCCGGCTCCAGTAGGGTCAAGCTCGGTCACCCGCGGGGCGGGGATATGCTGCCCCTTCCCCTGAACGTACAGAGTGCTTCCGTGAGCGTTGCGTGTGACCACCAGCACACGGGCGATCTGACCGTAGCGGGCGGCCAGAGCCTCATCGTGCTGGACATCCTCGATGCTCAGCACCACCGCATCCGCTACTCGGAGCACGAGGTCGGCGTCTGGCCATTCGCGGTAAAGGACATGGCCGGCCTCATCCCAGCGGCGCATCCAGCCCTGAGGCGTCACCCCCACCAGCGCCCCTGTGAAGTGTTGGATCAACGCGGGGTCTACCTCATCGGCCACCGGCGCAAGATGCACAATCGCTGCTCTCTCCCAGCCCGGTGGCAGATGACCAGGGCTCAGCGTGGCGGCGCGGCCCAGCAGGGTTTGCACCCGCCCCGCGGGCGTGTAGATATTCTCAAACGTGGTCGCTTCTTCGCTGGGGACGCGGCTGATCTGCAGGGCCTTCAGTGGCTCGAGCAGAGGGGCCATGTCATCCGGGCCACTGGTCAGGATCGCTGTGCGGTGGCCAAGCGCAGCGGCCATCAGCCCGCTGAAGGAGACAGTGCCCCCCAGTCGAGGGCCGCCGGGGGTGATGTCTTTGCTGACATGTCCGATGAGCAGGTAATCAAGCATGGCAGCACCACCGGGCTGAACAAAAAAGGGGCGCGGACGCCCCTGAGCACTATTGCCCGCCGACTTACCGTGAGGGGTCAACGGGGATAATGGTAACCTTGCGGTCATCACCCGTACCGACGCTTTCGGTGCGCACCGTCTCATCGGAGCGCAGGGTCAGATGGATGATGCGCCGCTCGTTGGGCGGCATGGGTTCCAGCGTCATGGTGCGCCGCTGCGAGCGGGCACGCTCCGCCATCCGTTTGGCGAGCGCGCGCAGCGTGCTTTCACGGCGCAGTTTATACCCCTCCACATCGACCACGAAGCTGGTGCGGTGCTGGAGTTCGCGGCTGACGATCAGCCGGGCGATATACTGCAGGGCGTTGAGGGTCTCGCCGCGCCGCCCGATCAGGATGCCGAGGTCACGCCCGCGGATATTGAGCACCCAGGGCGCAGGCTCATCCTCCTCACCGCTTGACTGGGCCCGCCGCACCTGGATCGATGCCTTGATGCCCATATGCCCCAGCAGCTCGAGCAGGGTATCGTGAGCGACGGATGCCTCGCGCTCATCATCAGGTGCCTCAACGCCCGCGTACTCCACCAGGTCGTCCTCGTCCTCCTCGTAGTCAGGCTCCGGGGCGCGCAGCGAGCTTGGTTGACGGGGGGCGGGGGTGGGGCTTGGCGTGGCCTTTTCTGATGGAGGGCGTTTCTCCGGTGCAGGGCGTGCCTCGCGCCGGGGGCTTTGCGGGATGGTGACAGGCGAACTGGGGCGGGGGCTGCGCAGCGGGATCAGACGCACCACCGCCGGGCGTGCGCCCATTCCCAGAATACCCTTGCTGCCCTCCTCGATGATCTCGATGATGACCTCATTGCGGGCAAGCCCAAGCTGGGCAAGGCCGTTGTTAATGGCCTCTTCCAGTGTTGGCCCGGTGACATCAACTGGCTGTAGCTCGTTTCCACTCATCATGTAGACCTCGTCCTCGCTCTCGGATCGGGTGACACTGGCCGCTGTTAAGCCTTTTACTTGCGCCTGCCGCTGCTGCCCCGTGTGCTGCTGCGCTGACGGCTGCCCGACCGACCCCGCGGCTCAGGCTCGGCCTGAGGGAGGCCCAGCAGTCCTTTGAGGCTGAAGCTGCCATCCTCGGTGCCGAACAGATTCTTCATGCTGGCGCGGCCCAGCGCAGCTGACTGCAGGAGGCCGATGATGTTGCCTGCTACCCAGTAGATCGAAAGCCCTGCCGGGAACGTGATCGAGATGTAGCCGATGAAAAGCGGCATGGTGAACTGCATCGTGCGCGACATGGCGGCCTGCTGGGCATCACCGGATGGCGGCGGCGTCAGTAGCTTCTGGTAGAGATAGGTGCTGATGACAACCAGCGCTGGCAGGATGAACAGCGGATCGGGTGAGGCCAGGTCCATCCACGCGAACCGGCTGTTCAGTGGCAGCAGCGTGGTGGGGTTAGGCAGCCAGTTTAGCGCGGGCGGCAGCGGGTTGTAGAGGTGCTGCGAGAGATCGATAAGCTGTAGTGGCGACCCCGCCAGCGTGCGTGTGATGGCCTGATAGAGGCCGATCAGGATTGGGAGCTGGATCAACGAAGGCAGGCAACCGCCAAGGGGGTTGACCCCTGCCTCGCGATACAGCTTTGTCATTTCCTGCTGAAGGACTTCAGGTTCATCTTTGTGTTTCTCCTGAAGTGCCTTGAGCTTGGGTTGGAGCTCCTGCATGGCGAAGGTTGACTCCGTCTGGCGCTTGAGCAGTGGGAAGGTGGCCATACGAATCAGGAAAGTCAGGATCAGGATCGCCAGCACATAGCTGTTGCCCAGCAGCCCGTAAAACCAGAGCAGCAGGTTGACCATTGGGTTAAGGATAAATGTGTCCCACATTTGGGCTTCTCCCCATCTCTGAGAATTTACGAGCAGGTGCCGGTTACCGGGTTGCACTTCCAGCGGACCAGCAATGTTTCAGCGTCCAGTGCAAAGAGGTTGAAATCGCCCTGGTGAGCACCCACCAGGATCAGATCATCCATCAGCACAGGCGCCCCATAGATCGGGATGGATCGGCTGTCAGTACCTGTTGGAATAAACAGAAATCGGGTGGAGAAATCATTCTTGATGCTCAGCGGCGCTTCGGCCTGGCTGCCGTCCTGCGCATTGAGGATGTAAAAGTTCGAGTCTCCTGCCTGATTCCCGGAGGTGAACATCACCACTCGCTGGCCGTCACGCTCGACAAACACCGGGCTGCCGACCACAGGGCCGTTGGCGTCAAAGGTCCACACCTCCGCGCCGGTTGTGGGATCCAGAGCGAAGACATGACCGTCCAAATCCCCACCGATCAGCAACCCGCTTTCCTTGTCATACGTTGGGCTGTTCCACATCCAGTTGGCGGCGGTATAGGTCCAGCGCACATCCTGAGTGGCGGTATTCAGCGCATACAGCCGGTTGTTGAAGCTGCTAAAATACAGGGTGCCCTCCAGCAGGGTTGGCGTGCCGAGCATCGCAGCTGCCGGTGGCCCATCCTCTGCCTGACCATCTTTGGGGAACTTCCACAGCATATCGCCTGTTGCCAGGTCAAGTGCATACAGGTGGCGGTCCAGTGAGGTGATGTATAACCTGTCCTCGGCGATCAACGGCGTGGACCAGAAGTCCCGCTCGGCGGTAAAGCGCCATTCTTCGCTGCCTGTGTCGCGATCAAGAGCGTACAGAGTCCCATTGGTACCCGCGATGTAGACGCGATCCTCGCTCAGAGCTGCGCCGCCGATGAAGCGGTTGCTGGTGCTCTCAACGCTCCAGCGCACGGCGCCTGTGCTGGGGTCAAGGGCATAGACCTTTCCGTCGTAGCTGGCGACCACCACCAGCGAATCATCTACAGCGGGGGTGGCGAAGATCAGGCTGGTGCGAGATGCTTCCTCGGGGAAACTCCACACCGTAATTGCCCCACGCTCACCGGGTTCCAGGGCGAATACCTGGGGGCCTGCCGCCATATAGATCAGTCCATCATGAACGGCAATACCGGGCCAGCTCGCGCCGGTCAGGGCTGTAGCTGCGGCGGATCCGCCGCAGCCGGTCATCAGAAACATCAGGACAAGCAGGCTTGCGCCCAGCACCCAGAATCGAGTTTTTGCCACGATCAAAAATGAAACTCCTCAGGAACAGGGTCATACCCACCAGGGTTAAATGGATGACAGCGGCTAATACGTTTGACCCCCAGCCATGCCCCCTTGAAGAACCCAAAGCGATCGATCGCCTCATAGGTGTAATGTGAGCATGACGGCGTGAAACGGCAGGTGGGCGGGAACAACGGTGAGATTAAACGCTGATAGACACGGATCAAGGCCTTGGCAACGTGCTTCATGGTGCATCTTCTGTGGATACCAAACAGGCAAGCTGTAACAGCTTGCCCAGTGATGTGTCGAGATCGTGATAAGAGGCCTCTGCTGCAGACGGGTGAGCGATCACAACAACGTCAAACCCCACTGCTATATCGGCAAGCCGGCGCCTGACGGCGGCACGCAAACGCCTTTTGATACGGTTACGGGTGACGGTGTTGCCCACCTTACGGCTGACCACAAAGCCAAAGCGGCTGTTGGGCCGTCCATTAGGAGCTACATTCAGTCTGAGGTATGTTCCGTTCCAGCGTTTGCCCTGCCGCCGTATGCGCTCAAAATCCTCACCGTGTTTGAGCCGTGCCCAGCCGGGAAGCATCAATGCTCACTGGCTAGTCGGCATTCCAGTTGATCTTCTTTACATGGCGCGGCTGTGGGGTCAGACGCTTACGGCCTTTCGCGCGCCGTGCCTTCAGGACATCACGCCCGCCGCGGCTCTTCATGCGCTCGCGGAAGCCATGAATGCGCGCACGTTTACGCTTCTTGGGCTGCCAGGTGCGTTTCGGCATACTTCACTACCCTCTTAGCAAGATGTGCTTACACAAGTTATCCGCCCCATTCCAGGCACGGGGCGGGTCAAAACAAACTTTTAGTGAGGGGTGATTATAGCGCAGTGCAGTGGGGTGGTCAAAAGATCGGCGGCCTATGCGACTCTCGCCTCGAAATGCCAGCCGGGCGTATCGGCGGTGCCATATTCACGCCACACCAGCAGGTCGATCAGCGCCTCGCGTGCGTAAGCCTCGGGGATTAGCTCAAAGGCGGTGGCGATGTGTTTGCAGAGCGCCCTGCGCGAGGCCGCAAAGCTGAAGAAGGTGCAGCCACAAGCAAGCCGCCGCGCCTTCAGATCCACCAGCACATCATATCCATGCATGGTGAATACCCAGCGGTGCGGCCCACCCTCCAGCAGGATGGCCTCGCCCGGTGAGATGGTATCCAGCCGTGCCCGTGCCGCGCGGATCCGTTTCCGTGTGGCCCGGATGGTATCGCGCTCCAGGGCCAGCCTGAGCAGCATCTCGATCGGCATGCTGCCAAAGCGTGCCGCGATCAGGCTGTCCTTAAGTTCGTTAAGCTCGGCAGCCGACAGCTTACGGATCAGCCGGTCGATCAGCGCCTGATGGCTAAGGCCGGGGACGCGCGGCAGGTGATATTGCTCTGACAGGGCGACAAGGACAGGGGGGCTGGTATCTTTCAGCAGGTTGACCAGCACGCCGGGGACGCGCTTCTTGATGGGCTGAACAACAGTGAACTGCCCTGTACCCGTTCCAGGTAGTGCTCTCTTCTCATACATTGTGACACCACTTTTCCAGATAGCACCTGTACGATCACTAACTCTACTATAGTATAACTCAGAATCGTGACAGATAATGTCACAACATGCCGCGATGGTGTATGACAAAAAGGGTACAGATGCCGCTCACTATACCTCGGCATATCTGCAGCACGGCAGGCTGCTATATCTCGACCCTGAAGCCCTCCTCCCTCTCAAGGTGCAGCGCCAGCACGCGGACGTCCCCCTCCCCGCTCTGGCTGGAGATCCGCGCACCCGTGACTCGCGGATCGCCGGCTCCGAAGCCGATCAGATGCAGGTTCACCTCACGATAGGCTGGCCGGTAAAGCCCTTCCTGAACGATATGCTCAATGCGGCCACCCTGCGCCTGTTCGCCCCGCAGCAGCAGGCGTGAGAGGCGGTACTGTCCCTGTGTGCGGTACGCTGTCGACAGACCATCATCCTCGTACAGGGCACTGTGATGCTCGCCGTCGGCCCGGTAAGCCAGCAGAGTCAGCCCATCGAGCGACTTCTCGCCGACGTATTGCTGGGCGTCCCACAGGGGGATCACTGCCCCCGCCCTGACGAACAGCGGCAGCATGTCAAGTGGCGCTCTGACCTCGACGGTTTGCCCACCCTGACAGAGCTGGTTCGTCCAGAAATCATACCATTCACCGTGCGGCAGATAGACACTGCGGCTGACTGCTCCCTGCTCAACAACCGGGGCGACCAGGATCGCGTCGCCGAACAGGAACTGATCATCGATACGGCGGGCACGCAGGTCGTCGGGATAGGCGAGCATTAGCGGGCGCACGATCGGTATCCCGGTCGTAGCGGCCTGCCAGACGGCTGTGTACAGGTATGGCAGCAGCCGGTAGCGCAGCTCCAGGTAGCGGCGGCTGATCGCTTCGACCTCAGGGCCAAACGACCAGGGTTCCTGATCGGGGGTGCCGGCGGAGCTGTGGATGCGGCAGAAGGGCATGAAGGCCCCGGCCTCGATCCAGCGGGCGAATAGCTCCGGCGTCGGCTCGCCGCTGAACCCGCCGATATCCGGCCCCGTGATGGGGATGCCCGACAGCCCCAGCGTGAGCACCATCTGGATTGACAGCAGCAGATGATCCCATGTGCTGAAATTGTCTCCCGTCCAGTGGATAGCATAGCGCTGCAAGCCTGCCCAGCCGGAGCGGCTCAGGATCAGCGGGCGGCGGTCCGGGCGGAGCCGTGCCAGCCCCTCAACGCTGGCGCGCGCCATCTGCATCCCATACAGGTTGTGAATTCGGGCATGATCCGCTCCGCGTCCTTCGTAGTCATGCTGCACCACATCGGGCACGGTGGTGGCGCGCCGGTTGGTGATCAGGGCGATCTCGTTCATGTCATTCCAGAAGGCATCCAGCCCGCAGTCAAGCAGCCCTGCATACTGATCGCCCCACCAGGTGCGCACCTCCGGGTTGGTGAAGTCCGGGAAGTGGCAGTCCCCGGGCCACACTGGGCCGGTGAATGGAGTGCCATCCGGGTACTGGATAAAGGCCCCGCGCGCCACTCCTTCGTCATAAACCCGGTAGCCGGGATCCACCTTGATGCCGGGGTCGATGATCGCGATGCCCTTGAAGCCCTGCGCATGCAGGTCATCCAGCAGGGCTTCTGGGTCCGGGAAGCGCTCACGATCCCAGGTGAAGCAGCGGTACCCGTTCATATAGTCGATGTCGAAGTGGATCACGTCGCAGGGGATGTGCCGGGCGCGGAACCCGTTTGCGATCTCGCGGATGCGCGACTCCGGATAGTAGCTCCAGCGTGACTGATGCAGCCCCAATGCCCACAGCGGCGGCAGGCTCACGCGACCCGTCAGCTCGGTATAGCGCTCAAGAACCCGGGTGGGTGTTCCGGCCATCAGATAGAAGCGCAGCTCACCGCCGGTCGTCTCATAACGCAGCGTGTTGGGCTGAGTCTGCCCGATGTCGACCCAGGCGCGGTAAGAGTTGTCGAAGAACAGACCCACCCCCTGCCCCTCGACCAGCATCATCAGGAAGGGGATGCTCATATACAGCGGGTCATCGCCCCGGTTGTAGCCGATCGGGTCGATGTTGAACAGTTCCAAACGTTTACCCGTGTGGTCGATCTGGCCAGCCTTCTCGCCCAGCCCATATACCGGGGTGTCGGCAGGCAGCGCAGCGCGCCACAGAGCGGCGCCGGTGTGGTGGGCTGCGCCTTCCACTTCCCGCAGCAGAGGCTTTCCCGTCACATCAAACAGTGACAGTCGGCATGCAGACCGATCGATGACCAGCTGCAGGGCAGCCGTGCTGACACGAATGGCCTCATCCATCTCCTCGATCGCAACCGGGATGGCGGGCCAAGTCTCCGCCGGCTTCACCACACTGTAGGAGAAATCATCGGGAAACCGGTCGCCCTGCTGGAAGTGCACCTGGAACAGGTCGCTGGCCAGGGCAGTCACCTGTACCTTGCCTCTCCGGGTGGCAAGTGTCACCCGGTTTGGCGCGCTTAGCTCCATGAACAACACCCCGCCCGGTGGCTCAAACTCGGCTGCCGGAGGTGGCGGGGCGGGCTGTCGGTTGAGCTCGCGGAGAATGGCCGGCCATAGGGCTAGCCCATGACGCTGTGGGTATGTGGCGCGCGCCACATGGATCGCTGTGCGCCAGGGGTGCACCAGGCCACGCAGGACCATGTTGGGCTTAACGATCTTGAGGATTTGTAAGAGGTTGAATCCGGCCATAGGATGCTCCCATCTGCATAAAGTGGGCCTGTTGGCTGTTCATGGGCGACAGCCCTAATTGCTTGAATGAACACAACATATGTTGTATACTTGCATCAAATATCGATCTTGCCTGTATTATAACCTCATCTGAGAGGGATAGGTCAATGGGAATGCGTGTATCCTGCCTTCAAGAGAACCTCGCGCGCGGGCTGAACATCGTTAGCAGAGCAGTCGGCGCACGGACAACCCTGCCGATCCTTTCGAATGTGCTGCTCTCCACCGACAATGGGCGGCTCAGGCTGGCCGCGACAAACCTGGACATGGGCATCACTGCCTGGATTGGCGCTTCTGTGGAAGAGGATGGCGCCCTAACCGTCCCGGCGCGGACCCTGATCGATCTGGTCAACAAGCTGTCCCCGGAGCGGATTGACATGGAGGTGGCTGTTCGGACCAGCACCCTGCGGCTGGCCTGTGGAGCCACGACAGCCAATATCAAGGGCATCGATGCCCATGAATTCCCGCTGTTCCCGGAACCGTCTCCCGATGACGATACGCTGGTCGTGCCCTCAGATGTGTTGAGCGGTACCATTGATATGGTTGCTTTTGCCGCTGCTAAGGATGACAGTCGCCCGATCTTAACCGGCGTGCTGGTCACTTACCAGGATGGCATCCTGACGATGGCCGCTGCTGATGGGTTCCGTCTGTCGGTGCGGGAGGTGCCGCTTGAGGCGGAGTTCTATTCGAGCTTTTCGCTGGTCATCCCCGCCCGCAACCTGGTAGAGCTGGCGCGCATTTGCGCCGATGTGGAACGGGATGCCTACGTGGTGCTGCCGCAGGAGCGGTCGCAGGTGCTGTTTCGCCTGCCCGATGTCGATGTGGTCACCCAGTTGATTGAGGGCAGCTTCCCTGACTGGCGGCAGATCATCCCCCGTGACCTGCCGACGCGCACCATTGTCTCTACTGCCGATCTGCTGCGTGCCTGCCAGCGGGCCGACATCTTTGCGCGGGAGGCCAACCACACTGTGCGGCTCAGCATGGAACCTCAGGATGGGATGGTAGGCATTCTGCGGGTGCGAGCTACTGCCTCGGAGACTGGGGAGAACGAGGTCATTGTGGATGCGTCGATCGAGGGCGATGGCATGGAGATTGCGTTCAACGCACGCTACCTGATCGAGGTGCTCAACGTGATTCACACCGATCGTGTCGAGATCGGCACCTCACGTCCCGACAAGCCCGGCGTGATCCGCCCTGTGGGCGACAGCACCTTCACCCATGTGATCATGCCGATGCATATCGGGCGCTGAGATATGCTCTTCATCCACTCACTGTGCCGGGCATCACGAGGATGCCCGGTTTTGTTAGCAGCAGGGCCTGAATTTATAAGAAGATAATGCTGTTCTAGCGAGAATCTTACACAAGATTGGTATCTTCTAGTGGAGCGTTGTGTGTTTTGTAAACTGGTACAAGCAAGAGGGTGAGACGGAAATGGCACGTGTCTTTAATGCCCCGATCATCGCTAATGACCAGAGCCTGAGCCGCCTGCTGGGGGCACCTGTGCCGGTGGTCCTGTTCTTCTGGCATGATCATCGTGCTCTGGATGAGGTCAACAAGGTGCTGATCGATCTGGCCATGCAGGAGGCTGGTGAGCTGATCATCGCCAAGATCAACGCCCAGGAGAATCCGGAGGGTCGCCGTCTCTTTAACGTCAACGAGACTCCGCTGCTGATCGGCTGGCGCAGAGGTGAGGAAGTCACCCGGGCCACTGTACACGGGCAGGCAATCATCAAAGCCCATGTGTCCTATCTGCTGGGGCGCGCTCCCCGTCCCGATGATGATCTGACCGACCACCGGAATGTGGCGGGGGCGGTGCCGCGCAGCACGCCCACACATCCCATCCACGTGACCGATGCCACCTTTGAGCAGGTCGTTCTGGCCTCCGATCTCCCTGTTCTGGTGGATTTCTGGGCGCCGTGGTGCGGGCCGTGTCGCGTGATCGCGCCCGCGCTGGATGGCATCGCCCTTGACTACGCCGGACGCCTGCGTGTGGCTAAAGTCAATGTCGATCAGAACCCGCACTATGCCGGGGTGTATGGCGTTCAGGGTATCCCCACCCTGCTGCTTATCAAGCATGGGCAGGTGATTGACCGGATCGTGGGGGCCATCCCCGCACCGCAGCTGCGTGCTCGCATCGCCCAGCACCTGAAATAGGGGCACAACCCAGAGCTAACCGGGCCGCCTTCCTTCAGTCGGAAGGCGGTTCTTTTTGCCAGCAGATTTGCATCCCTTTCCTCACTGCTATAATCAATATCGCCTGACCGTTAACCGTTAAGCCAGGGAGAGAACATCATAGTCGGAGACAATCAAAGGACTTCGGCGAGACCGATCACCACGCGGCGCAGCTACCAGCTCCGCCCCGCTGCCACCATGCTGATTGGGATTGGGCTGTGGCTGGTGATCGGCCTGTTCGCCCTGTATAAACCTGTGATCATGCTGGTGGGCCGCCAGGTGGGCTGGGCCTATCTGGCCTCAGGTTTAGCGCTCCTTCCTACCCTGCTGAGCTACTTCGAGCTGCGAAGCTGGATAGGGTACACCGGGGGCAGCTACCGTCTGGTCCGGGCGATGGAGCGGCCCCGGTCTGCTTTCCTGGCTGGCTGGTCCTATCTGCTGGGGTGGGCCTCCATCAGCGCACTGCTTGCCTTCGCAGCCGCCGACTCCCTGGTCAGGCTGCTGGCAGCCTACCAGCTGCCGGGCTTGAGCACCCCTGTGCTTGCTATTGGGCTGCTGGTGATCTTTGTGCTTATCGGTATCGTCGGGATGCGCCCGCAGTGGAGGCTGGCTATCTGGGCGATGGCGGCGGCGATCCTGGTCGTGCTGACCCTGATCGTGCTGGTGGTGTTGCGTCTCTCGTCGGGCGAATTTGCCGCTGAGGGGCAGGCCGTCTCAGGGGGAGGGTATTTCATCAGCGCGGTTGCCCTGCTCACTGCGCCGGCGTGGGCCGCTGAGCTGGAAGCAGAGATAGGCTCGCGGCGTGATCGCGGCGTGCGCTCAACGCTGGTGCTGTGGCTTGGCGGTGCTGTGCTGGCAGCCCTGCTGGGTCTGGTGGCCATTCGCTGGCTGCCGGGGGCGGCTTCGCTGGACGACGTGGCCGCTGCGCTGCATCTGGAATATGGCAGGCTTGCCGCCCCGGCAGTCAATGTGCTGATGGCAGGGCTTGGCTGGCAGATCATCACTCTACTGATGGCTCGCCGCATCCAGATCATCGGCAGAGATGGCTGGCTGCCCGAGTCACTCCTCGACGCATATACCCGCTTCAAGACGCCCGTTATCCTCCTGCTGCTGCAGGGCGGCCTGGCGCTGCTGCTGCTGCTGCTCAGCAGCCTGGCCACCGCGCTGCTCACCCCGGCCAGGGGGCCAGCCGTACATCTTGCCGGGCTTGCTGCATTCGCTTACTTGCTCCTGATGATCATGGTGAATGTGGCAGCTATCCTGCTGGCCAGGCAGCCACGGGCCACCGGGCGCCCGATCCGGCTGCCGCTGTACCCTGTCATTCCTGCAGTCGGGGGTGCCGTCAGTTTCCTTCTGATCCTCGCCCTGCCCCTGCCCGCGATCGGGCTGGGCCTGATATGGGTTCTGGCCGGGGTGCTGGTCTACATCCAGTTTGCCCGTGAAGGTATTCGTAACAGCCAGGTGGGGCTGACCGTGTTCCAGGACACTACCCGCCAGCCCGATCTCGTCTCTGGCTACCCGGTTGTGGTGGCGGTGGCCAACCCGAATACTGCCCATGCGCTCGCCGCATTTGGCGCCTCCATCGCACGCCGTCACGGTGGCCACCTGACGCTGCTCCAGATTATCGAGGTTCCCCACCATTTACCGCTTGACTCAGAGCGCGGCTCAGCCCAGCGCAGACATAGCCTGCTGGAACAGGTCATTGGCGAGATCGAGGAACAGTACAGCATCCCGGTCGAAGGGATCACCCGGCTCAGCCGGAGCATCAGCCAGGGCATCATTGACACGCTGTCCGAGGAACAGGCCCGCCTGGCCGTGCTGGGCTGGCAGGCCCGCTCTGGCGGTTCGTCCAGGAGACGCCTTGGCCATATCCTCGATGAGGTGGTTGAGAACGCACCCTGTGATGTGGCCATTGTGCGTGGCGCATGGGATCAAACGATCCGCCGCATCCTCGTCCCGGTTGGCGGCGGCCCGAACGCACCCCGCGCCGCCGAGCTGGCCCTGTGGCTCACCCCTGATGATGGGCATGTAACGCTGCTGCATGTCAGCCGCCCTGATGAAGGGGATGAGGCGGCCCGGGAGGGGCGGGTCTTACTGGACGGTGTGAAGGCCAGCCTGAGCACCCCGGAGCGCGTCCGGGCGCAGGCTGTCATATCCGGTTCGATCCAGAGTGGGGTCGCCGATGTGCTCGCCGATCATGATGCCATCCTGATGGGCGCCAGCGAACAGGGGGTGATGGGACAGCAGTGGTTTGGTGCGCTGCCGCTGCAGCTTGCCCGTACCAGCGATAAGCCGATCGTGCTGGTGCGCAGTTACACCGGGCTTGGCCAGCTCATGGCTCGCCAGGCATGGCAGTCGCTCTCTGATGTACTCCCTACCCTCACGGCTCAGGAGAAGATGGAGGTTTATCAGCGGATGCGCGGCGCGGCCCGCCCCAGCATCAACTACTTTGTGCTGATCGCCTTATCCGCCGTGATCGCTACCCTGGGGCTGCTGCTCAACAGCCCGGCGGTGATCATCGGTGCAATGCTGGTAGCGCCGCTGATGAGCCCGATTGTGGCTGCTGCGATGGGGATTGTGTTTGGCGATGCGAGAACCCTGCGTACTGCGCTCACCGCTACCGTCGAAGGGGTTCTTCTCGCCATATTTATCGCTATCCTGATCACGCTGATCAGCCCGCTGGCTGACATCACGCCGGAGGTGCTGGCCCGCACGCGGCCCAACCTGCTTGACCTGATGGTGGCGCTTGCGTCAGGCATGGCTGGCGCCTATGCTATTGCTCGCAAAGAGGTAGGGGAGGCGCTGCCGGGCGTGGCCATCGCTGCTGCGTTGATGCCGCCCGTTTGCTCGGTGGGGATCGGGTTTGCGTTGAGCGCCATCGGGCAGGTCAGCATCACCCTGGGGCTGGGCGCCCTGCTGCTGTTCCTGGCCAACCTGGCGGGGATCATCGTCGCTTCGACGTTCGTTTTCCTGCTGCTGGGCCTCAGCCCCCCGCAGAGTCCTGAGCGCCAGCGCTCGCTGCGCCAGGGCCTGATCGTCTCGCTGGTCTCCCTGGCCGTGATCAGCATCCCGCTGGGCCTGATCCTGTTCCAGGGCGTGCAGAGCAGCCAGGTGGAGTCACAGACCCGGCTGGCGCTGGATGAGATGCTTTCTGAGTGGGGAGACGTGCAGGTGGTCGATCTGGAGGTTGAGTATGATAGGCGCGAGATAACCGTCATCGGCACCCTGTATGCTGCGGAGACGATCATCCCCGAGCAGCTGGCGGAGCTTGGCGATCGGCTGAGCGAGCGGCTTGACCGGGTGGTGCACCTCGATCTGTTCGTGGTGCAGGGTGAGCGCCTTTCGCTGCCCGGTGATGAAAGCAGCAGCCGCTGAAAAAGGGAACATCCGTGCCACATCATACCGCGCCCTCCCCGGGCGCCCGCCCGGCTCGCCCATCCCCGGCGCTGCTTGCAGCCAGGCTGTTCCTGGCCCTCAGCGTGGTGATCGGGGGGCTGATTCTGCTCCCTGTGCTGGACAGGGGTGAGCCGATCGCCAGTCCGACGCCGCTCCCCCCTTCTGCCCGGACTCCTTTTGCTCCGCTTCAGGTTGAGCCTTCAGTTGAGGTTGTGCCCTCGCTAATCCCTTCTGATGCCTCGCCGTCGCTGTCATCCGGCCCCTGGATCGCACTCGCCGCGTTGGAGCCTGAGGCTGACCCCTCGATGGGGGAGACAATCAAGACGTGGCTGGACGAAGCCCTGCCCGCCGCCACGCTCCCTGAGATACCGGTGGTGCATATTATCACACCTGAGGCAAAGGGCAGCACGCCCGCCATTAGCCACGATGCACCGGGCAGCCTGATGTTGATCACCTGGCGTCAGGTTGACACAGATCTGCTGCAGATCAAGATCGAGATGCCGGATCGCCCACCCCCGATGGGGCAGATCGGCATGCCTCCGATCCCCTGGGCGGCAGATGCGCCGGAAGGGGCCGCGCTGTATACCGCCCGCGATCAACTGGACCTGCCACTGACTCTGGCCCTGGCGCTGCTTGAGGCTGCCTCCGGAGCTTATGAGCAGGCGGCGCTGCGTTTGGAAAGTGCTCAGATGGCCGCTCCCGAATTGCCAGGGGGGATGGGGCATGCCAATCGGGCTGCCTATCACTTCGTGGCAGGTCTGGTAGCAGCAGGCCGGGGCGACAGCCTGGGCGCTCTGCGCGCTTACAGTGAGGCGCTGCGGCTGGATGGGGCGCTGGCCGCCGCTGTGGTGAACCGGGCCAACATCTATCTAACCCTGGGTGACCCAGCCACGGCGCTGACCGCCTATGATCAGGCGTTGAGCCTCAGCCGAAACAACCCTTATCTGCTGTACAACCGGGCATTGGCCCATCTGGCTGTGGGGGATCCGCAGACGGCACTGGCTGATGTCGAGGAAGTCATCTTGTTGACGTCTGGAAGCTCGTGGGCGCTCAACCTGCGTGGTCTGATCCTGTATACCCTGGGCCAGTATGACCGCGCCCATCAGGATTTTACGGCTGCCCTGGAGATAACCCCTGAAGCGCTGCAGCCACTCTTCAATGACGCGCGGGCACTGACGGGGGCAGGCGATTATCAACAGGCACTGGCATCTTACGATCGTCTGCTTGAGATGACCCCTGGTAATGCGTCGCTGTATCTCCATCAGGCGGAAATCTATCAGCAGATGGGCGACCTGGAGAAGGCGGCGCAGATACTGGGCCGCGCAATCCGCCTGGACGAGACCTATCTCGAGGCCTATCTGCGGCGTGGGGCCCTGCTGGTGACTCTGGAACAGTACGATGAGGCACTTGCCGATGCTGAAGCTGCTCTGGCGCTTGACCCAACAGCGGGCAGGGCTTACCGTATCATGGGTGATGCTCTGCTGGCGGATGAGCGTTGGGTTGAGGCCCGTGATGCGTATACAGGCGCCATCGAGAACGGTGACGCAGCGCCTCAGACCTATGCGGGGCGTGGCTGGGCTAACCATCGCCTGCGCTTTCTGGATGGCGCTATCCGGGACTATCGACAGGCGCTTGCACTTGGCTATGATGATCCGCTGCTTTCATACCGGCTGGGTTTTGCGCTGTTTGACGCGGGCCGCTTTGAGGATGCTCTCAACCTGTTCTATGCAGCTATCAATGAGAGGTTGGATACGGCAGAGACCAACGCGGCGCTGGCTCTGGCGCTGGATGCCACTGTGCATCGATCAGAGGCAGAGCAGGCCTACCGGCGTGCGCTGGAACTGGACAGCCGGTATGGTGATGTCGAATTTCTGGGGGAGCAGCCGCTGTGGACGCAGCTTTCGGTGACCCGGGCTGTCACCATCCTGCGTCGGATCGAAGCTGCGCCATAGCAGACTGCCAGCCACCTACTAGCCGCCGAATGCAGCGGCGAACTCCTCAAGCTGCTGAAGCTGGATGTGGTTCAGATAGACGGCCGGGCGCTTCTCGCGTAGTAGCGCAAGGGCCTGCTCCACGCTCATACCGGTCGTCACAAGGTAGGCAGCGGCGGCGGTGGGCGCCCGGCCTATCCCGGCGTTGCAGTGAACATATACAAGGCGGCCCTGCTGGATCATCGCCCCGATGAACGGCACCACGACCCTGAGTGCATCCAGCCCCGGCCCGAACCAGTCCGCCGTCGGCACCCACAGATGGATTTCCGGCGCGCTGCCCGAAAAGTGATCCTGCCGCTCAAGCTGAAGGTTGATGTTTACCGTCACGCCCAGCGCCGCCATGGTGTGCCAGTCACCCCCTGACAGCTTTCCCCCCACATATAGATGAGTGGTGATCTGGTCGAAGCTGGGGCCTGAGGAGTCGCGGTTCATTCAAACAGCCGTGCTATTTCATCACGCTCGGGCAGCCTGATCGTCTTCCCGGTCTCTCGTTCGATCACACCGGCCTCCCCCGCCTCAACAAAGCCGATCTCAAATGCGGCGATCCCGGCTTCAGCAAAGGCCTGCAGGATAGGCATCACAGCCTCCGGCGGAATGGCCAGCAGCAAAGAGCCGCTGGCGATGGCGCCAAGGGGGTCAATGCCGACGGCAGAACAGACGCGGGCGGCATCTTCCAGCAGGGCGGGGCGCAGGTCAACGTGTAGCCGGACTCCTGAGGCGCGGGCGATCTCCCACAGCCCTGTCGCAACGCCCCCTTCAGTCGGATCATGCATGGCGTGGACGACCCCTGCTTCCAGTGCGGCGCGCGCATCCGGCACTACGCTGATACCCGGGTCATGGAGGTACTGCGCACAGTGGCTGACGAAGGCCTCGCTAAACCGGGTGCTCAGCATCCCGGCCTTTTCCCTGGCGATAATGGCCGTTGCCTCGATGGGGAAACCTTTGGTCAGCAGCAGCCTGTCGCGAGGGCGGGCGCCGCCCGTGGTGATCAGCCGATCGCGCGGCGCAAACCCAAACATAGTCCCGGCCACGATCGGGCGATCAAGCCCGTGAGTGATCTCGGTGTGGCCGCCGATCAGGCTGATGTTCAGCATCTCACACGCTGCTGACATCTGCTCGAAGATCCGCTCGACCATCTCACGATCGGCAGACCCGCCCGGCAGCAGGACGGTGGCCATGAAGAAGGCCGGCGTGCCGCCCGCTGCGGCGATGTCGTTGGCGTTAACATGCACGGCATACCATCCGATCTCGCCGGTGGCGAAGGTGATCGGATCGGTTTTCGCCACCAGATACGCCTCCCCGCCCAGGTCCAGCACAGCCGCATCCTCACCTACACGCGGGCCGACGATGATGCGCGGATCAGATGCAGGCACACGGGCCAGGATGTTGGCGAGCACCGCCGGGGGGAGTTTGCCGAGAGGGAACCGGTCTGTCATAAGGCGTCAGTGATTCGCAGGTGGAAGACCATAATGGGTTAAGAGAGTACCAGAATTATTGGGGGATTGCCATTTCGCGATCGGCAGTATACTGAAGGGAACCATTACCATGTTATGCTGCGGTCAAGGAGGTTCCGCATTGAAGTATTCATCGGCATATGTGCTGGCGGTTTGCTTTTTGTGGCGCTGATTCTGCTGGCTACCTCGGTGCGGATCATCAAGGAGTATGAGCGGCTGGTGGTCTTCCGTCTTGGCCGGCTGGTGGGGACGCGCGGCCCAGGCGTGGTGATCGTTCTCCCGGCCATCGAGACGGCAACCAAGGTTGATCTGCGCGAGACCGTGCTTGAGATCCCGCGTCAGACCTCGATCACCAAAGACAACGCCCCCATCAACATCGACTTCCTGATCTACTGGCGCGTTGTGGAGCCCGAGCTGTCTGTGGTGCAGGTGAGCGACTTCGCCCGCGCCTCGCTGGGCATTGCTACTACCACTCTGCGGGCGGTGATCGGTGACATCCTGCTGGATGACGTGCTGGCCAAGCGCGAGCAGATCAACACCGTGCTGCGTACCAAGCTGGACGAGGTCACCGAGCGCTGGGGGGTCAAGATCACCGGGGTGGAGATTCGCGAGATCGAGCCGCCGCGTGAGGTGCAAGAGGCGATGAACCGTCAGATGTCTGCCGAGCGCAACCGCCGCGCCACCGTCACCGAGGCAGAAGGTGCCCGTGAGTCAGCTATCCTGCGTGCGCAGGGCCAGAAAGAATCCGAGATTCTGGAGGCTGAGGGGCGCAAGCAGGCAGCGATCCTTGCAGCGGAGGGGGAGCGCGAAGCCCAGCATTTGCGGGCGCAGGGTTTTGCTGAGGCACTGAGCGCGATATCGCGCGCTGCCGCAGAGGTGGACGAGAACACCATGACACTGCAGTACTTCCAGGCGCTGCGCGACCTGGGGGCGGGGGCAAGCACCAAGTTCCTGTTCCCGGTTGAGCTGGCGACGCTGGCGGCGCGGTTTGCCACCCGTAAGGATAAGCCATCCGCAGGGTGATACGCGGATGTTCGCCCGTTGACGCCGGGAAATACCTAAAGGGACGGCTCATAGGCCGTCCCTTGTTCCGAGCATCTACTGGTTGTGTCTAGAACCAGATTGGCTCCTCATACGTGCCGAACTCGACGCGCAGCACGTCTGTGATCTCACCAAGGGTGGCATAAGCCTTAACCGCCGCGATCAGGTCGGGCATCAGGTTCTTGTTGGGCTTCTGGGCGGTATCAGCCACAGCTCGCAAGGCGGCCTCAACAGCCTCGTTGTCGCGCTCTAGCCGCAGGCGCTGCAGCCGCGCGGTCTGGCGGCGGTACCCCTCCGGGTCCATCTCCAGAAGGGGGATGCGCACCGGCTCCTCATCCACGTACTCATTGACACCCACGATGATGCGCTCTTTGGTGTCGATCTCGCGCTGATAGCGGTAGGCTGCTTCGGCGATCTCGCGCTGGAAGAAGCCGGCATTGATCGCCGGGATGACGCCCCCCAGCTCCTCAATCCGGCGGAAGTATTCGTACGCTTCCTGCTCCAGCCGCCGCGTCTGGGCCTCCACAAAGTAGGAGCCGCCCAGCGGATCGATCGTGTTGGTCACCCCTGATTCGTGAGCGATGATTTGCTGGGTGCGGAGCGCGATCGTCGCGGCCAGCTCGGATGGCAGGGCCAGTGCCTCATCCATGCTGTTGGTGTGCAGTGATTGTGTCCCGCCCAGTACCGCCGCCAATGCCTGCAGAGCCACCCGCACGATGTTCGTTTCCGGCTGCTGGGCCGTCAGCGTAACCCCCGCCGTCTGTGTATGGAAGCGCAGTAGCAGCGAGCGCTCTGAACGCGCTCCAAACCGATCGCGCATCTCGCGGGCCCAGATGCGGCGGGCCGCCCGGTATTTGGCGATCTCCTCGAAGAAGTCGTTGTGGGCGTTGAAGAAGAAGCTGAGACGCGGGGCAAAGTCATCGACCGCCAGCCCACGCTCAACAGCCCATCGCACATACTCGAAGCCGTCGGCCAGGGTGAAGGCCAGCTCCTGCGCGGCGGTGGATCCCGCCTCGCGAATGTGATAGCCGCTGATACTGATCGAATTCCACTCCGGCATCTCCTGCGTGGCGAACTCGATGGTGTCGGTTACCAGCCGCATTGATGGCTCTGGCGGGAAGATGAATTCCTTCTGCGCGATGAACTCCTTGAGGATATCGTTCTGCAGAGTACCGCGCAGGATGCGCCGGTCGTAGCCCTGCTTCTCGGCAGCCGCGATATACATAGCCCAGATGATGGCTGCCGGGGAGTTGATCGTCATGCTGGTTGAGACCTCGCCCATCGGGATGCCGTCAAACAGCACTTCCATGTCGCGCAGAGATGAGATGGCCACCCCGCACTTCCCGAACTCGCCCAGCGCCTCAGGGGCATCGGTGTCGTAGCCCATCAGCGTTGGCAGGTCAAACGCCACCGAAAGCCCGGTCTGCCCCTGACTGATCAGGTATTTAAAGCGCTGGTTGGTCTCCTCAGCGGTGCCAAAGCCGGCAAACAACCGCATGGTCCACAGCCTGCCGCGGTGCATGGTGGCGTGGATGCCCCGCGTGTATGGATACTCACCGGGGAAGCCCAGCTCTGTCAGGTAGTCGAAGTCCGGCAGATCGAGCGGCGTATACAGGCGGTTGATGGGGGCGCCGGAGACAGTGATGAACTGCGCGGCCCGCTCGGGTTTCTGGGCCAGTGCAGGCCGTAGAATGCCCTCCTCCCAGCGGGCGTGTGCAGCGGCGAGACTCTCATCGGACCCATTCTGTGCCTTGATTTGGTCCCTGTCGCTGTCTACCATCTGGTATGCTCCTCGCGGGTAGATGTGTCATTTTGCACGAGTGACTATCCTTATTGTAGATGCCCTGGGGGTGTGTGTCGAGTTTGTGCAGGATCGATCAGCCGCCGTTACGTGTTAAACTACTACTAGCTGTGACGGCTGCGTGGCGCAGTCTGTCGGAAACGATCGGGTGAGCTTATGGGATCGGTTGAACAGGTAGAACGGCATCTTGCCCGGCGCAACCTGCGCGGCCTCCTCCGCACGCTGCGCGATCGCAACCTGGTGGTACGGCGGCGTGCGGCCCAGGCGCTGGGCGAGCTGGGCCACCCCGATGCGGTCCCAGCTCTGGTGAAGGCGGTGCAGGAGAATTCCGATCAGTATGTGGTGCGCTGGTCAATTGAGGCACTGGGGCGGATCGGAGGCACTGCCGCGATCGATGCCCTGACGCAGCTGATGTTCAGCACCAACCGCACTATCGCCACCCTGTCCGAGCAGGTGCTGGGGAGCAACAATTCCCCGCGTGCTGCGCTGGCCGTCACCCTGCGTGAAGCGATCCTGCAGAGCGATTGGGAGACGCTCAACCGCCCGGAGCCAGATGCCGGGCACGTGCTGAGCCTGATCGTGCAGACCGAGCAGTATGCTGCCTGGCCATCCGGGAAGCGGCGTGAGATAGCCGCGGCAGCTGTTCGGCTGGGGGGCGGCCTGCCTGCCGGGCAAAGCCGCGAGCTGGCTGACATGGGTGTGTTTGTCAGCGGTGTGCACACGGTGGGCGATCTGCTGCGTGCGCTGCAAAGCCCCAGCATCTCGATCCGCGTCGCGGCTGCTGATAAGCTGGGCATGGCCGGGTTCTCACTGGCCCGTGGCCCTCTGTTCCAACGCTTCAAGCGAGAGGCACGCAGCCCGGAAAATATCCCTGCAGCAGCAGCAATGGCACGGGCGCTGGAGCGCCTGGGGGATAACCGCGCTCTGGTTTATTACCGCCAGCAGCTTCACGTGGCTGACGGCCCCATGGCCGCCAGCGCAGCAAGGGGGCTGGCCGAGGTCGGGACCCCTGCGGCGGCCCTTATCCTGTTCCGCTTTGCTGCCGACCCGCCGCCGCCGCCCGGCTACCGCAATGTCCAGGTGGTGCTCACCGCACTCGAGAGCCTGGGGCATGCTGGCATCGATATGCTGCTCAACACGGGGCCGATCACCACGTCAGCAGAAAAGCGGCTCTTGGCCGAGCTGGTCGCCCGTCTTCGTCACCCTCAGGCAGGGATCATCCTCTCCGATCTGGGACACGACAGCGATCCGGCGGTTCAGGCCGCGGCGGTCAATGGGCTGGTTCGCCTGAACTCGGCGGCGGCGGCGATGATCCTGCGCGATCTGGCAGGTGACGTGCCGCGCGAACAGCTCATTGCGGCGCTGGCACAGATCACCGACCCGGCAGCGCCGCGCTATCTACGTGCCCTGGTCCCGGATACCACGGTGGTGGATGGGGTGGTGCGCGATGACAAGGGCAAGCCGCTGCCCGGCGCTGACGTGCAGCTTGTGCGTGAGCAGCATTTGGGAGGCACTCAGGGCTGGGGGTGGAGCCCGGTCAGCGCACGCGCTGTTTCAGATGATGCAGGCCGTTATACCCTGTGTATCGTCACGCTTGAGGATGGCTGGGCGGTGCATCTCAAGGTGGTTACACCGCAGCCACGCGTCAATGTTGGCGGGGTTACCTATACCGCACCCATCGCCCTGCACAGGGGCCGTATCAACACGGTTGACGCGCGGCTAGATGCCTTCTTCAACCGCCTGATGATCACCGTTGAGGCGGACTAGAGGCAGGCTTAGCGCGCCGTGCGCACACGCAGCGATTCGCCGTCGCTGATCATGTGGATGGTACCCTGCTGGTCGGTGCGGTACAGAGGGATCGCCAGCGATGCCAATCGCGCAAGCGTCTCCTCATGGGGCAGATTATAGCGGTTCCCTGCATCGATCGACAGCACGCAGGCCTGGGGCCTTACGGCTGTCAGGAAGTCCTCACTGCTGGCATCACGATGCCCGCCGCGCGGTATCAGCAGGACGGTCGCATCCAGCAGCGTGGGATCGCCGTTCACCATCGCGTGCTCGGCCTCCCGGGTCAGATCGCCGACCAGCAGGAAACGTGCCTGACCATAAGTCAGCAGCACAGCCCCCGGATCGTCCTCCTCCACAGCGCCGTCCCCGGCCGCCGGTAGCAGGATGGCCAGCATCGTCCCATCGTCAACCTGCACCCGCATGCCCTGCCGGGCGGCAGTGATCTGCGCACCACCCTCGGCCAAAGCACTGAAAGCAGCCTGGCTCTCTGTGCTGAGAGGGATGGTCGAGGGCACCAGTACCGTGTCAAACCGATACCGTTCAAGGATATGCTGCAGCCCGCCGACCTGGCGCGATCCCTGCCCGGTCAGCACCAGCACATCGATGCGCCGATCCCAGAAAGGCAAGGCATCGCCCAGCCCTGCTGCCAGCTGCCGCCCACTGCCCCCGGCATCGACCAGCACCTGCCGTCCGCTGGGGGTCTCGATCAGCGTGGCGTTCCCATCGCCCACGTTGATGAAGGTCACATGCAGCCTGCCATCTGGCAGCGAGAACGCGGCGGCAAACAGCAGCCCGGCGGCGATCACACCCGCCCCGGCCAGCGCCCTGGCGCTGAAGATCGTGTCAAGGATCGCGCGACGTCTGCGACGATCCGTCTCACTGCTGCCCGCCAGCGCGGTGAGACCGAAGATCATGGCATACACTCCAACAACCACAGCAGGCGAGATCGCCCCCAGCTCGACTGAAGCGAAAGGTAAACGAGCAAACCCGCGCACAATCCACAGGGTCAATGAGAGGAACAGCCAGCTTCCCCAGGCGATCACCTGGCCCAGCGGCCAGAAGATAAGTGCGGCCAGCACCCCCAAACCGCCCAGCACCATCACCGGGGCCTGCAGCGGCACGATCAACAGGTTGACCGGTAGCGAGACCAGTGAGAGCTGGCCGGTGGTATGGGCCAGCAGCGGCCGGGTGGTGATCTGGGCGGCGACCGTTACCAGCAGGCTGTCGGAGATCGCGCCGATGACCTGTCGGGCACGTTCCGAGGACATCCAGCGGCTCAGCCCATGCTCCAGCAGGCGCTGCAGCGGGTCCACGTACAGGATCAGGCCGAGCGTGGCCAGAAAGCTAAGCTGAAAGCTCAGGTCTTCCACCATCAGCGGGTTGATAGCCGTCAGCAGCAGGGCGGCAAAGCCCAGTGAGGCCATGCCGTATGTCTCCCGGCCCAGCGCGGCGGCGGCCAGAGTCAGCGTGGTCATGATTGCGGCCCGCAGCACAGCAGCATCGCCACCGACAAAGATGGCGTAGGCCACCACCCCGACGATGGTGGCCGTGATCGCCCACTGCTGGCGCAGAAAGCGTCGCGTGATACTCATGATTAGCCCGGCGATGATCACCATGTTCGAGCCTGAGATGGCGATGATGTGGGTGGTATCGGTGTGGTTGAAGGCCTCGCGAACATCGGGGCTGATGCCACTCTCAATGCCGAGCAGGATGCCCGCCAGCAGCGAGGCCTGCGGATCGGGCAGCAGGCGTTTGATGGCGCGATGTGCCTTATCCCGGAAATCCAGCATGGCCGCACGGATCGGGTTCCCCTCCCCCGTCCTGGTGATGCTCAGCCGAGCAAAGCGCACCAGGCTGTGGATGCCCTGCCGGGCCAGATAGTCACGGTAGGAAAAGTCGTCGAACACCGGTGGGGTGCTCAGCTCGCCGGTTACCTGCACCCGATCGCCATACTGATAGATCTGGGTGCTGGGAGCCTGGACCAACACCAACCCTTTGACGGGGATGGTGAGCGGCTGACCGTCCTTCTCTGTGTGCAGCGCGTCAACCCTGATGCGCAGGTTGGTATGCGAATCGCGCGGATCGGGTGCGTCGATCAGCACCCCCTCCAGGGTGACGAATCCCTGATCGTTGTAATAGGCGATGTGCTCCGGGGTGATGCGAGGGACTGCCAGCGAGTAGCGCATGCCGCCCAGTGTGAATAACAATGCGCAGCCAAACACCAGGCGCCACACTGTGCCGGGGCGTGCCAGACACAGGCCCGGCAGCGAGGTGGCGGCGGGGATGAGCCACACCCACCAGACGGCCTGAGTTGAGCCTGCAAAAACGATCCCTGCCAGCCAGGCAGCCGAGAGGTAGAAGAGCGTCATAAGACCGCCGATTTTGTATACTCAGGTGTCATGCTATTGTGGGATGCTTGTGCACGACTGTCAAATCCGTGATCTTAGGCTGGCCAAAAGTGATGAATCTCCTGTTTACCTTCCATTTATAATTTGTTATAATTGTCACAAATACAATTATCAGTTCCTATCAAAATAACCCCCTGCCACAAAGGCCCGGGTAGCAGTATGTTGAACATACATGAGCTCAATGTTTTCCTGACGGCTGCTGAAACGGAGAATTTCTCTGAGGCAGGCCGTCGCCTGAACATCTCCCAGCCGGCTGTGAGCATGCAGATCCGTGCTCTGGAGGACAGCCTGGGCGTCAAATTATTTCATCGCACGGGTCGGCATATCGTGCTAACAGAAGCCGGCCACAAACTGGTCCCCATGGCGCGTGACCTGCTGAATCGCGCTACCCAGATCGAGGAGGCGATGTCATCGCTGCGAGGCAACGTGGTTGGTCAACTGCGCTTTGCCTGTGGACCGACAGTCAGCAAGTACCTCATGCCCCGGCTGGTTTCCCTGCTGCGCCAGCATCATCCTTGTGTCACAGTATCGTGCACAGTAACCTCGAACCCCGGCTCTCTGCACCTGTTAATCGAGGGTGAGGTACAGATCGCCATCTCGAACGTGATGGAGCCTCATAAGGAGATCGAGTACCAACCTTATCTGACCGATCGGGTTTCGCTGATGGTACCTCCACAACATCCATGGGCTGCCCGGAAAGGGCCTGTGCAGCTCAAAGAGCTGGCTGCGGAGAACCTGATCGTCTGCCCGGAGGACTCCTGCGATCATGGTATCCTGCGTGATGCGCTGGCAGCCCATACCGTCAACCTGGACGATCTGAGCGTGACATTGATTGTCAATAGCCCCGAATCCATCTGCGCCAGTGTGGCCGAGGGGATCGGCATTGCGTTTGTCTCTGAGATGGTGGCAGCCGACTCAATCCGTGCGGGGCGCGTGGTGCCGGTGGAGCTGGAAGGCTTCGATCTGTGCCACACCTACTATATGGCCTACCATGTCAAGCGGCCTGCCAGCCTGGCCCAGGCAGCTTTCTGGGATTTGGTTTTTGGCAGGGATGTGAGCGAGGAAGAGCTGCCCGGCCGCTATCTGTTCGATACGCTGGCATCGTTTGATCCCCCGACTGCCTGAGGCCACTTTCCCCTTAATCGTTCTGCTACTTGCGCCGGGCCGAGGATCAGGCCCGGCTGTTTTTATGCTCGCCTGGCAGGTAAAATGGTAGGGATGCCCTGATGTAATGCTGAGGGAGGCTTGATTGTCATCAACCCGGATCGGCATCGTGGTGCTGGCCCTGCTTATCACAGCCGGCATGACCTGCAACTTCCCCTTTGCTGGCAGAGACCTGGCAGCACCGGCAGACCCCGGATGGCTGCCCGATGCCCCGTCACCTACAGCGCAGGTCGCCCCGACTGTTGCCTACGAGCCGCGCTTCGAGCCAGCGGCCTGCCAGTTCGCCATCCCGCCCGGTACGGCCCCCGAGTGTGGCTATCTGGTTGTGCCTGAGGATCGGACGATCCCGGATGGCGCTGTGGTGCGGCTGCATGTAGCGCGCTTTCGCACCAGTGCCGCCCAGCCGCAGCCCGACCCGGTCATCCACCTGTCAGGGGGGCCGGGCAGCCCCTCCCTTGACTATGCGGCGTACTACTTCAACTATGGCATGGGGGGCGTGCTCTCAGGCCGTGATTACATCATCTTCGATCAGCGGGGAACAGGCTTCTCGCTGCCGGGGCTGCACTGCCCGGAACGGTTTGAGATCGTACCGGCCCTCTTGAGCAGCATCGACTATGATCAGCAGCTTGCGCTTGAGGTGCAGGCTGCGGCAGCCTGCCGTGACCGGCTGCAGGCCCAGGGGATCAACTTGGCTGCCTACACCAGCGCTGCCAGCGCCGCCGACGTGGACGATCTGAGGCGTGTTCTCGGCTATGAGCAGGTCAACCTGTATGGCGTCTCCTACGGCTCCCGGCTGGCGCTCACCATCATGCGTGACTATCCCGAGACTCTGCGCAGCGTCATCCTCGATTCGCCCTACCCGCCGCAGGTGAATCTGTATACATCGTGGCCTTCCAGTGCGCAGCGTGCGTTTGATGCACTGTTTGATGCCTGCTCAGCCGATCCCTCATGCAGCGCAGCCTACCCGAACCTGGAGGAGGAGTTCTACGCGCTGGTCGACCGCCTGAATGCTGATCCGCCGGCTGTCAGCGTCACCGACCCGGCGACCGGCGCTGTGCATGAGGTCGTCCTCACCGGCGGGGTCTTCATGGATGTGGTCTTTGTGGGCCTGTATCCGCCGTTCTTCATCCCTCAGCTTCCGCAGTTGATCGACGAGGTGCGCAACGGCCAGTATTATGGCCTGCTCCCGGCAAGGCTGCAGCTCAGCTTCGCTCGTAGCAGCAGTGTGGGGATGCGCAACTCGGTGCAGTGCGCCGAGGAAATCCCCTTCGGCTTGTATCAAGACGTGATCGACGCCTCACTGGACCTGCGGCCCCAGGTGCGCGAGCACTTCGTTCACAGCATGGAATCGATGTTTGCCATCTGTGAGGTATGGGGGGTGCCGCCGCTGCCCCCTGTGGAGAACGAGTCTGTGAGCTCAGCCATCCCGACTCTCATCCTGACGGGCCAGCTTGATCCCATCACGCCGCCCGAGTGGGGCCGTCTGGCTGCGCAGACCCTCACCACCGCATACGTGTATGAGTTCCCCGGAGCCGGCCACTGGCAGATGCGCAGCGGGGCCTGCCCGCTGCAGATCGGGATGGCGTTTCTCCAGAACCCCTATCAGCCGCCGGATGCGGGCTGCATTACAGGGATGGGCGGCCCCGGCTTCCGGTGAGAAACAAACAGGGCCAGCCTGCGGGCCGGCCCTGTCCGGTGGATGCCTCAGATCAATACCACAGAGGATGCTGCTCGCACACCTCGATCACCTCGCCGCGAACGCGCTGGATGGTGGCCTCATCATCGATGTGCTCAACCACATCGGCGATCCAGCTCGCCATGCGGAGCATGTCAGCTTCCACCAGGCCGCGCGTGGTTGCGGCGGGTGTCCCCAACCGGATGCCCGACGGGTTGAAAGCGCTGCGCTTGTCGCCGGGGACCATGTTCGCGTTCACGGTGATGTTGGCGCGATCCAGCGCCTCCTGAACCACTTTGCCGGGCAGGTCGCCGGGCGACAGCGACAGGTCGACCAGCACGATATGGTTGTCGGTGCCGTCTGTGACAACCTTAAAGCCGCGCTCCATCAGCCCCTGAGCCAGGGCACAGGCGTTTGCGACCACCTGCCGGCAGTATTCGGTGTAAGCGGGCTGACTGGCCTCATAAAGCGCCACGGCGATCGCTGCGGTGGTGTGGTTGTGCGGCCCACCCTGCAGGCCAGGGAATACGGCGCGGTCGATGGCCGAGGCATGTTCCTCTTTACAGAGGATCAGGGCACCGCGCGGGCCACGCAGCAGTTTGTGAGTGGTCATAGTAACAGCATCAGCGTAGGGAACAGGATCAGGGTGCAGGCCAGTGGCCACCAGCCCGGAGATGTGGGCGATGTCGGCGGCGAGAAATGCCCCCACATCGGCGGCGATCTCGGCAAAGCGGGCAAAGTCGATCTGGCGCGGGTAAGCTGAGTGCCCGGCCCAGATCAGCCGGGGCTTGAACTCCCGCGCGATCCGGGCGACTTCGTCGTAATCGAGCCAGCCAGTCCGGGGGTTAACAGGGTACTGCCGTGTCTCATAGTATTTGCCCGAGAAGCTGACCTTCCAGCCGTGAGTCAGGTGGCCGCCATCTGGCAGCGAAAGCCCCATAACCCGGTCGCCCGGTGAAACAAGCGCCATGTAAACAGCCTGGTTGGCCGGTGACCCTGAGTAAGGCTGGACATTGGCATGTGCCGCCCTGAACAGTTCACGGGCGCGCTGTCGGGCGATCTCCTCAACCGTGTCAACGTGCTCGTTGCCGCCGTAGTACCGTTTGCCAGGATATCCTTCCGAGTATTTGTTGGTAAAAACGCTGCCCATCACGCTCATCACAGCACGGCTGACGTAGTTCTCTGAAGGGATCATCTCGAGGCCGTGCTGCTGGCGCTCAATCTCAGCGGCCAGGGCGGCGTAGATCGCCGGATCGGTGCTCTGCAGCGCTGCGTATTCTGCCGGATAACTGTGAACTGCTGCCTGTGATTTTGCCATTAGCACTGTTGCTCCATTATTGAAAGGCCTGAGTAGAGGAGTGATGTGATGGTTGCCCTGATTTTATCGCCAAGTCAAAGGGGCGACCATTTACTTTGCTCGTAGAAACGGCATAACGGATGTAACCGATTCCCGCCTATCAGATGCACCGATTTTGCGCTACAATCGCGCCCGTTCGCCGGTCCTCTGTTGCCCACGCCGGTGATGAACGTATCCGGTCACACAAGGAGGTTCCCGCCGATGAGCGGTTATGATCACAAACGGCTGGTTTTGCCCGGCCCGGTTGAGGTGCGCCGTGAGATACTGGATGCTCAAGCCGGGTGGATGATCGGCCACCGCTCCACAGCCTTTACTGATCTGTTTGCCCGCGTGCAAAAGAAGCTCAGGCAAGTGTTTTTCACAGGCAGTCGTGTGTATGTGAGCGGCTCATCTGGTTCAGGGCTGTGGGAGGCGGCGTCGCGCAACTGCATCCGGGATGATCGTAAAGCCCTGCACCTGGTCAGCGGCGCGTTCAGCGAGCGCTGGGCCGAGGTCAGCCGGGCGAATGGCAAGGCTGTCGACGTCCTCGAACTGGAATGGGGGCAGGCTTTTACCGCGGAGATGGTAGCCGACGCCCTGCGAAAAGCCTCTTATGATGCCGTGTGTGTGGTGCACAACGAGACCAGTACCGGTGTGACCAATCCCATCCGCGAGATCGCCGAAGTGGTGCACGGCTATGAGGATACTTTGCTGCTGGTCGACACGGTCAGTGGCTTCCTGGGAGCCGAGCTGCGTGTGGACGAGTGGGGCATTGATGTGGCGCTGACATCATCACAGAAGGCGTTTGCGCTCCCGCCTGGCCTGGCCTTTGCTGCAGTGAGCGATCGTGTGCTGGAACGCGCCCGTCAGGTTCCGTTCCGGGGGGCTTACTTCGATTTCCTCTCGCTGGAGGAGCATCTGCTGAAAAACGCCACCCCCTCGACCCCGCCTGTCTCGCTGATGTTCGCCGCCGACCGCCAGCTTGACACGATTCTGGCCGAAGGGGTGGAACGGCGCTGGGCGCGGCATCTTCAGATGCGCGACACCACGATCGAGTGGGCGTTGGCACGCGGATTTGGCCTGTTCGCGCAGGAAGGTTACCGCTCGCCCACGGTCACAACAGTGCACAATACTCGCGAGATCGATGTCAATGCCATGGCCAGGTTCATGGAGTCAGAAAAAGGCTTCTCTATGGACAAAGGCTACGGCAAGATCAAAGGTAAAACCTTCCGCATCTCGCACATGGGCGATATGTCAACCGAGACCCTGGCCGAGGTGCTGGCCGGCCTTGATGAGTTCCTGGGCGCGTAGCCCGACAGGAGCCGCTTTCTATGAGCTGTCATGTTCTGGTAGCTGACAACCTGGATCAACTGGCCATTGATGAGCTGCAGGCAACACCGGGTATCACGGTTGAGGCCCCCGGCAAGATGACCCGCGAGCAGACGCTGGGTGCCATACCGGCAGCGCATGCGCTGATCGTGCGCAGCAGCACCCGGGCGGATGCCGAGCTGATCGGGGCGGGGGCGAACCTGAAAATGATCGTGCGTGGGGGGGTGGGTGTTGACAACATCGACGTGGCCGCCGCCACTCAGCGCGGCATTGTGGTGATGAACACCCCCGATGCCAATACGATCGCGGCAGCAGAGCATACCTTTGCCCTGATGCTGGCGCTTGCCCGCCATATTCCGGCGGCACATGCCAGCATGGAGGCCGGGCAGTGGGATCGCAGCCGGTTCATGGGCGTGGAGCTGCGTGGCAAGACCCTCGGCCTGATCGGCTTCGGGCGCATCGGGCAGGCGGTGGCGAAGCGCGCCCGCGCCTTTGAGATGATCATCCTTGCCCACGACCCGGCCCGATCGCGCCACGCTGTTGCCGAGCAGATCGGCGCCCGGCTCGTTGATCTGGATGAGCTGTGCGCTGCCGCCGACTTTGTCAGCCTGCATGCGTCACTCAACGACAGCACCCGCGGCCTGATCAACCGGGAACGCATCGCCATGATGAAGCCGGGGGTACGTATCATCAACGCCGCACGCGGGCCGATGGTCGACGCGGCTGCGCTGGCTGAAGCCATCCGTGCAGGTCATGTGGCGGGCGCGGCTCTGGACGTTTATGAGCAAGAACCCCCCGCCCCTGATCATCCTCTGATCGGGCTTCCGGGGGTTGTGCACACGCCGCACCTGGGGGCCAGCACTTTTGACGCCCAACGGCAGGTGGCAGTGGAAGCAGCCCGGCTGGTGATCGACGGCCTGACTAAAGGGGAGTACCGTCACGTGGTCAACCCGGACGTATTCCAGCCGTAGAGCGATCATACGCTTGGCTCGTTGTGGCCCCTCGAGCGGCGGGATATAATCGGGATTTGAAAGGTAGCACAGGGTGGGGTCGGATGATAAACCGACCCCTTACGCTGTCCAAACGGCGCATGGGTGCAATCGAGGGATCATGAAGCAACGGATCGTTATCCTGGTGGTGATCAGCCTGTTGCTGGTTGGATGCAGTGTCCTTGAAGGAGTCCTCCCTTCCGGCGAAGCCAGCAGCCCACCAACCGGGGAAGGCCCGGAGCCGGAAGCAACCCGCGATCTGGGCCAGCCCGATGGAGTTGCACTGGCCTTTCTGGATGCATGGGAGGCCGGTGATTACGCCGGCATGTACAGCCTACTCTCTCCCAACAGCCAGGCTGAGTATACGCTGGATGAATTCGTCCGCCTCTATGAGTCTGCGGCTGGCACCATGCAGCTCATCGGCCTGGAGACATTGCCCAGCGCCGTTGCCGAAACAACGGCCACGACCGCGCAATTCCAGTTCCGCGCGATCTACACAACCCGCGTGCTGGGTGATATCAAGCAGGACCTCACCATGCTGCTGGTCAGCAGCGGCGGGCGCTGGGGGATCGCCTGGTCACCGGCCCTGATCTTCCCCCAGCTTGCCGGGGGCAACACCCTCCAGCTTGCCGTGGAGGTTCCTTCCCGTGCCAATATTTATGATCGAGACGGCATGTGGCTGGTCTCGGCCAACGCCTCCGCTGTCACTCTGACGATCGTGCCAAGCCAGATCAGTGTGAACTTCGAGGATCGCATGCTGCTGATGCTGAGCGAGATGCTGCGCATGCCGCCCGATGAAATCCGCCAGCAGTATGCAGGGCTGCCAGCCGACTGGGTGATTGCGCTGGGTGATGTGGACCTGGAGACCTTCAACGCCTACCGCAACCAGTATTACACCTATCCGGGCCTTGATGCCTTCGAGAAGACGGGCCGCCGCTACTTCGATGTGCTGGCCCCGCATGTGGTGGGCTATGTCCAGCAAATCCCCGCCGAGCAGCTCCAGGAGTATCAGGCGCGCGGTTATCGCGGTGACGAGCTGGTCGGTATGGCGGGCCTGGAGCTGTGGGGGGAGGAGTATCTTGCCGGTAAACGTGGGGGTGTGCTAAGTGCCTACACACCCGGAGGGGAGTTCTTCGCCGAGATCGCCCGCGTAGACCCCCAGCCGGCGCAGAGTCTCTATACCACACTTGACCGCGACATGCAGGCTATCGTGCAAGATGCGATCGAGGAAGCCTACCTTGCCGCCAAAGACACCTGGGCCGCTACCGCCGGCGGCGCGGCGGCAGTCGTAATGGACGTGAACAGCGGGGCGATCTTGGCGATGGCCAGCTACCCGATGTTTGATCCTAATGTGCTGCATCCATTCAATAACCACCCGCGGCTTACCGAAGGGTATATCACCGATCTGCTCAACAACCCGCTGCGGCCTTTCCTCAACCGGGCCACCCAGGGCCAGTATCCCCCCGGCTCGGTGTTCAAGATCGTGTCGATGGCGGCGGCCCTTGACAGCGGCGTGGCTAATGCTGGCTGGACTTATAACAGCACCGGTTCATGGGGCCGGGCCGGGCTGACGCGCTACGACTGGAAAGAGGGGGGCCATGGCCTGCTGAACTTGAGCCAGGCACTTACGGCGTCGTGCAACACCTGCTTTTATGAGCTCGGCTATGAGACCGGTCTGCGGGATTTCACCATCGTGCCGCAGGAGGCCCGCCTGTTCGGCTTCGGGGATGTTTTCGGCCTGGAGATCGCCGAGCAGCCCGGCCTTGTGCCGGACCCTGACTGGATGTGGCGGGTGAACGGGCGCGATTGGACCTTGAACGACAGTGTGAACATCGCCATTGGCCAGGGCGATCTGCTTGTGACACCCACCCAGGTAGCCGTCATGATGTCGGCCATCGCCAACGGCGGCACCGTCTACCGCCCCTATCTGGTTGATCGGATCGGCCTCATCGGTGAGGAGCCGAGCGTTGTGTTTGAGCCTGAGGTGATCCGTGAGCTTGACCTGACTGATGCGGAACTGATGCTGATTCGTGAGAGTCTGCATGCGGTTGCATCAGATCCGAACATCGGGACGGCGGAATACCGCCTGGGCAGTCTGAACAACCAGCTCCCTGTCGCGGGCAAGACAGGCACGGCGCAGGTGTCGGCGCAGGGCGCGCCGCCTATTGCATGGTTTGCGGGCTTTGCGCCTTACGACAACCCTGAGATCGCGATCGTGGTGATGGTCGAGAACGGCGGGCAGGGGTCCAGCGTGGCTGCGCCCATCTTCCGGCGCATCGTGGAGCGCTGGTATGGTCTGCCGGTGCTCCCCTACCCGCGAGACTGGGGTGATCCCGAGCTGTTTGACTTTGTGACAGACGAGACCGTGCCAGGGGAATAGGCTGGCACAGACACCTGTCTATGGGCTGATCAGCTCACTGCGAACGGTCTGATAGAGCACTTCAGCCCGCAGCTCGTGCAGGGCATAGCACGGCCCGGCCAGCCGCTGGGCCAGCTTCTGGGTCAGCCCCTGGTCAAAGCTGGCGTGTTCCATGTTGATCACCACTGAGCGGATCTCTGCTTCACGGATGCGGTCAGCGATCATGTAAGCTTCTTCCAGTGGCATCATCGGCCCCATCGAGACATTCCCTGCACCGTCGGTCAGCAGGATGATCAACGGGATCACATCGGCGTGGGCCATCTGGTCACGCTGGATCACCTCGTAGGCCAGCGCCAGGCCCGCCGAGAGCGGTGTCTTGCCCCCCACGGGGATATCAGCCAACGCCCGCTGGGCGAGCTGCACCGAGTTGGTCGGCGGCAGCACAAGGCGCGCCCGGTTCTTCTGAAAGACGATCAGCCCCACTCGGTCCCGATGCTGGTAAGCATCGCGCAGCAGAGACATGATCGCCCCTTTGGTGGCTTCCATGCGCTCGGCAACCGCCATGCTCCACGACGCATCAACCACAAAGATAACCAGGTTGGCCTGCTTCTTGACGCGGACTTTGCGGTGCAGGTCCTCGCTATGGATGGCGAAGGCCAGGCCATTCTTCTCACGGTCGATCTGGTATGGTGCAGCAGCGCGAATGGTAGCGTCAAAGGCGAGATCAGTGGTTTTGCCATTGGCCGGGCGTGCCTGGATGTAGCGTCCGCGCTTGCGGTCGGTGCGGGTGCGGCTGCGGCGCCCGCTCTGGCGGCGCGCGAGCTTATCCAGGGGTGCGTCAAAGTGCTTTTCAACCCGGAACTGCGCCCCTGTCTCAACTTTTTTGCCGCCTTCCCACCAGCGGGCATCCTGACGAGAAAAGATGTCGGGCTGGGCGGGTTCGATCGCGGTCGGGTCTGGCACTTCCTCCAGGGAGGATTCTTCAGCCGTCTCTATCTGCCCCAGGTCTTTTTTTTTACATCCTCAGGGCCTGCGTCAGGGGAAGGCTGAGGTTCGTTTTCCTCGGCCTCGCTGCGGGCCTGATCCAGTCGATCCTGGAGGTTCTGGAGGCTGGGCTGGGCGTCCTCAAAGGGGCTGCGCTTGAGGCGGTGTGGCAGCGCCAGCTCGGCGGCCAGCAGGATGTCTCGCTCCGAGATGGCCATACGCCCCTCAAAGGCAGCGTGGGCCCGAGCCGTCTTCAGGATCACCAGATCGGCGCGATGCCCGTCCACTTTCAGGCTGGCGGTCAGGTTGGCGATGGTCGCGAGATCGGCACGGGTGTAGCGCACTTCCCCAACGATGCGGCGGGCCTGCTCGATTTCCTCTGCCAGCGCGTCCTCGTAGGGCTGCCACTGCCGGCGGAACTCCTCTGGGTTCTCATCGAACTCAATGCGGCGCTCCAGCACATCCATACGCTGGCCAGGGGCATGGAGGCCGCCAACGTCAACACACAGGGCGAAGCGATCGAGGAGCTGCGGGCGCAAATCGCCCTCCTCGGGGTTCATGGTGCCGATCAGGATAAAACGGGCAGGGTGCGTGAAGCTGATCCCTTCACGCTCCACAACGTTGACTCCCATTGCGGCGGAGTCGAGCAGCAGGTCCACCACATGATCGTCAAGCAGGTTAACCTCGTCAACATAGAGGATGCCACGGTTGGCAGCTGCCAGCACGCCCGGCTCAAAATGACGCTCACCGCGCTGGATCGCTTTTTCAATGTCCAGTGTGCCCACCACCCGGTCTTCGGTGGCACTGACTGGTAGATCGACCAGGCGGATGCGGCGTTTGCTGCGAGGCAGCTCGCCCTGGGCCGCACGCTCATGACACAGGTCGCACCATTCCGTGGGTCGGTCTGGGTCACAGCTGAACGGGCAGCTGCCCACCACCGTGATCTCGGGGAGTAGCGCGGCCAGTGCGCGAGCAGCCGTGCTCTTGGCCGTCCCTCTCTCGCCGCGGATGAGAACGCCGCCAATCTGGGGATTAACGGCGTTCAGGATTAGCGCTCGTTTCATGCGTTCCTGGCCGACAATGGCCGTGAACGGGTAGATCGCAGCAGGCATTACTTGATATCCTGACACACTGGGCAGCACCCTCTGCAGGGGCCTGCGTTTATCCACAGGTTTGGTTGGATTATAGCGCGTGGGGAGGACGGGCCACAACAAGGTATGGAGGAAAAGCCCCCGCGCCCTACGGCGCAAGGGGCTTGCCTGTCCTCAAGTCAGCAATCAGGCATGAGCCAGCTCTTTCTTCAGCATCGCGGCCAGGCGCTTGATGCCGGCCTCGATCATCTCGGGCTGGGCGTTGGAGAAGTTAAGGCGCATAGTGTTCTCACCGCCCCCATTGGGGAAGAAGGGAGAGCCAGGCACAAAGGCCACTTTATGCTCCACTGCCTTGGGCAGCAGATCAGCGGTGTTGCAGCCCTGCGGCAGGCGCACCCACAGGAACAGCCCTCCCAGCGGGCGCGTCCAGGTTGTATCTTCGGGGAAATGCTCCTCGATCAGGCTGAGCATCAGGTCGCGACGCTCACGATACACACGACGTATCGTCTGGACATGCTGATCCAGAAAGCCGCCCCGTGCGGTCTCGTAGGCCACCATCTGGGTGAAGGTGCTGGTGTGTAGGTCGCTCCCCTGCTTGGCCTGTACCAGCTTCTCGATCACGGCTGCAGGGGCCACGATCCAGGCCACACGCAGGCCGGGGCAGAGGGTCTTGGAGAACGTGCTCAGATAGATGATGTTCCCGCTGATGAACTGACTCTCACAGTCATCGCGGCGCTGCGCATCGATCACAACCAGCGGTTTCTCGTGCCTGCCTTCATAGCGCAGCTGGCCGTAAGGGTCGTCTTCGATGATGGGAATACCGTAGGTCTCGGCCAGCCGCACGATCTCTAGGCGGCGCTCATGGGGGATGGTGGCCCCGGAGGGGTTCTGGAAGTTGGGGATGGTGTAGATGAACTTGGCGTTATTCGATAGAATGGCGCGCTCCAGGCCATCAGGACGGATGCCATCATCATCTGAGGGCACCGTCAGGTAATCGGGGCCATAGGGCGCCCAGGCCTGCAGCGCACCGAGATACGTTGGTTCTTCGACGATCAGATGGTCTCCGGTGTCGACCAGGATTTTGCCTATCAGGTCGAGCGCCTGCTGCGATCCGCTGGTGATCAATACGTTTTCTGGCCCGCAGTGGATGCCATAACGGGCCATGTGGCGCACGATCATCTCGCGCAGCGGCAGGTAGCCCTCAGTGGTGCCATACTGCAGGGCCATGTCAGCGCCTTGCGCCAGCACACGTAGTGTGGCCTCCCGGACAGCCTCAACCGGGAACAGCTCAGGGGCAGGGAGTCCCCCCGCAAACGAGATGATGTCGGGCTGCTGGGTGATCTTCAACAGCTCGCGAATGGTCGAGCTACGCATACGCTGGGTGCGCGATGCGTACCGTTCGACCCATTTTGTCGTCATTTATTTCTCTCCTTGAGAAGTATTGCCAGATCATGACCGGCGAGCGGCCCCAGACTCTTGCCGGTATTACCTGTTTGGGTTGACTCAAAGCAGTGTAAACAGTTGATCATCCTTTCTGACTTCATCATGGCATAGATCGGTGGGTGACAAAAGTAACCTTTGCCATCTGCCAGATGTGATAACCCTCACCAGCGTGACGCGCACCGATCCCGGCGCCCTACCCTGCCGGGAACAGATCGGGCATAAGCCGGGCTGTGTAGCGTGCGACGATCTCCCTGGTAAGCGCACCTGCATGGCAGATTTCGCTGTATAACCTGCCGCTTTCCCGCATATGGCGTTCCTGAGTCTCAAAGTCAACACCGATCAGCCCGAACCGGAAACGTGGGTCGTAGCCCTCGGTCCACTCATAATTGTCCACTAGGCTCCAGAAGTAATATCCCCAGATCGGGATGCGGCGCTGCAGCGCCTCCCAGACCTGCTGCAAATGGCTCACTATGAACGCCGGGCGGTGGGTGTCGGTCTCATCAGGGATGCCGTTCTCTGTGATGATCAGCGGCAGGCGATAACGCCGCCACAGCTTCTTCAGTGTCTCAAAGATGCCAATCGGGTGGATCTCGCCCCACCCGCCGGGGCCGGCCAGTACACCCGGCCTGGTATGCGGTTGGATCGGCAACCCTTTGACCTTGCCGGTTAGCAGCCGCCATAGATTCAGGGAGACCCGGTAGCGCTGGTAGTAGTTCACCCCCAGCCAGTCAAGGGTGTTGGCGGCCTCCGGCAGCAGCACCGAGCGCCGCCCCGGGATGCGCATGATCCCCTCAGTGACTGTCCCGATCGGGAGATGGTGGAAGAAGTGTTCCAGCAAATAGGTTCCCAGGCGATCGTTGGGGAGCCATGGGCGCCATGGCTGCCAGATCATCATGTGCATGGCGAATCCTACCAGCGCATTTTTGACCTGCCGGTGGATGGTATGATAGGCGGCTGCATGAGCACGCACCACATTGATGGTGGCACGCAGCGCCGCGTTGATGTCCACTTTGCCGGGCCACCAGCGGCCCAGTGTATAAGTCTGCCCGATCATCACGGCGGGTTCGTTGATGGTGCACCACAGGGTAACCAGATCGCCGAGCGCGGCCGTCACCTTCTCAGCATAGCGCCGGAAGAAGTCAACCACCGCTTCATTTTCCCATCCGCCCATCTCTGCCAACCACAGCGGATTGGTGAAGTGATGCAGGGTCACCATCGGCTCGATGCCGCGCGAACGCAGGGCCTGCAGCATCTCGCGGTAGCGAGCCAGAGCGGAGTCATCCCACACGCCGGGGACAGGCTCGACCCGGCTCCACTCGATCGAGAGTCGGTGAGCGTTTTGGCCCATATCGGCCATCAGGTCGAAATCATTCTCGGCCCGGTTCCACCAGTCACAGGCCAGCCCTGCAGCCTGATCCTGATAGATGAAGCCGCCCAGCCTGGCAGCCAGGTTCCAGTCAGTGTTCGAGATGTTCCCCTCAACCTGGTAGGATGATGTGGCTGTACCCCAGCGAAAGTCAATGGGAAAGCGGTATTCGGAGATAGGCATTGAAGTCCCTGTATATCATTTTTTTCCGGCCCACAGGTTATTACGTTTATAATGATGATGTCATAGGATTGACTCTGGTGCAATGCGGGTTTCTGCGTAATTGGGTGGTGGATGGTAAGCGTGCAAAGACCGGAGCTGATCCGGTGGATTGCGTGTACAGGGTTTCGCACAGGCAGGAGAATAGCAGATGAGAAAAAGCATCCTGATACTCACATCAGATGCAGGCTTTGGGCATCGTAAAGCAGCCGAGGCGATCGGGGAAGCCTTTCTGGAGCTGTATGGTGAGCAATGCGAGGTGAATATCGTCAACCCGCTGGCCGACCCGGAGCTTCCTTCTTTGATCAAGCAGATCGAGACGGGGTACGATGATATTGTGGTTGATGACCCCACGCTGTATCAGATCGCCTATGCCGCTACAGATGCGCCGGTGGTGGCCCAGCTTATGCAGGAGGTGACCACCACCGTCTTGAACCGCACACTGACGAAGATCATCGAGCGGTACCGCCCTGATGTCGTGATCGCCACCTATCCGGCGTTCAGCCAGGCTACGCTCCGGGCGGCGGAGAACGCCAGCCATCCGGTCCCGCTTTACGTGGTGGTCACCGATCTGATCGATGTACACAGCCTGTGGTTTCACAGCGGCGCAACCTGCACGTTTGCGCCCACAGGGGCTGTTTACAAACAGGCTCTTGATCACGGGCTGGCAAAAGAGAAGATCAGGCTGAGCGGGCTGCCTGTCCATCCCAACATCGCACGCGAGACGCGCGACAAGGCGACCATCCGACGGGCGCTGGGCTGGGACACCGACAAGATCACTGCACTGGTCGTCGGCTCGGCCCGCAGCCAGGAGACCGCCGACATCGCCGAGCTGCTGGATCGTTCCGGGCTTGATCTGCAGATTGCCGCTGTGGCTGGCGGTAACCAGGATACCGAGGCGCAGCTTCGTGCCGCATCATGGAAAGGGACTGTGCACATCTACGGCCTGGTCAAGAACCTGCCGGAGATGATGCATGCTGCTGACTTCATCGTATGCAAAGCCGGGGGGTTGATCATCACCGAGTCGCTGGCCTGCGGGCTGCCGATCATGCTGCACGACGCGTTGCCTGGCCAGGAAGTGGGCAACGTACGTTATGTTGTCGAGAGCGGCGCCGGCGCGTGGTCGCCCGGCCCGATCGGTGTGCTGACGACGGCCTATGCCTGGCTGGCGAAGGATATGGCAGAGCTAAAGAAATGCCGTGCGGCGGCCCGGCGCGTGGGGAAGCCGCGCGCCGCCTACGAGATAGCCGAAACGGTGATGCGGGCGATCTGAGCAAGGCGGGACCTGCATGTCACTGCAGGTCCGATGATCTCAGGGGTTATTCCTCTACCTGAACACCCTTCCAGAAGGCAACATGCCCGGCGATCTGCCGGGCTTCCGGCCTGGGCTGCGGATACCGCCAGGCGGCGTTCATGTTCAGCTCTCCGGCCACCTCAATGTGATGATAGACAGCTCGGCCTTTCCATGGGCACACGGTGCGGCGCCTGCTCTCGCGGAGATACTCCCAATGGACCGAGTCGGGTGGGAAATAGTGGTTGCCCTCAATCACTTTCACATCTTCACTCTCGGCGAGCACAACACCCTTCCATACTGCCCTGGCCATCCTGCCTGCTCCTTGATGCACCGGCCTTTGAATCACCTGCCTTAACTATACCATGGTCTGGCGGGGAGGTACTCACTGGCGGCTCAGATACCCGTTGAATTCATCGATGGCCCGGGCTGACAGCGGATGATCCCCCATGGCGAGGATGAGGTCGAGGGGAACGGTGACGTGGTGGGCACCTGCCATCAGCACGCTGGCGATCTCCTCCACCGATTTCAGGCTGGCAGCGACGATCTCCGTTTGCGTGCCGCGCAGGATGGCTGCCATCTCGCGCACCACGGCCAGCCCGTCACCGAGCTGGCGGGTCATCCGGCTGACGTAAGGGGCCACATAGCGCGCCCCGGCCTGTGCTGCCAGATAGACCTGCGCGGGCGAGTATACCGCGGTGACGCCGCAGGTGATCCCCTCAGACACCAGCCCGGCAACCATGGTGAAGTTCTCGGTGCTGGCCGGTATCTTGGCGACAACCTGCCCGGGGCTGAGGCTTACCGCCTGGCGGGCCTGTTCCAGCCGCCCTTCCAGCGTGTCAGCGGTTACCTGAAACCAGACAGGGCCATCAAATGCTGCGATCAGCTCCTCCAGGATCGCCAGCGGAGGCCTGCTCTCCTGGGCCATCAGCTTGGGGTTGGTAGTCACCCCGGCAACAAACCCCAGGGCTTGAGCGCGCCGGGCGTCGGCGGGGTTGGCCGAGTCGAGGAAGATAGCCATCTTTGTCTCCTGATGTGGTGCTCATGTGGCAGATTATGACCTATCCAGGGCAAAAGACAAGGTAACGCTTTTCGCCTGCACACATGTCACATTTGACCGTTTACAGACTCCCTGCGCTCCCCTATAATTAGGGCAAGATCATCCCCCCTAGCCGGGAAACGGTGTACAAATGGCCCAACATAACCCACGCATTGCGCTGATCACCGACAGCACATGTGACATCCCGTCTCATCTGCTGGAGCAGTATCAAATTACCTTTGCCTCGCAGTACCTGATCTGGGGTGGCGAGGAATACCGCGACCGCGTCACCATCACGCCCGAGGAATTCTACAAGCGCCTGCACCGCGAGCAGGTACTGCCCACAAGCTCGCAGCCGGTGGCTCAGGATTTCCTCAAGCTGCTGGATGAAGCGAAGGCTGTGGGTGCTGAGGAAGCAGTGATCATCACCATTAGCAGCCAGCTCAGCGGAACAGTTGAATCGGCCCGGCAGGCTGCCGCGATGGTGGATATACCGGTTCACGTCATGGACTCGCGCTCAGGTGGGTTCGGCCTGGGCTGGCAGGTGCTCGCAGCTGCGCGTTCCCGTGAGGCTGGCGGAGATGCTCAGGCCATGCTGGCCGCCGCCGACCGGGCGCGTGAAACCCTGCGCTTCATCTTCTTCGTCGACTCGCTCGACAGCCTGCACCGTGGGGGGCGCATTGGCGGGGCTTCACTGCTGATCGGCACAGTGCTAAACCTGAAGCCAGTGCTCTATGTGAACCATGAAGTGGGCCGCGTTGAGGCCGGTGAGCGCACCCGTACCCGGAAAAAGGCCCTTGACCGCGTTTATGATCTGTTTTTCAGCCAGGTGGATGTCGCGAAGCCGCTGCATGTGGCGGTGGTGCACAGCGGCGCACTGGAAGACGCGGAACATCTCGCTGAGCGCGCCCGTGCTGAATTCAGCCCTGCCGAAGTGTATGTGCAACTCATCTCCCCGGTGATGGGCACACATATCGGCCCCGGCGCGGTCGGCATCGCGGGATACCACGAAGCCTGACACGAGTCGATCGGCAGACACATCTCAAATCTGACGCTGTACGCAGAGGAGCCACGCTGCCAGCCTGCGCTGTGGCCGATCTTCGCGCTGCGCCGCGATCCCCTGTGAGGTACACTCACTCAAAGGTTGTACTTAACTTCATTGGAGAGACGGTGATGGTTCGTTATGGGATAACTGCTGTTATTGTGCTGATTTTTGTGGCGGCCTGCAGCACCGCACCAGTGCCAGACCTGGCTGGTGAAGTGGTTGTCGCAACCACCGCCCCCACAACTGCCGCAGATGCGGCGCTGCCCGAGGCCACCGCTGCGCCAGAGAATCCGTCCCCTGCCCCGGTGGAGACGCCGGATGCCGCGGGCGCTGTGCCCGCTGATCCGGCCTCGCTGGAGATCGCGCTGGTGCCGGTTGTTGACGGCCTCTCCCAGCCGATCGGCATCACGGCTGCCGGGGATGGCAGCGGGCGGCTGTTCATCCTTGAGAAGGTTGGCCGTGTGCGGGTGGTGAAAGACGGTGTCCTGCTGGAAGAGCCCTTCCTTGACCTGACCGACCGGGTCAACTCGGCATCCTATGAGCAGGGGCTGCTCGGCCTCGCCTTCCATCCGGATTACGCGGCCAACGGCTACTTCTTCGTGCATTACACCGGGAGCCGGGGCGAGGGCGTGATCGCGCGGTTCGCCGTGACCGGCGATCCGGATATGGCCGATCCCGCCAGTGAGGAGAACATCCTGACCATCGCCCAGCCTGCGCCCAACCACAACGGCGGGCATATCGCGTTTGGCCCGGATGGCTATCTGTATATCGGGCTGGGGGATGGTGGCGCGGCAGGTGACCGCTTCGGCAACGGCCAGAACCTGCAGACCTTGCTCGGCTCCATGCTGCGCATCGATGTGGACGAGCTGCCCTATACCATCCCGCCTGATAACCCCTTTGTGGGGGATGCGGCGGCGCTTGATGAGATCTGGGCCTACGGGTTGCGCAACCCCTGGGGGTTCAGCTTTGACCGCCTGACTGGCGATCTATATATCGGGGATGTGGGGCAGAATCTCTACGAAGAGATCAACTTCCAGCCAGCATCAAGCTTCGGCGGAGAGAACTACGGCTGGCCGATCACCGAGGGATTCCACTGCTATGATGCTGTGTCGTGTGATACTACCGGCCTGGTCATGCCGGTGGCCGAGTACGATCACTCGCGGGGCTGCTCGGTGACGGGCGGGCTGGTCTACCGCGGGGGGCAGTTCCCGGAGATGGACGGGGTTTACTTCTTTGGGGACTTCTGCAGCGGGATCGTCTGGGGCCTGGCCCGTGGTGCGTCCGGCATCTGGCAGGTGGCTGTGCTGGCCCGGTCAGGCCTGCAGATCAGCGCCTTTGGTGCGGACGAGAATGGCGAGATTTACGTGCTAGACATGCAGGGCGGCGGTGTCTACCAGCTCGTGAGCGCTGCCAACTGACCAGCAGCCGCCCGATCATATGCGAGACGGTGGGCAAATCAGGCCGGACTGTGGTTTAATAGAGCGTGCTCGGCTATGCCGTTTATCCATCAGTCAAAGGACAGAAAGGCATGACAGACTTTCTCCGTGTTCGTGATATCTCAGCCGATGACTTTAATTTCATTATCGACAAAGCCATCGAGATCAAGGGCAACCAGGCCGCCTGGGCGGAGTCACTGAAGGGCCGCACGCTGGCGATGATCTTCCAGAAGACGTCGACCCGCACACGCTTCTCCTTCGAGGTGGGCATGACCCAGCTTGGTGGTCATGCTATCTTCGCGCAGAGCCAGCACACGCAGATGGGGATCGCTGATATCGCTGATGAAGGCCTGGTGATTGGGCGCTACGCCGATCTGATCATGGCCCGTATGATGTTTAACCGCGATCTCGTCGCGCTGGCACAGGGGGCCGAAGTGCCCGTCATCAACGGCTGTGATGATCGCTACCACCCTGCCCAGGCCCTGACGGACCTGATGACGGTGAAAGAGAAGCTGGGACGCACCGAGGGCGTCAAGATCGTCTATCTGGGCATCGCCAACAACGTCAGCAACTCACTCTCCATGGCGTCGATCTACGCGGGGGCGCACTTCACTCTGTGCGTGCCGGAGTTCGATCCGCCCGCAGTGGACGAGGAGCAGCTTGCCATCCTGCGTGCCTCGGCGAATTACGAGGAAACGGACGATCCCATTGCGGCCATCCAGGGTGCCGATGTGGTTTACACTGATACCTGGATCAACATGGAGCACTTCAACAATCCGGCCTTTGCCGAGGAGAAGGAGCGGCGCCTCAAACAGTTCATGCCTTATCAGATCAATGAAGACCTTGTTGCGCGGTCTGGCAAGGAGACGCTGATCATGCACTGCCTGCCCGCGCATAAGGGCTACGAGGTGAACGATACCATCCTGTATCACCGAAACTCAGTTGTGTTCGATCAGGCCGAGAATCGGCTGCATGCTCAGAAGGCATTGATGCTGTACCTGCTGGGCAAGCTTTAACCGGGACGGAGTATTTTTATGGCAGCCGACATCAAGACCTACAGCGCCGAGGAGCTGATTCAGCTTGAGGAGACCCTTGGTGCGCATAACTATCATCCGCTTGACGTGGTCATCTCGCGCGGGGAGGGCGTGTGGGTTTATGACGTGGAGGGGAGCCGGTACCTGGATTGCCTCTCGGCCTACTCGGCAGTGAATCAGGGTCACTGCCATCCGCGCATCATCCAGGCGCTCATCGAACAGGCCTCGCGGCTGACCCTCACCTCGCGTGCTTTTCGCAACGATCAGCTTCCCCTGTTCTACCGGGAGCTGCTCGACCTCACGGGCTATGAGATGGCCCTGCCGATGAATACCGGCGCTGAGGCGGTTGAGACAGCGCTGAAGGCCGCCCGCAAGTGGGCTTACATGGTGAAGGGTGTCCCCCGCGATAAGGCTGAGATCATCACGGTGGCGGGGAACTTCCACGGGCGCACCATCACCATCATCTCGTTCTCGACCGAACCGCAGTACCGCGATGGATTCGGGCCGTTTACTCCCGGTTTTGTGACCGTGCCTTACGGCGATGCCGATGCCCTGGAGGCAGCCATCACGCCCAATACAGCGGCAGTGTCGATCGAGCCGATCCTGGGCGAGGCCGGCGTGGTGGTGCCACCGGAGGGGTATCTGCGGCGTGTGCGCGAGATCTGCGATAAGCATAATGTGTTGTTCATCGCCGACGAGATCCAGACCGGTCTGGGCCGCACCGGGAAGCTGTTAGCCTGTGAGCATGAAGGCGTGCGCCCCGATGTGGTGATCCTGGGTAAGGCACTGGGCGGCGGGGTGTTTCCCGTCTCAGCAGTTGTTGCCGACCGCGAGGTGCTGGGGGTGTTCAACCCCGGTGACCACGGCTCGACGTTCGGCGGCAATCCGCTGGCCGCGGCAGTAGGGCGTGCTGCGCTGCGCGTGATCGTTGAGGAAAACCTGGTAGAGAACGCTGCCCGCATGGGTGAGTATATGATGGAACACCTGCTTGAGATCAACAGCCCGCACATCGACCATATCCGCGGCCGGGGGCTGATGATCGGCGTGGTGCTCAGGGAACAGGCCGGAGGGGCACGGCGCTTCACCGAGGCGCTGATGCGCCGCGGCATCCTGGCCAAAGAGACTCACAAAAATGTGATCCGTTTGGCGCCACCTCTGATCATCGATAAAGAGACGATCGACTGGGCGATGCCCATCATTCGAGATGTGCTTCAGATGCCCTGATCCTGACGGGTGAGTCAAAACCGGGCCCTTGACGGCCCGGTTCTTATTTAGCAGCGATGCTTATTCGTTGAGCGTGTCAGTCACCCGGTTGTGGGCATCGAGCACCAGCACACGCGGGCGCCAACCATCCGGGGGCGGGTCATCGATCACGGCGAAGGCCATGATGATCACCCGGTCACCCACGCATACCAGCCGGGCGGCTGCTCCGTTGAGCTGGACCGTGCTGCTACCGCGCTCCCCCGCGATGGCGTAGGTCTCGAACCGCTCCCCGTTTTCGATGTCAACGACCAGCACCTTCTCATACTCATAAATCCCCGCGGCGTCCATCAGATCGCGGTCGATGGTGATGCTGCCCACATAGTTCAGGTCTGCACCTGTCACGCGTGCCTGGTGCAGCTTGGATCTCAACATCACGACCTGCACATCTCCCTCCTTTTACCCCTGCCCCACCAGTACGTTGTCGATCAGCCGCACCTCGCCGACGAACACCGCCAGGCTCAGCAGTGCCACCTTTACCTCCCCCGTGATCTCCTCCAGGCTGACCGGATCTGCCGCGCTGACGTAGTCAATGCGAGCCAGTGGCTCGGCTTCGATCGTCGATCGCATCAGGTCGCGCAGCCGGTCGGCGCTGCGTTCGCCTTCGGCCCAGGCCTTTTCAGCCCGGCTCAGGGCGCGATACAGCACGGTGGCAGCGCGGCGCTCAGCAGGGGTCAGCCGCACATTGCGGCTGCTCATCGCCAGCCCATCCGGCTCACGCACAATCGGGCACACGATGATCTCCAGGTTGAAGGCCAGGTCGCGTACCATCTGCTGGATGACCACTGCCTGCTGGGCATCCTTCTGCCCGAAGTAAGCTCGTGTGGGCTGGATCACGTTGAACAGCTTGGCGACCACCGTCGTCACCCCCCGAAAATGACCTGGCCTGGACTGACCTTCCAGCGGGAGGGTCACCTGCTCAACCGTCACGTAGGTCTGATAGCCCGGTGGGTAAACGTCTGCTACGTCAGGAGCCCATACCAGGTCGACGCCCTCTGCCGCCAGTAAGTCACAATCCTGGGCGAGCTGGCGCGGGTAATGATCCAGGTCGGCCTGCTGGTTGAACTGGATCGGGTTGACGAAGATGCTTACCGCCACCCGGTCATTTTCTGCTCGTGCGCGGCGCACCAGCGAGAGGTGCCCCTCGTGCAGCGCACCCATCGTCGGCACGAAGCCCCACCTCAGGCCCACGTTCTCCCAGCGGATGCGGCGAGCCTCCTCGATGGTCTTTACCACCTGCATCATACGTTATGCGTCTCCTGTCCACCTGCGCTGATCCTCAAGCGCCTTAACTAGCCGATAGAGCAGCGCGTTAACCGGGGTGGGTACGTTTACCTCACGGCCCAGCTCCACCACTGCTCCGCAGATTACCTCGATCTCCGTCTCCGCCCCGCGCAGGGTGTCCTGCAGCATCGATGATCGGTTGCGTGCCGTCGCTCTGGCGACCTCCTCGACTCGCCGAACCGGATCGTCAAACGGCAGCCGGATGCCCTTTACTGCAGCAACGATCTCGACCTCCTGTGCCGCTTCACGCATTAGATCACGGGCCCACCGCGACTCAAGCAGGGCGCCATTCGGCACTCCCAGCAGTGCGGTCAGCGGGTTGATCGCTGCGTTAACCGCCAGCTTGCCCCATATCAGCCCGCGCAGATCATCGCTGCGATGCGTCTCGAAGCCCCCCGCCACCAGCAGATCGGCTACCTCATCCACCACCCTCGGGGCAGTCAAATGGATACCGAGATAGGTGGGACCCTCCCCGCCGATGCGCACCACACCGGGACCATCAGTCGCTGCTCCCATCATCGTCACCCCCTGAGTGACCCGCTCCGGGCCAAGCACGGAGGCCAGCGTTTCCAGATTCCCGATGCCGTTCTGCAGCGTGATCGCCACACCATCTGGCTTGAGCAGCCCTGCGAGCGCCTGCGCTGCACGCAGCGTGCCGCCGGACTTGGTCAGCACCAGGGCGGCGTCAACCTCCCCAATCGTGGCCGGGTCGTCGGTGACGGCGAGCTGTACGAACTGCTCGACCCCATCGAGGCCGAACAGGCGCAGCGGAGCCACCCTCAGCGCGGCGATCTGCTCCGGCCACCTCCCGAACAGGGTTACCGCTGCATGCGGGCTCAGGCGTGCCCCGAACAGGCAGCCCATGGCTCCCACACCGGCGATTGCGATACGCATCATTCCCTCGCTATGCTATTCCGCACCGAACTCGTTCTCAAGGGCGGCCCATACGTCATCAGCTATGGTGAATTCGTGCTCTGCCCGAGGGAATGCCCGCGTTTGCACGTCCTCACGAAAGGCGGTGAATGCCCCGCGCATTTGCTCAGCCAGGTTTGCATACCGCTGCACAAACTTTGGGGTGAAACGTTCGAAAAGCCCCAGCAGGTCATGGGTAACCAGCACCTGCCCGTTGCAACCGCCCCCCGCTCCGATGCCGATTGTCGGGATTTCCAGCCTGCGCGAGATCAGCCCCGCCAGCCGGGCCGGGACAGCCTCCAGCACCAGGCTGAAAGCCCCCGCCTCCTGCAAGGCCAGTGCATCCTCGATCAGACGACGGGCGGCTTCCAGTGTTTTGCCCTGGGTTTTGAAGCCTCCCAGCGCGCTCACGCTTTGCGGCGTCAGCCCGATATGCCCCTGTACGGCGATGCCGATCCCGGTTAGTGCACGCACTGTTTCGACCATCAGGCGCCCCCCCTCCAGCTTCACGGCGTCCATTCCCCCCTCGGAGAGCAGCCGACCTGCGTTGCGCTTGGCCTCATCCGGCGAGGTCTGATAGCTCATGAAGGGCATGTCGCCGATCAGCAGGGCGCGGCGCGCCCCCCGCTTAACCGCCTGACAATGCAGCACCATCATCTCCATGGTGACGGGGAGGGTGGTCTCAAAGCCATGCACCACCATCCCCAGCGAGTCGCCGACCAGGATCACATCGATCTCGCTTTGATCGAGCAGCAGGGCGGTTGGATAGTCGTAAGCCGTGAGCATGGTGATCGGCTCGGCGCGGGCTTTCTTCTCTTGCAGTGCATGGATCGTGACTTTCTCTGTCATTATCCCCCCTCAGCGCCATGCGCTCCGCACTATTTAGACCTCATCATAACAGAAAAACCTTACAATTTCGCTGTGATCCTGCTCAAAATCGGCTGTTGCCTCACCAGGAAGCCCGTGTTAGATTACTGCGCATGGTAGATAAACACATCTGGTTCACGCCGCTGGCTGCCTTGCTGGCCGCGCTCCTGCTGGGCGGCTGCCTGACGATCGCCCCGCCTGAGGAGGTGCTGCTGTCGGTCACCATCAATGCAGATGGAGCGAGTCAACAGGTTCAGGCGCGCGCCGATGCCACTGTTAGCGATGTGCTGCGCAAAGCCGGGATCGTACTGGGTGATCTCGACCGCGTCAACCCCCCCGGCTACACCCGTGTATCAGATGGCATGGCGATCACCGTGGTGCGTGTTACCGAGGTGATCACCGTCATCCAGGAGGTTATACCGTTTGAACGCCGCACTACCCTCAATGATGGGCTGCCACCCGGCGAGACCCGCATGCTGCAGGCTGGCGTCAACGGGCGGGCTGAGGTCACAGTACGCATCACATATGAGGACGGTATGGAGGTGGCCCGCAGCGAGATCCGCCGCGTGCTGATCCAGTCCCCCCAGGATGAGATCGTGATGATAGGCAGCCAGAGCGATCTCCCCACCGTGACCGTACGCGGTACCCTGGCTTACATCTCCGGTGGGAATGCCTGGGTGATGACCCAGAACAGCGCCAACCGCCGCCCCCTCACACTGGACGGTGGCCTGGATGGGCGTGTCTTCGAGCTAAGTCCCGATGGCAGGCGGCTGCTTTTCTCGCGGGCCATTGGGGGCACAGGGCCTGCCACCGGCTCCCTGGCAACCCCTCAGGCCCAGCCGACCGGTGCAGCAGGCGGAGAGGATTTCAACTCCCTGTGGATTGTGTTCGATGTAACTAACCCGGACAGCACACCTGTCCGGCTCGACCTGAACAACATCCTGTATGCTGACTGGGCGCCCGGCGATGAACTGGCTATCCTGTATTCCACGGCAGAGCCGCGTCCCGGCTTCCCCGGCTGGCAGGCCAACAACGACCTGTGGTGGGCCCGTGTCAACCAGACGGGCGGAACCACCGGGCGCACCCAGCTTCTTGAGACCTCAGGGGGCGGCATCTACGGCTGGTTTGGTACGTTCTTCGAGCTGGCGCCAGACGGCTCTACGCTGGCCTGGGCGCAGCCGGATGCCGTTGGCGTGCTGCTGGCCGCCGGTGATGGTGCGAGGCGAAGTGGAACGGCGGATAACGGGCCGCTGCCCTCCGGTTTTGTCCGTCAGACCCTGATCGCCTTTGCGCCGCGCAATCCGTATGATTTTGTGTGGGTGCCGGGGCTTTCGTGGTCGCCGGACGGACGGCTGCTGGCTACCACCGTGCATGGACCCCCTCTGCCCGGGCAAACCCCCGAGGACAGTGAGGTATTTGATGTCATGGTCTTGCCGCGTCAGGGGGGCTACAGCGTCACCCTGGCCGAGCGTGCCGGGCTGTGGGCCTCACCGCGCTTCTCACCGATGCTCCAAACCGCAGAGGGTGAGCAGGAGATACTGCTTGCCTATTTGCAGGCTGTTGACGCTCTCAGCAGCCAGTCCAGCCGCTACCGGCTGATCATTGCCGATCGCGACGGCAGCAATGCGCGGGTGGTCTTTCCGCCCGATACGCAGCCTGGCCTGCTGCCAACCGATCAGGATTTCACCTGGGCGCCGTCCGGTCGCCAGATCGCATTGACCTATCAGGGTAGCCTCTATCTGCTCGATGTGGATACCGGAGCCACACAGCAGCTCACTGCTGACGGACTCACCTCCAGCCCGCGTTGGATGCCATGAACTCTCGAAGTCAATCGCTGAGACCCCTTCTCCTGACGCTGCTGGGAGCCGCTCTGCTGGCGGGCGCGGCGGCCGTCCTTGCCCAGCGCGAGGCGCTGACACGCGGTGCGCTGAACGGCCTGCCCGCCCCCTCGCTGCCGGAGCGTGTGCCCGTGCTGGGTGTTAACGTCGACCTGACGACCTACGACCCTGCCGGGCTGGAGGAGAACCTCGATCTGATCGCGCAGACCGGTTTCGTGTGGGTGCGACAGAGCTTCGCGTGGGATCGGATCGAGCCGCAGCCGGGCATCTATGACTGGGTGCTGTATGACCCGCTGGTTGAAGCGGCGGCTGCGCGCGGCCTTCGTATCGTGGCGGTTCTGGAGCGCTCCCCCGCCTGGGCCGCGGATCATCCTACCGCCCCCCCTGACGATCCAGGTGCATTCGCCGACTTTGCTGCTGCTGCCGCTGCACGATATGAGGATACGATCGACGTCTATCAGATATGGGATGAGCCCAACCTTGCTTCTGGCTGGGGGAACCGTCCTCCTGATCCGGTGGCCTATGCGGCACTGCTTGAGGCAGCTTATCAGGCGATTCATGGTGCTGACCCGGAGGCTCTGGTGCTGACGGCGGGGCTTGCCCCCACTGTGGAGGCCGGCCCCGACAACCTGAGCGACCTCCTCTACCTGCGCCGCCTGTACGAGAACGGTGCGGCGCCCTTCTTCGATGGCGTGGCGGGCAAACCATACGGCTTCGACACTGGCCCGGAGGACCGACGGGTACATCCCAACCTGTTGAACTTCTCCCGCTTCATCCTGCTGCGCCAGGAGATGGAGCACCATGGTGACGGCCATAAACCGCTGTGGGCCAGCCATTTCGGCTGGAACAGCCTGCCACCCGGCTGGGAAGGCGGCCTCTCCCTGTGGGGGCAGACCGACCCGGCGGCTCAGGCCGAGAGAACAGTGGATGCTTACTCTCGCGCCCTGGCCGAGTGGCCCTGGAGCGGCGCTCTGATCCTGGAGAACTGGCAGCCCGCTGCCCCTGAGGATGACCCCCGCTGGGGCTTCGCGCTGCGCAGCCAGGAGGGCAGACTGTCGCCGCTGGTCGAGGCGCTGAGGGAGAAAGCCCCTGTTTTCAACGGCGCGCTGTGGCCGGGTCTCTACCCTGCACAGACGCCGCTGGCTGTCTACAGCGGCGAGTGGGAGTTCTCAGACCTGGGGGCGGATTTCAGCGAGGACGGGTCCAGCGTGGTGGATGTGCCGTTTGCCGGGGATACGCTGGCCGTGATCGTGCGGCGCGGGGACTACCGCGCCTATCTTTACGTGGAGGTGGATGGTCAGCCGTCGACCATCCTGCCGCGTGATGAGCGCGGTACGTATCTGGTGCTGACTTCGCCCGACTATGAGCCGCGCATCGAGGTGCTACCTGTGGCACGAGGGCAGATGGGTAGTGTGCGGGTCGCCCACCTTGAGGCTGAGCGCGGCTGGGATCAGTGGGCGCTGATCGGCTATGCGGTGGGCGCGCAGATCGTCACGTGGCGCCATGACCTGCTGGCTGCAACTCTGCTGCTGGTGGGTGTGGGTGCGCTGGGCAGCTCCATGTGGCTGAGCAGAGGGCTGCGCTGGCGGGCGGCCCTTGACCGGTTGGCAGGCGGCCTGGCCTCGCGCCTGGGATCTGCAGTCCATCTCGCGCTCTCTCTGGCGGCTGCGCTGGCGGCCTGGATTGGCGCGGCGCTTACCTGGGGTGGGCTGATCCCGGAGCTTGTGCGCAGGCTGGGCGACACCCCTTCGCTCATTCTCACCGCCCTGACAGCAGGGGTGTTCTACTTCTCCCCCTGGCTGGTCTTGACCATCGCCGCGCTGATCGTCCTGTTCATCCTGATCTACGCCCGGCCCACCATCGGCATAGCGCTGGTGATGGGCTTCACGCCCTATTATCTGCTGCCCCGTCCCCTGTTCGACCGCGCGTTCAGCATGGTTGAAGTGATCAGCCTGCTGACGCTGCTGGCCTGGGCGATTCGCGTCACGGCGGATCGGCATGAGCGAGGGTGGCCATCTCTGGCACATATCTGGCACAGCATGACAGGCCTTGACCGGGCGTTGAGCCTGTTCCTGGGGGCCGCACTGCTCTCGCTGACCTGGGCCGATCTGCCGGGTGTCGCCGTGACCGATCTGCGCCAGATGGTGATCGAGCCGATGGTCATGTACCTTGTGCTGCGCACCCTGCCCGCAAGCGCCTGTGAGCGCTGGCAGATCCTTGACCTGCTGGTTCTGACCGGGGTAGTCGTCTCCTTGATTGGCTACTATCAGGCGGTAACAGGCATCGATGTGATCACCGCGGAGGCCGGCACGCGCCGACTGCGCAGCATCTTCGCCACCCCCAACAATGCCGCTCTGTTTCTGGGGCGCGTCATCCCCATCGCCGCCGCCGTCCTGCTGGTGGGTGGCGAGCGCAGGCGTCGAGCGGCCTACGGCGCTGCTGCCCTGCTGATGCTCGGTGCGGAGGTGCTGACGCTCTCGCGCGGGGGGCTGCTGCTTGGCCTGCCCGCCGGGATTGGCCTGATACTGGTGCTGTGGCTGGGACGGCTAGGGGCAGTGCTGGTGGCTGCAGGTGCGGGGGCACTTGGCCTGGCGCTGATCCCGCTCTCACGGCTGCCGCGCTTTGCCAACCTATTTGACCTCAGCGAAGGCTCCAGCTTCTTCCGCCTTCAGTTGTGGAACAGTACATTCCAGATGCTGCGTGACCATCCCTTCACCGGAGTGGGGCTGGACCAGTTCCTCTACCAGTATCGGGGCCGCTATATCCTACCTGCCGCCTGGCAGCAGCCCGATCTGAGTCAGCCGCATAACTTTCTGTTGAATTACTGGGTCAGGCTGGGGCTGATCGGATTGGCCGCCGGGGTTTGGATACAAATCGCCTTCTGGCGCATCGGGCTTGCCGCACACAAGCGCCTCAAGGCTGCCGGGGATCAAGCGTCTCGGGGCCTGGTCATCGGCCTGCTGGGCAGCATGGCGGCCTTCATCGGGCATGGGCTGGTGGACGAAACTCATTTTGTGATCGACCTGGCCTTTATCTTCTATATGACGCTGGGCATGATGCATCAGATAGGAATGGAGGCAGCTAATGGAAGTGGTGATCCGGGGTAAAACGCTACGGCTGGTCGAGGGCGACATCACCGACCTTGACACCGATGCGATCGTCAACGCGGCGAACGAGCATCTGCAGCTCGGGGCGGGTGTGGCCGGAGCCATTCGGCGCAGGGGCGGCCCTTCGATTCAGCGGGAATGTGATGCCATCGGCGGCTGCCCGGTTGGGCAGGCCGTCATCACGGGGGCGGGCAGCCTGAAGGCCCGCTATGTCATCCATGCCGTTGGCCCTGTCGGTGGTGATCCTGATGCAGACCGGCTACTAAGTAGCGCCGTGCGCAGCAGTCTAGAGCTTGCCACCCGCCATCAGCTCACCTCAATCGCCCTCCCGGCGATCTCAACGGGCATATTTGGCTTCCCCATCGATCGCGCCGCTCGCCTGATGCTCAGGGCCGCGATCAGCTATCTACAGAATCATCACACCACCCTCGATCAGGTGATCTTCTGCCTGTACGGTCAGGATGCATTCAACGTTTTCGCGTCGGAGCTTCAACGGCAGGCAGACGAACTGGCCGGTTAAGTCGCATCTGCAGGTGGCATTGGCTACAATACCGGCGACTGCTGATCCTCAACATCTGGAGTTACCCTCATGCGTGTCTTGATCACCGGTGCTGCCGGTTTTCTGGGGTCACATCTTTGCGACAGGTTCCTCGCTGAGGGCCATACCGTGATCGGCATGGACAACCTGATCACGGGCAACGTCCGCAATATCGAGCATCTGGCAGGTCATGAGCGGTTCCGCTTTGTCAAGCACGATGTGACCCATTTTATCTATATCGATGGCCCGATTGATGGGGTGCTGCATTTCGCCTCTCCGGCCAGCCCAATCGACTATCTGAAATATCCCATCCAGACCCTGAAGGTGGGGGCGCTGGGCACCCATAACACGCTGGGGCTGGCCAAGGAAAAGGGTGCGCGCTTTCTGCTGGCCTCCACATCTGAGGTGTATGGCGACCCGCTGATCCATCCGCAGGTTGAGACCTACTGGGGCAACGTCAACCAGATTGGGCCACGCGGCTGCTACGACGAGGCCAAGCGCTTTGCTGAGGCACTCACCATGGCCTATCACCGCGAGCACGGGGTGCACACCCATATCGCACGCATCTTCAACACCTATGGGCCACGCATGCGCCTTGATGATGGCCGGGTGGTACCCAACTTTGTGGGTCAGGCGTTGCGCGGTGAGCCGCTTACCGTCTATGGTGATGGCAGCCAGACTCGCAGCTTCTGCTATGTGGATGATTTGGTTGAAGGGCTTTACCGGCTTCTGCTCTCGGATGAAGCCCTGCCGGTCAATATTGGCAACCCGGAGGAGATGACGATTCTTGAGTTCGCTGAGCGGGTGAACGAGGTAACCGGCAACCCCGGCGGGATTGTGTTCCAGCCGGAGCGCCGCATCAAGGACGATCCCCAGCTTCGCAGGCCCGACATCACCAAGGCCCGCACGTTGCTCGGCTGGGAGCCTACCATCGGCATCCGCGAGGGTCTGGCCCGCACTGTCGCCTCCTTCCGCCGCTGGATGGAGCCGGGCGGGTAAACCTGTGATCAGGCTGTGGCATGGGGATAGCTTGCGGGATCAAACAGCCCGCGCCATTTTGTGGGGGATGGTGGCTGTGCTGACCGGCCTGTTGATCGCGCGGCTGCCAATTGTGTGGGCTGCAGCAGGCCTGTTCGCGGTAGCGCTGGTTGTACTCACACTTAAAGACCCACTAATCGGCCTGGGGGCGGCACTGGTGCTTGGTCCCACCAAGCCGCTGACCGACTACTTCCTGCCGCAGCTCCCCCTGGATTTTGGCCAGCTTGCCCTGATCGTGACGCTGGGAGCCTGGCTGCTGCACACGGCCCGCCGCCATACACTGCGCATCCCGCGCTCTCCGCTGAACCTGCCTCTGTTCATCTTCATCGGCACCGCTGGCCTCAGCCTGCTGAATGCCCTCTCGCTTGGCTCTGCCCTCACCGAGATGATCAAATGGGTTCAGATGCTGCTGGTGATGTGGCTGGTGATCGAGGAGGCAGGGGTGCGGCGCTGGCCGCTGGTGGTCGGCATGGTGCTGGCCGCCGCGGCGCTGCAGGGGGCGATCGGCGTGTGGCAGTTCGGCCTGCGCGGGGCAGGCCCTGAGCACTTTCTGATCCTCAATGACCGCTTCTACCGGGCCTACGGAACCTTCGAGCAGCCCAACCCCTACGCCGGATTCCTGGGGCTCACCCTGCCTGTCGCCGCCGGGCTGGCGCTCGGCGCGTTAGAACCGTGGGTGGCTGCACTGTGGCAGTCGCTCAGGGCCGCTCGCCCGATCCGAGTCTCCGTGCTGCTGCAAGGGCTGTTCAACCGCCATATTTGGCGGCTTGTGGCTTACGCCACCCTGAGCCTGCTACTGCTGGCCGGGTTGCTGATGTCATGGTCGCGTGGGGCCTGGCTGGGGGCGGCGGCGGCAGCGCTGGTGCTGCTATTCGCCTGGCCACGCCGATCATGGATTGGGGCGCTGCTGATGGCAGGTGGCCTTCTGATGGGCGTCGCCGCCCTGGAGCTTGATCTGCTCCCGGCCTCCATCACCGAGCGGCTCACCGGGTTCACTGGCTTTGTTGAGACCTTTGATGTGCGCGGCCAGGACATCAACGATGCGAATTATTCGGTGTTGGAGCGCCTGGCGCACTGGCAGGCCGCCCGTGAGATGGTCCGCTACCATCCCGTGCTGGGTGTTGGCTTTGGCAACTACGAGGATGTCTATCCGGGGTATGCCCTGCTCAACTGGCCCTACCCGCTGGGGCATGCGCACAATATCTACCTGAATACGCTGGCAGAAACCGGTATAATAGGTTTCTTGGCTTATGCAGCTTTGTGGGTCAGCGTGCTCTGGAATACCTGGCAGGTGACTCGCGGAGCGGAGCTGTGGCAGCGCAGCCTTGCAGTTGGCCTGCTGGCCTCGTGGACGTATCTCAGCGCCCACCAGTTTGTGGATAAACTGTACGTGGCCAACATCCATCTGCACATTGGCGCGCTGCTGGGCGTGCTGAGCCTGCTGCTTGCCGCCCGAAAATCCGATCAAAAGGTTAATGTGGAGCACAATGGCTGACTTACCCCCCGCTACCAAGACGCTGCACGCGCCGTTCAGCGCTCTGATTCTGCGCCTGCGGGAGCGCCTGAACGATAAAAAAGAGCTGAAACGCTTCATCAAGTTCGCTGTAGTGGGAGCGATCGGCTTTGTCGTTGATTTTGGCATCTCCAACCTGTTCTGGAGCATCCTACCCCAGTCGCTGAGCATCGCGCTGCCCTTTGGCAAAACCATCTCGTATATTGGCATTGGCGGTGCGATAGGGTTTGTGACGGCAGTGACCAGCAATTTCCTGTGGAACCGCTACTGGACATATCCCGACTCGCGCTCAAAGCCGCTGGCAGCCCAGTTCACCAGTTTCTTTTTGATCAACCTGGTGGGCATCCTGATCCGCATCCCCATCCTCGAGCTGGGCAGCATCCCGATCGCCGGGTTGATCGCCGCTGCATTCCCCAACCTGGGGGTTGATTACCTCACATTCCTGGGCGCTGAGGCCGCCCTAAGGCTTGGCAAGAATGCAGCTCTGATGATCGCCGTCGTCATCGTGATGTTCTGGAATTTCTTCGTCAACCGCTACTGGACGTATAACGACGTTGATTGAGGGGCGGCCTCGCACGATTCGCCAACCTGTCGCCATCGATTACACCGCCGCCCTCCAGCAGAGCGGCGGTATTGGGCGGTATGTGCGCGAGCTGGTCGCTGCGCTGGCCCGCCTGGACAGAGAGTCACCTTATCGGCTTTTTGCAGCCGGGCAGGCCCCCGGCGATCTCCCCCCGGCCCCCGGCCCCAATTTCACCTGGCGGGCCAGTCGCATCAGCCCGACGTGGTTCGCCAGGCTGTGGCATCGCGTCCAGCTTCCTCTCCCCGTTGAGTGGTGGACCGGACCGGTAGGCCTGCTGCACGCCCCCGACTTCACCCTGCCGCCGGTACGGCGCGGCACGCGTACCCTGCTCACCGTGCACGATCTGTCGTTTGTGCGCGCCCCGGAGACGGCCCCGGCCTCTCTCCGCGCTTACCTGAACCACGTGGTCCCGCGTTCGGTGGCCCACGCCGATCATGTCCTGGCCGACTCGGAGGCCACCCGGCAGGACCTGATCGCGCTGTACAACACCCCGCCAGGGAAGATCAGCGTGTTGTACAGCGGCGTGAGCGAGCACTTCAGGCCGATCACCGATGCGGCCGCGCTCGATGCCGTCCGGCTGCGCTGCGGTATCGGCGCAGGGCCTTTCATCCTGAGCGTGGGTACGGTGCAGCCGCGCAAAAATTACCTCCGGCTGGTTGAGGCGCTGCATCACCTGGGCCGCCCTGATCTCAAGCTGGTCATCGCCGGGGGCAGGGGCTGGCTGGACGACCCCCTGTATGCCCGCATCGATACCCTTGGCCTGCGGGATCGGGTCATATTCACCGGCTTTGTGCCTGACTCTGACCTGCCAGCATTGTACAGCGCTGCCCGGGTGTTCGCCTTCCCCTCGCTTTACGAGGGGTTCGGGCTGCCCATCCTGGAGGCCATGGCCTGCGAGACCCCGGCTGTTGTATCCACAGCGTCTTCACTGCCAGAGGTGGCCGGGGATGCGGCGCTGCTGGTTGACCCCACCGATGTAGACAGCCTGACCCATGCCATCACCCGCCTGCTGGACGACGAGGCCCTGCGTGCCGACCTGGCAGCGCGTGGGCGGGAGCGTGCTGCGGCATTCACATGGGAAAAGGCTGCCAGACAGCTTCTCGACCACTACCTGACACTGACCTCGTGAAAGCGGCCTGATCGATGCCTCGTTCCAACCTGCGCCACAATTTCATCGTGCTGGGTGCAGATTTCCTGTTCTTCGGCCTGGCGCTGGGCTTTTTGAACGCCAACACCATCCTGCCCTCATTTGCCAGCCTGCTGGATGCCCCCGCCGTATTCGTGGGTCTGATCAGCGCGCTGATCCATCTCTCGTGGAACCTGCCGCAGCTTTTCGCCGGGCCGCTGATCGCACGGCTGCCCCACAAGAAACCTCTGCTGATCCGGGTGGCGTTCCTGGGCCGCCCCGTCATCCCGTTGTTCGGGCTGGCGATCTTCCTCACCGGTGCGCGGCCCGCGTGGCTGATCCTGGCCCTGCTCGTGCTGGTTGTGCTGCTGCTGTTCGGATCAGATGCGTTTGCCGGGGTGGCCTGGCTGGACATCGTGGGCCGTGCTTTTCCCACGCAGCGCCGCGCCGGGTACATGTCGATCTGGCAAGCGCTGACCTCGCTTGGGGTGCTGGGGGTAGCGGCGCTGGTGCGGTTCATCCTTGGCGCAAACGGCCCGCCCTTCCCCAATAACTACGCCCTGTTGTTCGGCGCTGCCGGTGTGATGCTAATGCTGTCGGCGCTGGCCATCACCCTGATCCGTGAGCCCGACGATAACGATCGAGATCCGGACCTCCCCGCGCTTAGCTGGGGGAATCTGATGGGGAACCTGCGGAGTGTGTGGCAGAGTGACCCGCGTTTCCGGCAGGCGACGATCTCGCGCGTGGTGTTCGGGCTTAGCACCATGGCCTTCCCTTTTTACGTGCTTTATGCCACCAAGGAGCTGCAGCTTGCGCCGGCGGTGATCGGGCTGTTCATCTCGGCGGAGACGGTGGGAGTGCTGGTGGGCAGCCTGCTGCTGGGGCGCATTGTCGATCGCCTCGGCGCACAGCGTGGAGTGCAGATTGTCCTCGCGCTGCTGCTGAGTGTCCCTCTATTTGTGCTGGCTCTAGACGCAGTTGGGGCCGGGAGCGTGCTCAGCAGGCTCTACATCTGGATTTACTTCTGCATCGGGGTTTCCAACAACCTGGTGCTGCTGGGTTACTTCAACTACGTCCTCGACATCGCCCCGGCGGGGCAGCGCACCGTGTATATCGGCATGTCTAATGCGCTGGGAGGCATCGGTGTGCTGGGGACCGTGCTGGGGGGATGGCTGCTCTCGCTGGCCGGGTACCGGGTGCTGTTCATTGTCTCACTGGTGCTCACCCTGCTGGGGCTGATTCTCGCCCTGCGTCTGTCCGCTGCTCAGTCCCGTTCAGAGGGGGCGGCTGAGGCTGACTGAGAGATCGTCGTCTTTGTGGATGATGTAGGATGGCACGCGGATCATGGCCAGCTGCATGGCGGTCTGCTCGATCCCCGGCCTGCCGCCAAAGCTGCGCCCATCCAGCAATACGGCGATCACACGCACGCCGCGTCTCACCAGGCGGTGAGCGGCGGCCACCCAGTCCTCACGGGTGGAGGGTGTGATCACGATCACCGTGGCGCCCCGCACCAGTTGATCGCTTTCCAGGGTCAGCAGGTGATCCAGCGGGACTGTACCCTCTGCGCGCACCACCGCCAGCGTCTCCAGTATCTTGGTGAGCTGTCTGCCGCCGCGATCCACCTGGATCATCTCGCGCCGCTGGCCGTGGGCCACAAATCCAACCGAGCGTTCCTTGCGCAGAAAGTGGACAGCCAGTGAGGCGGCGATCGCCACCGCGTATTCCTCGGTGCTGGGGGGTATCCACAGCCGCTGCTGCTGGATTTCCTTCTCATCGATGGGGGACAGCCTGTAGCTTCCACCATGTGCTGCCCGTTCCGCATCCAGCATGATCCAGATGTCAGCCAGCGGATCCAGCTCAAACTCCTTAACGATCAGCCGGTTCTTGCGCGCGGTTGAGCGCCAGTGGATGCGATTGAAGCTGTCACCGGGAGCGTAGTCGCGCACCCCGGATGCGTTAGCTGTGATATAGTGGGTACGCCGACGCAGCGCATCACCACCCGGCAGTACCCCGATCGGCAGCGCGAACTCCGTGATCGGGATGACCGGGGGGTAGACGATCAGGCGTGAGGTGGCGCTGATGGTGCGCTCGATGTGGAAGAAGCCGAAGGGGTCGCCCGTCACCACCTGGATCGGCCCCAGGCGGTACTCACCGCGCTGAAGGCACAGCGTGCGTGCCAGCCACCAGTCGGCACCGCGCGGCCTAAGGCTGCTGACCACGTGACCGGCGTGGTGACCGGGCAGCGTTGACTGGTCGTAGAACTCCAGCCACAGCTTGGGCAGGATGCCGGTATTTTGCACGGTGAACCGCTCTTCCAGGTAGCGCCCCACCTGCGCGCGCCGGGCGCGCGTCTGCCTGCTCAGACGCAGCCAGTTCACCCCACTCCATGCCCACAGCAGCGAAAAGATCAGCAGACCGCCAAAGGCATAGGCGATGTTGAAGAAAAAGCTCCTGCCGGTCGCCAGCCCGGCCAGCAGGCTCAGGGTGATGATAATATAAACGGCGTTCCTGCGGCGTTCCATCCGGTGATCTCAGAAGCGATCGGCGCCCAGCGCCGCGCCCGGTACAGATACCCAGCGCAGCACATCGGCCACCATCCCTTCGGGTGTCACATCCTTGATGCGTGCTGCCGGGCCAACGATGATGCGGTGTGCCAGCACAGGCACAGCCAGTTCCTTGATGTCATCGGGCAGCACGTGATCGCGCCCTGCGAGGGCTGCGCGGGCCTGCGCGCAGCGGTACAGGGAGAGGCTGCCGCGCGGGCTGGCCCCCAGATAGGCGTCCTCGTGAGTGCGTGTGGCGCTGACCAGGTCCACAATGTAGCGTTTGAGCTGCCGATCCATGTAGACCTTTTTGATCTCTTCCTGGGCCAGGATCAGCTCCTCGGCGCTGATCACCTGCGCGGCGCGCTCGATTGGATGCTCGTACTGCTGCGCCTCTAAGATCGCCATCTCGTCATCGGCTTGAGGATAGCCCAGCCGGATACGCAGCAGGAAGCGGTCAAGCTGCGCCTCGGGCAGCGGGAAGGTGCCCTCGTACTCGATCGGGTTCTGGGTGGCCAGCACCAGGAATGGCCGCGCGAGCTGGTAGGTGGTGCCGTCCACCGTGACCTGACGCTCCTCCATGGCCTCCAGCAGGGCAGCCTGAGTCTTGGGTGTGGCACGGTTGATCTCGTCCGCCAGCACGATCTGGGCCATCACCGGGCCGGGCCGGAACTCGAAGCGCTGCGTCTGCTGGTTGTACACCGAGACCCCTGTGACATCGCTGGGGAGCATATCCGGGGTGAATTGAATGCGGCTGAAATTGCAGCCGATGGAGCGCGCCAGCGCCTTGGCGAGCATGGTCTTGCCCACACCGGGCACGTCCTCGATCAGGATGTGGCCCTGGCACAGCAGGCCGATCAGGGTCAGGGTGACCTCACGGCGCTTCCCGATGATCACGCGCTCGACGTTGGCAAGCAGCCGCTCGCCGATCTCCTGAACTGAAACCCCCATCAGTGTCCCCTCCGTGTCGCAAAGTTGGCAGTGGCTGGCCCGCAGATTATACCAGCAGGCCGCCGGTCATACCGCATCTGCGCCCAGGTGTATGTCGACTGAAAGGGTTGACGGGAGGCCGGGGCGCGCTATAATAACCCGTGCAGTCACATCAGGCCCGCTAGCTCAATTGGCAGAGCAGTTGACTCTTAATCAATTGGTTCCAGGTTCGAGTCCTGGGCGGGTCACTTCACCGGGCGGCAGCAGTGCCGCCTTTTTCGTTTATCAGCCCCCTCAGTGGCGAGTGCTCGGCATGTTCGCGCCGCATCGCAAAGCTGACTCGCTCAGCCCTAACATAGATGGTTTTGCTGCCATGTGGAGGTGGCATCACACCGCCCAACGCAAAAGCACCTCCCATGATCATCACGGGAGGTGCCCTGTTGTGCGCGTCCTGTTACGGGATCAATTCACCGTGGGGCATACCCGGCTGCTGTGCCGGTCTTTCCGTTGGGTGCCGATCAGGCTGCGGTGCGCGCTTGAGGCGAGTCGTATTAGTCCCCCCAGCGATCGCCGCGTGAGCCGCCGCGCCCGCCGGGTCCTTTGGGCCGCCCGCCGCGATCACGGCTGCCGCCGTAGCCGCCGCCACCACCACTATACCCGCCGCGGCTACCGCCCGAGTCACGCTCGCGGGGGCGCGCTTCACTAACCGTGAGCTTGCGCCCACCGAACTCCATGCCGTTCAGCCTGGAGATGGCGTTCTGGGCTGCCTCATCTGTATCCATCTCGACGAAGCCAAAGCCTTTTGACCGCCCGGTATCACGATCGGTGATGATCGTGGCCGAGACGACTTCGCCGAACTCAGCGAACAGATCGCGGAGGTCATCCTCCGATGTGCTGTAGCTGAGGTTTCCCACGTAGAGCTTCTTAGCCATGCTTTCCCTTTCCTGACTTTATTATGGAGCATCTGCCCCAAGACACACGACCGCCGCCTGACCATAGCCCCAAACAATATCAGCCATCAGTCGAAGGGCTGATGGCTGCTTCAGAACTGGTGCGGGATCTGATCTCAACTTGCGCTCACTATACTCCAGAAAATCGCAACTGACAAATTCCTTCAAACTATGGATGCTGGCGTCTCTCAACGCGAGCGGCAGGCGGCTACGGATGGACCAGCACCACCTGGATCGCGGCGCCGGGGTCCTCATCGAGCAGGGTATAGGCCTCTGGCGCGCGATCAAACGGGATGCGGTGGGTGATGAATCGGGCGGGCTCCACCCGGCGGATTTGCTCCCACGCCTGCCGGTAAAGCCGCTCCTTTGACCAGCGGCCGCTCAGCGCCGGGTCGATGCTGCTGACCTGGCTGCTGATCAGCCGGATGCGGCTGCGATGGAACCGCCCGCCCAGGTCCAGGGGGGCGTGCCTGGTGCCATACCACGATCCGATCACCACACGCCCGCTAAATCCGGTCAGCCTGATTGCCTGATCCAGCGCGGCAGGGGAGCCAGAAAGCTCGTAGCTGAGATCGGCGGCGGGATAGTCACGCTGATCGGCCAGCAGCGCGGCGATCTGCGCCTCCTCCTGCGGGGCGAAGGAGGCTGCGGCACCCGAAGCCAGCGACATCTCGCGGCGGCGCAGATAGCGATCGACCGTGACGAGCCGGCCCAGCGGGAATCTCGCCAGCAGGCTGGTGGTCAGCAGACCCACGATCCCCTGCCCCATCACCAGCACCTGCTCGCCCAGCATGGGCTGGCCGTCATGCACCAGGGTGATGGCGGTCTCCATGTTCGGCATGAAAACAGCATCTTCTGCCTGCACGCCTTCGGGGATCGGGATCAGCTCATCCGGCCCCGCCAGGAACGCCGTCTCATGCGGGTGAAAGGCGAAAACCAGCCGCCCCATCCAGGCGGCATCCACGCCCGGCCCCGTCTCCACCACGCGCCCCACCAGTGAATAGCCATACTTGAGCGGGAAGCGCAGCGAACCTCCCAGCGCGGCAATCGTCGCGTCGACCGGCAGGTCGGTGGGGGCCTCCCCCCGGTAGATCAGCATCTCGGTGCCGGAGCTGATAGCTGAGATCAGCGCCTGGACCAGCATCTGCCCCGCGCCGGGGGCCGGGAGATGCTCCTCGTGTACCTCCACCCGGTGGGGTGCAGCGAAATACAACGCCAGCCGCTTCATCCCGCCTCCCGCGCGAAGCACCCCCACACGATCACATCAGGCCCCAGCATACGGGTTTGCACATCAGTGAGGCGAGGAAAATCCGCCGTCTGCCCGATCCCCAGATCGGCGACTGCGTTCAGCCCACCTACGAAAACTGGTACTATGGTCAGCACGCACAGATCGGCCAGCCCGGAGGCCAGAAAGCCGGCGATCACGCCGGCCCCACCCTCCACCATCAGGCTCCTGATTCCGTCCCGGCCTAACTGCTGCAGCAGCGCAGCGAGATCTACGCGGCCATCACCCCGTGACGGGAGGGTCAGCACACGCGCCCCGGCCCGGCGCAGCGCATCCGCGCGCACCCCGTCGACAGCGGCGGTGGTGGCGATCCAGGGGAGGCGCGCGTTGCCCATCATCTTCGCATCGAGAGGGAATCGCAGGCGGCTGTCGAGGATCACGGGCTGTGGGCTGGTGCCGGGGACATGTCGCACGGTCAGGCTGGGGTCGTCGGCCAGCACGGTGCCGATCCCGACCAGGATCGCATCATGGGTGGCGCGCAGCCGGTGGGTCATGCGCAGCGACTCAGAGCCGCTGAGCGCCAGCGGCTCGCCCCGTCGCAGCGCGATCGAACCGTCCAGGCTCTGTGCGTAGGTCAGGGTCACCAGCGGGCGGCCTGTACGCCGATGGTGTGCTTCTGCACCCGCGGTCAGGGTTTCCAGTGTCAACGGTTCAGCCACGTTCTGAGTGCTTCTTGCCGTTCACGATACTCCCCACATTCAACAGGTGGTTCATGCGCCGGGCCTTGGTGCGCAAATACTCGGCGTTGTCTTTGTGGATGGTGGGGGTTAATGCCACCCGATCGGTGACGCGGATGCCCAGCGCGCGCAGCGACTCGATCTTATGCGGGTTGTTGGTCATCAGGCGGATCGAGCGGAGGCCCAGGTCCTCCAGTATCCGCGCAGCGACGGTGTACTCGCGCTCGTCTGCCTGGTGCCCCAGCTTCAGGTTCGCCTCGACGGTATCGTATCCCTCATCCTGAAGATTATAAGCCCGTAGCTTGCTGAGCAGGCCGATCCCGCGCCCTTCCTGGCGCAGGTAGATCACCACGCCAGCCCCTTCCTCCGCGATGCGCTCCATCGCCAGGTGAAGCTGCTCCCCGCAGTCGCAACGCCGCGAGCCAAGCACATCCCCCGTGAAGCACTCGGAGTGCACGCGCACCAGCACATCTTCATGGCCTGCCACCTCCCCCATCAGCAGGGCGAGATGCTCTTTGCTGTCACAGATATTGGTGTAGAGGCATAGCTGGAACTCGCCCTCCGCCGTTGGGATGCGGGCGCAGGCCATCCGTGTTACCTGACACTCATCGTTCATTGCAGTTAAACCCCCCGCAAAGTGACATCACTGCTTCAAGATCATCCCCGCGAGCCACAGACCGATTCCCCCAAAGAGAATATCTCGCACGCGGATGATCAGTGCAATACCCAGGCCAGCCTCCGGTGCGAGTCCCAGCGCCTGCAGGATGTAGACCTGTCCTGCCTCCAGCGCTCCCAGCCCGCCGGGCAAGGGGGTCAGGAATGCCACGTAAGCCATCGTCATGATGCTGATGAGCTGCATCGGGCTTAACACCAGCCCCAGAAAACGGGCAGCCAGCCAGTACTCAGCCATCTGCCCTCCCCAGCTCGCCAGCGAGATGAGAGTAGCCAGGATCAGGCTTAAAGGCTGCCGCCGGATCAGCTCTCCTGCCTCATGCTCGCTCTCCCTGATCGCCCGCCGGGTGCGTTGATAGCCGTCCCGCTGTCGGTGCCGGTTTGGCACAAGCCCCAGCAGCCAGGATAGCGGATGCCCGCCCTGCCAGATGGCGATCAGGTATCCCATGGGGATCGCCAGCAGCAGCATGACGGGGATCAGCGCCACACCCCCGATCCGGCCTGCCAGCACATTCGACTGCAGCGTGAGCACCACCCCGGCGCTGACAAAGGTGAAGTTGACCACCATCTCCAGCAGCTTATCCAGTGCCACAGCGGCGGCGGAGCTGGTACCCGAAACCCTGTGCCTGTGCATCACCGCGTACGCCTGGAAAGGCTCTCCCCCGAACTGCGGCCCCGGCGTGAAATAGCTGATCCCGAAGGCGGCCAGCCGATAGCTTGCCAGCCTCAGATAGCCGATCGAATGGCCCTGCCCACGCAGGATGAGCCACCAGCGCCCGCTGAAGCTGAGCATCACGGCGATATTGGTCGCCAGCAGCGCCGCGATCTGCCACGGCCCGACCCTGACAAGCAGGGGCCAGATCTCGCCAAGCGGGACGGTGCGCAGCGCCCACCACAACAGCGGCGGGATGGCCAGCCACAGCAGATGCTGCGGGCCCGGCCGCCACGACCTGATCAGCGATTTGAGCACCGGGTCTCCTGCCTCATCGCATGCCGCTACTGCCCGGCCTGGCTGCTGTCTTTCCCGCGCAGCAATCGATCCTCAGGTGTCCACAGCGAATAGCGCCCGGTGCCCAGGATCAGGATTCCAATCGTTGACAACGCCACCAGGATGCTCGCCACGTTGGGGCCCGCAGTGATGATCGCCACTGTGACCACGCTCAGCAGCATCAGAGCCGCCGCCCGCCCGGCTGCACCCAGCACCAGCAGGATGATTGCGATCATCTCCACTGCACCGGAGAGGACCACCATGATCTCCGGGGCCGGGATGCCCAGGCTGCGGAAGAACTCAACCTGTCCCGGGTAATCGATGATCTTCATCAGGGCCGGGCCAAGCGTGGCCAGCACGGCGGCGGCACGCAGCATCACCGGCAGCCAGCTCTTAAGCGTTTGTGAGTTCATCTCACCCTCCTCTCTTTGTCCCTGCGCAGTAGGGTTTGGCCTGATCAATCCTCTACGCTAAGATCAGGCTGTGAGGCTGTGCTTCATCGTTAATAGCGGTGATGCAAAGAAACCGCAGCAGCCTCTGCGGGTCTCACCCGGATGCCCCCCGGATTATCGAGTCGGGGGCAGCTATGTTTTATTGAAGATAGCAGCCGCCAAATCGCCGATCAACGGTTGCGCTGCAAATGAGGTGGGGATATGCCACAACCTGTGACCTATGATTTCACACATTATCTGGCGGCCAAGCGGACGGTGGACGACCGTGCGTTAAACCGCCATGTTTGGCGCTCACTCGTCCGCGCGGTCGCTGACCTCGATCTGGCCACGCCCCTGGAAGTGCTTGAGATCGGCGCGGGGATTGGTACCATGCTGGAGCGCGCGATTGAGTGGGGATTATTCTCAACCGATGTGGTTTACACGGCCCTTGATGCGCAGCCCGAGAACATTATCGAGGCGCGGGCGCGCCTGGGACGCTGGGCATCCAAGCATGGCTTTGAGATCGTTGAGCAGGACAAAGACTTGATGCTAATGCGTGAAGGGCAGACCATTACCGCCCGATTGGAGGCTGTTGACCTGTTCGACTTTGTCCGGCATGGCGTGGTAGCCGGCTCGTGGGACCTGCTGATCGCTCATGCTTTCCTCGATCTCATGAATATCCCCGTCACCCTGCCCGTGATCCTGCGTCTGCTGCGGCCAAACGGGCTGTTCTACTTCAGCATCAACTTTGATGGCCTGACGGCCCTTGAGCCTGCGCTGGATGCTGATTTCGATGCCCATGTGGAGGCGCTCTATCACCGCACTATGGACGAGCGCATGGTTGATGGCAGGCTCTCCGGCGACAGCCGGGCAGGCCGCCACCTGTTCACGCATCTCAGGCAGGCCGGGGCGGCTGTGCTCGATGCTGGCAGCTCGGATTGGGTGGTGTTCGCCACTCAGGATGGATACCCTGCAGATGAGGCCTATTTTTTGCATTTCATCATACACACCATCGAGGTTGCCCTCCGCGATCACCCGGATATTGGCGATCGCGCCCGCTTTGCTGAGTGGATTGCTGCTCGCCACCATCAGATCGAGCGGGGTGAGCTGGTTTACATTGCCCATCAGCTTGACTTTGTGGGGCGCGCTCCTTATGCTGGCTGACACCTTTGATCTGCCGGGGTCTGTAGTGGCTTCTACGCTGTAACAGATGCTATACTAACTGCGCCCGATACTGTTTCTGATCAGCCATGTGGACGCTGATTCAATGGTCTTTGAGTGGATTACCCCCGCCCGGATATCTCTGAATCTAGCCCTGTCTATCCAGGGATATCTGATGCTTGCTATCTACATCCTGGCTGCCCTGGCTGTTCTGTTCCGCCTCCGGGATGAGTTGGGGCGGCTGAGGACAGCCCAATGGCTGGCACTGGGTGGGCTGGTTATCACCGCCTTTGGTTTGGCCGGGTGCCTGGTTTTCACTGTTGGGAGCGCCTCATTCAGCCTGGTTGGTCTGCTGGCGCCCCTGGCTGCGGGGCTGTTTCTGGGGCGCGGTGCAGCTTGGCTGGTTGGCTTGGGAGCCGGTCTTGGCTCGACGCTGCTGGTGACGGGCCACCTGACACACCCCCTTGAGCTTGCCCTGCTTGGCTCGGCTGCCGCCGCCCTGCTTACCCAGCGGCACCGCGGACAGTTGGGGGAACTGTTGCGTCAGCCGCTGGTGGCAGCCGTCGTTGCTGCGATCTTTGTTGGCTGGCCCCTCACACTGCTTGGGCTGTTTGCCCTGGGTGACGGCCCTGTGCTTGCCAGCCTGGAACGCACGATCAGCGCCATGCTGCCCTGGGCGGGTGTTTATAGCGCTGCAGCGCTGCTGGCCGGCGCATTGTTCCAGGGGCTGGTGCTGCGCAGACCCGACCTCCAGCCGATCCATGCGGAGGACCTGGCCATCCCTCCCTGGGAGCAGCGCCTGAGCCAGCGTATCCTTTTTTCGCTTGTCCCCCTTCTGGTGCTGGCGACCATTTTGCTGGTGGGGCTGGCGGCGCTGGTCTCTTATCAGGTGGCGACTCGCCTGGTTGTAAGCGAGATGTCGCGGGATGCGCTCACCGTTAGCAGCGGCATTCCATTCTATGTGCAGGCTGGCCGCGGGTTGATCCGTGACCTGGCCTCGGATAAGGAGCTTGTGCGAGGCGACGACAGCACCCGGGCAGACCGGCTGGTTGCCAGTCTGCGGGCTGTGCCTTTCTTCCAGCAGTTGATCTACTTTAACGCCGCAGGCGAACAAACCGGTGTATACCCTGTTGAGGGTGAGGGCGTTTTCGATCCTGCCCTGACTGCAGAGGAGGCCGTACGCGTCCAACTTGCTCTTCAGCAGGATTTCTCGGCGGAAGTGACGATCGACGCCCCTGGTGAGCCGGACTTCGTGGTGATGAGCTTCATCACTACCGTGCCAGACCCAGATGGCGGGGAGCCAGCAGGGGTGCTGGTGGGGCGCACCCGGCTTGAGACCAACCCGGTGCTGCGTCCCGTGGTCGAAACTCTGCAGGCGGGCCTGATAGAGACAGGGGAAGGCTTCCTGATTGACGATCAGAACCGTATTCTGATGTACCCTGCTCATCCTGATCGACAGGGCCAGGCATTCCAGCTTGGCCGCGCCTCCGAGATCCCCTCGCGTAGTAGCAGCGGGCAGGCATTCCGGCGGTTGAATGTCGATGGCACACGCGATCTGGTGTATCTGCTGCCTGTCACAGGTCGGTCAGACTGGTCGGTGGTGGTGGTGGTTCCCAACCAGGTGGCGCTGGCGCTTGCCGTCCAGATCGCGCTGCCCATGCTGCTGCTGCTGCTGGCCCTGAGTGGCAGTGCCCTGCCCCTGGTAGTGATGGCCGCCAAACGGATCACCGGGCCGCTGGACGACCTGCTGATAGCTGCCGAGATGATGTCGCATGGCGAACTTGATCGGCCTGTGGAGGTGGCGGGTGAGGATGAGATTGGGCGGCTGGGCACCGCCTTTGAGCAGATGCGCCAGCGTCTCAAACAGCGGCTGGGCGAGCAGGAGCGGTTGCTGAGCGTTAGCCGCAGCGTTTCTTCCAGTCTGGAGCTGTTCCGGTCGATGCCGTCGATCCTGAACAGTGCGCTGGACGTTACCGCAGCCGCCGGGGTGCGCATCGTGCTGCGGGGCGAATTTGATCAGCCGCCCCAAACCTATGCCGCAGGCGATGCCGCCGGGGCGATGGCCGTGCTTGACAGTCAGCTTATTGACCTCGTAGAGCGTCAGGGGGCGGTCGTCATCAGCCAGATCTGGCGAGCCACCGGGACGCTCGACGTAAGCATCCTCGCACCGCATATCCAGGCACTGGTTGCCTTTCCGCTGCGTAGCGAGCAGTCTTTCCATGGCGTGCTGTGGCTGGCCTATGATGAGGAGCGTATCTTCGAGCAGTCGGAAATGAACTACCTCGCCACGCTGGCTGGGCAGGCCGCTGTCGCTGTATCGAATGCCCGGCTGTTTGGCCGGGCGCAGGAGGAACGCCGCAAGCTCCAAACCGTTCTGGAGAGCACCGCCGATGGCATGATCGTGGTGGACAATGAGGGCCGCATCATGATGATCAACCCGGCGGCTGAGAAGCTCTTTGAGATACGGGCCGAACAGGTGCACGGGCGCAAGGCCACTGAGGTGATCGCTCAACCGCATCTGGCCCGGCTGCTCACCAGCCTGCAGGAGCCGGTTGAGGCTGTGGAGCTTCCGGGCCGCAACGGGGCGACGCTGCTGGCTAACACCTCGACCATTGTGGCCGAGGATGGTGCGATCGCCGGGCGGGTGGCGCTGCTGCGCGATGTCACGGCCATGAAGGAGCTTGACACCCTCAAGACCATTTTCCTGCGGATGGTCTCCCATGATCTCAAATCACCGCTGACGTATATCAAAGGGTACCTCTCGATGCTACCCCTCACCGGCGATCTGAACCAGCGGCAGCACGAAGCGATCGCGAAGATCGAGGTGGGCATTGAGCAAATCACCCAGATGACCGAGCGGCTGACCTACCTGAGCCGTCTGCAGTTCGGTGAGGAAGCCAGGCTCGATCTGATGCATATCGATGTTGAGCAGGTGCTGAGGGAGATATTTGTCGAGCATCAGGACGAGGCAGTGCGCAGGCAGATCACGCTCAGCATGGATGTGCAGAAGGACCTGCCGCTGCTTGAAGCAGATCCGGTACTCTACCGGCAGGCGGTGGCCAATCTGGTCAGTAATGCCCTGAAGTACGTGCAGGAAGGGGGCCATGTATATCTGCAGGCTGTCTCGGTAGATGGCTCCGCGATTACGGTGAGTGTTGGGGATGACGGGCCGGGCATCCGCGAGGAGGATCAGGGCCGCCTGTTCGAGGCTTTCTATCGGGTTCCGCAGCGTGAAGGCGAGCCGCCCAGGCCAAAAGGCTCTGGACTGGGTCTCGCGCTTGTTAAGGCTATCGCCGATGCGCACGGGGGGTCAGTCAGCCTCTCCAGCACATTTGGGGTTGGTTCTACGTTCACCATCACGTTGCCCATCAAGCAGAGGCGCAAAACCTGAGAAGGACCGGCGCGGGAGCTCGCAAACTGACGACTGCGCTCGTCAGTTTGTCTTTTACGAAGGGTGTGGCTTCATGACGATTCGCCTCTTGCCGCCCGAGGTCGCGGCCAAAATCGCTGCCGGGGAGGTTGTGGAACGGCCGGCCTCCGTAGTCAAAGAGCTGGTGGAAAACGCGATCGACGCGGGGGCTGGCGTGATCGGCATCGAGCTGGCCGAGGGGGGGAAACGCCTGATCCGTGTCTCGGATGATGGGCACGGCATCCCCGCTGCCGAAGCGGAGTATGCCTTTCTGCGCCATGCCACCAGTAAGCTGTCCACCGTGGAGGACCTGTCGCACATTATGACGCTGGGGTTCCGCGGCGAGGCGCTGGCCTCGATCGCTGCGGTGAGCCTCGTCACGATGGTGACGCGTAGCCGCGATGAGCCTGCCGGCACCCGTCTCTACCTGGAGGCCGGTGAGCTGGTTAACCGTGAAGTAACAGGCGCGCCTGTCGGCACCGTGATCACCGTGGAGAACCTGTTCTTTAACGTCCCGGCTCGCCTCAAGTTTATGAAGGCCGAGAGCACCGAGCGCCAGTTGATCGGCGCCCTGATCAGCCGCTATGCGCTGGCATACCCCGGCGTGCGCTTCACGCTGATGCACGGCAGGCAGGAGTTGTTGCGCACAACCGGCAGCGGTGACCTGCGCCAGGTCATGGCAGAGGTCTACGGGGCCAATGTGGCCATTCAGATGCTTGAGGTTACCCAGCCTGAGGGCGAGCGCCTGCGCGCCGATCTCCCCCAGGTGAGAGTGAGCGGCCTGGTGAGCCAACCCGCGCTCAGCCGCTCCAACCGCAACCATATCACTGTGTTTGTTAACGGGCGCTGGGTGCAGGATTCCAGCCTGACCTACGCGATCACCCAGGCCTATCACACCATAATGCCTGCCGGACGCTTCCCGGTGGCTGTAATCATGATCGAGGTGCCGCCCGAGGACCTGGATGTCAACATCCATCCCACCAAAACACAGGTGCGTTTCCGGCGTGCCGACGCTGTGTTCAGCACGGTGCAGCGGGTGGTGCGGCGCACGTTGATCGAGGGGGCCGAGATGCCCGCCGTGCACGATGACATCCTGTGGGGAGCACCTGACTGGCAGGCCCGCCGCGAGCGGCTGGCGGAGGTCACACGGGCGCGGATGAGCCAGCCTGGCATCGGCATGGACGTTGAAGATGAAGGGCGGTTCACCCGACACGAGGGCCGCGCCTCTGCCGGGCAGCCCGCTCCTTCGGAGCCAGCCCGCCGCCGCAGCCTGCCGTTTATGCGTGTGGTGGGTCAGGTGGGGGCCACCTATATCGTGACCGAGGGACCACGCGGCCTGTACCTGATCGACCAGCACGCAGCCCATCACCGCATTTTGTATGAGCAGCTCCTGGCCCGGCGGGCGGCAGCCGATATCCCCACCCAGGAGCTGCTTGAGCCGATCGCTGTGGAGGTCTCGACGGAGGAGATGGCAGTAGTTGAGGCCAACCTGCCCGGCCTGCATGAGCTGGGCTTCGTGGTTGAGGTGTTCGGACGCAGCACGCTTCGCCTGCGGGCAGTCCCGGCGATCCTCACCAGCAGTGACCCGGTCGAGGCGTTGCTCGCTGCCCTTGGTCGTTTCGAGGGTGAGGAGATGCCAGGTGAGGCATCAGAGGAGGAGCGGATGGCGTCCCGCATCTGCCAGCAGGCTGCCATCAAAGCCGGGCAGACCCTCAGCCAGGCCGAGATGCAGGCGCTGATCCGTCAGCTTGAGCAGTGCGAGATGCCTCAGGTCAGCCCACAGGGGCAGCCCACCATGATTCACATCTCTGCCGAACAGCTCGCCCGTGAGTTCGGCAGGTCGGGCACACCCGGCATATCCTGAGCGTCGCTCTCAGGGCGTACCCCAGGTGAACGTTGAAGTTGCGCCCTGGCCGCTGATCACTGGCGCGTCGGGGGCGGAGCCGCTTATTACCAGCACCCGCCACTCGTAGCGCAGACTTTCACCCAGCCCCGGCTGCAGCTCGGCGGGTAGGCGGTAGATGCTGCTCTGAGTGGTGGCTCTGTGCTCAGCCCCGGTATCTGTGCGGCGCACCACCACAAGGTAATGTGTGCCCTCTGCCAGCGGGCGGTCGGCCACCCACTGCAGCACAACTGACTGCCCGCGTGCCAGGGTGGCGCCGTTGGCGGGGGCCAGCAGCGTGGGGGCACTCAGTGTGGGCAGTGGCGTGGCGGTTGAACCCGGCCCACCGGTGGGGGTCAGGGTGGGGGTCAGGGTGACCAGGATCGGGATCAGAAGCTGGTTACCGGGGAAGATCAGCGGATCCTGAGGTAGGCCGTTCGCCTCCAGGATCGCGTTAACACGCGTGCCATAGGCGAAAGCCAGCCCGGCGACGGTTTCGCCCTCCTGCACGGTATGGATCCAGAATCTGCCATCCTCTGAGACGCAGGGATTCTCGACACCGCACTGGCTTAAATCTACGCCTGCCGTGCTGGCCGGTGTGCCCTCGGCTGCGGGCTGTGTGGCCTGCGGGCTTGTCGCTGCATCCGGCGTCCCGGTGGGTGACGGTGTTGGCCCGGGGGTGGGCGTGGCCCTGGGGATCAGCAGCACTGTGCCGGGGATGAGGGGCTGATTTTCGCTGGTCATGCCGTTGAGGGCTACAACTGTGGGGATGATCTCGCGGTAGCAGTACCCCACGCTGCACAGGATAGCGACCAGCGTGTCCCCCTGCTGCACACGGTACTCCAGCGGCTCAAGCGTGGCCGTAGGCGAAGGCGTCGGCGTCTCAGTTGGCGGCCCCACGGGCGACGGTGTTGGCGTGAACGTGGCCACTGCCGGTGAGGTGGGGCTGGCGGCGCTCTCGGCGGTTGGGGGGGCATCACCGCCTATCAGCAGCAGGATGATACCCGCGATGGCGATCACCACGATCAACACACCTAGCCCGATGAAAATCAGGCGGCGTCCGGGGCGGATCAGGTCAAAACGCTCGTAGGGTCCCATTCTCACTTATCCACGCCGGCCTGGTTGGCTGCCGGCGCGGTGCAGTATACCGCCTGCCGGGGGATTTGCCTACATGCCGGCACTACCCTACCCCTGCGCTTCGTTACCGCTCGCTCGTCACCGAACCGGCCAGCCTGCCATCCAGCCCCAGCTCGGCGGCGATCCCCTGCATGGCCTCCAGCACCAGGGGGACATGCTCTGCCCACAGATCGACCCCCAGTTCGCGGCAGCCCTGCTCGATGTCCTCGCGGTTGGCTCCGGCGGCAAAAGCACGATCTTTCCATTTCTTCTTGATAGAGCCGGTGTTCACATCGCGAATATCTTTGCTGGGCCGCACCAGCGTAACAGCGGTGATCAGGCCGGTCAGCTCATCGACGGCGTACAGTGCCCGGTCACGCAGGGTCTCGCGGGGCACACCGGATTGCTCCGCATGGCTCAGGATGGTGCGTATGTCCTCCTCGGCCACCCCGCGTGCCCGCAGGATAGGCGCTCCCTTCATCGGGTGTTCGTCCAGCGTGGGGTGCATTTCCCAGTCGAAATCATGAAGCAGCCCTACCAGCCCCCAGCTCTCCTCGTCCTCGCCAAACCGGCGTGCGTAGGCCCGCATTGCTGCCTCAACGGCCAGCATGTGATTGATCAGATTCTCGCTTCGCGTATGCTCGGTGACTATGCGGAAGGCCTCTTCGCGGTTCATAGACGATCCTCTCCAACTACCTCTGCGCGGATGTTCATGCTGGCCCCGAGCTGGCAGCCCAGCACGACACTATCCTCAATGACGCTCCGGGCGCCGATCACACTGCCCTGCTCGATATAGACGTTAGGCCCGATCGTGACATGCTGGCCAATGGTGACCCGCTCCTCGATGTACACCGGGGGGATGATCACCGCCGACTCGGGCACTTTACTCTTGATATGCGGCTCTTCGAGGCGGGCAAGCATCTCCAGATTGGCCCGGCGCAGATCATCAGGCGTGGCCAATCGCAGCCGCCAGGACGCCTCCACCGCGCCGACCAACCCCCCATCATCGATCATCATCTGGATGGCAGTGGTAAGCACCCGTGCGCCGCTCTCGCTCACCACCGGCACCCGGTCCAGGTAGTCCAGAACACGCGGCATGAAGGCATAGACCGGCAGAGCGATCATATAATCCTGGTGAGCTCCCAGCGGCTTCTCCGAGATGAGCATCACGCGGCGGCGCGGGTCGAGCAGCACACCGGCTGTTTCAGGGGCTTCCTCAGGGGCATGATACAGGCTCAGGGCTGCCACGTCGCTGCTGTGCCGCTCAAAATAGGTTGCCAGTGTGTGTACATGTTCCTCTGAGACCAGGCATTCACAGGAGGTGATGATCACCGGGCCGTCGATCAGATGCCGGGTGGCGAATAGTGTTGAGGCCGTTCCCCGGCGGTGGCCCTGAGGGGCGAAATCGATCCGTGCATCTTTGTGCCATTTCTCGGCCAGCCAGATTGCCACATCGCCTTCGCGTTCGCCAACCACCACAGTGAAGCGCCGAATCCCTGCGTTATAATAGCCATCCATCACCCAGGCGATCAGCGGCTTACCGAGGATAGGCAGCATGGCCCTGGGGCGTGTGCGAGTCAGTGCCTCCATGCTGCGATCGGGGCTGGCAGCCATGACAATGACATGCTCGATCATGGCAGATACTCCTGGGCCTTCCGGGTGCTAGTCAGGTGTCATATGCTTTTGGCGATTGTACCATGAGGCCGGTTTACCTTTCAATTGGCGGTTCACAGCCCCCATAAAGGCAAAAAGGGGTTATGATTGTAGAGTAGAGAATTCCTGACCGCACACGAGGAGGAAGGAAGGTATACACCGATGGCGCGCCCCAAACGTGACCATGAGTTCATCTGGAACACCTATGGTGACTGGGTGGCTACCCTCAAAGATGGCCATTTGTGGGATCCCGCAGGCCTCTGGCTGGGCTGGGTGGAAGGCGTCGATGTGTACAAGGCGGATGGGGAGTGGATCGGCGTGCTCAGCAAGGACTTTCGCATCATTCGCAAGCGCACCGAGCGCCGCCGCGAGCTGAGGGACGACATCCCCCCCAAACCCCCGCGGCCAGAGCTGCCGGGTCGTGCACCTCTACCTCCCCAGTTTGCCGAGCTGTCCTATTCCGAGATCGATGTGCTGGATGAGGATCCTGACATTTTCAAGCGTCTCTCTGACCTGCGCAAAGATATGAACTGATGCTGTCTGGCTGTGAAGGCCGGGCGCGTTGTGCGTTCAAACAGTGCAGAAACATGATGTTTGTAATGTCCAAAGAGCGATTAACCTAATAGTCTGCACCATTTTGATTTAAAATATACTATGGACAGTGTCTGTCTTTAGATACTAAGCCTATTTCAAAAGGAGAGGACGAGAGAATGAAGAAGCCATATCTCTGGCTGGCGCTGATCGTGTTGGCCTCACTTGTGCTGTCTGGATGCGCCGCAGCGGGGGGTGAGGAGGCCTTCAAGGCCGGCATGGTCACCGACCTGGGTGGTGTGAACGACCGTTCGTTCAACGCTACCTCATGGGCCGGTATGCAGCGTGCCGCCGAGGAGCTGGGGGTTGAGGTCCAGTATCTTGAGTCCCAGCAGCAGACGGACTATGCTGTCAACATCACCCAGTTCATTGAGCAGGGCTACGATATCATCGTCACCGTCGGCTTCCTGCTGGGTGAGGACACAGCGACGTTCGCCGAGCAGAACCCGGATGTGAAGTTCGCCATCGTGGACTTTGCCTACGACCCGCCCTACGAGAACGTGCTGGGCCTGACCTTTGCCACCGATCAGGCGGCATTCCTGGCTGGCTATCTGGCTGCGGGGATGACGCAGACCGGTAAGGTTGGCACCTTCGGTGGCATTGAAATCCCACCGGTTACCATCTTCATGGTGGGCTTCAAGAACGGCGTGGACTACTACAACCAGCAGCACGGCACCAATGTTGAGGTGCTGGGTACCGATCTCTTTGTGGGTAACTTCGAGTCGACGGACGATGGCCGCCGTGCCGGTGAGGACTTGATCGCCGAAGGCGCGGACATCATCATGCCAGTCGCTGGCCCGGTTGGCCTGGGCACTGCAGCAGCCGTCCGCGATAACCCCGGCACGATGCTGATCGGGGTTGACACCGACTGGTGTGTGAGCGCCGAGGACTACTGCTCTGTCACGCTCACCAGCGTGCTGAAGAAGATGGATGTAGCGGTCTTTGAGGCGATCAGGCGTGCCCAGGAAGGCACGTTTGAGGGCGGTGTCTATGTGGGCACCCTGGAGAATGGTGGTGTCGATATTGCCCCGTTCCATGAGTTCGATGACGATGTGCCGGCTGACCTGAAGGCAGAGCTTGAGGAGATCCGCGCCGGGTTGATCGCAGGCACCATCGATACCGGCTGGTAATCCGCTGATCATGATAGTGCGCTGAACAGCAGTGCCGGGCCCTGCGCCCGGCACTGCTGCAATCCCCCATTTAACCCAAGGAGCCAGACGTTATGCCCCCAGTGCTGGAGTTACGAGGCATCACCAAAGCATTCCCCGGTGTTCTGGCCAATGATGATATCCACCTGACACTTGAGGAAGGTGAGGTGCACGCCCTGCTGGGTGAGAACGGCGCGGGCAAAAGTACCTTGATGAACATCCTCTATGGGCTTTACAAGCCCGATAAGGGCGAGATATACATTCGTGGGCAGCGGGTGGAAATCCATGAGCCGAATGACGCAATAGGCAAAGGGATCGGCATGGTCCACCAGCACTTCATGCTGGTACCTGTGCTGACTGTCACCGAGAATGTGATGCTGGGCGTGGAGCCGACTCGAGGCGGTTTTTTACTCGATCGTGCCAGGGCTGCTCGCCGCATCCGCGAGATTTCCGAGCAGTACGGGCTTGAGGTTGACCCGGATGCCTATATCGAGGACCTGCCTGTGGGCGTTCAGCAGCGTGTCGAGATCATCAAGCTGCTCTACCGTGAGGCAGATATCCTTATCTTGGATGAGCCAACAGCGGTGCTGACCCCCCAGGAAGTTAGCGAGCTTTTCAAGGTGATCCGTTCCCTTGTATCCCGTGGGAAGTCGGTGATCTTCATCACGCACAAGCTCAACGAGGTGATGGAGATAGCCGATCGGATCACAGTGCTGCGCCTTGGCCGTGTGATCGGTTCGCGCAGGCCCGCCGAGACCGATGAGCACCAGCTCGCCTCCCTGATGGTGGGGCGCGACGTGATCCTCCATATTGATAAGGCTCCGGCCACCCCCGGCGAAATCGTGCTGGAAATCGAAGACCTGGTGGTGCTTCGCGAGCACGGCGGTCGTGCAGTCGATGGCGTCTCTTTGCAGGTGCGTGCCGGTGAGGTGGTCGGCATTGCCGGGGTGCAGGGCAACGGCCAAACCGAACTGGTGCGGGCTCTGACCGGTCTACAACCTGCGGTATCCGGGCATGTGCGCATCATGGGCGAGGATGTAACCCATGCCTCTCCGCGCGAGGTGCTTGAGAAGGGAGTGGCTCATGTGCCGGAGGATCGCCAGAATGACGGCCTGGTGATGGCCTTCCCTGTTGCTGATAACATGGTGCTGAACACCTACTATCTGCCGCCTTTTGCCCAGTCGGTCAACCTGAAGCAGGATGTGATCCTGGCTGCAGCCCAGAAGCGCGTGCGTGAGTTTGATGTGCGCACACCCAGCGTGATGACACCCGTGGCGAATCTCTCGGGCGGCAACCAGCAGAAAGTCATCGTTGCGCGCGAGTTCTCGCGCCCGATCCGGCTGCTCATTGCCTCTCAGCCAACCCGGGGCCTTGATGTGGGATCGATTGAGTACATCCACCGACGGATCATCGAGAAGCGAGACGAAGGCACGGCGGTGCTGCTTGTTTCCGCCGAGCTGGACGAGATCATGAGCCTGTCCGATCGGGTGGCAGTGATGTATGAGGGCCGGCTGATGGATGTGGTGGACCCCCGGACAACGACACGGGAGCAGATCGGGCTGCTCATGGCAGGCGTACAAAAGGAGGCAAGCGGTGCAGCAGGAGGTTGATCGTACCAGGGTCGGGCTGCTGTCGATCCGTGGTGAACTGGAAAAAGAAGGGCCAATCCGGCACATCTACGAGGTGGTTAGCCGGATCGCGGAAGAGCGCTCTTTAACGCTTGAAGTGGTTGAGTCGGAGTCTCAGGCACTGCTTGAGAAAGACCTGATTGCCCTGCTGGAGCGTGGCTTTGGCATTGTGGTGATAACGGATACCCAGACCGGGGAGCTGGCCGAGCATCTCGCCACCCAGCATGAGGCTGTGCAGTTCATCACGGTGGGCTATACCCCGCAGCCTGAGAGCCATAACGTCCTGGGCTTTCAGGTGGGTGAGGACGCAGCTCAGACCTCGGCGGTGGCCACAGCGGCACTTGAAGTCTGCCTGAGCGGTGAGCGCATCGATGCAGCCCGCGGCCTGCGCGCCCGTCTGCTGCGCTGGAACCTGCAGGCGGCCCTGATCCCCTTCCTGGCGATCATAACGGCGCTGGTGATCGGAGCCATCGTGATCGCCGCGTTTGACCCGGTGGTGTGGGAGGCTTTCTCGCGCGGGTTCTTCCCCGGCCTGGGAGCGGCTTTCCGCTCAATCGGTGCTGCCTATTCCTCGCTGTTTGAAGGGGCCTTTGGCAACCCGGTCAGGATTGTCACCAGCCTCGGCACATTCGTCAACACAGGGGATGACTCAGACCTGTTGAGAGCAATCTATCCCCTGATGGAAAGCCTGCGCATCGCCACCCCGTATATCTTCGCTGGCCTGGCTGTTGCCTTTGGCTTCCGCTGCGGCCTGTTCAACATCGGCGCCGAGGGGCAGTACTTCATCGGCGGGCTTACCTCCGTGTTTGTTGGCTATGCTGTCACGGGGCTGCCCTGGTTTATCCACCTGCCGCTGGCGATCCTGGCCGGTATTGCAGGCGGGGCCGCGTGGGCTGCCATCGCTGGCTTTCTCAAAGCCCGGACGGGTGCGCATGAGGTCATCAACACCATCATGCTGAACTACATCGCCTACCGCCTGGCCGACTATCTGCTGCAGGTGGGAGGCCCGATGTCCCGCCCCGGTGACAGCCGCCCCGTCAGCCCCTTGATCCTGGAGTCGGCCTACTTGCCCCAATTCTTCCCCAACAGCGCCTCTTTGCGCATCAACGTAGGGCTGTTCCTGGCGCTGGCTGCGGTGGTGCTTGTCTACTGGCTGCTGTTCAAGACGACAATCGGCTTTGAAGTGCGGACCGTTGGGGCCAACCCGCGCGCTGCCCGTACGGCGGGCATCAATGTCGAGCGCAACTTCGTGCTGGCGATGGCCATCAGTGGTGGATTGGCCGGGATGGCGGGCGCTCATGACATCCTGGGGGTGATCCGTTACATGCCGAATGCCTTTTATTCTGGCTACGGCTTTGACTCAATCGCGCTGGCCCTGCTGGGCAAAAGCCACCCGGTAGGCGTGCTGCTGGCGGCGCTGTTGTTCGGATTCCTGCGAGCCGGTGCACAGCGCATGCAGGCTTTTGCCCAGGTTCCCATCGACATCATCGCTGTGTTGCAGGGGCTGATCATCATCTTCATCGCTGCACCCGAGCTGATCCGTTTGCTCTACCGCCTGCGCAGGGTGAAGGGTGAGGGTGAGGCTGTCCTGACCCGCGGCTGGGGCAATGTATAAGGGGGACGCTGATGACCGCAGTAACACAGAAAGCAACGGTTGCAAAAGGCGACCTCTCAACCCGCAGGGCGCGTTTCTATGGGCTCTTCTTTCTGCTGGTGGCACTGCTTATTGCGCTGATCTTCGCGCGTGGTGCACAGCCCGGCCAGGTCACCCGCTTCGTGCTCAACCCCAGCGGTGAGACCCAGGCACTGCCGGTGCCCGATCTGGTGTTCGGCACTCAGCCCGTGCTCTATGTGCTGGCCGTGCTGACCGCCTTTCTGGGAGGCTGGCAGCTTGCACGGGGGTTCCGCCGGGCCAATCTGCTGCTCAGCATTGTGGCGTTGCTGTTCGTGCTGGCATTTCTGATCTGGGCGGCGCGTGACAACACCCTGAACATGACTGTGCTGCTCAGCAGCACTCTGCTGCGGGCAACTCCGATCGCGCTGGCCGCGCTTTCCGGTGTGCTGTGCGAGCGCAGCGCCGTCATCAACATCGCCATTGAAGGCATGATGCTGGTGGGGGCTTTTATGGCTGCTATCATCGCCAGCCTGGGTCGCTCTGTGTGGCTGCTCCCGGACTGGGCCTCGGTGTCACTGGGGCTGGCTGCGGCGCTGATCGGCGGTGGCCTGATGGGGCTGCTGCTGGCGGTGCTGGCGGTCCGCTTCAAGGTGGACCAGATCGTCGCTGGTACGGCGATCAACATCTTTGCAGCTGGCATCACCAGCTTTCTCAGCTCGCGCATCCTTGAGGAGTTTGAATTCCTGAACAGCACGCCGCTGCTGGGTCGGACGTCCATCCCGCTGCTCTCCAAAATCCCGGTGATCGGCCCGATCTTGTTTGAACAAAACCTGCTGGGATACGTGCTGTTCCTGCTCATCGCGGCCATTCATATCATGCTGTTCTATACGCGATGGGGCCTGCGCACACGGGCGGTCGGTGAGCACCCCAAGGCGGCTGATACGCTGGGCATCGACGTCTACCGCATCCGCTATATCAACGTCATACTGGGTGGCATGGTCGCCGGCCTGGCCGGCGCCTTCCTGGTGATCGGCTCGGTGGGCCGTTTCGACGAGCTGATGACAGCCGGCAAGGGATTCATCGGCCTGGCAGCGATGATCTTTGGCAAGTGGATGCCTGTTGGGGCGTTCGGTGCTGCTCTGATCTTCGGCTTTGCCGATACCCTCCAGACACGTCTGGCGATTCTCTCGGTGCCGATCCCGTCTCAGTTCCTGCTGATGGCCCCGTATCTTGTCACGATGATCGTGCTGGCCGGTGTGGTTGGCCGGGCTAATCCCCCCGCTGCCGACGGCAAACCTTACGAGAAAGAATGATCTTCCACTCGTCAGGCGGACGGCAGGCATTGGCTCAGCCCGGCCTGCCGTTTCTTTTTTGGGGCGGGTTCCCGGCGGATTGGATGGTTGTGCGCTTCGTTCGCATTTGCCACAGGGTAACTTGTGTATACAATTAGGAGTGAATTAAGCGCGTAATCGCAAAAAGGAGTCGCCCTATGACGCTCGGCCCCAGTGTCATTGCCCCCCCAAAAGCGGTCAGTGTAAGTGTGGCTGTCGAGCCTGCCCTCAATGTGCTTAACAGCATGTCCATGCTCAATTTTGCCGGGAGGCTCTCCGGGCTGGATGAATGGGTGACTCGTACGGCTCAGGCACTCAGCGCAGAGGATCTCCACCGTAACTATCTAATCATCTCGATCCTGTATGACGCAACACTCATTGATGACTATGCTGCGTTGGAGTTCCCGGCCTACCTGGAGGCCCTGGCTGCGCAGGCCCCGACCCGGCTGCGCGACCGTGTGATCGAGGGCCTGTTGAGCAGGGCCAGCGGAGATGAGGCTCCCTCTGCGGGCCAGCTCCTGAAGGATAGCGGGCAGTTCATCAGCTACGTGCAGAAGATCAGCGGCGCGCCCGGCAGCCAGGACGTGGAACTGCTGAAGGAGGCTCACACCCTGCTAAACGATCCATCCGCCATGCACAGTCTGATCCTCTCGCATCTTCAAAAGATGTGGGAGACAGTGATGGTCGGAGAATGGGCACGCGTGCATGCGATGCTTGAGGACGCAGCGGCGGCCTTTCAGGGCATCAACCTGCGCGCGCTGGCGTTTGCCGATGCCTTCCGCTTTATCACCGGGCGCGACATCAGCGGTGAGCTGGACCCGGCCTCGGTGCCCCCTCAGGTGATCTTTGTCCCTTCGGTCCACATCGGCCCCTATATCACGCTTTATGAGCGCGGACAGATGCTGCGCGTGTGCTTTGGGGCACGGGCGCCGGTTGGGGTTGAGGGATATTCCTCCCAGCTTGGCCGCTCACAGCTTCTTGTATGGCTGAACGCGCTGGCCGATGACACGCGGCTGAGTATTCTGGAGCTGATCGCGCACAACGGTGAGGTATGTGCTCAGGACATCATCGCACGCTTTAACCTGAGCCAGTCGAGCGCCTCACGCCATTTGCGGCAGCTCCGCGCAGCGGGCTATCTGACCGAGCGCCGTCGTGATGGGGCCAACAAGTGCTACACTTTGAACCCGGGGCGTGTTGAGGAGATGATCGCCGCGCTGCGTGATCTATTGATCAAATGATCGGGTGCTGAGACAGAATCCTGCTGCGGGGGCTGTGATGCTGCATCTGGCCCCCGTGTCATTCTCTGCCCCTGCCTGGTTATAATTGGCCCGCACTTATTACCTGGCAGGAAGGTCCCACATGGGCAAGCGCCGCGTTCTTTACTTCCATCACGGCGGTGCGATTGGTGGCGCACCGCTGAGCCTGCTTTTCCTCTTGCAGCGGCTTGACCGCAGCCGCTGGGACCCGGTGGTCGTCGCCACCCGCCCCGGCCCGATCCACGAACTGTACCGGCGGAACAACATCCCGATCTACCTGGCAGATGAGGTAGGCGGCCATCTGGATGACTTCAGCCATACCACGCTCGAATGGTACACCCTGCGGCACTGGTGGCCGCTGCCATCACGACTGCTGAGATTCCCACAGGCTGTGCGGAATGCCCGACGCATTGTCGAGCGCTTCCAGCCCGATCTGGTCCATATCAACTCTTCCACGCTGGCAGCGGCGGCGCTGGGTACCTCACAGGCCGGGGTGCCGCTGATCTGGCACATCCGCGAACCGCTGGCGCGTGGTTATCTGGGGCTGCGCCGCGCTTGGCTGCGCCGTACGATCGACCGCACCGCTGCGCGAGTGATCGCCATCTCGCAGTATGATGCTTCCCAGCTTATAACCAGCGATCGCATCCGGGTGATCTATAACTTCGTTGATTTCTCGCAGTTTGATCGCAGCCTCTCAGGTGACAGAGTGCGTACGGAGCTGGGCATCGCCGAGGACGCGCCGCTGATCCTGATGCTGGGGGGCGTGGCCGAGCCTAAGGGCACGCTGCCCCTGATCGACGCCATGCGCCTGCTGCTGCAGCGTCGGCCAGATGCGCGGCTCCTGATCGCCGGACCGCCGCCACAGGTCGCTCAGGGGGCCGGGATTCGGGGGCTGGCCAAACGTCTACTGCGTGTTGATGCCTACGACCGATGGGTGCTGGCAGCTGTGGAGCGGGTCGACCCGCCCGGCGCGGTGATCTTCACCGGTGTACGGCAGGATATCCCGCACCTGCTGGCTGCCAGCAATGTGCTCGTGTTTCCTTCAACTGTGCCGCACTTCGCTCGCCCCGTGATCGAGGCGGCGGCGATGGCCCGGCCTGCTGTTGCCTCCAAGCTGGGCGGGCCGGCAGAACTGATAGTGGACGGCGAAACCGGTATTCTGGTGCCCCCTGACGATCCATCTGCGCTGGCTGTGGCGCTGCTTGACCTGCTCAATGCGCCGGATCGGGCTGCGGCGATGGGCGAGGCAGCCTATCGCCGGGCGCGTGATCTGTTCAATGCCGAACGCAACGCGCGCGCCACACTGGCGACCTATGATGAGCTGCTCGGTGCTAGCGGAGATTGACCCGATAGAGATTGCCCCGCGCCCCATCATAGATCAGCGTCGTGTGGCCCTCCAGGAAACGGGAGGCGGTGAACAGCGCCTGGCCCGGTGGGTCGACATCATAGGTGATGATGTAGTCGATGCGGGTGGCCTCCAGCGCGTTGAGCAGGTCCTCCGGATCGGTAAAATCCTCGTAGCTCATGCGATCGCCCCACCCCGCTGACACGAACTGCGGGACGATGTAGAGCGCGCTGGTGTTGTGCCGTGATAGGATGCGGTCATCCGGCCCCAGCCGGCCGTTGATCTCGGTGATCATCTCCCAGTCTGGCCAGGTGGGGAGGATCACCTCGTTGTGCCAGCGTTCCAGATATTCGACTCGTGTCTCCAGGCCGAGTGCCACCCGGTACGCCCCGTTCCAGTAGAGGGTGGCGGCATTGATGACAAGATTCCATCCTAGAGTCAGCGCTGCTATGGTGAGGATCATGGTGTGGGCGCGGCCCCTGCGGGTGCTGAGCTGCCACAGCACCAGTCCGGCGATCACCGAGAGCAGCACCAGCCCCGGCAGGAAATGCCGCGTGCGGGCCTGCTTCACCAGGAACCAGACGATCGAGAACACAAACGAGTAGCCCAGCATCCGCCCGATGATCCGGTCTCCGCGCAAACACCCCAGCAAGGCCCCCGTCGGGATGACCAACAGATACAGTGGCCCGGCGATAAATCCGCGTGCGAACTCCGGCGGGTGGCCCAGTGAGGTGTGCCACAGGCTCGCCAGGTAGCCGCCTATCGAGATCGGGTAGAAATCAGCGCCAACCTCGCTGCGCGGTGACGGGCTGCCACCGAACAGGTCCGCGAACAGATCGGCGTAGACGGGGTAAAACGGGTTGTGATGGGCGATGGTGTTGTACAGGTAGTAGGGGAACCCTGTTGCCAGGACCGCCAGGCCGAATACCAGGGCGGAGGCCCACAGGCTGCGCCATTGGCGCCGGGTCACCAGCCGGATCACCAGCCACAGGCCAAGCAGCGGGATGCTGAACGGTTGGTTCTTGGACCCCATCGCCCACCCCAGGCAGAGGCCAGCCAGCATCAACCACACAAGCGGCCTATCCTCATGAGAAGGCGTCGCTTCCGGGGCAGCCGTCAAATCCAGCCAGCGGAAGAAGGCCAACAGCGCCAGCGTCTCGAAGAAGGCCCAGCCCATATCTACCTTGGCGCTGGCGGCCAGGTAACCTACATCCGGTGTGATATAAGCGGCGCCCATGGCGAACAGCGCTGCCCCACGCCCATAGTATAGGCGGGCCAGTGCGTAGACGCCGAGCATGAAGAACAGGCTCATGCCGAAGCCGGTCACAAGCTGCGGCAGTGCGAAATTGCCCGGTCGCAGCAGCAGTGCCCAGGCAGATAGCATCATCATGTTGCCTGGCAGGGTCGCTGCCCAGATATGGGTGGGCTGGGTGTAACGACCGGAATCGACCCAGTAGCGTGGCAGCAGCAAGTACTGCTGGACGGTGTCGGCCTCGGTGGCCGGGGCAAGGTCGGCGACGAGGTTCACCAGGGCAAAGACCAGCGTCAGCCCCAGCAGTATCCATGCGAAGGCCGATTGACGCAGGGTCTCGCGCACAGCGCCGTAGGCAGCACGCAGATCAGCCGCCAGGGGGCGGATATGCCGCAGCGCCAACAGCAGGCCGCCACCCAGCAGCATCCAACCCGTGATTGGGACAAGCCATCCGATCAACGCCAGTCCGAACAACAGCGTGGTGATGGCTCCCAGCCCCAGGACCAGCCGGATCGCGAGCTCAGCGGGACGACCTGTAGACCACAGGGGCAGCAAGGGGCGCAACCCGCATCCGGCGCCGTAAATCGCCAGCAGGATGACAGACACAAGCAGCAGGTCGATCAGCAGATCAAGCATCGGCTTCACCGGCTCTCCAGAATGGACGGATTGTACCATGGCCGGTGGTGCCGCCCAACGGCTGTCCATCGCCAGATGGCCACTTTTCCCGCATCCTCTCGCAGGCTGCCCCTGACCTTGACAGAGTTCAAAGGGCCGGGCTATACTGCCCCAGCCTTGCGATCGTTCGTCTCGCCTGGCAAACTGACCCAAGGGGTGTGGATCGCCGTGTGCGGCATTTGTGGTATCTACAGCTTCTCTCAGGACGCTCCTCCGGTCGACCCAGCCCATCTGGAGCGGATGCGTGATGAGTTCGCGCATCGCGGCCCGGATGATGCCGGTGTTTACCTCACCCCCGATCGGCGGGTTGGGCTGGCCAACCGACGGCTGTCGATTATCGATCTGTCGGCGGCAGGCCACCAGCCGATGAGCAATGAGGATGGCTCGATCTGGATCGCCTATAACGGCGAGGTGTACAACTACCGGGCATATCGAGCTGATCTGGAGGCCGCAGGCCACCGCTTTGCCTCGAACACTGACACCGAGGTGATCCTTCACCTCTATGAGGAATATGACCACGATGTGGTACATAAGCTGCGCGGGATGTTCGCCTTCGTCATCTGGGACAGCCGCAAAAATGAGCTGTTCTTCGCCCGCGATCGCATTGGTGTCAAGCCGCTGTATTACACCTTCCATCGGGGGCAGTTTCTCTTCTCATCGGAGATCAAGGCCCTCCTGAATCACTGCGGGGTGGCGCGTGAGGTTGACGAGCAGGCTTTCTACCACTTCCTAACCTTCCTGGTGACCCCTGCCCCGTCCACTCTGTTCAAGGGGATTTTCAAGGTGCCGCCCGGCCACCGTGGCGTGGTGCGTGCCGATGGCAGCCTGCACATGGAGGAATACTGGGACGTCTACAGCCAGGTCCACCGGCACGAGGGCCAGGACGAGGGGTACTACCGGGATGGCATCGTCGAGCGGCTGCGCGAGTCGATCGGCCTGCGCATGATCAGCGATGTGCCGTTCGGTGTTTTCCTCAGCGGCGGCATCGACTCCAGCACCAATGTTGCCCTGATGGCCGAGCTGATGGACCGCCCCGTGCAGACCTTCTCAGTGGGCTACCGGCGTCATCCTGAGTTCAACGAGCTGGAGGAGGCCCGCTTCGCCGCCCGACACTACGGCGCGGACTATCACGAGGTCCTGATCGATGTGGATGACCTGATCGCGTTCCTGCCCCGGCTGATCTACTATCAGGATGAGCCAATCGGCGACCCGGTTTGCGTGCCGCTGTATTTCGTCTCAAAGCTGGCCAAAGAAAGCGGCACCACGGTCATCCAGGTAGGCGAGGGGGCCGATGAGCTTTTCGGCGGGTACACGCACTGGCCGCAGCTCATCCGGTTCTATGAGGGACCCTGGCGCTGGTACCGCAAGACCCCCGGCTTCCTGCGCGACCTCGGCTTATCCGCCGTGGGGCCGCTGTTCAACGATACCATCCGGCAGGAATATCTCCGGCGGGCCGCGTGCGGGGAGGAGCTGGTGTGGAGCGGGGGTGAGGCGTTTGGCGAGGTGCAGAAGCAGCGCCTTGTATCCGCCGCGTTGCGCCATCGTCTTGGCCCTATCTCATCGCACGACATCGTGCAGCATCACCGCCGCCGGTTCGAGGAGCGCAGCCCCGATCGCAGCTACCTGAGCTGGATGGGCTACATCGACCTGAAGATGCGCCTGCCCGAGCTGCTGCTGATGCGCGTGGATAAGATGACGATGGCCACCTCGGTTGAATGCCGGGTGCCCTACCTGGATCACGAATTCGTCAGCTTTGTCATGGGCATCCCTCAGGAGATCCGGCTGAAGAACCTGCAGCGCAAATATATTTTCAAAGAGGCAGTGCGTGGCATTGTGCCAGACAGTATCATCGAGCGGCCCAAGCGTGGCTTCGCCCTGCCCATCCATGACTGGTTCTTCGAGCTGCTTGGCTCATTCGCTCAGGGGAAGCTGCGTGCTTTCACCGCCCGCACCGACTACTTCGACCCGGCCTATATTGGTCGCCTGCTGGCGCGCGGCGATCAACTGACCTGGGTGGTGCTGAATTTTGTGCTGTGGCATGAATACTGGATCGAAGGGCTCGAGGTCGATATCGAGCCTGTGCTGGTGCAGCACAGGCAGGCCATTTGATCCTCTACCAGCGGGGTTGTAAGGTGTAATGTCCGGAGTTATTCAGCAGCTGCTGGCGCTGGAGTCAATGATCCGTGTTTATTTCGCTGAGGGCAGGCCCGATTATCACGGCACCCCTATCACGCCTACCCATGTGCTGCGCTATCTTTATACCGATCTGTACCGCATCCGGGAAGTGACTGAGACTGTCATCCGGCACAGCGCCCCCGGTGAAAGCATCCTGGACATCGGCATGGGGTATGGATTCTATGATATGCTGCTGGCCCGCCATTACGATCGTGTGGTGCGCGGCCTTGAGCTGGCCGAGAACATCCCTGTTTACAGCGGCCTGGCCCGCGATATGGGGGTCGAGGTCATCGAGGGGGGGCTTACTGAACAGGGGCTTCCCCTGCCGGATGCCAGCGTTGACTTCGTGATCCTCTCCGAGGTGCTGGAGCATCTACGCATTGGCCCCGTGCTGGCTCTGCGCGAGATCGGGCGGGTGCTGCGCCCCGGGGGGCATCTGCTGGTTACCACCCCTAACATCGCCCGTCTGATCAACGTGATCCACCTGCTTGCCGGGCAGAACATCATTGAGCGGCTGCCCGATGAAGGCGCTGACCTCGACCATATCACCGATGCCTGGCAGCATATTCGTGAGTATACCATGCGTGAGCTGACGAGCCTGCTGACCCGGTCAGGCTTCGACGTGACCGAGGCGCGTCACAGCCACTGCTGGGATCGCTACAACCCGCATCTGCTGGGGGGCGTCGGGCTGGTGCGCAGGGCCGCGCATATGGGGTTGGCTGTGGCCACATGGGTGCTGCCACCGCTGCGCAGCGACCTGCTGGTGGTGGCGACAAAGCCCCACACGGGCGCGGAGCATGCTCGTGGAGCGCAGACCGACCAGAGGCAGGCTGAGCCGCCCGCTTTACCACTCCCTGTTGAACAGGCCAGGCCGCTTACGCTGCGCGATCTACTCAGAATGGCTGGCCCTGTATGGGTGGCCCGGCTAGCCTGGCGACGGAGCCTGCGAGCCTGGCGGCGCCTGAGCGCCCCGGCTCGCCCCCTGATAGATGGAGAGGGTGGCAGGGCTGCCGAAGGGAGCGAAAGCCCACCCCGTCGACGCCGGGCGGGCCTGCGTGCAAAGATGCCGGCGGCCTCGCCGGCGTTTTTTGTCGACTCTGGCAGCGTCCGGGAGCGTATCGCTCTGCTGGATCGCCACCTCCCGGAGGCACGCGCCCGCGCGATCGCCGCAGCGGACGAGGTGCTACGCCACCGCTTTGACCTGCTGGGGTCTGGCCCCGTGACTCTGGGGCCTGAGATCGACTGGCACTGCGATTTCAAAACTGGCTGGCGCTGGCCGCTTGTCCATCATCTCAGGCTTACCCATCCCCCGCTGACCTCCCCGCATGATGTCAAAGTGCCCTGGGAGCTGAGCCGCTGCCACCACCTGGTGACGCTGGGGCGCGCCTATGCCTTCTCTGGCGATGAGCGCTACGCCCGCGAGTTTGTCGCTCAGGTGCGCAACTGGATCGCTGCCAACCCGGTTGAATTCGGCGTTAACTGGGCCGGGCCGATGGATGTGGCGATCCGGGCGGTGAACTGGCTGTGGGCCTATTACCTGCTGGATGGCTCCCCTGCGCTCTCCGCCACCTTCCGTGCTGAGTTCGAGCAGAGCATGTTTGAGCACGGCTGGTATCTGTTACGTAATCAGGAGCTGTGGTGGCCGCCCACCAACCACCTGATCGCAGACCTGGCGGGGCTAACTTATCTGGGCATCCTGTTTCCGCAGTTTGAGGAGGCGGCTCGCTGGCGGGAGCGGGGGCTGCATGGGCTGGGGCAGGAGCTACTCGCTCAGGTTCACCCCGATGGCTTTGCCGACGAGGCTTCCACCAGCTATCACCGACTGGTCACCGAGCTGGCGCTGTCCTCTATCCTGTTAGCTCGCCTGAATGGCATCCCGATACCTGCCGAGGGGCTCTCGCGTCTGGAGCGGATGCTTGAGGCGATCCGGATGTATACCCGCCCTGATGGGCTGGACCCTTTCATCGGGGATGGGGATGACGGGCGGCTGCATGTGCTGTCTTCTATGGGTGATGCCGTGCACACAGCACGCGATGCGCGTCATCTATTGGCGCTGGGAGCCGTGCTCTTTGATCGGCACGACTTCGCCGCTGCCGCCGGGGATCGCTGGGAGGATGCGATCTGGTTCTTTGGCGAGTGCGTTGAACCCTATCTCAGCGCCACCTATGCCGGAGCTCCAACCCCCACCTCCGGCTGCCTGCGTGACAGCGGGCTGGCCATTATGCGCTACGGTGACCTGTATCTCTCGCTCGACGCCGGGGACATTGGTCACCGTGGGATCGGGGGGCATGCCCATAACGATACCCTCAGCATCACGCTCTCAATTGGCAACACAACTTTTCTGGTAGACCCTGGCGCCTATGTCTATACTGCCAACGTGCACATGCGGAACTATTTCCGCTCCACGGCCCTGCACAACACCCTGCAGGTGGACGGCCAGGAGATCAACCGGCTCATCGGAGGCGACATCTTCCGCATGCGGCACGATGCCCACCCGCTGATCGAGCGCTGGGAGAGTGGACCCGAAGTTGACTTCCTGGAGGCTGTCCACGATGGCTATCGGCGCCTGCCGGGTGCGGTGATCCACCGCCGCCAGGTGCTATTTGATAAGCAGGGGGCGCTGTGGATCGTGCGCGATCGGGTTGAGGGGGCCGGTGAGCACGATCTGGACTGGCATTTCCACTTCGGCGATGTGCATGTGGAGATCGCCAACGAGCACGATCTCACGGCTTCCGGGGAACATGGCGCACGCCTGCTGATCCTCCCCTTGGAGCCGAAGGGGATGGCACTGCAACTCTATGATGGCTGGGTGTCCCCTCGCTACGGCGTGCGTCACCCGGCCCCCGCTGCCCGCTACCGCCGCCGCAGGGTCAGGCTGCCGCTGCAGCAGGTGTTTCTGCTGCAGGTGGTGAGGGCAGGCATGCCTGTTGATCATGCCAGAACCTTTGCACGTGGTGAGGCGCTCCTGAGCCGCCTGACCCGGCCCTGAGGCATGGCCGGGAGGGTGGGGTATAATGGCGGCAGATGTCTGACAGCAGCGGCCTATCTGTGCCCGGAGTGCATTCATGGATCTGATCCCCTCAGACGATCGGCAGGTAGAGAGCCTGCCGGACGAGATGCTTCTCGACCAGCGGCCTGCCGTGGTGTATGTGACGAGCCTAAACAGCAGGGATGGTCGGCGCACCATGCGACAGGCACTCGATACCATCGCGGCGGTGTTGAGCAGTGGCCAGCACGATGCCCTGACCTTCCCCTGGGAGCGTTTGCGTTATCAGCACACCCAGGCGATCCGCACATGGCTGGTGGAGCGGTATAAGCCCGCAACCGTTAATAAGATGCTCTCGGCGCTGCGCGGGGTACTCAAACAGGCCTGGATGATGGGGCTGATGAGCGCCGAGGATTATCATAAGGCGCGGGCGATCAAGAGCGTGAAGGGCGAGACCATCCCGGCCGGGCGTGAACTGACCCGCGATGAGCTACGCCGCCTGCTGGCAGTTTGCGCGCAGCGGGACGATCAGGCTGCTGTGCGCGATATGGCCCTGCTGACGCTGCTGTATGGGGCTGGCCTGCGCCGCGCCGAGGTAGTGGCGCTGGACCTTGAGGATTATGAGCAGGAGAGTGGGCGGCTGATTGTGCGGGGTAAGGGGCGTAAGGAGCGCGTGGCTTACCTGATCAAGCCGGTGGCGCAGGCGTTGGCGGCCTGGCTGACGATTCGGGGGGATGCGCCGGGGCCGCTGTTCTACCCCGTGCGGCGGGGGGGCCACCTGGAGGCGCGCCGCATGACCACCCAGGCGATCTATAACACCCTGCGTCGACGGGCTGTACAGGCCGGGGTGCGCGATTTCAGCCCCCACGATCTGCGGCGCACGTTCGTCAGCGACCTGCTCGACGCCGGCGCGGATATCGCCATAGTGGCCAAGATGGCCGGGCATGCCAGTGTGCAGACGACCGCCCGCTATGATCGTCGTCCTGAGGAGGCCAAGCGCCGGGCGGCCAACCTGCTGACGATCCCGCTTGAAGGGCTGGGTGCAGATCATTTGGAGAACGAGCCGGAGGATGTGTGATGCAGGATGAGATCAGGCCAGAGGATGAGGTTGAGTCAGGGGAACAGCAGGGGATGCCTGGTTTCCCGGAGCCGGAGGACAGGCCGCGCACCTCGATGCTGATGCGGCTGCTGCTGCCGCATAGCGGGAGGCGCATCCTGGACGTCACCCCCGTGGATATGGGCTTTGCCGAACAGCAGCCCTACCCGTTCATGGCGCTGGTGGGCCAGGTACAGATGCGCACGGCGCTGCTGCTGGCCGTGATCAACCCCAACGTAGGCGGTGTCCTGCTGATCGGCCCGCGCGGCACTGGCAAGACCACCGCCGCCCGCGGCCTCAGCGAGCTGCTCCCGCATGTGCTGCGCAGCCGCTGCCTTTATGGCGACCCCCCTGCTGAGTGTGAGCTGATGGGTGAGAATGGCATCTGCGACACCTGCCGCGCCAACCTCCACAAACCGGAGACGCTCTCGTATTACGAGCCGGTCCGCCTGGTAGAGCTGCCGCTCAATGCCCGGCTGGAGGACGTGGTGGGCGGCATCAATGAGCGGATCGCGATCCAGGAGAATCGCATCAGGCTGGATCGCGGTATCCTCTCGCGTGCTGACCAGAACATCCTGTATGTGGATGAGGTGAATCTGCTGAGTGATGAGATCGTCGACGCCATCCTCGATGCCGCCGCACAGGGCCAGTACACAGTCCGGCGCGGGCCGATGCGGGCAACCTACCGGGCACGCTTTGTGCTGATCGGATCGATGAACCCCGAGGAGGGCACTTTGCGCCCTCAGATCCTTGATCGTTTTGGCCTGCGGGTACTGGTGAGTGGCCTGACTGAGCCAAAAGAGAGGCTGCAGGTCTATCAGAATATGCTGCAGTTCCGCAACAACCCCCGTCTGTTCAACCGGGTTTTTGAAGAGGTCACCGCCGACGCACGAGAGGAGGTGGCTATAGCGCGCGAAATGCTGCCTCAGGTGACTATCTCGCAGGAGGCGCAGGAGCTGGGCCTGGAGCTGGTTAAAGAGCTGCGCATCCATTCACAGCGCGCCGAGTTCACCATGTTTGAGGCAGCCCGCGCCTATGCCGCTGCTGATGCACGGGTGGAGGCTACCGTGGCTGATCTGAGGGCTGTGGCCCCGATGGCTCTTCAGATGCGCCGTAGTGAGTTCATCGACAGCTTCATTGCGCTTCAGAGCCAGGAGGAGGAGCAAATCCTCAACCTGTTTGACCGACTGGAAGGCCGCGGATGAGCAAGAGGCTGTCGGGGCATACATGGTCGTTGGTGGGTACACTGGCGCTGGTGCTGGCCTGGGCAGGTATCTGGGGGAGCTGGATGCCGGGGCGCAGTGCCAGCCTCAGCCAGAATGCGATCGATTTTGCCGAATGGTCCACCTATCTGATGGATGTTCGTTCCGGCCAATTGCGCAGTATGCCGGACCTGCTGCGCGGTGGACTGGCGCTGGCGGCGCTGGCATTGGCACTGGCCGGAGGGTGGGTGCAGCGAACCGGCCTCCGCCTGCTGAGCAGGGCTGCGGCACTGCTGGTGGGCATCATGCTGCTGCCGCCTTACCCCGGCGGGCTAAACCCTGTGGCGCTGTCGATATGGCTGTCTGAGTCTTACCGCTGGCAGTTAGGGGCGGCGCTGCTGGCCCTGGCCGGTGTGATCCTCGCCGCTACAGTGCGGCCTCTGGCGGCGGTATGGCGATGCATCCTGGTGATACTCAGCAGCGGGGCCGCACTGGCCCTCACACTGCTGTCGTTCAGCCGGTTGATCAGGCCCTTTGAGGCGCACTTCGATCGCCCACTGGGGCCGGGCTGGGGGCTGGTGGTTTTCACCGCGGGGCTGGTGCTGGCGATAGCTGCCCATGCGGTCACTCTGCTCCGCAGGCCCCGAGGAGATAAGGCTGTTTAAAAGCAAACGGGTCAGTGTTCTGACCCGTGCTGTCTGGCAGATATGCGGCTCACCGGGCTACGAGAGCATGCGCTCATTGATGTAGTCGATCGCCTGGCCCACCGTCTGGATCTTCTGCGCTTCCTCGTCAGAAATCTCGCCGCCAAACTCGGTCTCAAACTCCATGATGAGCTCTACCAGGTCAAGCGAATCAGCATCCAGGTCCTCACGGAAGTGGGCCTCACGGACGACCTTTGCTTCATCTACGCCCAGCAAATCAACGATGATTTTCCGGACACGCGCCTCAGTATCACTCATGTTTCGCCTCCTGACTGCGAATGATTCGGGGAGTGCCAGTAGTTTATCATGCTCTGGCGTCCCGTCAAAAATCAACCCTTGCCCTAATATTTGACTATACACCTGCCGATTGCTACCTTCAATGAGCAGGACTCAATTCTAAGGAACACTACCATATGGCGAAAGTTACGAAGGCCGAACCGGACATCAAACAGCGCAAAGCTGACCACATCCGTATCAACCTGGAACAAGATGTCCAGTTCCCGCGGCTTACCTCAGGGCTTGAACGATACCGGTTTATCCACCAGGCGCTACCGGAGCTGGACCTGGATGAGATCGACACCTCGCAGACTCTGTTTGGCAGGCGGCTGAATGCGCCCCTGTTGATCTCCTCCATGACTGGCGGCACCGACGAGGCGCACAGGCTCAATCTGATCCTTGCCGCTGCTGCGCAAACCCACCAGATTGCCATGGGGGTCGGGTCACAGCGCGCCGCGCTTGAGAACCCGGCCCTGATCAGCACCTTCCAGGTGCGGGAGGCCGCCCCTGACATCCTGCTCTTCGCCAACGTGGGCGCGGTGCAGCTCAACTATGGATACGGGGTTGAGCACTGCCGCCGGGCGGTGGACATGATCGAGGCGGACGCCCTGATCCTGCACCTGAATGTGCTCCAGGAAGCCGTTCAGCCTGAGGGCGATACGCGCTGGGCGGGCCTGCTGGGTAAGATCGAGCAGGTGGTACGCGCGCTACCGGTGCCGGTGATCGCCAAAGAGGTAGGCTGGGGTCTGTCTGAGCAGGCGGCCCGGCAGCTGGTCTCTGCCGGCGTGGCAGCCCTGGACGTCGCCGGTGCGGGTGGTACCTCCTGGAGCGAGGTAGAATATCACCGTGCCCCCACAGCGTTCCATGCGAAGGTGGCTCGTTCGTTCGCTGACTGGGGCATACCGACAGCCGACTCGCTGCAGATGGTGCGCCGGGCGGCCCCGGATGTGGCGATATTCGCCAGCGGCGGCCTGAAGGATGGCATCGATATCGCCAAATGCATCGCGCTGGGGGCCAATCTGGGCGGCATGGCAGGGCCGTTCCTGCGCGCCGCTGCCCGTTCAGAAGCAGAGCTGGACGAGACCATCCGCATCCTGAAGGCGCAGATACGCATCACCATGCAGTGTGTTGGGGCGCGCGATCTGACAGCCCTGCGCCACACTCCGTTGATTCAGATCGGCTGATCGTCACCGGCAAGGACATATTATGGCTTCACTCTCAGACCTGTTCGCCAGCTACCTGCCCCTCATCGAGGATGATCTGCATCGTGTGCTGGAAACCCCTCCGGATGTACCCCCCCACTTCTACCGGATGATGCAGTATCACATGGGCTGGGTTGACGCTGATGGCCATCCTGCAGCCGTGGATACTGGCAAGCGCATCCGCCCTGTCCTCACGCTGCTGGTGGCGGCGGCCTGCGGCGGTGACATCAGCCGGGCCCGCCCCGCTGCGGCGGCTGTTGAGCTGATTCATAATTTCTCTCTGCTCCATGACGATATCCAGGATCGCAGCCCTCTGCGCCGGGGGCGGCCAGCGGTATGGCAGATATGGGGCGAGAAGCAAGCGATCAACGCCGGCGACACGATGTTTGCCCTGGCTCATCTGGCGATCCCCCGGCTGGCGCGCTGCTGTGCGCCTGACCTTGACGGCATGCTGCTGATCCGCATGCAGACAGCGCTCGACGAAGCTTGCCTTGAGCTGACCCGCGGCCAGCATCTGGATATGTCGTTCGAGGAGCACAATCAGGTTACCACAGATGACTATCTGAACATGATTGCAGGGAAGACGGCGGCTTTGCTGGCCGCCTCTGCTTATTTGGGGGCACTGTCTGCTGATGTCGATGAGGAAGTGCGTGAGCATTACTGGGCCTTTGGCCATAACCTTGGTATGGCGTTTCAGGTTCTGGATGATGTGCTTGATATCTGGGGTGAGCCGGAGCTGACAGGCAAAGAGGCTGCCGTAGATATCAGGCAGCGTAAGAAATCACTGCCCGTTCTGTATGGGCTGACACACAGTCCGGAGCTGCGTGACGTGTATAATGACCCCACTCCCTTTGACGATGACATGGTGCTGCGCGTTAGAGGACTGCTTGACCGGGCGGGGGCACGGCGTTATGCGGAGGGGCTGGCCCGGCAGTATTCTGACCAGACTCTGGCACACCTTCAGGCGGCACATCCGCAAGGGGACGCGGGCCGGGCGCTTTACGCACTGGTCGATCGGCTGCTGCACCGCGATCGGTGAGGCTCAGCCGGGCAGGAACTCCACAAACACCTGGTTGCTGATCAGGTAAGCACGATCGGTCAGCCTCAGCACCTGATCGGTGACCTCCAGCAGTCCGGCGCCCCGCAGCGAGTCGATCGCGGGGCCGTATACCGCTTCGACAGGCCGGTTAAACCGCCGTTGAAAATCGGCCCTGCTCATGCCTTCCTGTACCAGCCTCAGACCCAGGATAACCGTCTCAGCCATCTCCAGCGCCTCATCCAGCCGCTCGTAGTCCTCAAGCGATGGTGAGAAGGGGAACGGCTGTGACTCTCCGCCTGTCACCCGCTCGATATAGGCCGGGACTGGTTTGATGTTCCAATAACGCACCCGGTTTGCCGATCCGTGAGCGCCGGGGCCAAACCCGAGATAGGGCCGGTTGAGCCAGTACTGGCGGTTGTGAATCGATTCGTGCCCCGGCCGTGCCCAGTTCGCGATCTCATACTGCTGCAGGCCGGCATCCGCGGCTAGCTGCTGTGCATCATGGTACATCGCTGCTGCCAGGTCTGGATTGGGCTCAGGGATACGGCCTCTCTCAACACGCAGGGCCAGCGAGGTGCCCGGCTCCAGGGTCAGGCTGTATAATGAGAGGTGATCGGGCTCCCAGGCTAGCACGGCCTTCAGGGTGGCGCGCCAGCTCCTGCGGGTTTGCAGCGGCGCTCCGTAAATCAGGTCCAGGCTGATGCTCTCGAAACCGGCGGCACGGGCAAGCCTGAATGTCTCATGAGCATCTGCAAAACTGTGCCTGCGCCCGAACAGGCGCAGCTCTGCCTCATGGGCACTTTGCACGCCAATGCTCAGGCGGTTCACGCCCGCTGAGCGATAGGCCTTGAGCCTGGTGAGGTCGGTTGAGCCGGGATTCAGCTCCAGGGTGATCTCTCCACCCTCCTGCAGATCAAAACAGCGGCGAGCGGCCATGATGATCTGCTCGACCTGAACGGGGCTGAGCAGTGACGGCGTGCCGCCGCCCAGGTACAGGGTGTGTGCCCGACAGCCCTCGGCCTTCTCGCCAACCAGCACCATCTCGCGGCACAACGCATCTGTGAAGGGGGCAATCAGGTGGCCCATCCCTGCGTAGGTATTGAAGGCACAGTAGGTACACAGCGTGCTGCAGAAAGGGATATGAGCGTAGAGACTGATGGGCTGGAATTGCATAGTTGTTACAGAGTGCCCCATTACCTTTGCATGGAGACCGTTAAAAAACTATAATGAGCAAATGGGTTAAGATTGTGGATGAGCAGACCTGCTGCTCATGACCGCACGCTGGGAGCAGTTGCAGCGATAGAGAATTCGCAGGATAGATTATGCTCCAGTCACCAAACGATACCCGCCATATCAAAAGTGATCAAGACGCGCTTTCGGTGCCGGAGGGTGCACTCCAGCCCGGCCAGGTGCTCCAGAATCGCTACCGCATTCTGGGCATCCTGGGCGTTGGTGGGATGGGAGCTGTTTACCAGGCGCGTGATATGCACTTTGAGGATGTGCCGCGCCTGTGCGCTGTCAAAGAGATGATCAATCTGGCGCAGGATCAACAGCTCAGGGAGCAGACTTTCAAGAACTTCAAGCGTGAGGCGTCGCTGCTGGCTACACTCAGCCATCCTGCCATTCCACAGATATTCGACTTCTTCAGCTTCGGCGATCGCGCGTATCTGGTGATGGAACATATCCAGGGCAAAGACCTGGAAGCCATCCTGGCTACCACCTCTCAGTTCCTGCCGGTTGAGCAGATCGTCCAGTGGGGCATTGAGATCTGCGATGTGCTGGAATATCTGCACAACCACAAGCCCGAACCAATCGTGTTCCGCGATATGAAGCCAAGCAACGTGATGATCGATCATCATCGGCGGGTGCGGCTGATCGATTTCGGGATCGCCAAGACGTTTCAGATGGGTCAGCCGGGTACTATGATCGGCACGGAGGGATACTCTCCCCCTGAGCAGTATAAGGGTGAAGCATCTCCTGCCGCCGATATCTATGCCTTGGGCGCCACTCTGCATCATCTGCTGACACGGCGCGACCCGCGCCTGGAGCCGCCCTTCTCGTTCGACCAGAAACCGATCAGCGCCTACAACCCGCAGGTTCCAGACGCGCTCGCTGCTGTGATCATGCGATCGCTGGCTTATGATCCTAAAGAACGTTATGCCAGTGCTGCTGCCATGAAGCAGGCGCTAGAAGCAGTGATGGCAGGGTCGATAACGGTAGCCGTGCCGCCCCAGCCCTCCGCACCACCCACGCTGGCTCCGGAGGTGGCAGCCGACCCGACACCGCAGGCCCGGCCCGCCGCTGTTCCCTCAGCACCTCCCCCTGCGGCGGCTGCCCCTGCGGCTGTGAGCACCGTGCTGCCGATCTGGTCGTTCAAGGTTGAAGATGCTGTGCGGTCCACGCCGCTGGTGCGGGATGACACGGTGTACTTCGGATCGTACGATAACAACCTGTGGGCGCTGGATGCGAAATCGGGCAAACTGGTCTGGAAGTGTCCTACGGAGGGCGGCATCGGGTCATCACCGATCTACAGCGGTGGCAGTCTGTTTATCGGCTCCTCCGATCGGCGTCTATATGCGGTTGACGCCAAGACGGGCCGGGTGCAGTGGTCCCATAAGACTGATGGGAAAATATTCTCAACCCCCCATGTGGCTGCCGGGATGGTGTTTGTTGGCTCGGATGATGGCTATCTTTATGCGCTGAAGCCCGGCGTGGGGAGTGGCCGCCAGGTATGGGCCTTCCCCCTGATGCACCCGATCCGATCCTCCCCTGTTGTTTACGAGGATCGCATCTATGTGGGATCAGACAATGGGGACTTTGTGTGCCTGGACTTTAACGGTGAGCTGGTCTGGCGTTTCCAGTCCCGCCGCCGTATCCTATCCAGCCCGATCATCAAAGATGGCGTGGTTTATTTTGGCTCGGACGACTGGAATATCTACGCGTTGGACATTGAGCAGGGGATGAGCATCTGGCGGTTTCGCACGCGGGGTGAGGTCGTCTCAAAACCAGCATTTGGCGATGGGCAGGTGTACTTCGGCTCAGCCGACGGCCATGTCTACGCAGTTGACGCGCTGGGTGGGCGCGAGATGTGGCGGTATGAGGTTGGCAAGCCGGTCACCTCATCTCCCTTCTTCCATCGTGAGGCGATCTATATTGGCGCAGTTGATGGCGCGGTGTACTGCCTGCATTCAAAAAGCGGCGAGCTGCTGTGGCGTTTTCAGACGCAGGGGCCGGTCCTGTCGTCTCCCACTGTGGCAGACGATATCGTTTATATTGGTTCAGATGACTGGCACGTTTATGCCCTGCCAGGCTAGCCGATTCTAATCCATGTATGGAGTACGGTTCACATGTCGTTTCTAGGTCGAATTCTGGGTCGTTTTTTTGGTCACGAGAACAGTACCGTGCCCGCTCCTCAAGCCCCGGACACTGCCGCTTCTCAGGATAACGCGGCCGCCCCAGAAGCCGATGAAGAGCAGCTCCAGCCGCTTCAAACGCGCCCGCTGGAACCTCCCAAGCCCTTCACCAGCAAGAAGCCACGCATCACGTACGGCTCGGCTACCGATGTGGGGCGGGTGCGTGGCAACAACCAGGACGCCTGCCTGACCCTCCTGGCGACGGCGGATATGGTGGGTAACCCCGCGCCAATCGGCCTGTTCGTTGTGGCGGATGGGATGGGGGGGCACCATGATGGCGAACTGGCCAGTGCTGTCACCGTCCAGACGGTTGTGCAGCATGTGATCGATGATATCATCCTGCCTCATCTGGAGGGGCGTGAACAGACCTCCGAGCAGAAGACCATCCCCGAGGCACTGTTTGACGCCATGAATGCCGCCAACCAGGTGGTGCAGATGAAAGTCCCCAGCGGCGGTACCACGGCCACCTGTGCTGTGCTGCGTGGCAACCTGGCCTTTATTGCCCATGTTGGCGACAGCCGGGCTTACCTGCTGACCGAGGACAACTTCGAGCTGATCACCCGCGACCACTCGCTGGTGCGCCGCCTGCAGGAGCTGGGGCAACTCACCGAGGCAGAGGCCGAAGTGCATCCTCATCGCAATGTGCTTTACCGCGCCATCGGCCAGGGTGACAGCCTGGAGGTTGATGCCACCACACGGCGGCTGCCACCGTCGTCCAGGCTGCTGTTGTGCTCCGATGGGCTGTGGGGGATGGTCAGTGAGGAGACGATCGTCCGCATCCTCACCGAGGTGGCGGATCCTCAGCGGGCATGTGAGCTGCTTGTGGAGACGGCCAATCAGAACGGGGGGGCCGATAACATCACGGCGGTCCTGATCCAGATGCCTGATTAGATTGTCGCGGGGTCGGGGTGATGGTTTGAGAGATGGATTGTCTTCCGAATTACTATGCCATTCTGGGTGTATCCCCCGCTGCAGATGATGCAGAACTGAGGTCTGCTTATCGCACGCTTGCCCGACGCTTTCACCCCGATGTGAATGGCTCTGTCGGCGCCCTGGCGTTGTTCAAAGACATTAACACAGCCTACGAGGTGCTATCTAACCGGAGCCAGCGCACCCAGTATGACCACGCTATGCAGCGTGCTATGGGGGAAATGCCATCGTTGCGGGCCCAGGTTTTTTACAGCCGCCGCGTTGTGCGCCAGTTCAACGGGCCGCAGCTTCTCTATATCTACATCAAGATCAAGCCTCAGCTTGAGTTCGACCTGAGCACCAATGCCCCGTTGAACGTGGCCCTGGTGGTGGATCGCAGCAAATCGATGCAGGGTACCCGGCTTCAGCACGTCAAAACGGCCGCGCGCCGGATCATCGACAGCTGCACCGATCAGGATATCGTATCCATTATCACCTTCAGCGATCGGGCTGAGGTGGTAGTCCCGGCCACGCGTGTCACCGATCCCAACCAGATTCATGCCATGATCAGCACCATCCGTGCGGATGGCGCAACCTCTATGCTGTCCGGGCTGCAGCTCGCACTTGCCCAGGTTGAGCGCAACCGCGACTCGAAATATGTAAACCATATCATCCTGATCACTGATGGCCGCACCTATGGTGATGAGGAGGACTGCCTGGCTCTCGCCGGGCGCGCGCATTCGCTTGGTATTGGCATCAGCGGCATGGGGATCGGGGAAGATTGGAACGATCAGTTTTTGGATGCCATGGTCTCGGCCACCGGCGGATCATCGGCCTATATCAGCAAGCCGGAGATGGTGGATCGGTTCCTCCAGGATCGCATCCGTAGCCTGGCAACGGCCTATGCGGAGCGTGCTCATGTGATCGTGGCCCCGGCGGTTGGGGTTCAGATCGACGACCTGATGCGTGTCTCACCAGACCCGCTCAAACTTTCGACAGATGTACAGCCCATCCCACTGGGGACTATTGACGGTTTGGCCGTGACCAGTTTGATGCTACAATGTCGAATCAACACCGGCAGTGCAGAACTCGGTGAGCTTTACCTGGGGCGAATTGACATCAGTGGTGATGTGCTGGGGGCACAGCGCCGGTGCGAGCGGGTGGTGCAGGATATTTCCGTAGAAGTCTCCCTGCGTGAGGTTGATGAGGAACCGCCACCGGAGCTGGTTGATGCACTGAGCCGCATCACGCTGCATCGGCTGCAAGATCGTGCGCGCACTGCGTTTGAGCAGGGAGATTATCGCGAGGCAACCCGCCAGCTGGAGTACCTGGCCACCCGCCTCTTTGAGAGCGGCGAGGAACATCTGGGGCGTGCAGCGCTTGAGGAATCACAGCGCATCAGCAGAACCGCCGTCCTGTCAGAATCCGGGGCGAAAGAGCTAAAATACGGGACGCGGGCGCTGCTCACTATGAGTGGAGATGGCGATGATTAAATGCCCCTATTGTGGACACCAGAATATTGAGGGGACTCTATTTTGCGATTCGTGCGGGTTCAGCCTGATGGGCGGCCCGGCTGAGGAGATCTCCACCCGCCAGCTCGAGGAAGAAGCCAACCGGTTCAGTGTTAAATCGGGGTGGGGCACCGCCACTTTTCAGGATACGAACCAGATCATCATCCATGTGCGTGACGCCCCGGAGCCAATCATCTTAACGCCGGAGGCTGAGCTCCTGGTTGGGCGTAAGGACCCGACGAGCGGTATCTCGCCAGATCTCGATCTCACCCCTTACGGGGCATTAGAGCATGGTGTCTCCCGCATTCACGTAGCCTTGCGGCGCGGGGATGATGTGCTGTCGATTGTCGACCTGGACAGCGCAAACGGCACCTTTCTCAATGGCCAGCGGCTTGCCCCATATCAGCCGCGCTTGCTGCGTGACGGAGACGAGGTGCGCCTGGGAAAGCTTGTCATGCATATTTATTTCAAGTAAGCCCACCACTCGAAGCGAGGGCTGGTCGGGTGCTCAGGGCTGGGGCCCCTGCCCCGGCCTGTCGATCCGGGCTAGAGAGGGAGAGTGCTGCGATGCCTTATCGCGTACAGATTCATATCCAGAATGATGACCCTGTTGTGATGGATATCGAGAACCTGCCTCAGCCGACTGATACCTTCATTATGGGGACGAATCCCCAGCGGCGTGATGGTAAGGATGTCGATTACATCCTGCGCGAGGTCAACCAGGTCATCTACCCGATGTGGCGGATCAACTTCATTCAGATCCTGCCTGGAGAGCAAGAGGAATCCGTGCCCACCTTTATTCGCGAGTGAGATGAGCTGTGGCCATTATAGAACAAAGTTTCACAGGGATGAAGATACTCGTCGTTGATGACGAGCCGCGTATGGTTGACTTCATCCGCATGAACCTGGAGATCGAGGGGTTTCAGGTATTCACGGCGTCGAATGGCATTGAGGCCCTGGATATGGTGCGCAGGCACATCCTCGATCTGATCATCTTGGATGTGATGATGCCCCAGCTTGACGGCTTCGAGGCGCTCAGGATGCTGCGCGAGTTCTCGAATGTGCCGGTGATCATGCTCACCGCCAAGGGTGAGGAGGATGACAAGGTCCGCGGGCTTGAGCTTGGTGCCGACGATTATGTCACCAAACCCTTTGGCGCACGTGAGCTGGTCAGCCGGGTGAAGGCTGTCCTGCGCCGGGTGAGCACCATTACGTCTCCCGGTGAGGCCGTTCTGAAGATCGATGACCGCCTGAGCGTTGATTTCAACCGCCGCGAGGTGATCGTCGCCGGTGAGCGCATTAAGCTGCGCCCCACCGAATACCGGCTTCTCTATCACCTGATCGAGAACGCCGGGTGGACGGTGCCTCATGAGCAGCTCCTGGCCAAAGTGTGGGGCTATGAATATCGGGATGAAACGCATTACGTGCGGCTGTACGTGAACTATCTTCGCGAGAAGATCGAGGAAGACCCCTCCAACCCCCGCTATATCCTGACCGAGCGCGGGATTGGATATCGGTTTGTGGATTTTAAGAAAGAAGCCGGGTAACCCGACTCTCTATCGCCGATGATGAGAAGAGACCGGCGACAGAGGCCGGTCTCTCTGTTTACCACGCTGTGCTTATCCTCGCGGTTCAGATGGTTCGAGGCTTGCCGCCGCGGCGCGCCTCTCTACACAGGCCTTGATGAAAGCCTTGAACAGCGGGTGCGGCCTAGTGGGGCGACTCTGAAACTCCGGGTGGAACTGGCTGCCCACCATGAAGGGATGTCCTTCCACCTCAGCGATCTCCACTAGCAGCCCGTCGGGAGACAGCCCGCTGAAGCGCAGCCCCGCGCTCTGGAGCTGCTCGCGGTAAGTGTTATTTACCTCAAAGCGATGACGATGACGTTCGTTGACCTGCGGTGCACCGTAAGCGCGGGCTGCGATGCTGCCCGCCTGCAGCACGCACTTATAATGTCCCAGACGCATCGTGCCACCCTTGTCCGTCAGGGTTTTCTGGTCGGGCATCAGATCGATCACCGGGTGAGATGTCCCATCATCAAACTCGGTGCTGTTGGCGTCTTCCCAGCCGAGCACATTTCGGGCGTATTCAATGCACATCACCTGCATCCCCAGGCACAGGCCCAGATACGGCACTTTGTTCTCACGCGCCCAGCGTGCGGCCACGATCTTGCCCTCGATCCCGCGGTAGCCGAAGCCACCCGGCACTACGATACCATCAGCACTCTCAAGCCGCTCCCAGCTCCGGCCCTTCTCCAGGTCTCCCGAATATATCCATTCGATGTCAACGGCGAATCCGGCATCGATGCCAGCGTGGTACAGGGCTTCTCGCACACTGATGTAGGCGTCGTGCAGCGATACATATTTGCCCACGATGGCGACGCGTAGATGCGGCTTGGGCTGCTTGATGCGCTCCACCATCTCACGCCAGGCTGAGAGATCAGGGGCGTGGGCTTCCAGGCCCAGCGTCTCAACCAGATAATCACCCAGCCCGCTCTCCTCGATCATCAGTGGGATTTCGTACAGATAGGGCGTGGTGAGCATCGGCACCACTGCGCGCGGCTCGACGTCGCAGAACAGCGCGATCTTTTCAATCACCCCGCTGTCCACCGGATGGTCGGAGCGTGTGGCGATGACATGCGGCTGGATGCCAATCCCGCGCAGCTCACGCACGCTATGCTGGGTAGGCTTGGTCTTCAGCTCGCCCGTGGCGGCGATGTAGGGGAGGAACGTGACGTGCAGATAAAGTGTGTTCTCGGGCCCCACATCACGCCGGAACTGGCGGATCGCCTCAAGAAAGGGCAGGCTTTCAATGTCGCCTACTGTGCCCCCCACCTCGATGATCCCCACTTCTGCGTTGGCGTGCTTGACAGCCTGGATGATCCGCTGCTTGATCTCGTTTGTGATATGGGGGATTGTCTGGACAGTGGCACCAAGATATTCGCCGCGCCGCTCTTTGCTGATGACCGAGTGATACACCTGCCCGGTGGTGACGTTGCTGGCCTGCGAAAGCTCAATATCTACGAACCGCTCGTAATGACCCAGGTCGAGGTCTGTCTCCGCGCCATCAGCGGTCACATACACCTCGCCATGCTGGAATGGCGACATGGTGCCGGGGTCCACGTTGATGTAAGGGTCGAGCTTCTGCAGGGTTACCGGGATGCCGCGCGCTTTCAGGATGCGGCCAATGGCGGCGGCGGTTACCCCTTTCCCAACCGAGCTAAGCACGCCGCCAGTGCAAAAAATATACTTTGGCATACAGGGTGTACCTTACCTCCACAGCAGTTGAGATAAAAAAGAGAGACGGGGAGCCAACAGCCCTTTGGGCTACCTCCCCGCCAGCCTTACACGGTATTGATGCGTCGTGGGGTCATACAAGCTTGGCCAGATCGGTGGCCGCCCGCCCCATATCCAGGAAAACCAGGCCCAGCCTGGCCTCCGGGCGCGCCAGCACGGTGAGCACGGCCTCCTCGCCTACGGCCCGCAGGATCACATACCCCTGCTCACCCTTGATGTAAACCTGATCCAGCACACCGCGCCCCAGCTCACCAGCGATGCGCTCACCGAGCGAGATCATTGCCGCCGACATCGCGGACACACGATCTTCCTCCACACCGCTGGGGAGTGCGGAGGCCATAATCAACCCATCCACGCTGACGACTGCCGAGGCCTCAATTCCCTCGGTCTGCTGAAGCTCACGCAGGCGGTCTACCATCATCTCAGTCCGCGACTTTGTCATGAACCCGTGCTCCTTCCCAACAAAGGCAGGTAGAAAGCATTCAAAACAGGGTGGCCGGGTGGTATCCCCATTGATCGGCGGTGCCCATGCGTCAGCAGCCGGTCAGCAGGCCCTGTACAGCCCACTTCCGTAAATAATAGCAGTTTTGGGCGGGATGACAAGTCGCCGGGCGCAGGTGAGACGATCGGTTTTGAGCCTTACCCCCGGCAGGGTATAATGCTGCAAGCGCAGCTTGACCCTGGACAGATGCTCACATCCCCTGCCGGGGAGGCACGGGCAGGTTGATGCCTGCTTTTCGCCGGGCGGCGGGGTGATCCTCTTTTGCATATAACGGCGCAGCAGTCACCGGGCAAACCTCGCTGACTGTCCTGCCTTATATCTTCTATCCCTGCAGGAGGCGACACCGTGGAGATCTTCGGGCGCTCTGAATTTGAAGCTGCGGCCCGCTATGTCAGCAGTCACACCGAGCATACCCCTCGCGTGGGGCTCGTGCTCGGCTCCGGCCTGGGCGATCTGGCACAGGCGGTGGAAGATGCTGACATCATCCCTTACGGGGCGATCCCCCACTGGCCGGTTTCAACGGTGGTTGGCCATCAGGGGCAGCTTCATATTGGCCGCCTTGAAGGGCAGTCTGTGATCGCCATGCGCGGGCGGGCGCATTATTATGAGGGTTACCCGATCTCGCAGGTCACACTGCCCATTCGCGTGATGCAGCTGCTGGGCGTGGAGATCATCGTGCTGACCAACGCGGCGGGCGGCATTAACAAAGCCTTCCACCCCGGTGAGCTGATGCTGATCACCGATCACCTCAACCTGCTCGGCATGGCGGGAGTCAACCCGCTGCGCGGCCCCAATGATGACGCATTTGGACCTCGCTTCCCTGACATGAGTAAAGTCTACGACGCGGAGCTTCGCAGGATGGCGCTTGAGGTGGCGGCTGAGCAGGGCATCCCGTTGCACCGGGGAGTATATATCTGTCTGTCAGGTCCTACCTTCGAAACCCCCGCTGATATCCGTTTTCTGCGTCTGATCGGGGTTGATGCAGTGGGGATGTCAACAGTGCCTGAGGCCATTGTGGCTCGCCACGGCGGCACACGTGTGCTGGGCATCTCCAGTATCTCCAACATCGCGATTGACGAGGTGGACAGCGACGCCATCACCACCCATGAGGAAGTGATGGAGGCTGGCGAGATCGCCATGCCCCGCCTTGAAGCTGTTATACGCGGCGTGCTGCGCAGGCTTTCCGCCTGAGGAAGCAGTCGGGAGCCTTGCCCCTGTGTGACTGGCGGCAGTGATGGAGACGCTGGTAAGCATCATCGCTCGGCTCGATATCTTCCTGTATGCCCTGATAGGGGTGGGGCTGTTTTTTGCGCTGCGCGAGTTCCTGCGAGCGCGCCGAATGCGCCGCATCACGATCTATGCGCTGGAGCGCGAGGCGGAGATCGAGCGGCAGCGCCGGGCGACGACGTCCATCATTGTGCTGCTGCTGCTTGCCTCGGTGGTCTACATTATCTCGAACATCGTTGAGCCTAACCTGAGGGTGGAAGAGGTAGCACAGCCTGAGCCAACGCCCGTCGTTTTTGTGCCCGAACAGCCAACGGCCACCCCTGCGCTGCTGCTGTATCCCACCATCACGCCCACCATCGCCCTGGCACCGGTGAACGCCACCCCGGCTGCCGGTGAGGATGCCGGCCCGATCAATGGGTGCGAGATCATCGGCTCCACCATCACCAGCCCCACTGCCGGGGCCGTGGTGAGCGGCCAGGTGCGTGTGGAGGGTCAGGCCAACATTCTCAACTTCGCTCAGTATAAGTTCGAGGTCAGCGGGGCGGGGACCGGCGGAGCCTGGGTAGTTGTAGGCACCTATACACAGCCGGTCATCGAGGGGGTGCTGGGGAGCTGGGATACCACCTCGCTGGCCCCCGGTAGCTATATCCTGAGGCTGGTGACGATCCGCACCGATGGCACCTCGCTCACCCCCTGCGAGGTGCCGATCACGATTGGTGGGGCTGCCCCCATCCCTACCCCGGAGGGATAGTCCGGCTTACTCCTCCAGGGCGCGCCGGTAATCATCCGGGGTGTCGATGTCTCGCAGCACCGTTTGTGTGCTGACGACGTGGTGACAAATCTCATGCTCGTGCGCACGGATCACGTCGCGCGGTGCAGCCCCTTCAGGAAGCTGCATGATCTCCTCCCACAGACTGCGCTCAATGATCATCGGATGGCCGCGCCGGTTCTGATAGCTGGGGGCCACAATTCGACCACACCCCTCGGAGTATATTTGTGTGAGATCGCGAACGACATCAGCCTCCACACCTGGCTGATCGCCGAGGACGACCAGACAGGCTGAGCTGGTGCGCCAGATGGCTGACAAACCAGTTTGCAGCGATGATAGCATCTCACCCTCAGCATAGCGCGGGTTATAGACCACTCGCACCGGCAGATCGGCTACCTGTTCGCGGATCGCTTCATGCCACTGCCCTGTCACGACAACGATTTCATACAGCCCGCAGGACGCGATCACCCGGCACACGTGTCGGATGATCGTCTCCCCTTCCCGCCAGGGCAGCAACAGCTTTGGCTCGCCCATCCGGCTCGACTGCCCGGCGGCCAGCACCACCGCACCGATACGCTGCCGCCGTTCGCGCACCGGCGGCTCCTCATGGACTGCCCCGATCAGCACTGCGCCGATCCGGTGATCGGTGAGCAGGCGCTGCGCGATGTCCCGTGCAGGCTCGAGCGTTGGGCCACTGACCTTGTTCAGGAGGGGGATCACCCGTGCCCCGGGGGGGATATCCTTCATGCCAAGCTGTGGGTGCAGCAGCGCTGCTGCAGCCGCCGCCGGAGTCAGCGGTGTGCCAGGCGCTGTGCCGATCATCGCTGTGATGCGTTCGGCGCCGTAAATATGCTCCCCATCGAGGGGCTGGCCCAGCGCGTCCAGGCCCATCACCGGCACCACCAGGGTCGCTACCGGGGGCAAGACCGGCTCATGTGGATAGGCCCCCTTGAACGGGTGCTGGCGCGATCCATCGGCCTCTACCAGCAGCACATCAACAGCCGCCTGGTTGCTCAAATAAGTCTCCAGCCAGTCTGCTGTAATGCCGCGTACCTTGTCGTCCCCTTCTGCTCCGTAGATGAGGATGTGCCTGTGCTGCTCGATCAGGGCGGCGAAATCAGGCGGTAGGCCACCCTCTGCGGCAGGGGTGATACACAGCGGGGCGCGGGCAAGTTCGGCCCGCGCCAGCCGGGTTGTGGTGGTGGTGATCACACGCAGCCCGCGCTCGACGAGCTCATCGGCCAGCCGGAACATGGCACTGGTTTTGCCGCCCGCCCCGACGAACGCTACCACCTCGCCCTGTTTGATGTCGAGAGCTTCCTCCAGCCTCATGTGCTGTCCTGCACTAGTGCGCGGATGGTGGGGCTTGAGAGGACGGCCTCCAGCACCCCCCCGCCAATTGCGAGCGATTTCTCAGAGATGGTGAAGCAGTAAGCCGGCTCGGCCCGCGGGTCAAGGTCTCCGATCTTCATCCCGGCGCTGACGGGCACATTCTCGTGGATCAGGCCGCGCAGCACACCATCAAACGGTGCGGTGACGATCTCTCCGCCGATAGCTGCCACTGGCTCACCCTCGGACACTCGGGCCCCGATCGGGACCAGCCCCTTTACCATGCCCGAGGTGGGCGCTCGCAGCACCCGCTTCTCAACGATCCCCTTCATCGCACCGGGCAGCCGGGTATCGGGTTCAGGGCTGCCATGCCAGATCACGCGCCCCAGGTTGTGCCCCCGGTTAGTCTCGATTGCCACATCGCAGTTGAGGGGGGCCTCGAAGCCCGGCCCCAACCCGATCATCAGCAGCGTCTTCACAGGCTGCGGCCCCGGATCGGTTTTGAGCATTCGGGCATCGACCAGCACCGCAGGGGCATATTCTCGCAGCATCTCACCATCTGGATCGCATATCACCGGGACCTCTCCCTGCTGCTGCAACAGGGAGGCCTCGTTGGGGCCCGATATGCGCCGCGCGGTGACGCCGTCCACGGTGATTGCATCCTGAACAACAGCCGAGCCGAATGACACAGCGCGCCGCACCAGCAGAGGCGCTCCCAGCTCGGTGATCAGCACCGGGAAACCGGCGCGGTGCAGGCGGTAGACGACCCCGGAGCCGAGATCGCCCCCGCCTCGCACTGCCACACGAATATGTGAGAACGGCCAGCCGGGCATACCGGGCTGCTACTCGCCCAGGCCGGCGGCGCGGAAGGCCCTGACCAGCCGCTCCGGGATCATCGGCAGGCTGTCGAACCAGATGCCGGTGGCATCATGCAATGCTGCTGCCACTGCCGGGGCCAGTGGGATGAACGGCATCTCCGCCATGCCGCGCGCCCCCCAGGGGCCGATCGGGTCCGGGTACTCCAGGATAACGGACTGCACCTGATGCGGAACGTCCAGGATGGTGGGGATAAGATAGGTGCTTAGGTATGAAGTCAGCACCCGCCCCTCGTGCATCTGGAAGTGCTCCATGAGGGCGTAACCCTGCGCTTGCACCACCGCGCCCTCGATCTGCCCCTGCACCTGCTGGGGGTTGATCGCGCGGCCCACGTCGTTGGCGCACACCACATCCAGTATCTCCACCATCCCTGTCTCCAGGTCTACCTCCAGGTCCACCATCTCAGCCACATACCCGTAGGCGAAGTTGGGTTCGCTGCGACCTGTCTGCGGATCGTAGGGCGTGGTTTTGGGCGGACGATAGACATATTCGGCAATGGCCGGGCGTTCTTCGTCCTGCCACTTCTTGAGGGCCTGCGCGGCGGCCCCGCGGATTGCGTTGCCGGCCATAAAGGTCATTCGTGAGGCTGATACACTGCCTGAGTCCCCCGATGTGGCCGTGTCTGACATCACCAGCCGCACTTTCTCCAGTGGCACCCCGGCGGCCTCGGCGGCCATCTGTGCTAGAGCAGTGTGAGTCCCCTGCCCCACCTCTGAGGCAGCATGACGCAGCACCACCTCTTCGATCTCTGTACCGCCATGCAGCTCGATAATCGCAGTGCACTTCTCCGGTGCGCCAAAGCTGAAGCCCACATTCTTAAAACCGCAGGCAAACCCCACACCACGCCGTCTGTGTGGTTGGTCGGGTTGCGGATGTGATCGCCGCTGTTTCCAGTCGGCAGCGGCGGCGCAGGCCTCCACCACCTGGCCGATCGAAACGCCGGGCGGCAGCGGCGTACCAACGCTCAGTAGATCGCCCTCGCGCAGTACGTTCTTCAGCCGCAGCTCGACCGGATCCATACCCAGCGCCTCGGCCAGCCGGTTCATCTGCATCTCGGCGGCGAAGGCACCCTGCGGCCCACCAAACCCCCGGAATGCGCCGGTGGGCAAGTTGTTGGTATACACGGTATAGGAATCAACATGGACGTTAGGGATGCGATAAGGACCGGTACACATCAGTGTTGCGTTGCCCAGCACCTTGGTTGAGGTGTAGGCATAGCCCCCGGCATCGCTGATCACCGTTACCTCCGCAGCGGTGAGCAGCCCCTCGCGGGTTGCGCCCCATTTGGCCTTGATGGTGTACGGATGTCGCTTGTGATGCCCCTTGATCGACTCCTCGCGGCTCCACACGATCTTGATAGGGCGGCGCAGCTTCCAGGCGGCCAGGGCCAGGATGATCTGCACGGACATATCCTCGCGCCCGCCGAAGGCTCCACCGGTGGCCGGATAGATTACCCGCACCTGCTCGCGGGGCAGGCCCAGGGCGTGCGCGATCTGCTCCTGGTCCTCATGAGTCCACTGGCCACCTACCTCAACCGTCACACGGCCCTCTTCATCGATGTAAGCCAGGCCGGCCTCCGGCTGGAGGTAGGCGTGCTCCTGCCAGGATGTGGTGTAGGTATGCTCAACTACCACATCGGCCTGTGCCCAGCCGTCATCCATGTCGCCCTTGCGGATGCGGTAATGGACGACGATGTTATTCGGCGCGTGCGGGTGAAGCTGGGGGGCGCCGTCCTGCATTGCCTCCAGCGGGTCAAAAACAGCCGGCAGGTCCTCGTAAGTCACGCGGATCAGATCGCGGGCAGCCGCGGCGGCCTGGTCGCTTTCTGCGATGATCAGGGCGATCTGATCCATGGTGGTGCGCGCAATGTCCGCGCCCTCTTTGCTGCTACCGGGGCCGCACAACACCGGTTGATCGGGCATGATCAGCCCGTACTCGTTTATCGGCACATCTTTTGCGGTGAAGATAGCTACCACACCGGGATACGTCTCTGCCTCTGACGTGTCGATGGCGAGGATGCGGGCATGGGGGCGGTCCGAGAAAAGCACCTTCATGAAGAGCATGCCTTCCATGCTCAGGTCGCCCGGATACAGGGTCTCCCCTGTCACCTTGCCCCGCGCATCCACCCGACTGACGCTTTGACCGACGATTCGAGTCGCCACGTTCGTGTTCCTCCGGTTCACCAGGGTTGCAAAATGATACGAGACGCAGGGCGGTCACCGGCGCCGCCTGGATCTGCGCTTCTTCTTTTCGGCCTCTTTCACGTAGGCTGCATACTGCCCAAACTCCTCTTTCTCCGGGGGGCGGCTAAAAAGCATAAACAAGACGACGAGGATCGTGAAGATGAATATGAATAACAGCAGGGCAATGATCCCCTGCGTGAGTGCCGGCGGCCACTCATCTGGCAGGTCCAGGGGCAGGAGATCGCCCAGGTAGCCAAGTGACAGCGTAGTTGTCTGCAGCCACTGGATCACGGCGGGCGCTGCAAACCACGCCCCCGCCCCTATCAGCAGCAGCAGGATAAACCCCAGGACAGGTGTCACCGCGCTGGGCCGCTTCTTGGGTTGCTCTTGCTTAAAGTCCATGGTTACTCCTTGCCACCGCCTGCAAGCTCGGCGGCCCGCTCGACAGCCTTGATGATCTTATAGTAGCCTGTGCAGCGGCACAGATTGCCGGTGAAGCTCTGCTGTATCTCCCATAGAGTGGGGCTGCTGCGCTCCTCCAGCAGCTTGGCACCGGCCATCAGGAAGCCAGGGGTGCAGTAGCCGCACTGCACAGCGCCCTCCTCAATGAATCCCCGCTGGATCGGGTGCAGGTCACCGTTGGAGGCCAGCCCTTCAACGGTGATGATCTCAGCCTGATGAGCGCGGGGGGCGGCCACCATACATGACATCACGGCCACCCCATCCAGAAAGACGGTGCAGGCCCCACATTCGCCCTCAGAGCAACCCTCTTTGGTGCCGATCAACCCGGCATCCTCGCGTAGCGCGTGCAGCAGCGTCTTGCGGTTGGCCCCGCGCAGCACCATCGGCCTGCCGTTGACTGTGCACTCGATCGGCTCATCGCTGCGGTGGGCGAATCCCTGTGTCAGAGGGCGGGTGACTCGTGCCTGGTTCTGGCCCCACAGCATGACCGGGCTTTCCGGCAGATCCCCGCGCTCGGTCCTTTCTTTTAGTGCCGTGAGAGCACGCCGGGCCAGCACCCGGATCATCTCGGTACGGTAAGCGGCGGATCCGCGGATGTCATCGATGGGCCGGGCAGCCTCAGCGGCCAGGCGCGCTGCCTCGCGGATGGTCTCTTCGCTCAGCGTCCTGCCGATCAGATATTCCTGCGCAGCGGTGGCCTCGATGATCGTGGGGGCCACACTGCCCTCGGTGATGCGGGCCGCGCTGATTGTCTCATCGTCAAAGGCGAGGATCACACAGATATTGACCACCGAGATCGCCTGCGCCTTGCGCAGCCCCAGCTTGATGAACATCCCTCGCTCGCGTGCCGGGTCAAGCGGGCGGAAGCTGATATCGGTGAGCAGTTCATCCGGCTCCATGATGGTGCGGCGCACGCCGGTGTAAAAACTGGCCAGCGGGATGCGGCGCTCCCCACGTGTTGAGCGCAGCGTCACCTGCGCGTCAAGCGCCCGCAGCGGAGGGATCGTGTCATTAGCGGGTGAGGCAGTGATCAGGTTACCGGCCACAGTGGCCCGGTTGCGGATCTGGGGGGCGGCCTCTGACCACGAGGCCTGGGCCAGTGGCAGGGCGTGTTTGACGATCAGGTCTGACCCGGCGACATGATTGTGGGTCACCAGCGGGCCGAGATGGATCAGGCCGTCCTCTCCAAGGGTGATCTGATCCAGACCGGGGATGCGTGTGATGTCGATCAGATTCTTGATCTGTGGGCGCTGGCCGCGCTCAAGCTCCAGGATGATGTCTGTCCCTCCGGCGATGACCCGGGCGGTTCCCCTGTGCCTGCCCAACAGATCGATTACCTCATCCAGCGCTGCAGGAGTGTAGTAGGTTTCCCACATGGTGATTCTCTCGCTTTTACTGGCAGAAACTCAATCAGGCGTTTTGTTCAGTGCTGGCTTCTTCAGGCATCCCCATCCACTTCATCGATCGGCCCGTACCGCCGCGCTGTACGGCGATGATCTCGGCCATGATGCTGACGGCGATCTCACGCGGGGTCTCGGCGTTCAGCTCCAGGCCAATAGGCGCGTGAACACGGGCGAGATCACTCTTACTGATCCCCTGCTCTTTAAGCGTTTTTGCCGCAACTGCCCAGCGGCGACGGCTCCCCATCACGCCGATGAACGGTGCAGGCGTCTTGAGCAGGCCGGGGATCATGGCGATATCGAGCGGCAGGCCCCGTGTCACCGCAGCGATGTAAGTGCGCTCATGGATAGGGATCTTCTCGGCGATCTCGCCGGGCTGGATAGCATAGTGCTGATCGGCATAGGGCATGATCTGCGGGTTGCACAGCTCGGCCCGGTCGTCGGTGACGATCACGCGATAGCCGAGCCAGTGCGCCAGCTCTGCGAGCGCCTGCCCGCAGTGCCCACAGCCGATGACCAGGACGGTTGGCTCTGGCATAATCGGCTCCAGAAAGATGTCCATCTGACCACCGCATACTCCCGCGTCGCCGCGTGCCGGGTCGGTCAGGTCGATATGAAGAATATACGGCTGGCCCTTCTTGATCACATCGGCGGCGGCGGCAATGGCCCGGTTCTCCAGCTCACCGCCGCCGATAGTCCCTACGATCGCACCGGTGGGGTAGATCAGCATCTTCGATCCGGCATGGCGGGGCACAGAGCCGCTGTCACGGATGATCGTGGCCAGCACTACCGGGCGGCCTTCATCTTTTGCTTTGAGCAGCGCTGTGTAGACCTCGCGATCGGACATTCTCTCCCTGCCCTAACCAGTGATGCTTGCGATGTTAGCCTGGATAGCCCGCCATACCTTCTCAGGATACAGCGGGGCATCCTTGATCCGCACGCCAACTGCATCATACACTGCGTTGGCGATCGCCGGCCCTGCCCCATCCAAGGGTATCTCCGCCACGGCTTTTGCCCCAAAAGGGCCGGTTGGTTCGTGTGTCTCGATGAAAATCGTCGTGAGGGCTGGCACGTCATCCGCGCGGAAGATCCAGTATGGGCCAAAGCGCGGGTTCACGATTCGCCCCTGTTCGTCATAGGACAATTCCTCGCATACACCGTAGCCTGCTGCCTGCACCATCCCACCTTCGATCTGACCGCTGGCCGTCACCGGATTGATGATCACCCCCGAGTCAACGGCCATCACCAGCTCATCGACGGTGACCTGCCCCGTCTCAACGTCAACCGTCACCGTGGCGAACTGGGCCGCAAAAGGCGGCGGCGATTCGGGCGAGACGTAGCTCCCCATACCCATGATCTGGTGCTGCTTCTCATGGTGCAGCGAGTCCAGCGCCACCTCGCGCAGGGTCACCGAGCGGTTGTCCGGCGCCCACACGGCCCGGTCGCGCAGGGTCAAATCCTCTGCCCTGACCGCCTCACCGCCCTTCGACAGTATCCGGGCAGCCACCTCTTTGATCTGCGCAGCGGCCTGCCGGGCGGCGATCTCAACGGCCCGCCCGGAGATGTAGGTGGTGCTGCTGGCATAAGCTCCCTTGTCGAATGGGGTGAAATCCGTGTCGGAAGAGTAGGTGATGAAATCCTCCGGCGGGCAGCCCAGCACTTCGGCGGCGATCTGAGTCAGTACAGTGTCTGAGCCGGTGCCGAGATCGGTGGCCCCCACCAGCAGGTTGAATGATCCATCGTCGTTCATCTTGATGCTGGCGGCCCCCATGTCCAGGTTGGGAATGGCGGTGCCCTGCATCACCGTGGCCACGCCGATGCCGCGCCGCAGGTGCGGCTTGCCGGGCACCATGTGCCATCCGGGGTTCCCATAGCGCTCATCCCAGCGGATGGCTGCCGCCCCCTGATGCACACACTCCTCCAGCCCGCAGGTGTGGATATACTCGGCAGCGCCCTCGCGCCCTTCGCTCCATATCTTGCTTACCGGATGCTCATCCCCTGCCTTGATGGCGTTCTTTAGGCGGAACTCTAGCGGATCCAGGCCCAGTGCACGGGCGATGTGCTCCATGTGTGTCTCAACGGCCCAGAATCCCTGTGGCACGCCGTAGCCGCGGTAGGCGCCTGAGGGCACTTTGTTGGTGTATACGATGTCGGCGTGGAACTTGATGTTGGGCGCGTTGTAGAGTGCCATGGCCTTATGCCCCGTGTTGCCGGTGACCGTCATCGCATGGGTGCCGCTGGCCCCTGTATCCGAGATGACATACATGGCATTGGCGATGATCGTGCCATCTTTCATCACACCGGTTTTCAATCGGAGATACATATCATGCCGGGTGCGGCTTGCCGTGAACTCCTCCTCGCGAGTATACTCCATTCGCACGGGCCGCCCGGTCACGATCGTGAGGTGGGCGCAGATGTCCTCGAGCAGCACCTCCTGTTTTACCCCAAACCCGCCGCCGATGCGTGGCTTGATCACCCGAATGCGCTTCTCTGGCAGGCCCAGGACAGGGGCCAGGATGCGCCGCACATGGAACGGGACCTGCGTGCTGGTGCGGATGACCAGCCGGTCGTTCTCATCCCACCAGGTCACCACCACATGCGGCTCGATTGGAGCCTGCTGCACCTTGGGGCTGTAGTAAGTGTCCTCGAAGATGTAATCAGCCTCGGCGAAGGCTGCCTCAACATCACCCAGCTCCCAATCGATCACGGCGGCCAGGTTACACCCCTTATCTTCGATATGCCAGCTCTCCGGCTCATCGTGGATCGGCGGTGCGTCGGGATCCATCGCGCGGCGCGCATCCAGAATGGCAGGCAGCACCTCGTATTCCACCTCGATCAAGTCGAGCGCCCGCCGGGCGATCTCCTCTGTCTCCGCCGCCACTGCCGCAACGCGGTCGCCCACGAAACGCACCTTGTAGTCCAGGCTAAAGTTGTCATGCGGGCCTGGCTCCGGGTGTGACTGGCCCGCCGTGGTATACACAACACGTGGCAAGTCGTGATGTGTCAGCACGGCATGGACACCCGGCAGGGCGCGTGCCCTGCTTACGTCGATGCGCTTGATGATGGCATGGGCATGCGGGCTTCTGAGCAGCTTGCCGACCAGCATGCCGCGCATCTCCACATCGTCGGTGAAGGCGGGCTTGCCCTGCACCAGCTTATAGGCGTCGACTTTCGGCTCAGGCTTGCCCACGTATTCCAGCGGATGTTGTTCGGCCATCACCACTATTGTCGGCATCGGGGTGGTTTTTGTTACCGTGCGGGGGCCGGCGGGCATGGTGGGCGGCTCGATCTCCTCAACCGGGGGGGTGAACAGCGCAGGGGGGGCCGGGATCGCCTCATCGCGGGTGATCGGAGGGACATCCTCCCCGCGCATCACCGCGGCTGCCCGCAGCACGGCCTGCACCGGCTTGAGATACCCCGTGCAGCGGCACAGCACCCCCGACAGGGCCTCGCGCACCTGTGCCTCTGATGGGTTGGGGGTGCGGTCAAGCAGCGCCTTTGCGGCAAGGATCATAGCCGGTGTGCAGTAGCCACACTGGATCGCGCCGGCCTCGACAAATGCCTGCTGCAGAGGATGCAGCGGCTCGCTACCTTTCCATCCACGCATCTGTGCGCCGCCCACGCCCTCAATTGTCACCACATCCTGCCCGCTGACCTGGGCGGCCAGCAGGACGCGGCTGTTTACGGGCATGCCGTTGACAAGAACAGTATCTGCGCCAGTGTCCCCTGTCTCATCCCCGAACTTGACGCCCATCACCCCATGCTGGCGCAGTGCAGATAACAGGGTTTGGCCGGGCCATACCTCAAGCTCGGTATCCTCACCGTTCAGTCGAAGTGTGATGTTCATGACCGGCCTCCTGAAGCAGATGCAAACCGGGCCAGCGCTTCAGATACCGCACGCCGGGCCAGCACAGGGGCAACCCCCCGCCGGTACTCAGCGCTCCCCAGATAATCCTCACGGATCGTATCCTGTGGCGCACTGAGCACCTGCCCGACCATGCTCTCAATCTCGTCCGCGGCATCTGTCACAGCGATCACACGGACAACCGTGTAAAGGTCGTGCGTATACCCGCCCAGCGTAAGCACAACGTTGATCCCCGACTGGACATGGGGATATGCTGCTGCCGCTGCACACAGGATCGGCAGATCGGCAGGGGTGCGCCCCACCTGATGATAGCTGGCCCCAATGGGTGATGGAAGCTCCAGCGTCACGCCCGTGATCAAGTGACCAGCCAGCGGTCTGCGGCGCAGATCGGCGGACAGACCCGTCCACAAGGGCGGCTCACCCTCCTGCTCCGCGATCTCCACACGAGCCGAGAGTGCGGCCAGCACCACGCTCAGCGGGCTGTGAGCATCCCCGCCAGCCAGCACTCCGCCAACGGTCATCTGATTGCGCAGGTTCCACCCTGCCATACGGCGCGCTCCTTGAGCCAGCAGACCGTCCAGGGTGTCAGGCAGCTCCTCAACGATCGCCTGGAGGCGCACCATCGCGCCGAGCTGCAGCAGTCCGGTCTCCCGGGTGATGGTGCCCAGGCCCAGGTCTTGCAGGTCAACCACCGCCTCGATCTCCCCGGAGCCCTGGCCGATCACGCTCACACCTCCGGCCAGCGCAACGGTTTTGGGGCTGCTGCGCCGTAGCAGGCGGAGGGCCTCCTCGATGCTGGCGGGGCGATGATACTCCCGCAGATTGTATAACATCCGTGGCGCTCCTTGTCAGCTGTTACCTGTCAGTGAGATTGTCTTTCATCTCTCCCTCATCGGGCCGGTGCTTGGTTTCGTGTACCAGCGCATCGTATTCCTGGCTGCTGTACACCCGCCAGCCCAGGGCGGCGAGATCGTCCTCGGGGAGATACCCCGTCGGCATCTCAATCAGGGTTAGATCGGCCTCAGCCGCGGTGCTGCCGTCGGGCAGATGGACCTCGCTGTGGGCCTGGATCACCCTGCCGCGCTCATGGACGATGCGGCCAACCAGCGTCAGATCGGTTCCAGTGGGCACCGGCTTGCGGTATCTGATGTCCAGCCGGGCGGTCATAAAGAAGCGGTTCGGGTTGTTGATCATCACCGTCCGGCCGCCGGTCTCATCCAGCATAGCGGCGACAATCCCTCCGTGAACCACGCCGGGGTATCCCTGATACCTGTCCGGCACGGTATAGACCGCCCGCACCGTATCCACCCCGTTATCGGTGAAGCGCATCTTCAAGCCGAAGGCGCTGGCCAACCCACACACAAAGCAGTGCCGCGAGTTCGGCTGGGCCTTCCAGCTTTGTCCTGAGTCGGCCATCCCGCTTCACCGATCGTCGTCACTCACCGCGAAGGCGTCGATCATCGCCTTGACGTCCGGGCCAAGCGGATAGAGGATCGGGCAGGTGCAGCCGGTATCGATGTACTCCTGAACCTTGGCGCGGCATTCCTCTGGTGTGCCCGCAGCGGCTACCATCTGTACCATCTCATCGGGCACGAACTCCATCGCAGCCTCGATCTGCTCCTCAGTGGCCGGCCAGCCCAGCCGCTTCTTGATCTCAGCCACCATCTTCTCATCGGCGCCCAGGGCTTTGGCAAAGTGCGGCTGCTGTGCCAGATACTGGGTTATCAGCTTACGTGCACCATCCAGTCCCTTGCGGCGGTCCGGGTCCATGGAGCAGACAATAAGCTGTGGGCGGTCGATCTCATCGATGCTGCGCCCGGCGCGCCGCGCGCCTGCCTCGAGCTGCTCCATCGCCTCAACGTTATACTCAGGCTTTACCAGATAGTTTAACACCACTCCGTCGGCGATCTCGCCGGTCAGTTCAAGCATCTTAGGACCGGTCGCCCCGATGTAGATCGGGACATTGCGCGGCCCCTTACGACCGTGCACCACATCCAGCTTGATTCCCTCGACATGCACAAACTCACCGTGGAAGGTAACGGTTTCCGCTGCAAGCAGCCGGCGTGTCACCTCAACCACCTCGCGCATGGCGGTCAGCGGCCTGCTGCGGTCGATACCGACGTTCTTCGCCAGCGGATCCCACCAGGCACCAATGCCACAGATAATGCGGTCAGGAGCCAGGTCATCCAGGGTGAGGAAGGTGGCGGCGATCAGGCCCACGTTGCGGGTCCAGTTATTGATCACCCCTGAGCCAATCTTGATCCGGCTTGTCACGGCAGCGAAAGCAGCCATCGGGACGATGGCATCGCGCACCAGGCGTGACTCGGCCTGCCAGACCGCTTCAAAGCCCTTCTCCTCGGCGTAGCGAACATATTCCATCCCCTCCCGGATCTCATGAGCATCCTGGAGATAGAGGGCAACGCGCTTCATCATCTCGCTCCTTTCTAGGGAAGAACGATTTATCGTACCGGGGCAGGTTTCTATATACCGGTATACCAGGCCATTTCGCTGGCGCTGCGTTCAGCCAGCAACTCTCGATACAGGTCCAGGTCCGCCGGGATGTCCACGTCCAGTCCCAGAGTCCCGGACTGGAAAACTTTCACTGTGGCCCCGGCCTTTTCCGCCTCATCGATGTGCTTCCTGAAGCTGCCCTCCCCAAAGCGGTAGGGGAAAAGGCCGGGAGGGCGCACCAGCAAGGCATTTGTACCCTCGCGCCGTCGGTCGGAGGCGACCACCACCACCGGCGTGGGGCCTTTGGCCAGTGCCAGCATCCCTTCGATGTCGGCGGTCTGGAGCAGCGGGATATCCGAGGCCACGATCAGTACCCCGGACCCGTTCCAACTGGCCACGACACGGGTTGCCCTGGTCAGGCTGGCGTTCAGCTCCGGCGAGCCGCTTTCCGTCAGGGTCTGGGCCTCGAGTTTCCGGCCCAGTGCCAGCGCCCCTGCATCGCGGCTGATGATCAGCACCCCTTCGATCCCTTTAACCTGTTTGAGCGTTAGCAGCGTTTGCTCTAACATCTGGCGGCTGAGCGTCTCGCGCTGCTGTGTGGTGAGTACGGATGAAAGACGACTTTTTGAGCGTTTAAGGGGCTTAACAGGAACAATTGCCCAGATGTTCACGTAAGGTTTTCCTCAGACCAGTTCAGCAGAAATTCGGCCACTGCGACCTTATCCTGCAACGACTTCATCAAGATCGGATAGGTGACTGCGCGAACACCGGTCTGCTCAACCGCCTGGCAAAGTGCATGATCTACTTCGTCCAGTATAATGGCGTTCAGCAAATCCCGGTAGTGATTTACGACTGTCAGCGGGGATACATCGATCCCAAGTTCTGCCATCAGCTTGGCGGTAGGGCCTTTAACGGCCTGCCCGGCGATCAGGGGGCTGATGGCCACGCAAGGGGCTGGGCTGGCAGCGATCCGGGAGCGAATGCCCGGCACGGCCAGGATCGGGTCGATGCTCAGATAAGGGTTGGAAGGGCCGATCACGATCAGGGTGGCACAGTCAAGTGCCTTAATCACGCGCGAGGTGGGGCGGGCGTCGGCTGCTCCTATGAACCGTATCTCCCGGACGGCCGGCTGCCAGCGCTCACGGACAAAATATTCCTGAAAGGCCAGCTCTCCCTGATCCGTATCGACCTGGGTGCGCACGGCGTCATCGCTCATGGGCAGCAGTGTGTGGCGGATGCCCAGCGCGGCGCTCATCTGGCAGACTATCTCGGTCAGGGTAGCCCCTGCTCGCAGCCGCATGGTGCGCACCAGGTTGGTGCCGAGATCGCGATCCCCCAGGCGAAACCATTCGGGGGCGCCGTAGCGGGCTGCCATCTCGACAGCCTGAAACGTGTCATCGGCTACCCCCCAGCCGGTTGTCTGGTTGGCCAGCCCGGCCAGCGTGTACATCACGGTATCCAAATCTGGGGAAACATGCAGGCCAAGGTGCTCGAAGTCGTCACCGGTATTGACGATGATCGTCAGGGCGCCGGGAGGGAGCACCTCTGCCATACCGGCTGCCAGCTTGGCGCCCCCTACCCCGCCGATCAACAGGACCACATGCTCTCTTAAGCTCATCTGAAGATCACCCGTGTTTCCAGTGGTGCACGGGTTTTCGCGCGCCCGTGGGCCGGATAGCCCAGCGCGATCACCCCCTGCGGCTCATAGTCATCGGGCAGGTCAAGGGCCTGCCTGGCTGCGCCCTGACAGAACAGCGGGGCGCACATCCACACAGCGCTGAGGCCCCTGGCGTGGGCTGCCAGCAGCAGATTCTGCGCGGCCATTGCCACACTTTGAACGGCCATTGTGTGTTCGCAGTCCTGGCGACGTTCATCCGGGTAGCGATCCATGTCCTGCATTGTCAGGCAGATCAGGATCAGCGCCGGGGCCGTGCTCAGGCGCTGCCGCGAGCGTTCTGTGTCGGCGCGGATATCCTCCTCCGGCACACTATCTGCGGCCAGGTCGGTGCGCAGATGGTCAGTCATTGCCGCGATCAGCCGCTCACGTGCCTCCTGCCCGGCGATCACCACGAAGCGCCAGGGCTGGCGGTTATGGGCTGATGGTGCCCAGCAGGCTGCCTCCAGCAAAGACATCAACACCTCATGCGGCACGGGATGTGGTGCAAAGCGTCGGATGGAGCGCCGCCCCCGGATGATCGCGGAGAGCGTGATAAAGTCTGGCATAGGCTCGATATAACAGCTTCAGGCGGCCTAGCGATAGAGATCAAGCTCACGGGGACGGTTGAGATGCCGGGCGTCGGAGACCTCATCCACCGGATACCACAGGCCCCGGATGATCACCACCGGGATGCCTTCTGCCGACTGCCCCATCACCAGCCCGGCTGCTGCGGCCAGCTCGTCGGCGAACCCCACCTCGGTAACCTGCAGCGCGTGCCCGAACAGGTCAGGCCTGCCGCGCATGTCCCACAGGGCGGGCAGCCCGGCAGAGCCGACAGCAACCCCCACCGTCCCGAGCCGAAAGGGGCGTCCGTGGCTGTCGCTGATGATCACCCCCACCGTCACACCGAAGTGGGCCCCGATCCGCTCGCGCAGGTGCCGTGCGCTCCGGTCAGGGTCGGCGGGCAGCAGCAGCCGCCACTCGCCCGAGCGCCGGGTGTTGGAATGGTCGATCCCGGCGTTGGCACATACGAACCCCAGGCGGTGCTCGACGATCAGCACCCCTTTGCGCATGCGGGAGACGCGCGCTGCCTCGCTCAGGATTACGGCCACCTCGCGTGGATCCTTCTCACACTGCGCGGCCACGCGGCGGGCCTCCTCATCCGGCTCAACGGCTGCCAGATCAACCCAGCGTCCTTCAGCCTTGGAGACGATCTTGGAGGTAACAGCCACCACATCCCCATTCTGAATGGACAGGCCGTTGTTCTCAATGGTCTGGCAAATGATCTCTGCCAGATCATCACCCGTCTCGATCAGCGGGACACCCGCCACCCCGATCAGTTCGACCTGCGGCGCACTCATGCTGTCAATCACTCAATCCCCGTGATGCGAATCCCCGCCCCCCTGACACCATAACGCTTGTTGATGTTGAGCAGGAGCGGTGTCAGGCTCTCAGCAACGATGGCATTGGCCAGCGGGCCAGCATCGATACCTCGCATCCCGGCGGCTTCAACCAGCTCAATCGTCAACGCTTTGGCTTCAGCATCATCGCCGCTGACCAGCACATCACACTCGATCGGGTGGTTCAGGTCTTTGAGGTGCGTGGCGGACACGTTCTGGAATGCTGAGACCACCTTTACCCCTTTGCCCAGAAAGGCCTGGGCTTCTTCGGCGGCAGTACGGCCTTCCGGCAGGCTGACAACGGTAATCGGCGGCTTGATCGGCACGGTCACATCCACCAGCACTTTGCCCTGCACGACCTCGTATACGCTCTCCAGCGTGGCACGGTGGGCTGCATAGGGCACAGAGAGGACGACGATATCCGCCCGGGCTGCGGCCTCTACGTTGCCCATCCCCAGCACCACATCCCTGCCAAGCAGGGCATTAAGTTCACGGGCTGTGTTCTCAGCCTTTTCCGGGGTGCGTGACCCGATGATCACGCGGTATCCCCGATGTGCCCAGCGAAAAGCCAGTCCGCTACCCTCGTGTCCAGTTCCCCCCAGAACGGCGATAGTCCTGTTCGCGTCGGTCAAGATGATCTCCTGCTGCTTTCACAAGATAGAGAGAGGTCAAGGCCTCTGATTATACCACGCCGCCATGCGTCCCAACGGGCCTGATCATATGCTCTGCCCGGCAATAGCCTGATAGCGCTCCCACACGGCGGGCACGATCTCGCGCGAGTGCGCCGTGATCTCGGCTTCATCCAGTGTCAGAAGCTCGCGGTCACGCATCAACACCTGCCCGTTCACGATAGTTGTGGTGACCATCGATGACTCGAAGCCGAAGATGATATGCCAGGGCAGGTTGCCTGCAGTCAGCGGTGTAGTGGGATGGTAGTCCACCAGGATGATGTCGGCGGCCGTGCCAGGGATCAGCAGCCCCGGTAAGGTCTCGGGGAAGAACACCCCGGCCAATGCCGCGTTATTGTGCACTGCTATCTGTACCAGGTCCATACCGTTCATGCGGCGCGGGTCCCGGTGCCAGACCTTATGCAGCAGATAGGCTGTCTTCCACTCGGCCCACATGTTGTTGCTGAAGCCGTCATTCCCCAGGCATACAGGGATGCCCAGCCGCATCAGCCCCTCCACGTCGGCGACGCCCACCCCGTTGTTCATGTTCGAGCGCGGCTGATGGCTGACCCAGGTGCCCCTCTCGCGCAAGATCTCCGCCTCGCGCATGTCGATATGGACGCAGTGGGCGACGATGCTGCGCCGCCCCAGAATCCCGGCGTCGCTCAGTCGGTCGACCACTCGCTTGTTATAGCGATTCAGGCTGTTGTATTCGTCGGCTTCGTGCTCGGCGACGTGGATGTGGAACCCCGTCCCCAGCCCTTCGGCAGCTGCTGCGCAGGCCTCCAGTGTCTCCTGCGAGAGGGTAAGAGAGGCATGCAGGCCGAAAGCGGCCCCGATGGTGGGATGATGCCTGGCCGCTTTAATGAATCGGACATTCTCCTCAATGGCGGCTGCCGCGCTCTGAGGGCCGTAGCGATCGGTCACCTCATAGCACAGGACGGCCCGCAGCCCCGCTGTGTGGACAGCCTCCGCGATGACATCCAGCGACCCCACCAGGGCATTGGGGCTGGCGTGATGGTCGATCAGCATGGTGGTGCCGTGCTTGATGGCATCCACCAGGCATACCAGCGTGCTGTACCGCACAGCTTCCTCGTCCAGCGCCTGATCCAGCGGCCACCACAGGCGCTCAAGGATTTCCGGAAAGTCCTTTGGCGCCGGGCCGGGGATCGCCATCCCGCGTGCGAATGCCCCATAGAAGTGTGTGTGAGCACAGATATTACCGGGCATGATCAGCTGCCCTCCGGCGTCGATGCGCTGCGCCGGAGTGTGATGGGTCTCCACTTCGTGGGCGGGGCCTACATCGACGATCAGGCCGTCCTGAACGAAAACTGCCCCGTTCTCGATCAGTTCGGCTTCCGGCTCCCAGGTGACCACGGTGCCGTTGGTGATCAACAGTGATCTGGTCATCTTCGCTCTCCCCTCAGGTAGGTGGCTCAAATCTGCCTGTGCTGTGGGTCTAACAACCTGTTAGCCGCAGCCGTCCCGTCCTGCTCAGCGGCGGAGGCTAAAGGGGGAAATCGACGGCCACGGCACCACCCTGGCGCTCGATCGCTTCCTGCACAAGGGCCAGGGCCTGCCGGTCATCCCCCTCAGGCAGCGTCAGCGCACCGCCGGGCCGCTGATCTCCACTGGCGACCATAACCTTCCCCTTTTTACAGGGGATCAGCAGGTCCACCATATAGCTGTTCCCCGCCTCGTTGATGATCACCTGGCGCTCCGGAAGGATACCCTCGCGCTTCAGGGCATGGTAGATGCGGTCTACAAACTGGCTGTCACTGCTGTACAGGTCGTTGATCTCGCGAGCAGCAACAAACCGATCCCAGGTAGTGTAAATGAAGGTAATGCGCCGCCAGCGCGCGCTGATGATCGGTGGGGATTTCTCCTGCAGGGCCGCGAGCTGGATTTTATAGTAATGTTCCCTGGAGCGGGGATGGTCAGGCTCGTCCGGGAACAGGTCGATGCGGCGCACCAGCTCATGGCCGGTGCGCCGCGCATAGTAATACACCCCCCAGCGCTGATCGGGGGGGAACTTCCCTGTGAAGTAGAAGGCCACGTACTCGGCATAGATACCCCTGACCGCTCGACCTGCAGGCACACGGTACCAGTGCTGACCGTGAGCGATCGCCAGATCGCGCGGGTCGGGCATCACACCTACCAGCACGCGGTCTTCGGGGTACATCCTCAGGCGCCGTGGATGTGATGCTCTTTGCGGAAGGCGACGATCGCCTCATCGATCCGGGAGACCATGCGCTGGTGCTCGTGCCACCACTCCGGGTCACGCTGGGCGTCCAACTCCTCGACCGTCTTGCCCTGCTGTTCGACCCAGGTGTAGTACTTCAGGTTGTGCCAGCGCTCGCGGGTCTCACGGGTGCCCTCCAGAATCCAGTCCGTCTTCTGGCCGTGGAAGGTGCTGGCCATCCGCTCGGCAGCCATGACCTCGTCCATCTTGCCCTCGGTGCGCTCCAGCCAGTCCATCACCGAGTAGTAGCGGTCGATGGCATCGGTGCAGATGGTGACAATCACATCATCCTTGCCCATGCGGTAGAAACGTGCCGTTTTGATCGCGCCCAGCACGTTGCACACGCTGGAGATGCCGAAGATCTCGCTCATCTTCTCCACGTCTTCAACGGGCACACCATAGCGTGATGCCAGCGTCTGCTTCCCCACGGGGTCAGTGAGCAGGGCCAGGCCGCGCAGGCAGGCCATGTCGTCGATGCACATGATGGCATCCATGTTCATCACGTTGTGAATCCATGTCACGTGCTTGTCGCCGATACCCTCGATACGGTGTGAGCCATAGCCGTTGTTAAAGAGCGTGGGGCACTGGATTGGCTCTAGGCCGACGATCTTGTGGTCGGGCCACACCTGCTTCAGGCGGTCGCCCGCCGCGATAGTGCCGCCCGAACCCATGGCCGAACAGTATGCCGAGATCTTGCCCGCGCCGATGCCCCGCTGCTGCAGCACATCGGCCAGCTCGACGATGGTATTCCCGGTCACATAGTAGTGGAAGCGGTAGTTGCCCATCACCTCGAACTGATTCAACACGCGCACGTTCGGGTCGCGGCGCAGCTCCCAGGTTTTATCGTAAATCTCTTTGACGTTGCTCTCAGAGCCAGCAGTCTTGATGATGCGCGCGCCGTAGCCCTCGATCATCTCGAAACGCTCGCGGCTCATGTCCTGCGGCAGCACGACGATGCCGTCAAAATTCATGCGGCAGCCCACAAATGCTCCACCAATGCCGTAGTTGCCCGTTGAGGGCCACACCAGGGTGTGGACGCCAGGGTCAACCCCTTCAAACAGCTCTTTCTCAACCACCACCGAATAGGCGGCGCCAACCTTGTGGCTGCGCGTGGGGAAGTGCACGCTGTGCAGCACCACGATATTGGCCTCTACGCCGGTCAGCTCGCTGGGCAGGACATGATAGTAGATCTCGCCGTTTGGGTTCTTCCAGGTGATGTTGAACAGGTTGATTGGGTCGAGCGGGTCCTCGGTCATCTTGCGCAGAGCTTCCGCCCGGACACCAGGATCGATGGTCTCAGGATGAAGCATCTCGGCAAAGGTGGGGCCGGTGATGATTTTGCGTTGATCGGTCATGAGTGTTCTTTTACTCCTGTTGGTTTCTCGGGCCGCCGCATGGCGCTAGCCCTTTAGTCGCTGTCCTTGTCTGTCAGGTCGTCAAACGAGGGGTGAGGCAGCTCCCCTGTACTTGCGCCGGGGATGGCATCGAGCAGGGCGCGCTCCAGGTGGCGCATGCGGTCATAGGCTGCGTCACGTCGGGTTGCCGCTTCTCGGTAGGCTAGCATCTCGGCCTCGGTGAGGTCCTTGTGTCGACGCCCCTTCAACAGCTCTTTTACCTTCTCATCCCAGTCATGATAATCGGCCAGGGCGGCTTTGTGCTCTGCCAGAATAGCTTCGATCTTCTCGTTTGGCATCCCTCTACCCCCTGTCTTCCCGGCGGGGTTGGTACCCGGATTGATCTGCTGGCCGCGGCACGACGCCCAGCGTGTCGCGCAGGATGTACAGCGGCCTGCCCCGCACCTCATTATAGATGCGTCCCAGATACTCGCCGATGATGCCCAGCGAGATGAGCTGCACGCTGCCCAGGAAGAGCACCGTGACCAGTGTGGTGGCCTGCCCCTTGAGCGGCTCTGCGTCGGTGAAGGCCCGCAGGTAGATGACCAGCAGGATGCCCGCTGCATTCAGAAACGCGATGATGAAGCCCAGGTAAGTGGCGAGCTGCAGCGGGAAGTACGAAAAGCCGGTCACGCCATCCCACGCCAGTCGCAGCATCTTGCGCAGCGGGTACTTCGTCTCGCCAGCGTAACGTTTGCCCCGCACATACTCGATACCCGTCTGGCGGAACCCCACCCAGCTCACCATGCCGCGCAGAAAGCGGTGATGTTCCTTCATGCTGTCAATGGCATCCACCACCTTGCGGTCCATCAGGCGGAAGTCGCCGGTGTCCAGCGGGATATCCACGTCGGTGATGCGGTACAGCAGCCGGTAGAAGAGCGAGGCGGTGGCCAGTTTGAACCAGCTCTCACCCTCGCGCCGGGCGCGCACAGCATAGACCACTTCATAGCCTTCGCGCCACTTCTCAAGCATCTGCTCGATCAGCTCTGGCGGGTCCTGCAAGTCGGCGTCGATCAGGATCACTGTTTGGCCGCGTGTGTGCTGCATCCCGGCGGTAACGGCGATCTGGTGCCCGAAATTGCGTGCAAAGCGGATCACGCGCACATGGTCGGGGTCCCGATGATAAAGCTCCTCCATGATCGTACCGGAGCCGTCTTTGCTGCCGTCATCCACCAGCACCAGCTCCCAGGTCTCACCAATGCCCTGCATCACATCACGAATCCGTTCGTAGAGGACGGGCAGGCTCTCGGCCTCGTTGAAGACTGGGGCTACAATAGAGACAGTTGGGGGGTCGGCCATTGCGTCAGATCACCCGGGTCGTCTCATTTAGAACGGGATACAATCTATTTTACCCCTTCTGGCTCAAAAAACCTCACCCATCACCCGCTCAACCTCTGCCAAGCTGGGCTTGATGCGGGGCGCCCCCGATGCTGACCGCTGCGCCGAGCCAATGTCCTTGAGGCCGTTCCCCGTCAGCAGAGCGACCACCTCGTCGTCCGTGTGCAGGAGGCCGGCTTCGGCGGCCCGCTGCATCCCGGCATACGTGGCAGACGCGGCTGGCTCGGCGAAGATGCCGGTCGCGCGGGCCAGTGTCGGGATGGCCGCGATGATCTCCTCATCGCTGACGGTCAGGTAGCTACCTCCGGTCTCGCGTACCGCGTTCATCGCCTTGATGGGGTCGCGGGGCAGCCCCGCCGAGATGCTGTCGGCGACGGTGTGCGCGTCGATCGGCTCCAGGTGGGCCGGGTCAAGGTTCTCCTTCCAGGCCCGGTACATTGCGGCGGAGCCTTCCGCCTGCACGCCGATGATGCGCGGAATGCGCTCGATCCAGCCCAGGGCGTACAGGTCTTTCAGCCCCTTATGCAGCCCACTGATGATGTTGCCATCACCCACGCTGACCAGGATCACGTCGGGCGCCCGGAACCTGCCCGGCTCGCCCGCAAGCTGTTCGCAGATTTCGTAGGCCACCGTCTTTTTGCCCTCAGCCGTGTAGGGGTTGTAGCCGGTGTTGCGGCAATACCAGCCAAAGCGGTCGGTTGCTTCCAGGCACAGGTCGAAGGCATTGTCATACGTGCCTTCCACCAGCAGCACCCGCGCCCCGTACACCAGGAGCTGGGTGATCTTGGCGGGCGGCGCACTGGCAGGCACAAAGATAACAGTGGGGGCCTGCACACTGGCAGCCAGCCCGGCCAGTGCGGCGGCAGCGTTGCCGGTGCTGGCGGTGGTGATGATCCCGCGCCCCTCCGCGCGGGCCTTGGCGACGATCAGCGCGCTGGCCCGATCCTTCAGCGACGCGGTGGGGTTGCGGCCGTCGTCTTTAAACCAGACGGTTCTCACCCCCAGGCTGCGGGCCACGCCCTCGCTGCGGTACAGCGGCGTGTCGCCCACCAGCAGCGGCGGTTCGTCAGCGTCGTAAGCGATCGGCAGCAGCGCTTTATAGCGCCACATGCCGCGTATCTCACGTAGCCCATCCCGCGCCACCTGCGCAGCAATTTGCCCATAGTCATACTGTACATCCAGGTTGGCGCCGTCCTGAGGGCACACATACTCAACCTCATCGGGGTGATAGATCGCGCCGCACAGAGTGCATTTGAGGCCTGTCACATGCTTCATCTATGTCAGACAACCTTGCTAAAGAAAGGGAGAGCGGCCTGCGCAGCCGCTCTCATACTGCTTCACGCAAACCGGTTCAGTCAGGGTAAATCCAGGTGCCCGTTTCGCCTGCCAGCGCACGTGCCAGGTTGGGCGGATCGGTGATCAGAGCCTGCTTACCGCCGGCCTCCAGGAAGGAGATCACGGCCTCAATCTTGGGCAGCATGCTGCCGGGCGCGAAGTGTCCCTCTGCCATGTACTGCTTGGCCTCAGAGACTGTCATGCGGTCCAGCCACTTCACATCAGGCTTGTTGAAGTTGATGGCCACCTTTTCCACAGCTGTTGTGATCACGAACAGATCGGCCTTGATGTCAGTAGCGAGCAGCGCGGTGCCGCGGTCTTTGTCAATAACCGAAGGCGGAGCCCCTTCCAGGTCGCCGGCCTCATTGCGTATAACGGGGATACCGCCGCCGCCAACGGCCACCACGATGAAGCCCTGGTTGACCAGCGTCTTGATCGCGTCAGCTTCCACGATCTCAAGCGGCATGGGCGAGGCAATCATGCGCCGGTAGCCCCGGCCTGCGTCATCGATGACCGTCCAGCCCTCCTCACGGAAGCGGGCAACCATCTCCTCGTCCTCGATGTATCCGCCGATACCCTTGCTGGGCTTCCGGAAGGCGGGGTCATCTTTGTCAACCAGTACCTGGGTGACAATGGCGCACGTGCCGCGTTTGATGTTCCGACGGCGGAACTCGTTGTTCAGCGACTGCTGAAGCATGTAGCCGATCGACCCCTGGGTGTCGGCCCCGATGATGTCCAGCGGCACAGTGTGGACCTCGTGCGCGGCCAGCTCGGCACGGCGCAGGATGAAGCCAACCTGTGGGCCGTTACCATGCGTCACCACCAGGTTCCACCCCTGCTCGATCATCGAGGCCAGGTGGACAGCGGTCTCGCGCACTGCTTCCCACTGATAGCGGACATCTGCTTTATTCTTCTCTTTGATCAGTGCGTTGCCACCAACAGCAACAACGGCGAGTTTGCTCATAGTGTTGGGTATCCCTGCACGATAAAGTGTTTATGTGAAACTGGCTACCGCATAGTCAGGGCCATCACGGCCTTCTGGGTATGCAGACGGTTCTCGGCCTCATCATACACCACGCTGAACGGTCCATCGATCACCTCATCCGTCACCTCAATGTTGCGGTCGGCGGGCAGCGGGTGCATGAAGAGCCCCTCGCCGTTGCGGGTCAGGCTCATCCGCCGCGCGTCGGTGATCCAGTCAGTGTACTTGGCGCTGATGCGGGCCGACTCCTCGTCGTCTTCGGTGGTCAGCATGGCGCCCCACGCCTTGGCGTAGACAGCGTCCGCACCCTTAAACCCGGCATCGAAGTCGTCGAGGATCTCGAAGCTGCCGCCGGCGCGCCGGGCGTTCTCACGGGCCTGCTCGACCACCTCGGGCATCAGCCTGAATTCCGGCGGATGGGTCAGGCGCACGTTCATCCCGTAGCGGGCTGCCAGCAGGATCAGGCTCTGCGGCGCCGACAGCGGTTTCTGATAGCTGGCTGCATAAGCATAGGAGACATTGAGCGTCTTACCACGCACATCACCCAGCTTCTCAAAGAGCGTCAACATGTCGGCCAGCGCCTGGAAAGGATGATACCAATCGCACTGCATGTTGAGCACGGGGACGCGACTGTATTCGGCCACCTCGCGGATGTAGGCGTTGCCAGTACCCCAATCAACCTGACGAATGGCGATGCCGTCGCAGTAGCGGCCAATGATCTCACCGATCTCCTTGGCGGTGTCGCCATGCTTGATCTGCGTAGTGCGGCTCTCGATGAACTGTGCATGCCCGCCGAGCTGGGCCATCCCTGCCTCGAAGCTGACGCGGGTACGTGTGCTGGAGAAGAAGAACAGCATCGCCAGCACCTTGTCGCGCAGATAGGCATGCGGCTCACCAAGTGCACGCTTACGCTTCAGATCCATTGCCACATCGAAGATGGTATCCAGCTCATCGCGGGTGAAATCCTGGGTCGTGATGAAGTCACGACCGGCCAGATAAGTCTGCATAGGGCCCTCTCTTGTCTGTGTTTGATAGAGTGCACGAAGGCGACGACCCACAGATGAGCCGCCGCCTTCGCATGCTTACAGGGTTATTCCACTGCGCCCAGGATGAGCGCCAGCAGCGACATACGCATCAGCACGCCGTTATAGGCTTCCACCCAGTAACGCTGATGACGCGTATTGTCCACATCCTGGCTCAGTTCGTCCTGGCGAGGCAGCGAGTGCAGCACAATAGCGCTCGGCTTCGCCTTCTCGAAGAGCAGCCGCTTGGTGACCTGGTAGTTGGCCGGGGTCCGGCCCTTGTCTGCCGTAGCTTCCTCGCGGGCTTTGGTGTAGTCAGGCTGCACCACCGGCTCCATGTAGATCACATCAGCCTCGCCGATCACCTGCTCGATATGCTCCTTGCGCTCCCAGCGCAGGCCCATATCGGTCACTTCCTGGGCGAACTCCGGCAGGAAGTACATGTCATCCGGGGCAATGACGTACACCTTCGCGTCAAACTTGGATAGAGCGTAGCTGATGCTGTGCATAGTGCGCATACGCATATCGCCGATCAGCACCCAGGTCAGCCCGTCCAGCGTGCCGCGTTCCCGCCAGATAGTGAACATGTCGGTGAGCACCTGGGTCGGATGCTCGCCCCAGCCGTCGCCGCAGTTGATCACCGGCACACTGGCATGCAGGGCAGCCTCGGCGGGCGCGCCCTGCTGGAAGTGCCGCATGGCGATCACATCACCGTAATACTCCAGCATCTTAACGGTGTCCTGGATGCCCTCCTGGTAGAAGTCCCCCGCGCGGGTCATCTTGGCGTCCGAGAAGCCGGTCACATGACCGCCCAGGCGGTGCATGGCGGCCTCGGTGGCCAGGCGGGTGCGCGTGCTGGGCTGGTAAAACGCCGTGACCAGCGTCTTGTGCTTCAGCAGATCCCCGTTGCGGCGGTCGCGGGCGTAAGGCTCCAGCATCTCCGCTACCTCAAAGCAGCGGAAATATTCGTGGCGGTCGAAATCCTTCAGCGAAAGGATGTCCCGTCCTAAAAAGCTGCGCATAGTAACTTACTCCTCAGTTTTTAGATTTAGGGCCTGGCCGGTCCTGTCGGCTTCACCCTATGAGTAACTCGATAACGTCCGGTGTCAGGGGGCGCCCCGGCACAAACTGGCCGTGACCCTCACGCGCCGGGAACTCGCCATCCCGATACACGATCTCACCGCGTGAGATCGTCAGGCGTACTTCACCCTTCACCCGCATCCCCTCAAAGGGGCTGTACCCTGCCAGGTAGTGCAGATCGCCATAATGGATTGTGCGCTCCGGAGACGGATCATAGAGCACCACATCTGCGTGATAGCCCGATTCCAGAAACCCCTTGCGATCGGCGATGCCGAACAGCCGGGCCGGGTTCTCGCACAGCAGGCGCACCATATCACCCGGTGTGATGCGCCCCGCCTCAACCCCGTAGGTGTAGATCAGCGGTAGCAGCGTCTCGATGCCGGGCAGCCCGCCCGGCGTCCGGGTGAACTCGGGATATTCGCGCTTCTGTTCCAGCGTGTAGTCGCAGCTGTCAGTTGCGATGACGCTCACCTTGCCGGCGCTTACTACCTGCCACAGCTTTTCCGGCTCGCCGGGGGCGCGAAGCGGGGGCTGTAGGATGTAGTGTTCAGGATGATCGCCTTGATAAACACCCGTGTCCAACAGGAGATACTGCGGACACGTTTCTCCCCACACAGGCTGGCCAGCGGCGCGGGCCTGAGCGATCAATTCGATCTCCAGGGCCGTGGTGCAGTGCACGATGTAGATCGGACAGCCTGTCAGCCTCCCCAGGAACACGATTCGGTTGACGGCCTCCTGAGTGGCCTCCGGGGGACGCCCGGCTGCATGATATGCCCAGCCCGTGCGGCCTGTCTGCACCAGATGCTGCGTGGCTTCTGTTACGATCGCATCGTTCTCGGCATGGACGTGCACCAGCCCGCCGATCTCCGCCGTCTTGCGCATCAGGCGCAGGATGGTGGCGTCGTCCATGTAGTAGTTGGGCCGGTATGTCGTATATATCTTGAAGCTGGGCAGGCCGCGGTCGATCAGGGTGCGCAGGGTATCCTCGCTGCCGATCGGCAGGTCGGTGACCATGCAGTGCAGCGCATAGTCGATGATCGCACCCTCTGCCTCGGCCAGCCGCTGATCGACCGCCTGGTCGAAGCTCTGGCCAGGGAACTGGGTGGCGAAGTCGATCACCGTTGTGACGCCTCCCGCTGCAGCGGTCCGCGTGCCTACTACCCAGTTGTCGGCGGTGCGATAGATGCCTGTGTCGAGCTTGATGTGGGTGTGCGCATCAATGATCCCTGGCAGCACCAGCAGGCCGGTAGCGTCAATGACCTGAGCACCCGGCCCTGACTCGATGACCGGGGCCACCTCCGCGATCTGCTCATCCTCGATCAGGACGTCGGCGCGGGAGGCCCCCTGTGAGCTGACAATTGTGCCCCCCTGGATAAGGATGCGGCCCATCACTGCTACTCTCCATCGACCAGCGCCCGGGCGATCCGGTTGTGTCGCTCGATGATAGGCTCGATCTCAAGCGTCGTCAAGCGTCTGTGCTCAACGACCACCCTACCGTTGATCATTGACCAGTCCACGCCCACCGAGGCGCACAGCACCGTGGCGGCCACCGGGTCATGCAGACCACCGGCGTACTCGAGGCGGTCCAGGCGGATAGCGATTACATCGGCAGCCTTGCCGGGGGCCAGAGACCCGATGTCATCACGGCGCAGCACCTGCGCCCCGCCCAGTGTGGCGATCTCGAGTGCTTCACGTGCGCTCAGCCCGGCGGGGTCTCCGCTGACGCGCTGCAGCAGCAGGGCCATGCGGGCCTCATTGAGCAGATGGGAGCCGTCGTTGCTGGCCGATCCGTCGACCCCAAGCCCGACCGGCGCACGGTGGTTGCGCAGCGCACGCACGGGGGCGATGCCGCTTGCCAGGCGCATATTGCTGCTGGGGCAGTGCGCGACCCCTGTCCCCGTCCTGCCGAACAGCTCGACCTCGCGATCGCTCATGTGAACGCAGTGGGCATGCCACACATTATCCCCGATCCAGCCCAAATCTTCCATATATTCGACAGGGCGTCTGCCGAAGAGCTCCAGGCAGAATTGCTCTTCGTCGAGGGTCTCTGCCAGATGAGTGTGCAGGGTCACCCCGTACGCATGTGCCATAGAGACGCTCTCACGCATCAGGTCACCGGTGACGGAGAAGGGTGAGCAGGGGGCCAGCACCACTCGCAGCATGGCATGTGGATTGGGGTCGTGGTAGGTCTCGATGACACGCAGACAATCTGCCAGGATGGCCTCTTCTTCCTCAACCACGCGATCCGGCGGCAGGCCGCCCTTGCTCTCGCCCAGGCTCATCGAGCCGCGTGCCGCGTGAAAGCGCAGACCGATCTCCTGTGCGGCGCGGATCTCATCGTCGATCCGGGCGTCGTTGGGGTAGATGTAGAGATGATCGCTGGAGGTAGTGCAGCCTGAGAGCATCATCTCGGCCATGGCCACCAGGGCTGAGATGTAAACCGCCTCGCCGGTCAGCCCTGCCCAGATAGGGTAAAGCGTCTTAAGCCAGTTGAACAGGTTTGCATTCTGGGCTGCAGGCACAGCACGGGTCAGGGTCTGGTAAAAATGGTGGTGTGTGTTGATCAACCCCGGCAGGACGATGTGCCCGCTCAGGTCGATCACTTTGTCAGCTGTGGGTGGCAGCTCGGCGGTCGGCCCAACCTGTTCAATCACATTATCGCGGATGAACAGGCCGCCGTCGGCGATCTCACGCCGTTCGGCATCCATGGTCACCAGCACCCGGGCGTGGCGTATCAGTGTGGTGGACATCGGTCCTCCTTGCTATAACCGTGCGACTGTGGCTTGCAGCCAGAGAGTATCACGGCAATGGCTGCCCGCCTGGGGATCGGCAAGGCCGCGGGGGTGAGACGTGGAAATGCTCAAGAGGGGTCATCCCCTGCGGAGTGACCCCTTCTCTGCTGTCCCGCCCGTCAGAACACTGGAGATGGTTCTGCATACGGTGTGGATCAGGCATGCAGGCCTTTCTCAATGGCGATCTCGGCGGCGCGCAGGGTGTTCTTGAGCAGCATGGCGATAGTCATCGGTCCAACACCGCCGGGCACCGGCGTGATAGCAGCGGCACGCTCTTTCGCCACTTCGAATTCCACATCACCCTTCCAAACGTACCCCTTATCCGCCGATGGATCATCCACCTTGACGGTGGCCACATCGATCACGACTGCGCCCTCTTTGATCCACTCGCCCTTCACCATCTCGGCGCGCCCCATCGCGCTAACGACCAGATCGGCCTGAGAGACAATCGAGGGGATATCGCGCGTGCGGCTGTGAACGATGGTCGTGGTGGCGTTGGCGTGGATCAGCAGCAGCGCCATGGGCATCCCCACAATGTTGCTGCGTCCCAGCACCACCGCATTGGACCCGGCGATCTTGAAACCATCAACCAGCTTCTCAGCCTCCTGCAGCAGGTACATGCAGCCGTAAGGCGTGGCCGGAATGAACTGCGGTTCGCGCCCCTTCATGGCCAGTCGCCCGATGTTGATCGGGTGGAAGCCGTCCACATCCTTGTCCAGGCTGAGTGACTGGAGCACCAGCTGCTCATCAAGGTGCTCGGGTAGCGGGAGCTGCACCAGAATACCGTGAACATCGGGGTTGGCGTTCAGCTCCTGGATCAATGCCTCCAGCTCGGCCTGGCTGATGTCACCGGGCAGTTCGTAGCCGAAGGAGCGGATACCGACTTTCTCGCAGCGGCGCCGCTTCATGCTCACGTACATCTGCGAGGCCGGGTTATCGCCAACCAGCACAGCGGCCAGACCGGGTGTGACGCCGTGCTGTTCTTTCATCCTCGCAACGCCGGCAGCGACCTCGTCCTGGACGCGGTCGCTGATGATCTTTCCATCCAGAATGATTGCAGACACGCTATGCCTCCTGGGTCTTGAGTGGGGAAGAACCTTTTTGCCAACATAGCACAGCGCCCCTGGCGTGACCAGTGTCAAAGATCACGACTCAATAGAGATCGCCGGGTGACGAGAAAAGAAAAGGCCGCCCACCGTGACGGGGCGGCCTCATGTAGGCTGTGATCGGTGTGAATTTACTGCACCAGTAGCGGGCGGAACTTGTACCCGTAGAGGATGATCCCGGCATCGCCGTCCGTGCGCAGCTTGCGTGTCACCATCTCAACGCGCATGCCGATCTCCGGCTCCTCAGCCATGTCGGTGAGCTGAGCCGTCAGCATCGACCCGTCGTCAAGCTGGATCAGCGCCAGCACATAGGGCGCCTGCTCCTCGAAGTCAGCCGGGGCACTGGTAACAACCGTATAGCTGTATACGGTCCCCTGGCGGGTCAGCAGGCCCACCTCAGCCGTGTGCTCGGCCTGCAGAGTCACCACCGCATGCTGACCATTGCCATTAGTGGCATAAGCCTTACCGTTTGGTGAGACGACAGGATAGGGTGCTGCCCCACCGTTCTCAGGTGAGAGGCTGTAACGCTGCTTCCGTAAACGCCAATGACGTGCGATTTCCATATCATTCCCCTTCTAGCATTTCTTTTGCCACCTGGCATCGCCGATGATTATCTCACTGGCGAGCTATCAGAAGCTACTGGTGAGCTATCAAAACCTATCAGGATCACTCGACAGATGTCAGGATATGCGTGATCGTCGTGCCGCCCAGCCCGCCGATGTTCTGGGCCATGCCGACCCGCACCGCCGGTACCTGGTTTTCGCCGGCCATACCGCGGATTTGCAGAGCGATCTCCACGGCCTGGTAGACACCCGTTGCCCCGCCTGCGTGGCCGCGTGCCTTCAACCCGCCAAACGTCGTCAGAGGTAGCGAGCCTTTCAGCCCGATGATCTCCGGGCTGGCCAGCGTATAGCCCGCCCCGCGCGCGGCAAAGCCGCTTGCCTCCAGCGCCAGCGTGGTCATGATCGTGAAGGAGTCATGCAACTCAAGCACGTCGATGTCCTGCGGCGTCAGCCCGGCCTGCTCGTAGGCGCGTGTGGCTGACCGGTTGACGGATGCCAGATAAAGCAAGTCGGAGCGCTCCTGGATCGCCAGGGTATCGGTGGCGGCGGCTGATGCTGCGATGCGTACCGGTGTGGGCACCAGGTCCCTGGCACGCTCAGTGGTCGTCAGGATCACCGCGGCCGCTCCATCCCCCTCCGGCGCGGCATCGAACAGCCCGACGGGCGTTGCCACTGGCGGGGCGCTGGCGAACATGCCGGCGCGCAGCCGGTTGCGGTACATCGCATTGGGGTTGAGCGAGCCGTTATAGTGGGCATTCTCGCTGAAAGCAGCGAAGGCGTCCACATCTACACCGTATTCATGCATGTAGCGGCGCATCATCAGCCCGGCCAGCGCCGCCGCTGTTGCACCCTGCTCGCCCTCGAACTCCGCATCAAGTGCCGTGTTGAGCGCGTCCAGCCGGACACTGCCGACCAGGTCGGTTACCTTCTCGACCCCCAGCACCATCACTACGTCAGCTGCTCCGCTGGCCACTGCCAGATAAGCCTGGCGCAGCGCAGCGCCACCGGAGGCATCGGCAGCCTCAATGCGCACAGCCTCAATGCCAGACATTCCCAGATGACCGGCCAGCAGTGCTCCAAGATGCTCCTGATGCGAGATCTCGCCAGCAGCCATGTTGGCCACGTACAGCGCGTCGATCTGCTCAATTCCGGCATCCTGCATGGCTGCACGGGCTGCGCGCGCGGCCAGATCGCGCAGGGACTCTTCCCAGCCTTCTGAAACGGGTGTCTGCCCCACTCCGATAATGCTTACGTCTCTCATCGTTCGTTACCAGCCCTCTTGTTATTTGTTCAGCTTGCCACGGAAGCGCGTGTAAACTGCGTAGTCGATCTCGGTGCGGCGGGCGATGTAGTCACGGGTGCGCGGGGCCAGCCCCTGGCGCTCTGTGATCCTGTCGGTCACGCGCAGGACGATCGCGTCGGAGCCCGCCCCTGAGCCATAGGACACCACCAGGATGCGATTGCCCGGCTGAGCTTCATCCAGAACGGCGCTCAAGCCCAGCAGCGATGACCCGGCGTACACGTTGCCCACCTCGCCTACCAACAGGCCGGTGGCGATCTGCTCGTCGCGGAAGCCCAGCATCTTGCCAACCCGCGTCGGGAACTTGACATTCGGCTGGTGGAACACGGCGTAATCGAAGTCCTCAGCCTTCGCGCCCAGCTCCTCCATCATGACCGTCGCCGCGGCAGTGATATGCTCGAAGTAGGCCGGTTCCCCGGTGAAGCGATCGCCGTGCGAGGGGTAGGTCTCATGTGCCCGGCGCCAGAAGTCCGGGGTATCCGTCACATATGAGTAGGTCGCCTCAAAGACGGCCAGGCTCTCCTCGGCGGGGCCTATGATGAAGGCTGCGCCGCCCGCCGCCGCGGTGTATTCCAGGGCGTCGCCGGGGCGGCCCTGGGCGGTGTCCATGCCAATGCTCAGGGCATAGTTGGCCATGCCGCTGCCCACCAGCCCGATAGCCGCCTGCATGGCCTCGGTGCCCGCCTTGCAGGCGAACTCCCAGTCGCCGGCCAGGATGTGTGGCGCCGCGCCGATCGCCTCGGCCACAATGGTTGAGGTAGGCTTCACCGCGTAGGGATGTGACTCGCTGCCCACCCACACCGCGCGGATCTCGGCGGGGTTGATGCGGGCGCGACCCAGCGCATTGCGCGAGGCCTCGATCGACATGGTAACCACGTCCTCATCGAGGCCGGGCACAGCCTTCTCCTTGATCGGCGTGCCGCTCATGCCACCAGTCCACACACGGGCCACCTCGGCGGCGGGGAGGCGGTAGCGCGGGACGTAAGCGCCATAGCCGATGATACCGACCGCGCGCGCGGGCCGAAGCAGGCGCCCCCCTATGGGCTGCTGATCGTGATTGCCATTCATACTCATGCGACTTTCTCCTGTACCTGTTTATCCCGGTTTATCAGTCAATCTGGCTCAACAGCTCGGCTGCATGATCCAGCGAGATGTCACCGTCCTGCACCATTTGATCGGCGATCCGATCGACCTGATCCTGTGCGGCCCCGGCGGCGATGGCGATCTGGCGGGCGTGCAGCGACATGTGTCCCCTCTGGATGCCCTCCGTCGCCAGTGCGCGGAGCGCCGCGAGATTCTGGGCCAGCCCCACTGCCGTGATGATCTCGGCCAGTGCGCGGGCGCTCCTGACTCCCAGCACCTTGAGGGCTGCCTGCGCGACCGGATGGGCGCGCGTTGTGCCGCCCACAATCCCCACGGCCATCGGCAGCTCCAGTGAGCCGACCAGGTTCCCCTGCTCGTCGCGGCCCCATGTGCTCAATGACGTGTACCGTCCTGACCGCGCGGCATAGGCGTGAGCGCCTGCCTCGATCGCTCGCCAGTCGTTGCCGGTGGCGATCACCACCGGGTCGATGCCATTCATGATGCCCTTGTTGTGGGTGGCTGCGCGGTAAGGGTCGGCTGCGGCAAAGGCCCAGGCCTCGACGATGCCGCCCACAACCTGCTCGCCAGAGAAGTCGCCAAAGGCCAGCGCCTGAGCTGGGATGGCGCATTCCGCGCGGGCCAGCCGCCGGTCGGCCAGGTTAGACAGGATGCGCAGGCCCACGCGCCCGCCGGTGATGCGCTCGACCGGCCCGGCCAGTTCCTCGCAGGCCGTGTTGACCATGTTGGCGCCCATCGCGTCACGGCAGTCGTAGATCAGGTGCACAACCAGCATCGGCCCGGCGGGGGTGTTCGGCAGCTTACGCACCTCGATGTCACGCGGGCCACCGCCCAGCCGAACGACCGTCTTGTCGCAGCACGCCGCGATCGCCAGCAGGTCATCTTTGTGCGCCAGGATTTTCTCCCCGGCAGCGTCCAGATCGTCGAGGTCAAGCACCTGTATCTGGCCGATCATCTCGGGCTCGCTGCTGGATGTCCTGAAGCCGCCGCCCTCGCGCGCCAGCTTGGCCATAAAGCTGGCACCGGCAATGACCGATGGTTCCTCGATCACCATCGGCACCAGCACATCAGCCCCGTTGATCTGGAAGTTTACCGCGATGCCGAAGGGCATCCCGAAGACGCCCACTACGTTCTCCACCAGCTTGTCGGCAAGATCGGGCGTCAGGCCATCTTCGCCCATCAGGCGTGCTGTCTCCTGCGGGGTAAGTTCGGCCCACTCCGCGACCATCTGGGCGCGCCCCTGTACCGGCAGCTTATAGAAACCTGGCAGACGCGAGTTCTTTGCAGTCATGACCCTTCCTGGCCCTGGCATGTAAACGCCCACGGATTGCACGTGGGCGGCCGCTACAGATGTGATCCTAGCGAGTGTCTCTGGCAAAATCTATCAGGCGAACTCTCAAAACCTATCAGGTTGGTGGCAGTGCAACTGGCCTATACCGCGTCATCAACCCAGTGAGGCTCGACAGGCAGGCCGTGATCGATGCGCCACTGCGTGCAGCGTTCCGCCAACCTCTCGGCATCCACATAATAGTCCGGCTCCCTGCGCCGCTCCCGCTCATAATGGACAAAAGCTTTCAACTGGCTCCAGGCCCGGGTTACGATCGGGCTGAACCAGCCGATCACAGCATCATTGGTCACCCAGTCATGCCCGACCAGAAAACCCAGATAGTCGAGTGTATACAGCACCTTGCGGACATTGTCGCGGGCTTCCTCGCTTGCCATGATCAAGTCGATCTGGGCCTGTGGCTCCTTGGGCATCTGCTGGAACAGGAAGCGCCGTGCAGCTACTTCATCGAGCGACATCATCCTCTCGAAGATGTCTTTGTAGGTCGAGAGGTTGCGGCTCTCGATGTTCTCGTTCAGCTCGACCAGAGCGACCAGACCCGCACCAAATGCCAGGGCGAACGCTCCCGCAGCCGAGGCGCCCTCGAAGATCGACCACAAATCCCAGTCGGTGTCGACGTCAGTCCAACCCAGCCAGGCTGGAACCAGCCAGAAGGCAAGCTGAAGCAGTATCCACACCGCGAAGATCAACAGGCTGAAGCGGAAGGCCTCCACCAGCAGCGCACCCGTCTCCATCCGTTTGAGGCTTTCCCATTTGCGCTGGATCAGCTTATTCATCCTGGCGAACCTTTCTCACATCGCCCTGTCCACCCAGGCGACTTTGCCCTCAGACACATTCTTGGCACGCCACTCGCGGCAGCGCTGGGCCAGATAGCGGGCGGCCTCATAGTAGTCAGGCTCGCCACGCCGTTGGGCCTCGTGATCCACGTATGGCTCAAGCTTGGCCCATGTTTTAACCACAAAGGGGCTGACCCACTTGACCACCGGCTCGCTGACCCCCCAGTCCTGCTGCAGCAGGAAGCCCAGATGGTCGAACGAGTTGAGCACACGCTTGACGCAGGTGTGGCCCACCGGGTCACGGTCAAGCAGTGCCAAGCCCTCCTCGACATCATCCGGCAGATTCAGGTAAATCCAGCGGCGGGCCTCGATGTTGGCGTCATCCATCATGCGCTCAAATGCGTCGTTGTAGATATCGAGGTTGCGGCTCTCGATGGCCTCGTTAAGCTGGACAAGAAGAACCAGGCCACCAGCGATGGTGATAGCAAACGAGGCGGCTGAGGATATACCTTCCAGCGCGCTCCACAGATCACCCTGTACCCCCAGCAGGGTTAGCAGACCCCACGTCAGGCCGATCCCCAGCAGCCAGAGCACCAGGAAAACCAGGCTGAGGCCCAGCACCAGCAGGATCAGCTGCTCGGCGGGCAGCCGTTTGATCTTGCGCAGCATAGACAGCTCCCTTCTGTTGGATGAAGAAAAGGCGGGGTGTTTTCCCCCGCCTCTCAATTATAGGTGCTTATTGACCCGCCACAACGGTGGTGAAGGTGCTCAGCGGCCAGTCCCCGCGGATGCGAACGCGCCTGATCTCGTAGAGGTTTTGCCGGGTGTGCAGCGTCCCGTTGATCGTCGTCAGCCCGCCCCAGTACTCGAACTGGCGTGCCACCTGGATGGTCAGCGCGTCATAGCGGCCGGACGGGTAGGCGATGAAGCGCGGCACATAGCCCAGGTTGGCCTCGATGGTCTGCTGCGGGCCGAGCAGATGGAACACCAGCCAATCATAGTCCCGGTCGCTGTACTCGATGTGCTCCCGCCCATGCACCTCGATGCCCATCCCGGCCTGGCTCATCTCCTTGAGCATGTCCCATGTCATGTAGCCAGGCTGCTCGCGGTCGGTGACATCGGTCAGGATGAAGAAGGTGCCGATGAAGCCCATTTCCTGCAGGATCGGGAAGGCCTGCTCGTAGTTGTCCACATACCCGTCATCAAAAGTTAGGATGATTGGCCTGGGCGGCAGCGGTGGCCACCCGATGCTCAGCGCGTAGACCAGGTCATACAGCGAGATTGTCTTGTAACCGTTGTCTTTCAGCCACTGCATCTGCGCTCGGAAATTGTCCGGCGTGACCGACAGGTCCTTGCGGTAGATGTCGGCGTCGGCGGGTGGCACGCTGATGTAGTGATACATCAGGATCGGGATGTAAAACTCCCGGTCGATTGCGTCCGGTGTGGGCAGCGGCGTGGGCGTGCTGCTGGGTGTGGGCGATGGTGAAGGCGATGGCGTGATCGTCTCGGTCGGCATCCCGGTCTCGGTCGGTACAGCCGTGACGGAGGGCGTCAGCGTCAGTGTTGGCGGTGGGGTGACGGTTGGCGTGTCGGTGGGTACAGGCGTTGCGGTGAACAGCATGGCCAGCACCCACGGGCGCTGATCCGCCGGGCTGAAAGGCGACAGCGCGATAAAGCCCAGCGCCGAGCAGAGCAGCAGGATGCCCAGCAGGGTAATGCCAACGGCCACAAACGTCCCGCGCCGGGAGCGACGGGGGTGCGCTGAGGGCTGCTTTGAGGTAGCGGTGGTCCCTTCAGATGGTATAGAACCGCGCCTGCTGGCCAGGCGGGCCGGCGTCTTGGCGCGGAGGTGGTCGGTCTGATTTTCCTTACCCATACGCAGCGGAGCATACCGTGATGGCCCAGCGCTGTCAATGGCGATCTGGCATCATAACTGTGCAAGGGGGGCGTGGTGCGTTAATATGGCGGGGAAACCACTAATCAGGGCGATGACGAATGGATTTGAAAGCGACGATATGCTCCGTTCTCTGGTTGTTATCTCTGGCGGCAGTGCTGGCCTTGGCGGCCTGCGGCGGGTCGCCGGCTGAGGGTCTGCCCGTCCCGACGGCCTCCCTGCCCGCGGAACCGCCCTTGCTGCCAACCATGACGCCGCTCCCCCCGCCGACGGTCACCCCATTCCCCACTGCCACGCCGGGGGGTAGCCCGCTGCTCTCTGCTGCTGAAGAGGGAGTTGAGGCAGGCCAGGTGACTGCTTTGCCCATTCCAAACGCCGGGCCGCCAGCCGATCTGGAACTGGGGAGCGTGATCTTTCGTTCAGATTTCGGTGCGGGATGGCCGTCGATCGATCAGGGGGCGGTCAGGATCGCGCCCGCCGATGGACAGTATGTTTTCGAGGTCGGCCCCTTCGATGGCGGATTCATCACCACTACCGCCGTTAACCAGGCCAATCTGTATGCCTCGGTTGAGGCGCTACCCGCTGAGTGCCCGCCCCGCGGTGGATATGGCCTGCTATTTCGCTACAACGACGCAGGCAGTTACTACGCCTTCACTGTATACTGCGACAACACCTTCGCGGTGACGGCGCGGATGAGTGGCGCCGTGGTGGCCCTGGGCGTTGAGCCGGGTGCGCTCCCCGCGGGGCTGGAGGCCTCCAGCCCGGTAACGCACACGGTGGCGGTGCTCACCCGCGGGAGTGAGTTCACTCTTTACCTCGATGGCCAGGTGGTGACCCGCTTTGCCGATGAGCGTCTGGTAACCGGGGATATCGCACTCTATGCCACCAGCCAGAGCGACTCCCCTGCACGCGTCAGTTTCGATAACCTGGAGGTCAGGACGATCCGCTGAGGTGGCAGAGCTACGGCGACCCCAACGACTGACCGGCCCGGCGCTGATGGTGGCGCTGGTCGTGCTTGGCCTTCTGATCTGGCTGACTCTTGATAACGGCTGGCTACAGGGTGGGCAGACGGCGGCGCCGCTACCTGCCCCCTCTCAGACGCCTGTCACTGCCTCGATCGCAGCGCCGGAAGTGGTGATCCCCGCCCCGGCAACCTTTCAAGAAGATCGTCGTGACGCCACACCGACCCCAACCGAGCTGCCGCCCGGCCTGCAGACTCCTGCCGACCCATGGGCAAACGCCCTGCTGGATCTCAGCTTGCCACTGCTGGAGGCGGGCCGGGGGATGACCTCCGACGGGCTGGCCTGGTGGGAGGGATCAGACGTTCAGGGAAATCTGTACTATTCACAGGAACGGGTGTGGCTGGGGGCCGAGATCTTCGACTTTGACCAGCAACAGACGATGGACATCCTGGTGCCTGATAGTGTTGATCGGGGGCGGCTGTTGCTCGTCGGGCGCGCCACCCTGGAAGACGGCGTGCTGGCCCTCTCTGTCACCCCCCAGGACCCCTCGATCCCGGCCTCACACTGGCGGATCAGTGCCGCTGTGCCGGGCGTGGCGCTCAAGGCGTTGGCCTTGCAAGCCGAGCGGCGTGGGCTGATCCTCACTCTGGCCTACACACAGAATCCGGGTGCCTATGCTCAGATGGTGCTGGTGAGGGTCCTTCCGGCAGAGGAGAGTGGAGCCGCACCACCCGTCAGCATCACCTCCACTCCGGCGGGCACACCTTCCCCCTCAGCAACGCCTACGACGCCCGCCACGCCCACCCCCACGCGTGTCCCTGAAGAATACATGGGGCGTGTACTGGCCCAGAAACTCGATCCGGTGTTCCTGGCCATCCCCGATTTTGACCAGCGCGTGGTATTCGGCTATCTGGGGAGCCATCCATGGGTGGGTGCGCTGAGCTGGAGCGAAGGCGGCGCGCGTATTGGAGGGCGCCCCACTGCCGTCAGCCAGGCCGTCGAGCTGAATTTCTACACTCTGAGGCCGAACGATGCCAGCGGCTCCGTCGATAGATTCCTGAGCGTCACATACAATTCGGGTGTCACCCGTTTCCCGGCAGACCAGATATACTTCCAGGGGCAGCGGATGGAGGAAGTGCTCTACTGGGTGACGCTTGATGCTGTGTCGCGTGGTGGGCAGCTCATCGTGGCCTATGATGATTTTGGCAGACAGCAGGCCATCACGGTGATCGGATTCCAGTCTGTCCGCCCATCGGGTGGCTGAGCGGCCCGATCAAAAAGCCCGGCATCATGGAGCTGCCGGGCGATGACTGTGCGCGCCGTATGAGATGCTGGCTACCTCAGCAGCGCGATCCTAAGGCCCTGTTACTTGGCCGATGAACTCGAGCAGCCGCCGGGAGAGATCGGGACCGTCGGCTCCTTCAAAGATATAGGTGCCGTGCAGGCTGCTGCCTTCATAGATCCAGAGCGTTTTGTCTGTGCTGCCGGCCAAATCATACAGGCTCTCAATGTCCTGCGTCATGTCGTGTCGTGAGGCCAGCCACAGCGAGGGCATATCCAGCTTGGCCAGGTCAGCATCGCTCAGCTCGACCCCCTCCCGGCTGCGCGGAGAGGAGATCGCTACCAGCCCGGCTAGCTCCCCGGCACTGGCAGCTGCGGCCAGGATAGCCGCCGTGCCGCCTTCGCCTGGCCCTATCAGCACGTTTGAACCAGCCCCCAGCTCCTGCAGGTAGCCGAGTGCTGCCAGGATGTCTTGAGGGGCTGCCTCGAAGTCGCCGCGCCCTTCGGATGATCCGTGCCCGCGCAGGTCGAAAGTCACAACACGGTATCCTGCCCTGGCTGCCTGATCGGCGAAAGTGGCCCACCCTTCCTGTCCACCCGGATACATCGGGATCAGCACAACACCCGGCCCGGTCTTGCCATAAAGGGTACCGCTCAGCATCAGGCCGTTTGTTGTTTCAAACTCGATCTCCCACGGGCCGTTTCCGGGGAACGGATCGGGCGTTGGGGTTGGCTCTGCCGGAGCAGTGGGCCGCGCGGCTGTCTCCTGAGGAAGCTGAGACACCGGGGTGTTAGGCTGATCCGCGACTGTGGGCTCGGCGGTGGGGGAGGGGAGTTCTGCCGCGCAGGCCGTGACGAGCAGGCTGATGCTGATGAAGAAGAAGAGAACAGACCACTTGATGCGCATCACTGCTGTCCCTGTTCAGCCTGATTTGCCGTTTTGCCTGAGGAGCTGCTGGTAGGCATTCTCCCAGAGCCTGGGGCTGCGTGTATACTTAACCACTTTGATGTCCTCAAAATGCGGCAGCAGCCTGATCAGAACCTGCGGCAGTCTCTCCCAGGTATCCTCGCGCAGGATTGACTCCAGATCGCGGGCAGCGTCACGCACCCAGGCCCACTTGATGCGGAACTGCTCAGCCTTAATCCAGTAATCACGCTTTTCCCATGCCTGCACCGATTCCTCGATCCCTTCGTCGATGGCATGGAAGCAGAACACCAGGTAGGCCACCATATCGCGTGTCTCGTCGTCCAGTGTGGTTTTTTCAACCAGCCGCCTGAGCACCTCGGCGCCGGTTCGCATCACCTGGCTGCGCGCTTTACCCGGGCTGTTCACGTTAATCACTCGGCTCATTCTAGCTCCTGTTGGTTTGTCTGATCTCCGACGATAGGTTGGGGCCTGTGAGGGGGTGGATGTGCTGGCTCGGACTGCATCAAAAACCCTGCTGCTTTCGCCAGGCACGGATATCCTCCGCATGCTCCTGCTCATGCCAGGGGGCGTTTTCCTGGATCAGATAAGCGAGCGGCTCACCCTCCATCCAGCGGAAACGTCGGTGGTTGAACAGAGTTTGCTCGTCCAGGTCTTCGATCATCTGGCGCAGCATCCGGTGAACCCCTTCAAAGTCAGCCGTGATCGCCTCAAGGGGGCGCGCCGCGTTTTGATGATACTGATCCTCATTCCAGCTGTGGATGTCTTCGATCTGGAGAATCGAGGGAACGCGCCTGTTCTGAATCTGGTTTAGGGCCGTCACCGTCTCGGATTCCCAGGCCGTCAGATGGGCGATCACATCTTTGACCGACCAGATGCCGCAAGCTCCCGGCATGCGCATCTGCTCCGGGGTAAGACCATTAATCGCGTCGAGGAACTCGGCGCGCGCTGAGGCTATCTCATCCAATAGCTCCTGTTTTCGCATGGTGAGTATCATAGCCCGGCACTCTGGCCAAGTCAAGCGGATAATACGGTGGAGAGTGTCCAGAACGATGGGCCTGTGCAAAAGCGCATCGCGATGCGCCCCGGGCGATAAATGCTGGCCCCTCCCATCATTGGCCCACCAAGTTAGGTGCTCCCAATGCGGCTCGGCGAGGCGCGGAAGCTTCCCCTGTAAGCGTCTTAATCGCCTAACTATGCTATAATGCTCACGTATTCTTTGAAGACCCGGGGTAACGCCATTGACCCACATCATCGTCGTTGCCAACCAGAAAGGTGGGGTTGGCAAAACCACCACCGTAGCGAACCTGGGCGCGGCCTTTTCGCTCATGGGGAAGCGTGTCCTCCTGATTGACCTGGACCCCCAGGCCGCCCTCACTGCCACCTTTGGCCTTGATCCCTACAACCTGCCGCGCAGTCTGTATTCTGTGCTGGTGCATGAGACCATGTCGCTGGCCCGTGTGCTGAGTCCGGTTGGGGTGCAGAATCGCATGGCACTGGCCCCTTCCAGCGTCGACCTGGCGTCGGCGGAGGTGCAGCTCGCCAGCGCGGAGCGGCGCGCGCATCGGCTGCGTGAAGCGTTGAGCCGTAGCCCCATCCCCTTTGATTATGTGCTGATTGACACGCCGCCCAGCCTCAACCTGCTCACCCTGAACGGATTGGTTGCCTCGACCGGGGTGTTGATCCCTGTTCAGTGCCATTATCTGGCCATGCGCGGCGTGCGCTCATTGATGGAAACCATCTGGCGTGTCAAGCGCAGGCTTAACCCTGAGTTGCGTCTGCTGGGGTTGCTTCCTACAATGTACGCGCCGGGCAAACGGCATGCCGAAGAGGTCATTCGCGAGCTGAAGGCGGTTTTCGGCAGCAAGGTCTACAACACCGCGATTCAACACAGCCTTGCGTTTGCCGAGGCACCTGTTGCGCACAGAACACTGGTTGAGATAGCTCCCGATCACGAAGGTGCGGTGGCGTATCGTTTGTTAGCACAGGAGATAGCAAGCAATGACTGACCAGCCGGAAGAGAAAAAGCCAGAGGATGCCTTCGACGGCGAGCAGGGGCCTGAGGAAGAGCCCCTGGAAGGCACCTCGCTGGAGGGCAAGGGGTGGGACATTCTGGTGGGCGGCAGAAGCAACGCCGCGGCGCTGGGGGGTGAGAATCCCTTTGATGAAAGCGGCCACTCGGCAGATGAGGAAACCGATGCAATCCTGAGGGCAGCTTCAGGAACCGCAGCCTCTGACGCCCGTTCGGATGCCGATAAAGTCATTGTTGAGATGACCGCCCTGACCGATGAGGCGTGGACACCGGAGCGCGAAGCTGCCCTTGAATCTTTTGGCGCTGAACCAGGCCCGCCGCTCGGCGAGGGGGCCGAGCCGCACGACCTGCCGGCGCCACCGGCTGAGGAAGCTGGTCCGGCGGCAGCGCCCGCAGCCGTGCCAGCCGAAGGAGGAGAGGCCGTCAGCCCGGCGCCTCCCTGGCTGGCAGAGACGCCGCCCGACGCGGTGACGTCACAGGCGAAGCGCGTGCGCGTCAGTATCAAAGACCCGTTCGCCCGGCCCTCCACACCGCCTCCTGCAGCGCGAGATGATCTGCCCGCAGACCCGGAGCTGGTTGGGCTGCTGATCACACCGGAGCGCATCCAGGCACTGGCCGAGCAGATCGACCGGGTTTATGAGCGGGTTGTGTCCGAGGTGCAGGGTGACCATCACACGACAGGCGACAGCCTGGCCAAGCTTCAGCAGGCTCGCATGTTGCTGATGGCCGGTGAAGAGTATTACGACAACGCCGAGCAGCTGCTGATGCAGGTCAGGGCGCGCCTGGAGCTTGACACCAAAGTGCGCCGCTGGACTCGCGGACGCGGCTCGGTGATCGCTTTGTATCTACTGCTGTTCCTGGTGCTGCTGGTGTACGGGTTCATCAGCAGCAACCGGGTGATGGATCTGGCGCGGGATGCGGTGCCGACCTGGATGGCAGCGATGTATCTCCCCGCCCTTTTCGGCAGCCTGGGAGGCGTCGTGGGGGGGTTGTGGGTGCTGATCAAGCATACCGCTCTGCGGCGCGATTTCGATCCGATCCACACTACCTGGTATCTGACCAACCCCTTCATGGGGCTGCTGCTGGGTGTCATCGCCTACATCATCATCTGGGCGGGGGGCAGTGTGCTGACCCTGGCAACATCTGGGGAGGCGGCCCCGCTTGAGCTGTCGACGACCTCACCGGTGATCTACCCGATCTGTGTGATCGTCGGCTTCAATCAGAATCTGCTGTGGCGCCTGATCGACAGCTTCATCAAGGCGGTGGCCCCGTCTGGCGAGGATGAGGAGGTCGATACAGGCTCGAATACTCCCACCGGCACAAGCGGGGGGGGCGGGGCCGGCTGATCTGGCCCGGGGGCAGAAACATGAAGTCACAACGGTCTCTGTGGTTAGCCTTGATCGTTGTCATAGCTGCTGCGATCGCGGTGGCACCGGTTACGTATGCCCACACGTCGATCGCCCAGGACGAACAACCCACAGGGACACCAACCGCGTCGGGGCCGGTGTTCATCGGCCCCACCTATACCCCTTCCCCCACGCTGCCCCCTGCCCCGCCCCGGGGCGGGCTGGTGGCGGTAACGGCCCTGGCCGTCCTCTCAGCGCCGTCGGCTGATGCCAACTATGTCGGCGATCTGGTATACGGTGATGTTGTGTTCCCGCTCGCACGCAGTGAGGATGGGCGCTGGGTGGCGATCCCCTGGGAGACGCTGCCCGAGGGCCGGGTAGGCTGGGTGATCTCACGGGCCATCGTATGGAACAACGTGCGCGATCTGGCGGCACTGCCTATCCTGCTGCCCCCCTATCTGATCACCCCGGCTCCGTCAGTTACGCCCTCACCGACGGACACGGCCACGCCCACCCTCTCACCCACGGCGGCGCCGACATCCACGCCTGAGCCTGTGGAGACGCCGGTGTCTGCCACTCCTACCGATCAGCCGCTGCCCACAGTGGTGCCCACTGCCACACAGGGGCCAGCCGCCGGAGCAGGTGAGCACACCGAGGGGGAACAGGCCCCGGATGAACAATCGACTCCACAGCCCCCACTGGAACCGAGGCAGATCGGCAGAGGATGGCCCGGCCCTGCAGTGTGGATTGGGGGGGCGGTTTTTGTGCTGGTGGCTGTTGGATACACTTGGCAGGTGCTGCGTGCACGGAGTGAGATGAAACGCTACGCGGGTGGGTTCGTCCTCAGCCAGTGTCCGGTTTGTCAGGCCGGTACACTTGAGATGGACGAGCATACCGATCGCCTGCTGGGCGTGCCGGTCGTTCAGCGCCTGGTGCGCTGCGATACCTGCCGTTCACTGCTAAGGCAGATCAGGCCCGGTGTGTGGCGCTACACCATCGATCCGTTTGTCAACCCCGACATGGCCGAACGCTATAATGGCAAATCCTTCATCGATGCTGAACTACCCGGCCTGGCCGAGCGCGCTCGTCAGTACCCGCCTTATCCTGTGCACGAGGATATGATCCTTTCGGAGGCCTATCAGCGGGCCGCCGAGGTGGTCGCCGAGATGGAGGCTCGCTTTCTGGCCGAGCGCGAGGATGACGCCGGTGAAGCGAGGGCGGCAGAGGGAGAGCCGGCAGATGAGGCGGCCGGCACCGATGTTGAGATGCCGACCGCCGCAGAGGACTCTCAGAACGAGGCTTCGGAGGGGCGTGAAGGATAAGCATCAATCTCTGATGCGTTCGATCTTCGCGCCCAGGGCGCGCAGCTTGCCCTCAACGTCCTCGTAACCCCGGTCGATCTGGGCCACGTTACGGATTACCGTAGTGCCCTGGGCGCACAGCGCCGCCAGCACCAGTGCCATCCCGGCCCGGATATCAGGGCTGGTGATGCGCTCCGGTTCGCCGCGCAGCGCGCTGGCGCCCTGAATCAGGCAGCGGTGCGGGTCGCACAGCAGCACGCGTGCCCCCATGTAGACCAGCTTATCCACAAAGTAAAAGCGCCCATCGTACATCCACTCGTGGAACAGCACTGTGCCTTCTGCTTGAGTGGCAACCACCAGCGCTATACTCATCAGGTCACTGGGGAATGCGGGCCAGGGCTGTGCTTTGATCTCCGGAATGCGCCCACCCACATCGGACACAATGCGCAGCGGCTGATATTCAGGCACGATCACATCGTTGCCCTCAACCTCCCAGTGCACGCCCAGCCGGTTGAACACCAGCCGGATCATCGCCAGGTGCTGCGGATCGGCATCCTGGATGCGCACGCGGCCATGCGTGACTGCCGCTGCTCCGATGAAGCTACCCACCTCGATATAATCGGCACCTACGCGGAACTCCCCGCCGCCCAGCCGGGATACCCCATGGATGGTCAGCACATTCGACCCGATTCCCTCGATGTGTCCGCCCAGCCTGTTCAGGAAATTACACAGGTCCTGCACATGGGGCTCGGTGGCGGCGTTGCGGATTACCGTGGTGCCCTTTGCCATGCTGGCTGCCATGATAGCGTTCTCGGTTGCCGTCACGCTGGCCTCATCCAGCAGGATATCCGCCCCTTTCAGCTCTTTGGCCTCAAAGGTGAACTTGCCATTCATGTCAACAACAGCCCCCAGCGCCTCAAGGGCCAGCAGATGGGTGTCGACGCGGCGGCGTCCGATCACGTCGCCGCCGGGCGGCGGCAGCTCGATACGACCCAGCCGGGCCAGCAACGGCCCGGCCAGCACAATACTGGCTCTGATCTGTGAGGCCAGTTCATAATCGACCACATGCGAGGGGATATCTCTTGCGTGGATGCGCCAGCTTCCTGCGCCCAGGGAAGTCACCTCCGCTCCCAGGCTTTGCAGGATGGCGATCATGGCCCGCACGTCGGCGATATCCGGCACGTTGTGTAGGATCACCGGCTCCTCGGTCATCAAACAGGCAGGCAGCAGCTTTAAGGCCGCGTTCTTGTTGCCGCTGGCCTTGATGGTGCCGTTGAGGGGAACACCTCCCTGGACAATGAATCGATCCATGACAGAAACCTCTCATGCGCTAACAGTGCGAATCAAACTCAGGGGGTGATCTGCACGGTGACGGGGTCGCCCGGCTTGATCGCCAGCACGCTGCTGGCGCTGCCCTGGTTCACCGCGATCTCCATCTCACCACTGCTGCCAACCAGGGCCAGCGGCTGACCTGTGCCCACCGCGCTGTAAGTCTGTTTGATGCCCTCCAGCCTGTGCCAGCTAAAAGTGATCTGCGCTCGATCGGCCCGGAATGTGAGAGGCCCCTGCTCTGCTGCCAGGGGGTGCAGGGTGAGCGTCTCAGGGTCACCCCATTCCAGGCGCATGATGTTAGTGCGGGCGTTGCCAAAGCGGTCGATCCGCACCACCTCACCCTCGATGCGCTGTGGGGTAATGGTGAGTGCCGGCAGCGGGAGCCGCACCAGATCATCAAGGCGGGGGCCGAGGTCCACCAGGCCTATCCCCCGGGCGAGGTGGGCAGCAGCCGGGCTGAAGATATCCCGCCCGTGAAAGGTGTGGCTTGGGTTGGGGCGTTGATAGCGTGGATTTTCCAGGGCTGCCGCGCTGAAGGATGGTTCAGTGAGCAGTACGTAGCTCAGCACCCCGTTATCGGGCGCGACGAACCGCCCGCGCGGCGTCTCCACGGCGACTGGTCTCCGTCTGCTCCCTACCCCCGGATCGACTACCACCAGGTGGACGGTATGCGGTGGGAAGTAAGGATAGACGCTCGATAGTATGACCGCCGCCTCATGGATGTCCTGAGGGGCGATCTGATGGGTGATGTCCACCAGACAGGCATCCGGCGCGATGCTGAGGATCACACCTTTCATTGTGCCTACATACCCATCATGGTCGCCAAAATCGGTCAGGAGAGTGATAATCGGTTGAGTGCCGGACATGGGGGTCATCATATCCTGTGGCTGGGCTGCCGACAAAAGCTGCAGGTGTGTATCCTATCGTCAGGTATATCATAATCGATCCGGCCCCGGTTCGGTAGTCTTGAACCGGTTGATTACCATACTCCACGATATTTTCGTTTAGGCCCTGCGGAGTTGGTTAATTCCCGGCGGGGCAGTATAATTCAGGGCCGTATCAGTAAGCACCGGTACGCTCCGGGGACGACCTGCCGGAGTGTAGCCTGGGAAACCCGGTTACGACTTCTCTTGACAGCAACTGTGCCGCTGCAGATAGGCGCGCTATGCGCTTGCGACAAGCACCCATTTTGGCTGAACGGATCGCATTGTGCTGACAGGGGGTATGGCCGGAACTGGCCGATTCCGGTATGTCAGAGGTATCGACTGGCCCCTGCTGGCAGCGCGAGAAAGTTGAGGAGAACCCCTTATGAAACAGGATACCCCGCCGCTTGACCAGCGCAAGCTTCCGTCCCGCATCGCGCGGCTACGTGATCTGGCTTACAACATGTGGTGGAGCTGGCATGAGGAGGCTCAGGCTCTCTATCGTCAGCTTGACCCCCTCCTCTGGGAGGCAGTCCACCACAACCCGGTTGCCTTTTTGCGGCGCGTAGATGACCGCAGGCTGGATGCGGCGGTTCACAACGCGGCTTACATGGCCGCCTATAACAAGGTGTTCCGCGCCTTTGATGTTTACATGGGCGAGAGCGACACCTGGTTTGCTACCACCTATCCCGATCTGAAGGATCAGGTCATCGCCTATTTCTCCACCGAGTTCGGGCTGCATGAGAGCCTGCCGCTGTATGCCGGTGGCCTGGGGGTCCTGTCAGGGGATCATGCCAAGGAGGCCAGCGATCTGGGTCTACCGTTTGTTGGGGTGGGGCTGCTTTACTATAAAGGATACTTCACCCAGAAGATCAATGCCGATGGCTGGCAGGAGGACTTCTACCAGGAGTTCGACCCGACCGATCGGCCCATTATGCCCGTGCTCGCGGCGGATGGCAGCCATGCCCGAATTGCTCTTGACCTGGGCGTGATCCGCTTCTCCAGCAAGATATGGAGAGTACAGGTCGGGCGGGCGCCTCTCTATCTGCTGGACACCCTGCTTGAGAGCAGCGACCCGAAGGTCACGGAGGACGTGACGCGGCTCTACGGCGGCTCCCGCACCACCCGGCTGCTGCAGGAGATACTGCTGGGCATCGGCGGCACCCGTGTGCTGCGCATGCTGGGCTATGAGCCCCGGGTATGGCATCTCAATGAGGGACACTGCGCATTCCTGACCCTGGAATTGGTGCGCGAGAAGCTCGCTGCGGGCATGGGCCTTGATGAAGCCATGGCGCAGGTCAAGGCTGCCACCGTCTTTACCACCCACACACCGGTCCCTGCCGGTCTGGATATGTTCGACCTGGGGCTGGTAGCTAAATACCTGCGCAGCTTCCGTGAGGAGCTGGGCATGGATGAGGCCTCGTTCCTTGACCTGGGACGCTATAACCCCGGCTGGGGGGAGCTGTACAGCATGCCGCGCCTGGCGCTGCGCCTTTCCAGCCTGCGCAACGGGGTGAGCGAGCTGCATGGTGAGGTGTCGCGCCACCTGTTCCACAGCATCTGGCCGGGCCGCTCGATTGACGATGTGCCCATCCAGGCCATCACCAACGGGGTGCATGCTGAGACGTGGCTTGCTCCGGAGATGATCGCCCTGTTCAACCAGTATATCGGCCCGGACTGGGTGCACTACATGGACGATCCAACTCTGTGGAGCGCTATCGATGCCATCCCCGACGAAGTCCTCTGGGAGACCCGCCAGAAGCTCAAGATGGACCTGATCTGGTTTCTCATCGATCGGGCGCAGAAGCGCTGGGAGGCGGGTGAGACCACACCCAAGCACGTTGTCTGGTCGGGGGCGCTGTTCGGGCGCGATGTGCTCACGATCGGCTTCGCACGCCGCTTCGCGACCTATAAGCGGGCCACACTGCTGTTCCACGATATGGACCGCCTTAAGCGGCTGATGACCGACCCCCTCAAGCCGATCCAGTTCGTGTTTGCCGGGAAGGCCCATCCCCATGATGATGGGGGCAAGCGGCTGATCCAGGAAATCTGCCGGCATGCACTTGATCCTCAGCTGGCGGGGCGTATCGCGTTCCTGGAAGATTACGATATGTCAGTGGCGCGCTACCTGGTGCGCGGGGTTGACGTGTGGCTCAATACGCCGCGCCGCCCGCGCGAAGCCAGCGGCACCAGTGGTATGAAGGCTGCCATCAACGGTGTGCCCAATTTCAGCATCCTTGACGGCTGGTGGGCCGAAGGCTACAACCGGCACAACGGCTGGGCCATTGGCACTGAAAAGGAGTACGAGGACGAGGACTATCAGGATCGGCTTGACGCCGAGAGCCTGTACAAAGTGCTGGAGGAGGATGTCACCACGCTCTACTATCTGCGCTCAAATGGCGGCCTGCCGCGCGGCTGGCTGAGCAAGGTGCGTGAGTCGATCAAATCAGCCGCCCCACAGTTCACCACCCGCCGCATGATCAAGGAATACGCCGGGATGATGTACGTGCCGCCGCTGCGTAAAGAGACGCTGGAGATGGAGCCTGCAGCAGACTGAGGTTCCCCCGCTGAGTGACGGGCCGGGCACTTTTGCCCGGCCCGTTCTATAATCTCAATCATCTGGATAGCTTCAGGACGGCGAAAAGATGGGCGACGGCGATATCATCTTACAGGGTGGCCGGGTGGTGACAGCTGAATCCGTCCGTGAACAAGACATCCTGATACGGGATGGACGTATCGAAGCCGTTGGTGAGCGGCTGGGGGGGCAGGCCCCCGATGCGGCGGTCATCGATGTGCGTGGCCTGACGATCCTCCCCGGCCTGGTGGATGTGCATGTTCACCTGCGTGAGCCGGGCGGTGAGCACAAAGAGGATTTCCATTCGGGCACTTCGGCGGCACTGGCCGGTGGGGTGACCACTGTGTGCGCCATGCCCAACACCAGCCCGCCGATCACCGGGGCGGCGGCCTTCTATGACGCGCTGGCCCGCGCTGAGCGCAGCGCTGTTTGCGACTTCGGCCTTTACGTGGGGGCGACGCCGGATAATGCCGAGGAGGTCGCGCAGATCCGTGAAGCTGTCGCGTTGAAGATGTACATTGGGTCCAGTACCGGCAGCCTGCTTGTCGATCAGTTCCCCGCACAGATCGCCCACTTTGAACGTTACGCGGCTGATCGGATCATCGCTGTGCATGCCGAGGAGGAAAGCGCCGTGCAACATTACGCGGCGCGTGGGGTCCACCGCCCGCCGATCTGCGCGGCGCTGTCGGTCGCGCGGGCGATTGCACTGGCCGAGCAGGTGGGGAGGCGGCTGCACATATGCCATGTCTCCACTGGCTATGAGGTCATCCAGATACGGGCGGCCAAAGGACGCAGCGCGGCCATCACCTGTGAGGTGACCCCGCACCACCTGTTCCTCTCCACCGAGGATGAGCGGCGTCTCGGAGCTTTTGCCAGAGTCAATCCACCGCTGCGCGCCCCCGCCGATGTGGCCGCCCTGTGGGAGGGGCTGGATGTGTTCGACCTGATGGCAACCGATCATGCCCCTCATACGCTGGAGGAGAAGGCGAGCGTCTCCCCCCCTTCTGGCATGCCCGGCCTGGAGAGCTTCCTGCCGCTGCTGCTCACGGCAGCCTACGAAGGCCGCATCAGGCTGCCAGAGATCGTTCAATGGACCGCTGCCGGCCCTGCGAGGGTGTTCGGGTTTGCGACCAAGGGCCATATCGCGCCGGGGTATGATGCCGATCTCACGCTGGTCGATCTGGCCGAGTCCTGGGTGATGCAGAATGAAGGGCTGCATACGCGCTGCGGCTGGACGCCCTTCGCCGGACGTAGGATGCAGGGGCGGGTGCGATCGGTGTATTTACGCGGCCAGCTTGTCTTCAAGGACGGGCAGGTGCTGGCGGCACCCGGCACCGGCAGACGCGTGCTCAACTGAACAGCGGTGGGCTGGTTGACAGGAGAGGCACAATGCCGGGGACGGAGTATCAGACCGAGGTGCTGGTGATCGGCGCCGGGCCGGGCGGCTCAGCGGCGGCGTGGGCGCTGGCCTATGCCGGTCATGAGGTGCTGCTGATCGACCGGGCCGGGTTCCCGCGCGATAAGACCTGCGGAGATGGTCTCACACCGCTTGCCGTGCGCTCGTTGAGCCATATGGGGGTGCTTGAGCAGGTCGAGTCTGCCGGGGCTGCGCGGCTGGACAGCGTGCGGCTGACCGGCCCCTTCGGCATGTCGATCACTGTGCCCTTTGCCGAGTTCATGGAGCCGGGGATGCGCTATGCCCTGGTGCTGCCCCGCCTCACTCTGGATGATATTTTGCGTCGCCATGCGCTGGCCGCCGGGGCTACGTATATGGGTGAGGTGCGCGTTGATCGCATTGTGCGCGTGGATGATGTAGTAACCCGTGTGGAAGTGAATGATCCAGATGGCCCACTGACGTTCAGGGCGCGGCATGTGGTCCTGGCGACAGGGGCCAATATCGGCCTGCTGGCGCACAATGGGTTTGTTCGCCGTAAGCGCAGGATGGTTCTGGCAGCGCGCGGCTATTATGCCAATGTAAGTCTGCCCGCGAAGCACTACGACTTTCACTTTGATCTGGAGCTGCTTCCCGGCTATGCATGGATTTTTCCCACGGGTGACAGCAGTGCGAATATCGGTGCAGGGGTTTACCCCACCTTCTGGGCCTCGCACAAACCGGCGCGTGTGCTGCTGGATGAGTTCATTGGGCGGCAGCAGACGCGCGGGGAGCTGGCTGGTGTGCGGCTGTCCGGGCCGGTGAAGGGCTACCCGCTGCGGGTGGATTATCCCGCCGAGCGCGTGGCCGGGCGCAACTGGCTGATGGTGGGAGAGGCCGCCGGGTTGGTCAACCCGGTGACGGGCGAGGGGATCGACCTGGCCCTGGAGAGCGGATTGATGGCCGCCGAAACCCTGCATGAGAGCATGCGGCAGGGGCACAAAGCTCACCTGGCTTATCAGACTCGTCTGTGGGACCGCTTTGGGCCGCTGTTCAACGGGCTGCACGCGGTGCGTGATACCCTCATCAACCCCTTTCTGCTCGACTACGTACTGTGGGTGATGGGGCAGCACCGCTTTCTGTCAAAGACCATCCTGCGCATTGCGCAAGGGCTTCAGATGCCTCACAATCTGCTGCACCCGCTGGCGCTCCTCCAGTTCGTGATCCCACTCTCACCGCGCTTCATCTGGCAAGCGCTGGGCCGCCAGCGTCGCCCCGGCCGGGAGGCGGGCCGGATATGACCGTTCACCCTGCCGTGACGGTGCTGGTCACTGCCTATCGTGAGGCCGCCACTATCGGCACCGCGCTGGAGGCGATCCTCGCTCAGCTCCCCGGCCTGGATGCTGAGGTGCTGGTCATCTGCCCTGATGACGAGACGGCGCAAGCAGCGGCCGCTTATCCGGGTGTGACGGTGCTGCGCGATCCGGGGCGCGGCAAGCCCACCGCGCTTAACCTTGGCCTGGGGACGGCGCGGGGACGGATCATCGTGATGAGCGATGGCGACGTATGGATCGGCCCCGGCGCACTGGGGGCGCTGTGCCGCCCCTTCGATGACCCGCTGACAGGTGCAGTCAGCGGCAGACCGCGCTCGCTGAATAGTCGCGACACCATGCTCGGCTACTGGTCGCACCTGCTCACCGACGCAGGCGCCCACGCCGAACGGCTCAAGCGTGACGCCGCCGGTGAGTTCTTCGTCTGCTCCGGCTATCTATATGCCATCCGCGCGGGCCTGATTGATCACATCCCCGAGGATGCCCTGGCCGAGGACGCTGTTGTCTCGCACCGCATCGGCGAGGCGGGGTATCGGGTTCGCTATGTGCCGCAGGCGGAGGTGTTCGTACGCTACCCCACCAGCTACAGCGACTGGTTGAAGCAGAAAGTACGCAGCGCGGGCGGGTATGCCCAGCCGATGATCGCACGCTCCCCGCTGCGGATGCGCAGCTTCCGGCATGAGGCAGTCGCGGGGACATGGCGCGCGCTGCGCTATGCACGCAGCCTGCGTGAGCTGGGTTGGACTCTGGCCCAGTTCGCGGCCCGTGTTCATCTGTGGCTGTTGATCTTCTGGAGGGTGCGGGTGCTAAAGACCCCACTCGTCAGGTTGTGGCAGCGCGTTGAGAGCACCAAATAAGCAGCGGCACCTGCTGATCGAGTACAGCGTGATATAAAGGAGCATTCTTGCGATGACGCGGGCACTGGTAACTGGCAGCACAGGCTGTGTAGGGGCGAATCTGGTCGCCGCGTTGAATGAGCGCGGCATTGAGGTGGTAGGACTGAAACGCAAAACTTCCCCCGATGATGCCACCCATGACCTCAGGATGACCCCTGTGGTGGGCGATGTACTGGACCCTGCGTCTCTGCGTGCCGCGGTTGATGGCGTGGACTGGGTATTTCACGTTGCAGCTGTCTCGGACTACTGGCACACAGCGCCCGATGTGATCTACCGGGTGAACGTGGAGGGGACGCGCAATATGCTGGAGGCAGCCCTCCAGGCCGGGGTTCGCCGTTTCGTGCTCACCAGCTCTGCGGCGGCACTGGGCTTCCCGCGCTCGAACGGGACGCCGATGCACGAGGGCGATCGGTTTAACCTCAAACCCTCCGATTTTCCCTATGCACACAGCAAACAACTCGCCGAGGACCTGCTCGCCGACTATGTGACCAGGGGGCTGGATGCGGTCAGTGTGTTGCCCTCAGCGGTGATCGGGCCACGTGATATCAAGTTCGTGGGAGGAGAACTGATCGTGCAGGCCATTCGGGGCTTCCCGGCGCTGCCCCGCGGGGGCCTCAATTACGTTGACGCGCGTGACGTGGCATGCGGGCATATCGCTGCAGCCGAGCGTGGGCGGACCGGCGAGCGTTACATCCTGGCGGGGCACAACATGACACACCGCGAGACGCTGGAGCAGGTCGCGCTGGTGCTGGGCACACGAGTGCCACGCCTGGATATCCCAAACTGGCTGCTGCCTCTGCTGGGGGGTGCGGTGGCGGTGTTGAAAAAGCTCGGCTTTGACCTGCCCATCGATCGGGGACGCATCCTGGCCAGCAGCAGGTTGATGTATTATGACAACAGCAAGGCGGTTCGTGAACTTGGCTTGATGATTCGGCCGTTTACCGATAGCATACGAGATGCATATCAGTGGTATGCAGAGCATGGATATCTGGCAAAGCGCGGTATCAAGCCATCTGATCGGCCAGTTGGACGCGGCCGGGGTTCAGCGTGACATGCTTAGCAAGATTGAGGATTTTATCAAATACTTCCACGGCCAGCGCCGCCGCACTCAGTGGGTGATCGATGCGATCCCGCTGGATAAGGTTCTGTGGTCTCCGTGGGCGGGTGAGCCCACGCCGGCGGAGATTATCTGCCATCTTGCTGCGGGCCACCTGATGTATGCAACGATGGTCGCCCACAGCCACTGGTATGTGGATGATTATGCCCCGTACACCACCTCGTGGGAGGATGCCCAGAACTATCTGCACACCAAGACGGAGGAGGCGCTCGACCTGCTCAGGAATTTGCCCAACGCCGTCTTACATGAGAAGCGCCCGCGGCTGGGCAACAACCCACCTACACCCGCATGGCGCTATGTGATGGCGCTGGTGGAGGATGAGATCGTCCACCGCACCCAACTCACCAGTTACCTGATGCTGTTTAACGCGCGCCGGCCCAGCCTGGACGCTGTCACGGTGGAATCAGTGCGCGCCATGCTGGATCAACAGAAGCCGGGGGCCAATAAGCTAAAGTGACAAGGGGGCATACTGTGACTACATCGCGGTTTGACTGGCCTGCCATCTTCAGGGCATCGGGGATCGTGGCCGGGGTTACGGCGGCGTTCGGGCTGCTGGTCCCCCTGGTGGGCGCACTGGCCGTGCCCGCATGGGATACCCTCATCGTCTCAGGCAGCGAGATCTACCGCTGGCTGTACTGGGCACTTGCCTGGGTGCTGATGTTCCTTCAGGGGAGCTGGATGCTGAGGATGGTGCATGATCGCATCATCGATGACATGCTGGTGACCGGCGCGATTGTGATGGTGATCCTGCTGGTCGTCAAGTTCATCGTCTGGATTGCCTACTGGCCGGTCGGCTCGGAGGGCCAGCGGCTGCTGCCCATCACCTTTATCGATGTGGCCGGTGCGCTGCTCACATTCGTCGTGGCGTTGATCGCAGCACGCACCAACCGTTTCACGGGCCAAAAAAGCCCGCGGAGGTGAGCCCCGCGGGCCTGTACCTTTCACCCGGGGTAGCTTAGCTGCTGCTGCCGTTTTTAAGAGGGCTTCTGCGGAGTGCCTGGTTAACTTCGTTGACCATCTGGACAATGTCCAGCTCGCCTTTGTTCAGAACACCCACTACCGGCCACGAGCTGAGTTGCTCCTGATCGGCTTCTTCAAGCACTTTAGCAGTCGCGACCAGCACGCGCATGGGCTGGTCTGCGAGCTTTTCGCGGATATGGCCCAGGAAGCCGAACCCGTTCATGCGCGGCATCATCAGGTCCAGCACGATCAGGTCGGGCTTGATCTCCAGCTTATCCACTGCCTCAAGGCCATCTTTAGCGGTGTCGGTAGAGAACCCCGCCATGGTGAGCGTGATGTTGAACAGCTCACGTACATCTGGCTCGTCGTCAACTACCAGGATTTTACTGCTCACGGCTACCTTCCTGTAAACTGCTTACATCCAAACTATAAACCCTGCTACTCTAACTGTCAACGACGCCTGCGCTGCGCGATTGTCTACTGGGTGAATACCGGTAAATGGCCCAGCGCCACAATGCCCTGCCAGGTGGCGCGGTCACCCTCGGTGAAGATCGCCGCCCGTGCCACCACTTTTCCCCCGGCCTTATTGATCAGCAGCTCCATGCCCTGCAGGGTGCTGCCGGTAGAGATCACATCGTCGATCAGGATAACGCGCTGGCCAGCGATCAGCGCCCGATCCTTCTCATCGAGATAGAGTGTCTGCGGCTCCCCCGTGGTGATCGACATCGTCTCGGCTTGCAATGCGTCACCCATATAGGGTTTGTAAGCCTTGCGCAGCACCGCCCAGGATTTATCCAGCTCGACAGCCAGCCGATAAACCAGCGGGATACTCTTAGCCTCGGCAGTAACCAGGATGTCTGCCTCGACACTGCGCAGCTTCTCGGCAAGGGCCGCTGCCGCTGCCTGGATCAGCTCGGTGTCGCCCAGTATATTCACGATGGCGATGCGTACACCGGGAGCTACCTCAAACAGGGGGAGATCGCGCCTCACCCCGGCCACTTCCACCGGATAGACCTCACGTTTCTGGCTCATAGCCTCCCCTTTGCCGTTCCGAGCATCTTTCAACCTACAATCATACTATAGAATCGGCCTCCGATCGATCGGGGAAACCCAGTACTTTTTTCCTGTTACAGGTTGGGGATCGGCACCGGGTCGATCTCGTCTGCCGCGTCAAAGCCGAACACGCGTGAATAGAAGTGAAGCTCGGCTTCGGCGCAGCGGATAATGGTTCCTGCTTTGCGAAAACCGTGCTGCTCTCCCTCAAAAGCCAGGTATGCATAGGGGATGCCCCTGGCATCAAGAGCCTTCACCATTGCTTCAGCCTGCGAGATCGGCACCACCTGATCCTCCACACCCTGGAACAGAATCACCGGGCGGCGCAGATGATCCGCGTGGGCCAATGGCGATCGTTCCTCGTACAGGTCCTCCCGCTCAGGATACGGACCGATCAGCCCATCCAGGTAGCGCGCCTCAAATTTATGTGTGTCGCGGGCCAGCATGGCAGGGTCGGCCACGCCGTAGTAGCTCGCCCCTGCCGCGAAGAAATCCTCCCGCGTGAGCGCCTGCAGGGTAGTGTAGCCTCCCGCGCTCCCGCCGCGAATGGCCACACGCTTCCCATCAGCCTTGCCCTGATCGATCAGATAGCGAGCAGCGTTGATGCAGTCCATCACATCGACAATGCCCCAGGCTCCCTTGAGCCGCTCGCGGTACTCACGGCCGTAGCCGGTGCTGCCACCGTAGTTCACATCCACCACACCGATTCCGCGGCTGGTCCAGTACTGGATGTTCAGCGCCAGTTGTGCTTTGACGGCTGAGGTGGGGCCGCCGTGGCTGTTGACCAGCAGTGGGGGCAACTCGCCCTCCGGTGCGCGGTAGTGCGGGTTGGTCGGTGGGTAGTAGATCGCATAGGCGGTCAGGCCGCCTTCGGTGGGAAACTCGATTGGGTGCGGCTCTGAGAAGAAAGCTGGATCAACCTGCACGCTGGCCGCCTGCTGTACGATCTCTGTGGTGCTATCCGCCGGATTCAGGCAGAAGACGGCAGTTCCCTGGTGCGGCCCACCTCCGATCAGCCAGAGATGTTCCCCTGCGCTGCACAGCCAGGACAGCGCCGTCTGCTCGATCGGGATCGGCGTCAGCTCCTTGCTGGCCGGGTCAACCAGCCCCACATAGTCAAAACCGTTCTGGCTGTAGATACAGGCGATGCGACCATCATTCAGGAAGTCATAGCGCGAGAGGCCGAACACCCACTGCGGCTGGCCGAACTCGGCTTCCATGGGGCATAACGCCTCAATGCCTGTGCTGGTGAGGCGGTAGAGATTCCACCAGTTGGTGCGATCGGAGATGAAGTGCAGCACCCCATCTGCCGACCATTCCGGCTGGAAGATCGACTCCTGTGTGCTGCCAGCCACACGCCGTGCATGGGTGATACTCCCATCAGGAGCCAGATCGGCCAGCCACAGCTCGGTGCCATCCCACGGCATCTGCGGGTTCTGCCAGCACAGCCAGGCGAGCTGCGACCCATCGGGGCTGATGCGTGGAGCCGCGTAGAAATCGTAGCCGCTGGCAATGATGGCCGGTGCCGCCGAGCCGTCGGCGGGAAGCGCCACCAGCTCGTTGATCACCCCCTCCGGCTCGTGCCGCTCCCGCACGCAAATGATCGTGCGACCATCGGGCGAGATGCGCCCGTCGGCGTAGCGGATGCTGGCGGGCCGCGGCGGGTCCGGGGTGATGGCCCGGGGTGCTTCACCCCGCTCCTGCCGGTAAAGCCGCTGATCGGTGAAGTTGGAGAAGTACACCGTCTCGCCGGCCACAAAATACATCCCACCGCCGTATTCATGGGCCAGCGTGCGAGCATTCATCCCGTCCGGGATGACATCCTCGGTGAGGCTGTCCGGGGTGCGCCGCACAATAGCATACCGCCCGCCCTCCAGCGGCCTACCCTCCACCCAGTAGACATCCTGCCCGGATACTTCGAGCCAGCCCAGCGTCAGTCCGGCCACAGCCAGCAGATCGGCGGTGATGGGTGAGCGCCACGAGCCGTAGGGGGCAATTTGAGGTCCCATGTACTTGTTACCCTTTCTGCTCGGCCAGCCTGTGGTCTGATCCTGGCCTCTCTCTATTATTGTATCAGCGTTTTTGCCCGCGACCCGGCAGGGGGCGAGAATCCGGTACAATAGTGGGGTGCTCGTGTTGCGTTGGCGAGGAGGGCTGCCCATCGTGAAGCTGGGGGTCATCGCGGATATCCACGCCGATCTATCCGCTCTGACGGCGGCGCTGTATATCTTGCGTCGCGAGGGCGTGGATCAGGTCGTTTGCGCTGGCGACCTGGTTGAGCGCGGCCCGTATGGGGACGAGGTGGTTGGCCTGATCAGGCGCATGGCGATCCCCTGTGTGCAGGGCAATCATGACCGCGACACGATCGATAACCAGCGTTGGCTGCGTGAGAACGCCATCCCGGATCACCCCGGCCTGCTCGCCGCGGAGTCGCTGGCGTTTCTGGAGCAGCTTCCGCGTGTGTTGCGCCTGGAGCTTGCAGATCATCATATCACGGTGGCTCATGGCGCTCCCTGGAGTTCCGATGTCTACCTGATGCCTGGCGCCCCGCGGGTCCTCTACGAACAGGCCCTGGCCGAGGCGGGAACCGACACCCTGATTGTCGGCCACACCCACATTCCGCTGCAGGCATCTATCGGAGGCAGGCTGGTGCTGAACCCCGGCTCTGTGTGCGGGATGTATACCGGTGGCAGCCGCACCTGTGCGATCCTGACGCTGCCGGAGCGCACGTGGCAGGTCTTCAGCCTCAGTGATGGGCATCCCGCTGACTGCCGGGTGCGCTCACTCTGAGGGCCTCACGAGCGGGGCGGATAGCCCGTGATCTCGCGGATGCGCTCATACAGCGGCCTGAGCTGGCGGTACATCTGCCGGTAGACGCGCCGGTACAGCTCATCGTAGATCGCGTGGGCGGCGGCATCTGGCTCAAAGGTGCGGCCCGGGCGGGTCATTGCACTCACCGCACTGCTGACGTCGGGATACAGGCCAAGCCCCACCGCCGCGTCGATCGCCGCGCCAAGCCCGGAGGCTTCATACAGGTGCGGGCGTGAGGCGGGCAGCCCGAACACGTCCGCAGTGATCTGCATGGCAGAATCACTCTGCGACCCGCCGCCCGCCACCCGCAGCTCGGTAATGCGCACATGACTGCGTCGCTCTGTGCGCTCCTTTCCTTCACGCAGGGCATAGGCCAGCCCTTCGAGGATCGCACGGTAAAGGTGGCCCCGTGTATGCACGTCGCCCCAGCCGATGATCGCCCCCTTCGCCTCCGGACCGGGCACGCGCAGCCCCGGCGACCAATAGGGCTGAAGCATAAGCCCCATCGAGCCGGGAGGCACCTCCTCTACCAGCCGGTCGAACAGCGACTCGACCGCCACCCCGCGCTCGGCTGCAAGCTGCTGCTCGCGGTGGCCGAACTCGCGTTTGAACCAGCTCACCATCCAGAAGCCGCGGTACACCTGCACCTCAAGGCTGTACGCATCCGGATCGGCGGAGGGATAGGGCGGCACGAGTGGGATGACCTCGATGTAGCGCGTATGGGTGCTGTTGAATGTGGCGGTTGTGCCGAAGCTCAGGCAGCCGATGTGCGGGGCCGCGCCGCCTGAGCCGATCACCTCGCAGGCTTTGTCGGCGGCGGCAGCGATTAGCGGTAGCCCTGCCGGGATGCCTGTGGAGGCGCTGGCCTCAGCCGTGATCTCCCCCAGCGGCCGGGTCGGGGGGATCAGGTCAGGCAGCATAGACGGGTCGACCGGCGGTACAGCCAGCCACTTCCAGTCGCTCGATGCGGCCCAGGTCTTGCTCTTGTAGTCAAACGGCACATACCCCACCTGGCAGCCCACCGAGTCCACAAAACGCCCGACCAGCCGATAGGTCAGATAGCCGGACAGGAACAGGAATTTGTGGGTTTTTTCCCATATTTCCGGCTGGTGGCGGGCGATCCAGTTCGCCTCAGCCTCGGCCTGGAAATAGGCTACGGTCTCGCGCAGCCCGGCCAGGGTGAACAACAGGCCCCACCGCCCGCCGATGGGGGGGATGCTGTCTGTGCGGCGCTGATCCAGCCATACGATGGCGGGTCGCAGCGGTCTGCCATCTCGATCAACATTGATCATGGTGGCGCGTTGTGTGGTCAGGCTGACGCCGCCGATCGCCTCGCGTGGGATGTCAGTCTCTGCCCAGAGCTGCTGGCAGGCCCGACACAGCGCATCCCAGTAAATCCGGGGGTCCTGTTCGGCCCAGCCCGGCCTGGGGGAAACATACGGCTCAATGTGGACCTGTGACCGTCCCAGAAGTTCGCCCTTCGGGTTGAACAACAGAGCGCGCACACTCTGGGTACCGCTGTCGATCGCCAGCAGGATGTCTTTTGTCATGCGGGGGCCTCTCGCCTTTGGAAAGGTTCAATCGGGGGCGTGCAGCCTCTCTATGTGAACTATATACGCCTGCCGGGGGCCGGGCAACTGCACCTGGTGCAGGCAGCAGGATGGGCATGGCGATCTCCTTTGCCTCGGCCCGCCGTCTGGTTAAATTGCTGTCGCTGCTTTGCCCAGTCTCAGGTCATGCGGTGAACCGTAGTGACTGCGCCGCAGATCGAGATAGCGAGTCTCCTCCTGCTGCCAGCGCTCATCATCCCAGCCCAGCTCCTCCTGAACCAGCGCACGAATGCGCGGGAGATGCGCTGCCCCTCCATCGGGCACCAGCAGCCCGATCCGCACCCGGCGCAGCAGCAGGTCATCCAGGTGCACCACACATTCGTGGCGTGCAGCCCAGCGAAATTCGAGCCAGTGAATCGAGGTGTTGGGAACGCACTCACGATCTATCTGCGGCTGCTGTGCAGCGAACTCCAGAACATCCGGGCCATAGCGGGCCGCGAGGCGCAGCGCCTGCTCGCAGCTCAGGCCGGGCGGCGGCTCGTCTACTGGTGGTGTTGGATCGAGCGCGCTCAGGCGATCGTCTACTGGCTGCATGTGTGGCAGCTGACTGCGCAACGCCCGCAGCGCGTCGAGCGCGATCGATCTGAAGGTGGTGAGCTTGCCGCCGGTCACCGTCAGGAGCCCGTCCTCATTCCACAGGGCGTGCTCGCGGCTTTCCCTGGAGGGATCGACGTGCTTCCCGCTGCTGATCACCGGGCGCACCCCGGCGAAGGTGGCAGTCACATCGGCTTCGGTCAGCCCCAGGCCGGGGAAATGATCCCGCGCTGCCCGCAGCAGATAGGCAATCTCCTCTGCGCTAATACGCGGTTCCCGGTCGAGGTCTTCGTCATGGTCGAGATCGGTGGTGCCCAGCAGCGTGACACCTTCCCAGGGGAAGACAAAAACGGGCCTACCGTCGTCAGGGTGTGGAAATGATACCGCCTGATAGATCGGGAAGCGGTCCTGCGGGAAGATCAGATGGCTGCCCCGCAGGGGCCTGATGCGCAGCGTGGCCCCTGCCTTCTGACGCAGCCGGTCGGCCCATGCGCCTGTGGCGTTCACAACAACCGTGGCGTGCACCTCATAGATTCGATCGCCCACCTGGTCGCGGACGATCGCTCCACTCACCTGACCCTGCCGGTCATGCAGCAGCCCTTCAACACGCGCGTAGTTGATCGCGATAGCTCGCCCTGCCACCGGGAAGCGGTCCCCCGCATGTCGGGCGCTGATGCCCTCACGCAGCACGCGCAGCACCAGCCGGGCGTCGTCTGTCTGGGCATCGTAGAAGCGGAATCCGCCGGTAAGGTGCGCGCCCGCCAGCCCCGGTGACAGCATGCGCAGCTCGTAGGGATCGTAGGTCTCATGCGCGTGCCACTTACCCCCCATCAGCCCATACAGATACAGGCCGAAAGCGATCATCCATGAAGGCATCCGGTCGGTCTGATAGGTCGGGTAGAGGAATGGCAGCGGCTCGACCAGCCCCACTCCCTGTTTGAGCAGTGTCTCGCGTTCGCAGACGGACTGCCGTGTCAGGCCGAACTGGAAGTTGTTCAGGTAGCGCAGCCCGCCATGCACCAGTTTGGATGATCGGCTGGAGGTGCCGGAGGCGAAGTCGCCCTGTTCAAACAGGGCAATGTTCAGCCCCATGCGCACCCCTTCACGCAGGATACCCGCCCCGGTGATCCCGCCGCCTACCACGATCAGGTCCCAAGGGCCACCGATCTGATCCCATACCTCAGTGCGATTCTGTGTACCATACAGCATCGCTGCAAACTCCTTACCTTTGTACTGCCACCCATGCGGCGTCGATCAGCTTCCCCGGGTTGAGGATGCCGCCGGGATCGCAGTGTCTGACAGCTGCCGCGATCAGCCCCATCCCGACAGGGCCTTTCTCAGCTTCCAGGTACGGCGCATGATCGACGCCGACCGCGTGCTGGTGGGTGATGGTGCCGCCGTGTGCGATCAGTGCCCGGCTGGCGGCGTCTTTCATGCTGTGCCATATCTCGATCTGCCGATCGGGGTCGGGCAGTACGCGGAGCATATAGGTGACATAGATGCTGGACCCTGTGGGATAGACATGTGATAAATGCGCGAAGACGATCACGCGCTCGCCATGCGCGGCAGCGGCACCCTCGATGGCCTTCTGGATGTCTTTCGTCGTGATGAGCACGTCTGACCAGGGCACGATCGTCTCCAGCGTATCAATGGCGACACCGTGCTCCCACAGGGTGTTGCGCAGGTACGGGGTGAGGAACCGGCTGCGTGCCCAGGCCCTGCCCATGTACTGCCCGGCATGGAATCCCCTGTGCTGCCGCGCGATCGCCAGCGCGTCACGCCTTGCCTGGCGCACCGCCCCGGTACGTCCCGTCACACCCAGCAGCAGCATGCACTTCTCGCCGCGCCGCTGGCCCACGATCCCCAGCCCGGTGTGGGCCAGGTTCACCAGCCTCTCGTGACCGGCCAGAGTGAGGTTCGCCTCCGTCTCGAGTGGGCTGCTGAGCCGCAGCATCGAGAGCGGGAGGCGGGCCTGTACCATCGCGCGCACAGCCTCAATCCCGGCTTCCCATGCCGGAAAGAATACTGCGTGAAATTCTTCGCGCTCGGGCAGCGGGCTGATGCGCACAATCGCCCGGCTGATGATGCCCAGGCGTCCCTCCGAGCCAAGCACCAGCTCGCGCAGATCCGGCCCGGCGGCGCTGGCCGGGTAGGGGTTCATCTTCATGCGTCCAATAGGGGTTACGATCTCCCCCCCGGCGAAGTGATGTTCGACCCGGCCATAGTACAGGGACTGTTGCCCACTCGACCGGGTGGCGATCCAGCCGCCCAGTGTGGATAATTCGAATGATTGCGGGTAGTGGCCCAGCGTGAAGCCATGAGCGCGCAGTGCAGCCTCCAGGTGTGGGCCTTTAATGCCCGCGCCGAATTCCGCCAGCAGGCTGCGGGCATCCAGGCGATGTAGCCGACTCATCCGGCTAAGATCGACCGTGACCGGGGGCGGACCCTCGGCTGCCGGGTTGATCCCCCCTACCACACTTGTGCCGCCGCCATACGGGATCAGCACTGCGACGGACTGGCGGGCATACCGGAACAGTGTTTCGAGATCGTCTGCTGTCTCGGGGAAAGCTACGCCGTCCGGGAAGCGTTCGATCCGCCCATGCCGCAGAGCCACCCAGTCCGGGAAGGATTGCCCGCGCGCATGCCGAACCCGCTCCACCGCCTCGGTGCTGATCAAGGGATGGGCCGGGACGCCCGCCTCTGGCACTGACCGCAGCACGTCGTCGAATCCGGCATCACGCGGAGGGGTCAGGTCGCCAAGCCCCATTTCCAGCCAGGACCGCGCGTTCTCCGCAAGAGGATAATCGGTACTATCGTCCCCCCACCCATTCCAGCGCCGCATAGTTAGCAACCTCCTCCCTGATGCTGCCCCTGCTCCACGGCCTGCTCCCACAGTCTGATGCTCTTGCGCATTACATCCTCAACCAGCCGGAAAGCCTGCTGCGCATCACCGGCGGCGGCATGGGCTCGCAGGTCGCTATAGAACCCATGCGATACCCGCCGCGACTCCGCGATCGAGAAGTAGAGCCGGGCCATCTGCTCGTAGAAGCCCTCGAATCCGTTGAGGATCAGGGTGTAGATCGGGTTGGTGGAAAGCACTGTCAATTGGTGGTGCAGCCGCCAGTCAAGCCGCGCAAAGGACTCTGCCGCGTCGCTCAGATCAGCCAGCAGTTCATCCATCAGCTTGACCACCTCTGCCGCGTTGTGCTCGACAGCGGCAGCCGTGTAGGCCGGAGCGAGTGCCAGCCGCACTTCAAGGAGCTGAGAGATAAAGGCGCCGGGCATGACAGCGTGATGCTTCACCAGCGTGCTGAGGGTGTTCAGGTTGCCCTCAGTCCAGATGTCACGCACACGTGTGGGGCGCCCCTGCTGTATCTCCAGCCAGCCGTTGGCTGCCAGACGTTGAAGGGCCTCGCGTAGAGTAGAGCGCGTCACACCCAGCATCTCGGCCAGCTGGCGCTCACCTGGCAGGGTGCTGTTCGGCGGAAAGGCACCCTCCAGGATCGCATCGACCAGGCGGTTATAGGTCAACTCGGCGGGTTTGGATGGCACAGTCCATTCGGGGTAAGGCGGCATAGTAACCTCCCGGATCGCGTTAACTGGTAGGTGGTCCGACCAGTTGATCTCAGTATAATGCTATTTGTGACGTGACGTCAAGCCCTGCGGGTTGGATCGCGGCGGTATCGTGGTAGAATGGGGGTATAGCGTACTGTCCCTGATCTGCAGCATTGGAGCACCATCGATGTCTGACCAGATGCCGGTTACTCCCCCTGCTAGGCCGCGCCCCACAGAGCGCAATCCGGAGACCACTGCCCGGTTCCGCCGTGAGGGCTGGTGGCAGATCATCTTCCCTGTGATCCTGGTCACCCTGATCGCCATCGGGCTGACCATCCTCGTGATCGTCGGTGGAGGGGCAGTCGGCACATCGGTGGTGGCGGATTATTCCCTGATTCTCTTGCTGCTGCCGACGATCTTGTGCGGCCTGCCGGCTGCGGGCCTGCTGTTCTGGCTGGTCAGTTTGCTGGGCAAAGGGCTGGCCGGGGTGCCGCCTTATGCCTTCAGTGCCCAGCAAGCGTTGAAGCGCGTCTATGAGTCCGTTGACCGTGCCACCGACCGGGCTGCCTCGGCGGTCATCACGCTGCGCAGCATCGTGACAGGCCTGACGGCCTATGCCAGGGCGCGCGGGGTGCCATCTGCCGGGGTGCAAGACCGCCCGCCGGAGCAGTAGCAAACAATCACACCTGGTTTGGCTGAACGAATTTTAGCGTGGAGGTGCTTGTGTCTGAGGAGCAGCTTGCGACCACATCCGCAGAGGAGACGCAGAACTGGCGCACCCGTGTGCTGCTGATAGGGGGGCTGATCGGCTCCCTGCTGGGCCTGCTGTCTGCTTTCCTCTACATCCGGTCTGCAGAGGAGAGATATGCAGGCCGCCCTCCGGAAGCCCCCGGCACAGGGGATACTGTCCGGCTGGGGATCTCACTGCTGAGCATCATCCGCACCATTGCTGAGTGGGGCAGCCGGTAGCAGCCTGATCGTCATGATGGCGGGGAGTTGTTGATACAGGTTGCCCGCTCAGCATGATCGTCTTTACGGCTCATTCCCGCTGCATCCCGATGACGGTGGCCAGCTTTTCTCCGCCTCACATACTCAGGATGCTGCCGGCCTGGCTGCTACGTGGGGCGGTCCTGTGGGCTGCCCTGAGCTGGCCTGCCCCACATCCGCCCTATGTGGTCGTCGGCCCTACCGTGTCGGTTGAGACTGCCCAGCCGATCACCTGTGTGCACACCCGCCTGACCGATGAGGTGGAGGAGTGGAAAATACAGCGCAGCATGCAGCTTGTGCGCGAGATGGGAGCCACGACGATCGTGGAGTTCTTCCCCTGGGCATATATGGAGCCGGTCGAGGGCGAATACTGGTGGGGCCACGCCGATATGGTGATCGCACACGCGCGGGCGCAGGGATTGACGGTGATCGCCCGCATGGGCACGGTTCCCAAATGGGCGCGCCCTGACCCCGATGAGACCGGTCAGGACACCACCCTGAACTACCTGGATGATGCGCATATGGACGACTTCGCCGATTTCGTCGAGGCGTTCGCCCGGCGCTACCGCGGCCAGGTAGATCATCTCATCATCTGGAACGAGCCAAACCTGGCTTTCGAATGGGGGTACCAGCCGGTTGACCCGGCCCGCTATGTGCACCTGCTGGAGGTCGTGACTCCGGCGGCTCGCCGCGGCAACCCGGAGGTGGTGATCCTGGCAGGCGCGCTCGCGCCGACTCTGGAGCCGGCGGGCAGCCCCCACGGCATGAACGACCTGGAATATCTGAGACGGCTGTATGAGGCGGGCTTTGCCGCCCATTTCGATGTGCTGGCCGTGCACAGCTATGGGTTCAAGTTCCCCCCCGACGACCCGCCTGACCCGGAGGTGTTGAACTTCCGCCGTGTGGAGCTGCTGCATGCTATCATGGAGCAGTACGGCGACGGCGATAAGCGAGTGATCATCACCGAGTCCGGCTGGAACGATCATCCGCGCTGGACCAGGGCGGTAACCCCATCACAGCGCATTGTCTATACGGTGGGCGCGCTGGAGTATGCCGTTGAGCACTGGCCCTGGACTGAGCACGTGTGTCTGTGGGCACTGCGTTATCCGGCACCCTCTTACAGTTACCCGGATTACTTCACACTGGTGTCGGTTGATTTCACCCCCAGGCCGATTTACTATGAAGTCCAGGCATGGGCACGCGGCTGGTTAGAGGAGGCCGATTGACGCTGCCGTAAAAAGCCGGGTTATAATCATAATACGCCCGTGCAGCAGGGTTGAAAGGGGGCAGGCTTGTACGAGCTGTCGCGCGACTGGCTGAATTACCAGTCTGATCAGATCGAGGAGATGCTGGCCTCGCATAAGCTCGATGTAACCGTCACCGGCGTGCAGGTCTCGCCTCGCTGGGTGCGGTTTTATCTTCAGCTTGGCCTGGGCACGCGCATCAGCAGCCTTCAGAATCTCACAGATGAGCTGGCCCTGTTGCTGGAGGCGCCGGCGGTTCGCATCGCACGCAGCGCGGGTGCGCTGGCCCTTGAGGTGCAGCTCATCAACCCGCAGCCGGTGCATCTGATGGCGCTGCTGCCCCGCATGCTCATGCTGCCCCCGGTTACTGCCCTGCTCGGCCTGAGCATGGAGGGCACCCCCTACACACTATCCCTGATGGCGCCGGAGGTCACCCATGTCCTGATTGCCGGGGCGACAGGCTGCGGCAAGACCGAGCTGCTGCGCACCCTGCTTATCTCGCTTGCGCTTTATAACCGTCAGGCACATCTGCAGCTTGTGCTGATCGACCCCAAGCGGCGCGGCCTGACGCCTCTGGCCGGGCTTCCGCACCTGATTGCCCCCATCGCTACCGAGCCGGATCAGGCCGAGGCTCTGCTCGAGCAGGTGGTGGAGGAGATGGAGCGCCGCGACCGGGATGGCCTGCCGCCCACTCCGCGCATTGTGGTGGCCGTCGATGAGGTCAGCGACCTGCTCGCCACCGGCGGCAAACCGATCGAGCGGGCGCTGGTGCGGCTGGCTCAGCGCGGGCGCGAGGCCGGGTTTCACCTGATCTGCAGCACTCAGCGCCCTTCCAGCGACGCCGTGCCCGGCTCGCTCAAGGCCAACCTCCCCGCGCGGCTAGTGGGCAAGGTGGCCAGCGCACAGGAGGCGCTCACAGCATCGGGTATCCCCTCCACCAATGCCGAGCTGTTAATGGGCAATGGGGATTTCGTCGCGGTGATCGGTGCGCAGGTCGTGCGCTTCCAGGCGGCCTATACCGGTTCATTCGATATCATGCGCATTGTCGCCAAGCTGTGCGAGCACGATCTGCGCGGCGGGTATTTGCTGGCACAGCACCTTGAGGAGGAGGGCTCCTATTTACCTCATGATGACTCCCTTCATGTGGACTGAGCGCCGCCTTTCTGGCCGGGGTGAAGGATTACGATGGGCCGCCGTCTGATCGCGCTGGCGGGCGTGGTTGCGTTCGCCGTCACCCTGGGGATCGTGGTGGCCAGCAGATTGACCGGCCCCACCGCGCTGGCGATCCTGCTCGGCGTGGCGATCGGCGTGGTGGTGGGCGTGACGATCGGGCTGGCGGTCGCACTCTATACACTGCGGCGCAGCACCATCCCGGTCGATGAGCTGTACAACTACCTCGATGCGCTTTACGCCGGCGGCGGAGTCACACTGCCCCCGCAGCCGGGCGACGCCCGGACGACCGCCTCACGCCCGGCGGGGGCGCTGACTACCCGCCGCACCCGGCAGTTCACCGCCGTGGGCTGGACCACGCCACCCGACGGCTTCGACGAGGACGCCCCCTGACTGCGAAGCTCTCCCCATCGATGCGTCTGCGCAGGCTTCTGCTGATCCTCATCGTGCTGCTGCCGCTGCTGAGCGGGTGCTCCCGCGCCGAGGACCGCGCCTGGGAGCGCGTGCAGGCTGCGGGCGCGATTCGCGTGGGGCTGGATGCCGCCTACCCGCCATTTGAGTTTATTGATGAGGCCACGGGGGAGATCGTAGGCTTTGACGTCGACCTCGCGCGGGAGATCGGGCGGCGGCTCGGGCTGGAGGTTTACTTTACCAACATCACCTACGATGGCCTGTACGATTCTCTGCTGATTGGCAGTGTGGATGTGCTGATCTCAGCCCTGGTTGCCGTGCCAGAGCTAGCCGGCAAGGCTAGCTTCACCACGCCATATTTCAACGCCGGCGATCATCTGGTGGTCCCCTCCGGCTCCCCCGTCAGAGGCATGGAGGACCTGGAGGGGCTTACACTGGCGGTTGAGTATGGCTCAGGCGGCGATGTGGAAGCGCGGGCCTGGCAGCGTCGGCTGAACGATCTATCGGTTGAGCGTTTTGCCAGCCCGGACGAGGCGCTGACCGCGGTGCGAGAAGGCCGCGCCGACGCCGCGCTGATTGACGGTATTGCGGCCCGGCTGGGGATGGCGCAGCACCCCGGCCTCCGGGTCGTGGCCAGTGTCAACGAGGCGCTGTTTGCCGCTGCTGTTCACCCTGACAGCGATGTGCTGTTGGGGGAGATAAACCGGGTGATCAAGGAGATGATGGCTGATGGGACGGTCGAGGGGTTGATCAAGCGCTGGTTGGGCGCATAAGGTATGCGGGCAGTTCAGCGCAGGCGGGGGGTTTTCCCCGCCTTTGCACGGGGTCGCACCGCTGCCTGGCCGAGCATGGTGAAGGTGCCCACCTCAGCCTTCGCCTCGACCCACCCACTGAAAGCAACCTGCAGGTCGGAGTACTCGGTGGGGTGATGGGCCAGTGCCTGCTCGCGCCGGTCCTCTGTATCCCACACCTCGATCACCAGATAGCGCCGCGCGTCTTTCGTGCTGCGCAGCACGGTAGTGCCCCGGAAACCCTCACATGCTGAGAATAGCTTGCTCCACACACCGCCCGGGCCGAACGCCAGCTCGAACTGGCCCCGGCCCCGTTCACTGACAACGTACTCCCACACCATTTCGATCATGCTGAGCCCTCCTGCGCTGCTCCTTACCCACGCGGTGATCGGGCTGGACCACGCTACCCCTCGGTCGCGAACTCCAGCCAGCTTGTACGCCCCGCCCTGATATACACCTGCTCGCGGTAGGTCTTGCCCCCCACCCCGAAGGTGACAGAATACCAGCCCTCCGGCAGGTCGCCATAGGTGAAGTTCTCTCCCCAGGTTTCACTGGGGACGTTCTCTGCCCCGGCGTAGGTCCAGGTATAGCGCACCCAGTCGTCGGTCTTGATCGTGATCGACACCTCCGGCAGCAGGCTACCATCGGCGCCGGTGATGCGCCCGGCCAGTGTCCCATAACCGTAGTAGGGCCGGATCCACAGATCGGGATTGCGGGTGGCGGTGAAGTAGTCCAGCGGCGAGCCCAGCCGCACCTCAAAGTGCAGGTGCGCCCCACCATTGGCGACGCCAGTGCCACCCACTGCCCCGATCGTCTGCCCGGTACTGACTGTCTCGCCGGTGGTGACGTACATCTGTGAGAGGTGCCCGTACAGCGCGAAGATCGGCCGCCCGTTGAAAGTTGCATCAAGCCGCAACACGATCAGGTTGCCATAGAAGTTCGGCTGGGGGCCGTAAAGGCTCTCGGCGTCGGTGCCGGCATATTCCACAGTGCCATTTGCCACCGCCAGCACCGGGGTACCCTCTGGGTTGAAGAACTCGACCCCGGTGTGTGGGCGGAGCCGACCGCCTGATGTACCGCCGTAAGGATAAGTACGATCGAGATAGGTGGTGTATCCCTCCGGGATGGGCCGCGCCAGGATATAATGATCAGCTGGCAGGCCGTCCTCTGCAGTGGGCGGGGGCGGCGTGGCTGTTAGCGGTGGAGTTGGGGTGACCTGTGTCCCTTCCGTAGTGGGCCGGTCGGCCTCTGGGGCTGTCGGTGAGGGCTGCGGTGTGGGGAGGGGGATTGGCGTCTCCTGCCGGATGAGTGAGGTAGGGGTGGCCAGCGGTGCCTGCGATGGGGCAGCCTCTGCTGCAGCAGCCAGCATGGGTGAAGCCGTATCCTGCGCTGGTGCGGATGTCAGGACCGGATCGGGCGCACAGCCCGCAGTCAGCATCATGACGCTAAAAAGGGCCATCAGCCCGATGGTGGTTCGCATCAGCCTGTTCATCGCGCGGCGAATTATAGCGTGCCGGGGGGGCGGCTTCAACCGCCGCTGCTCGATCCTGCCCGGCGTTTTCCCTATACTCTAGGGTAGGGCTGCCACCCGAATCATGACTCTATTCACAGCCTGAAAGGGAAGTTACTAATGAAGCTCAAGGGCAAACGCGTGCTGATCTTTGTGGAGCAGGAATTTGAGGATCTGGAATACTGGGTGACGCTGATGCGCCTCCAGGAGGAGGGCGCTGAGGTCGTCTCGGTGGGCACCGGCAGCCGTGACAGCTACACCGGGAAGCAGGGGCTGACCGCCAGGCCGGATACCACTGCTGACAAGGTGAGCGCCGCCGGGTTTGATGCGGTGGTGATCCCCGGCGGCTGGTGCCCGGATAAGCTGCGCCGCTATGAGTCGGTGCTAAGCATTGTGCGTGAGGCTTACCAGACGGGCAAGATCATCGGCTCGATCTGTCACGGCGGCTGGGTCGCAGCCTCAGCGGGCATCGTGAGGGGCCACCGCGCCACCGGTAGCACCGGCATTAAAGATGACCTGATCAATGCCGGTGCGGAGTGGGTCGATGAGCCGGCCTTCCGCGATGGCAACATCGTATGGGGGCGTGTTGTCGCCGACATCCCCGCTTTCTGCCGAGAGCTGGTGAAGGCGATCGCCGGGGAGTGACCTTCCCCGGCTGCTGATCGCTAATTCAACGGCACGAAGTAAACCACCGTTGCCCCGTCACCGCCTTCGTTCAGGGGAGCGGTCTTATACTCCCTGACCAGGGGGTGGCTGCGCAGCACCTCACGCACAACTTTGCGCAGCACCCCCGTGCCTTTCCCATGGATGATGCGGCACCAGGGCAGCCCGGCCAGATAGGCACGGTCCAGATAGTCCTCCAGCAGGGGAATGGCCTGTTCCGCCGTCATGCCCCTGATCTGCAGCTCGAGACCGGGGCTTGCTGGCTGGGCAACGGCCACATCGCCTGCATACTCATAGAGCGGCTCGTCCTCGCGCTTCTTTGGGCCCGCACGCCGCTCCAGCCCATCGAGGCTTACACGCACCCGGAGCGAGCCCACCTGAACCTCGGCCTCGCGCTCGTCGGTGATCGAGAGCACCTCCCCTTCGGCGTTCAGGCTTGCAACATAGACGTGATCGCCCACCTGCATCTTGCCCGTCATGCCTTTGCCGGCAGCAGAACGGAAGCCGGCCTTCTTCGGTGCAGGGGTATCGATCAACTGCCCCAGCGTCTCCGCTGACCGGGCAGCTTCCTCTGCCTCGATCAGCAGATCGCTTATGCGTGCCTGAACGGTGGGTGACATAGTGCGCAGGCGGCGTCGCAGCTCTTTGATGTCCGCGTAGATATCGGCCAGCTCGGCGCGAGCCGCGGCCTCCGCCTCAGCAAGGACCTGCGCACGCTCGGCTTCGATCCCCTGCAGTCGCTCCTTCAGCTCAGCCTGCAGGGCTGTGATCTCGGCCTCTGCGGCGGCCAGGCGGGCCTGAGCCTGCCGGTTCTCGTCACGAGTACGGTGGATTTCGTCGAGCAGATCATCGACCTTCAGATCGGACTCGCCGACGTAAGATCGCGCCTCCTCGATGATGTGCAATGGCAGCCCGAGCCGGGTGGCGATGGCGATGGCGTTTGACCGGCCCGGCAGGCCAATGATCAGGCGGTAGGTGGGCGATAGTGTCTCAACGTCGAACTCGACACTGGCGTTGCGCACCCCGGGTGTATTTTGTGCGTAGATTTTTAGCTCCGGGTAGTGCGTGGCCACCAGGGTAGTCACACCACGCTGAAGCAGTTCGTTCAGGATGGCCCGCGCGATCGCTGCCCCCTCGGCCGGATCGGTCCCTGCGCCCAGCTCATCGATCAGCACCAGCGAATGCCGGTCAGCCTGCGCCAGTATTTCGTTGATGTTGGTCAGGTGCCCGGAGAAGGTGCTCAGCGACTTCTCAATGCTCTGCTCGTCCCCGATATCTGCATAAACCGAGTGGAACACCGTCAGCACAGACTCGGCGGAGGCCGGGATGTGCAGCCCGCACTGTGCCATCAGAGTCAGCAGCCCCACCGTCTTGAGCGTAACTGTCTTACCCCCTGTGTTCGGCCCGGTGATAATCAGCATGTAGGTCTCGTCGTCCATGACCACATCGATCGGCACGACTTTCTCCGGATCGATCAGAGGGTGGCGGGCGTCATACAGCCTGAGAGTGTGCCCCGGGAAGTGCGCCGGGGCGAAGTCGACCAGCTGCGGAGGCTCAGCGTCGATCGCCCCTGCGTAGCGTGCACGCGCGAAGATAGCATCGATCTGGGCTAGGGCCTCCACCGTCCACACAATGCGGTCGGCCTCAGCGGCCACCAATGCCGTCAGCTCGCGCAGGATGCGCTGGATCTCCTCCTGCTCGGCGGATTCCATCTCACGAATGCGGTTGTTGATCTCCACCGTCTCCAGTGGCTCGATGAACAGCGTGGCTCCGGAAGAAGATTGGTCATGCACAATTCCCCGGATGCTGCCCTTGGCCTCTGCTTTGATCGGGATCACATAGCGCCCACTACGCATGGTGATCACCGTGTCCTGTAGAAACGGCGCATAGCGGCTGCTGTTGACGATCATTTGAAGCTTGCTGCGCAGCCGATCGTGTACGATACGCAGCTCGCGCCGTATCTCGGCCAGGCGCGGGCTGGCATCATCGATGATCTGCCCGTAATCGTCAATGGCACGCTCGACGGCGGCGACGATATGCCGCCCCTCCTCCAGGTTGTAGGCGATCTCGTTCAACAGGGGGAAGCGCTCGCCCGCCTTCTGGATCGTGCGCTTAAGCACCGCTGACGCCTGCAGTGTCCCCTTCACATCCAGGAGCTGCTCCGGGGTCAGGGTCATGCCGCGCTCGGCGCTGCGCGCCAGAGGGCGCACATCACGCGCGCCGCCCACCGAGATATTCCCCCGCTCGTCCATCAGAAGCCGGGCTTCGGTTGTCTCATCCAGCCGGCGCTGAGCCTCCTCTAGAGTGTTCGCCGGCCTTAGGGTGTGCAAAAGTTCCTGGCTGGCCGAGAAATCGGCATAGGTGGCCAGCCGGGAAAGGATTTTGTCAAGCTCAAGCGTCTGGTAGGTTTTCTCGTTCATCCCTGCTCTGGGGCGTCATCCGGCCGGTCCAGCTCCTCAAAGGGGACGGTCATCCCCAGGATGTTCCAGCCGGAGTCGACGTAGATAATCTCGCCGGTAACGGAGCGGGCCCACTCCGAGCAGAGCCATACCGCCGTATTACCGACATCTTCCTGTGTCACGGTGCTGCGCAGAGGGGCGACCTTCTCATGGTAGTGCAGCATCTTGCGAAATCCTGCCACTCCCGCGGCCGCCAGTGTCTTGATCGGCCCCGCCGAGATCGCGTTGACGCGGATCCCCTGCGGGCCGAGGTCGTGTGCCAGGTAGCGCACGCACGATTCCAGGGCCGCTTTGGCGACCCCCATCACATTGTAGTGAGGCATCACGGCCACCCCGCCGTAGTACGTCAGGGTGACGATCGCCCCACCGTTGGGCATCAGGTCTTTGGCGCGCTGGGCCAGCGCCACCAGCGAGTAGGCGCTGATCTCCAGCGCCGTCTTGAACCCAGCCCGGCTGGTGTCCAGGAACCGCCCGTCCAGGTCCTCGCGCTCAGCATAGGCGATGGCGTGGACCAGCACATCGATCGTGCCGAACTGCTCCCTGGCCTTGCGGAACACACGGTCGATTGCCTCGTCGTCGGTCACGTCGCATTCCTCAATGAAGGTGGCCCCGACGCTCTCGGCCAGCGGGCGAACCCGCCGCTCGAGCTGGGGGATGGCATAGCTAAACCCCAGCCGTGCCCCCTGTGCGTGGAGTGCCTGGGCGATCCCCCAGGCGATCGAGTTCTTGTTGGCCACGCCGAAGATCAGCGCGGTTTTCCCGTCGTACAGGCCCATGCTGCTGTCCCTCCTGATGTTTAGCTTCCCCCGGAACGGCGTGAGATGTATGGGCTGTCAGCCACCCAGAAACGCCAGGGCACGCTTTTCCAGGGCTCTGGAACGTTAATGCCGACGCGCGGCCCCCTTGCGATCCGCCCCGCCGGGATGCGCTCCCCCGGCTCCAGGCCAAGGGTGCTGCCGGGGGCCAGCAGGTCCATCCCGTTGTGGGCCTGGACGATCCCCATCGCCCGCGTCAGCCGCCCCGGGCCGTTGGTCCACTGCTGCCGGGGCAGCCCCACACGCCGCTGCGCCATGTATTCTAACCCTTCTATCGGCTCAACGGCACGGATCAAGACGGCAGCACCATATTCAGCGTCAGGTGGCCTGGCCACAACGTTCAGCATCCAGTGGACGCCGTAGCACAGGTACACATAACTCACCCCGACCATGCCGAACATGACACTGTTACGCGGCGTTCGGCCCCGGTGGGCGTGCGAGGCTTTGTCGTCCCACCCCTGATAGGCTTCGGTCTCGACAATGCGGGCTGCAACACGCCCGCCATCCACCCGGCGAACCAGGATGCACCCCAGCAGATCGCGTGCTACCTCAACGGTTTCACGCTCAAAGAAGGCTCGTGTCAGTGATACCATGAAGCAATAGGCATGTCTCAGGCAGAGGCGAAGCGCGGATCGCGCTGCATGATCAACCTCAGCCCCTCCTCCAGGCTGATCCGCGGCTTGAATCCCAGCAGAGCGCGGGCTTTGCTGATATCAGCGCACATCCGCTCGACCCCGGCGCTCTGCCGTGCGTTGTAGATAGGGTCAAGTTCTCTGCCGCTTACCTCGGCGATCTTTTGCACCAGCTCGCGGACGCTTGTCTCGGTGCCGCTGCCCACGTTGATCACCTGCTGATCGACATCGGGCGCGGTTGCGGCAGCAATCAACGCGGCGATCACATCGTCGACATAGACGAAATCGCGTGTTTGCTGGCCACCGCCGAAGATCACCAGTGATGAGCCAGTCAGCGCAGCGCGCAGGAAGTGCGGGATCACCGGCGGGTGCGATGGTGGGAGCTGCTGCCCCGGCCCGTAGGCGTTGAAGATGCGCAGGGCTACCGTCTCGATGTGCCACAGCCTGCCGATGGTGCGCACGTAGGTTTCTGCTGCGAGCTTGCTGACGGCATAGGGGCTGTCGGGGTTAGGGATCATCGACTCATGCAGCGGCTGTACGGGTTGATCACCGTAGACCGCGCCGGAGGAGGTGAACACGACGCGCTTGACCCCCGCGTCGCGCATTGCCTCCATCACACTGACCGTCCCGCCCACGTTGTCGTGGTTGTAGTCACGTGGGTATTTGATCGACTCTGGCACCGAGACACGGGCTGCCAGGTGATACACGCACTCCACATCCTGCAGCAGTGTCCACAGTTTGGGGATGTCGGCCACATCCCCGCGTGTGAATAACACGCGGGGGTCAAGGCGCTCGGGCTCGCCTGTCTTCAGGTTATCGAGCACCCGTACCTCATGGCCATCACGGGCCAGCTGGTTAGCCAGCGCCGATCCCAGAAACCCTGCCCCTCCGGTAACCAGAAAACGCATACTCATCTCCCCCTTGTTGGGAGGATTATACAGAACAGCGCGGAAACTGGAAAAAACGGGCAACAGCAAAACACGCGGGCCCCCTCTGGTCACCCGCGTGCTTGGTGTCGTCTCTATTGCCAGCTAATGGTCAGCGGGCGAACTGGAACCCCGGGCGATATCTCACTACCTTGATGCTGTAGTTGCTTACAAACGAGAGAAGCTGTGCCTCCAGCTCCTGCCATTCTTCGCTCTCGAACAGACTGCGGATCGTGCTGTATTCCTCGGTCACAAAGCTGATCATGCGCACCGGGTAGTCGCCATAGGCAGTATGCCACACCTCCAGCATATAGACTCCCATCTCCTGAAGCTGCGGCACAAACTCCTCCATGACGAACTGCTGGTACTCTGCCTGGCTCTCGGGATGCGTATCATAGGATATGATCATCTTATACCGCGGGATGATCATCTGTTTCTTTTGTTCGGGCACGTCTCGTTCCTCCCATTTCATACCACTCCATGCCTGACACATCTATAGTGTAGCGCAAGATATCAAATCGCTCCAATAGGCCAAGAGTACACCGCATCTGCTGCGGACTCTTATCCATATTTAAACAAATTTATTCCCATTCCTATATTGTTGCAGGCGCCAGGCGGCTTTAGACTTGAGCTAGCACAGCAAACCGCAATTACCCTGGAGGTTGCCAGATGGCCTTGAACAGCACTGCCCTCTACCCCTCCTTCGGCGTCGAGCATTTGCACAACTGCCTGGGTCAGCGCTGGGCTGACCTGATCGGGCAGATCGGGTCGCTCTCGCGTTCTCATCCCAGGGTAATGGCCCTGGCCCTGACCATGCGTCGCCTGCGCCGGAAACTGGGGCGAGCTGTCTCAGGCCCCTTTGACCCGCACTGCACACTCGATCTGCTGGAGATCCTGTCCACCTTCCGCGGTAGCGAAGATGACCTGCTGACCCTGTACTACCAGATCCTGAGCGAGATCGAGCACGAGCTTGGCTCAATGGCGGTGCGTCAGCGCCGCCCAACAGAACACGCGGCCTGATCGTTCTATGTATTGCCACCAGAGGCGGCTGCCAGAGATACAGCCGCTTTTTGATTTGTCCCCCGGGGGCCAATCGCTATACTGTTTAGGAAGTGATACGAGCCTTATGATAATCAAGGAGTGTGCCTGATGGCGGGTGGCGGGAAGTCCGATCTGGAGTTTCGAGTGGAGCTTCTCACCTGGGGGGCCGCGCTGCTGGGCGGTGCTGCGATGTGGGTGGCATTCAGCGATGTGCTGCCTTCACTGGTGCTGTTCATTCCGGGGCTGATCCTGCTGGGGTCTGCGATTTTCCAGGACATGCAGCCGGATTGGAGCGTCAGCTGGTTCACCTATTTCCTGGCCATTCTGGTGGTTGCGCTGGGGCTGGCCGGGATCATCAACACGCTGCTGGGTGAGGTGGTTAAGCTGAACTGGTTGGTCTTGGCGATCGCGGTGCTGGGGGCGGTTTTGATCGCCAAGGCACTGTACGACCAGAGCGTTCGTCGCAGAGCCTGATTCTGAATTGATGGCGATCCCCAGAGGCCACCCCGTTAGGGGCGGCCTCTGCCTTTTGGCCCGATCGATCCAGCGCGGAGCCGCGTGATCTGCCCCTGGCTATTTCGCCTCCAGTACATCGACGTAGTGTGCGATGGCTTTTTGCAGAAATGCTGGCAGATCAGGATGGATCGCCGTGAAGGTTGCGTTGAAATCCGGGTGCTCATAATAATGGATGCCCAGACCCCGCAGGATCTCCGGCGTAGGCTCATAGAAGTAGCGGATGTGCTGGTGCCAGCGGGCCAGGATGGCCTGCACCTCCGGGCTTTCCGCCCCTTCGTTCATGTGTGCTGCCAGGTCGATGTAGATCGCCCCGCCCTCCGCCTTGATCCGTTCCTTCTCCTCGGCGCTGTAGCTGTTCCAGTTCCGCATTGACCGCGCGACGATCTCCTCTCCAAACATCTCTGCTGCTTCCCGCTCGTACTCTTTCTGTTTCTCCTCGCCGAACCCGGCGAAGATGGTCTTCTTGCTCATCTCAACCTCTCCTGCCAAATGCATGATGGTGCTGTCTATGGTGCCAATCAGGCTCTGCAGCCGGGCGATCTTCTCCTGCAGCGCGTTTCGGTGTGAGCGCAGCGCGGCCACCAGATCGAACTCCGGGCTGTCGATGATTTGCTTGATCTGCAGCAGGCCCAGGCCCATCTCGCGGAAGAACAGGATCTGCTGGAGCCTGTACAGAGCTTCGTCCCCGTAGTAGCGGTAGCCGTTCTCGCCTATCGCCGACGGCCTCAGAAGCTCGATCTCATCGTAGTAGTGCAGCGTGCGGACGGTCACCCCTGCCAGATTGGATAGCTGTTTGATGGTGTACACCCTGATCACCCCCTCACCTGGCATGATGATAAACCATCACGTAACGTGAGAGTCAAGGGGAAATTCCCCGCTCACCCGGCGGCGGCGCCCGACCACAGCGCCGCTGTGTTGGATGGCTCGGAAATTCCCCGCTCACCCGGCGGCGGCTGTCGGAAGGGCTTGAAAAAGGCGGCGAGGTCAGGGCCTGGCGACGATGATCAGCCGGTGGGTGCTGTGGTCGTTTGGCCAGCAGGTGATGATCGTCAGCCGGGTGTCGGCGCTAGGGCTGAGCCACCGGGCGTTATCGAGGCGCACCTCGAGCGGCTGCTCATCTTCCTCAAGGTACACGATGTCTGTGACGTAAAACGAGAAGACCCCGTACTTGCTCCAGATGGCGATCTCCCATCCGTACTGTAGGTTTTGCAGGTTCTGGAACACCCCGCCATACAGATTGTTGTGCCCCGTCAGGACGGCGTTTCCGGGGAAGCCTGGCTCGGCAGAGGTTGAATCCCAGGCCACCGAATAGGAGTTGGGGACAGGCAACCGCCGCACGATCTGCCCATCGACCTCGCGCTCACGTGGTTCCAGGGCAATCACCGGCGCTTCCAGCCCGATGTTGGGAATGCTGATCCAGTAAGCGATCTCCACGTCGTCGGGCAGAGGCCAGTCGCCGCGCGGATTGGTCGTCGGCGTTGGGCTGGGGGCAATGGCGATCGGGCCGGGGCTGTGCGTAGGTGCCGCGAGCGCGGTGCTCTCCGGCTGAGGGGGGGGTGTGACACTGTCGGGCCGGCGGGTGAGGGTCAGCCGTTCACCTTGCGCGGCCTGCTGTGTCGCTGCCGCGCGGAACTCCGCCGGGGGGCCGTCAGCGGCGGCGATACGCCCCGGCAGGATCAATGCCCCGTAGGTTGCCAGGGCGGTTATGGCGACCAGAACAAGCAAAACACCCGCCGCCGTCAGGGGATCGAGCATGCGGCGGGTGATCGGCTGTTCTCCGGGTGAATAGCGCGGGCTGCGCCCCATTGGTCAGGATGCGATGCTGCGGCTGCTCCGGCGCTGCCCCACGTAAACCAGCACAAGGCCTACCATCAGCAGTCCGGCCAGCCCACCGATGATCGCCGTCTCAGAGATCGGGCCGCCGGATTCCGGCAATACGTCGTCCGCAGCGCCCTCAACCAGCGCAAACGTCACGTCAAGCACCTGATCGCCGGGGTTGGCGATCACAACCTCTTTGGTGCTGGTCAGTGCGCGCATACCAGTTGGGGCATTGACGGTGACCGTCCACGTCCCCGGGTTCAGGTCCATCCCAAAGGTCCCATCTGTGCCGGTGGTGATCAGCAGCGTCCATCCACCGGATTCGAAGACCACTTCCACGTCAGGAACGCCCGCCTCACCGGTCTCGCGCACCCCGTTGCCGTTGAGGTCCTCGAACACAATGCCCTCAATCCGTCCCTCGCTCTGCGCCGCCGCAGGGAGCACGCCAACGGTCAGTATCGCCAGCGTCACAATAAACGCACCAACTGCTGCCCGGTTTCGCTTCACGACGATTCCTCCTGTTCCTCTCCGATCTGGAGAATGATTGGGGGGATTGTACATCCTCCCGGCGAAAATGGGTAGAGAAAGCCTATTCCACCGGCGGGCGGGGGCCAGACTCGCCCTGCTGGCCTCGCAGCGCGTCCAGCCATTCCCTGACGCGCGCCTCATGTCCCTGGTCAGAGGGGGCATACCACTGACTGCCCTCCAGTCCATCTGGCAGATACTGCTGCCGCACGTAGTGCCCCGGATAATCGTGGGGGTAGCGGTAGGCAGGGTCGTCGGCGTAGCGTGTGCGCGGGCTGTTGCGTAGATGCGTGGGTACTGCTGTGTTGGCCCCGGCCTCGATCTCAGCCATCGCCCGGAAGACTGCCCCGGCGCTGTTGCTCTTGGGTGCGGTAGCAAGGTACAGTGTGGCAGTCGCCAGGTGATACGCGCCCTCAGGCATACCGACCCACTCCAGCCCATGGGCGCAGGCGCTGACCATCATCATGCCGTGCGGGTTCGCCAGCCCCACATCCTCTCCGGCCAGGATGAACAACCGCCGCATGATAAAGCGCGGGTCCTCGCCAGCCAGGATCATCTTGGCCAGCCAGAACAACGCTGCGTCGGGGTCTGACCCGCGCACCGATTTGATGAACGCGCTGATTGTGTCATGATGCTCATCCGCGCCCTTATCGTAACGCACAGCTCGCTTCTGAATACTCTCCTGGGCCACACTTAGGTCGATGGTGATGGTCCCCGACTCATCCGGCGGGGTAGTCAGCACGGCCAGTTCAAGGGCGTTCAGGGCATTGCGCGCATCTCCGTTGGCCAGCCGGGTCAGGTGATCCAGCGCGTCGTCGGTGACCACGATCGGTTGCCCTCCGTAGCCGTGCTCGACGTCGGTCAGTGCACGCCGCAGGATCGCCCGGATCGCGTCATCGGAGAGCGCCTTCATCTCAAAGATGCGCGATCGGCTGAGCAACGGCCCCACGATCTCGAAGAAAGGGTTTTCAGTGGTGGCGCCCACCAGGATCACCAGCCCCTGCTCCACATGGGGCAGCAGCGCGTCCTGCTGGGCCTTGTTCCAGCGGTGGATCTCGTCCACGAACAGCACGGTGCGCTGACCATACATGTTGCGCCGCTCTTTCGCCGCCTCGATCACCGTGCGCAGCTCCCTGACCCCATCCAGCACCGCGCTCAGCGTAGTGAAGGTGCTGGACGTGTGCTCTGCGATGATCTGCGCCAGCGTGGTTTTGCCGCAGCCCGGCGGCCCCCACAGAATGATCGAGGTCAGCCGGTCGGCCTCCACCGCGCGGCGCAGCAGCTTACCCGGCCCCACGATGTGCTCCTGCCCCATGAACTCATCGAAGCTGCGGGGGCGCATGCGGTAAGCCAGCGGTGCTTCACGCATTGTCTGATCCTGGCGGCTCTGCTCAAATAGGTCCATTGCTGCTCACTCTCCGCTGGCGGTTGGCGTCATCCCCTGGATTATCCCCATCCTCAGCACAGGCCGCAACGCGCGTGACTCCTCGGCTGGCGCTGCCGGAGGGGGTATAATTCCCGGCATGGAAACTGACAAGCCAGCCCCCTGTGACACATGCCGAACCGATCTGCTGATTGGCGCCGCGCTGTTTATAGCTGCGCTGGAGCTGTATGTCACCACGCTGGCCCCCGGCCTGGTGTTCGGTGACCCCGCCGAATACACGTTTGTGCCTCACATCTGGGGCATTATGCACCCGCCGGGCTATGCCTTCCAGACAGTGCTCGGCGGGTTGTGGCAGCGCCTTATCCCCCTCGGCACTGTGGCCTATCGGGCGAATCTGCTCAGCGCTTTCGCTGGCGCCGGGATTGTCGCCCTGGTATATGGCAGCGTGCGCACCCTGATCCCCACCCGTGTGCGCGGCCCGCGCGCGTATCTGCCGGGCCTGCTGGCCGCATTATCCACGGTGGTCTCCACCGACATCTGGCAGCACAGCATTCACGCCAACGCACATATTGTCACAGCACTGCTGGCGGCGCTCAGCCTGTTCATGCTGCTGCGCTGGTGGCGCTCCATTGAGGATAGCCGCCCGTGCGATCGCTGGCTCTATATGTTCTGCGTCGTCGCCGGAGTAAGCGTTACCCACCACCCGCTGCTGGTTTTCAGCTTCCCCGCTTATGCCGCGTTCATTATCGCGGTCAGGCCGCGCATCTTACTGCAGGGCCGCACGCTGCTCAGGATGGGAGGGTTTGCGCTGCTGGGCCTGAGCGTCTGGCTATACCTGCCACTGCGCGCCAGTCTGCCGACCCCGGTTCCCTTTGGCCCGCAGAACACCAACACGCTGGACGGATTCCTTAACCTGGTGCTGGCGCGTGGCCTGCGTGTGAACCTGTTCCACTTCGGCTGGGCCGATCAGCCTGATCGGCTACTTGTTCTGTGGTCGCTTCTGCGCCTGCAGGCAAATCTGCCCCTGCTTGCCCTGATGCTTGTGGGGCTGGCGAGCCTGTGGCTGCGGCGCTGGCGGATGGGGCTGCTGATCACCCTGTTCCTGATCGTCAATCTGGCCTTCATCATCAACTCCATCCAGGATGTGATGGCCTATCTGCTGGTGCCGCTGGTAGGGCTGATGCTGCTGATCGGCATTGGTCTATCGGCGTTTGCCGATCTCCTGGCCCCGCTGCCCGATCGCTATCGCGCGCCGGTCTGGACAGCGCTCGCGCTGCTGGCGCTTGTCCTACCACTGTATCGTGCCGCTGCACTGGCCCCTCGCGTCTCCCTGCGCCATTTCGACGAGGCGGATCGCTGGGTCAGCGAGGTCTATGTCAGGTTCAAGGGGCAGAGGGAGGGGGCGGTCCTGCTGGGGCACTGGGAGCATCTGACCCCGTTGTGGTATGCGGCCTGGGTCGAGGGGCGCCCCTTTGCCCCGGAGGATCTTACACTGGTATTTGTTGCTTCCGGCACAGCGCGCCCGTGGGTGGATGCCGTATGGGCCAACCTTGGGAAGGGGCCGGTTTACGTGTCTGGATATCAACCGGACCTGGTCGCTGAGGGGTTCCGGCTGCATGCTGTCGGGGATCGCCTGTATCGCGTTCTACCTCCCCCTGCTGATCAGGTACCGCTGATGGATATCGCGCCGGGCGAGCAGGCCGGGCCGGTGGTGGTGGCCGGGGTTGATCTGCCGGATGCAGAGGTTGTGCCTGGCCAGCGCATCCCCCTGACGGTCGCGCTTTACACATCCGAGGGCACGGAGGAGATCATCTTCCCCTATACCATGCTGGGGGATGTGACGATGGCGTATACCACCGATGGCCACTGGCTTTCCCCCTGGTGGGAGCCAGGCGAGATCATTGTGGAGCGCTACGATTTGCGCGCGCCGCTTGACGCGCTTCCCGGGGAGTATCCACTGCGCTTGGGGCTGCGCAGCCTGACTACCGGTGAGGCGCTGACTTTTGACGACGGAGTGGAGCTGCTCGACCTGGGCACGGTGACCATCCGGGCTGAACAGCCTGATCGGACCTATCTACCTGCCCGGATGCTGGCCGACATTGGCCATCAGGTGGCGCTGGTCAGCGCCCGTGCCAGTGCCAGGGGGCAACGCGTTGATGCTGTGTGGGGCGAGCCGCTGCAGGTGCGCCCCGGTGACACGATCAGCATCGCTATCACCTGGTCCACCATCAGGCCTCCCGATGATAACTGGAAGGTATTTATCCACCTGCTCGATGCCGGGAACCGCGTGGTCGCGCAGCAGGATTTCCCGCCGCTGGGTGGCTCCTTTCCCACCTATCTGTGGTTCCCCAAGTGGGTGCCCGGCCAGACCGTGATCGACCCTTACCATCTGGTGGTCCCGCCGGATGCGCCCGCCGGTGAGTACCGCATTGTGGTGGGGCTGTACGGGTTCAACACGCAGCAGCGTCTGCACTTCTTCGATCGGACGGGTAACCTGTCAGGGGATCACTTCATCCTGGGTGTTGTGCAGGTCAAGCCTTAGCCTGCGCGGCTGGTGGGCTGGAAGATGGCCTCCAGTACTGTACGGGTGTCGCTGAGATCGTCGAATAGATAATCGGGCGAATACGCCTCCAGCTCCGCACGGGTGTTCCAGCCGGTCAACACCGCGATGCTGCGCGCCCCTTGCTCACGCCCGCAGGTGATGTCATGCGGCGTGTCGCCGATCACCACGACCTGCTGCCCCGCGAATGCCGTGCCATAAAGCTGCCAGGCCTGTTCAATAGCATGGTTGAGCAGATCAGCACGGTTTTCCGAGATATCGCCAAATGCCCCTATGACAAACTGCTCCGGTAGATAGCCCGCAGCCTCCAGTTTGACAGCTGCCGTCTCGCGCAGGTTGCCCGTCAGCACACCCAGCAGCACAGTGTCATGAGTTTGCAGCGCAGCGACAAGCTCCAGTCCGCCAGTGCAGGGGCGGATACGGTGCTGGTTGAGGACCAGCCGCTCCTGCATGACCTGTGCCATCACAGCCCCCAGTCGGGGGAAACGCTCCCAGATCACCTCGGCCGGAAGGCCAGCCTCTTCCAGCAGTACGCGAACAGTGCGGCGGTCGGTATATCCGCCGAAGTGGTAGCTGTCGATCGGCCCGGCGGTGCCGTACAACATCTCCAGCGCGATCTTCATAGCATCCCGCCCGGCATGATCGGGCCAGAGCAGCGTCCCGTCGATATCGAACAGCACAAGATGTTTGAAATGCGGCATGACTCGTATGTTGCGGCTCCTGGCTCAACAGATGTACCCCCGGATTATACCGCTGTTTGCTGCCGGGCTTCTCCTGTTTACGGGCTGGTGCTTGCCCACTTTTCCCCGATTCGCCTCCATGCTATACTGCGAACATGAACGGAGTGGAACACTGGCGTCGGCGCTGGCTGCGGGCACACCATGCCTGGCAGCAGCGCATCGAGGCCGCTGACCTGCAGTATATGGCTGACGCCCTGGGCGGTGCTTTCAAGCCGCTGGCGCCGCTTGCTGCCCAGTTTTTGTGGCTGGTCGAGCCGGGACTTGCTCTGCTGGGGGGCGGCGATGCGGTCCGTGCCCTCGCCGATCTGCTGCTCGATCCGGCGCAGGGGCCGGATCACTATCCTGAAAGTTGAACAGGTATGGTCGCACTTACCGTTATTCTGGTCGCGCTTATCCTCTTGATCGGGTTCACCATTTTCACCCGGCGGGGCTTCAGGCCATCGAAGCGGCCGCTGACAGCTTACCGTTCGCTAAGTGGTCTGGTGGGGCGGGCGGTGGAAGGTGGACGCCGCACACATGTTTCCCTGGGGCCCGGCAGCCTCATCGGCGAAGAGGCCAACACCATCTTGGCCAGCCTCGCCGTGCTGGACGCGGTGATCGAGAGGGCAACCATCGGCGATCTGCTGCCTGTGACGACAACCGGAGACGCCCCCACCTGGCTGGTAATGAGCGATACCATGCTGCGCGTCTACCGCAGGCATGCGCTGCTGGACCGCTATCGGCGTGCCCCGGCTCGGCTGGTTGCGTTGGACGCGATGGCCATGGCCGGTGGTGTCACGAGCATCGTCCATGATGAGCAGGTGCAGGGCAGTGTGGTGATCGGATCGTTTGGGCCTGAGGTGGCCCTGATCACCGAGGCGGCGAGCCGCCGCCACATCCCGCAGGTTGTGGGCAGCGACCGCCTGGAGGCACAGGCCGTTGCGTTTGCGGTGGCCGAGCACCCCCTCATTGGTGAGGAGGTCTACGTGGCACGCGCCTACCTGGATGAACCGCCGCCTTCAGCACTGGCCGGGCTGGCGGTGCAGGATGTGCTGCGCTGGCTGGCGGTCGGGGTGATCGTGATTGGCGCGGTTCTGGCCAGCCTGGGTTTTCTGGGCTGATCAGTAGATAGAAACGGGGCAGGTATGAAGTACATTCTCCCGGCAGCAATCGCAATTGGCACTGGTATCGTGATTTTGCTGAGCTACCTCATCCCGGTGCCCGACCTCCTGGCTGCCCGTGCGCTGCTCACGGATTGGGCGGTGACGCTGGCCGGGTTGGCTGTTTTGCTTGGCGTTCTCAATGTGGTTATGGCGAACTTCCGGCGCATGCAGTCCCGTGAGAAAGGCTGGGGCTACAATCTGCTTACCGTGCTGGCCGCGGTCGCGATGCTGGCGCTGGGGGTGTGGGAGAGTTTTGGCCGGGAGCCAGCCCTGTATGCGTCTGCCACCCTGACCGGCGCTCTATTCGATGGGGTGATTGTGGCGTCTCAGGCCGCGCTTGCCAGCCTGGTGATGTTCTTCCTGGTGGCAGCAGCCATGCGCATGCCGCGCAGCAAACCAGATGGCTGGACCCTCTTCTTCCTGGCTGTGGTGGCTTTCACGCTCGTTGCCTGGATCCCGCTGCAGGCGCTGCGCCCTCTGCTGGCTGTGCGGGACTGGCTGCTGAGCGTCCCCGCCACCGCAGGTGCGCGCGGCATCCTGCTCGGTGTTGCACTCGGGACAGTGGTCTTTGGGCTGCGGGTGCTAACCGGGGCCGAGCGCCCATATAAGGATTAGGTAGCAGTGATGATGAGCAATCCGCCTGATGGCAGCGATTTTGACGACTTCTTTGAGCCGCTGGAGCCCGAGCATGATGATCACCCCGGCGGTGGCGATCTTGATCTGGATGATCTGCGCTCCGGGTTGGATCGCGATGAGGCGTTGTTCAGCGACACAGAGGATCGGGAAGAGCTCCCGGACGCTCTCTTTGATTCAGATGAATCATCTCTACCCTTTGGGGCTGAGGAGGAGCAGCCCGATTATCCACCTTCCAGGCCGTCTCGCGCCGTCCCGCTGCCGGCCTGGCTGAGAGGAGCAGCGCCGCCTTCCCCGCCCTCATCGCGTGACTACCAGGTTCCGATCTGGTTGCGTAAGGCAGCAGCGCCGCCTTCCCCGCCCTCATCGCGTGACTACCAGGTTCCGATCTGGTTGCGTAAGGCAGCACCGCCGCAGCCGATCCCCTTTGGGGTGGGTCAGCTCCCCCCCTGGCTGCGTGCTGCGGTAGTGCCCACCGAACGGCCATCCTCACCGCCACCCCCCCCATCCGAAAATCTACCTGAGTGGCTGGCCGCTGCTGACCTGCCTGCCCCCCTGGAGCCGCCTGAGCTGTGGACCACGCGCGGGGAAGAGCCGCAGGTGGAGGCTGTGCCGCCCGACTGGATCGCCGCGATCGATGAGATGTCACCTCCGCCCGGTGCCCCGGCCGGTGAGGATCGAGACAGCATCCCCGGCTGGCTGCGAGATGTTGAGCGTGAGCCGCTTACCTCCGTACCCGACCTCGATGAGACACCAGATTGGCTGGAAGAGGCCGAGGGCGAATCTATCTCCAGCTCTCCTTCGCTTACCCCCAAGGGACTACCTCTGCCTGATTGGCTGCCCCGTGAGCAGGTGGAGGAAGAGCCTCCCATCCCTGACTGGCTGGGGGCGGTGCTGGAGGCTGCCGGAGAGGAATCCCCTTTGCCCTCGCCGGAGAAACCTGCCGGTGATCTGCCGGAGTGGCCGGGGCCTCTCCCTGTGCCTGATGAGGCCGTGCCGCCCCGCGAGACGCCCGATACCGGTGACCTCCTGTGGCTTCGCGGGCTGGATGAGGACGAGACGGCCATTTCGACCGTTGGCACGGGTTCCACCGGTGAGCTGGGGGACCTGCTTCCTGTGGAGCCTGCCCCGCTTGATACCGAACGGATCTCGACGGATGAACTGAAAGCCATCCTGGAGGAGCCTGCTCAGCTCCCCTACGATGAACAGGAAGCTACCGCTGACGTGCCTGCCTGGATGACGGGGCTTGGTATAGAAGGCGCCCCTGATCTGGATATCCCGATCCCGATCGATGATGATGAGGATTTGCTCGGTCTGTCGGGCCCGCTTGCGGTTGCCAGCGAGGAAGAGCCTCAGGCCGTGGGGGCGGGTGATATCACCCCCGGCCAACTGCCATCCTGGTTGCGCGACCTCAAGGCAGAGGAGCCGATCCCCCTCCCTGAGACGGAGGAAGTAGACCCGCTGCTGGCTGAACAGATCGAAGACCTGCGCTTTGATGCGATCGCTGGCGCAGCAGCCGTGGAGTCAGCCTCCGTCCCTGAGCGGGTGGGTGCTCTGAAAGACATGGCCGGGGTGATCCGACCAGAGATGATCTTCGAAGGCAGTGCGCTCTCCGTTGCCGATCTGGTTGAGGGGCTGGTGGTGACCGATCGTCAGCAGCAGCAGGTTGACCGGCTCGTCCATCTCATAGAGCGCGAGGCCGCGGGCGAGACGACAGCGCGCCACCCAGACATCCTCCAGCCGCTGCTGCGTCTTCTGGTGGCACTGGCCCTGATCGCAGCGGTGGCAGCACCGGTTATCTTCAAGGTAGAGCTCCTGCCGGCTGCGGTGGTAGGCCCTGGCCCCGCGGCAGCCTATGAAGCCATCTCTGCCCTTCCAGAGGGGGCTGCGGTGCTTGCCGTTTTTGAGTATGAGCCGGATACCGCCGGTGAGCTTGAGCCGGTAGCCCGGGTCGTGCTGGCCCATGTGGCCGAGCGCGCCGGTGAGCTGTACGCTATCAGCACACGGCCCACCGGCCCGGCGATGGCGCAGGCCGTGCTGTCTGACCCTCTGGTGATTGCCGGGCGGTCCAACCAGGCCCGCTGGTTGAACCTGGGATTTGTGCCGGGTCGGTCAGCGGCGGTCAGCACTCTGATGGTCAACCAGCCGCAGGCCATCCCGTCTCCGCTTGGGGTTGACTATCGAGGGGAGCCGTCCGGGCTGGAGGCCGCCGCCCTGGCCGATCTGGACCTCGATCTGATCATTGTATTTGCTGCCCGCTGGGAAGACCTGCGCCCCTGGCTTGAACAGGCCGGGCCGCTGCAGGGCACCCCCCTGATCGCGGCGATCAGCGTTGGCACCGCACCACTGGCCTATCCATATCAGGCCAGCAGCCAGATCACAGCGGTGCTCAGCGGGCTGAATGATGCAGCAGCTTATCAGGCCCAGCGCGGTCAGAGACTTGACCCGGCGCTGCTGGGGCCCTGGAATGCACAGGCGGTAGCCGGTTCCACTGCTGCACTGTTGATTGTGGTGGGGATCGTGGTGTTCGGCGCGATGGCGCTGCGCAAGCGTCAGGAGCATGAGGGATGACATTAACTGTTTCTCAGGCGGACCTGATCGGCGGCGTGCTTGGCTTCGTGTTCACGCTGGCGCTGCTCAGCTACCTGATCGGCGACAACCCGCTTTACCGTATCGCCCTGCATCTCTTTATCGGCGTAGCGGTGGGCTACACTGCGCTGGTGGTGATCTACCAAGTGCTGCAGCCCCGTTTGATTGAGCCTTTGCGCAGCCCCGATCTTCACACGGTTGCGCTCTCCATGATCCCACTTGTGCTCTTCCTGTTTATGGTCATGAAGCTCAGTCACCGGACGGCGCCGCTGGGCAACATCAGCACCGGCTACCTGATTGGTGTGGGCGCAGCCACCGCGATGGGCGGTGCGTTGGTTGGCACGCTTCTCCCTCAGATTCGGGCAAGCTGGCTACCCATCCTGCCGGGGGACAACCTGGCATTTCTGAGCAACATTGTGATCGTGGTGGGCACCGTCTCCACGCTGTTGTACTTTCAGTTCTGGCTTCGCGAGAGCAAACGGCATGATATACCCCGTCGTACGGCGATCATGCGGCTGGTCACGGGCATTGGCAAGGGGTTTGTGGTGCTTACGCTTGCCACAATTTACGGGGGCATGATACTATCAGGCATTGCCATCTTCAGCGAGCGGCTGATGGCACTGTCTGACTGGGTCCTGTCCATCATCCCCTGATACAGGATAATCGGGCGGACTATGGCGCTATTTAGTCGAGGTACACAAGAGTCACAAAGCGGTTCCCCTGAGATCGGCGGCCCGCCTATCCGGGTGAAAGGCCCCATCCTGGCGGTTGATATTGGCACCACCCACACGCGGGCGGTTCTATTCGACCTGGTGGATGGCATGTATCACTTTGTGGCACGCAGCAGCGCGCCGACGACAGCGGCGGCCCCCTGGAACGATGTGCTGGTCGGCGTTCAGGAGGCGGTCAACCAGATCGCCGATGCCACAGGGCGGATACTGTTCAGTGATGATCGGCTCATCACCCCCGCAGAGAGTGACTTCTCTGGTGTGGACGTGTTCCTGGCTACCTCCAGCGGGGGGCAGCCAGTCCGGTGTGTGCTGGTGGGCCTGATACCCGATCTCAGCCTGAGCAGCGGGCTGCGGGCGGCCAACAGCGCTTATGTTCAGGTGGTGGACACACTAAGCCTGCTTGATGAGCGCGGGCAGGATCAGCAGATCGATGCTCTGTTGAGTGCTGATACCGATCTGATCATGATCGTGGGCGGGATTGATGGCGGGGCAGTGACAGCCCTTCGCAAGCAGATCAACACGGTGCTGCTGGCCTGCTCGCTGATGGAGCGCAGCGCCCGTCCGGTAGTAATCTACGCTGGCAACCGCGATCTCGCTGACGAGGTTCGCGAGCGCTTTGAACAGCAGGTGCACATGCAGATCGTGGTGGCTGACAACGTGCGGCCCACGCTGGAGGTTGAACGTCTGGAAGGCGTACAATCTGAGCTGGCGGCTCTTTATCATGCGCAGAAAGCGCGTCATACCAACGGCTTTGCTGAAGTGGGAGAGTGGACGCGGAAGGGCATCTATCCCACTGCCTATGGGTTCAGCCGGGCAGTTCATATGATTGGCCATCTGCAGGGGCAGAACGTGCTGGGGATTGACCTGGGCAGCACTGCGACCGCCATCGCTGCCTCGATAGCTGACCGGCAGTACCTGAATGTTTTCAGCGATCTCGGCAGCGGACATGTGGCCTTCCTGACTGCCGGGCAGATCGGGCAGGCGAATCTGGCCCGCTGGCTTACCTATGAGCTGAGCAACCCTGACGACCTGTTCAACTATCTGCTGAATAAGGCGGCGTTCCCTCAGCGGGTGCCCGCCACGCGGGACGAACTGGAGATCGAGTTTGCGCTGGCGCGTGAAGTGATCAGGCTAGGGTTGCAGCAGGCTCGTCGCGGCTGGCGTGATGTCCCGCAGCGCGGCCCGCTGCCTGCCTTCAGAACAATGCTGTTGAGTGGCGGGGTGCTGACATTGCCCCCCAATTATGGATGGAGCGTGCTGGCCGTGCTGGACGCACTGATGCCGACAGCAGCAACCCGCCTCCTGCTCGATCCGTATGGGGTCGCTCCGGCGCTGGGTGTCCTGCCCGAGGTCAACCCGCTGGCAGCCGTGCAGGCGCTCGAACGTGGCGCCTTCATCGACGTGGGGACGGTGCTCTCGGTGACGGGCCGGGCGCGGCGGGGCGAGGTGGTGGTGTGGGGCAAGTTCAGGGTTCCGGAGGGTGAATCTGTGCCCTTTGAGGTGCGCTATGGCTCAATCGCCCTGATCCCCATCCCATATGGGGTTGAGGCAGAGGTGACACTTCGCACCCGCTTCGTGCGGGTTGACACAGGCCAGAGCGGCCTGCGCCGGCTGCGCATCAAGGGTGGAGAGGTTGGGCTGATCATCGACGCGCGTGGGCGGCCCTGGCGGGTGCCCCGTGACCCGGAGGAGACGCGGCTCACTATGACTGAGTGGCAGAAGATGGCAACCGGAGAGGTATTGCGATGACCATGGCTTATGCCTATGGCCGCCTGACCCCGCGTGCCCTGATCCGGCATGTGGTTGTGCTGCCACGTGGGGCGCGTCCTCTGGTCGAGCCTGGCCAGCAGGTCCGTGCTATGGAGCCGGTCGCAACCGCGCAGATCAGGGGAGAGCATCACATCCTCAACATCGGGAAGCTGCTGCGGCTTCCCCCCCAGCGTGCCGAGGCCAGCCTGCAGAAGTTGCAGGGCGACTTTGTGGAACAGGGCGAGCTGCTTGCCCGGCGGCGGCGCTTCCTGCGCAAGCCCCTTGAAGTGCATTCGCCCATCAGTGGCCAGGTGCTGCAGGCTGATAGCGGGATGATCCTGCTGGAAGGTGCGAGTGTCACCCGCGACGTCCACACCCCCATCCCGGGGCGCGTGACCCACGTACAGCCGGGTGTCTATGTGGTGGTTGAGACGGTAGGCGTTCAGATCGAACTAGCCTGGGGCTGGGGCGGCCTGGGATGGGGGCCGCTGCGTACAATCGGTGAGAAGCCCGAGCTTGAGCTGAAAGGCAGCGGACACTTCACCATCGATCATCGTGGGGCCATCGTCGCCATCAGCGCCCCGCTGACGGAAGCTCTGCTGGCTGAGGCGATGGAACTCCGCGTCAAGGGGCTGATTGCTGCCAGCGCCACTGCCAGCCTGCTCCCCGCCATCCGCGAGGTTGATTTTCCTGTTGCGCTGACGCGCGGATTTGGGACGATGCCGATGAATGTGACCATCCTGGCGATGCTCAGGGCAAATACTGGCCGCCAGGCGGCCCTTGACGCAGGCCGGTCGGGGGATTGGCGCAGAAATCGACCTGAGATTATTATTCCTTTGGAAGCTGAAGAACGATCACGTGCCACACTGCCCGCCGAAAGCCCGGTGTTCGCTGAAGGCCAGCAGGTGCGCGTTCTTCAACATCCTCACATGGGTGCCATAGGCACAATCCGATCCATACCCGATCAGCCGCGCAGGCTTGACAGCGGCTTGTGGGCAGCCGGTGCGATGGTCCAGGTTTCTTCTGATGAGACCATCTTCGTGCCTTTCCTGAATCTTGAGTACCTGGATTGACCTGACCTGCAGGTGCAGGACCAGCACAAAGGGGAGTACCAACCGATGATGGAAGAGAATGGAGATCAGGATCTATACTTTAGTTTCGACGAAGAGCCTGAGGAGATCGGAGGGCCAGCAGGCCAGCCGGATCAGGGGCAGGCTCCACAGAATCGCACCTTTTTGATCGCCGTCATCGCCCTCGGTGCGATCACCGTGCTGGCCATCGCAGCCTTTGTGGTCTTCTTCTTGCTGAACAGGGGACAGCCGGCTGTCTCTCCCAACGAGCTGACGAACCAGGCCAACATGACCCTGCTGGCGGAGACTCAGGCGGCGGATGCCCTCACGCAAGCTGCTCTGCTCGCAACCCCCACCCCCTTGGAACCGGTGGAGGAGGTGCCCCCTGAGGAGGAACCTACTGCCACACCTACCTCGCTCATTGGCGTGACACCCATTCAGCCCGCTGAAGAAACACCCGCGGCAGGGGCCGAGGCTACCGAAACGCCTGCCGCTGAAGTAACTGAGGTGGCCGAAGCTGCTGGCACGCCCACGCAGGCTGCTGCGCCGCCCACGCCTACCGGCTCTGGCATCATCGAGGTTACCCCGCTTGGCGGTCTCGGCAGCGAGACCCAGGTGGCCGGTTTGGCCACGCCTGCGCCGGGCGTGGGCACGGCCGTGACTCCGCAGGTTGGTGAGATAACAGGTCCAGGCGGGCAGCCTACCGCGGTCGCCACCCTTCCTCAGACCGGCTTCACCGGGACAGCGGGCCTGGCAGGGGCGGGCGTGCTGGCCGTGATGCTGGTCATTGTTGCAGTTGCGGCGCGGCGCATCCGGCTGGGCAAATGACAATGGCCGTTTAAACTGAGCTGTTAGGGGGCTGTCACATCGCTGATGGGGTGTGCCAGCCTTTTTATTGCCGGGGGTGTGACAATATGCCGTCCTCGTATGTGGTGATGCGCTCTGCCGAGATCGACCTGCTCCTGGATGCATTGAGCAGGGCTTCCTGTGTCTCAGTGGTGGGGCTGAGTAACATGGGTAAGTCCACCTTGCTGCGCAGCCTGTGCGCCCCGGAGATAGCTGCCCGCTACACCGAAACCGTCGGCAGGCATGTCGATTTCATTTACATTGACTGCAACGGCATACTCGAGCTAACCGGCCAGGGCTTCTATGAGGTGGTGCTGCGCAGTATGCGCGAGCAGATCACTGATCGCAGCTTCGATCTGATGCAAAAAATCGAAGCCTGTTATGGCCAGATCATCGAACCAGAATCCAGCTTCCTGGTGCCTCTGAGCTTCAACAAAGCGATGACGGCGATTATCGAGCAGGAGGACCGCGATCTCGTTTTGCTGCTCGACGAGTTTGATGAGGCCTTTGATGCGCTGGATGGGCGTGTGTTTCTCAATCTGCGTGCACTCAAAGATAAATATACACACAGCCTGTCTTATGTGACTGCGACGGTCAGGCGGCTGGGGGCCAGGCGTGCTGATGACGCTGCCACCGAGTTCGTCGAGCTGTCAGCGCCCCGGACGGTGATCCTGGGCCCTTTGCGGCACCGCGAGGCTGAGGAGTTCGCTATGGTGACGATCAAGGAAGCGGGTCTGCCGCCGCTTAGCAGCGGTGAGATGGACTTCCTGTGGCTGCATACAGGGGGTCATCCCCGCCTGCTGCGGGCGATGCTCAGCCATCTGTTGGAGATACGGCTGTACCAGCCTCAGCGTTATGAGCAGCAGGGGCTCCCCTGGCTCCTGGAGGAAGTGGCTCATGATGTAATGGTTCGTGCTGAGTGCGCTCATCTGTGGAGTCAACTTGGACCGGAGGAGCGCGATGCCCTGGCGGCTGTCGCAATAGCAGGCCCGGAAGGTGTCTCCCCCGCTGTGCTGCAGAATCTCAAGGACTGGGGGATGCTGGCCGAGCGCGATGGTCGCACGGTTGTCTTTGCCGAGATCATGGCCGACTACGTCAGACGGCAGGCAGCTGTCAGCCACAGGGTTCCGGACGGTATCTGGATTGACACGGATTCGGGAGATGTGTGGGTGGAGGGGGTGTTGACGTCCCCACTCACCGAGCTGGAGTTCAAGCTGCTGTTGCTGCTGTATGAACGGGCCAACAAACTGACCGACAAGTACCAGATCGTTGAGACTGTGTGGGGGGTTGATTACATCGGCAACGTGGACGATGCCCGCATCGAGAAATTGGTGAGCCGGCTGCGGTCCAAGATCGAACCAGAGCCGGGTGACCCACGTTTCATCATCACCGTGCGCGGCCGTGGGTACAAGCTGGTGACCTGATCAGCCTGGCTCCAGATCGCGCTGCTGGTCAGGGTAAGTGAGCGCTGACGCTGGCTTTTTGTCAGGCCAGCCGGCTGATGACGGCGGCCCCGTAGCCAACCACGCGGTGATACTCCCCGTTCATATCGGCAGAAGTGGCATATCCCACGATCTGGATGTGCGCGGCGCCCATCTGCCGCGCTGCTTCCAGTACGGTGGCGATGGCTCCGCGCCCGCAGGCAAACGCCTCGCCACTCTGATCGGCCCGGATCACCTGCTCCGGATCCCCGGCGGCAATATGGGCCAGCATTACCTCGTCGAGCTGCCGCGCCACATGATCGGCATAGTAATGTGACAGATCGCTGCTGGCAATCAGCAACGTGCTGCCACGAGGTATGATCTCACGGACGATGGCTCGTCCAAGGTCCAGGCAAACCTGGGAAGTCTGCTTGCGGATCATCAGCGGCACCAGCCGGAACGGTTCCGTCAACACAAGCTGAAGGAAGGGCAGCTCGATCTCCAGCGCATGTTCCGGGTCGCGGCTCACCGGCGTGATCGGGATATGACGGTTCAGGGCCTCAAGGGTATCGTGGTCAACCTCGATCAGTCCCAGCGGGGTTTCGTAGGCATCATGGCTGGTGCTCAGCAAGGCGTTGGGATAAGGGTGGTGCATGGGGGATACCACCACCACATATTCAAAAGACATCCCTTTGATCTGCTTAAAAGCACGCGCCGCCACAGGGCCGGAGTACATGTAGCCTGCATGCGGGACCACCAGGCCAACGATAGAACCTGGCACCTCGATGCGAGGTGCGTTGTCCAGCATCGCGCTGAGCGTGGCCGTCAGGTGGGTGGGGTTGGCGGTGTACCATCGTCCGGCGATGGCGGATGGGCGTACGTTATGATAATCCTGCCCGGTCATCATCACTCACCATCCACTCATGTATCACCTGACTACATTGTAGCATAGTTCATAATGGTCAGGATGGTTATCCGTTCAGCCAGATGATCAGTTCCAGCAGCCCGAACAGTGCTGCCGCGAACCCGCCAAAGGCCAACCATGCCAGGGTAGGTGATGAGCGATCTTCGATCCGGGGGGTGCCGTCGAAACTCAGCGTCACCGCGTAAAGCGGGGTGACAAGCCATGAAAGCACCAACCCGCCTACCAGCCCGCCCAGATGCCCCCAGTTATCGATGCCGGGGGAGAGGCCGATCAGCAGGTTGACCACGATCACCTGGATAATGCTCATGATGCGGCTGCGGGTGCCGTACAACACCCTGCGGTTGCGATACAGGAAGGGGATCAGGGCGCCGATCAGGCCGAACAATGCACCGCTTGCGCCGATCGATGGCGACGGGGTCAGGGCGAAGCTGAATAGCACACCACATATCCCTGAGAGGAAGTAGATCGCCGCAAAGCGCAGTGTGCCAAAGCTGCGCTCCACCTGCGGCCCGATGACGAACAGAAAGTAGCTGTTGAACCCGATGTGTAGCAGGCTGCCGTGCAGGAACATCGGCGTGATTAACCGCCAGTATTCGCCCTGCAGGATGGCGTCGTTGGTTTTGGCCCCCAGCAGAGTCAGCGAGCGGCCGGTGAAGAAATCCAACACAAACACGATCACGTTGATCGCCAGCAGGATATACGTCAGCACTGGTGTGGTTTGGGGAACCTGGATGCGCTGCACAGGGGCTGCCTGAGGTGGCGGTGCTGGCGTACCCGCCGCAGAGTCGGGCTGACGTTCCAGGGGATGCACAGGCTTATTTGGGCCGGGATGGTGCTGAAATGGGTCGCGCTCTTCTGGTTGGTTATCCACTCGTTTTTCTCAGATCATATACCGTTCGACACAGCTGATTATACTGCTGCAGCAGGGCGGATTCACCATGACAGCGTGCGTAGGGTCCGGTTCCGGGTATGACGCTCAGCCAGCCGCGCCGCTGTGCGGCTTGATGCCCGCCCGGTTCAGGCGCTCGAGCACAACCGCCCGGATGTCTGCCTGCACCTGCTCACAGTCGCGCTCTCCGTCGATCACCACCCAGCGGCCCGGCTCCTCCCCCACCAAGGCCTGATAGCCGCGGTGAACCCGCCGGTGGAATTCCATCGCCAGGGCGTCAAGCCGGTTCCATTCCCCGCTGCTGTCGCCCCGACGCCGCCTGAGACCTATCTCTGGTGAGACATCAAGATAAAGCGTCAGGTCGGGCTTCAACCCGCCAGTAGCGAATTCGGTGATCTGCCGCAGCGTGGCCAGGTCAAGGCCATGCCCGAAGCCCTGATAGGCCAGCGTGCTGTCGGCGAACCGATCGCAGATCACGATCTGTCCGCGTGCCAGAGCGGGGCGGATGATTTCCTCGATGTGCTGGGCGCGGGCCGCCGAATAGAGCAACACCTCACTGCGCGGGTGCATCTCCTGGTTGCCGGTGTCGTGCAGAATGGTGCGGATCTGCTCGCTGATGCGCGTGCCACCCGGCTCACGGGTGTGGTAGACCGGATAACCCTGCTGGCGGAGGGTTTCCACCAGCAGGGTCGCCTGAGTTGTCTTGCCGGAGCCGTCCGGTCCTTCAAAGGTGATGAACATCGCCATGGCCCGCCGCCTAGGCCCTGTATACCCGTACGTGGCGGTGCGGTTCCTTGCCATAACTGTGTGAGAGCAGGTTAGCGTCCCGCGCGATCTCATGCTGCACCCGCCGGATGTTCGAGCTTTGCGGGCGGAGGTCGACCGCCGGGGCACCGCTCGCCACCGCCTGCACTGCCTCACGGGCCTCTTGGATGGCGCGCTCCAGGGGGTCTTCCTGCTCGATCTTCAGATCGAACATATCGATCAGGAAATCCTCGATCTGTGCCACCGTGTTTGAGCGCAGCACATAGATCGGGATCCCCTGCTGCTCAGCGTCATAGATCAGACGCGGGCGACGGCGATAGAAGTTCTTCAGCGTGAGCAGGGCATTAGCCTCGCGCAGGCTATCTACCACCTCCAGCGGCACCTTGAAGCGTCGGGCGGACTCGATCAGCCGGTTCCGGGCGACCGCGTAGGGATAGACGCGCAGGGTACGCAGCGAGGCCGACGCCCTGGCGTCGTCCTCACTGCCAGCACCATGCCGGTGTGGCTCTGGAGTACGGGCTTCGTCTGCCAGGCCGCCCATCCTTTGCCGGGCCTCTGGATGGCCGTTGTTGGGCCCCTCCCGCTCGCGCCGCTTGCGGTTGCTGCGCGTGGGCACATCCATCGAGGGGGTGACTGCTGCCTGCTCGATGATGGTCTCGCCGCCGGGGCCGCGCCGCCGCACCTCCGGCGGCAGCAGCACCCCGCGCAGCAGCATATCCACCGCCGTGGCCACATCCGGATGGATATGCATCGTGTCGCGGTCTTGCAGCTCGATCAGCACCTCAAACGTGGGCGGTGCGCGGCGCTCCAGCACGGTTTTCTGGGTGCCGCGCCGCCGTGCTTCTTCGTCTGAGAGCGTTACACTCTCAATGCCGCCCACAAGGTCCGAGAGAGTTGGGTTGAGCAGCAGGTTCTCCAGCGTGATGCCATGTGCTGTGCCAATGAGTTGTACGCCGCGCTCAGCGATGGTGCGTGCGGCCTGAGCCTCCAGTTCGCGCCCGATCTCATCGATGATGATTACCTCGGGGTTGTGGTTCTCCACCGCCTCGATCATCACCTCGTGCTGCAGGCTGGGCATGGGCACCTGCATACGCCGTGCCTTACCGATAGCCGGGTGCGGGATGTCGCCATCTCCGCCGATCTCGTTTGATGTGTCGACGATCACCACTCGCTTGGTTTCTGCCAGCACGCGGGCCGCCTCGCGCAGCATGGTGGTCTTGCCTACTCCCGGTTTGCCCAGGAACAGGATGCCTTTCCCCGTCTCGATGATGTCTTTGATGATATCAATCGTGCCATATACGGCGCGCCCCACACGGCAGGTCAGGCCCACAATCTCCCCGCGGCGGTTGCGGATCGCCGAGATGCGGTGCAGGGAACGCTCAAGCCCTGCGCGGTTGTCCGCGTCGAACTCACCGATCTGCATCACCACCAGGTCGATCTCCTCCTGAGTGACCTCGCGATCCAGCAGCACATACTCACCGTCGGTGAACCGTGCGGTGGGTACGCGCCCCAGGTCCAGGATGATCTCCAGGAGATGGTCGTTGCGGTTCATATGGGTGATAACTTCCGCGATCTCCGGGGGCAGGATCGACAGCAGGTTAGAAAGGTCGTCAGTTATCTGTTGTTCCATCACGGTCAAAGTTAAAAAGCCTTAATGCCTGACTAAAGTATTGTTCCAGTACAAATTATTCGGATAGCTCGGTGAAGGGCGTCGGCATGGGAATCCCATTCTCAAGGCCTGCCGCCCTTGCCAGCCCTGGCTGGTTGATGCGAACCGCCGTATGGCGTATCATCAACACCTGCCGTGTCATGATCTTAAATCCCGCCTGTTCCAGCGCATGGTTCACCTTCTCAGACTGGTAGCGCATCCGGCAGTATACCGGGCGCGAGCGACCGTTCAGCTTCTCCACGATTGCGTTGAACACCGGCGTGCCATCACCGCAAGCCTTGGTCAGCAGGTAGACCTCGATTAGTGCGGCGCGTGTACCCCGGTACACCGGTATGGCGGCGCACAGCCCGTGCTTGCCTTCCAGCACATAGATCTGATCAGCAACAGTGGGCAGCGGTGCCACCTGCTTCAGCAGCCCTGGCACAAACAGGCCGTACAGCGACAGGATCGCGGGCTCGTCTGCAGTGTGTGCCGGGCGCAGCGACACATTGTGTTCTCCTTCACCCAAAGCTGCCTCGCGGATCCATATCTCCTGGCGGGCATACGTAGCGAACCCGGCCTGCCGCAGCAGCTCCAGCTCTGGTGCGCCCTCATCGACTTCGGCGATCAGGTTAACTGCGCCGTGGCTACCGCCCATTACCGTCAGGCCGTCCAACATGCTCAGCCACAACCCCTCACTGGCACCGTACGCCAGAGTGGGAGCAATATAGGCCAACCGGGCATAGGGGTCGCCTGTGGGGTGATGCAGCACACCGATGCCACTCTCTCCCCCCTGGCGCAGCATGTAGGGCTGTGTCCTCCCACGGCCGGTCAGCACAACCTGCTGCCACGCATCATCACCGACGGTCAGGTTAAGGTGCGTGTCAAAACTGATGCCCTGACCTGCCAGCCGGTATACGCGTGGCAGATCGTGGATACGCAAAGGGCGCATGTCAGTCACGCACTATTCCTCTTTCGATACCAACCATCCGGCAACAGCGCTTAGCCGAGGGCAGGCTGCCTCGGCGTCTCACTGTGCTCTCCATGTCTTATTGTAACACACGCGACAAAGTCCGGACAACCGCGGGGGCGGTGGCTGCACAGCCCGGGATCAGGACCAGAATACCGCCGGGGCTGTGTTGACATAACCCGGAAAAGACCCTATTATAACCTCGTTACTCACAGATACATCGTTATGGTATCGCAGCAAACCAGGAGGCGACTACCATGCAATCAGGCGCGAGCTTCCGGCTGACCATGCGCCGTGGCCCTCATCCCAATCAGGTCTATGAGCTGACGCGGGATACGCTCACCATTGGGCGGGACATCACCAACGACATTATGATCAACGATCCGGAGGTTTCGCGCCACCATGCGAGGCTGACCCGGACGGCTGCCGGGTATATGATCGAGGACCTGCGCAGCACAAATGGCACGTTCATCAACCGGCAGCGCATCACCACCTCCTACCAGCTCGCCAATGGCGATGTGGTGGGACTGGGCGAGACGGTCACGCTGGTGTACGAAACACCCCTTGTGGGTGCCGGCGAAGCAGTCTCTACCACACGGGCTAGCTACTCGCGTGAGGCTCCGCTCCCACCGCCTCCTCCGCCTCCTGTGTCTGTCTATGAGGAAGAGGAGGAGGAAGAGGAGGAAAGCCTGTTCGAGCGCAACCGCTGGGTTGTGATCGGCTGCGCCGGGCTGGTAGTGATCCTGTGCTGTGCGATAGTGATCGGCGGCATTGTGGTTGATTCATATAACCTGTGGTGTGATCTGCCCATCATCCCCAGTCTACCCGGCGTGGCGTGCCCGTGATGTGACCGGGGTGGCAAAACAAAAAGACTATCCGCGAAGGGTAGTCTTTTTGTTTCTTCTGGCGGCAGGCAGAATATCAGAGCAGCGAGATCGCCAGTGCGACACATGAGCACAAACAGCACAGGCCAAGCACGGCTGCCCCGCCAATCAGCACCCACTTCTGAGTATCTTCATTGGTGATGCCGATCTGGGCCAGCAGGCCCCTGGCCCCTTTGACGGCGCCACTGCCCATGCCCGCCCCCCCTGCGCCGGACGGTGGGATCGAGGAGGCAGCGGCACTGGCAGCCGCAGCGAACTCATCGACCTTTTCCGCGGGCGCTGCAGGTGATGTCGGCGCGGGGGGGGCCCCTGCAGAGGAGGCTGGGACCTTCACTTCCGCTGTCTTCCAGTCATCATCTACCATCGCAGCGGCGGGGGCGGGTGCAGCTGCCGCTGCCTCGCTGAACTCATCCGGCGCGGCCGGCTTCTCCTCAGCCTTTCCTGCTGTGGGCAGAACCACCGTCTCAGGCACATCTTCTGCCGGAGGGGCGGCGGGTTCCCCGGCAGCCTTTTCCTCCCCGCCGGTGCGAGGCATGTCAACCATCGTGGCAGCGAACTCGTCTACCTCACTCTGAGGCTCCTCCCCCCTCTGTCCTGACTCATCACCTGAGTGCTGCTCAAGCTCTTGGTCGTCTGCGAACATGGTCCTCTCCGTCTCTGTATGTGGGTTATCTGGTAACTGCATCCACTATACGACTCCTGCGCGATCCTGACAAATCAGGTCGCATCCAGGTCGGGCCGGTCGCGCGGGCGCAGCAGCAGGGCCAGCGCCATCACCGCCAGGCAGATCGCCGCGGCGATGATCAGCATCTCGTTGATCACCTCGGTCGCCACGCGGATACCGATCTGCAGCAGTGCGGCGAAATCGGCGCCCTGTCCCAGCTCCGCCACATACCGTTCGGTCAGCACGTTCGAGCGCGTCAGCCCGTAATTGGTCATCAGTGCTGTGCCAAAGGTCATCCCAATCAGACGCATCACAATCACCAGCCCGGAGGCTATACCGCGCTCGTCATCGGACACAGCATTGATCACCGCAGTGCTGATCGGTGCGACCGTCAGCCCCAGCCCGATCCCCGCCAGGGCCATATGCAGCCCCATGGTGATCTGCGAGACGTCAGGTGTCCAGGTGCGCCCCAGGAAGAACCCCCCTGCTGCGATCAGCATCCCCAGCGCCGTTGTTGTGCGGTATCCCGCCAGCCGTGTCAGCAGCCCGCCCGGTACACTGGCTACCGCCATGGGGATAGTGAGTGTGCCCAGCAGGATGCCGCTCAGCAGTGCTCCCTCGTCCACGCTGGTTGCGATTACCGTGTTGACGAACAGCGGCACGGAGACAAGGCCCAGCATCAGGCAGAACCCCACTCCCAGGTTAACAACACTGGAGACTGCGATGTTGCGCTCCCTGAAGTGATGCAGGTCAAACAGAGGATGCCTGCTGCGTCGTTCTACAATCAGGAACCCCGTCAGGCTCACACCCGCGGCGGCCAGCCAGATTGCCGCCACGCCGGTCAGTGTCACCCCCTCCCCCAGGGTCTCGCGCCCCGTCACCTCACCGCCCCCCAGCCCTGCCGTCAGGGCGAACAGTGCCAGTGATAGCAGGCCGATCCCGGCCCAGTCGGGGCGGCTGGCCCTTGTCAGCAGACGGGTGGTTGCAATCAGCACCACCAGCGCCGCCAGCAGAGCCAGGGCGGTCAGCCCCATCAGCCAGTCGAGCGCCAGCAGACGGCCCGCCAGCGCGGTGAAAGCCGTTGCCTGCAGGCCGTGGATCATCTCTACCACAGCCTGCGCTGTGACGATTGCCAGGCCGATCACGATCAGGATCAGCGCCAGGGGGGTCATGCTGCCTTCACCATGAGTGGCGGCGACCGGTCGAAGCTGCTGCCAGGTGATGTAAGCCACCACAGCAGTGATCGGGATGTTGATCCAGAACAGCACCGGCCAGTCGACCACCTGCACCATCAGCCCGCCGTACAGATGCCCCAGTACCCAGCCCGCCGTGTCCACCGCCCCGATAATCCCCAGCGGCACCGCCCGGCGGCCCGCCGGGAACAGGTCGGCGACCAGCGCCATGCTGGTGGGGACCATCGCCCCGGCCCCTAGCGCCTGCACCACCCGCCCAGCGATCAGGGCATACAGGGCCATGTAGGCGGCGACGGGCCGCCCTCCCTCGATCAGGCGGAAGAGGGTGCGCATCCAGCGTGCTGGCGCATAGTTGGCAGTGGCCACGAGCCAGGAGCCGAGGATGAAGATCAGCAGGGCAATGAAATACGTCCGGCGCCGTCCGATCAGATCGGAGATGCGCCCCATGAACGCAACGCTGATGGTGTAGGCCAGCAGATACCCGCTGACTACCCACGACGCCTCATCGGCGCCTGTCTGGAAGGGGATGCGCAGGTCAGCGATCACATCCGGCAGAACAGCGGAGACCACTGTCAGGTCGAGCGCACCGATGAAGACAGGCAGGCAGATCAGGGCGAGGATGGCGCCCGGGCGTCGGATCGATGCAGCAGAGTCGGCTGAGCTCATCGTTTCCCCTCCATTTGTGCGCAGGCGGTTGACGATAGTATCGGCTGAGGTCTGATTGTACAGAGTAAGGCCCCTGCAGGGAAACTGGCTGGCGCAGGGAGATGCCGATCAAAAAAGCCCGCGGTAGAGCAGCCGATCTCATACCGCAGGCCTATCAAGTGCAGCAAGCGGCTTATTTACCCATGCGTGTCTTCTCTTCCTCAATCACGGAGGGATCGAGCTTTTTGAACAGCGGCCTGGGGTTGTTCAGTCTCTGGCCCGGCGGCAGGGGCTGCGGCTCCCAGCGACCGATCGCCCCGGCCCCATCATAGATCAGCGCGGCGTGGTCGCGGGTCTCCTCGCGGAAGGTCACGATTCGCTGCTCGCCGAACAACTGCCCCTCGAAGCCCAGCATCTCATGGATCTGCTGAGCGGTGAAAGGCAAGAAGGGGGCCAGAAGGGTCTTTAGATAGGTGATGGCCTGCAGCGCGGTGTAGACGGTTTTGGCTGCTTCATCCCTGTCCTGCTTGATCACGTTGAACCAGGGCATCTGATCAAGGTAGACGTTGACCTCACGGGCCAGGCGCATCGCTTCTTCAAGCCCCCGGCGCAGCCGCACCGTATCGAGCAGCTCACCCACCGAGTCGAACCCGGCGCGGATCTTCTCCAACAGTGCCTCATCCTCCGGGCGCAGCTCGCCGGGGTCTGGCACAGCACCATCCCAATGCTTGTTGGCGAACTGCAGCACGCGATTCACCAGGTTGCCCCACCATGCCACCAGCTCGTTGTTGTTGCGAGCTACAAAGTCCTCCCAGGTGAAGTCACTATCGCGCGTCTCAGGCAGCACACTGGCCACGTAGTAACGGATGGCGTCAGGGTCATAGCGCTCCAGGATGTCCGGCAGCCAGATCGCCCAGTTGCGGCTCTTGGAGAACTGCGCCCCCTGCACGTTCATGTATTCGTTGGCGGGTACGTCGTAGGGTAGCACCAGCCTGCGCTCTGGATCGTCATCGTATAGGCCCGACAGCCCCATCAGCTCCCCCTGCCAGATCACGGTGTGGAAGGGGATATTATCTTTGCCAATGAAACAGTACATCCGGGTGGCGGGGTTGTACCACCAGTCTTTCCAGGCATCGGGCCGGCCGTTGTTCTTTGCCCATTCTACTGAGGCGCTGAAGTAGCCGATCACGGCCTCAAACCACACGTAAAGCCGCTTGCTCTCCCATCCCTCCAGCGGCACGGGGATACCCCATTCGATGTCACGGGTGATCGGCCTCCCACGCAGGTCCTCAACCATGTTGCGGGCGAAGTTGATCACGTTAGGCCGCCAGTAATCCTTATCACTCAGGTATTCGCGGAGCTGGTCCCTGAACCCGGCGAGATCAAGGAAGTAATGCTCCGTTGTGCGTACCACCGGCCTGCGCCCCGTTAGCTTGCTGCGCGGGCTGATCAGGCGGGTGGTGTCCATCAGATTGCCGCAGTTGTCACACTGATCACCGCGTGCGTCTGTGTAGCCGCAGATGTAGCACGTGCCCTCCACCAGCCGGTCAGGCAGAAAGCGCCCCGCCTCCTCATCGTAGAGCTGCTCCTGTGTTTCACGGTACAGGTGGCCTCTCTCCAGCAGCTTGAGAAAAATGTCCTGCGCCACGCGGTGATGGTTCTCCGTGTCGGTATGGGTGAACAGGTCGTAGCTGATACCGATTCGTTTCTGGACCTCCAGGAAGCGCAGGTGATATTTCTCGAACAGCTCGCGTGGCGACACCCCCTGCTGTTCGGCGGCCACCGTGATCGGCGTGCCGTGCGAATCGGAGCCGGAGACCATCAGAACCCTGCTGCCTTTCAGGCGGTGATAGCGCGCGAAGATGTCAGAGGGCAGGTAGGCACCGGCCAGGTGCCCCACGTGCATATCCCCGTTGGCGTAAGGCCATGCAACGGATACGTGGATTGTGTCGGTCATGGGGTTCTCCTCTCCTCATTCAAGCCGCACAGAATTGTAGCCATGACGCCTGATTCAACAAAAAACCGCCAGCGGAGCTGGCGGTGCCTGTGCCGGAGCCGTGCCCTGTGTTCAGCCATGCACGACCATCACCGGGGGAGGCTCCAGCTCCCACCGGCCACGGCTGCTACGCATGGCCATCATCGCCTGTGCCCGATCGTCTCTGAGCACCACTCCGCATCCCTTCAGGTCATCCCGGGCTGGGTTTATTATAACACGGTTTTGCGCCAGTGGATGAGTCGATCCGACCCGTCGGATAGGTTATACTTCAGTGCTGGCAACTTCAACTTCAATACGTGAGGAACTATCACCTTGACCGAGCAAAAAGGCTTTACTATCTGGATGACGGGGCTGTCGGGCGCGGGCAAGACGACCATCGCCAGGATCGTCGAGCAGGAGCTGAAAGCGCGTGGCGTCAAGATCGAGCGCCTGGATGGCGATGTGGTGCGCCAGTCCCTGACGCGCGACCTGGGCTTCAGCAAAGAAGATCGTGACAAGAATATAGAGCGTGTGACATTCGTGGCCAAGCTGCTTTCCCGCAACGGTGTGGGGGTGATCGCGAGCTTCATCTCCCCTTATCAGGCAGTGCGTGATATGGTACGCCGCGAGACCACCAACTTCATTGAGGTTTTTGTGCGCGCCCCGCTTGAGGTTTGCATTGAGCGGGACGTAAAGGGCATGTATAAGAAGGCGATGGCTGGCGAAATCCCCAACTTTACCGGTATCTCTGATCCCTATGAAGAGCCTGTCAACCCCGAGATTGTGCTCTACACCGACCGCGAAACCCCGGAAGAGAGCGCGGCCCGGTTGATCGCTTACCTGGAGGATCACGGCTACATCCCCACCCGGTCGTAGCGGAGACCGGCCCGATCGAGTCTGGTGATGTGATGATGGCGCAGATCGTCTCCACCCTCAGGCGGCATCCATGGGCGGCTGCTCTGGTGCTGCTCTATCTGGTGCTTGGGGTGGTTTACAGCGTGGCCAACCCGATCCATGAGGCGACGGATGAGCTGCGCCACTATCGCTACGTGCGCTACATCGCCGACCTGCACCAGCTCCCGGTGCAGTCAGGAGAGCAGGGCAACGCCCAGGCACATCATCCTCCGCTGTACTACGCAACGGCGGCGCTGGCCAGCTTCTGGGTGCACCCTTCCGACCCGTTGTACGAGCCTGCTCTGAACCCGCACTGGAGCTTCCGTAACTGGGAGATCGGGACCGATAATAAAAACCTGTATCTTCACGGCCCGGATGAGGCCTGGCCTTACCGGGATGCGGCGCTGGCGGCGCATCTGGGCCGCTGGGTCACGCTGCTGTGGGGGGCCGGGGCGGTTGCCCTCACCTATGTCATTGGCCTGATGGTGTTCCCCGGCAGGCAGGGCCTGGCTGCGCTGGCGACTGCGCTGGTGGCCTTCAACCCAATGTTCGTCTACCTGGGTGCGGCCATCAACAACGATGTACCTGCGGGGCTGGCAGGGGCAGCCCTGACGGCTCTGTGCCTGCAAGTAGTCCGTAATGGGCCGACCGATCGCCGTGCGGCCTGGCTGGGTGTGGCCTACGGGCTGGCCCTGCTGGTCAAGCTCAACCTGGTGGCCATGCTCGCCGTGATCGAGCTGGCGCTGCTGCTGGCCCCCGCCTCGCCCGGCGGGATGCCGGGCCGCCGGGGGTGGCTGCTGCGCCTGATACGGGCCAATGCCATCATCCTGACCATCGCAGCGGCGATCGCCGGGTGGTGGTATGTTCGTAATGCTATCCTGTACGGTGAGCCGACCGGCTTCGTCCGCCTGACCGAGATCTGGGGCTTCCGTGATCCCGGTGTGGGCCTGGTGCTGATCGGGCCGGAGCTGCGCTATGCCTGGACCAGCCTGTGGGGACGTTTTGGTTACGGGCAGATACCCATGCACGCCGGGCTGTATATCGCTGCGGCGGTTTTCTGCGGGCTGGGACTGGCCGGGCTGATCGCCTGGCTGTTGCGCGCACGCTGGGAGGGGCATCCCACCCTGCAGCTTCGCCTGCTGGCTGTCTTAGGGGCAGCGGCGCTGATCAACTTCCTGGTGCTGCTTGCCTATATCACGGTCAGCCCGGCTGGCGCGATGGGCCGCTTCCTGTTCCCCGGCCTGCCCGCCTTTGCTGTGCTGGTGGCGGCGGGCTTTGACGTCTGGCTCGCGGGTCGATGGGAGGCGGTGGCTGCTGCCGTGCTGGGGGTGATCCTGCTGGCACTGCCGATCACGGCGCTGGCGGCTTACCTGCTGCCCGCCTACGCTATCCCCGCTGAGTCGGCCCCGCCCGCCGATCCGCTGGCGATCACTCTGGGCGATCACGTACGCGTCCTCGACTATCACCTCAGCCGGGAGGAGCTGTTGCCCGGCGATCAGATCGACGTGACTGTGACATGGCAGGTGATCCGCCCCACCGACGTGCCCTATGCGGTTTTCATTCACATGATCAACCCCCAGGGGGTGATTGTGGCCCAGCGTGACACCTACACTGGTCTGGGGAACTATCCCTCTCACTGGTGGCGCCCCGGCCACATCTTCACCGAAACCTACCGGGTTTTTGTGCCGGAGACCGCCTACGCGCCCGAGGAGGCCTACGTGCAGATCGGCCTCTATAATGCTGAACGCGGACGCCTGCCCGTCTCCGGTGTCGATGCTCCGGACTCAGCTCTACACCTGGGCGAGGTGGCGATTCGCAGCGATCCCGATGCGACCTACCCCAATCAGCTCTATGTGAACTTCTCCGGGCATTTTGCGCTGCGGGGCTATACCATCGAGCCGCGTGCGCTGGCAGCCGGAGAGACGACAACCATTACGCTTTATTGGCAGGCGCTCGCCCCACCCGCTGACGAAGATCAGATGGTGTTCACCCAGGTGCTGGAGGGCTGGAACGCCCTGGCTGGCGCTGATGGCCCCCCGCACGTTGAGGTTCCCAGCACGCGTGCTTGGCAGTCGGGCGCCGTTTATGTAGACAGGCGTGATCTGTCCCTGCCGCCCGACATCGCGCCCGGAATTTATGAGATCTGGGTTGGCTGGTATGGCGGGGCCGGGGGGCCCAGATTGCACATCATCGCCGAGGATGGCCGCATCCTGGATGACTATCTGGTGCTGGGCAATATCCGGGTGCTGCCTGCTGACTGACAGCCCGGCTGCCCCCTACCGCCAGATGTGCTGACTGGCCACTCAACCTGCCGCCCGATGCGCTGCAGCGAAGTGGCGTACGAGGTTGATGATCCCGACCAGCCCCTGCCCTTTGCCCATCGAGAGGTCCTTGCCGAACAACGTGAACACAATGTCGGTGTCCAGGGCGACTACCTCCTCCAGTGGCGCACCTGACAGCGTCTCCGCCAGGATGCTCGCCAGCGCCATGGCCGACAGCCCCTGGGGGTTCTCCACGGCAAAATGGAAGCGTAGCGTCCCGTCAGGCAGCGGCTCTGCCCACACATAGGCCTCGGACTCGCAGGCCGGGACGCGGTGATCTTCCGGGAAGGGCCGGGCGGCGATCGCCTCAGGCACCTCCTCAAAGCGATCAGCATACTGGATCAGCATCTCGGCGCGCTCACCTCGATCGCTGATCGACCGGAAATCCTCGACGATCTCAGCTAGGGCTGCAGGATAAGCGGGCATATACACTCCTACCGCTCGATTGGTAGACCGACGGAATTGCCCCACTCCGTCCAGCTCCCATCATAGTTACGTACCCGTTCATGGCCCAGCAGGTAGGTCAGCACAAACCAGGTGTGGCTGCTGCGCTCACCGATGCGGCAGTAGACGATGGTCTCTTCCGCCGGGTTCAGCCCCAGCCCGGTCTCGTAGATCGCCCGCAGTTCAGCCGCCGGCTTGAATGTGCCGTCCTCCGGGTTGATCGCCCGCGCCCAGGGAACGTTGTGCGCGCCGGGGATGTGTCCTCCGCGCAGTGCCCCCTCGTTGGGGTAGCTGGGCATGTGCAGGCGCTCGCCGCTGAATTCCTCCGGGCTGCGCACATCCACAAGCTGCCCGCCTGCATAGACGTGCCTCAGCACCTCATCACGCAGGGCGCGGATGCGCGAATCGTCACGCTCCGGGGCGCGGTACTCGGTGGGCGGATAGGTGGGGACCTCCCGTGTCAGCGGGCGACCCTCTTTCTCCCATTTCAATCTGCCGCCGTCCATGATCCGTGTGTTGTTGTGCCCGAACAACTGGAACACCCACAGGGCATAGCAGGCCCACCAGTTGCTCTTATCCCCGTAGAAAACCACCGTCGTGTCAGGCGTCACTCCAATGCGCGACATCAGGCTCTCGAACTGTTCACGGTTGATGTAGTCGCGTCGGATCGGGTCGTTCAGGTCGGTTGTCCAGTCCACTTCCACCGCGCCGGGAATATGCCCGGACGCATACAGCAGGCTGTCCTCGTTCGACTCGACCAGCCGGACAGCGGGGTCGTCAAGGTGTTCCGCTACCCACTCGGTTGAAACCAGGACATCTGGCCTAGTATAGCCGCGGCTGTTTATCTCGCTCATCGCTGCTCCTCCCGTCCTACTTACATAAGGGCCGCGCAGTTATCAAGACGGTCTCGTCCTCCGCGATAAATAAGATTTTTATAGTAAAAATTATACCCTTATCGGCTGGAGTTTGCCAGAGCGACAGGCGGCTTACCAGTTGAGGGGCTGGCGCACCCACAGCCGCTCGCCGCCGACGGCGTTGATGTACCGGGTGATGGCCTGCTCCATGGCCGGGATGCTGTGCCAGAATGTGTTGATCTGCGATGTGTGCCGGGCGATGGCTCGCACCCTGGCCAGGATGGCGGCGTGATCCAGGGGGATCAGGTGAGGTCGCAGATCGGGCTCCTGTGCAATCACAGCTTGAAGCGCATCGGCGCTGGCTGCGTAGGGATATTCCTCGTAGTATGCAATCTGCGCCGCCGGGATGCCCCACCCATCGGCTGAGCGGCGCACGATCTGGTGATCGACGTGATGACCAACCCCCAGCGGCACATAAAGCTGGGCGTCTGGCGGTAGCGGCGGGACGACTGCCAGCTCGTCCAGTGCCGGGTCTTCGGAGTGCACCTCGCCGAAGAGGGCCATCTCGGAGGCATACAGTGGCCATCCTCCGGCTGGGTGGGTGCGGTAGATGCAATCAGGCAGGGTATGATGATATACCTGGACCGCGGGATGCAGGGCCTGGAAAGCAGCCCTGTCCTCAGCGCGGCGGACGGCGGGGGGGTCTGTGAAGTCTGCGGTGCCCACCAGATAGGAGCGCAGAGATTCGGCCCAGCGCGCGTGCAGCCTGGCCGCAAACGACGACAGGGGGTGATCAGACGGCGGGCTGGCGGCGAAGAGGGTGATAACCGCCACCGGCTCTCCGGCGGCGGCCTGGCTATAGATCAGGCCGCCGCAGCTCAGAACGGCATCGTCCAGGTGCGGCGACAGATAGATATGCCGGGCATCCGGCCAGGATAGCGCCATTGCAGGCCATGCGCGGGCCGGTTATATCCCGGCGTGCTGCAGCCGCTCCGCCTGGTCGCGGGTGGCGAGTTCATCCAACAGCTCGTCGATCTCTCCATCCATGAAGCTCTGCAGATTATACAGGCTCACGTTGATGCGGTGATCGGTCACACGGTTCTGCGGATAGTTGTACGTGCGTATTTTCTCAGCACGGTCACCGCTGCCCACCATCGAACGCCGTTCGGCGTCCTGCTCCTCATGGATGCGCTGCTGCTCCATGTCATATAACCGGGCGCGCAGGATGCTCATAGCCCGCATCAGGTTCTGGGTCTTGCTGCGCTCGTCCTGACATTGCACCACAATGCCCGTAGGCCTGTGCGTGATCCGAACGGCAGTCTCGTTCTTCTGGACGTTCTGACCGCCCGCGCCGCTTGAGCGGTAGGTGTCGATCTCTAGGTCCTTCTCGTTGATCTCAACTTCTACGTCATCCACTTCGGCCAGCACGGCGACTGTGGCAGTGCTGGTGTGGATGCGTCCCTGGCTCTCGGTAATCGGTACGCGCTGAACACGGTGCACGCCGCTCTCATACTTGAGGCGTGAATAGGCCCCCTTGCCCTTGATTTGGAAGGTCACCGATTTGAAGCCGCCCACCCCCGTCTCGTTGCTGTCGAGGATTTCGACCTTCCAGCGCCGCGCCTCGGCGTAACGGGTGTAAAGCCGGAACAGATCAGCAGCGAACAGCCCTGCCTCGTCGCCGCCCGCCCCGGCGCGGATCTCAATGATGACGTTCTTCTCGTCGCGTGGGTCTTTGGGCAGCAGCAACCGACGGATGGTGTCTTCCAGTTCGTCTTTGCGATGCCTCAGGCTGGCCAGCTCCTCCTCGGCCAGCGCACGCATCTCCTCGTCATCCGAGTCGGTCAGCTCCTCGGCCTGCTTGATCCCTTCCAGCACGTCGATGTACTCATGGTAGGCATCAACGATCGGCTGCAGGCTGCTGCGCTCCTGGGCATACTCCGCCACCTTTTCATAATCAGTAGCCACCGCCGGATCACCCATCTGGCGGGTTAGGTCTTCATAGCGTGCCGCAATGCCGGCCAGCTTTTCTAGCAGCATATTTGTACAAGGCTCCATCAACAAAATGGCCCCGTTGCCATGCCGGGGCGAGAAGTTGAGCAGATTATAACAGGCGCTCAGGGGGGCTTACAAGGGCTATCAGGTTTCCACGACGACAATGCGTTCCAGCTTCGCCAGGTCGCGCTCGACGTGTACCCGCGCCGCCGGGAAGGCTGACTGGCAGATGGCAGCGGCCCGTGCGCCCTGATTGTACCCGATCTCCAGCACCAGCAGGCCGCCGGGCGCCAGCCGTGATGAGGCCTGCTGCAGCAGCCTGCGCACGATCTCCAGCCCGTCCGCCCCGCCATCGAGGGCCACCTCCGGCTCCCAGCGGCCCACATCGAGCAGGGCCAGCTCATCACTGGCGATATAGGGCAGGTTGGCTGCGATCACCTCAAAGGGGCCGCGGAATGGTGCCAACAGATCGCCCTGCACGAAGGTAATGCGGCTGCCCGCGCCGTGCCGCTGTGCGTTGTGCCGGGCGACGCGCAGCGCGTCGGCGGAAATATCAGAGGCAGTGATCTGTGCCTGCGGCAGGCGTAACGCCAGCGTCACCGCGATGATGCCGCTTCCCGTTCCGACGTCGATCACACGTAGCGGCCCCATCGGTCGGTTGGCTGCCCAGCGCACCACAATGTTGACCACTTCCTCCGTCTCAGGGCGCGGCACCAGTACACCCGGCTCAACATAAAACGCCAGCCCGGCAAACTCGCGCTCCCCGGTGAGGTAGGCCAGTGGCTCACCCTGCACGGCGCGTTCCATCAACTCGGCGAAGCGTCCGGCCTGGTCGGCGGTCAGGCTTGCCTCCGCATGGGCCAGCAGCCAGGCCCGGTCATGCCCTGTGATATGGGCCAGCAGGGCCTGCATCGTGATATGCGATACACCCTCCCGGTACAGCCGACGGGCCAGTGCCATGGCCTCGCCCACGCTGCGGGCCTCTCTCAGGTCATCCACCGGCGCCATCCTGACGGACTTCTTCAAGCAGGGCGAAAAGGTCCTCGGAGGTTGTCAGACCCCGCATCCTGCTGACGAACTCGCTCAGTGAGGCGCTGTAGTACCGCACCTCGCGGATCGCCGGGCCGATCGGGTCCGATCCGCTGGAGCCAGGCTGATCGGCGTAAGAGCCGTGAAAGGCGAAGTAAGCCTGGTTGAGCTTGCGGATGCGGTAGCCGTTCTCAAGGAACACCAGGCGCCGCGCCTCCATATAGGCCTCAGCTTCTTCAATCTGCCCTGCCGCCAGCAGCTCATCGACGCGCACACGGGTCTTATGCATCTCAGCCCGGAAATCGAATGCCGGGGCTTCCGACTCTGGCTGTGGTGCGGCCTCTTCCTGCAGGATCGGCAGGGGGGTGTAATCCGGCGGTGGTGGGGCCAGGTCAGGGTAATAACGTGCCAGCACCATCTGGCTCAGTTCCTTGCCCACAATGCTGGCCACCGTCTCGTTCATGGTGTAAAGCTCCGGGGTGGTCCCGTAGTTGAATCCCAGCGGGTAGAAGGTCAGGTAGTGGTGTACCCACTCATGCGCAGTGACCTCAAAGGCGAAGGCCAGATTATCTGTCTCAACCAGCATGGCAGGATACACGGCCAGCCCACCCAGCGGCACGATCAGAGCTGACACCCCCAGCTCGTGCTCCACGCTGTCCTCGATCATCTCCTGGAGCTCGACGGCCAGGCCGTGCTCCAGCGGGTAGGCAGCCGTGCGCTCGATCCGATCGCGTGGCGAAATAACCAGCAGGGTGGGCAGCCGGGTGAAGCGCATCTGGATCGGCGGCAGCACCTGCCCGGCAAACCCGAATCCGGCCTCGCGGACCACCTCGGCGGTTTGTGCCTGGATGATAGCCTCTGCCAGGGCCTGCCGGGCCTGCTGATCGGCACGCAGACGATCGCGTCGGGCGCGCAGCGGCAGGCTGGCCAGATCGGGGTCACCGATCTCCGGGGCGATGTAGAGGCTCTCGATCTCGCCCTCAATGATGAGGATCTCCTTTACCAGCAGGAAGTAGTCGCGCACGAACTGGCTGCGCTCGTCCTCGGTCATGTAGCGCTGGGGGGCTAACAGGGCTGTGGTTGTCTTGTCAAACAGCGCCCCGGCCTCCCAGGCGACAAAATCGAACAGATGATCGCGGGCGATGCCCAATGCCTGGAAGCCCTCGCTGCCCGGGTTGGGGCGCGCACCGGGGACGGCAACCAGGAACACGCCGGAGAGGATGACGGCCCACAGGCCGCGCCAGAAAACACGCCAGCTTCCACGCTCAACCATAGTAGCTCATTCGCTCATCCCACCATGACTCATGGGTGATCGTCGATCAGACGAAATATACTGTGATCAAATGAGGACCTGCCACATCCGCATCAGGCACAGCCCGACCAGAAGAGCATTAGCCAGCAGGATCAGCACGAAGACGACGATGCTCCCCAGTGCCGAGTTAGTCTCCAGGGTGCTCTCCATAAATCCGCTCATGAAGAATCCGGCCTGGTGCACGATCGCAGCGGTCACAAGGAAGAACGGGGCAAAGCACAACATGAAGATCGCCGTGATCGCCAGCGCGCCCATTATGGCGGCCCCACCGCTGACCAGGATGGGCATCGAACCTGCCGGGTCGGTGATCCCGCTGACCATCGTGCGCGAGATGCCCATCAGGCTGGGATAGATAAAAGCTACCAGCACCGTGTCAAGCGTCACGGCGATGCCCCCGGCAAAGCGGTTGGTGATGTGCCCCACGTCGATCTCGGCCAGCGCCGGCGTAACGCCAACCGCCAGCAGCAGGGCCACTGGCAGCACCAGCCCCGCCGCAATGCCGATGATTCCGCCCGTGAAAAACGCCGTGATCACCATTACCCCGGCAGCGACTGGCAGCACGGCTGGCAAACCGCCGTGTCGGGCTGCCCAGCCCAACAACGCCCAGAGCGCCAGCGAACCAGCCGGGAGCAGCCATTCCCACAGGCTGCCTGCCCCGGCAGCCCGGACGATCGCGATGCCGGTCAGAGAGATAGTCAGCGGTAGCCACATCAAGGCGTTGGCCAGGCTGGCCCCTGCCCCGCCCCGCGCATCCTGGCCATAGGCCAGCCGATAGAAGGTCAGCCTCTCCGGCGCCAGCAGCAGCCATGTGAGGTATTCCAGTGCCCCGGGCAGTGCAGGCTCCTCCGAGGCTGCCTCTTTATCTTCCGCTGGCGGCGCGTCGGCGGCTGGGGAGGCTGGCGCTGGCGCAGGGCGGGCGGGCGCTGACGGCGCGGCTTCTGCGCCGTCGATCGCTGCCGGATTGAGCGACACATTTTCTCCCATCAGCTCCGCAATGTAGGTGTGCACTGCCGCAATGCGATCGGGGTCGCGTCCGCCAGATCGGACCACCTCTATCACCAGAGAAAGAAGCCCCAGAGCCATCGAGGAGTTGGGCAATATCTGCGTCACAAAGCGCAGGGAGGCGGCAGCGTCCTCCCAGTATCCTTCTTCGATGTAGCGCAGCGCCTGTCTGAGATGTGGACGCGCGCGCCGCTCGGCCTCAGGCGAGCTGGGTGGTTCCTGGCGGCGCTCCCCGCCAAGCCAGGGTTCATGGCCGCTGTAATCGTCAGACATAGGCTGTCCTCCTGCTGTGTCCGGTTGATTTCCTGCGGCACGGCCTCGCCTGCCCGGTTGCAAAGCCCGCCGCCACACATTATAGTCAGTCTATCCCCGCAGCGCCCCGGTGCAGGTGGGTTTTTGTTTGAACGGGAGGGAACTGTGTTGAAGCGCCTGCTAACCTGGCTGGATGAGCGCCCCCGGCGGCGGGTGGCCCTTGCGGCGGTGCCGATTACCATCGTCCTGGGGGTCTACGGTGTGGTCCAGGTGCTGGGCGGTCCCACACAGATCACCGATCCGCGCAACCAGACCTTCATGCAGTGGTTCACCGGCGATCAGCAAACCCGCCGCGCCCTGATCGCCACCCAGCACGAGGCGTGTCCCGGTGCGCCCTTCATCCTGCCCGCTGAGGGATATATTGGCCTGCTTTACGGCGACCCACGCGGCCCCTATTCGACGGCGGATCGCCATCAGGGGATCGATATCTTCAGCCCGGGCGATCCGGGGGAGACCCCGGTTTATGCCGCCTACGACGGGTATTTGACGCGCGAGACCGACTGGCGTAGCTCGCTGATCATCCGTGTGCCCGATGACCCGCTTAACCCGGGCCGCCAGATATGGCTGTATTATACCCATATGGCCAGCCGAGATGGCTCGGCCAGCTATATCGTCGATGTCTTTCCCCCCGGCACGCGTGATGTGTTCGTGGAGCAGGGCACGTTGCTGGGCTATACCGGCGATTATAACGGCGGCTCGCTGCGCAGTGTGGCCGTCCACCTGCATTTCTCTATTGTGCTGGATGATGGCCGGGGCGGTTACACCAACGAGCTGGAGTTCGACAACACGATCGACCCCTCGCGCTATCTGGGGATGCCAGTCAACTATGGCTGTGCCCCCGATGTACCGACGTGCTCACCTGACCCGCTGTGCGCCGGGGCCATCCTGAGCGGGGCGGGCGGCTGACCTCTGTAGAGGGCTAATGGCGCAGGGTGGCGATCAGCCTGCGCGGTAAGATCAGCAGGTCCAGCGCATCGAGGATCGAGGTGACTACCACATCAGCGGCCTGCAGCGCCTCCAGGCTCAGCCCCTCCTGCCCGATTACGGCGATGCCGAGGGCGGCGTAGCGCAGCATGGCAGCATCGTTGGCGCCGTTACCGATCGCCACCACACCCTCTGCGCCACACTCAAGCACAACCTGTCCCTTCTGAAGGCGCTCCTGCCCGGCTATGATGCGCCGCGCCGTGAGGCCCAGCGCCACGTCGATCTCAGCCTGCCTGCCGTGGGTGTCCGCCGTCAGCACGACGATCTCCAGCCGCTCACGCAGGATCGCCAGCCGCTCGGCCACCCCCTCGATCAGTTCCCCGTCGACTGCCAGCGTGCCGTTTACGTCCAGGAACAAATACCGCAGAGCGTGGTCGCCCCGCCCCGGGATGGTGATCTCGATCACCCTGCCCCCCTGATGATCGTCAGGTCGCGCGGGAAGGTGGTCAGGCTCTCGGCGCCGTCGTCTGTGATCACGATGTTGTCCTCGATGCGAACGCCGATCTCACCGGCGATGTAGATGCCCGGCTCAATGGTGAATGTCATCCCCGGCTGCAGGAGCTGCTCGTTTCCCTCGATGATGTAGGGACGCTCATGGGGATCCATGCCGAGGCCGTGCCCGGTGCGGTGGATGAAGTGCTGCCCGTACCCCGCTGCCTCGATCACCCGCCGTGCTGCCCGGTCAACCTCCTGGCAGGGCACGCCCGGCCCGGCCTTGGCCCGTCCCGCCTCGTTGGCAGCCCTGACTATCTCATACACTTCACGGGCGCGTGTGGTCGGCTCGCCCACGAAGAAGGTGCGGGTGATATCGGAGACATACCCGCCCGCCGTTGTGCCGAAATCGAGCAGCAGCACATCTCCCTCGCGCACGCGGTAATCGCCCGGCACACCGTGGGGGTTGGCGGCGTTGGCGCCCGCCAGCACGATCGACTCGAATGCCTCGGCGCCGCCACCTGCCTGGCGCTGAGCAAGGTCGAGCAGCCCCGCGATCTCGCGCTCCGTCATGCCCGGTTTGATGGCAGTCACCACCCGGCTCAGCGCCTCCTGAGAGATGCGCACCGCCTCGCGCATGGCGGCGATCTCATCGGCACCCTTGCGGAGGCGCAGGGCATCCATGGCAGGGGTGCCATCGACGATAGCCGCGGCGGGGATGTGGCGCTGCACCAGCCTCAACTCCAACACGCGCATTTGCAGGTATTCAACGCCCATGCGCTGAATCTCCGGCAGCGCCATCATAGCTTGTCGGACTGCCTCCTGCGGTCCCTGCTCATCTGTATAGGTGATGGAGATGATCTCATACGGTTGTGCCGCTTCAAGTTTGGTGATCTCCAGCGCGGGCAGCACCAGGACCGGTGTGCCCCTGGCAGGGAACAGGCCCAACACCGGGCGTTCCATCAGGTGGAAGGACAGGCCGGTCATGTATTTCAGGTTGGTTCCGGCGATCAGGGTGAGGCAGTCAAGCCCCAGGTTTTGCAGCTCGCCCTGCAGGCGGCTGAGACGCTCTTGAAGCATGGCTTGCTCCTGTTAGGATGGATAGGCGTGCTCAGTTGAATTTGATGCCGATCAGCTCGACGGCGTCGATCTGGTTCCAGCCTGCCGGGCTGTTGGTCTTGTCGAGGTAGATCGTCACCACATTGGCCTGATACCTGGCATCGGGGATCGCGATGGCCAGTGGCTGGCAAATCCCCCGCCCCTGCGCGATAGCCTCATACACAACATGGGTTTCGCCGAACAGATCGGTTATCTCGATCCGTGAGATGTATCCGGGGTTGAAGGACTCGTAGACCACCAGCCCGGTCGGCGTTACCACCTGGGGGAAATACAGCGTCATGACAGCCTGGTTGACCTGGTTGTCAGGCGCGTAGGCGGTCACCGCGTCGGCACATCCCTCTGTGTTAGGAGGACCGGCGGCCTGGGCGGGCCCCTGCTCCACCAGCCCGCGATCCGAGCTGGCCCACACCGAGGCGGCATACTGCCGCACTTCCTGCCTGCCCGCCAGCGAGATCGTGGGGGCAGCGGCGGTCAGCGCCGCCTGCTGCGGAGTTCGGGTGAGCTGAGCCGCGATGGTGGGGATATACAGGTTTGACTGCGTGCTGACTGCGTTCAGAGTCAGCTCCAGCACTGCTGGCTGCACGCCGGTACCCTCCCCCAGGAACAGTGCGCCGATGCCCACCAGTACGGCGGCAACAAGTACCAGCAGGCCGACCTTCTGGCGCAGTGCATCGCCGATATTCTCTAAGGTCCTCCCAAGGCCTTTCAGCAAGCCGTTGACCTCCCGTTACGAACCACAGTATAACGGACACCTCTCTACCTGTAAAAAACGCCGGGCACTGCCCTTATAGTTTAGCATAACTGCTTGTGACACGATTTGTGCTGCTGTAAAATGGCAGCGTGAGGCCTGAGCGCTTGCCCTCGGGACCCCCTGGCGTCGCTGCGCAGGAGTGACCAGCATGGCAGACAACACCGGCCCACTGCCGGACATCTCAACGGAGTTCGAGCGGCGCATGACCATCTCAGAAAAGCAGGCCGAACGGGCCTATCGGGTGCTGGCCGAGATGGGGCTAAGCCTTGAATCGCTGCCGCTTATCCTGGCCCAGGATGGCGAGGTCGTGGCCTTTGCCGGCCCGATCAGCGAATCCCATGCATCGCGCCTCGCCAGACACGCCGACCGGGCCTGGCGCGAGGGGGCTGCTCGCCTGACCCCTGAGCTGATCCGCTTTCAGGAGGAGATGATCGATGATACCCCTGAGCGGGCCGCTTATCTGATTTACTCGGCCCACATCACCGGTGCTGTCACCCTTACAGTGGGATGGCAGCCCCCGATCTCGCTCACCCGGATCAGAGCCGGGGTCGCCGCCGCGCGGGCGGATCTGATGCAAATCCTCTCAGGCTAGGCCGCACCCGCGCCTTGCCTGCACACAAAGACAGGGTGCCATGCGCATATTCCAATCTGGCCTTACGCTGTATCGTAAGACCATCAAACCCATCCGTCCCATCCATGTCGCCCTGCACCGTGTGATGGTGGGGGGGGTTCTCCCTCTGCTGGAGGTCTTCAGGGGCTTTCGCACCATGCCCGATGACCCGTTCTGGTTCCGGTTGGAGTTGCTGTCCGACCGCCATGAAGTGGATACTGTCCGGCTGGTCCGCCGCATCGTCCAGCCGGGGATGGTGGTGCTGGATGTGGGCGCGCATGTGGGCTACTACGCGCGCCATTTTGCCGGGCTGGTTGGCTCCGGTGGGCGCGTCTTCGCCTTTGAGCCGCACCCGCGCACGTTCGGCGTCCTCAGCCAGAATGTCAGCCGTTTCACCTGCGTGGAGGCGGTGCAGGTCGCTGTCTCTGACAAGGAAGGCACTGCCGAGCTGTATGATTACCTCATGATGTCGGCTAGCGGCTCGCTGCATTATGACGAGTCGATCCTTCAGATGCAGAAGTCGCAACTAAGTGAGAGCGACATCGCCCCGCGCATCACGACCGATTTCCCCGTCGAGAAATATACTGTTCGCACCGTTCCCCTCGATCGCTTCCTGTCCGCGCGCGGGGTTGAGCAGGTGGATGTGGTCAAAATGGATATCGAAGGGGCCGAGATGAGCGCCCTGCGCGGGATGCGCGAGACGATCGCCCGCTCGCCCCGACTGGCGTTGATCATGGAATACAATCCGCAGGCCCTCAAGGCCTCTTACCAGAGACCACAGCAGGCCCTCGACGAGGTGATGGCGCTGGGCTTCAGCCGTATGCAGGCTGTAGGGGCGGGTGGCGTGTTGACTGACCTGACCGGGGGCGGCGCGGCCCTCGATGACCTGACCGCCGGGCTGATGCAGACCCTGGGGGTAATCAATCTGCTTTTCATGCGGGAAGGGTGATCGGTATTGACCGTGTGGCGGCTGTTCCCCTGACTGCCCTGATGGTTATCTTATAAGGAGGGGGATCGATGATCAGGCCGGATTACACCGAGAAAGGTTTCTGGCTGGAGACGGCGGGTCACTATGAGGAGAACCCGCCTCTTGAGGGATCGCTTCATGCCGATGTGACGGTGATCGGCGGCGGCTTCACCGGGCTGTCGACGGCATACCATGTCAAGCGGGCCAGCCCCGGCCTGCGGGTGGTGCTGCTTGAGTCTCATGTGATCGGATACGGCGCCAGCGGGCGGAATGCCGGGTTCGCCATGACACTCTTTGGCCTGACCCTGGGATTGACCCGCTCATTTTTTGGGGAAGAAGCAGCCCGTCAGGCGCATCATTACATGGAGCGTGCCGTCGACTACGTGGGCGAGCTGGTTGAGCGCCATGCGCTTGACTGTGACTATGAGCGTCCCGGCTTCCTGCGTGCTGCCACCACTGAGGCATATGTCCGGCGCATGCACCATGAGATCGACCTGGCCCATCGGCTTGGCCTGGAGGGTATCGAATGGCTGGACCGCGATCAGGTGGCTGAGCGGGTGCGCTCTCCCCTGTATCTTGGTGCATGGTGGGAGCCGCGCTGCGCGCTCGTCAACCCGGCGAAGCTGGCCCGTGAGATGAAACGTGTCTGCCTGGAGATGGGAGTGGAAGTCTATGAGCGCACGCCCGTCACCGGCATTGACCGGGGACAGACGCTGCAGGTAATCACGCCGGGTGGGCATATCACGACCGAGCGCCTTGTGATCGCCACCAATGCCTGGTCACACCTCATCCCCGGCCTGCGCCCCCGTCAGGTGCCTGCGTTCACCTATATCATCCTGACCGAGCCGCTGAGGCAGGAGCACTTCGAGCAGATCGGATGGCAGGGCCGTGAGGGGATCGAGGATGCCCGCAACTTGGTTCACTATTACCGGCTCACGCCTGATAACCGTCTGCTGATGGGCGGTGGGGATGTCTCGATCGCTTACGGCCAGGACATGGACCGAGATCAGGATGAGGTCACCTGGCGGGCGCTTGCCAGCCACATCGCTCAGGTTTTCCCGGTGTTGACCGACCTGCGCATCACCCATCGCTGGGGTGGCCCGGTCTCTGTGCCGGTCGATATGGCCCCGGCCATTGGCAGGCTGGGTGACGAGCGCGTGATCTGGAGCCTGGGCTGCATGGGGCACGGTGTCTCGCTGACTCATCTCAATGGTCTCACCATCGCTCAGATGCTGCGCGACGAGCGCACCGAGCTGACCACAACGTTTTTCGTCGACCGCCGCACCATTCCCTGGCCGCCTGAGCCGCTGCGCTGGCTGGCCAGCGTAGCGATCCGCGGCTACATGCGGGCTGAAGATCGCATCCTGGAGCGCGATCTGAGACCGCCTACCCGTTATCCGGCCTATGTGCCGGAGAGTAAAGAGTAGCCCGCAAGTGCAACGGCCAGTATAATTCAGCCGATTGTGGATGAGTTAGTGGATTAAAGCACAATGCGCGACCGCCGCTCGGTCGATGACCTGACCATTGAGGAGCTGGAGCAGATCCTCCGCATCAAGAAGCGTGAGGCTCGTCAGAAGCGTCTGGAGAGCTTGAGGCGTGTGGGCCGCCGTCGGAATGATGTTCCGCTGCCGGAGGAGGCTCCCACCCCTGCCCTCCTCGCGGAGGCGGAGACCGTCGGCCGTGCCGCCGGGGGTGAACTGGCCTTCGAGTCCTATCATCGGCAGGAGACCGCAGCCCGCAAGGCGCGCACCTACATGCTGCGCGATCGGCTGCTGCTGGGCGTCGAGCTGGTCGCGGCGCTGGGTCTGGCGGTCGTGCTATTCTTCGCGTTTTCCAACCTGCGTGACCTCAACCGCGAGTCTGCTGCAGCTCAATCGGAGGGGCTGGCTGGTGTCCCTACGGCGGAGCCTACTCCGTTGATCCGGGCTGTGGTGCTGCCCGGCGGGCACACCCCCCCCACCTCACCGGGCGGCGCACAGCCCAACTACGATGAAGTCCCCGCCAATCTGCGTCCCCTGGTTGAGCAGCAGTTCGCCGGCCCGGTGATCGTACCGACCCCCAGCCCAACCAACGCGATCCGCATCCGCATCCCCGCTATTGGCGTTGATGCGCCGATCGTGCAGGGCGATGGATGGGAGCAACTCAAGAAAGGAGTCGGGCAACATATCGGTACGGGCAACCCCGGCCATCCGGGTAATGTGGTGCTCTCAGCCCATAACGATATATACGGCGAGATATTCCGCCACCTAGAACGGCTGGAAGAGGGTGATGAGATATATCTCAGTACACAAACGCGCGAGTATGTCTATCGGGTTGCCTATACACGCATCGTCCCCTCGGATGAGGTCAGCGTGATGGACCCAACTGCGGAGCCGATTGTCACACTGATCTCGTGCTACCCTTACCTTGTTAATACCGAGCGAATTGTCGTTGTGGGGGAGCTGGTAGGGCGGTAAAATCGTGTCAAACTGCACAGGAGTATTACGTTGGCCAAGAAAAGCAAACGCAGAATCCCCACCTATGCTCGCACAGCACCCCCCGTTGTGGATGAGCCCGATGCTACACGCCGCAGGTCAGTTGACCTGGCGGCGGAATATGATTATGTGCTCGCCGACCTGCAACGTGTTGCCATCATCGCCCTCGCTCTAATCGCCGGGCTGGTGATTCTCTCGTTCATCCTGTAGGGCTGGTCAGCCATCCGGAGGAAATAGAAACGGGACCCGCTGTGTGGTCCCGTTTTCTCTGTTATCTGTCGGGGTGGCCGGACTTGAACCGGCGGCCTCTGCGTCCCAAACGCAGCGCGCTTCCAGCTGCGCCACACCCCGCTGCCAACGAGAGTATACCCGATCACCGGGGCGGGCATCAAGGCGAATCCCCGGTGGGGAGCGGCGTGGTAGTGGGCAACGGCGTGGGTATCCCGGTGCCCCCACCATCACCTTCGTTGGTGGGTGATGGCGTTAGCGAGAGCGCTGTATCCGGCGTTTCTGTGATGGCCAGTGCAGGATTCAGGCACAATTCGTGTGCTGCCTCTGCCTTACGGGTGACTTCCTCATCCGCTTTTAGCTCCAGGGCGGAGAGGTATGCCTGCTCTGCATCACACCCCGCCCCCTGCGCGAAGAGCTGATCGCCGTAGAACGTGTAGGCTTCCGGCAGCCGCGCCGGTACATCCCGGTAGTTCGGGGCCACCTCGGTGATCGCCTCGAAGTTCTGGATCACGATGCGCCAATCCAGCCCCCAGTAGCTTTGTCCGGTCAGGTAAAGTGTGCCCAGATAGACCTCGCCCTGGGCAGCGTCATCCAGCGGGCGTATCTGGGCGGCCTGCTCCAGCAGCAGGATGCCCTCCTCGATGCGGTTGCCCCGGATATAGATCAGCCCCAGGCTTTGCAGGGAGCTGAACAGTAGCTCTTTGACCTCTGCCTCGCGAAAGCGCGGGTCGCGCCCTTGGATTTCCTCCAGCCGGGTGATGGCGTTCTCCCACTGCCCGCTGACATGGTAGCGCTGCGCCTCAGCGAAAAGCGTCTCGAGGTCCTGGTCACTGGAGGCGGGAGCCAGGGTTGGGGTGGACGTGCCGCCGATCGGCAGCACCAGCTGCTCGGCTGCAGCGAGTTGCTCAGCGATACCCGGATACGTCGGGTCGCGCTCCAGGATCCAGCGGAAGCGCTGCACAGCCAAATCGGTGCGCCCTGCCTGCAGGTCCTGTATGCCTAGCTCGAACTGCACGCTCAGGTCGGCCATGGTAGTCTGGGTGGCACGTGCGTAACGCTCGTTCTGGCCCGCCACCGCGCCACCCACCGCCGAGATGCTCACCGCTGCCACCATGACGCACAGACTGATGAAGATATATAGTACTCCTGAGTTGATTACCCTGTTAAGAAGACGGCGCGTTCCCCCGCGCGGCGCCGGGCCGGAGGGGGTTCCACTGCCATGCGCGGATTGTGCTGCAGGCGGGATGGTCATCGAATTGTCAGCCCCGGGTGTGCGTTCCTCATCCCATATCATCGGGCGGATTATAGCCCGTTTGATGAAGGATTGTCTACTGCCCCGCCCCGGGGCTTGCGCTGAACAGGGTTTCCCCTATAATGAGCGCGGTAGTTCACCTTTGGCTTTTCAAGGAGATGTAGGGACTTATGGACTTCGCACGCGCAATCATGTATCCCTTTGATGACGACGAATGGCTTAAGAAACTGGGGCTGGGGGTGCTGATCGGCCTCATCCCACTGGTCGGCAATCCATTCGCACTTCAAGGATGGTCGCTCGAGATCTCGCAGCGGGTTAAGCGCAACGATCCGGTGGTTCTGCCTGACTGGAGCGAGTTCGGCGACTACTTGCGCCGGGGCTTTATGCTCTGGCTGGCGTCGCTTGTCTATCAGCTTCCCACCGTGATCTTCGCCTGTGTGGTGAGCTTTGTCTGGGTGCTGCCCCTGCTAGGCGTGGGTGATGACAGCGGTGCTGCGGTGGCGGCGTTGGGCACTGTGGCGATCGTCATTTTGTCATGTTGCAGCTGCCTGGCTGTTCTTTACGCTATTGCGGCGTCAGTGATTTTCCTGGGCGGCTATATCCGCTACCTGGATAACGAAGAGCTGGGCACTTTCTTCCAGTTTGGCGATAATATCGCCCTGGTGCGCAACAACATCGGCGACTTTGGCCAGGTGATCCTGTACTTCCTGCTTGCGGGGCTGATCGTTGGTGTGGTGAGCAGCATAACCGCTGGTCTCGGCGGGCTGCTTTCAGTGCCCTTCTTCTCCTACTTCGGGGGGCACCTCCTGGGGCAGCTTGCCGTCAAGCTGCACCGGGGGGGTGTGCCTGCTGTCTGACCTGCAAGGTTATACTCTCTGACAAATCCTGACGAATGGAAAGGGCGGCCCATTTGAGCCGCCCTTTTGATCTTTCAGCCGGTTTTGCGCATTGGCCCTGACTGCAGGCCCTCCAGCTTGGCGAGGACCGCCTCAAGCTGATCCAGATCAACCGGTTTGACCAGGTAGTCAAGCGCCCCGGCAGCGCGCACCCGTTCCTTGGTATCCGGGTCATCCTCGGCGGTCACAAACACCACGGGGATGTCACGGGCCAGCGGGTCACGCTTGATAAAACCCAGCACCTCAATGCCATTTACCCCCGGCATGTTCAGGTCAAGCAGCATCAGGTCAGGCGGTCGCTGCTGGATCATCAACATCGCCGCCCGTGGGCTGTGGACTACCTTCGTCTGGCGGTCCAGCAGAGACACCATGTCAGCGATGGCATCGGCTACCTGCTTATCATCATCAACTATCAGAACATACGACATAGCTTCCTCGCCCATCAGTCCGCTTCGTCTACCTGTATTCTACCCGATTCCCGCCAGTTGTATATGTGCAATTGCCGAACTTTATCGATCTGTTATACTGCCGTCAGGATCACCCCAGTCCGGCAGCCCCTTCAGGGCTTCATAGGCCGGGCGAACCCGCGTCTCCGGCCAATCGGGCAGGGTGATGCTCCACCAGTACTGCTCGTCCATTGGTGTCCAGGCCGGGTCTGGGATGTAAATGGCTGTCATCAACCCGATCCAGGGCTGCCAGTGCTGGCGTGCCCACCAGTATGCCCCGGCCAGATACTCGGCCTGCTGCTCTTCAGTGACGGCGAACCAGCTGTAATCGGGGTTGATAGGGTCGGTGGTCCATCCCATCTCCAGGATGGCGATCTGCTTGGATGCGTCGCCGTATTCAACCATGATCTGCCGGATGTTCTCCACATGCCGGAAGGCGTTCCACTCGTGGCCGCCCCACTCCGGCGTCTGGGCGACCACCTGTGGGTCGGCCTGGGGAGGGGCGGCGTAGCCGGGTGCGTTAACACCGAGCATGTCGAAGTGCTGCGCGGCGCCTGCCTCGTACATCTGCCGCAGGAACTCAGTATCCGGCATGGCAACGGGCAGCCCGGTGCCGGTGGGGGCCAGCCCCGCCGAGATCACGATCGCGTCAGGGTCACCGCGCCTGATGCCGCGGGCGCAGTGTGCCAGCAGGTCGACATAATCCTCAGGGCTGGGGGGCTGTCCGCCCCATTCACGCGCCAGATTGGGCTCGTTCCATACCTGGTAAGCCTTGATACGCCCCTTATATCGGTCCGCCACGGCGAAGCAGAAATCCTCAAAATCGGTCAGGTCTGCAGGCGGTGCGTTATTCAGCGGCACCGCCCCGCCGTCCGGCTGGGACCAGAACGGTTGATGGTCGAGTCGCACGATCAGATTCAGGTCAAACGCCTCGGCTGACTCAACGATCCGATCGGTGCGGTACCAATCGTACTCACCGGGACCGGCCCCCTGGATCTCACGCCAGGGGAATTTCTGTTTGATCCAGTGGAAGCCCATATCCTGCACCAGCGTCAGGTCGCGGTGCGCGATCTGGGGATCCCACCAGATCGAGACATGGATAGCCGGTGACGGTGAGGGCACCAGAGCCTCAACCTGTTCGGCAGCATAAGGGTCAGGCACGGCCTCTGGCGCTGTTTCTGCGTTTTGAGGTTCTACCTGGAAGGGGCGCTGGCCGATCAGCAGCAGCACCCCTACCAGGGCCAGCAGCAGCACAATCGCGCGGTTCCAGGCGCCATCTGTGGGTTGGGTAACCATAAACCTAACCGTTCTCTGATACAGTCACAATCGTGCCGGGCACAAAACGCTCCGGGCCGGTCGGGTTCTCAGCCCGGAGCGTCTCGATCGATGTCGCGGACAGACCCTGATCAGGAGGGCTTGTCCATTGCCATCACCGCCTCAAACGCCGGGCGGGGCGATCCGTCCGGGTTCACGATGCTGAACATCGTAGCATCGATCTTGGGGTCGCCCCCATTCTTAGGTGAGTAGTCCAGATTGAACAGGATCGCCAGCTTGACGAAGCCCCAGTCATGCATCAACTCAAATGCACGAACAATGTTATCGGCCTGCTCCTGCAGCGAGTTGTCATAGGCAAAGCCGAAGTCGGGCAGCAGCGGCTCGCCCTCCATACCTTCCAGCGAGGCCCATCCGAACTCGGTGACACACAGCGGGGTGCTTCCGCCTGAAGCCACGATGATATCGTGGTAGCCGTTAAGCGTGGAATAGAATGACCAGCTCGGGTGCGGGTTGGCGGGGTTCCCCCGGTCATAGGGGCCGATAAACAGCGTACCTGGCGGTGCCCCCTGAGCGTAAGCCTCTTCTGCTGAGAGGTCGGGTGGCAGGTTGATGCCGTTGGCATGGGCACCCACACAGTCAACATAGTTGAGCATGCCTTGGTCGATCAGCTCGCGCAGATAGCGAAAGTCGTTGATTGCGATCACACCGTCATCCACACCGGTGGGGGAGAGCGCTGCGCTGATGATGATCACGTTGGGGTCGATCGCGCGGATTGTCTGGGCTGTCGGGATCAGCAGGTTCAGGTAGTCAGCGGAGCTCAAGCCGCCGGCGGTATACCATCCACGCTCCGAGAGGTTTGGCTCGTTCCACACCTCAATAGCATGGACTGCACCCCGATACCGCTGGAGGAACTGGCTCACGTAGTTCACATAAGTTTGCGGATCATCAGGCGGGCCGACGAAACCATCCGCTGTCACCGAGCGCGCCCAGTCCGGCGCGGCCACGATATTCACCAGCACCTTGATGTTGCGCTGCGAGGTGGCCGCGAAGATCGCGTCGAGTGCGTCCCAGCTTGGCTGGCCCTGTACCGGCTCCAGATCAGCCCAACGCACCTGGAATTTGACCCAGTTGAGGCCGAGCTGCTCGATCTGGTCGAGCGTGCCCTCTGTGTTGACATGGAGCTGAGTCTGGATGCCATAGCCGAAGGCCGGGTCCTGATTGGGCGGCAGGGTCGGCTGAATCGTCGCCGCCGCTGGCACGTCTTCCGGGTCGGCAGGCAGCGGCGTCGGCTGGACGCTCTGTTCTTCAGCCGACGTAGCCGGGGTGACCACGGCCTGCTGCCGCTCCTCCTGAGCGCGCAGCGCGGCCAGGATGCCGAGGAAGACGCAGGCGCCGATGGCGATCACCACCCCCACCCAGACAAAGGCGAGCACACGAAGCTGCTGCTTAGATAGCCCTTTGCTCATAAGAGTCGATGTCCTTCCCTTTGAGAGGATCGCTTATTGCATAGCGGCGCGCAGGGTTGCACACGCCGGGCACGAGCCATCAGGCCGGATAATAGAATATCCCGCTTGCGGGTCTGACCCCCAGGTGGTGAACCCAACGTTCCAGATGATCACCATTCGCACCCAACCCAGGTTACGGGCGATCTGAACGCCCTCACCCAGCCAGGCTGCCTGATTGGCTACTGTGTTGGTCGATCCCCAGATGAAGGCCTCAGGCAGTGGCCCGATCCCCTCACCGGTCAGGTACCCATACTCCGTCAGGCAGACGGGCAGCGCACCGCCCATACCATAGTAGTACACCTCCAGCGTCGGCAGGAAGTACCAGCTGTAGTGATTTCCTTCCGGGCGCCCTGAGCGCACCGATGGTGAGGTGGTGCCGGAGTTGTGATGCACACCAATGCAGTTCGCATAGCGGGCCGCCCCCGCCGCCGCCATACCCGCCACGTAGCGATCGTCACTCATGGCCCGCGAGTTGTTCACGCCTGTGGGGGCCAGGGCGCCGATGATCACCATCGTGTTGGGGCTTACCGACTTGATGGCATTGAAGGCAGGTGCAAGCATGTTGTTCACATAGCTGGCCGGGTCGATTTGCCCCTCCGGCCACTCGTTGTACAGGTTCATCTCGTTCCACACTTCAATCGCGTCGGGCCGGTAAGCCGCCACCCCGCGCAGGAACTCGACATACCCGGCGAAATCAATGCTGGTGGGGTAAAGCTGCCCCGGGATAGAGAGCAGGATTTTGAAGCCCTGCCCGTGAGCGATGTTGATGAAATCGCTTGCCACCGACGGGCTGAGGCCCGGCTCCCACTTGATTTGGTACTTGACCCACGTCATGCCGGCGCTGCGCATCACGTCAGATGGTGGAAAGGTCCCCAGCATAACCTGGCCGCCCAGCTCCAGTCTGCCGCCGTCCGCACCGGCGTTCCCAGCCGGGGGTGGCGCAGTCGTGGTGGGTGTCGCCTGCTGGGTGGGGGTTGGCGCCTGGGAGGTTTGTGGCCGCGTGGTAGGCGCAGGTGTAGCCGTGACCGTCGACGGAGCTTCCTGCGTGCCGATCTGCACGGCGACCGAGCCGCGGTCGTAAGCGCCGCCACCCACAATCGCCGCTGCAACCTGATACTCCCCTGGTTGCCCGGCACGCCATACAAATGGCGTGCCAATGCCGGTGTTCTCCGTCATCACCGGCCCGCTACCGCCGTTCACCGACCAGCTCACCTGGACCTGGCTGGGCACACTTGAAATATTCTGTGCCTTGAACTCGTTAACCGCTGTCAGAAGCGCCGGGTCATGCCCCGCCGACAGCAGGCCCTTCAGCGTTGCGCCCCCGATCCGGTAGCGTGTGGTCATGTCCAGCCGTGCGCGGATGGTGCTGGCGGTCACCAGCCAGATTCGCCGGGTGCCCGCGTCGCCACTGGCGGTGAACACGTAGGCGCCGGTGTTCTGGTCGGCCACAATGTCCGATACCCCCGGCAAGGTGAAGGTCAGCTCAGCGCCCGGCTCAAAGGCTGTGCCGCCGGGTGACTGTGTCTGCAGCGTGATCGTATTGAACTGGCCAACACCTTCTTCGTAGCTGATTGGAACCCCCGCTGTCTCATCGAAGCTGCTGGTGGGCATCATCACCTGCAGCTTCACGCGGCTGATCTCACCGACTGCCCAGCCCAGCATGCTCAGCACAGGGCCGTTGATGCTGTAATCGGCAGGCATATCCCCGGCGTTGATCACCACCACATCGGCGGCAGCGCCGATCGTGTGCCACTCGTACGCGCCGGTATCCCAGGCCGTGCCACCACCTACCGGGCGCGGCACGATCACAACCAGTAGCTTGTTCTGCTGGTCAAGGCTGGTCCCCAGCTCGGTGATGAACCGGGCGAATGCAGTGCGGTCAGCCGGGTTCACGCCCTGGTAGTCGATCGCCACGCCGTGGTAGCCGTCATTGACCACAAACGACTGGATGTCAGAGACATGCAGTGCCCGGCTGGCGTCGTTGTTCAGCAGCTGGCTCAGTGCCTCACCATTGGTTGACGTGATCACCGGCACAACCGCATAGCCTGCACCAAGCTGCCATCCGCCTACCGGTGCCCCGCCCAGCAGGCCGTTATCTTCCAACCGGATGCCGGTGGGCATCACCAGGTTGAGCACCCCTGCACTGGTCTCATCAAACACCTGGCCGGGCTCCAGCAGCGTGCCGATCAGTGGCGTGACCTGGCTCACCTGGAACAGCGCGAGGTTCTCCGGCAGCACATCGCTGATGATAACACCGGCCACGGGATCGACATGGCCGGGCACAAAGACCCATTCTCCGCTGTTAGCGTCCCAGGTATACAGATCGAGGGTTTCATAAGGCTGCGCGTCCGCCGGTATGGTCACGGCGATGCTGGCCGCGCCCTCGCCCTGGTGCTGAATGGTGAACAGCGGACTTTTCATCTCCAGATAAGGGGGCATCGCTGCCCGCGCCCCTTCAAAGCCGCGCACATCACCGGCCAGGAAGGTCTCCCGCGGAATCGCGTCGAGCTTCACACGCAGTCGCTCCCCGCTCAGGTGCGTCACTGTGAGACCGTCAGGATGGCTGACCGAGGGACGCTCGGCACCCAGTGCCTCAAAGCCGCCGCTGAACAGCCCGGCGGCCAGGTTGAAGGGGGGCAGAAACAGCACAAAAACGAGGATCATCATGGTAAGCAGCCCCAGCAGGCCCACGCCGCCCGCCAGCAGTACGCGTGGGCTGAGCCCCAGGATCGTCGCCGGGGTGTCCGGCGTGATCCCCTCATGCACTGCCGTTTCGGGCACTGGTTCGTGAAGCTGGGTGGGTTCTTGCCAGTCCCCACGGACTGGCCGGTTGGGCATGGTTTCCTGATCTGGCATACGGTTCCTCAATCAAGTTTATGGCATCACGGCGCCCAGAGCCTCGCAGGCCGGACAGCCTCCATCGGGGCGCACTATAGCATACCCTGCCATAGGGTCATCGCCCCAGTACGTGAAGTCTACGTTCCATACGACGAGCAGACGCACCCGCCCGCTCTGCCGGCTAAGGACGGCGGCCTCGGCCAGCCACTGTGCCTGCTCAGCCACCGATGTATCGGCTGACCAGCTAAAGCGCGGCGGCGGCGGGCCGTATCCTTCCGGGCTGAGGAATCCCAGCTCGGTGAAGCAAAGCGGCCGGGCAAAGGTGCCACCATAGAGCTGAAGCATCCCCCCGAAGTACCAGCTGTAGTGCTGGTAGCCGGGGTCTGCTGGATGGCCGGTTCCCGCTGTGGGCGATGTCGCCCCGGCGTTAAAGTGTACCCCCACACAGTCCATGTAATTGGAGGCCCCCGCCTGGGCCATTTGCTGCAAAAAGAGCCAATCGTCGCAGCCATAACCTGCGGCGGAGCAGCCACCTTCCCCAAAAAAAGCGCCGTTTGGGGCCGGTGCTGCCGAGATCACGATAATACCGGGATCGACCGATTTGATCACATTATAGGCGGGGGCCAGCATCCACCGGACGTAATTCTCCCCGTTGATCTCACCACGCGGCCATTCATAATCCAGGTTAGGCTCGTTCCATACCTCGATAGCATCCGGGCCGTAGGAGGCGATGGCCTGCAGGGTTTTCAACAGGTCGGCGACGTTTAGCCCGACAGGGTATTTCTGCTGGCTCACCACGCTGATCAGCACCTTGAACCCCTGGCTGTGTCCCTGCTGGATCTGCGTCCGCACCGCTGTGGTGTCCATGCCGGGGTGCCAGGCCACCTGGTACTTGACCCATGTCATCCCGGCCTGCCGCATATAGCCGGCGCTGCGGATCTCGTGGTTGACCTGGCCGCCCAGCTCGAAATCAGCGGTCATAATCGCGCCCGCCGGGTAGACCGGGGCAGGCATATCCGCCGGGATCGCCACTTCAGGAAGCCCGGTGGTGAGGCCGGGTGCACCGCCTACCACCACCCCTTCCTGAAGCGGGGAATCCTGCTGGCTGGCCAGCACATTGACCGGCACCGTCCCCAGATCGAGCATGCCCTGGCCCACAAGCTGCGCGCTGATGACATACTCCCCGCCGATCTGTGGGGTCCATTCGAGACTCCCTGCCAGCCCGGTTGTGGACTCATATACCACCGTGCCGCCCCCATCGCGCACCTGCCAGCGCAGCGCCAGTCCTGGCTCCAGGCTAGAGGCCGCCCCGCGGTGGAACTCCTCCAGCGCGCTCAATGCGCCGGGGGTGCTTCCTTCTGCAAAGACCTCCGAGAGGATCACCCCGCCGATCCGATAGGAGGCTGCCCAGTCCATCTGCCTGCGCAGTGCCTCAGCAGTCACCAGCCAGATCGTGTGCTGGCCATCAGGAGCATACACATCATACAGATCGATCCCCGTGTTCGGGTCACGCCGCAGGTTCACCGCCCGGCCATCCAGTGCGAAGCCAAGCGTCTCCCCGATCTCGGCGGTCGGCACGCCTGCAGCCATGCTCCCCCGCAGTGCGAGGTCGCCCAGCGGGGCCGCCGCCCTCTCGAAGGTGATCGGGGTGGCATAGCTGGCCCACTGATCTACACTTGCTGCAGGTATCTCCACATACAACCGTGATCGGCTGAACTGACGCACAGCCCAGGAGAGCACTGCGTCGGCTTGCCCGCCGCTGTAATAGCCTCCGGGGGTTCCGCTGACCGGCAGGATCACCGTGTCCGCCGTCTCACCCAGCACCGCCCAGTCGTAACCGCCAGTGTCCCACCCTGTCCCTGCCGGGCTGGGAGTGGGCACACGCACCGCCAGGGTGCGATCGTCCCCGAGCGCCAAGTCCATCTCCTCTAAGAACGCTGCGAGGTGTGCAGCGGTTCCCGCCTTAAGCGGCCCGAGATCGACGACAAGCCCACCTAGCCCCTGCCGGTCAATCTCCTCAGCCAGAGACTGCACCAGCTTCTGCCGCTGGCCACCCATGCTCAGCGTCGTTTCCAGCACCTCTCGGTCTGGCCCGCGCAGCACGGGGAACAGATCATCTGCTGCCGCGAGCTGGCTGAGCGGTGGGGTCCTGACAGCCCCACCCCTCTCGACTGCCCAGCTGGCCACCAGCAGCAGATCGAGTGGCTCCTCAATTCCCCTTGGCTGTTGGCCGGGTTCCAGTAAAGCGCCCGCTGCGGGGGCCGTCGGCATCGGCTCGAACAGCCCCAACACCCCCTCTACAACGGGTACGCTGATCGCCCCCGTCACGGTGTCCAGTGTGCTGGGCACAAAGACCCAGGCTCCCTGCGTCTCATCGCGGCGGTAAACATCCAGCAGAGGGATTGGGGCAGCGCTGCCCGGCACGGTGAAGACCAGCTCCCCGCCGCCGTTTCTTCCCACTCTGACGGTGTACAGGCTACCAACGGGGAGCAGGTCGAAGGGCAGGGCCAGGTCCCGCGCTTCCTCCAGGGGCAGCGAGGAGATATCGACACGCAGGGAGCTGCCTTCCGGTGCACGGGCCGTCAGGAGATAGTCGGCTGAACCCTGCTCTGCGCTGCTGGCACAGCCTGCCATCAGGAGGATCAGAGTCAGCAGGATCGACCCCATCGCCGCATGAGACGGCGCGATGCAGCCTTGCCTGGCAGCCGGGTGGCGCGTATCATGGATGCCCGCCGGCGCTGCTTCATCCGAGGAGGGCCGGAGCTGATGGGGGCGCTGAGTCATCAATGGAGTGTGCTCATCCTCATCCACGCGATCGGTTTATGGCATGACGGCCTGGAGCGCCTCGCAGGCCGGGCAGCCCCCGTCGGGGCGCACAATGGCATAACCACCCTGCGGATCGTTCCCGTAGGTGAAGATGTCGACGTTCCACACGATCATGAGCCGCACCTTGCCGCTTTGCGACGCTATGACGGCAGCCTCGGCCAGCCACTGTGCCTGCTCAGCCACCGAGGTGTTACCAGCCCACGCGAAGTTCGCCGGGAGGGCGCCATACCCCTCCGGCGAGAGATAGCCCAGCTCGGTGAGACACAGCGGCTTGCCGAACGTGCCATAGTAGGTGTTCACCATGCCCCAGAAGTAGCGGGTGTAGTAGTCGTCGCGCGGGTCGCCGCTGGTCTGGGTTGGCGAAATGATGCCCTCGTTGTAGTGAACCCCCATGCAGTCCATGTAATTAGCAGCCCCGGCGTCGCGCATCTGCTGGATGTAGCCCAGGTCAGAGCAGCCGCCCCCACCGCCCGGCAGGGTGCCGCACCCGGTAGCCCCCCAGTAGCCGCTGGGGGCCGGAGCGCCGCCGATCACCAGGATGTTGGGGTTGACCGCCTTGATCGCCTGGTAAGCCGGGGCCAGCATATTGTTCACGTAGCTCGCGCCGCTGATGTCGGCCAGCGGCCACTCCACCGAGAGGTTCTGCTCGTTCCAGATCTCGATCGCATCGGGGCCCAGCGCCGCCACCCCGCGCAAGAATTCGATATAGGCGGGGAAATCGATGCTTGCCGGGTTGACTTGCCCCGGGATAGCTAGCAACACCTTGAATCCGTTCTGGCGGGCCGTTTGGATGCGCCAGCCAACCGAGGCAGCAGGATCATCACCGGGCGACCACTTCACCTGGAACTTGACCCATGTCATACCAGCCCGCCTCATCCAGTCGGGGTGCGACAGGCTGTGTGTTTGGCCGCCCAGCTCAAAGGCACCTGCCGCGACCTGGCCCGCTGCCGGGGCCGGGGTTGGCATGGGCTGCGGGGTGAGGTCGGTATCTTCCGGCGTTTGCTGTGCCGGGGACGGCCCGGTTGGAGTGGGTGTTGGCGATGCTTCCCCTGCCGGGGCGCCCACAACCGCCACGCGCAGGCTGCCGCGCTCGTCCTCCTGTGACTGCCCACGTATCAGTGCCCGGATCAGATACTCGCCCGGCTCTACTGCGGCGCGCCACAGATACTGGATCAGGCTGAGATCGCCGCTTTCCTCAACCACATTGGTCCCTGCCGGGCTGTCTACACGCCATACGATCTCGAGGCCTGTGGGGGCGGCTACCTGCTGCTCGTTCAGGAAAGCACTCAACCCATCGGCGATATTCTGCGGGGCGTCAGGGTGGGCCAGGCCATACAGCAGCACGGCGCTCAGGCCGTAGTCGCGCGCCCAGGCCAGTTTGCGGCTCACTCCCTGCGGTGATGCAAGATAGATGTAGCGTGGCAGCCCCGCCTCATCGCGGGTCAGGATGTAGTTCATCCCCAGCGAGTCGTCGAAGCCCATGGCTTCCACCCGGCCGCTGAGCCGGACGGGCAGGTCGCCTCCCGTGGCCACCAGATTCTCATCGGCATAACCCTGGATGATCTGCGGGCTGCCGAAGATGGCCAGCGCCTCCTCAAGGGTGATGGGCCGGGCCGCGTTCCCCCTCACCTCCACATGCAGCACACTGACCAGCAGCCCGATCCGCTGGCGGTGCACCAGCCCCACCAGGCTGTCGAGGATCTCCTGCACAGTGCTGCCCGGCAGATAGGCGGTTGGGTTATCACCGGGTGCCACCCAGATGCGGTCGACGTGCTGGCCCAGCGCAGCCGGGTCATAATTGCCCGCCATGGTGGAGCCATCCAGTGTGATGTCCAGCCGCTTGCCCTGCTCATGGAGCCGCCCGGCCAGCTCAGCGATGAAGTCGGTGTAGCCGGGACCGCCCGCGAAGTCGAGTACCAGGCCATCATACTCGGCGGCCAGCGCGCTGAGCCGCTCGATCAGCGGCACGCGCAGTGCTGCATCCCCGTATGCAGTGAAGCCGTCCTGCCGGTTCCTCACCATCAGTAAAGTGGTTGAGCCGCTTGTCTCCGCGGGCGTACTGCTTACCTGCCCGCTGCTGTCGATGGCCAACCCTTCGGCGACGGCCAGGCCATAGTTCGGGCCGAGGTCAGGCCCCCCCGGCGAGACAATCACCCCGGCCCCCGGTGGGTCAGGCTCAAGCCGGGCGGCCATCACCCCATCCAGTGCCATTGAGGTCTGGAACACAATCACCTGCCGCGCTTCATCGATACGGTAAGGCAGGAATACCCACTGTCTATGTGCCCGGTCCCAGCGGTATAGATCGATCAGCCGCAGCGGCTCGGCGTCGGCGGGAATGGCCATCTCAACCTGCAGGCTGCCCGCACCACGCAACTCGATCGAGTACAGCGGGCTGAGAGGGGTCAGGTTGGTGGGCAGTGCGGCCCGTGCCGCCGCCCAGTCGCGTCCGGCCTGATCGGCCAGGAAGGCCTCGCGCGGTGTGGCACTCAATCTGACGCGTGTCGTCTCGCCCCCGGGCAGCACCATCACCGTCAGACCGTCAGGATGGCTGGTGGAGGGGTTGAGCGGGTCAAGCCGGGTGTAGCCGGTGGCCAGCCGCCCTGTCAGCCCCAGGAACAGCAGACTGCTGATCGCGATCACGACGATCGCACCGGCCCCGCCGATCCAGACCCACTTCGATATGCTCTGCAGGCGTGCAAGCATGGCATCTACCTTGATAACCTGAACGGGATACAACATAAAGGCGGCATTGCGTCCCTTTTGCCGCCCCCCGTTCCGTAACTTTTCTTGCGCTTACGTGCTGCGCATTCTACCGTGTGCCGGGTGAATCTGCAATAAGCGTGTGGAAACCGTGGGGTGCCTGCTTATTGCCTTCAGCCCCTTTCCGGGTTACCTTTGCTGCACCATTGACGGATTCGGAGGTTACCTTGTCCGACGATCGCGCACCCCAGATTTGTGACTATGAGGGTTCAGCCTACCGCACCGATTTCTGGGAGGGGCGGGGGCGCGAGTATGAAGATCGTGTGGAGCGCATCGCGCTGCGCCGCCTGCTGCCGCCGCGTGGTGAGCGGCTGCTGGAGGTGGGGGCCGGGTTCGGGCGGCTGAGCGGGATGTTCCCCGGCGATCGGCAGGTGGTTCTGCTGGACTATTCACGCTCGCAGCTTGAGTATGCCCGCCAGGTCTATGGTGACGAAGGCTTTCTGTATGTGGCGGCCAACATCTACGAGATGCCATTTGCCCCCGGTGTATTCGACGCAGCCACGATGGTGCGCGTGCTGCACCACATGGAGCGCCCCGCTGAGGCCCTGAAGGCAGTGCGCGAGACGATGCAGCAGGGTGGTGTTTTCGTGTTGGAATTCGCCAACAAGCAGAACCTCAAATCGATCCTGCGCTGGCTGTTCGGCCGTCAGAGCTGGAGCCCCTTCACCCACGAGCCGGTTGAGTTTGTAGAACTGAACTACGATTTTCACCCCCGCTTTGTGCTGGATACGCTGCGCGAGGTTGGCTTCGAGAGGGGGCGCATCCTGACTGTCTCCCACTTCCGGCTCGCCCTGCTCAAGCGCCTGATCCCCACCGGCGTTCTGGCCGCACTGGATTCGCTGGCGCAGCTCACCGGGGACCTGTGGCAGCTCACCCCCAGCGTGTTTGTGCGCAGCATTGCTGCCGGCGATGGTGAGACACCTGTCCCGCAACAGGGGGCCTTCTGGCGCTGCCCGTCCTGTGGTTCACTTGAGATGCAGCAGATCGATGAGGGACTTCGCTGTGAAGGGTGCGGTGCCATCTGGCACCGCCGCAATGGGGTGTACGATTTCAAAAACCTCGGGAGCGTGGGCTGACACTGACAGCCAAAGACGGCTTGCTACCATGCTTAAGCCGTCTTTGCTATCCAGAGCTAAGTATGAGGGAGGTCTTTTTTAGCTCCCCTCCTCAGGCAGCATCCGTTCAAGGATTCGTTCCAGTGCCATGGTGTGGCTGCAGTGCCCACGGCTCTGGAAGAAATCGCAATCGCATTGCCAGACCCCCCTGGTGAACGTGACGGTGTGCGGGTTGTTGTCACCGTCGAACAGAACCTGAAACTCCTGGAACTTAATCCGATCCCGCTCCTCTGCATAGCGCTTGGCCTTCTCAATCTTGCCGATCAGCCCATAATCCATGTGACGCCTCCTGTCAGGTTACCCGCCAAAAAACAAACACGCAGGATAAATCCCGCGTGTAGCTCACAGGGTTTGATGCGTTCAACGCTGTTGCTTCTCCGCTCATAATGAGCACAGTATAGGAGAAACTAGCCGGCGAGTCAACTACTCCCCGACGGCGATCGATCCCCTCTTTCTCAACGGTTTGTCTAGCCCTCCACCACCTGCCCCAGGGCGGCTGCAACACGTTCCAGACGAGTTCGAGCCTCACCAGCCACCTCACGCAGGTGGGGGTTCTCGCCAAGATCAGCTATGCCCATCATCATCTCGGGATTCAGGATCGAGACCAGCGCTCCCTGCTCATGCTGCTCGACGGTGACGTTGCAGGGCAGCATGACCCCCACAAGCGGCTCCGCTGAGAGTGCCCGATGTGCCAGCGGGGGGTTGCACGCCCCCAGGATAACGTACGGGCGGAACTCCTCTCCCAGCTTCTCTTTGAGCGTTGCTTTGACATCAATGCGGGTCAGCACACCGAAGCCCTCCGCTTTCAGGGCCGCGATGGTCTTCTCCACAGCTTGCTCATAGGATTCGCTCATGATGACCCGGATTGCCAGTGATACCACAACGTCTCCCCTCCAAATAGGTGATGATCAGGTATCAAAGATTATAGCCTGCGAGACGAAAGAGATCAGTTTCCATGCGCCAGATCGCCCGATTTTGTGCTATCCTGTTGATGTAACCCATAACTGTCTCACACCATCATCTCGTCGACAGGGCTTCCAGGACAGGACCGATGGAGAAAGCTGCCTTCAAACAATTCCGCTACAATGCACGCGAGGCCATCGCAGACCCCCGGCTGCAGCTTGCGATTGAAGGGGCCACCGCCAAGTTCCGGGGCGCACGGCTTGAGGCGCTGGCCGATCTGCCCGATGCCGAGGCGCTGCGCGATCACCTGAAGACCATCCGCTTGGCCACCCTGGCCCGCCTCGCCGAGCATCTGGAGGTGTTTGAGCGCAGCGCGGTGCAGGCCGGTGCCCACGTGCACTGGGCCCGCGATGCGGCAGAGGCCTGTCGCATTGTCGTCGAGATCGCCCGTCAGCATGGCGTCACGCTTGTGGCCAAGAGCAAATCGATGGCCAGCGAGGAGATTCAGCTCAACCGGGCATTGGTCGACGCTGGCATCGAGCCGGTGGAGACCGACCTGGGAGAGTGGATCATCCAGCTTGCCGGTGAGCCGCCCTCTCACATTATCGCTCCCGCCATTCATAAGACGCGCCAGCAGGTGGCCGACCTGTTCAGTAAAGAGGCTGGCCACCCCATCCCCCCTGACGACATTCCCGTGTTGACGGCCGAGGCCCGCCGCCTGCTCCGCGAGAAGTTCCTGGCTGCCCGGATGGGCATCAGCGGGGTGAACGTCGCGGTGGCGGAGACCGGCTCGATCGTGCTGGTGACCAACGAGGGGAACGGCCGGATGGTTACCAGTCTGCCGCTGGTTCATGTGGCCATCATGGGCATCGAGAAGATCGTTCCCACATGGGATGATGCCGCAGCCTGGCTCGCACTGCTGGCACGCAGCGCAACCGGCCAGCCCCTGTCGGTCTACACCACAGTGATCACCGGCCCTGCCCGGCCTGAGGATGTCGATGGGCCGCAGGAAGTGCATATTGTCCTGCTGGATAATGGGCGCAGCCAGTATCTCGGCACCCGCTATGAGGAGGTGCTGCAGTGCATCCGCTGTGGCGCGTGCCTTAACATCTGCCCCGTCTATCGCGAGGCGGGTGGCCACGCTTATGGTAGCCCCTACAGCGGGCCAATCGGCGCGGTGCTCTCCCCCCTGCTGTTCGGCCTCAAGGAATACGAAGCCCTGCCTCACGCCAGCTCCCTGTGCGGGGCCTGCCTGGATGTGTGCCCCGTCCGCATCGACCTGCCGGGGATGCTGCTGGCCCTGCGCTCCGATGAGGTTCAGCAGAAAGTCATCCGCGGCCCGGAACGGCTGATTGAGACAGCAGCGGCCTATGTGCTGGGCCACGTTCGTCTGATGAACTTCCTGACCACTGTCGCCAGGCTGCTTCAGCGTCCCTGGCGCAGGGGTGACCATCTGCACTTGCCGGCTGCTGTTGCCGGGGAGCGCCGCCTGCCGGCGCTTGCCCCCCGTTCATTCCGCCAGATATGGGAGACCGGAGAGATAGAATCATGACCTTGCCTGCACGTGACGAGATCCTGGAGAAGCTGCGAAGACGTTTGCGGCCTGTTGCACACCCGCAGGCCTGGCAGTCTCCGCGTCGTTTTGACGATCTTGCCGCCCGCTTCACCGAGACACTGCGGGCCGCCGGAGGTGAGGTGATCTGTGCCGGGGGGATCGAAGAGGCTGCTGCCATGCTGGGCAGCATCCTGGTCGAGGCCGCCATCACCCGGGTGGTGATCAACGGCGATCTCCCGGCAGAGATTCACCGCCTCCGCGACCACCAGCCAAGTTGCGAATGGATCGTCGCGGGGCAGGACGAGGTTGACCTGCGGGAGACGGCAGCCATGGCAGATGCAGGCATCAGCACCGCCGAGGCTGTACTAGCCGAGACTGGCACCGTTGTGATCCGCAGCGGCCGGGGCCTCAGCCGGCTGGTACCCCTGCTGCCCCCGACTCACATCGTCCTGGCATCGTTCTCGGTCCTTACCGAGGATATCTTCACCTGGACCGTGTCGCGGCGCGGCCCCATGCCCGCCAACATCACCCTGATCAGTGGCCCCAGCAAAACCGCTGATATCGAGCAGACGCTGGCCATTGGGGTGCATGGGCCAGGTCGCCTGATCGTGATCCTGTATCGAGGCTGATGACTTCATCACCCACACTTCAACGTCTTATGGGCGGCTCTGTTGAGGGGCTGGACCTGCTTGGCATGCTGTTCGATCGTACGCCGGTTGGCATGGCGATTATTGACAGAGACCTGCGGCTTGTACGCTTCAACCAAACTTGGGCAGGCTTTGTTAAGCAGTACACCCTGACGCCACCCGCCCGCATCGCCACCGGCGCCCACCTGTTCGACCTGATCCCCGACAACGAGGCCAGCATGATGCCAGTGTTCGAGCGGGTGTGGCAGGGCCACACGGTGCGCGTGGATGCGCTTGAGACGATCAGCAGCGGCATTGTGTCTTACTGGGATGTCGTCTTCACACCGATTGCTGAGGGCGATCAGGTGGTCGGTGTCGTTGAGATGACGGTCGATGCGACCGAGCGCGTGATGGCCCACCGGCTTCTTGAGCAGCGCGTCGAGGAACGGACGCGAGAGATCGAGCAGCGCAGCCGGGTGGCTGCCAGTCTGCGTGACACCCTTTCAGTGATCAACTCCACCCGCTCGCTCCCTGAAATCCTCGACCACATTGTGGGCCAGGCCAGGGACCTGATAAATGCTAGCGCTGCCGTGCTGCATCATGTGGACTACGAGAAGAGCTTCGTTGATATTGAGGCGAGCGCGGGGCTGGTGGCAGACCTTCAGGGTGTGAAAGGTTTTCCGCTTTACTCCTCTCCTCGAGCCGATCGCTCGATTCTGGATCGGCGCCCGGTGATGGTCCCTGAATTCCCCTCTGATGCAGCTCGCATATATCACGAAAATCCTGCGCCAGACCCGGAAACCCAGTACTGGCGGCTCATCACCTCGCAATATTATCGGGCGTGGCTGGCAATACCACTGGTGGTCCGTGATGAAGTGTACGGCAGCCTGGCTTTCTACTTCGCAAGCCCTCAGGTCTTTTCAGATGAGAGAGTCGGGATAGCCACAACCTTCGCTGAGCAGGCTGCCCTGGCCATCGAAAACGCTCGGCTGTATGAGCAGGCTCGCGAGGCGGCCGCAGCAGCCGAGCGCAACCGGCTGGCCCGGGAGCTGCACGATGCGGTGAGCCAGACCCTTTTCTCGGCCAGCCTGATCGCCGAAGTGCTGCCGCGCCTGTGGCTGCGAGATCAGCAGGAGGGGCTGCGTCGCCTGGAGGAGGTGCGCCAGCTCACGCGCGGTGCGCTGGCCGAGATGCGCACCCTGCTGCTGGAGCTGCGGCCCAGCGCCCTGCTGCAGACCGATATCCATGATCTACTACGCCACCTCACCGAGGCAGTGGCCGGACGAGCGCGCCTGGACGTGGCGCTTCAGATCGAGCCGATTGACCTGCCGCCTGATGTGAAGATCGCGCTGTACCGCATCACACAGGAAGCCCTGAGCAACGTCACAAAACACGCGGAGGCCCACCATGTTCAGGTGCGGCTGGCCAACACCGATGGCAGTGTGGAGCTGCAGATTATCGATGATGGTCACGGTTTTGAGTTAGATTCCGTTCCCGGCGATCATCTGGGGCTGCGTATTATGCGTGAGCGTGCGGCTTCAATCGGTGCTGCGCTGGAGATCGCAAGCCGCCCCGGGGAAGGTACCCGCATCCGAGTAACCTGCCAGGATCAAAAGGAAAGTGTGAGCTATGAGCGACCCGATACGTGTCATGATTGTCGATGATCAGCCAGTTGTCCGCAGCGGGCTGTCGGCCTTTTTGATGGCCTATGATGACCTGGAGCTTGTGGCTGAGGCCTCCGGGGGTGATGAGGCCCGGACGCTATGTGTCCATTACCGGCCCGATGTGGTTCTGATGGATCTTGTAATGCCGGAGATGGATGGCGTGGAAGCTACCCGTGCCATCAAAGAGGTGTGCCCGGATGTTGCGGTGGTGGTGCTCACCAGCTTCCGCGAGGACGATCTGGTCCAGCGCGCGCTCCGGGCGGGGGCTATCAGCTACCTGCTGAAAAATGTTCAAGCCGATGATCTGGCTAATGCCATCCGGGCTGCGCATGCAGGCCGGTCTACCCTGGCGCCGGAAGCTGCCCAGGTGCTTATCCGTGCCGCAGTCCAGCCGCCTCCCCCCGGCCATGACCTGACTGAGCGCGAGCTGGAGGTGCTGGCACTGATGGTCGAGGGCCTGAACAATCCAGAGATCGCTGATCGTCTGATGATCAGCCGTTCGACAGTCAAGTTCCATGTCAGCAGCATCCTGTCTAAGCTGGGTGCATCCAGCCGCACCGAGGCGGTGGCGATGGCCATCCAGCACGGGCTGGTTGATAGATAAGAGAAAGCCCTGGTCACCGGGGCCAGGGCTTTTCTCAGCATGACGTGGGTTACACGTCCAGGTTGCGCACGCTGCGGGCGTGAGTCTGGATGAACTTGCGGCGTGGCGGTACGCTGGCCCCCATTAGCATATCGAAAGTCTTGTCCGCCATCACGGCATCTTCGATAGTTACCTGCAGCAGGATACGGTTCTCCGGGTCCATGGTCGTCTCCCAGAGCTGCTCCGGGTTCATCTCGCCCAGGCCCTTGTAACGCTGCAAGGTGACACGGTCGCCCATCTGCCGCACAATCTGTTCGCGCTCAGCCTCGGAATAAGCATAAACCTTGTGCTTGCCGCTTTTGATCAGATAGAGCGGTGGCTGTGCGATGAACAGGTGCCCGGCCTCGATGATCTGTGGCATGTAGCGGAAGAAGAAGGTCAGCAGCAGGGTACGGATATGCGCCCCGTCCACATCGGCGTCGGTCATGATGATGATCCGCCCATACCGCAGGCGTGAGATGTCGAATTCCTCACCAACTCCCACACCCAGTGCGGAGATGAGCGCCTGGATTTCCTTGTTATCTAGCACTTTGTCCAGGCGGGCACGCTCGGTGTTGAGGATTTTGCCACGCAGCGGCAGGATCGCCTGGAAGTGCCGGTCGCGCCCCTGCTTGGCGCTGCCGCCCGCGCTGTCGCCCTCAACGATGTACAGCTCCGAGCTCATCGGGTCGGTAGATGAGCAGTCGGCCAGCTTACCGGGGAGCGTGGTACTTTGCAGCGGGCTGCTGCGGATCAGGTCGCGGGCGCGCTTCGAGGCGATCCGTGCCCGTGATGAAATCAGGCACTTATCATAGATCGCCTTCCCCGCCCGTGTATCAGTCTGCAGGAACTCGCCGAAAGCCTCGTTCACCAGCGACTGAACTAAGCCTTTCGCCTCCGCGTTCATCAGCTTGACCTTGGTCTGGCTCTCAAACTGTGGATCCGGGTGCTTGATGCTGACAATGGCTGTCAGGCCCTCGCGGGTATCATCGCCTGAGAAGTTTGGGTCACTATCCTTGAGAATGCCCATCTTGCGCGCATGATAGTTGATTGCGCGGGTCAGGGCAGCCCTCAGGCCCTCCAGGTGGGTGCCGCCATCCGGGGTGTTGATCGTGTTGGCGAAGGCCAGCACGGTTTCAGAATAGTAATCCGCATACTGAACGGCGAACTCGACCTCCACGATGCCAATGCCCTCGACATCAAACTCGCGCGAGGCGTAAACCACATCATGCAGTGGCCTGCGGTTGCGGTTCAGGTACTTGACGAAGGAGGCGATACCGCCCTCGAAGTAAAAGGATACCTCCTGTGGGAACGGGGCGGTGCGCTCATCACGCAGGTGGATCATCACCCCGCGCGTCACAAAAGCCATCTCGCGGAAGCGCTGAGCCAGCTTCTCAAACCGGAACAGCGTGTCTGGGAAGATAGTGGGGTCGGGCCAGAATGTGGTCTCTGTGCCGGTCGTGCCATCGTGCTCGCCGATCTGCTCCACCTCGGTGATCGGCACACCCTGACGATAGCGCTGGCGATAGATATACCCGTCGCTTGCCCGGACGATCACCTCGCAGGAGTCAGACAGAGCATTAACGGCGGTGACGCCCACACCATGCAGGCCACCAGATACCTTATAGGCGGTGTTGTCGAACTTACCACCGGCGTGCAGCTCAGTCATCACGAGCTGCAAAGTGGAGATGCCTTCCTCCGGGTGGATACCAACGGGGATGCCGCGCCCGTTATCGCGGATGGTGACGCCGCCATCCCTTAGCAGTACAACCTCGATCTGGTCGCAGTAGCCCGCCAGCGCCTCGTCAATTGAGTTATCGACCACCTCGTAAACCAGGTGGTGCAGCGCCTCGATGTCGGTTCCGCCGACGTACATGCCGGGGCGCTTGCGTACGGCCTCCAGGCCGCTCAGGTGTTTGATGGATGAGGAGTCATACGTAGGATCCGGCTGTTTTTTACCTGCCATCAGACTGTACCTTTTCTACCTTACTTCTGGTGCCCTTACCTCAATGATGCGGGTTACTACCTTCCCTGCATGGTGCCGGCCCGTTTACGCTCCAGTTCGGCCAGCAGCGCTGACCGCATTTCCTGCCAATATCGGTGTCGATCCTTGAAGAACACAAATGTCGCGGCGATCAGCCCCGTGCTGACAAACGCGTGGCCGAGCATCCCGGCGATGATCAGCCACGATCCGGTCTCAGGCCAGCTCCAGATGTACCGGGTCAGGGCCCAGTTGATCGCAATCACCAGGATGAACAGCCCCATTGTCGCCGAGGTGTTCCACTGCACCACCCGGATACTGTCCCAGATGGCCCCGGGCAAACTGCGCTCATTGAGGAATAGCCCGTGCAGTGCAAAGATGCCGAACAGACCAACCCACAGCAGGAATACCAGCCCACCCAGCGTGATGACCTGCCCGATCTGGCTTCCCATACCCCCCGCGGCAGCCAGCCGCGAGCCTACCAGCAGGAAGGGGAGGTAGAGAGTCAGTGAGATGGCCAGCACCAACACACCCAGGATCGCCATCTGGATCACGGTGACAGGCAGACGTTTCAGGCGGTGGATGACCCGCAGCCTGCCCAACCGAACCTGATCGGCGATCAGAGACAGATAGATGGCGAGCAGCAGCAGGCTGGCACCTGCCGCAGCTCCGGCGGCGGCCAGAGTCTGCGCCGGCGTCTCAATGCGCCACAGTGGGGGGCTGTATCCAAAGGGGAGCGGCTGGGCCGCCTGCCCGGTGATCAGGCTGGGCAGGCCCAGCAGCGGCAGGTAGCTGACCGGCAGATCCTGCGTGACCGCCTGCAGCCCTTCCTCAAGGTTCTCCTGCAGGGCTTGCAGCTCGGCATCCCGGGCGCTGATTGCGGCAGCCTCGGCGATCAGCGTATGGGTGGTGCGTTCAACCACAGGGCGCAGGTCCAGGCGCGGCCCAACCCACAGAAACAGGTCGACTGCCAGCGGCACAAGTGCCAACAGCAGGCGGCCTGCAATTGCTTCGAAGCCCAGCGATAGTGACTCGATGATGCCGACGGGTGGGGCCGGCGCCTTCATGTTCTCTGTGATCATTAGGCATGTATTTTACCACACTTGCAGACCTGTAACTAGCACAATAGCCCCCGTAATCGACCAATCGTTCTATGCCGGATCGGGGAAAAAGCGGTGGCAGGTTGACCTGCCACCGCCCGCCGCTCGCGCTGCTGCGCCAGTGCTGTTACTTGTTGCAGCGCACATAGGCGCTGTCGATGAAGCTGTCGTTGTTGGCTACCGGCCAGTAGCGCAGGTTCTCGAAGAATACGGTGGTGCGGCTGCCGGTAGCCTGGAATCGGTAGCTGATCTTCACGTACTGGTCGTAGTGCCCATCTGCGTAATCAAAAGCCCGGCTGATCTGCGTGTTGCTGTCGTTGCTGAAGGCATAGGTGCTGCCTGCCAGGTTGACGCGGATGAACCACAAAGAGTTGTTAGTGACGGTGGAGGTCAGGCTGTCGCCATTGGCGCTCCAGGACTGCACATAGGCGCCGGCCTCACAGGTAGCGCCGGGGGTGGTGTTGATTGTCTGAAAAACCCCCGCCCGGCAGGTGGTCCACATGCAGAGCCAGTGTTGGGCTGTGCTGCCGCTCTGCACCCGCCCCGCTGCGTTGGTCGACCGAAATTCCGGGCGGCCCATCATCAGCCCCTGCGGGTTCCCGCTGCCCTGGTTGAGGGCGGGGCATTTCTCGCTGCTGTAGGGCAGGTCGCAGTAGAAAGGCTCCCACCCCTCAAACACCTGGATGGTGTTGAACGCCACCGCGCGTGTTGTGCCCTCAAAGTCAGGGTTTGACAGCAGGTTGGGGGCACTGTCCGGGATGACAACGACGGGGGCAATCGGCGTGGGGGTAGCAAAGCCAGTTCCACCTGTCGGCGTGTTGGTCTGGGTAGGAGTAACTGCAGCTACCTCGGTTGAGGTAGCTGTTGCGGTGGGTGTATTCGTTGAGGCCTGTATCGTCGGCGTTGGCGTCACCCCTTGCGTCGGCGTGGGGCTGGGGGTTGCCGTGGGGGGACTTGCTGTCGGTGTGCCGGTGGTGCCCTGCTTGATGATCAACACCTGGCCCACCACGATCAGGTTGGGGTTGGCGATATTGTTAAGCTGCACGATCTGCTGCACGGTCACACCGTAGCGCAGGGCAATCTGGTACAGCGTCTCACCGGCTCGCACCGTATGGGTAACCGGGGCGCTTGGCTGCTGGGTGGGCGTGGCAGTCGCAGCGAGCGTCGTGGGCGTTGCAATGGGCTGCGGTGTACTGCCCGGGATTCGCAGCCGCTGCCCTACCGAGATCAGGCTGGGATTGGTGATGTTATTAAGCGCCGCGATCGCATCAACAGTGGTATTGAAGCGCCGTGCGATACTGAACAGCGTGTCACCGGCAGCCACGACGTATTCTGACGACGTGCCGCCGCTGCTGCCGCCGGGGATGATCAACACCTGCCCCACATAGATCAGGGCCGGGTTGGTGATGCCGTTGGCAAAGGCGATATCCTGAACGGTTACGCCGTAACGCCTTGCGATGCTGAACAAGGTGTCGCCGGGCTGCACGGTGTGGGTGCGGTTCTGGGCCTGGGCGATCGACACGCCGGTGGCTGCCAGGAGCAACGCTATCACCACGATCCAAACCAGCCAACGGGTCAGTTTTGTTCTCCAGATCACGGTTACGCCCCCTGCTTGCTCAGAGTTGCTGCGATCTTTTACATGATACTCCAGTTTCATTTAAACTGGCAAACCGGTTTTATACAAACGGGAAACTTGACTCTGCCGGTACTGGTCAACTATAGTAACAGCCATGTTTCACCGTGTTCTGCGCTGCGCTGTACTGATCGCCCTGCTGTATGGCTGCACCTCCTCTCCGGTGCCTGCTGTGCTGCCGAGTGAAGAAGTGCTGCCGCCCGGCAGCGCTGACATGCTGCCCACACCGCTGCCCACCATCCACCTATCGGTTGATCTATTCCCGGAGGTGATCTCCGGCTCCGACGCGGCGGATGGGGCCATCCCGCTTCTTACCCCGACGCCCTACCCTGACAGCGGGGGCTTTTCCATCGGCCAGAGCCATGAAGGGCGCGACATTCAGGTCTTGCAGTTCGGATCCGGGGAGCACATTCTGGTGCTGGTTGGGGCGATCCATGGTGGCTACGAGACCAACACCGCTGTGCTTGCCGAGCAGCTTGTGCAGCACTTCAGCCAGGCCCCCGATGACATCCTGCCTGATGTTCGGCTGATGATCATCCCGGTGGCCAACCCGGATGGGCTGGCACGCGGCAGTGGTCTGGAAGCCCGGTTCAACGCACGGGGCGTGGACCTGAACCGCAACTGGGGGTGCGAATGGTCGGAGACGGCCTATCTCCGGGAGCGCGATGTGGACCCCGGCCCCCGGCCTTTCTCAGAGCCGGAGACCCGTGCCCTGCGCACTTTCTTTTTGGCCACTGAGCCAGACGCTGTGATCTTCTATCACAGCAAAGCCAATGGCGTGTTCCCCGGGGCCTGTGGTGATCTGGAGCCATCGGGCTGGCTGGGTGATCTGCTGGAAGAAGCTACTGGATACCCGCATGGGGTATTCTCTCATTACACCGTCACCGGGGACGCCACCAACTGGCTGGCCGAGCGCGGCATCCCCGCCGTCGTTGTCGAGCTGACTACCTCCAACGATCCGGAGTTCACGCGCAACCTGGCGGGGGTGATGGCGCTCCAGTGTTACTTTGCGCGCCAGGACCTCGCCGCAGGGGCATCCGTGCCGGGGCTTCCCCAGGCGGTGCGCCGCTTGTGCCCCTGATACATGTCGATCTCCCCCTGCACATGCGGTACTATCATGCCGTTGATCCCGTCCAGGGCTCCGGACAGGGTGGCGGCTCATGAAACCAATGACACGCCGTTTTGAGATCATCCTGGTACTCATCATCCTGGCGGCTGCCGGGGCGCTGCGCTTCACCGCGCTTGATACGGTGCCGCCGGGCCTGACCCACGATGAGGCCGATCACGGGCTGGATGCGGCAGGCGTGCTGGATGGCGTCAGGCCGATCTACTTCACCGTGGGGTACGGGCGCGAGCCTCTCTACGATTACAGCACGGCGCTGGTGATGCTGCTGGCGGGGCGCAGCTATCTGGCCGGGCGCATCACCTCGGCGCTGTATGGGATGGCGCTGCTGGTACTGGTATATGGCTGGGTGATGCGCGCCACACAGGATCGCCGCCTGGCGATGGCCACCATCGCTGCACTGGCCGTGAGCTTCTGGGCGGTTTCGGTCAGCCGCCATGCCCTGCGGACCATCACGCTGCCTGTCCTCTATATGGCCGCCGCGCTGGCCATGTGGAAAGGGATCGCCATCAGGCAGGAGGCCGGCGATGCACGCCTGGCCTCGCGCAGCCGCCCACAGGCCGAGATCGAGCGCTGGATATGGTTTGTCGTCGCGGGAGTCTTTCTGGGCGGCACCCTCTATACCTACCTCGCGGCGCGCATCATGTGGGTGGTGTTCCCCGCTTTCTTCATCTTCACCTCGATCTCCCAGCCCAAGATCATCCGCCAGGTGTGGCCCGGCCTGCTGATCATGCTGACGACCGCCGTCGTTGTCGCGGTCCCGCTGATCATCTACCTCCTCGGCAATCCGGGTGCCGAAGTGCGCATCGGCCAGCTTTCCGGGCCGCTCATCGCCCTGCTGGCGGGGAACCCTGAGCCGCTGCTGGGCAACACCCGTGCAGGCCTGGGCATGTTGACCCGGCGTGGGGATGACCTGTGGCTCTATAACATCCCCGGTGCCCCGCTGCTCGGCCCGATCATGGGGCTGCTGTTCTACCTGGGTATCAGCATCGCGGCGATCAGCCTGGTGATGCCTTACCGCCCCGCGCGGCGCGGCAGGCGCTCATACGACGAGGCCTTCCGTATCTCCAGCGCCAACGCCTTCATGATGCTCACGCTGGGGGTCGGGCTGATCCCTGCCCTGATCACCGGTGTGGGGGCCAGCAATACCCGCGTGATCGGCATGCTGCCTGCCATCTATTACTTCGCTGCACTGGCCGTCACCTGGCTCGCGGACTGGGCAGAGCGGCAGGTAGGGGGCAGTGGACAGACCGCGATCTGGGCGGCGTATGCCGTTGCCATACTCATTGCGGGGGGGCTGACCATCCGCAGCTATTTCGTCATCTGGGCTAACGCACCGGATGTACGTGTCGCCTACCACACCACCCTGGTTGAGACGATCGAGTATCTCGACAACCAACCGGAGATCGGGCCACACGTGGCCCTGAGCAGCATCGCCCCCGGCCCCTACCACGATCCGGCAGTAGCTGCCATGCGCATGCAGCGGGATGACCTGATCCTGCGCTGGTTCGATGGGCGCTCGGCTCTGCTGTTTCCCGGCTCGCAGCCCGCCGTACTGTTTTTCCCGGAGTTTGCCGTGCCCGATCCTGTATTTGCAGATTTACTGGCGCAGCATACCATACCTGCCGGTCGCATCGAGCTGCGCCCCACCGACAAGAATCGGGTGGTCCAGATTGTGACATTGCACACCCTGCCAGAAGCGGCGTCCTCTTCCCCACTGGTCTCGATCAATGGGATCCTCTCACTTGTTGAGTACGACCTGCCGGGGGGGCAGCAGATTCATCCGGGGGAGATGCTGGACCTCCTCACGTTCTGGCGTGTGGAAGGATCAACTGATGCGGAGGTCGTCCTGTTTACCCATGTGTTGAACGAGACGGGACAGCTCGTCGCACAGCAAGACCTGCTGAGTGTCCCCGCGACGAGCTGGGTGCAGGGTGACCTGTTCGTGCAGCTTCACCGCATCACCCTGCCGGCTGATCTGCCGCCTGGCACTTACTCGCTGTCAGGTGGTGCCTACACCCGGCCCGATATCGCCCGCCTGCCCCTTGTCACGCCCAATGGCGAGATCGCCGGGGATCATGTCATCCTCGACACTATCGAGGTGGTGGAGCCATGATCGAACGCTGGTCACCTCCCATCAGCAAGCCGCTGGAGATCGTCCTGGTGATGAGCGTCACTCTACTCGCGTTCACGATCCGGGCTGTGGCCCATGATCGCGCTCCTCTGGGCTGGCGTGATGATGAGCTGTCTAACGCACTGGTAGTCTCTCAGCATGTGCTCGATGGTGAAGTGCGCCTGTATTACGACGATGCCTCAGGTCACGAGGGGCTGTATCACTGGCTGCAGGCGGGGGCGCTCAAGGCCTTTGGCCTCGGGGTGTGGGGCATCCGGGGGGTATCGATTATCCTCGGGACGCTGGCGGTGCTGCTCACCTATCTGCTGGTACGCCGTATGTACGGCTGGCCAGCGGCCCTGATCGCTGCACTGGCACTGGCTGTCTCCTTCTGGTCGCTGATGTATTCTCGCAGTGGGCAGCGTCACATCTCACTGACTGTAACCACCCTGCTGGCATTGCTGGCCCTGTGGCGCGGTATTTTGCAGGCGGCTGAAGGCTCTACCACGCAGGGGACTTTCCCCTGGAGGCCCTTTGCAGCTGCTGGTTTGTGGATGGGCCTGGGGTTCTACACATACTTTGCATCACGCGGCCTACCACTGATCATCGCCGCCTGGGCGGTTTATCTGCTGATCTGGAAGCGGGACCTGTGGCGGCAGGTCTGGCGTGGGCTGGCCGTCACGCTAGGGGTCGGGGTGGCGCTGGCCGTTCCGCTTGCGGTTACGCTTGCCCGCCAACCCGAAGCCGAGGCCCGTGTGTCTGAGCTGGCTACCCCAATCTATGACGCGCTGGAGGGTGACTTCTCAACCCTGGGCAGTTATGCACTGACCACCCTCTCGATGTTCACCCATGATGGTGATGACGAAGTGCTCTACAACGTGGCCAACCGCCCTGTCTTTGGCCCGCCGGGAGGGCTGTTGTTCTGGGTAGGCGTGGTGATCGCCGCTGCGGAGGCCTTTGGCCCTGCCCGCGACTCCCGCGCTGCCCTGCTGCTGCTGTGGACGGCTGCAGGCCTGACGCCCGGGATGCTCAGTGTGCCCGCCGCCAGCCTGGGGCATACCATCCTTGCCCAGGTGCCAACAATGGTTTTTCCTGCCCTGGCCCTTACTCGGGCCGGGGACTGGTTGGCCGGGCAGCCAGCTGCCGGGATGAGACAGGCCGGCGCCGCTGTGCTGGCTGCTGCGGTTCTGTTCCTCTCATTGGAGACCTGGCGCGGTATCTACGATTATTTCGTAGTGTGGCCCTCGGACCCGTTTGCCCGGGTGCTGCACCATTCCGATCTGCACGAGGCCAGCGCGTGGCTCCGTGAGCACGCTGAAACCCGCGATCTGGCGATCGGCGGCTTCCTCGTGGAGCGCTGGGATCAGCAGGCCGTGCGGCTCAGCCTGGGGGAGAGTGGCTGGTGCATCCGGGCCTTTAACCCTGAACGCGCTTACCCGCTGATCTCTGGTGGTTTGGCAGCAGTCCCTGCCCATTTTGCCGGGTCCTGGGGCATTGGTGGGCTGGGCGCCCGGTTGTCAGGGGCAGATTCTCCCGGCATCTATGTGCTGAATGACCCCGGTGATCTGGCCACCGCGGCCCCACTGGCTGCCTTCCAGAATGGTCTTGCTCTTGTCTCGGTAAGGGTGGTTGAGAGCGGCTCATCTGCCGAGATGCTGGAGCTTGTGACCGCCTGGCGGGTTGACCGCCCCCTCGATCTGCCACCCTATCCGCTGTTCAGCAAGCCTCCTGCCCCTGATGAGGATGATACCCCCCGCTTGGCGATCTTTGTTCAGCTTCTTGATGCCGGGGGCGCTCGCCTGACGGGTGATGATGGCCTGGGGGTCGATCCCTACACACTGCTGCCGGGTGACGTGTTCGTGCAGCGGCACCTTGTCCCCCTCGCTGGTGTACCGCCAGGGGATCACCGGGCGGTGATCGGGCTTTACAACCCGGCCTCCGGTCAGCGCATTCCAGACTCCCTGACCGGGCAAGATCGATTCGAATATGGCACGCGTTCCGTGCCCTAGGTGGAAGCTTTACGTTTTGGTATCCGGGTTATACAATACTGCCAGCCCGGTCGATTGGCAGCGGCGTGTGGAGGAGACCGTATGCGCGAATACCAGCCCGGTGTCACCGTTGCAAGCCTGGGGCTTTTGCTCATCGGCGTCTGGATCGCAGCACGGGCGCTTGGCACGCCCCTGATGGGCCTGGCGCGTATCTGGCCGGCTCTGCTGCTCATCAGCGGCCTGGCCATGCTGGTGCAGGCTCGCCAGGCGGGGGGGCGTATCGAGGGATCGGTTTTTGTGGGCGTGACTTTGCTCCTGGTGGGCAGCCTGTTCTGCCTGTTCTCTGCGCGGGTCGCCGGTTTGAGCTGGCAGGATATGGGGCGCTATTGGCCCCTGCTACTGCTGATAGTCGGCCTGGCACTGCTGATCGTCTACCTCGCCGGCGACATGCAGCAGCGCGCACTGCTGGCTGCGGTGTATCTATTCGGGGGGGCGGGGCTGCTGGCGTTGCCGATCACCCTGGGGTTGGTGTGGAAACCAGCCTTTGGCCAGGTGCTGCGTTACTGGCCTGTCATGATTGTACTGTTTGGCCTTGCGCTCTTTTTTAGGCTGCGGAGTCAGCCCTCTGACTCATGAAGCCGCACAGGAGATGCTATGCTGATCGGCATTGATGCCAGCCGGGCTACTCTCTCACGGCGCACCGGGACCGAGGGCTACAGCCTGCACCTGATCCGCGGCCTGATCCAAGTTGGCGATGCGCACCGCTTCCGATTATATCTGCGTGAGCCACCGCCTTCGGGACTGTTCCCCCCGGATGAAAGGGTTGAGCTGCGTCTGATCGACCGCTCGCGGCTGTGGACACATACCGGCCTGGGGCCGGTGGTGCGGCGCGAGCGCCCGGATGTGCTCTTTGTGCCTGCCCATGTTATTCCCTGGCCTGGTGTGGGCGGTGTCCCGGCTGTGGTCACTTTGCACGATCTCGGTTACCTGCATTATCCTGATAAGCACCCCTTCGCAGAGCGACTTTATCTCGACTGGTCCACCCGGCATAGCGCGGGGGTGGCCCGGCGTGTGATCGCTCACTCGCGTGCGACGGCGCATGACTTGATAGTGCTCAACGGCGTACCGGGTAATAAGATACGCGTGGTGTACTCCGGTGTCGATGAGCAGTTGAAACCTGTAACTGATCCCACCCTGCTGGAGCAGGTCCGTGCCCGGCTCGATATTCCGGGGCCTTACATCTTGCATGTGGGGCGCGTCGAGCCGCGCAAGAACCTGGTGCGGCTGGTGGAGGCGTTTGCTCGCGTTCGTCAGACACTGGGCAATCTGTGGCTGGTGCTGGCGGGCAGTGTGAACCGACGTTACGCCGCGCTACAGGCCCGTATCCGCGATCTCGGCCTGGAGGGGCAGGTGATCCTCCCGGGCTACGTACCTGATGAGTTGATGGCCGGGTTGTTCAGCGGGGCAGAGGTTTTTGCCTTCCCATCGCTGTATGAGGGCTTCGGGTTCCCGGTTCTGGAGGCGATGGCCTGTGGAACCCCTGTGATATGCTCCAATACCTCGTCGCTACCGGAGATAGTGGGTGATGCTGCCCTGACCGTCGCCCCGACCGATACGGTTTCTCTAGCGGAGACTCTGTTGCGGGTGCTGCTCGATGAGGCGCTGCGTCAGGAACTTGTGGGGCGCGGGTTTGTGCGTGTCAAGCTGTTTACCTGGGAAACCTGCTCGCGCGAGACGCTGGCAGTGCTTCACGAGGCGGCCAGCATCTAGCTTGCCGGGCTCTGATGGTGTTCACATATTTCTAGAAGGGAGTTTCGACTATGGGCGCTGGATTTCTGCATATCCCATTCTGGCGGGCCGGTGGCTGGGAGGATGTCACCTACCGGACTCAACTCTATTTTTGCCCGCTCAGCACCGAGCCAGTTGAGCTGGGTATCTACCTGTTTGAGAACGGCGGTAAGGCCTGGGCAGGCAAGACGTTCAGCTACGAGATCGATCAGCACACGTCTGAGGTAACCACCAACGCTGAGGGGATGCTCCGGCTGCGAATTGGGCCAGGGCAGATCGTGCGCATTGAGATCAACGTGCTTGAGCATGAATACGGCACTGGCGAGGTCCATCTCCTCACCGGGACGGTGCCGGTGCCGATCCTGGCTCGCGGTGACCTGGAGATGTATGCCTCCGAGGCTGCCGGATTTGAGATGAGCGTCTCGGAGATCAGTATCACAGGCGGCACACCAGTGATCCTGGAACCAGGCAAGTAGCTGCTGGTCGGGGCTTGAGGTAAGCGCATCTCAAGCCCCGGTTTCGATATAGTTGAGGTGTTGCTAGCGTGACGTAACTGGACTATAGTGTTAGAGAATCATTACTTTCATCCGGTGGAATTGTAATCTGGCATTATTGCCTTTTATCCCGCCACAGGTTGCTAGCAATGCCTGAGCCGAAAGCTGTTATTCTGATCGTGGATGACGAGGCAGCCCTGATCCAGGCCGCCGCCACCCACCTTGAGCGACAGGGCTACAAGGTGCTCTCGGCCTATGATGGCCACGCCGGGCTGCGCGTGGTGTTTGAGGAGCGCCCTGACCTTGTGCTGCTGGATGTGGTGATGCCCCGGCTCGATGGCTTTGAGACATGCCGCCGCATCCGCGAGCTGTCTGATGTGCCGATCATTATGCTCACGGGCCGCAAGGACGAGGAGGATATCGTCAAAGGGTTTGAGGTGGGGGCGGATGATTACATCCTGAAGCCGTTCAAGCCAGGGGAGCTGTCTGCGCGGATCAGCGCCGTGCTGCGCCGGGTACAGGCACCAGGCGGGGGTGGCGAAGAATCGGCTATCACCTATCAGGATGACTGGCTGCGGATCGACCTGCCCGGCCGCTTGGTTGAGGTCAACGGTCAGCGAGTCCGGCTGTCTGCCACCGAGTTCAAGCTGCTAGCCCTTCTGCTCAAAAACGCGGGCCGCGTCCTGGAATCCGCCACCATCCTCACCCATGTGTGGGGGCCGGAATATCGCGATGAGGTGGCCTATGTGCGGGTTTATATCTCGCACCTGCGCCAGAAGATCGAGGCCGATCCCTCCAAACCAGTGTATGTGATGACCGAGCGTCAGGTCGGGTATTACTTCGCACGTCAGGATCATACCTGAGACGTTCAAGATGGTGCCGGCACCGGTCGGGTCAAGGGAGCATACCGGTTTGCGGGGGCCGTCTTCGCCCGGGGATGGAGCACGCTTATGAATGAGTCTGCAACCCAGGCTCTCAGCGGCCTTAAAGTTGAGCTTGAGTATATTCGTAAGCTCACTGTCGATCTGCGCGATGTGCTGCTGCAGCAGCGCGAAGTCTTGAAGGACCAGGGCTTTCGTCTGCCTCCCGGCACCACCACCACCCTCAGAGACATCGCCAGCCGCCTTGAGGCAGTCAGCAGCCGCTTGGATGTGCTGGAGCATGAGCGTGATCAGTACCGCGCCCTGGTCGATATCGCCGCGCTGATCAACTCCTCCTTGGAGCTGAACCAGGTATTGAATGGCGTGATGGATACCATCATCCAGCTCACCGGGGCGGAGCGTGGCTACCTCATGCTGCGCAACGAGACCACCGGCGAGATGGAGTTCCGCATCGCCCGCAACGTGGACCGACAGACCATAGACAGCTCCGAGTTCGAGGTGAGCCGCAGCGTTGTGCAGCGCGTCGCTGAGAGCGGTGAGCCGATCCTCACCACTAACGCCCAGGAGGACACCCGCTTTCAGTTCTCCGAGAGCATCGTCAGCTACAGCCTGCGTTCGATCCTGTGTGTGCCGCTCCTGGTTCGGGGTGAGGTCACCGGCGTGATCTACACCGACAACAAGGTGCAGGCCGGGCTGTTCTCAGATAAAACGCGCGATCTGCTGCTTGCCTTCGCCAATCAGGCCGCCGTCGCCATTGAGAATGCCCGCCTGTTCGAGAGCGTGAGGGCCAGCCTGGAGGAGATTCGCGAGATGAAGAATCTCCAGGATAACATCTTTGCCTCGATTGCCTCCGGTGTTATCACCACTGACGAAGAGCAGCGTGTGTGGCTGGTGAACCGCAGCGCCCGGCAGATACTGGCCCTTGAGTCGGTTGAGCCGGGCATCTTCCTGCGCGATCTGCTCCCCTACCTGGACTCACGGTTTGATATGATGGTTGAGCAGGCACGCCATTCCGGGCAGCAGGTGACGGGCATCGAGTTCAGTGCCGAGATTTATCCGCGCGGCCAGATATTCCTCAACATGAGCTTCAGCCCGCTTAAAGATGCTCATGACAGCATCCAGGGGGTGGCGCTGGTGCTGGACGATATGACCGAAGCCAGGAGGCGCGAGGCACAGATCGCCGGTGTGCGGCGCTACCTCCCGGTTGAGGTAGTGGATGGTATCAAGGATCCCAATGAGCTCAAGCTGGGCGGCACCCGCCAGGTCATCTCGGTGCTGTTCGCTGATATCCGCGGCTTCTCCACCTTCAGCGAGCATCTGGACCCGGAACGGCTGGTCGAGATCGTCAACGCCTACATGACCATCGCCTCGGAGGCCATCCATGCTCACCAGGGCGTCATTGACAAGTTTATGGGCGACGCTGTGATGGCGCTCTACAACACGCCCCTGCGCCCTCAGGAGGATCATGCTCTGCGGGCCGTCCGCAGTGCCGCGATGATGGTGGCCGAGATCAGGGCCTATCATGAGATGATCGACCCGCAGGACCGGCTCACCTTCGGCATCGGCATCCACACCGGCGAAGCGGTTGTTGGCAACGTGGGTAGCCCTGACCGCCTGGATTACACCGCGATGGGCGATACCGTCAATCTCTCCAAGCGGCTTCAGGAGATTGCCAGGCCAATGCAGATTCTCCTGAGCGAGCAGACCTATCTTCAGGTGAGTGACTGGGTTGAGGTGATCGAGCTGGAGCCAATCCAGGTTAAGGGCCGCCGGCAGTACACCAAGGTATATGAGCTGCTGGGTGTACGCTAACCGGCTTTTGCTCACCGGTAATGGAATAGAACACGGGGCGGCCTGCCTGCGCATGGTCGCCCCGTTTGTTCTGCCTGCTGTGTGGTGTGTTAGCCGCCCCCTGTGGTGCGCATATCGCGGATGTCCATAAATAAATAGGGGTTCTGCGGCACGTCGTTCTCACGGATCTCGAAGTGCAGGTGGATGCCAGTGGCATTGCCCGTCAGCCCCATATCGCCGATGTACTGACCGCGTGTGACCTGCTGGCCACAGTCCACATAGCGCTGCGATAGATGTGCGTAGTACGTTGTCCACCCGCCACCATGATCCACGATCACCAGCTCGCCATAGCCATCACGATGCCACCCGGCGAACACCACCACACCGGTGTCGGCAGCGTAGATCGGCGTGTTCGGGTCGGCGGCCATATCCACGCCCGGGTGATATGGCTCAAACACATTGGTGACACGGTAAGGGGTTGAGCCGAGGGGATTAGTGTATTGGCCTGCACCTCCAGAGCCAACATAGGTCTCGCGGCATGATCCGGGGTGGCGTGTGCCCTCCGGGTTGGCGCCCCCGCTCGTGCCAGTGCGGATCGGCGCCTGCCACGAGATAAACTCGCGCCGTCCATTGGGCACCACGATGTGCAGCCCCGCAGGTGGCCGATAGCTGCTGCTGTATTCCGACAGCGAGTTGTATTCGGAGTACAGGATATCCCCCGGCGTCACACCGTACAGCGCGGCGATCTCGGCGATGCTCTGAGTGCCATCGGCGAGGTGATATACACCGTTGACTGGCAGGATATACAGCTCGACGCCCACGCGCAGCAGGTGCACATTGTCCTGCAGCGTCTCGGTGTTGGCCCAGAAGATTGTGTTGGGGCTTAACCCGAACCGCTCGGCGATCAACACCAGGGCGTCGCCTTGCTGCACGCGGTAGCGATAGACGTGCCGGCGGGCCTGCACAGGGAAGCCGTCCGGGCCGATCTCTGTGCTGCCGGGTGGGTTCTCCGCCGCAGGTTCTACCGGGGCGGAAGCCCCATCGTTTGCCAGCCCAATGGATGGGGTGGGTGTGGCTGCGGTACTGGCAGCCAGATCGGCGGCCAGGTCGGCCAGGATGTCGCGGCCCGTCACAAAGCCCCATATTTCCTCGCCCCATAGATACAGGGTAGCACTGATTGCGGCCACGAAGAGGATCAGCAGCAGCCGCTTCAGGGGGTTTTTGCGCTCCATCTCACGGCTCCTCACCTGCCAGCAGAGATTCCCACCGGGTCATTAGTTCGGCCAGCTCCGCCTCGGCACGCGAATAATCTACTCCCAGCCGGGTGACTTCCTCCACATCACCCGCCGCGCTGGCCTGTTCGATCGCTCCGCTGAGGTCAACCAGATCGATCTCCACCCGGTGGATGCGCTCCTCGATCGCTTGGATTAGACGTTCGCGTTCGCGAGGGCTAATGCCAGATTTGCGATCCGATGGCCGGGGCCGGGCTGCTGTATCGCGGCGCATCTCTGCACTTGCTTGCCTGCGCGGCGGCGCGGCAGCTGCCGCCTGGGCCTCGCGCCAGGCCAGATATTCCTCATACGGCCCCTCATAGACGATCAGCCGTGTCTCGCCGTCCTGCCCGCGGCGCGGAGCCTGCAGCTCCCATATCTGCGTCGCCAGGCTGCGGATCAGGTAGCGATCGTGTGAGATGAGCAGGATTGTCCCCTCGAAGCCGGCGAGGACGGCCTCGAGAATCTCCTGCGATGGGATATCCAGATGGTTGGTTGGCTCGTCAAGCAGCAACAGGTTCGCACCGCGCAGTGCCAGCTTGGCCAGGGCGACGCGCCCGCGCTCGCCCCCGCTCAGCGTGGGGATCGGCTTGTATACATCATCACCGGTGAACAGGAAGCTCGCCAAGTAGCTGCGAGCCGCACTGATCGGCATGTCCTTGACCGCCAGAACCTCTTCGAGCACTGTATGGGCGGGGTTCAGCTCCTCGTGTGCCTGGGCAAAGTAGCCGATCTCAACGCTCGCACCCAGGATCGCTTCCCCGGCCAGAGGTGGGAGCTGACCGATAATAGTCTTCATGAAGGTGGTTTTGCCCGTGCCGTTCGGCCCGATCAGCGCCGCGCACTCTCCGCGCACCAGCGTGATGTCTGGCACCTCAAACAGCGGCTTTCCGTCGTCGTGATACCCCACCACCAACTTGCGCGTCATCAGCACTTTATCCCCTGAACGGCGGCGGGCCTCCAGCCTCAGCCGCATCAGGCGGTGCTCGCGGGGGCGCACGATAGCCTCATCACGCAGAAACCGCTCTAGGCGCTTGCGGCGGCCCTGAGCCTGTCGGGTGTTCTGCCCGACGATGTTGCGCCGGATATACTCCTGCTCCTTCTCGATGAACTCCTGCTGCCGCCGGAATTCCTCCAGCAGCCGTGCATGCCGCTCCTCGCGCTGTTGAATATAGTGGCTATAGTTGCCGCGGTACTCCTCCAGCCGCCCGAAGATCAGCTCCCACACCACCGTGACCACGCGGTCCATAAAGTAACGATCATGCGACACGATCAACAACGCGCCCTTGAAATCGCGCAGCCAGCCCTCCAGCCACTCGATCGCCCGGATGTCCAGGTGGTTGGTCGGCTCGTCAAGGATCAGCAGATCGGGGCTTTCCAGCAACAGTCGGGCCAGCACGGCGCGCGTTTTCTGCCCACCGGAGAGCTGCCCCACCGGGCGATGGAAGTCCTCTTCGTCGAAGCCCAGCCCGCCCAGCACCTGCTGGATCAGGATCGGGTACTCGTAACCGCCTGCCTGCTCGAAGCGCTCCTGGGCCTCACCGTAGCGTGCCAGCAGATCCTCGTCAGATGGGTTGGCCGCCAGCTCCTCGGCCATCTGATGCAGCCGCTGCTCCTGGTTGAGCAGGCTCTCAAAGACGCGCACCATCTCATTCCACAGAGACGCTGTCCCGCTCAGTTCGGCATCCACCAGCTGCGGCAGGAAGCCGATACGCAGGTTCCGGGCGTGGATCACCTCGCCCGCGCTGGGTTCGTCGTAACGGGCCAGCAGCCGCAGCAGCGTAGTTTTGCCACTGCCATTCGGCCCCACCAGCGCGATGCGCGCCCCGTGTGGGATGCTGACCGAGACTTCCTCGAAGATGTCATCCGGACCATAGGACTTGGCAAGCCCGGTTGCGCTGATCAATGCCATGATAAGGTCGATCCTCCGCTCTATGCCGCCGATTATAACGAGCGATCCCGTCCGGCGGCGAATAGGCTTCACCGCCGCCTGCCCGCCGCTCTGCCGGTTCTGGCTCATCCGTATCCCCCTTTGTATAATCTCCGCATGGCTTCCACATCACCCGCCCACCAACAGCCCCCTGGCAGCCGACCCGGTGCCGGCGCTCATGTGGGCATCGTCATCACCGGCCTTGTGCTGGCTGCCGGTGCATGGTCGGGATTGATCTGGCTGATCGCCAACACCCTGCCCACTGTGCCCAACCGCTGGCTGTTCTTCGCGTTGCTGCAGATCGGCATGACGGGCATGGCCCTGCCCTTTGTCACCTACCTGCACCGCCGCTTCGGGCGGGGGAGGAATCTCACCCCCCTGGTGCTGATCCGGCAGGCGAGCTGGGTGGGGTTGTTCGCCACAACTTGCGCCTGGCTGCGTATCCCCCGGCTGCTGTCGCTGCCCATTGCCCTGCTGGTGCTGGGCGCGCTGATCGTGATTGAGGTGCTGCTGCGGGTGCGCGAGGTCACCCGCTGGCGCCCGGAGTGAGGCACATCGCATGGACAACAAAGACCTGCTCCGCCAGCTCCCCGGTGTCGACCGGCTGCTGCGTCATGGGCAGTCGCTCGACCTGATCGGGCGCTTTGGCCGTGATCTAACCCTGGCCGCCCTGCGCGAGGTGCTCCAGAGTACCCGCGACCGCATCCTGGCTGGTGAGGCCGTTGTCCCCATGGATGCCGTCCTTCTGCAGCAGGCCGCCGAGCTGCTGGAGGCATGGACTGCCCCCACCTTGCGGCGTGTCATCAACGCCACTGGCGTGATCATCCACACCAACCTGGGGCGCGCTCCCCTCTCCAATGAGGCCCTGCAAGCGCTGCAGGCTGCTGCGGTGGGCTACAGCACCCTTGAATTTGACCTTGAGACTGGTGAGCGGGGATCACGGAGCGTGCATGCTGAGGCGCTGCTGCGGCGCCTGACTGGCGCCGAGGCCGCGTTCGTCGTTAACAACAACGCGGCGGCTACCATCCTGACTCTCTCGGCGCTGGCCGGCCCGGATCATCTACAGCCTCGTGGATGGGGAGTGCTGATCTCGCGTGGCCAGCTTGTTGAGATCGGCGGGGGCTATCGCATGCCCGATGTCATGCGGCAGAGCGGCGCCCAGATGGTCGAGGTGGGCACCACCAACCGCACCCATCTGCGCGACTATGAGGCGGCGATCGACGCCAATACGGCGCTGATCATGCGCGTGCATCATTCCAATTACGCCATCATTGGCTTCACCACTGAGCCCACCTTCGATGATCTGGCCCGGCTGGCGCATCAGCGCGGCCTGCTGATCGTCGATGACATCGGTAGCGGGGCACTGCTTGACACCACACAGTTTGGCCTGGCCCCTGAACCGATGGTGCAGGATAGCCTGGCCGCTGGCGCCGATGTGGTCATGTTCAGCGGCGATAAGTTGCTGGGTGGCCCGCAGGCCGGTGTGATCGTGGGGCGCCACCATATCATCGAGCGGCTCAAACGGCACCCGCTGGCTCGCGCCGTGCGGCCCGATAAGCTGTGCCTCAGCGCGCTCACCGCCACCCTGCTCCACTACCTCAAGGGCGAAGCGCTCGAAAAGGTCCCCGTGTGGCGTATGATCGCCGCCCGGCCTGAAAATCTGGCGGAGCGCGCCGACCGCTGGTGCGAGCATCTGGCAGTCTATGGCCTGGCATGCCATGTGGCCGAGGGGCAGAGTATGGTGGGGGGCGGCAGCCTGCCCGGCGAGACCCTGCCCACCCGCCTGCTGGCGATCGCTGTGCCCTCGCCGGAGGATGCGGCGGCACAGCTTCGCGCGGCCAGCCCGCCTGTCATTGTGCGGCGCGAGGAGCGCCATATCCTGGTTGACCCGCGCACCGTGCTTGAACGTGACGAGGAGGCCCTGCTGGCCGCCCTCAAGACCCTGAGATCGTGAGACGAGGAGTGACAACATCGTGAAGACTGATATTGACGGCCTGATGGCACAGCGTGGATTTGATGCGATCGTCATCATGGGCGAGTCGGTGGGCAACCACGCCCTGCGCTACATGACGAACGGTGCCAAAGTCTCGCACGCCATGGTGGTGAAGAAACGCGGTGAGCCAGCCATGGTGATCTGCAACCCCATGGAGCGCGAGGAGGCCGCCAGAAGCGGCCTGCCGGTCGCCACCACCAACGACTACGACTACCCGGCGCTGATCAATGAGACCCGCAGCTACTTCGAGGCCGAGCTGCGCCTGCTGGCCGCCATCTTTGAGCGGCACGGCATCAGCGGGACAGTAAGCTTCTACGGAGTCGCGGATCCGGGGCGTGCTTACCTGCTGCTCTCACGGCTGGCCCAGCTTGTCCCGGCTATCACCGTCACCGGTGAGCCGGAAACCAGCCTTTTTGACGAGGCCTACGCCACCAAATCCGCCGAGGAGCTGGAACTGCTGCGCGACGCCGCCCGCCGCACCAATGCCGTATTCGCCGAGACAGTGGACTTCATCAAGGGCCACGCCGTCGGTGAGGGTCTTATGCTGAAAGAGGACAGTGACCCGCTGACTATCGGCGACGTGCGCCAGTTCGCCCGGATGCGCCTGATGGCACACGGGCTGGAGGAGGAAGGCCCGATGATCATCGCCATCGGGCGCGATGGCGGTGTCCCGCACTCGCGCGGTGAGGATAGTGACCCGATCGCTCTGGGCAGGAGTATCGTCTTTGATTTGTTCCCGCGTGTGATCGAGACGGGCTACTTCCACGATATGACCCGCACCTTCTGTCTGGGTTACGCCCCTCCGGAGGTCGAACGGGCCTATCAGCAGGTGATGCAGGCGTTTAACGCTGTGATCGACAACATGCGTGTAGGGGAGTCAACTGCCACCTATCAGAACATCGTCTGCGATATCTTTGAGGAGCACGGTCACCCCACTCCGCGTTCGAAGCCGGGCACAGTTGAGGGCTATGTGCACAGTGTGGGGCACGGCCTGGGTTTGCAGATTCACGCGCGCCCTCGCTTCAGCGCTATCTCACAGGAGTTGGTGCAGGTCGGACAGGTGTTCACTGTGGAGCCGGGCCTCTACTACCCCGATCAGGGTTTTGGCGTGCGGGTGGAGGACACCCTTTATATCGACGAGGATGGGCAGGTGCAGTCGCTGACCCCCTTCCCCAAGGACCTCGTGATCCCGGTGGGTTAACTGATGAGTGTGATCCTGGCGATCGAGACTTCCTGCGATGAGACCGCCGCTGCCGTGGTGGTGGGTGGCCGGACCATTCTCTCCAATATCGTCGCCTCGCAGGTAGACCTCCATGCAGTGTATGGTGGCATCTTCCCGGAGATCGCCTCACGTGCCCATATCGAGCAGATTTACCCGGTGACCGAGAGGGCGCTGGCAGAGGCGGGAGTCACCCTGGCCGATCTGGACGCAATCGCCGTTACCCAGGGGCCGGGGCTGCCCGGGTCACTGGTAGTAGGTGTCAACATGGCCAAAGGCCTGGCGCTGGGCGCGCGTCTGCCCCTGCTGCCTGTCAACCACATCGAGGGCCACATCTACTCGCTGTGGCTGGCCGGTCCAGAGTATCGCTTTGTGCCGGGCGAGGGCACGGCGCATCCCTGTGCTGAGCCCGCCCCTATTGAATTCCCTGTGGTCATCCTGGTGGTGTCTGGTGGCCACACTGAGCTGATCCTCATGACCGGTCATGGGCGTTATACTCGCCTGGGTGCGACGTATGACGATGCTGCCGGGGAGGCGTTTGATAAGGTTGGGCGGCTGCTCGGCCTGCCTTATCCCGGCGGACCGTCGATCCAGCGGGCTGCTGAGGCGGGTGATCCGGGGGCCTTTGAGTTCCCTCGCGCCTGGCTGCGCGGAGAGCAGGGCCAGGAGAGCTACGATTTCAGCTTCTCCGGCATCAAAACGGCCATGCTGCGCACGCTGCAGGAGCTTCAGCCGGGCTATGCTCCGGACGATCCGCTTGAGCCACACATCCCCGTCGCCGACCTGGCCGCCAGCTTTCAGGCTGCTGTGGTGGATGTTCTGGTGGGCAAGACTGTGCGGGCTGCCAGAGAGTACAATGCGGCGGAGATATTCGTCGCGGGCGGCGTGTCGGCCAACGCCGAGCTGCGCCGCCAGATGATCGCGAACGCCGGAAGGCCGGTGCGTGTTCCTCCGCTGTCGCTGTGTACCGACAACGCCGCTATGATCGCTGCTGCTGCCCATTACCGGCTTCGCGGTGGAGCCGTCCCGTCGCTTGACTTCGATGTGCTGCCCGGTTGGTCGCTGACCTGACCCTCATCCTGCTGCTTCGTCAGCCTGCCCGCCTTCGTTAGGTGGCTCGGTGTGGATTGTCACACGGTGGATGGCGGTGAGCGCAGCGCGAACAGCTGTCTCGGTCTGTTCGGCGATGCGGTGCGCGCTCTCCAGTGACATATCATCGGCCACATGACAATGCATGCTGACCGCATAGCCGCCATCGGCCTCTGCCCGGATGCTGACATCGTGCCAGTTGTACTCCGGGTGCAGGCGCCTGGCGATGTCGATGGCCATTCGTGCCAGTCTGCGCGCGGTAGCCTCGTCAACCGGCACCTGCTCATGGGAGTGGGCTGGCTCGATGTGGGTGACGATGTGCTGCAGTTCCGGGATATGGACGCGCATGCGCTCCTCAAACTGCGTCACCAGATTGTGCGCCTGCCCCACCGTTTGGTCAGGTGATACTTCTACATGCATCTCCAGTACCAGCCCGCGCTTGGTGGTGGCGGCGATTACCTCGTGCACACCTATACCCAGCGCATCACCCTCAGCCCGGGCGATCAGGGCGTAGTCGCGCGGCCTGCTCTCCCCGCCGGAGACCTGAACGCCGATCTGGATGTCGCGCAGGCCGTCGAACTGCTGGCGCAGCCGGCTGCGCGCCTCGTTGGCCAGGATGGCCGTCTGGTTTGCTGTCATCGGCGCAGGCACCTCAATGGTGAGGTCCAGGAATATCTCGTCAGCCGGGCCGCGGCTGCGTATCCGTGCTACCCGCTCGATGCCGGGCACCCCCTCGACGACGCGGCGCACCTCCTCAGGGTTGAGGGCGGCGCGGTCAACCAGGATGGCAGCTGCCTCCTGGATGATGCGCCAGGCTGCCCGCGCGATCAGCGCCACGACCACCAGGGCTGCCACCGGGTCGGCCCATGTCCACCCCAGCCGGACCGCGATCAGGCCCACGATCACCATTGAGGAGACGAAGATGTCACTGCCTGTGTGTGCCGAGTCGGCCACCAGGAATTCCGAATTCAGCCGCCTGCCTTCCCGGCGCTCATATGTTGAGACAGCGATATTGATCGCCAGCGTGACGATCATTGCAGCGAAGTTGATCGCAGAGATGTTTGCCTCGGTGCTGCCGCTGAAGCGGGCGATGCTGCTCTGGATCAGCTCCCAGGCGGTCAGCAGCAGCAGGCCACCCAGCAACATACTCGCGATCGTCTCGAAGCGCCGGTGTCCGTAGGGGTGATCCTGATCCGGAGGGCGTGCGGCGAAGGCCACCGCCACCAGCCCGATCGCATTCGATGCGGCATCCAGTGAGGAGTGAATGCCGTCGGCCACCATTGACAGCGATCCGGTGATCAGCCCAATGGCCAGCTTGACGCCAGCCACCAGCAGATTCAGGATCAGGATCAGGATCAACACCCGGCGGATCGCGCGCAGGCGGGTGGTAGATTGCATAGTCGCACTCCGGCGTCAGGTTAACTGTGCCCGTATCGTATCGTGTGCGGGAGCATTCTGCCAGATGCCGCCGCAGGCCAAATTCGTCATCAGGGCAGGTTGGCGTTACAATGACAATAAGATATATATCTAAATAGTGCAGTGATTGGCACTGACTGGTTGAGGTGACAGCTTGCCCCCCGACGCCGGTATCCAGATACGCGAAGACCCCCTCCCCCTCCCCGAACACCCGCAGCGGCCTGTTCCTCCGCCGCTCAGCTCGTCGTCCCTGGGGCGTATGTTCAGTGCCTTCCGCCATTACAATTTCCGTGTTTACTTTGTGGGCCTGCTGATCTCGGTGCTGGGTGTCTGGGCACAGAACGTCGCTCAGAGCTGGCTGGTTTATCGGCTGACGGACTCAGCGCTGGTGCTGGGGCAGGTCTCATTTATTGTGGCCATCCCGGTCTGGCTTCTCAGCCCCTGGGCCGGTGTGGTACTCGACCGTGTGCCCCGGCGTGCTGTCCTGATCGTCACCCAGATCGTGTTTATGATCCAGGCCACAGCCCTGGCGCTACTTGACTTCAGCGGCATCATCATGGTGTGGCACATTATGGCGCTCTCCGCTGTACAGGGGATGGCCAACGCGTTCGACGCGCCTGCCCGCCAAGCCTTTGTGGTGGAGCTGGTGGGCAAAGAGGATATGTCCAACGGCATTGCGCTCAACTCCACCATGATGAGCCTTGCTCGCACCTTTGGCCCGGCCATCGGCGGTGTGATCGTCGCGGCGCTAGGCACCGCCTGGGGCTTTACTGTTAACGCTGTCACCTACCTGGCGATCCTGGTTGGCCTGCTGATGCTGCGGCTTAACCGGCCAGCCCCGCACCCGGCCCGGCGCTCCCCGCTTCAGGATTTGGCGCAGGGGCTGCGATACATTGGGGGCAGCCGCCCCATCATCGCCCTGATGGTGATCGCACTGTCGATAGCGCTCTTCGGCGGCAACTTTACTGTGCTGATGCCTGTTTTTGCAGTAGAGGTGCTGGGCAAATCCGCCGTTGAGTTCGGGGTGCTCAGCGGGGCGGTGGGGCTTGGCGCTGTGCTCGGCGCGCTGACGGTGGCCTATCTCAGCGGCCAGCCGGGGCGCGGGCGCTTCCTGAACATGGTCAACATGGTATTTCCCATCATGCTGGCCCTGTTCGCCCTATCTCGTTCGTTCTGGCTGTCACTGGTGCTGCTGGTGCTGGCCGGCACGACTTTCATGCCGCAGCTCTCCCTGTGCAACATGCTGATCCAGTCCACTATCACCGATGACATCCGGGGGCGGGTGATGAGCGTCTACACGCTGATGATCTTCGGGGCATTTCCGGTTGGGGGTCTGATCGCCGGGGCACTCGCCGAGGCACTGGGCGCCCCAGCAGCGATCGCTATCAGCGCGGCTGCCGTCGCCCTGGTGAGCGTAACGCTGCATCTGGCCGTCCCGGAGCTTAAAGACCTGGAGTAAAACAACAGGTCGGCGGTTCCTCCGACCTGTCATGTAGGCGCTTGGTCCATCAGTACTGCAGCACAGCGGCCGCCTGTTCCGGGCTGATGCTTGTGATCGACCACCCCTTGAACTGCCTGAGCAGTTCGGTGACGCGATTGAGACGCTGCTGCATCCGCACGTCGCGGGCTTTCCAGGTGCCTCTCACCTGGTTGATCACCAGCTGGCCTACCCCCTGGATCTCTACCTCCGTCTCGACGGGTTTTACCTGACGGCTCAGCATCTCCAGCGCGGTGATCAGGGTGTCATATTCGGCCTCATGGGTCGTCATCCCATCCCCAAACTCCAGTCGGGTGATGGTGTGGTGCCTTTCGGTTAAGAAGGCGAAGCTCCCTCCTCCTGCGCTGCGGCTGCCACGCACGCTTCCTGCAAACACCAGCTTCACATGCTGCATATACACCCCATTTCTCTGTAATACCGGTAAAAGTGACTCCATTTTAGCATGATTGTGTGGAGCGCGCGATTGACATCTGCCCGGTGGATAGCGGCTCAGGCTGCGCGCCGAGGCGGTAGCGGCGCCGGATGCTCCAGCGCGGTATACCGCAAGAACGCGCGCTCGGCAGGCGACATATCGAAGGGATAGATGGTGTCATCACTGGCTTCAAGAATGCGGTATCCCTCCTTGATGTAGCTCCGTACCGTGCTGACGCTGACACCCATCTCCCCGGCGGCCAGCTCCGCCGGCAGCCCCTCAATCACGCACAGCCATAGCGCCTGCTCGATGCGCTCGGTCAGGCGTGGGTACTGGCGCCGACCGGGCAGCACTTGCAACTCTGTGTCGATGCCGCCCGGTGTGCTGCGCAGCGCATGAAACACATCGCGCGTGATCACGAAGTCGTGTGCAAGCGCATAATGTACGGCGCTGGCAATGCCCGGCCCAACCATCTCGCGCACCAGGTAGGCTGATGCCCCTGCGTCCCGGGCGGCGCGGGCCATACCCGCATCAGCTTCGGGGGCCAGGCAAATCACCCGCGCACGGCTGAAGTGCTGGTGGATCGTGTCGATCTGGTCGGCCATTTCCTCCTTCTCGGTGATCGAACCTGTATCCAGGATGACTACATCAAGACATGAGTCTGCGAAATCTCGATCGGGGTCTTTGACCATCTTCGCAACGGTGCTGGCTGCCCCAACCACCCGCGTGCGGCGGTCCCAGCTCAGGTAGCTAAGGATCGCCTGCCGCGCGTAGATGTCACGCTCTACAACATAAACGAGAATCCCATGCTGCTCCAGCATTTTCCACCCACCCTTCCCTCCGTATGCGGTTGTTGAGATGCCGAAGTCGCTTGTCCGGTTAACGGGTGCAGCTATGCCCACTGATTATAACTATAAATCAGCCTTTTCCCCTCTGAGTGACGCCTGTCTAACCGTCTGCTGACAGATACCTGTATTGACTGTCACCCTCGTGTTAGCTTTGAGGAAACCGGGTGTTTGCTGCCCGGCGGGCGTTAGGGTCTCGCCACCCCCCGGCGTTATAATGGTCGCACGCCGATCAGGGGGAGATACGAATGTTCGCTGAGGTTGTGGTCAACCTGCCTGTTGAAGGGACTTTTCATTACCATATCCCTGCCGAGCTGGCAGGGCGGCTCGAGATCGGCCATCTCGTTGAGGTGTCCTTCGGGTCGCAGAAGGCCCAGGGTGTGATCCTGGCGTTTCATCTGCGCCCCCCCGAGTTCCTGGATAAGACGAAGCCTATCCTCCGGCTGCTTGACCGCAGGCCCGCGCTGAGGCCTCAGCAGCTTGCCCTTGCCCGCTGGATGGCCGGGACCTACCTGGCCACCCTGGCTGAGTGTGTGCAGCTTTTCATCCCTCCGGGTATGTCCAGGCGCGGTGATATGCTCTACACGCCCGTGATCGCCCCCGATCTGATCGAGGCAGCGAGTGATACCCAGCAGCGGCTGCTCAACCTGCTCAAGAGCCGGGGGCCGATGCGTGGCGGCCAGATCGCCCGCGCCCTGCTGCGTCGTGACTGGCAGGGTGCCGTCAGGCAGCTTGTTGAGCGCGGTCTGCTGCTGCGTGAGCCGGTGCTGGACCCTCCCATGGTGCGCGTCAAAGAGGTCAGCATTGCGGAGCTGGCTATCAGCCCTGCTGCAGTCGAGCAGGCCATTGCCGCCAGCTATGACCCTGCCCGGGCGCCTCTCACTCATCGGGGTGCCGCACTGCGCCGTGCCGCCATTCTGCGCCTGCTCGCCGAGGGACGCAGGCCGCTCACGTTCAGCGAGATATACGAGCAGGTTCCCGGTAGCGGCATCACCGATCTACGACGCCTGGCCGAGGATGAGGTGATCCTGCTGCGCAGGCAGGAGGCGTGGCGTGACCCGCTTGAGGGTATGGTCTTTGTGCCCGATCGTCCTCCGCGCCTTACCCCTGATCAGGCCGCGGGCTGGGAAATCATCCGCCGCATCCTTGATGGTGAAGACCCCCTGCGGCCGGTGCTGCTGCATGGTGTCACCGGATCGGGTAAGACGGAACTTTACCTGCGTGCCGTTGACCATGTGCTGAGCCGCGGCCAGAGTGCCATTGTGCTCGTCCCTGAGATTGCCCTGACCCCTCAGACCATCCGACGCTTTGGCGCGCGCTTTCCCGGCCAGGTGGGCCTGATCCACAGCCGCCTGTCGCCCGGCGAACGCTACGATACCTGGCGCCGTGCCCATGCGGGCCAGATCCGCCTGATCATCGGTCCGCGCTCGGCGCTCTTCACCCCTCTGAACGATCTGGGCCTGATCGTCCTGGACGAATGTCACGATGACAGCTATAAGCAGTCCCCACCCATCCAGCCGCCCTATTATCACGCGCTACCGGCGGCCATCGAGCTGGGGCGGCTGCATGGAGCGCTGGTGCTGATGGGCAGCGCCACCCCTAATGTCACCACCTATGCTGCATCCTCGCCCCCGGGTGCGGGTGATCCGCAGGGCATCATTCGCGTGGAGCTGCCCGCCCGCATCATGGGCCACCGCCAGGCTGTTGCAGCGCAGGCTGTCCATTTCCACGTCGAACGCCCGCGGTACCGCCATCTTTCTGATGACCCTGACGAGGCGGTGATGATCGATCTCCCCCCGGTTCAGGTCGTCGACATGCGCCAGGAGCTGCGCGCACACAATCGCTCGATCTTCAGCCGGGTGCTGGCTGCTGCCCTCGATGAGGCGCTGGCCCGTGGGGAACAGGCCATCCTGTTCCTCAACCGCCGTGGGGCCGCCACCTACGTTTTCTGCCGCGAATGTGGCTACGTGTTTACCTGCCCCCATGACGGCCTGCCGCTGACCTGGCACACCTACCGTGATGCGCATCGCGTGGAACGGGGCTTTCTGGTATGCCATCATTGCAACTACCGGGCGGCGCACCCTGATCGCTGCCCGCAGTGTGGCTCGGACCAGGTTAAGTATTTCGGTATGGGCACCGAGCGCATCGAGACGGAGGTGCGGGGCCGCTTCCCGGAGGCGCGCCCTCTGCGCTGGGATCGCGACACCACGGCGGGTAAGGATGCCCACGATACCCTGCTTCAGCGGTTTGCTGCCGGTGAAGCCAATGTCCTGATTGGCACCCAGATGATCGCCAAAGGGCTGGACCTGCCCATGGTGACTCTGGTGGGGGTGATCAGCGCCGATACAGCCCTCTATCTGCCCGATTACCGCAGCGGTGAACGAACTTTTCAGCTTCTGGCCCAGGTGGCAGGCCGGGCTGGACGCGGCCTGCTGGGAGGCCGTGTCATCCTGCAAACCTACAACCCCGATCATTACGCTATCCGCGCCGCAGCCGAGCATAACTATCACACCTTCTTTGAGCGTGAGATGCGCTACCGCCGCGAGATCGGCTATCCGCCGTTTGGCGAACTGGCCCGCCTGATCGTCCGCGCTGAGACCACCGATAAGGCCCGTGAGGAGGCGCAGCGGCTGCACGGCCTCCTGGCCGCCCGCATTGTGGAAGGCCACTATGCCAGTACCTCCCTGATCGGCCCGGCCCCCTGCTTCTATCCCCGCGATACGTTGTTTCGCTGGCACGTCATCGTCCATGGGCCAAATCCCACGGCCATCCTGTCCGATCTGCGCTCTTCGCAGTTCCTGCAGATCGATGTCTCGCCGGTTTCCCTCCTGTAACAATCTCCACCTTCTTCTTTAATAGAACAAATGTTTGACTTCGGGAACGGAATCTGATATAATAGAGGGGTAAACAGCGGGATCGGGTGAAGGCCTGCGACGTTTTTAGCAGGCTTGATATAGAACTAATGTTTTGCTGGGATAGTATAGATGCTCTGGTAGGAGGGTAAGATGCAAAAGGGGATGCTGTGGTTTGACGACCACACACACCGTGACCTGAAAACCAAGATCATGCGCGCGGTGATCTACTTCGAGTCGAAGTACGGCCAGCGGCCCACTCACTGCTACGTTCACCCCGGCATGCTGCTTGGGCCGCGCTTCGAGATCGAGGGGGTGATCGTCAGCCCGCTGCCAACCGTGCTTCCGAATCACTTCTGGATTGGCGTGGAGGAGGATGAGCAGCAGCGCCCCGCCGCCTGATTACCCTTGCCTGACCCGCGGCGTGATCAACAGCGTGTCCTCACCAGCGAGCAGCCCCACCAGCGACCCCACGGGGGCAGGCAGCACCCGGCTGGCAGCGAAGTATTCGAAATCGAAGATCACAGGATCGCCCGCTCGTTTGCCCGGCAGGGGCATCAGGCGGGCGGTCAGTGGTTTATCCAGGCGCATCGCCAGCGCGCCGACATCCAACAAGATCGCGCTCAGCGAGGCTGCACTGGCATCGCCCGGCAGCGCGATCAGGTCAAGCCCTGTGCCACACACTGCCGAGCAGGTTAGCAGGTCGTTGATGCTGAGCAGCCCCTGCGAGGCGCGTTCAGCCAGTACACTGTCTTCCAGCACAGGTAGCATCAGGCCGCAGAACCCGGCTCGCCGAAACGATGCTCTGTCCAGTGCGGCGGTTAGAAATGCAGCGGCTGCCAGCGAACCCTGCCCCCCAAAAGCGGCCAGCCCCAGCGCCTCCAACGCCCTGCCGATGCTGCGTGTTTTATCCGGGAAGGGGGCCAACGAGAAATCAATCCCGGCGAAATCCGGGGCACCCGGGCTGTCCAGTGCCGAGCGAACCGCGGCCTCGATCTGACTGGCCTCTTTCTCAACATGCCGGGTAAGATGCTGCGCGGCTTCCGCCAGACTGCCTGCCCCGATGATCGCATCGATGGCCAGGTCGGCGCCCTCGGTCGCTACAGCGAGCCGGGAGGGGCCACCTGCATGATAAGCGGCTGGCAGAAAGGGGGACCAGGGCGGGACATTGGCCAGCGCCGTCAGGTACAGGTTCTTGAATCCATCATCCTTGAGATGGGCTACCCGCCGCATGACCTCCGCTGTCTGGCGCAGCCGCGGCAGGCTGATACCCTGCTGGGGGTCAGCGATCTCGATACTGGCGAAGGTGTTCTCCGTCCGGGCCAGCACCTCAACCAGCGCATCGAGGTAATCGGCACTGTGGTGGACTCGGACCGGCCCCAGCGCCACGTAATCGATCTCGTTGACGAAGGCGACTGCCTCCAGGTCTCTGGCCAGCTCCACAGCCAGTCCCGCCTGCCCCACCGGCAGCGCGTCCGGAAAAGCCTGGATCGCCAGCCGGGTGCTCTGCACCGTATAGCCTGCATCCACAAGAGCGGCGCGGGCTGCACGCACCGCCAGCCCTGCAGCCTCGAATTCGGCGGGGGTAACGGGATACCGGGTCTCTACAAAAACTGTCACCGAGCGTATGTCCACAGGATACCCCTAGCGACCTTGTGATCTGCTGCGCTGACGGGCCACCTCGAACATCAGCACCGCGGCGGCAGCAGACACATTCAGTGACTCGATCTTGCCCGGCATAGGGATGATCGTGCGTGCATGGGCAGTGCGGCGGGCTGGCTGGCTTGGTCCGTGGGCCTCATCGCTCACGATCAGCGCGCAGGGCTGGGTCCAGTCGATGTCATAGTAAGGTGTCCCCCCTCTTGAGTCGGCCAGGAAGACCACATGGCCTGCCAACCGCTGCGGGATGGCCTCCCAGCTGTACTGCCTGATTGGCAGGCGGAAGTGGGCGCCGGCTGCACTGCGCACCACCTTAGGGTTGGTCACATCCACTGTCCCGGCAGTAACGATCAGCATCTCGACACCCGCACCCGCGGCAGCTCGCATGATGGTGCCCAGGTTGCCCGGGTCGGCGATACCATCGCTGATCAGCACAAAGGTAGGGGCTTCCGGGGTGGGTAGGCTGGGCACGGGCAGCACTGCCAGCACGCCCTGCGGCGTTTGGGTATCGCTCATAGCAGCCATCACCGGCCCATCGACGGCCATCAGAGTCGCCCCCAGCTGGCTCAACCCGGCCAGCAGACTCTGACCCTCCTCCCCTGCCGCAAAGGTCTCAGTGTAAAAGACCTCCTCCACCGGGGTGCGGGCCAGGATGGCCTCGCGCATCAGGTTAGGCCCCTCGATGACAAAAAGCCCGGCTTTATGGCGGGCGGTGCGCCGCCCCTGAAGGGCGCGCACCCGTTTCACTCGTTCGTTTGACAGGCTGGTGATCATGCGGCGTAGTGTATCACACGGGTAGAACCGCCCCAAAAATCCGCACTATGGCCCTACCGTGATCAGATCGCGGATGCCCGCGAACTTCGCCTCGCCGATCCCTGATACGTCCATAAGGCCTTCAATTGTTTCGAATGGACCGTTGGCTTCCCGGTAATCGATGATGCGCTGGGCCAGCTCCGGGCCAATGCCTGGCAGCGCCTCAAGCTCGGCCAGGCTGGCAGTATTCACGTTGATCGGCCAGGCAGGGGCAGCTACATCGTCTGCTTCATCGCCCTGCACGCCCGCAGGCACGGTCTCCCCCACAGTCGGTACATGGACCTGCTGCCCATCCTGCAGCCCGGCGGCGAGGTTAACCCGATTCAGGTCCGCCTCGGCAGCGGGGCCGCCCGCCATCAGGATCGCGTCCTGCACAATCGAGCCGGGGGGCAGCGTGTATACCCCGGCGCTTTGCACCGCACCGCTGACGTAGATTCGCAGGGGGCCTGCTGTGGGAGTTGGCGGAGGCGGTTCAGGGGGCAGGATGGTGATCGCCTCGGCGGGCTGCCAGCGGATCGCCAGGGTCCCAATCGAGCCTGCCAGCAGCAGGCCGACCAGCAGCAGGACAGCAGTATGGTTCTTCTCTAGCCACTGGGCCATGGTCTTACCCGTATGAGGATGGAGGATTCGGCAGACTCACTGACGCCTAGTATAAGGAGACATCTGGCAGACGTCAATTGTGCAGGCGCTGCCATGTTCGGTCGGCAGCGCCTGTGGTGCCCTTGCAGGGTGTATTTTCAGATGCCGCATTACAGCGGCGGCATATCAGCGCAAATCGGCCTCACAGCGAGCCAGGCCGGGTACGCAGGCTGCCAGCACAGCATCACCCTGCCGCAGCTCGAAAGGCCCGGTCCAGAACAGCTTCTCCGGCTGGATGTAAATAGCCGAACGCCTGTATCGGCACTCCGGGGCCTGGCCCGGGTCGGTGTAGTCCCAGCGCCATATCTGCAGGCAGTCTCCAGCGGGGAATTCATTCAGCGGCACGGTGAGCCACTGGGTAGCCCACTGCTCAATCGGCACCGATGTGCCGCCGCCGCTGAGCACCAGGCCGGTCAGGTCGAACGTGTCGCCCGAGACGTTCACGATCGTAAGCGACACGGCATCATAGACCAAGAGGATGTCTGTGCTGCCATCCCCGGCTGCAGTGATCGTGGGGGGCGCCGGGGTGGGTGGGACGGCGGTCGGCTGAGCAGTTTGCGGTGGCTGGCCGGGCGCAGGCGCTGCTGGTGTCGCGGCGGCGTTGTTCTGGGGTGCAGCGGCCATGCCGCCTGCTGCCAGCCCCAGATTACCGGGCAGCCAGGCGATATCGACCACCGGGTTGACCTCAGTGATAACCTGATGGGGGCCGTCGGTGAGGGCAACGGCGAAAGGCGCAGCAGACAACGGCGGCGCAGCAGTTGTTAGACTCCAGGGCTGCCAGGCCGCCGGGTCGATTGCGCTGGTAGGTGAGGCCAGCACCTGTATCCCCGTCACATCCTGGATGCGATCGCCAGCGGCCCAGCGATACCGTTCGGATGAGAGGTACAATATGCCGGACTGTGGCTCATAGAGCACCGGCAGTACATCTGGGCGTGCCCCCAGCACCACCAGGTACAGATCGCCCAGTGAATGGGGCAGCACGGCCACGCCTACCTCGCGGAAGGCCGGGTTGGTTACCGCCCCGCTGTGGATCGAGGAGCCGCGCCAGAAGGCCAGGGCGGCATCGAGGTTGGCCCCCACATATGCGATCTCGCTGATCGCCACCTGTGCCGCCGTGTTGTAATAAGGCCAGCCGTAGCCAGATGCGCGTTCGGCGGGCTGCTTGCCACCCGGGCCGATGTGAATGTCACCTCCAGCAGGGATTGCAGGGAGCGACAGCACATAGCGAGCCTGGTCGAGTGCCATCTGCTGCAGGGTCTCGTTGATCTTAAAAGGCCATAACCCCTGGCTGACGCGCCACTCGTTCAGGGTTGCCACCACGGCAAGCTGCTCCGCGTCGAGGGTGGGGGTGGCGATCTGTAGAAGGACTGAGGTGGGGGTGGGCATTGGCGTATCGATGGCAGTTGGTGAGGTGTCGACGGGAGGGACGGTGGATTGCGCAACAGCCTGTTCGACGGAGGGCTGCCGGCCCTCTGGCGGCGCCTGGGGTTGCGCGGCTATACTTGGCGGCCCGCCGCAGGCAGCAAGTATTATCCCCACTATGATCAATATAACAGCCAACTGTAGTTTAGCCCACATCCCGCCACCTCTTTGTTTGGTGATAATTGATATCCATTATATCTATAAACCGTGTAAAATAGCTATAACATCCAAAAATTGGCACAGGTCAGCCTGTCAGGTCACTTGACGACGTAGATCGGGTTGCTGAAAATCCAGCCGCGCGGCTTGCCTTTATACTCCAGGTAGGCCTCAACGCGGTATGCACCTGTCTGGCTGGCGATGTATGTGGTATGCGTGCCGCCTGTCTCACGGTGTACGATCTGCCCGTTTTTCAGCAGCCGTACATCGGCCGGGCGCGGTACCACGATCTGCATGGTCACGCCGTTGCCCAGCCGCACTCGCCCACCCATGATCGCTGTACCGCTTGATCCGTGCGCGGTGAAACGGAAGCCGCGTGTTGGGGCGGGCAGGTCGTAGCCCACAAATGCATGACCATTGCGCAGGGCATTGAGCACGATCTGCCGGTCGTGATCAAGCTCTCCGTTGAACGGTATCGTTGAGAGAATGTGGGTGTTGACGCAGCGAAACAGATATTCGTACGGGAACAACACGCGGCTCAGCGGCCCCATCGAATAGGTTGTGCCGTGCGCGTCCGAGTTGCCGATCACCCGCATGCGCTTGCCCTCTGCCAGCATCTGATCCCATAGAGCCAGCGTCTCGGTGAACGGCCCTTTGATGTACTCATCCGGATTGAAGGCCGCCCTCACCGCCTGTCCCCGGCTGGTGAGGTAGCTCTTGAACTCCGACATATAGTTCCACAGCTCAATGCCTGTATACCCATCGACCTCCCAGTTCACCCAGGGGATATCCGGCTCGTGGAAGATCGGCGCGGCCCTTTCGACCGGGTGAGCCAGGAAGCACAGAGCCTCCAGCTCGTTCACCCGGTCGATCAGGGCCTGCGGGTTGGGAGCGAGCGGCGCTACCTCCTCGCCCGCGCCGAACACCAGCATGTGGTTCACCTGCGGGTTACGACGCATGTCGTGTACTTCTTCGCCCACCAGCAGCAGCACCTGCCTGCTGCCCGGCATCCCGTAGTATCCCTCCAGGCCATCAACCCAGACATTGTGGTCGGTCACCACAACGAAATCCAGCTCGGCCTCGATGGCCGCCCGGGCGATCTCGGCGTGCAAAGCCTCCCCATCTGAATAGGTGGTGTGCATATGAAGGTTGCCCGCGTATTCGTGGGGTGGTGTCATCGAGTCAGCTCACTCACGGGTTCAGAAAAGGTTCATCTGGGTTTCATCATCTGCGCCGGGCCGCTTGATGGGGTGTGGAGGCAGCAGCCCGTGCCCGGCAAGCCACTCCTCAGGCGGGCCATCCCATCCGTAGCGGCTCAGGTTTACCCTGCCCTCCGGGTCGAACTCAACCCCTTCACTCTGCAGAAGAGCGCGCTGCTTGTCATGGGCCTCACTGCCCGGGGGAAGGCTGATCATCCCCCGGCTGTTGATCACGCGCTGCCAGGGCACATCTGGCGGGCAGGCGCTCATGGCCTGCCCCACCCAACGCGGTGCCAGCCGCTGCTGGCTGCGGCGGTCAACCTCCGGCAGCGGGGGGATGATCGAGGCAATCTGCCCGTATGTGCTGACCCACCCGGGCGGGATTTGCCTCACGATCTCCCAGACCAGCCGGTAGAATGAATCCTGATCGGGTGGCTGTGTGATCACAAGCACACTCTACTGCCTGCTTCTGGCATTGTCAAGACGAGTTTTGTATACTGTGCCCGCAGAGGACAGCGCTAGGACGGGGCCAGATCATGCGTCAGATGACCAACCGCGAGATCGCTGCGATCTTCGCCACCATCGCGGATATGCTCCAGATCAAGGGCGAAAGCATCCATCGGGTGCTGGCCTACAGCCGCGCCGCCGAGACTATCGCAGACCTGCCGCGTGACCTGGTGACGGTGTACGAAGAGGGCCATCTGACCGATCTACCCAACATCGGGGAGACGCTGGCCGCCAAAATCGAGGAGCTGCTGACCACCGGCAAACTGGAATTCTACGATCGACTCGCCGCTGAGGTCCCCCCCGGCCTGGTCGAGGTGCTGAAGGTGCCGGGTGTGGGCCACAAGAAGGCTGCCCTGTTCTGGAAGGAGCTGGGCGTCACCAGCATCGCTGAGCTGAAAGCTGCGGCTGAGGCAGGCAAACTGCGCCGCCTGCCGGGGATGGGGACTAAAAGCGAGGCCAACATTCTGGAGGGCATTGAGGCGCTTGCACGCCGTGCTGATCGTATCCCTCTGGGCGATGCTTACCCCATCGCCATGCATATCCTGGAGCGGCTGCTCGCGGTCGAGGGTGCGCTGCACGGTGAGGTGGCCGGGTCTCTGCGGCGGCGCAAACCCACCATCGGTGATATCGACATCCTGGTGGCAGGCTACGATGCTGCGCCGGTCATGGACACCTTTATCGGCCTGCCGGAGGTGGCCCGTGTGGTGGCTCATGGGCCTACCAAAGCTTCCGTCGAGCTGCACAACGGCCTGCCGGTCGACCTGCGCGTTCTGCCCCCCGAGCGCTACGGCACGCTGCTGAGCTATTTCACCGGCAGCAAGGAGCATAACGTCCGCCTGCGTGAACTGGCCCTTAAGCGCGGCCTATCGCTCAACGAGAACGCCTTCACCCCCCTTGATGGTAGCCCGGAGATTCTGTGTGCTACCGAGGAAGAAGTTTATGCCACACTCGGCCTGCCCTGGATCCCCCCTGAGCTGCGTGAGGATCGTGGCGAGATCGAGGCGGCGCTGGCCGGGAACCTCCCCCACCTGATCACGCTTGATGACATCCAGGGCGACCTGCAGCTTCACACTACCTGGAGCGATGGCCGGGCCAGCATCATGGAGATGGCGCAGGCTGCGATGGCTGCAGGCCGCCGCTACATGCTGGTGACCGATCACAGTTACGGGCTGGGCATCACCCGCGGCATTGCCCCCGGTGATATCGCCGACCAGCGTGCCGAGATCGACCGGGTCAATGCCGAGCTGGCAGGGGCCTTTCGCGTGCTGCACGGCGTGGAGCTGGAGATCAAAGCGGACGGCACCCTTGACTTCGATGACGAAGCCCTGAGCCGCTTTGACATTGTGCTTGCCTCGATGCATACCAGCCTGCGTCAGCCGCGTGAACAGATCACGGCGCGGCTGCTTGCCGCCATTCGCAATCCCCATGTCGCTATCATCGGCCACCCGCGCGGGCAGATGATCCCCGATCGGGACCCTGCAGACCTGGACATGGATCGCGTCTTTGAAGCCGCGCGAGAGCACAACGTGGCCCTGGAGATCAACGCCAACCCCCGCCGTCTCGACCTCGATGACAGCCATGCCCGGCGGGCGGTGGAGCTGGGCGTCGGGCTTACCATCAGCACCGACGCACACGCCCCTGACCAGCTTGACCTGATGCACTACGGAGTTGCCACAGCGCGTCGAGCATGGGTTGGCCCGGATGCCGTCCTGAACGCATGGCCACTCGATCGGCTGTTGGGCTGGGTGGAAGAGAGGCGCAGATGACCGACAGAAGAACCGGCCACACGGCGGTAATTCAGCAGGCCTTCAAAGGGCTGGACCGCGACACCCTGGACATGCTGCGCCGCTTTGCAGAGAAGAAAGCGTTCCCGTCCAACCACGTGATCTGCGCCGAAGGGGACATCGCAGATGCCTTCTATTTGATCACTAGCGGGCGGGTGATGGTCAGCCGCGCCATGCAGGGTGAGGGAGATGAGGCCTTTATACTGGGCTTTCTGGGGCCCGGCCAGTATTTCGGTGAGCTGGGCCTGATCTCCGACGAGCGCCGTGCCGCCACTGTGACGGCCATTGTGGATACCGAGGTGCTGGAGATCACCCGTGCCGAGTTCGAGGAGGCCTTTACCTCCAGCCCTGCCATGGCGCGCAGTCTGCTTGCCACCCTGGTGGGCATCATCCGCCAGACCGATCAGCGTGCCATCGAAGACCTTGAGAAGCGTAATGCGGAGCTGGCCAAAGCCTATGCCGATCTGGAGGCGGCGCAGGCTGACCGCATCGCTCGCGCAGCGCTGGAAGCTCAGCTTGAGGTGGCGGCGCGTGCCCAGCGCAGCATGCTGCCCACTACCTTGCCTGATGTGCCGGGCTACCAGTTCGCGGCCCAATTTGAGCCTGCACGCCATATCGGAGGGGACTTCTACGATATCGAGCGGCTGGAGAACGGCACCATCGCCATGGTAGTGGCGGATGTCTCGGACAAAGGGCCGCATGCTGCCCTGTTCATGGCTGTGGCACGTACCCTGTTCCTCGTCGAGGGCCAGCATTACGGCCAGCCTGCCCGGGTGGCCAGCGCCGTTCATGAGGGTCTGATTCGGGCGTCGGGTTATGAGATGTTTGTCACCGCTGTTTTCGCCATCCTCGACCCACAAACGGGCATCTTCCGCTATGTGCGGGCAGGCCACGACGAGCCGCTGGTGGTGCGTCGCGATGGCAGCGTCGAGATGCTGACGGGCCGCGGGCGCTTCCTGGGCCTGTGGGCCTCTCCTCCTCCGGTCTTTGAGGAGCAGGAGGTAAGGCTGGCCGCCGGCGACAGCATCATCCTGTACAGCGATGGCGTCACCGATATGCGCAGTGCTGAGGGCAAGCCCTTTGGCCTCAGCCGGCTTCAGGAAGTTGCCATCAATGCCCGGAACCTCAGTGCTGAGCGCATCGCCCGTAATATCCACGGTGCGGTACAGCGTCACCGCGGCCTTGTGGATGCATTTGACGATTTCACCCTGCTTGTAGTGCGCGCCGAATGAAAGCGTATGACTGATCAATACGAACCGGATCCCCGTCGTAGTGCAGAATCGCGTCGCCGCTTTGAGGAGCAGCTCCGGCGTTCGCGTACCGGGCGCGAGCAGCTCCCGCCACGGCCCTCGCCGGTCGAGGCTCCTACGCGTCAACACGATGCTCTTGACATACCGGAGCCACACCGACGGAGTGGTGATCCGCGTCAGTCGGGATTGTATCTGCCTTGGTGGGCCTTTGTGGTCGTCATCCTGGCTGTGGCGGCCCTGACCTGCGGTCTGTGGGTCTATGTGCTGGCCAACCGGGGTGATGGAGTGAATGCCTCTCGACCAACCCCCACTCCGATCTTTGTGGTGATCATCCCCACCCCCACTCTTGAAGGGGCTGGTGGGGTGCAGCCCGGCGCGCAGCAGCCGCCAGCCGCCGCCCCTACTGTCACTCCCACCCCCATCCCGCTGCCAGAGACCACGCCCACTGCCCCTGCGCTGGAGATCGCTGTGGGCAGCCAGGTTGTGATCGACGGCACAGAGGGTGTTGGCTTGGCCGTGCGCCAGGGGCCGGGGCTGGACTACACCTACTTTTTCGTGGGGAACGATGGAGAGCAGTTTGTGATCGAGGATGGCCCGCGTGAGGCTGACGGCTATGTGTGGTGGTATCTAACGGACCCGGCAGACGAGAACAGAGCCGGATGGGCCGTGCAGAACTTTCTGAAGCCGGTGCAACCGTAGGGATCAGAGTCGTCCGGTCCAGGCCGCATCAGCGTAACGGGTTGCTCTCAGCTCAGCGGCCCGTTTCTTTTCCCCGGAACTGAGGGAGGCAGGTTCGAACGAGAGATTGAGCGCCTCGGCCAATCCCTCCTGCAGGCTGCGGGCAGCTTCCTGCACCGTAATGGGCTGGCCCAGGGCCTCCTCCAGCGTCACGGCGCGGGCCGCCACGCGCTGCCGGGCCTGTTCGCGCAGTGCCTCGTCTTCAAAGGCTAGCACCTCACAGATGCGGGTGATGTTACCCCACAGCGGCAGCGCGCCATGTTGCAACACAGCGTTGAAGCGGCGTGTCTGGGCGCTACCCAACAGCTTTTTCCCATCCGCTGTCACCTCATAATCAGAAGGAACCTCAAAGCACACCGGGCCTTTGAATCCATGTGCCTCACGGGTTCCCTGCTCCGCTTCAACGGCAGCCCCCAGCTTCTGCAGGCCGAGCATCAGGCCCCGGCTGAGGCGCCGGTAGCTCTCCACAACACCACCCGCTACGCGCGGGTCACCCTCCGGCACAGCAATTGAGTACGTCAGCTCATCGATGTGCAGAATGGCCCGCCCGCCGGTGAGTCGCCGCACAATGTCCCAGCCGTGTGCCCGCAGCCGGATCGGGTCTGCGTCGGCGGCGGGCTGGGCGAATCCCAGCGACAGGCAGCCGGGCTGCCAGGTGTAGAAGCGCAGCGTGGGGGGTTGGATCCCCTGCCCCACCGCTTCAGCGATCGCCTGATCGATGGCCATGTTGGTTGGCCCGTCGGCGACCTGCAGGGCGATCACCCGCCAGACTGCGTGTTGATAGGATGTAGATGGGGTATGATGATGCAGAGTCATGGGTACTCCATATTCGGCAGCGCAGGCTCAAATTGTATCAAACACGATGCAGCGGGTAAAATCAACCAACTCGAAGGACAGGGCAGGTCTTATCAGGTATGCAAGATAAAAAACCGCAGGTTGCAAGGACAACATCCAAGGGTAAGAAGCAGGCGGCAGAGCGCAGGCGCAGAGGCTTCCTCTCCTTTATCCCATCGGTAGGGCGCACCGGCACGGTGATCGGGGTGGCCGGTATCTTCTTCGGCACCCTAGCTCTGAGCCTGATCGTGGCCGTCCTGCTTCGCACCGTGCTGGCAGCCGATGCGCTGAACCCCTTCGCCGTTGATGTGGGCCTTCCGACCGCTGTGCCAAACGCGACCCCCAACCCCGAATTCCTGGTGCCCACTCTTGACCTGGGGAACGCTCGCCCCTGGCAGGGCAATGAGCCGGTCACTATTCTGCTCATGGGGGCAGACACCCGCCCCAGCGAACGCGGATCGGCCCGTCCTCGCTCGGACACCATGATGCTGCTCATGGCCGACCCCGTGACGAAGCGGGCCAGCGTGCTCTCGATCCCGCGCGACCTGTATGTGGATGTGCCTGGCTATGGGTTAAACCGCATCAACACCGCTTATGCGTTTGGCGGTGGCTCGCTGGCTGTCAGCACAGTGCAGTACAATCTGGGGGTGCGGGTCAACCATTTTGTGCTGATCGAGTTCGAGGTGTTTACCACACTGGTGGATGAGATCGGCGGGATCGACGTTTACGTTCCCTACCCTATCAATGACCCGAACTACCCCGATATGAGCTTCGGCTACGATCCGCTTTACATCCCGGCGGGTTGGCAGCACATGGACGGCGATCTGGCCCTAAAATACGTACGCACCCGGCACAGTGACAGCGACTTCAACCGGGCGCAGCGTCAGCAGGACGTGATGTTCGCTATTCGTGATAAGGTGCTCAGCCTGAACATGTTGCCCACCCTGATCCAGCGCTCCCCCAACCTGTACGCGGCCCTGGCCGATAATATCTACACAGATATGACGCTGGAGCAGATGACCAGCCTGGCGCTGTTGGTGCAGGACATCCCGCGGGAGAATATCCGCACCGGCGTGATCAATGCCGATTACACGACGGGGTATGTCACCCCGGAGGGGGCGCAGGTGCTTATCCCCCAGCGTGACCGCATCGGGCAGTACCTGGCGTACATCTTTTGGCTGCAGTAGTTGGCAATGAATTGGCAGGCCGGGAGGCGGAACGTGCCTGACTACGACCAAATGCTCTTGTTCTCCGGTGAGCCAGAAGAGGAGGACTCCGGGCCAGCTGCCGATCTGCGCCTCGACTACAGCACTCCGCTGGGGGCCGCGATCCAGGCCTATGTGAAAGCCCTCGCAATGGAGGGGCTTTCCCCGTATACGATCAGGGCCTTCAGGAGCGACCTCAACCTGCTGGCGAGCTGGGCCGGTGTGGACCGCGTGATCGGCTCATTTGGTGCAGCAGACCTCAATCGCTTCCTGCACTGGATGCTCGACGAGCGTGGCGTGCCGTGCAGCCCCAAGACCTACGCCCGGCGCGTTACGGCCCTCAAGCATTTTTTCGGTTACCTGGTCAGTGTGGATGCCCTGCTTCGTGATCCTTCGGTGGCGCTGATCCAGAAGTCTGTGAAAAGCCCCCTGCCCAATGTCCTGTATGACTCCGAGATCGACCGCGCCCTGAGCGTCACACAACGGCTGCGGGCGGCCTCTGCCACTCCCGATGCCCGCCCGCACATGCTGCTCACCCTGCTGCTGTACACCGGCATCAAAAAGGGTGAGGTGATGGCTCTCACCCCTGAGGATATCATCCGTAAAGAACCGCAGTCCTTCCAGCTCTGGATTCGCTATAACAACCCGCGCATGCGCTACAAGGAACGCAAGATCGAGCTTGAGCCGGAATGGTTGGTTGTGTATGATGAGTACATGGCGCAGCGCAGGCCCTCCGGCCCTCTCTTTGACTGCACAGCCCGCAACCTGGAGTATGTGCTGCGTGATGTTGCGACAGCGGCGGGCCTGCCCCCTAACCGACTGTCCTTCGAGACCCTGCGCTGGACCTGTGCCCTGCGCGATTACCTGAGCGGCATGGACCCGAACAAGCTGCGCGAGAAGCTTGGCCTCAGCCACATCTCATGGCGAGAGACTGCCAGCAAGCTGGCCGCGCTGGCTGAGAAAATGACCTGATCGACTGCTCCCGTTTTGCGGGACGCGGCTCTAAACAAGCAGTCTCCTATAGTCCCCGATAGCATACAGGAGTGTTCATACATGGACCTTCAGGAACGGATCGACCTCATCGAAGCGGCTCGCGGTGACCGTCCTGCCGATCTCGTGCTCAGTAATGCCATGCTGGTCAACGTCTTCACCGGCGAGATTTACCCCGCCGACGTGGCTGTCTACCGCTCACGCATTGTTGGGGTTGGGCCGGGGTACAGGGGGGCAAATGTCATCGATCTCAAGGGGCGTTATCTGGCTCCCGGCTTCATCGATGCCCATGTGCATATTGAGAGCTCGATGTGCACGCCACGCGAGTTCGCCCGGGCGGTGCTACCGCATGGTGTTACCTCCGTGATCACTGACCCGCACGAGATCGCCAACGTGCTGGGGCTGGAGGGCATCAGCTTTATGCTGGGGCAGGCCAAGTACGGCTTGCTCAGCATGTACGTCATGACCTCGTCCTGTGTGCCCGCCACCCAGATGGAAACCAATGGGGCGAGTCTCGCCGCTCACGATGTCGAACATCTGCGGTCCAATCCGTGGGTACTGGGCCTGGCCGAGGTGATGAACTACCCCGGGGTGGTTGCCGGTAACCCGGATATAGTCGAGAAGATCGACGCCTTCCGGGATTACGTCATTGATGGGCACTGCCCCGGCCTGACCGGTCATCACCTCAACGCCTATATCGCCGCCGGGGTGCAGTCCGATCATGAGTGCACCACCCCGCAGGAGGCCTTGGAAAAGCTGCGTCTCGGCATGACGATCTTCATCCGGCAGGCCACCAATGCCCAGAATCAGCTCGATCTGCTCCCCCTGATCACGCCTGCCAACAGCCATCACATCTGCTGGTGCACCGATGACCGCCAGCCTGCCGATCTGCTCGATGAAGGCTCGATCGACTTCATGATCCGCCAGGCTATCGCACATGGCCTGGACCCTATCCGTGCGATCCAGATGGGCACGATCAACACTGCCCGCTACTTCCACCTGCACGATCGAGGACACATCGCGCCGGGCAATCGTGCCGATCTGGTCGTTTTCTCGGACCTTCAGGCACCGGTGCCCGAGATGGTTTTCCGGGGCGGGCTTCTCGTAGCTCAGGACGGGGCAGTATGCGCTGAGGGCGGGCGCCCCATTCCCATTGACCTGCGCCACTCAATGAACATCCGCTGGGAGGCGGTCAACTTCGCCATCCCGGCCTCGGGTGATCGGGTGCGTGTGATAGGCAGCCTCCCCAACCAGCTTGTCACCGAACAGCGCATCCTTGACGCCCGGGTGGAGAATGGGCAGGCGTTGTCAGACCCCAGCCGTGACATCCTCAAGATAGCGGTGATTGAGCGCCACCGGGCCACTGGCAACATGGGCAAGGGGTTCATCCAGGGGATTGGGCTGCAGCGCGGGGCCATTGCCGGGACGGTGGCGCATGACCACCACAACCTGGTGGTGATCGGCGTTGATGACGCCAGCATGATGACCGCCGCGCGGGCGGTGGCCAACATGGGGGGTGGCCTGGTGGTTGTCGATGGTGATCAGGTGATCGCCTCGCTCCCGCTGCCAGTGGCCGGCCTGATGTCCGATCAGCCGATCGAGAAGGTGCGCGTCGGGATGGACGCCCTGCTGGCGGCGACTGCCGAGCTTGGCTCCCCGCTGCACGATCCCTTCATGGCGATGAGCTTTATGGCCCTGGAGGTGATCCCCAGCCTGAAGCTCACCGATATCGGCCTGATCGACGTGGACAGCTTCCAGCCGGTTGATCTGTTTGTTTAGAGTGTGTGTTTGCAGTCAAAGCCGGTGAAAGGCAACGGCAGCGTGAGCGCATCGACGTGGCTGGCGGTGGACTTCTCATAGAATATGGCGAGTACATGATCCACTTGCGCTCTATCGAGATGAAGCCGGGATCGACCCCCGAGTCTTTTCCTTTCACCGTGCCGATAATCAGGAATTTTGAGGGCCTGGAATTCAGGGCGCCAATTACCTTCCTGGTTGGCGAGAACGGCTCCGGTAAATCAACGCTGCTTGAGGCCGTAGCCTGTGCGACCGCGCTGCCCGCTGTAGGCAGTCAAAGCGTAACTGATGATCCAACTCTGGCTGACGTGAGGAAGCTGGCAGATCATTTCCGGCTTGTCTGGAACAAGCGGATGAGAAGGGGCTTCTTCATGCGGGCTGAGGACTTCTTCGGTTTTGCGAAGAGGATGGATCAGATCCGATCCGAGCTCGAGCAGAACCTGACCGACATTGAAGACGAATACAAAGGTCGTTCGAAGTACGCAAAAGACCTGGCACGGGCGCCCCATCTGCAGGAGCTGGGGGCGATGCGGCAGTCCTATGGAGAGGGCCTGGATGCACACTCCCACGGGGAGGGGTTTCTCAGGTTATTTCAGCAGAGGTTTATGGGCGAGGGCCTTTATCTCCTTGATGAGCCGGAGGCCCCGTTGTCGCCGATGCGGCAGCTGACTTTCCTTGCGCTGATGCGCATGGTCGAGCAGCGAAATGGCCAGATGATCATTGCGACTCATTCCCCAATCCTGCTGGCGTATCCGGGTGCCGTGATCATCAGTTGCGATGGCGGGAAGCTGCAGGAAGCTGACTATGAAACGCTGGAGCATGTGCAGATCACAAGGACTTTTCTTAACAACCCCGATCAATACCTGAGACACCTCTTCTCTTGATCGGGGTCTGTGCGCGAAAACAGGGCTGCATGGGTGTCACCATGCCGTGACCCGGCAGATCAGCCCCTTCAGATACTGCCCCTCCGGGAACGACAGCAGTACCGGATGATCCTCCGGCTGGTTCAGCCAGCCCACGATCTGCGCATCCACCCCGGCGTCGGTGCTGGCCCCAAAGACGATCTTCTGGAACAGGTCAGGGCTGACGGCCCCGGAGCAGGAGAAGGTTAGCAGCACGCCGCCTGGCCTCAGAAGCTGCAGCGCCAGCATGTTGATGTCCTTGTATCCCCGCGAGGCACGCTCGACCTGGCTGGCCGTCTGGGCGAACTTGGGCGGGTCAAGGATGATCACGTCAAAGAGTCGTTCTTCGTCGCGGAAGCGGCGCAGCTGCTGGAATACGTCGGCGCAGACATACCCGGCGGGGAAGTCTCCCAGGCCGTTGAGCGCCATAGTGTCGCGCGCCACATCCAGTGCCGCCTGCGAGGAGTCGACCGTGAGGACGTGAGCCGCGCCGTTCAGCGCGGCGCACACCGCGAAGCTGCCCGTGTAGCCGAAGCAGTTCAGCACCTCGGCCCCGCGCACCGCCGGGCTGCTGAGCAGCCAGCCTCGCGCCTCGCGTTGGTCCAGGTAGAAGCCGGTTTTGTGCCCGGTCATCACATCGACCGGATAGCTCACACTGTGCTCGCGGATCACCAGCGGGTTGGGCGGCGGCTCGCCGTGCAGCAGCCCCACGCTGTCGCTCAGGCCCTCTTTCTGGCGCACATCCACATCGCTGCGCTCGATGATCCCCTTCGGTTTGAGCAGGGCCGCCAGCGCCTCGACGATGGCCTCCTTCATCACCTCAACGCCCAGGGTCAGCACCTGCATCACCAGGTAGTCACCGTAGCGGTCGACGATCAGGCCCGGTAGCCCGTCGCTCTCACCGTGGGCCAGGCGGTAGGCGGTCAGGTCATCGCGGCCTGCTAAATGCTCCCGCGCGGCGATCGCACGCGCTAACCGGACGCGCCACCAGGCTGGCCCCACTGCCTCGCTCTGATCCCAGCTCAGGATGCGCACTCGAATCTGCGAGTGGGGGTTGTAATAGCCGCGCCCCAAGAAGCCACCGTCCGCGCCACGCACTTCCACAATGCCGCCCGGCTCAATGCCCTCCAGATTCGTGCGGGCAGGGTCCAGCGCCCCGGAGAACACCCAGGGGTGGCGCCGCTGGAGCGATCGCTCGCGCCCCTGTTTGATGATCACGATACCGGGTTTTGCCATGTGCCCTCAGCCTTCCAGTAAGGCGCGCAGCCCATCCTCATCGATCACCGGGATGCCCAGCTCATGTGCGCGGGCCAGCTTGCTCCCTGCCTCCGCCCCGGCGACGACGTAGCTGGTTCTTTTGCTCACGCTGCCAGTCACCTTCCCGCCATTGGCCTCGATCAGCGCCGAGGCCTCCTCGCGGGTCATGGTCGGCAGCGTGCCCGTCAGCACAAAGGTCAGGCCGGCCAGCCTATCCGATGCCTGTTTCCTCTGCGCCGTACTCAGCACGACATCGCCCGCCCGCAGCTTCTCGATCAGGCGGCGGCTGCGCTCATCGGCGAAGAACGCGTAGATCGACGCTGCGGTATGCGGCCCCATCCCATGAATCGTCTGTATCTCCTCCTCTGAGGCATTGGCCAGTGCCTCCAGTGTGGGGAAATGCGCCAGCAGAAGCGCCGCCACCGTCCCCCCCACGCCGGGGATGCCCAGCGCGGTCAGTACGCGCTCCAGCGGGCGCGCACGACTCTCATCGATGGCACGCAGCAGGTTATCTGCCTTCTTCTCGGCAAACCCCTCCAGCCCCAGCAGGTCCTCTTTGCGCAGGAAATACAGGTCGGCTACATCGTGGATCAGCCCGGTGTCCACGAGCTGACGCACAATTCGCTCCCCCAGCCCGTCGATGTCCATCGCGCTTTTTGAGACGAAGTACTCGATCGCCCGCACCAGACGCTCCGGGCAGTCCGGGTTGGAGCAGTAGTAGGCCACCTCGCCGCTGCTGCGTACCACCTCACTTCTGCAGAACGGGCAGCGTTCGGGCGGGGTGATCGGTCGCTCCGTGCCATCACGCAGCGCGGGGATCGGTCCCACCACGTACGGGATCACCTCCCCCGACCGTTTGACGATCACTGTGTCGCCGATGCGGATATCCTTCATGGCGATATCGTCGAAGTTGTGCAGGCTGGCCTGCCTGACCGTCACGCCGCTGACCTCAACTGGCTCCAGTATGGCATAGGGGGTGATCACCCCGGTGCGCCCTACGTTGAGGCCCACATCCAGCAGCCGGGTGGTCACCTCCTCTGCCGGGAACTTGAACGCGATTGCGCCGCGCGGATCTTTGCCCACCACCCCCAGTGCATTGAAGGTCTCCAGATCGTTGATCTTGATCACCAGCCCGTCGATCTCAAAGCCCAGTGCGCGGCGGCGCTGTTCCCAGCTTTCCAGGTAAGGTGGTATCTCCTCCAGGCTGGTGAAATAGGCCGAGTGCGCCAGCATCACCGGGAAGCCTAGCCCGTGCAGGTAGTGCAGTACATCCCACTGGGTGATGGGCAGCTCCTCACCCTCCCCGGCGAGAATCTGGTAAAACGCCACCTCCAGCGGGCGGCTGGCGGTCACTGCCGGGTCAAGCTGACGCAGCGAACCGGCGGCGGCATTGCGCGGGTTCACAAAAGGCACTTCTCCCGCCTCGACCCGGCGACGGTTCAGCTCCTCAAACGTGCTGAGCCGGAAGAATGCCTCACCGCGCACCACCAGCCGGGCCGGGGCTGGCGGCCCATCAGGACTGGCCGGGATCCGCAGCGGGATGCTGCGGATCGTGCGCAGGTTGGGTGTGATATCCTCCCCGATCTCGCCGTCCCCGCGCGTCGCCCCCAGCACAAAGACCCCATCCTCATAGGTCAACACTACCGAGAGGCCGTCCAGCTTTGGCTCGACCACATAGTCGAGGGCTGTGTCGAGGGGCAGCAGCTTGCTGATACGGTCGCGCCAGGCGAAGAGATCAGCAGGGGTGAAGGCATTCTGCAGGCTGAGTACCGGGGCGGCGTGCCGCACCTTAGGCAGGTCGCTGCGCGGCTGTCCCCCCACCCGCTGCGTAGGCGAGTCGGGCGTGACCAGCTCGGGATATTCGGCCTCAAGCCGTTTCAGCTCGTCTACCAGCCGGTCGTATTCGGCATCGGTGATGACGGGCGAGTCGAGCACATGGTAGCGGTAGTTGTGATAGTTGATCAGCTCGCGCAGCTCGGCAGTCCGTTTGATGATCGCCTGATCCACCATAGGTCACACCTTGAGGGTTAGGGTTGGATGCCCGGCATGGGGGTGGCAGGGGTGAGGACCACCTCTTCGAATCCGATCGCCTGCAGCAGGGTCGATAGGTAGATCTCCGCGTTCTGCTGGGCCATGTTAAGGATACCGTCCTCCAGCGCAGCCTCAAGAATGGCCCGCTCTGCCTCCTGGCGTGCCAGTGTCTCCAGGTCGATCTGCTGGCCCAGCAGCCCGGTCTGCCGGTCGTAAACATAGGTGTTGTCGTTGTCAAGCGTGGCCACGAAGACCTCGGCGGCGGGCACGGTCACATAAACCGTCGCCCCGTCCACGCGGATGTCACTCTCGCTCAGCTTGCTCAGATCAACCCCGGCGATCACCTGGCCCTGGGCGACCAGCAGCAGGCGATCGCGGAACAGGAACCCCAGCGATCCCTCACCGCTCTCGGCTGTGATTACCTTCTCGATGGTATAAGAGGCAGTTTCCAACCGGCTGAGGGCCTGCACCTGCCGCACAATGGTCGCCGGGCTGGCGATGATCGTCGGGGTGGGGTTCAGCACCTGCTCCACCTGGGTGGCGACTGCGCCCGGTAGCCCCGTGACGGGCGCCGCGGAGTCGCGCAGCAGCAGGAGTGTGTCGATTACCAGCCAGCCGATCACCGCCGCGCAGATCAGAATGACGCCCAGTATCACGCCGACCAGCGCGCGGTTGATGTTCAGACCCCGGCGCTCGGGGGTTTGCTCCTGCATGGTTCCCTCCTATTGTGTTCATCAGGCATCTCAAGCCCTTCCAGATCATCTTGGTGGGAAGCTGGTTGTCTAGACGATCACTTCGATCTGGTAATCGACCACATAGAGATCGGGGCGGTTGCGCTCGATCCAATAGATAACGCGTTCCAGCAGCCGTTCTGCATGGGCACTTGAGTTCGATACCACAGCGATCCCCAGTGCTGCCGACTGCCACGCGTCATTAAGCGCGATCTCGGCACATGACACATTGTACTCCCGGTGGATTCGCGCGATCAGGCCTTTCATCACACTGCGCTTCTCTTTCAGCGAGTGGACTCCCGGCAGGTCAAGCTCGACGGTACATCTTCCTATGACCACAGCGGTATAATAGCACAAATGACCGATGAATACACGGCTGCTGCTGGCAGGCTCACCGAAACAGGAGGGGATAATGGAGTATCGCAGGCTGGGGCAGACCGGGCTGAAGGTCTCGGAGTTGTGCCTGGGCACAATGACCTTTGGCTGGGGTGCCGATGAGGACACCTCGCTGGCGATCCTGGATCGTGCTTTTGACGCGGGGATTAACTTCATTGACACCGCCGATATCTATTCAAACTGGGCCGAGGGTAACGATGGCGGGGTGGCCGAGACTATCATTGGCAGGTGGATGAAGCGTGTTCCACGCCAACAGGTCGTCATCGCCACCAAGGTGCGTGGCCGTATGTGGGATGGCCCCAATGGGGAGGGGCTGTCTCGCCAGCACATCATGCAGGCCGTCGAGGATAGCCTGCGGCGCCTTGACACCGAATATATTGACCTGTACCAGGTGCACTGGCCCGATGACGAGACGCCGCCTGAAGAGACCCTTCGTGCCCTCGATGACCTGATCCATCAGGGCAAGGTGCGCTATATCGGTTGCTCCAACTACCCCGCCTGGCTGCTGATGAAGGCGCTGTGGGTGAGCGATGTCAACGGGCTGGCCCGCTTCGACAGCCTGCAGCCGCACTATAACCTGGTTCATCGTGCCGAGTTCGAGCGTGAGCTAAAAGCGGTCTGTGAGGATCAGGGCATCGGCGTCATCCCTTACAGTCCGCTGGCCGGGGGATTCCTGACCGGCAAGTATCGCCGCGGCGCGGCGCCGCCTCCCGGCACGCGCGGGGAGGGCAGCCTGCGCATCCAGTCTTATCTGACGGAGCCGAATTTCGCATTAATTGATACAATGGAGTTGATTGGTCGTTCGTATGGCAAGAGCATTGCCCAGGTGGCGCTGGCCTGGCAAACGAGCCAGCCGGTGATCACCTCGGCCATCATCGGCGCACGCTCGGTTGAGCAGCTTGACGAGAGCCTGGGCGCCGTGGGCTTCCGTTTGCCCGCCGACGAGATGGCTGTTCTGAATGAGCGAAGCAACTGGCAGCAGGGATAGCAGCCATTCATTAAAGAAGGCTCAAGGAGAAGAAGGGATGGAGCTGGTACTGTCCGCCATATCATCAGGCGGCTTGACCGGGATAGCGAATCAGTATCTATTTTTGCTCATGATCTGCCTGGGCGGGCGGTTCGACCTGATCCGTCTATCGCCCGAGATGGCGTTCATGGAGAGCTGGGTCTTCATCGGGGTTGTGGGATTTCTGTGGCTGCTGTCCGTTGCCACGGCCTATTCCTCACTATTTGCGCCGGGGGTGGCCAATGTCATCAATGCCATCAGCAACTTCGTGAACGGATTTGTCGTCCCAGCCTCCTCGGCGCTGATCGCGCTGGCAGCGGTGGGGGTAATCGTCGAGTTCAACCCGGAGCTGGAGAACGCCGTCAAGGCGCTGCAGATATTCAACCCCGATGGCGGCCTGGGCCAGACAGGGCTGTTCATCGCCGGGGGCAGCGCTCTGACCGCCAGCATCCTCACCGGTGGCAAGGCGTTGGCCAAGCCCGCCCTCAGCACCTCATCCGGCACTGCCGGGCATGCCTCCGCCCCGATCTTCGCCACGGTGGAGAATGTGGCGGCGCTGCTCATGGCTGGTCTGTTTTACTGGCTCAGCACCATCAACCCCTGGCTGCTGGTCGTGCTGCTGGCCATCGTGGCGATCATCACCTTCGCGGTGCTGATCTACGCGCTTTACCAGTTGAGGCGGCTCGGCAAGGGGCTGGGGCGCGTCCTCCGGCTGATCGAGACGCATCCCAGGGCCGGCCTTGCCATTGTCGCCGAGAGCGTGCTGTGGGGCTCCGGCTCGCTGACGTGGAATTACCAGAACCGCGGTGTGCTGCGCCTGACGCTCTGGCTGGCCTGGTTGATCGTGCTGCTGCTCAGCCTTCCCACAGTGATCCTGTTCGTCTTCCTGCTCGTCGTGGGGGTCTATGTGGGGATGCGCTCCGGTCAGTCTCTGCTGCGTCTGCTGGAAAAAGATGGGCATATCCCGTCTGCGTCGGCGGGAGATAGGGTGCTGTCACCGTCAGCCCCCGCGTGAGTGATTTCAGCGTTCGATGATGGTAACCGGCAGGCGCGAGAGGGATCCTTCGCGCCTGTTTCTTTGCGTAATTCAAACCGCGGGAGGGATGGTGAGGTGGGGTAGAAAAAGCACAAACAGCCTGCTGGCGATGGCCTACTTTCCCGCCGGGTCGCCCCGGGAGTATCATCGGCGCTGGCGAGCTTAACGACCGGGTTCGAGATGGGACCGGGTGTGTCCTCGCCGCTCTAATCACCAGCAGACTGTCTGGGTCATACGTCTGCAGTTGAGCACAACACATAAGAACAGCTGCAAGCATGGGATGAAGCGTGTGTGCGACGGGCCCTCGCTCTACCGAGCACGGCCCCGGTCTCCGCAGCACCGGACAAGCGCTCGACCGTTAGTACGGGTTCGCTCAACACATTGCTGTGCGTACACGTCCCGCCTATCCAGCTGGTCGTCTTCCAGCGGTCTCATCGAGATCTCGTCTTGAGGCGGGTTTCCCACTTAGATGCTTTCAGCGGTTATCCCTTCCTGACGTAGCTACCCAGCACTGCACCTGGCAGCACAACTGGCACACCAGCGGTCAGTCCACTCCGGTCCTCTCGTACTAGGAGCAGCCCCTCTCAGATCTCTGGCACCCACAGCGGATAGAGACCGACCTGTCTCACGACGGTCTGAACCCAGCTCACGTACCGCTTTAATGGGCGAACAGCCCAACCCTTGGGACCTGATCCAGCCCCAGGATGCGATGAGCCGACATCGAGGTGCCGAGCCTGGTCGTCGATGTGAACTCTTGGACCAGACTAGCCTGTTATCCCCGGGGTAGCTTTTATCCGGTAAGCTACGGCCGTTCCACTCCGTGCCGTAGGATCACTAAGCCCGACTTTCGTCCCTGCTCGGCTTGTCTGCCTTCCAGTCAAGCTCCCTTGTGCCTTTACACTCAACGGCTGGTTTCCATTCAGCCTGAGGGAACCTTTGGGCGCCTCCGTTACCTTTTCGCAGGCGACCGCCCCAGTCAAACTGCCCACCTGCCACGGTCCCATGCCCGGCTCACGGCGCACGGTTAGGGTCAGATCTGCACCAGGCTGGTATTTCAACGTCGGCTCCACCCAGACTGGCGTCCAGGCTTCCTCGCCTCCCAGCTATCCTACACAGGCACAGCTCTCACGCAATGGCAAGCTGCAGTAAAGCTCCACGGGGTCTTTTTGTCCTGCTGCGGGTCTTGCGCATCTTGACGCAAACTTCAATTTCGCCGAGTCCCTCGTTGAGACAGGGCCCCACTCGTTACACCTTTCGTGCGGGTCGGAACTTACCCGACAAGGAATTTCGCTACCTTAGGACCGTTATAGTTACGGCCGCCGTTCACCGGGGCTTCGATTCAACGCCTCGCTTCTCAGCTAACGCCTCCTCTTAACCTTCCGGCACCGGGCAGGTGTCAGCCCCTATACGTCCTCTTTCGAGTTCGCAGAGACCTGTGTTTTTGTTAAACAGTCGGTAGGGCCATTTCTCTGCGGCCGCTCGCGCGGCGTCCCTTCTCCCGAAGTTACGGGACTATTTTGCCTAGTTCCTTAACGAGGGTTCTCTCGTTCGCCTTAGTATACTCTACTCGCCTACCTGTGTCGGTTTGCGGTACGGGCATCCTGGCTTCTTCGCTTAGAGGCTTTTCTTGGCCGCTGCTCCGGTCACTTCTGGCCCGTAGGCGCCGCCTTCACAGGCTCGGCTCCGCGCGGGGATTTCCCTCCGCCCTTCTTCGCCTCGCCTGCTTGGCACCTCAATCCTCTCAGAGGCTGACCCTCACAGCCGCGTCCCCCCTTCGCTCCCCCAGGACGGTACGGGATTGTTCACCCGTTGTCCATCGTCTACGCCTTCCGGCCTCGACTTAGGCCCGACTAACCCGACGCGGATTGACCTTCCGTCGGAAACCTCAGACTTGCGGCGCACGCGGTTCTCACGCTTGTCTCGCTACTCATGCCGGCATTCTCACTTGTCAGCGCTCCACAGCGGGTTCCCCTGCTGCTTCCTCGCCCTGACAACGCTCCCCTACTGCAAAGGGTGTCTCCACCCCTCACCCGTGGCTTCGGTGGCAGGCTTGAGCCCCGTTCCATTTTCCGCGCAATTGCGTTTGACCAGTGAGCTGTTACGCACTCTTTAAAGGATGGCTGCTTCTAAGCCAACCTCCTGGCTGTCTCGACACAATCACTTCGTTTCCCACTTAGCCTGCACTTCGGGACCTTAGCCGTCGGTCTGGGCTGTTCCCCTCTCGACTGCGAAACTCATCTCCCGCAGTCCGACTGCCCTGCTTCCCCATCACGGCATTCGGAGTTTGGTTGGGTTGGGTAACCGGGTGGGCCCCCAAGTCCATCCAGTGCTCTACCTCCGTGACGTACCGCAGAACGCTAGCCCTAAAGCTATTTCGGGGAGAACAAGCTATCTCCCGGTTCGTTTGGCATTTCACCCCTACCCACAAGTCATCCGATACTTTTGCAACAGTAACCGGTTCGAGCCTCCACTCGCGGTTAGGCGAGCTTCACTCTGCTCATGGGTTGCTCACCAGGTTTCGTGTCTAATCGATGCCACTCCTCGCCCTCTTCAGACTCGCTTTCGCTCCGGCTCCGGCTGTCTCTGCCTTAACCTCGCCACATCGATTAACTCGCCGGCTCATTCTCCAAAAGGCACGCGGTCAGGCTGTACTCCCCTCTCGGGTCGCCCTCGCCCTCCCACCGTCTGTCAGCGAACGGTTTCAGATTCTCTTTCACTCCCCTCACCGGGGTTCTTTTCACCTTTCCCTCACGGTACTTGTCCGCTATCGGTCGTCAAGGGTATTTAGCCTTGGAGAGTGGTCTCCCCTGTTTCCCACTGGATTAGCGTGCCCCGTGGTACTCAGGCCCTCCGGCCCGCCCCTTTCAGGTTTCGCGTACGGGACTCTCACCCCCTCTGGTTGGCCTTCCCAGTGCCATTCCGCTACCCTACTCGGCGCTTGCTGCCGGCGCCTCCAACCCCGCCCACCGTGGTGGCCGGTTTGGGCTTCTCCGCTTTCGCTCGCCACTACTCGCGGAATCCTTTCTTTTCCTCCGGGTACTGAGATGTTTCAGTTCCCCGGGTTCCCCCCCTCAGGCCTATGTGTTCAGCCTCAGGGTGACGGTCTTTCTCACCGCCGGGTTTCCCCATTCGGATATCACCGGTTCTCCGCCTGCACACGGCTCCCCGATGCTTTTCGCAGTGTGCCACGTCCTTCTTCGGCCCTTGACGCCTGGGCATCCCCCGTTCGCCTCGCTTCGCTTGTCTCTTGCTGCGGAGACCGCGACCGTTCTCGGCTTTCTCGCGTTTGCCCGTCGTTCTCTTGCTTCTAGACGCGCTTCTTCTTCTTGCAGCTATTCTCTTGTTAATGTGCTGGTGGGCCTGGATAGACTTGAACTATCGACCTTCCCCTTATCAGAGGGACGCTCTAACCGCCTGAGCTACAGGCCCTCCCGGTCGCTCTGGCTCCCCCACGACCCACCACGGACCGTGGAGAACGCGGGCTGGCTGCTCCTCGCACCCAGCCCTCACCTCCACAACCCCAGATGTGACAGAAACCGCACCCTTGCCTCGCAAGCTCACCCCTGAAGGCTCGCGCCTTCTCCCTAGAAAGGAGGTGATCCAGCCGCAGCTTCCGCTACGGCTACCTTGTTACGACTTCGTCCCAGTCACCGGCCCCACCCTTGGCGGCTGCTCCCTTCCGGTTCGCTCACCGACTTCAGGTGTTGCCAGCTCCCATGACGTGACGGGCGGTGTGTACAAGGCCCGGGAACGTATTCACCGCACTGTGGCTGACGCGCGGTTACTAGCAACTCCGGCTTCATGCAGGCGAGTTGCAGCCTGCAATCCGAACTACGACCGGCTTTCTGGGATTCGCTCCGCCTCGCGGCCTCGCTGCCCTCTGTACCGGCCATTGTAGCGTGTGTGTCGCCCTGGATATAAAGGCCATGCTGACTTGACGTCATCCCCACCTTCCTCCGGCTTGTCACCGGCAGTCCCGCCAGACACCTGTAACTGGCAGCAAGGGTTGCGCTCGTTCGCGGACTTAACCGAACACCTCACGGCACGAGCTGACGACAGCCATGCAGCACCTGTCTCCCTCCCCCTTGCGGGGCCCTCCACCTTTCGGTGTCGTTCAGGGGATGTCAAACCCAGGTAAGGTTCTTCGCGTTGCCTCGAATTAAACCACACGCTCCGCTGCTTGTGCGGGCCCCCGTCAATTCCTTTGAGTTTTAGCCTTGCGGCCGTACTCCCCAGGCGGTCGACTTCCGCGTTTGCTGCGGCGCAGAGGCCCTCGCCCCCACACCCAGTCGACAACGTTTACGGCCAGGACTACCGGGGTTTCTAATCCCGTTCGCTCCCCTGGCTCTCGCGGCTCAGCGTCAGGGCCAGCCCAGGGCGCCGCCTTCGCCTCTGGTGTTCCTCCGGATCTCTACGCATTTCACCACTCCACCCGGAATTCCACGCCCCTCTACTGCCCTCTAGAGAAGCAGTCTCCAGCGTCCTCCCCCAGTTGAGCCAGGGGCTTTCACGCCAGACTTGCCCCTCCGCCTACCCGCGCTTTACGCCCAGTAACTCCGGATAACGCTCGAGTCCTACGTTTTACCGCGGCTGCTGGCACGTAGTTAGCCGACTCTTCTTCCGGGCTTACCGTCCTCCCTCTTCAGCCCGAAAAGCCCTTTACGACCCGAAGGCCTTCTTCAGGCACGCGGCGTTGCTGCATCAGGCTTGCGCCCATTGTGCAATATTCCCTACTGCTGCCTCCCGTAGGAGTCGGGACCGTGTCTCAGTTCCCGTGTGGGGGGTCACCCTCTCAGGCCCCCTACCCGTCTTCGCCTTGGTGGGCCTTTACCCCACCAACAAGCTGATGGGCCGCAGGCCCCTCCTGGGGCGCCTCAGCTTTTCCTCAGCAGGCCCCTAACCCCGCTGAGCATATGGGGTATTAGCCGCCGTTTCCAGCGGTTGTCCCCCTCCCCAGGGCAGGTCACCTACGTGTTACTCACCCGTCCGCCGCTCTCCTCCCCACGCTTTCCAGCACGGGGATTCGCGCTCGACTTGCATGTATTAGGCACGCCGCCAGCGTTCATCCTGAGCCAGGATCAAACTCTCCGTCAGAACCCTCAGCCCTTCTCCAGGGCTGCCCTTTCCTCTCTCTCAGGGTTCCGCACAGGGCTCCCTTGACCTGTCTCCTCTGCGGTTGTTAAGCTGCCCCGCACAACACAAACCGCCAACCCCCTCAAGGCTGGCGGCCAGTGGACACCCTCCCCGCTTTCGCCTCCCTTACCTCTTGCACCACGCGGCTCCTGTGTCCACTGCCCTCCTCTACCCAAGGGCTATCCCCCCTTGAGCGCATTAACAGTATAGCATACCTCCCCCTACCACGCAAGACCTCGGATTGGTTCAACACATTGAGACATTTTGTTGGGGGAAAAGCATCCCAAAATGAGTACATGCGGTATCAAGAGCTTGCTCCCACTCCCTTTACTTTCCCTGCGGTTCCCTCGCATATATCTGACCATCCATTCAGCCCAACGCGCGGCACAGGCAGTGACTTTTGTCCGCCGGATTGGGGCCGATTGTTTCTCAACATGCAGGCAAAGGGCATGTAAACTTCCTTGTGTAGCGAGACGCCGCACGCAGGGAGAGAGGAATAAAATGATAGAGGCCGATCGCGTTGTCCGCACCACCTGCCCCTACTGCGGGGTGGGCTGCCAAATTGATCTGCACTTCAAAGGGCGCATAGCATACCGCGTCCGCGCCCCCTTTGATGCCCCCCCTAACTACGGAAAGCTGTGCGTCAAGGGTCGCTTTGGGCATGAATTCTTATGGCACCCCGACCGCCTGACCACGCCGCTCATCCGCCGCAACGGACGGCTTGATCCTGCCTCTTGGGACGAGGCATTGGGCCTCATTGCGGCGCGGTTGGGTGCAATCAAGGCCGAAAGCGGCCCAGATGCCATCGCTTTCCTGTGCAGTGCCAAGTGCACCAACGAAGAAAACTACCTGATGCAGAAGTTCGCCCGGCAGGTGATCGGCACGCACAATGTGGATCATTGCGCCCGGCTTTGACACAGCTCCACGGTGACAGGCCTCGGGCAGGCCTTTGGCAGCGGCGCGATGACCAACTCCATCGCCGATATTGTTGAGGCGAAGGCCATTCTGGCCATCGGTACCAATACCACCGAGCAACATCCTGTCATTGGCCTGCAGATCAAGCAGGCCGTGCGACGGCATGGAGCGCAGCTTGTCGTGGCTGACCCGCGCCGGATTGAGCTGGCTGATTTTGCCGTCTTGCACCTCAAGCACGAGGCTGGTACGGACATTGCCCTGCTCAACGGGCTGGCCCACGTCATCCTGCAGGAGAACCTGCACGATGCGAACTTCATCGCCCAGCGCACCGAGAACTTTGAGGCGTGGCGGGCTGTTGTGGAGCAGTATCCGCCCGAGCGTGTCAGCCAGATCACCGGTGTATCGGCGGAGGACATCATCCGCGCTGCCCGCATCTACGGCGGCAACCGTCCAGCGGCGATCTTCTATGCGATGGGCATCACCCAACACACCACCGGGCACCAGAATGTGCTGGCGATTGCCAACTTGGCCATGTTGACAGGCAATGTAGGCGTGCGCGGCGGGGGCGTCAACCCTCTGCGCGGCCAGAATAACGTCCAAGGGGCTTGCGATATGGGCGGCCTGCCCAACGTTTATCCGGGCTATCAGCGCGTTACCGATGAAGCCGTGCGCGAGAAGATGGCCACCTATTACGGTGTGGAACAACCTCCGCCTACGCCCGGCCTCACTGTGACGGAGATGTTCCAGGCCGCGCACGACGGCAAGGTGCGGGCGCTCTATATTATGGGCGAGAATCCGGCCATGAGTGACCCTGACACGCTGCACGTCATGGAGTGTTTGGAACGGGCCGAGTTTATTGTCTGCCAGGACATTTTCCTCAATGAGACCAGTGCTTACGCCGATGTGATCTTGCCCGCAGCAGCCTTCGCCGAGAAGGATGGCACCTTCACCAATACCGAACGCCGCGTGCAACGCGTGCGCAAAGCCTTTGATCCACCTGGCGAGGCGCGCGCCGATTGGGAGATCATCAGCGATCTGGCGCAGCGCATGGGCGGGCGCGGCTGGGATTATCCTGATCCGGCGGCTATCATGGACGAGGTCGCTGAGGTAGCGCCCATCTACGGTGGCATTCATTTTGACCGCCTGGAGGGGGAAGGTCTTCAATGGCCCTGCCCCACCCGTGACCATCCGGGCACGCCCATTCTGCATGTAGAGAAGTTCTCACGCGGGCGGGGGCTGTTCACGCCGGTACACCATCAACCTGCTGCTGAGCTGCCGGATGAAGAATATCCCTTTATGCTGACCACTGGGCGCATCCTGCAGCACTATCACACTGGCACCATGACGCGCCGCGTAGGCGGTTTGGAGTTCCTGGCACCAGAGGAACGTGTAGAGATGCACCCGGCGGACGCTGCCCGTTTGGGTATCCGCAACGGCGATTGGATCCGTGTCTCCTCGCGGCGCGGCGCGGTGACGGCGCGGGTAAAGGTCACGCCGCGCCCCCGTGAGGGCCTGGTCTTCATGACCTTCCACTTCGCAGAGGCGTTGGGCAACGTGCTGACTAACAATGTGTTGGATCCGGTGTCCAAAATACCAGAGTACAAAGTCTGCGCTGTGAAGGTTGAGCGTGTGGAGGTTCCTCAGGGGGCGTTGGGCGCTGCCGTTTGATAGGCCATTGGGAAATGCGTAAAGGGTGGGAGATGGCCTCACCCTTTCTTTTTTGCGCCCCCGCTGGTGTCAACTCATCCGCCGCTGGCCGGTGAGGCGAGCCAGCATCCGCACCTCTTCGCTGCCTGAGAGCCATGCCAACGCCGTGAAAACCACACCTCCAATGGCAATCCCCACCACTGGGCCGGTGTACTGGCCCCATTCCTGTATGAGGGGCAGCAATGCCCACAGCACCAACCCCATGCCGGCGCTGGCTACCGCCGCTCTCAGCAAGCTGCCGACGGCGCGGCGGCCCTCCAGGCCTCCTACCCGCTGGCGGATGAGCCAGAGCAGCGCCAGCCCTTCCAAAGTAGTGGCCAGTGTGTTGGCCAGTGCTAGTCCAGCGAACGGCCCACGCGTAAGGTCGGCTGGGTCGCCGATCCAGCGGATCAGTGTGAGGCTAAGCAGCT